>Ga0073932_1000026_pt1 | contig 380965 bp, 334 predicted proteins | sample DewCreD2012metaG_FD_76967 | JGI IMG/M metagenome (GOLD analysis project Ga0073932, IMG submission 76967) | Hot spring sediment bacterial and archeal communities from British Columbia, Canada, to study Microbial Dark Matter (Phase II) - Dewar... ... | reverse complement strand
TTTTCCAGCTCCGACGGTGGCAGCGCTTCGAGCATCGCTCCTGCGACGGGAAACATCGCGCGCAGTGTCGGCGGCGCGAGCCGTGTCCGCCGGAACACCCGCCCCGGGACGCCCGGCCGGTCGTCATCGAGGAACATCTCGGCCATCGGGATCGCCGCGAAGCGGAATGCTGAAGGCGATCCGGTCGGGGCCTCCTGAAACATCAGCGCCGCGGTGCCGACCGTCGCGAGGTCGAGGAAGCATTGATGCATCTCGACCGCGAAGTTGGAGCGATCGAAGTGGCCCTGCAGCCGCCGCGCGATCGTCTCGAGAAGCTCGGCGACCGCACCGCGCTCGCCTGTGGGGACGTCGATCCCCGGACGCAGCCCGAACCACTCGGACCAGGGGGGAACGAGCTCGGCCATCAAGCTCGCCGCGAGCTGCTCGACGGCGTCGATGGCCGTGCCGTCGAAGAGGCGATCGGCGAGCCGAGTGGTCGCACCCGGACCGAGCCCTCCGGCGCGTTGCGGGAGGGCGAAACCGTAGCATTCCTGCCAGAGCGGTTCCCAGGGCGCGCGACGCGCCTTCGCTCGATCGACGCGCGCGCTCAGGAGTTCGAGGGCATCCGGCGCCATGCTGCACCTTGGAGGTAGCGGACGAAGGGGTGTTTATACCTAATTAGGTATAATGTCAACAACCCTTTCTACTCGGGCGGCGCCCCTTCGAAGCCCGCACGGCGCAGAGCGCGGTACAGCTGATGGGGGGTCCACACCAAAGGCGCATGGAGCCCGATGACCCGCTTGACGACTTCGACGCAGGTGAGCGGACGAAAAGCCAGCCATCCAGGCCTGACATCGAGGCACGTGCCGGCCAGGGCGACCATGTCTCGTTCTCGATAATGATTCAAAAGCGTAGGCTCATCGTAGGGGGCGACGACCTCGAGACGTGTTCGCGACTTCACCGGATCGCAGACGATCCAGCCAACGGGCCGCCGGAGGAGGCAGAAGCAGTGCCGGAACCCGGATCGAAGCCAGCGGAAACCGAAGCCGGCGCAACGGTCCTCGAACACGACGATCGCGCGAGGAGCGTTTTCGCATGTGCCCGCGTCAGGCGCCGGGAGGGCATAATGCCGAGAGCGTTTCATGGATTTATACCTACTGACAGGACGCATTCCTGTCAAGAGAATAGACACCGAGGCAGTCAGCGACTCCCCTTCACCGGAGCGTCATCCTAATGCTCACCCACAAGCAGGTTTGGGACGGGATCGACCGCTTGGCCGCACGCAACAAGCTGTCGGCATCCGGTCTCGCCAAGCGGGCCGGCCTCGATCCGACCACCTTCAACAAGAGCAAGCGCATCACCAAGCAGGGCAAACCCCGCTGGCCGAGCACCGAGAGCGTGGCCAAGGTGCTCGATGCCACCGGCACCTCGATGCGCGACTTCGTCGAGTTGATGCAGGGCGGTTCTCCCGGCAGCCCCGTCGGCCGGGGTTTTCGTCTCCGCTGCACGGGCCTGAGCGAGGTGGAGAGCGGGGCCTGCCTGGACGCGGCGGGATTCCCCTTGGCCGCGGGATGGGAAGAGATCGAGTATCCCGCGATCGACGACGAGCACGCTTATGCCATCGAGCTGGATCGGGACGTGGCTCCGCCTTTCTACCGGTCGGGCGACATCGTGGTCGTTTCGCCCGGTAGCAGCATCCGGCGGGGCGATCGTGCGATCGCTCGGTTGCGCACCGGCCAGGTGTTGTTCGGCGTCGTGTTGCGCCGCACGGCCCAGCGGGTCGTGTTGAGCGAGCTCGGCGGCAACAAGGCCGAGGAGGTCGTCGAGGCGGAGCGCCTCGCTTGGCTCGCGCGCATCCTCTGGGTGAGCCAGTAGCCGGCGCGTCCAGCCCGCTCGGCCGGGAGTTCGGCTCGGGCCGGGGTGCGCCCGCTGGCGACCGCCAAGCTTCTTGTCCTTTATCTTGACAACAATCCTATAAGCAGCTAGGTTGCCCTCGCGATCGTCGCCCGGCGGCTCGCCGGGTCCGCTCGGAGACGCAACCATGACTTTGCTCCTGCCTCTGGACGACAACGGCAACCCGATCGCCGTCCTCGGGTTCGATTACCGCGGCACGCAAAAGGTGGCGGTCGGGGCCACCTCGGTCCGGAACCCCGTTCCGATCCCGGCCGACATCGAGATCGTCACCCTCTACGCGACCGGGCCCTGTCGGTTCGAGCTGGGCGACGAGAGCGTCACCGCGGATCCCGTCTCGAGCCCGTTCTTGGCACCCGGCCATTATGTGGACGTTCCACTTCGACGCGGCGAGCGGCACGTCGCTTTCATCGCTGAAGGCGACGCTTGCGAAGCCTATGTGATCGGCCGCATCTGAGATGCCGCTCTGCCTCGCGCCGACAGCGGTGGGGCTGCGGATCACGAGCCGCGACCGGAGCACCGTGAGGCCAGCTCCACCGCCCCTCGATCCTCCCGTGCTCGCAACCGAAACCGGCGAGCCCCTCGTCACCGAGTGGGGCGAGCGGCTGGCCGCGGAGCCCGGACCATGAACACGCGACAGATCCACGAGCTCCCGGCCGTTGCCGTCGCGCGGCCCGAGGATCAGCTCGTCCTATCGACCGCGACCGGCAACCTCACCCGCCGCGCCTCCGTGGAGGCGCTGTCCTGGCGACTGTCGGCCGCGACCTCGCCCCGCTTGCTGCGCGACAAGCTCGCCGAACGCGTTTCCGTCCGCGATTTCGGTGCCGTGGGCGATGGCATCGCCGACGACGCGCCGGCGTTCCAAGCAGCTGTCGACGCGGCCCTCGAGATTCACGTCCCGGCCGGGCATTATCGGCTGGCGAGCGTGGTGCAGGTCCGGCCTCGGCGACGGATCGTCGGCGCCGGCCGCGACGTCACCATCATCGAGGCGCTCGCCGAGCGGGCCTTCGTCTTCCACAAGAACGAGGGCCCGTACGCGGTCGATCCGACCGCGACCAGCGATTGGAACCGCTCGTCGATCGAGGAGCTTTCGATCCGGATGAGCGCGTCCGGCATCCTGGTGCACGGCCACGAGTTCATCGCCCAGAAGCTGCGGTTCGCGGGCGGCGCACCCGCCGGGTGGTGCCTCGAGCTCGCGAATGCCAACGAATGCTGCATCCGCGAGATCTCGGCCGGGCCCGGGGGAGGAGCCCACGACCTGTACGCGAGCGGGATCCGCCTTTACGCCGACGAGGCGGGAGCGGCGGTGAACTACGGTGACAGCCTGGTCGAGGAAGTGTCGATCAAGCTCAAGGGCGTGGGCACGACCGGCATCCTGATCGAGCACCTGGGCTCGGCGGTCGCCGGCAAGCTCTACGTGATGAACAACCTGCTCCTCAACCGTGTACAGGTGAACAGCGCCGGCGTGCCGGCCGGCAGTACGGGCATCTGGCTCAAGCGCGTGATGCGCTCGGCCCTCGTCAACTGCGATGTCGAGTTCCTGGAGACGGCCTTCCGCGTCGAAGGGGCGGCCGGCGGCGGCAACTCGGGCAGCACACGCCACGTGAGCTTCGTCAATTGCTACGTGCTCAATTGCACGACGCCCTGGATCGACAGCAACGGCACGTTGCCCGGCTCGGTGATGCGGTGTCTGTTCACGAACTGCAACGGCTTCGGTCTGCTCAATCCGGTGGGCGTGGCGAGCAACGACGCCGCGGCCCGTGCCGGGGAGGGCGACACCTTCCTGCCTTCGGCGCTCTGGTTCAACGAACCGAACCAAGGTGGAGCCGCCCTGCAACTGCGCGCGCCGAACGTGGGGCAACTCCTCCTCACGGGCGATTTCCACGACGGTGCCAGCCCCACGCGCGACGGCAACGTGAAGAATGCGAACCCGCGCCAGGCGCTCGGCATCGACATCACCTCGTTCAACGTCTCGAGGCTTTATCGGCCGCGCGGCTACGCTCCGGGCCAGGAAAGCCGGATCGCGATCGGCAACGGCGAGGGCCACCCGGCGGGTCCGTTGCATCGGATCGAAATCGCCGACCCGCTCTACTTGCCGCCGCGAACGAGCGAGCCCAGCCAGCCGCGCAACGGCTTCGTCGTCTATTGCGAGTCGCCCTCGGCGCTGCCGGCCGGTACCCCCTGGGCCGGTCCGGGCTGGTACGCCCGCCTGGCGAACGGTTGGAGCCCGGGGGTGAGCCTTCCCGGTCGGCTTCCCGAGCGTGAGCGGAACGCGAGCTTCACCCTCTCGCCGGCCGATTTCGGTCGGGTCCACCGGGTCAACAACGCCAATCCGATCACCATCACCGTCGCTTCGACCTACACGGTCGGCAGCACCACCGCGCCCCTCTTGGAGAGCGGCGATCCCGCGGCGATGCTTTGGCTGATCCGTCAAGGTACCGGAACCGTCACGGTTCAAGCCGGCGACGCGAACGTCGAGATCAAGAACCCGAGCGGGGGGACCACGCTTTCGATCCGTCGGCAGCACCAGCTCGTCGCGATCCTGCTCCGGCACAACCCCAGCTCCGGGAAGATCGAGGTCTACGGGACCACCGTGCCCGACGGCGAGTTCGCCTACGAACAGACGGTCGGGTGGACCAACGCGAACCAAGGGAGCAACAGCGATGCGACGCCTTACCTGGTCGCCGCGAGCCGCGCCGGGCAGCTCTTGCGGATCAGCTCTTCCGATCCCGTGAGTTACGTGGCCTTCGAAGCGGCCAGCATGCCCACGGGCCTCACCGCAGCGATGTTCCGGCTGGTGACCGTGAACAATCCGATCCGCATCATGGCCCGGCCATCGGGCTCGCCGCAGCTCACGCTGCGTCGGAGCAACATGGTGAGCCCGGGCGGCATGCCCTGCTTCGAGGTCGCCGAGCCGGGTCGCGTCGTGACGGTCCACCTCGTGACGAGCGACTCCTCGCAACCCAACTCCATCTACGTCGAAGGATGAACACGATGACCGGCTTCTCGCTCCAGCGGGTCTGGCGCGTCCTGATCGATTCCCTTTGGCTCGGTGTGATCCGGGCGGCGTTGACCGCGATTCAAACGGCCGCGGACGCTCTCGGCCTGAACGCCGACGGTCGGCGGGCCATCATCGGCCGACTCGAGGGCATGATCCTCGCGTCGTCCCCGAACGAAGCGGTCGGCTCGGGCTGAGCCACAGAGGCCGTGCGCATCGCTCTGTCACCCGTGCGGCGAAAGGGCTAAGCTTGGCCCGCCGGGGGTGGAGCGGGCCATGGCCGAGCCGAAGATCTTCAAGTTCGACACGCTGGCGTTGCACGCCGGACAGGTCCCCGACCCGACCACCGGCGCGCGCGCGGTACCGATCTATCAAACGACCTCCTACGTCTTCCGGGACACCGATCAAGCGGCCGGCCTGTTCAACCTCGAGCGGGCCGGCCACATCTACACGCGGATCTCGAATCCGACGGTCGCCGTCCTCGAGGAGCGGATCGCCGCGCTCGAGGGCGGCGTCGCCGCGGTCGCCACAGCGAGTGGCCAAGCGGCACTCCATCTCCTCGTCGTGACCCTCATGGGCGCTGGCGGTCACATCGTGGCGGCCCGCAATCTCTACGGCGGCAGCGTCAACCTGCTGCGGCTCACCCTGCCGCGCTTCGGCATCGAGACGACCTTCGTCGACCCGCGCGACCTCGGAGCTTTCGAAGCGGCCATCCGCCCGAACACGCGGCTCGTCTTCGGCGAAACGATCGGCAATCCCGGCCTCGAGGTCCTCGACGTTCCCCGGCTCGCCGCGCTCGCTCACGCGCACGGCCTCCCGTTGGCGATCGACAACACCTTCGCGACCCCTTACCTCGCGCGGCCGATCGAGATGGGCGCCGATCTCGTCCTTCACTCGGCGACCAAGTGGCTCGGGGGCCACGGCGTCGCCATCGGCGGGATCCTGGTGGACGGTGGGCGCTTCGATTGGACGGCGAGCGACAAGTTCCCGACCCTGAGCCGACCTTACGAAGGCTATCTCGGAGTGACCTACGCCGAGACCTTCGGGCCGGCGGCGTTCGCCGCGCGGGCCCGTACCGAGGGGCTACGCGATTTCGGGGCGTGCTTGAGCCCCCACAACGCCTTTTACATTCTGCAGGGTGTGGAAACACTGCCGCTGCGGATGGAGCGACACATCGCCAATACCGAGCGTGTCTTGCGTTTCCTGGTCGCCCACCCGGCGGTCAGCTACGTGCTCCATCCGAGCCTGCCCGATCATCCCGATCATGCGCTCGCCCGGCAGCTCCTTCCGCGGGGTGCCGGCTCGATCGTCAGCTTCGGCGTCAAGGGCGGACGGGCGGCCGGCGCCCGGTTCATCGAAAATTGCCGGCTCGCCTCGCATTTGGCGAATGTCGGGGACGCGAAGACCTTGGTGATCCATCCGGCTTCGACGACCCACCTCCAGCTCGGTGAGGAGCAACTCGCGGCGGTGGGTCTGCGCGACGACACCATTCGGCTCTCGGTCGGTCTCGAGGATCCGGAGGATATCCTGGCCGATCTCGACCGGGCACTCCGTGCCTCGCAGCGGCGGCCCTGACGTGCTCCCTCTCGCAGCCGGGCCCTCCTCAGCCCCGATCGCCATCTCCACCTATGGCCGCGCGGTCGTCCGCAGTGCCCGCACCGCGATCCTCGTCCACGGCGCTGGGATGGATCAGAGCGTTTGGACCCTGCAGGGTCGCTACTTGGCGTTCCACGGTTGGAACGCGGTCGCGGTCGACCTGCCCGGTCACGGCCGCGCCCGGGCGCAACCCGCGCTGCGCTCGATCGGGGAGCTCGCGGAGTGGCTCGCGGCGCTGATCGGAATGCTCGGGGTGGAGCGAGCGGCGGTCGTGGGTCACTCGATGGGCGCGCTCGCGGCTCTGGAACTCGCGGCTCGCCATCCCGAGCGGGTCTCGCAGCTCGCGCTCTTGGGCGCCGCAGCGCGCATGCCCGTGCACCCCGATCTGCTGGAACTCGCCCGGCGGCACGATCGCCGGGCGGTCGACCTCATTTGCGATTGGGCGTTCGGGACCCGCGGCCACGTGGGTGGAAACCCGTTGCCGGGGGGCTGGCTGATGGGCGCCGCTCAAGGGCTGCTGCTCCGTGGCGATCCGGCCGTTTTCGCGGCCGATCTTTCGGCTTGCGCCGGTTACGAGGACGGTGAGCGCGCAGCGGCCGCGGTACGATGCCCGACCCTCGTGGTGGTGGGCGCGGAAGACAGGATGACCCCGCCGCGGGCCGGGAGGGCCCTGGCCGAACGGATCGCGGGGGCGACCTGCGCGGAGATCACGGATGCGGGCCACATGATGATGGTCGAGCAGCCGGAAGCGACCCTGGCCGAGCTCCGCAAATTCATGGGATGAGCCGCGGAAAGCCGGCGGCCCCCGCCCGCTCTCCCTCGTGATCGGACGACGGAGCCGCACGATCGCCGCGCGGTCGGGTCGCTTGACCCGGGGTCTGTCGCCCGGCTTCATCGCGCTCCACCAGAGGGGAGGAACGGGATGCGGCTGCACGACAAGATCGCCGTCGTCACCGGGGCGGGGCGTGGCTTCGGCGAAGGGATCGCAACGCTGTTCGCCGCCGAAGGCGCGGCGGTCGTGGTCGCCGATATCGACGAGGCCGGCGCTCGGCGCGTGGCCGACCTCATCAGCCAACGCGGAGGGCGCGCCGTCGCGGTAGCGTGCGACGTCAGCCGCGACGCCGACACGGCTCGAATGATCGGGACCGCGCTCGAGCGGTTCGGGCGGATCGACATTCTCGTCAACAATGCCGGCGTCACCCACCTCAACCAGCCCTGTACGGAGGTCAGCGAGGCGGACTTCGACCGTGTGATGGCGGTCAACGTGAAAGCCCTCTTCTGGGCGGCGAAGCACACCGTCCCGCCGATGCGACGCCAGGGTGGAGGGGTCATCGTCAACACCGCATCCACCGCCGGCATCCGACCGCGCCCCGGGCTCGTCTGGTACAATGCCTCGAAAGGCGCCTGCATCACGGCCACCAAAGCGTTGGCGATCGAGCTCGCGCCGGATCGCATCCGCGTCAATTGCGTCTGTCCCGTGGCCGGCGAGACTCCCCTCCTGCCGGCGTTCATGGGCGGTGACACGCCCGAGCTTCGTGAGCGCTTTCGGGCGTCCGTGCCGCTCGGTCGGCTCTCGACGCCGCTCGACGTGGCCCGTGCGACCCTTTTCCTGGCCTCCGACGAGGCCGAGTTCCTGACGGGCGTCGCCCTCGAAGTCGACGGCGGACGGTGCATCTGAACCGAGCAGAGCCAGGCCGAACGCGCCACGAGGGGAGATACGATGATCAAGATCTGGGGCCGAACGAACTCGATCAACGTCCAAAAGGTGATGTGGACGGTCGGTGAGCTCGGGCTCGATTTCGAGAGGATCGATGCCGGTGGAGCATTCGGCGGGCTCGACACGCCCGAATACGGGCGGCTGAACCCCAACCGGAAGATCCCGACCATTCTCGACGGGACCACCGTCGTCTGGGAGTCGAACAGCTGCGTGCGCTATTTGGCCGCCAAGTACGGCGTCGGCTCCCTTTGGCCGGAGGATCCGGGCCTACGGTCCGAGGCGGATCGATGGATGGATTGGATGCTCACGACCTTGATGCCCGACATGACCATCGTCTTTTGGCAGACGATCCGGACACCACCCGAGAAACGCGACATGGCAGCGGTGGCAGCCGCGGCCGAAAGGCTCGGGCCGATCTGGGCTCTCCTCGACGGCCACCTCGCCGATCGTCCGTTCGTCGGCGGGCACGGCTTCACGATGGGGGACATCCCGGTGGGCTGTGCCTGGTGGCGCTACCGCAATCTGCCGATCGATCGGCCACCGCAGCCCCGGATCGAGGCATGGTTCGAACGGCTCGCGGCGCGGCCGGCCTATCGCACCCACGTGATGCTGCCGGTTACCTGATCGCATCCCCATCGGTGCGCGCATCGGGTCCGCACGGGCCGCGATGACGTGTCCAACTCGTCCCTTGGTAGGACCGAGCCAAGCCGGCACTTGGCGGGGGCCGATCGCTCCTATAGGTGGCCCCCGGGGCTGTTTCGGAGCGAGGCATGGGTCTGAAGACGGCGACGGCCGGCATCGCGATGGTCGGACTGTTGGCCGCTCAAGCGGGCGCCCAGGCTGCAGCTCCGCACGAGTCCGTCGCGCGTGCGACAACCCGGGAGCGGGCCGATCACGATGCGCCTCTGCGCGCTCTCTACCCCCGCACGGGCGGGCTGCTGTGGGCCGGCGACCCATCGGCCGTCTCGCGGCGGACCGCGGTGCTCCGCCTCCTGGAACGAGAGAGCCGGCTGGATCCTTCGGTGACCCTCGATGTCGCGATCCTGGCCCGCGGCTTCGAAGCTGCCGAGGCCGAGAACCTCGCGCGTGCCGATCGCACTCTCACGAGAGCCTGGCTCGCGTATTTGTCGCGCCGCCGGGGTTCGATCGAGCCCGTCGAGGCAAAGCTCGCAGCCAGGATCTCGTCGCTCTTGGACCAAGCCACGCCCGCGAACGAGTTCGCGGTCGCCGCGCTCGAGCTCGCGCTGATCGAGGCCCTGGGCGGATGGCGATCCGTCCAAGCGAGCCTCGAACCCTTGCCCGAGCCGATGCTGCTCGATGCAGCTGACGGCGATGGCCACACCGCGGTAGCGCGCCGGCGGTTGGTCTTCGACCGCGGTCAGCTCCAACGTCGCTTGGTCCAATCTTTGGACCTGCCGGCCAAGTATTTGGTGAGCGACGCACCCGCACCCGTGCTGGCCCGTGCCGTTCGTCGTTTCCAAGAGCGGCACGGTCTCCCGTCCGACGGGGTGGTCGGTCCTCGGACGCTCGCCGCGCTGCACGAGCCGGCCGCAGAACAGCTCGCGCGCGTCCAGCTGAACCTGGCGCGGGCGGGAGAGCGCGACGCGCGTGCCGCGCTGCATCGCTATGTCGAGGTCAACATCCCGGCCTTCGAATTGCGCTTGGTCCAGGGCGGCACCGTGACGCTGCGCTCGCGCGTGATCGTCGGCGATGAAAAGACACCGACACCCGTTTTCGACGACATCATCCGTTACATCGAGCTCGATCCGGCCTGGTACGTGCCACCCAGCATCGTCAGCGAAGTACTAGCCCGGCAGCAAAGAGACCTGGGCTATTTGGAACGTGCCGGCTTCGTCTGGCAAAGCCGAGAAGGAGGTCGACCGCGGCTGATCCAACGGCCTGGCCCGGAAAACGCTCTCGGCCGATTCAAATTCGTATTCCCGAACCATCACGCTGTTTACCTCCACGATACCGCACAGCGTGGGCTCTTCGGCCGAGCCGACCAAGCGCTCAGTCACGGCTGCGTGCGCGTGGAGCGCCCAGCCGAGCTCGCCTTGGCTCTCCTGGCCGAGCAGGGCTGGGATGCCGCACGATTGGAGCAGGCCTTGGCCACGCGACGGACGCGCCGGATCGAGCTCGTCGAACCGGTACCGGTCTTCCTCCACTATCGGACAGCCGAACTCGACGCCGAGGGACGGCTTCGCTTGCTCGCCGACGTCTACGGGCACGACAAAGCGGCGCGCGCGAACCCGCCGAGCAGACCCGTGGCCGGCACGTCCCGGCCGGTGGACCCTGCCTCCGCCGGGAATGTTCTCGAGGTCGGTCGGGTGGCCGCGCGGACCGCCCGCACGAGCTTCGATTGACGCAGGTACGAAACCCGATCAGCGATCGTTGCGCGCCTTGGCGATCGGCTGCGCGTACCGGGGCTCGGTGTCCCAGGGAAACAAGATCCAGGTGTCTTGGCTGACCTCGGTGACGAACGTGTCGACGATCGGTCGGCCGGCAGGCTTGGCGTAGACCGTGGCGAAATGCGCCTTGGGAAGCATCTCCCGGACGATCCGGCCCGTGGTCCCCGTGTCGACGAGATCGTCGACGATCAAGCAGCCGCTGCCGTCGCCGGCGACGGACTTGAGCACCACCGCTTCCCGTTGAGTGGTCTCGTCATAGGAGCTGATACAGATCGTGTCGATGATGCGGATGTCGAGCTCCCGGGCGATGATGTGCGCGGGCACCAAACCTCCGCGGGTCACGGCGACGATCCGCTCGAACGGGCCGAGCTCCGCGAGCCGCCAGGCCAAAGCCTTGGCATCGCGATGAAGCTGCTCCCAGGACACCGGAAAGTACCGCATCGCCCGCTCGGACATCGCGATCTGGCCCCGTTCACGCCGACGGCGAAGTCGCAAGCCGGCGTCGGCCTTGTCAAGGCGGCGCCGATCCGGCTTGATCGTTTCTCGACGGCGAACCTGGTCGTGTCGGCACCGGAGGGGTGTCCTTTGGACGAAGACGAACTCCGCCCACCTGCAGCAGCGGGACTTCCGCGGCCTCTCGAGGCCTTGTCGATCGCCGATCTCGAAGCCTACGGCGAGGCCCTGGAGCGAGAGATCGCGCGGGTCCGCGAGGAGTTGGCCCGCCGGCGAGCCGTTCGCGGGGCCGCCGAGGCGCTCTTCCGCCCACCTCCCCCCGACCAGCGGTGAGTTGGCGGATGCGGTACTGCACCAGCTGCGCCGGCCGTCTCGAGCTGGCTCGGCCGGAAGGCGACGATCGGGAGCGCCACGTTTGCAGCAGCTGCGGCATGATCCATTACCGCAACCCCAAGGTCGTGGTCGGCGCCCTGTGCAGTTGGGGTGACCGTATCCTCTTGTGCCGACGCGCGATCGAGCCGCGTGCCGGCTTCTGGACGATCCCGGCGGGTTATCTCGAGCTCGGCGAGTCCGCGGAGGAGGGCGCCCGCCGGGAAGCGTGGGAAGAGGCACGGGCCGACATCGAGATCGAGGGGCTGATCGCCGTCTACAGCGTACCGCGAGCCGAGCAGGTGCAGCTACTCTACCGGGCCAGGCTCCTGCACCCGAAGGTCGCACCGGGGCCGGAGAGCCTCGACGTCCGGCTCGTCGAGTGGACGGAGATACCCTGGAACGAATTGGCCTTTCCCACCGTCGACTGGGTCCTCCGCAGAGGCCGGGAGTTGCACGGCAGGCCCGGACCGCTCGTCACCGTGTTCAATCCCTCGGATCACGAGAGCTGAGGGATCCGGCCGAGCGCTTGACAGCGCTGGCGATCATGGTACCCGGCTCCACCATGTTGCGTGGTCAAACCTCGGCGGGTCTGGCGCGCGACCGACGACGTCGGTCGCAAGTCGAACTCACGCGCAGCTGATCGACCAACCTTCCGAAGGGTCGGTATCTCGGCTGGCGCGACGCCATCGTCTCTCCGGCTCCGGATCCGGCCACCATGCTTCAACTCCGTCTCGAATGCGACGCCGACGAAGCCGCTGTAGAAGCGCTGCTGGATTCGGCCTTCGGGTGCGACCGAAGGCGGAAGATCTCCTACCGTTATCGTACGGGAATCCCGCGCGTCGACGCTTTGTGCCTGATCGCGGAAGAGGCTGGGCGTCTCGTCGGCACCATCCGCTATTGGCCGATCCGGTTGGACGACACGCTGGCGCTTCTCCTGGGCCCGGTCGCGATCGATCCGAGCCGAAGGGCCGTGGGTATCGGCCGCGCGTTGATCTTCGAAACACTGGCCCGAGCGGCGGACCTCGGCTGGAAGCTGGTCTTCCTCGTCGGCGACCGTGATTATTACCGGCGCTTCGGCTTCGCCCAGGTCCCGCCCTCGGTCACCATGCCGGGGGAGGACCCGTCGCGCGTTCAGTGGCGGGGTCTGGCAGGTGCGGAGCTCCCGCCTTCAGGTGGCGAGCTCCTGCGCGCCGATGGCACGCCCATCCAACCAGCGGAGCAAAGGCTCACGGATCGCCGAAAGCCCTTTGTAAGAAGCGACGGGATCGGGCATCTCGCGCAGTCGGGCGGCGAGCGCGGCGGCGATCCCCGGCGAGCGGGCTACCTCCTCCAGGAGGACCACATGGGTCTTGACCGTGAACAAGATGGCGTGGGTCTCCGGTAGTCTTCGTAAAGTCTGCCGCTCGACACGCAGCCAGAGTGATCGACCGGCACGATCGACATCGAGCTCACGGAGATGATCGGACCGGTCCGGCCGGCAAAGCTCGGGCGTCGAGGTCAACGTCCAGTTCGCCCGCCAGACCGGGCGGTCCACCTCGAGCGTGCGGAAGAACCGATCGACCGGCGAACCCAGCCGGTCGGCGAACCCGGGCACCGGTCCGTGGATGTCACCAACCGAGCGGCCGATTTTGTCCGCGAGTCTCCAGTGCAAGGGGAAGCACAGGTGCCCCGCGCGCAGCTGGTACGATCCGTCCGGGCTTTCGGTGAGGACCAAGAGATCCTCCTGGATCACGCAGCCGCAAGACAGCAGCGGGTCCGGAGCATCGAGGCGGACGATTTCGCCCGTCGACCGCACCCGGAGCCCTTCGCTCACCCGCTCGAATCGCGCGCCCGCGTGGAAAGCGAGCCAGTCGACCACGAGCCCGAGGACTTCGCGGCAGGCCGGTTCCGCCTCAGGCAACATCTCGTAGACCAAGGCTCGGCGCTCGGCGCTGAGCCTGCGACGCTCGGCGACTTCCTCTTCCCAGCGATCGTCGAGGACGAGCCAATGTCGCGCGTCGAGGGCCCGGAGGCCCATCGAGAGCTTCCAAGGCCCCTCTAGGAACTGGAGCGGTATCGTGGACATGCCTCGATCGAGCGGCGACCGGCCACCTTGTCAAGCCATGCCGCCGGGCGCCGTCGCCTCCGGCGAGCCGACACGTTGCCGCAAAGCGCGGGATGGCCTAGAGCCTCCCTCGCCGGGGCGTAGCTCAGCCTGGTAGAGCGCCAGCTTTGGGAGCTGGATGTCGCGTGTTCAAATCACGCCGCCCCGACCACGATTCTGCGCCTCTCCTCGAGCTCCGCGCCGTGTCAGCGGGCTACGGTTCCGGGCAAGTTCTGTTCGATCTCGACCTCACGGTGGGAGAAGGTGAGGTCGTGGGCCTGCTCGGCCGGAACGGGATGGGCAAAACGACGACGCTCTTGACGATCATGGGCCGTATCCGAGCTCGCTCCGGATCGATCGTCTTCGGCGGCGTGCGGCTGGAGGGCTTGCCACCGTTCCGGATCGCCCGGCTCGGCATCGGCCTCGTGCCCGAGGGTCGGCAGGTCTTCGCGAACCTCACGGTGCGGGAGAATCTGCTGGCGACCGCCCGAGAGCCTGCCGGCGACCTCCCCGGCTGGACGTTGGAGGAGGTGTTCCGTCTGTTCCCACGCTTGGCCGAGCGCGTCGACCAGCTCGCCGATCGGCTTTCCGGCGGCGAGCAGCAAATGCTCGCCATCGGTCGTGCGCTCATGGCGAACCCGCGGCTCCTGCTACTCGACGAAGCGACCGAGGGCCTGGCCCCGCTGGTGCGTCGGGAGATTTGGCGCGTGCTGGGTGATCTGAAGAAGCTGGGGCACGCGATCCTGGTCGTGGACAAGGACATCGTGGCCCTGGCCTCCGTAGTCGACCGTTTCTGTGTTTTGGAAAAGGGCCGGCTCGTCTGGCAAGGGCCTTCGAGTGCCCTGCTTGCCGATCGCGACAGCCTGGAACGTCATTTGGGCATTTGACGTCGGCGGCTGCGGGGAAGCGCACCGCTTTCTTCCGCCCGGCGACGCAGCTCGGGTGAAATCCTTTCGGTTCCCAGAACCTCCTCGGTGTGCTCGGCGAAACGAGGTGGCCCGCAGCGGACCACCGGCTCGCTCCTTTCCGGCTTGATGGGGGTGGCCATCGCTCGATAGTCACCGATCTCGAGGATCATCCGTCGATGCGCGGTGTGCGGATGCGTGGTCGCCGCGCGCAGCCCGAAGATCGGCCCGGCCGGCACGCCGGCATCGATCAACCTCTGCCAGAGCTCGCCACCGTCGTGTCCGGCGAGAACGCGCTCGAGCGCCTCTTTGAGCGCCGCTCGGTTCACGACACGCGCGGCATTCGAGGCGAACCGCGGATCTTCGGCGAGTTCGGGCGCGCCGATGATCTCACAAAGGCGTTGGAACGCCCGCTCGTTGCCCACGGCGAGGAAGAGCGGAACCGTGCCGGTCCGGAACGCGTCGTACGGACTGATGTTGGGATGCGCGCTGCCCGTCAGCTCCGGTTCCTTCCCGGACAGAAAGAAGTTGGCGGCGTGCGGATGCATCATCGCATGGCCACAGTCGAAGAGGCTCACGTCGAGATGCTGGCCTCGGCCGGAGCTCTGGCGCTCGATCAGCGCCATGAGGATCGCGATCGCCGCGTAGAGGCCGGTTCCGATGTCGACGAGCGGGATCCCGATGCGGACGGGCCCGCTCTCGGGCGATCCGTTGACGGAAAACATGCCGACGAGGCCCTGAACGACCGCGTCGTAACCGGGACGACCGCCGAGAGGACCGTCGGGGCCGAACCCGGTGATGCTGCAGTGGACAAGTCGGGGAAACCGCTCGGCCAAATAAGCACGCCCGATCCCCCACCCCTCGAGGGTTCCGGGCTTCAGGTTTTCGACGAGCACGTCCGCGCCTTCGAGCAGCGCGAGCAGCAACTCTCGGCCCGCGGCCTTCGTGAGATCGATGCCGATGGACCGTTTGTTCCGGTTGACACCGAGGAAGTAGGAGGCGTCTCCGCCGAGAAAGGGGGGGCCCCAGTCGCGCGTCTCGTCGCCTTGTGGCGGCTCGACCTTGATCACGTCGGCGCCGTGGTCACCCAGGATCTGCGTGCAGAACGGTCCTCCCAACACTCGGGTGAGATCGACGACCTTGAGGCCGGAGAGCATACCCGATCCCGGGCGCTGGCGACCACTGAACATGGAGCACCTTCGATGGAGGCGGGCCGGACCACTGCCGTTGCCCCCATCTAGGCCCGCTTGGCGAGAAGTGCCAAGCGGGGACTGGAGAACCGGGCCCGCCTCTGGCAAGTTCAGCCCCACGGGGTTCGGAGGTTGGGGGAGGTCCGATCGTGCGCGTCGCCACGGCGTCCATCGTTGCTGCCGCCTTGTCGGTTTCCGTCGCGCAAGCCGAAGAGCTGCGGATCGGCTTCATGGCGACGTTCACCGGCCCCGGTGCCAATCTGGGTCAACATCTACGCGACGGGTTCTTGCTGGGTGTCGAGCACGCGGGGGGACGGCTCGGAGGCCTCGAGACGCGCGTGATCGTCAGCGACGATCAACTGAAACCGGATATCGCGCGGCAAGAGGTCGACAAGCTTTTGACCCGCGACAAAGTGCACTTCGTCGTGGGCGTCGTTTTCTCCAATGTATTGATGGCGATTTACAAGCCCGTCATCGAATCCGGCGCTTTCTTGATCTCGGCGAATGCCGGGCCGTCGCCGATCGCCGGCGCGCTGTGTTCCGAGCGTTTCTTCTCGACATCTTGGCAGAACGATCAAACCCATGCCGTGATGGGGAAATATGCGCAGGACAAAGGTTTCACCCGCGTCTTTCTTTTGGCCCCGAATTACCAAGCGGGGAAGGATGCGCTGAACGGCTTCAAGCGGTATTACAAAGGCACGATCGTGGATGAAATTTATACACCCCTGGGCGCGGTCGATTTTTCCGCGGAGATCGCCAAGATCCAGGCCCTGAAGCCGCAGGCCGTCTACGCGTTCATGCCGGGCGGCTCGGGGATTGCACTCATCAAGCAATATGCCCAGGCGGGTCTGAACAAACAGGTCCCGTTCCTCTCCGCCTTCACCGTGGACGACACCTCCCTCCCGGCCGTGGGCGCGTTGGCCGATGGGATGGTTTCGGCTTCGCAATGGGCCGTGGACCTGAAAAATCCGGCCAACGAGCGGTTCGTTTCCGCATTCCGTGCGCGCTTCGGCTACGTGCCCTCCTACTTCGCCGCACAAGCCTACGATGCCGCTCAGTTGGTCGATGCCGGGATCAAAGCCACCGGAGGTCGGCTCGACGACAAGGCCGCTCTCCGAGACGCGCTACGCCGTGCGCAGTTTCCGTCGGTGAGGGGCCAGTGGAAGCTCAACACGAACCATTTTCCCGTGAGCGATTTTTACTTGGTGACGCCCGGGACGCTCGGTGACGGTACCCGCGCGATGGTCCACAAGGAGCTGGTTTTCGCCGATTACGCCGATGAAAATGCCAAAGACTGCCCGATGCGTTGGTGACGAGGCGCCGGAGAGGCAAACTTGGATGGATCGCTGCTCCTCGTTCAATTATTGAACGGGATTCAGGTCGGCATATTGTTGTTTTTGGTCGCCTCGGGCTTGACCTTGGTCTTCGGGATCCTCGACGTCATCAATTTGGCACATGGCGCCCTGTTCATGGTGGGAGCGTATGCTGGAGCTCTCGCCGCGGTCGGCACGGGCTCTGTGGTTTGGGCGCTGATCGCCGCCCCGATCGCCGCGCTGCTGGTCGGCATCGCCCTCGATCGGCTCGTTCTCCGTCAACTCTACGATCGGGATCATCTCGATCAAGTGCTCGCCACGTTCGGTTGCCTGTTGTTCTTGAACGAGCTCGCGCGGGCCGTTTTCGGCCCGGCCGCTCGTCCTTATCCTTTGCCGGCCCTCCTCGAGGGAAGCATAGGCCTACCGGGAGGCGTGAGTTACCCGGTTTGGCGATCGGCGATCATCCTCGTGGGCTGCCTCACGGCAGCCGGCCTGAGCTTCGTTCTCGTGCGGACCCGCTACGGCATGCTCGTGCGCGCGGCTGCCACCAACGCACCGATGCTCGAAATGCTCGGGGTGGACGTACGGCGTTTGTGCCTTCTCACGTTCGGCATGGGGGCCGCACTCGCCGGCTTCGCCGGCGCGATGGCCGGGCCGATCGTGGCGATCCAGCCCGGGATGGGCGATCAGGTCTTGATCCTCGCTTTCGTCGTGATCGTCACCGGGGGCACCGGCTCGGTCCGCGGCGCCCTCGCCGGATCACTCTTGGTCGGGCTCGCCGACACACTCGGGCGATCCTTCCTGACCGATCTCGCGCGTTTGGTCTTGCCCCCGGCGCCCGCCGCCCAGTTCGGCCCCGCCATCGCCTCGATGATGGTCTATGTGGTGATGGCCCTTGTCCTCCTCGTGAAGCCACAAGGCCTGCTACCCGTCCGGGGCTCCCATCGTTGAGAGAGCGGCGCCGACCGCTGGTTTGGAGCTCGACTGCGGCCGCGTTGTTCGTCGCCGTCGCTGTAGCTCTACTTGCTCTCGGAATCTTCGGGGAAAGCTTTTACATCAGGCTCGTCACTCGTGCCATGATCTTGGCGCTAGCGGCCTTGGCGCTCCACCTCCTGGTCGGCGTCGCGGGCCTCGTGAGCCTCGGCCAAGCGGCGTTTCTCGGGGTTGGAGCCTATGCCGTCGGCATCCTGGCGGAGCATGGTGTGCACGACGGGGTGGTGCATTGGCTCGTCGCCGTCGCTGCCGCCGCCCTCACGGCACTGCTCGTCGGTGCGCCGAGCTTGCGCACACGGGGGGTTCCTTTCATCATGATTACCTTGGCGTTTGCCCAGATGTTGTATTTCGTATCCAATTCGCTCAGCCGATACGGGGGCAACGACGGCCTCACCATTTGGGTGCCGAGTCGTTTTCCCGGTGGGCTGTCCTCGTCGAAGCCCGAGACGTTGGCCTGGTTGTCGTTCGTGATCCTGCTCTTGGCCTATCTCGGCTTGGGCCGACTTCGCGCTTCTCGATTCGGCCGGGTCCTCCGCGGGGCCAAGGAGAACGAGCGTCGCATGTCGGCTTTGGGCTTCGCCGTGCAGCGATACCGGCTGGCCGCCTTCGTCCTGTCCGGCGCGCTCACCGGTTTGGCCGGCGCCATGCTCGCCAATCTGACCGAGTTCGTGGCACCGGCTTACATGTCGTGGCATCGCTCCGGCGAGCTACTGGCCATGGTCGTTCTGGGCGGTTCGGTCCATCTGCACGGAGCCGTTGTAGGAGCCTTTCTTTTCGTGTTCATCGAGGAGACCCTTTCGCGGTTCACGAGTCACTGGGCTTTGGTCTTTGGTCCCTTTCTCGTGTTGGCGGTTCTGACCGACCGAGGGCGCACGTTGCGGAGGCTCACGACGCGGATCCGGGACCATTGACAGCTCTACTTCAGGGTCGAGGACTTTCGAAGCGCTTCGGCGCCGTCGTCGCTACCGCGGATCTCGACATCGAGGTCCGCTCTGGAGAGATCCACGCCGTCATCGGCCCGAACGGAGCCGGAAAGTCCACACTCCTGAGCCTGTTGTCCGGCGAGATCCGGCCCGACTCGGGTCGGATCTTGCTCGACGGCCGGGACGTCACGCGAATGCCGGTCCACCGACGCGCCCGGCTCGGCCTCGGCCGGACCTTTCAGGTTTCGAGCGTACTCGCGAGCTTCACCGTCTTCGAAAACGTGGCGATCGCGATCCAGGCGCGACTGCGGAGCGGCTGGCGCCTGCTCAAGCCAGCCGACGCCGATCCCGAGTTGAACGAACCTGCGAGGCTCATCTTGGAACGCTTGTCGCTGCTCGAGTTGGCCGACCGCCGGGCAGCGGAGCTCGCCCATGGGGAGCGGCGATTGCTCGAACTCGCGGTGACGCTCGCCACCAAGCCGAAATTCCTTCTTCTCGACGAGCCCTTCGCCGGTGTGGCAACCGGGGATGGCGAGCGGCTCGTACGGATTCTCGACCTTGCGCGGCACGAGTTCGGTTTGCTGCTCGTGGAGCACGACATGCAGGCTGTCTTTCGGCTTGCCGATCGTGTCACGGTCCTGGTGCAGGGTCGATGCATCGCGACCGGTACGCCCACCGAAGTTCGCGCCGACCGTGCGGTCCGCGCAGCCTACCTCGGCGATCCTCGAGGAGGCGCGGACTAGCTAGAAAGTGCTTCGCCGCGGAACTGCTGCTCTTCGGCCACCCCCGACGGGTGCTCGAACGGTGCGTGGGCGAGAGCGACCACCCCTCCTCTCGCTCGCATGTCCGACCCTGCCGCGGCACGGCCCTTGGCGACGGTCGAGTGCACCCCGGTGCCTCCGAGAAGCGTTCACCGAGACGCGTCACGGTCTCGCTGTCGTCCGCCGGGCTCGCACCGGAGGAGCGCAGCTCTGTTTCGGCGCGCGCGTCGAGTGCAGTCGAGTGCAGTCGAGTGCAGTCGAGTGCAGTCGAGTGCAGTCGATTTCGAGTTTTCATACTGTTGCCGAGTGGGACGCCCAAGGGTTCCACGGTTCCGCGCCCGACCGCGCAATTCCAGGCCTTCTTTCAGCCCCGGGGCACGCGCGACACCTACGTCTCGAGCGCTTCCGCGCTTCCAACCCTCAAGTGACTCCTTCGGTACGAAGACTCCGTCGCCGATCAGGGATAATCGCAGTTACGAGCTCGGCCGCCCGTGCCCCCCAGCTCCCCTCCGAACCTCACCGTCAACGTTCGGTCAGAGCGCGATCCTTCGCCTTGATGAGCGGCTTCATCAGGTAGTGCAATACTGTTTTACGACCCGTCAGAACATCGATCTCCGCCGTCATCCCAGGAATGATCGTCAACGGGTGATCGTCCGTCCCCAAATGATTTTGATACGTCCGTATTCTCACGCGGTAAAAGCTCTCACCACGCTCGTTCGTTATCGTATCTGCACTGATATCTTCCACCTGCCCTTTCAGGCCGCCGTAAATCGAATAGTCGTACGCGGTTATCTTCACCGTCGCGCTGAGGCCAGGTCGAATGAACGCGATGTCCGATGGTCGTACATGCGCTTCCAGAAGGAGAGTATCCTCGAGAGGCACAATTTCGAGAATGTCCTGTCCAGGTTGTACCACACCGCCAATCGTATTGATTTTGATCTGTTTGATCGTTCCGCGAAGCGGAGCCCTCACCTCCGTGCGCCGCACTCGATCCGCTCCGGCCTGCACGATCTCGCGTATCCCGGCGAGCTCCGCTGCCTTCTGCGTGAGCTCCTCTTGCGCTTGCGCCCGAAAACTCGAGTACGCCCTTTCGACCTTCTGATTGGCCTCGCGGATCGCCGCCCGTACACGCACGATGGCGGCTCGCGTGCCGTCGACCGCCCCGCGAAGATCGTTGACCTCTCGCTGCAGCTTGATGAAGATCGATTGTGACATGTCGCCGCGGCGCGCCGCGGGTTCCGCCAGGCGCAGTTCCTCCCTGGCCAGTTCGAGGGAACGTTCGTACTGCGCGAGCTTCGTTTCGAGTTCCCTCAGCTCTTGTTCGCGCTGCTGGGCCTGGCTTCTCAGGATTTGTACCTCTTTGTCGAGGTTCTCTTGGCGACTGCCGAACAGCATCAACTCCTTCTCGGCCACTTCGCGCGCCTCGGCGAGGACCTCCGGCGGAAAGACGAGCTTCACGTCCTCGATTTCGGCGTTCAATCGCGCGATCGCCGCCAGGAGTGCCAAGTAGCGGGCCCGCTTCTCGCGGTAATCACTCTCCGCACGCACGTTGTCGATGCGGAGCAGAACCTGTCCTTCCTCGACGACCTGCCCCTCACGGACGAAGAGCTCTGCGAGAATACCACCTTCCAAGTTTTGGATGACCTGAATTTGACGCGACGGAATGACACGACCTTCGGCCCGCGTTACTTCGTCGATCAGCGCCCAATTCGCCCATGCCAAGAACGCCCCGAAGAATGCAACCACGGTGAGGAGCAGGAGATGGCTGAAGGCCCGGGGTCGCAACCGGTCGGCTGCCGCCGCGCCGGCGACGAATTCCGCGAGTTCGGCGTCGATCGCGCGCCTGCGCGGCCGTCCAGCGAGCGAGACGATCGTGCCCAAGTCAAGTCTCCCCACGGATCTGCCCGGCCGCCAGGGCCTTGAGGACCTTGTCCTTCGGACCGTCCGCCACGACCCGGCCACCCTCCATGACAATGAGTCGCTCGACGAGGACGAGCAGAGAGGCCCGGTGCGTCACCAACACCAGGGTCCTTCCCGTAAGCTCCCGAGCGATCCGCTGGATGAAACGAGCCTCCGCACCGTTGTCCATGGCACTGGTCGGCTCGTCCAAGACGAGAACGGGAGGGTCCAGGAGCAAGGCTCTGGCTATCGCAACGGCTTGCCGTTGCCCACCGGACAACATTTCACCGCGCTCTCCGACGTTCAGATCGTATCCCGCCGGGTGGCGACCGACGAAATCCTCGACGCCCGCGGTGAACGCAGCGCGCAACACGGCCGTATCGTCGACGAACGGCGCGCCGAGCGTGATGTTCTCGCGGATAGAGCCCTGAAAAAGAACGACATCCTGGGGCACGCATCCGATATTGCGGCGAAGATCGGCGGGATCGATCTGACGGATGTCGACCCCGTCGAGCAGGACCGCACCCGTATCGGGCTCGTACAGGCCGAGAACGAGCTTTTCGACCGTCGACTTCCCGGACCCGATCCGACCGATGAGGCCGACCCGCTCGCCCGGAGCGATGCGAAAGGACACGTCGCTCAGCGCCGGGAGCTTCTGGCCCGGGTAGCAGAACGACACGCCCTTGAATTCGATCGCCCCCTTGATCGCCGAACGGTGAACGAAAACGCGACCCGGCGGCCGTTCTGTCGGCAGCTGCATGATCCCGTTCAGCGTGTCCAGGGATGTGCGCGCTTGATGGTAGCGCGTGAGTACGGCTGCAACCTGACCGAGTGGTGCCATCGCGCGGCCCGCGAGGATGCTGCAGGCGATCAATCCGCCCATCGTCAGACGACCTGCGCCGATTTCGTAGACGCCTACGACGATCACTCCGACGTAGACGCCGTTACCCACCAAGTTGGCGAAATTGACCGTGATCGCCGAAAGAAGGCGGCTCTGGTTGGCGGACTCCGCCGTCGCCCCGACCAAGTTTTCCCACGCCCGCTGCATTCTGCCCTCGGCGCCGATGCTCTTGATGGTCTCTAGGCCGTTGATCGCCTCGACGAGAACCCCGTGTTTTTGCGATGTCTCACGAAAGGTCCGTCGAACGATGCGGTTCAAGGGAACTTGCAACAGCAGGCCGACCCCGATCACGAGTGGGATCCCAGCGAGCGGCACGAGGGCGACGACACCGCCGATGAGCCATATGATCGTGACGAACAGGACCACGAAAGGAAGGTCGACCAAACTCGTCAAGGTGGCGGACGTGAAAAAGTCCCTCAGCGTCTCGAATTCCCGGAGATTGCTCGCGAACGCGCCCGCGGAGCGCGGACGCGCTGCCATTCGGATCCCCAGAACGTGCTCGAAGATCCTGCTCGCCAACTTGATGTCGGCGATCTTGCCAGCCGCGTCTACGAAATAACCACGCAAAATTTTGAGAAGAAAATCGAAACCCAAAACCACGATCATGCCGATCGTGAGCACCCACAGCGTCTCCAAAGCATTATTGGGCACGACCCGATCGTATACGTTCATCGCGAAGAGCGAGGTCGCGATCGCGAAACAGTTGATCACGATCGACGCAAGCACGACCTCGCTGTAAATCGGCCATTGCCGGATGATCGTCGACCAGAACCAGTGCCCCGTTTTTTCGTGGAGTGTCTCTCGATCACGCGAGACGAATTCTGATGTTGGTTTGGTAAAGAATGCGTAGCCGGAATAATGCGAACGAAGTTCGTCGAGACTGAGGGTGATCTTCCCACCCCCGGCCTCGGGAAGCAGCAGCTCGTAACGATCAGGCAATTCCCGGCGTAGCAAGACGGCGGCCCGGCGATTGCGAAACAGCAGAACGCAAGGAACGACGAGATCGTCGATCGCTTCCAAGTTTCGGCGAAGCAATCGGGCGCTGAGCCCTGCCCGCTCCGCCGCCCTCGGGAACAAATCGGGCGTCAGAAGGCCGTCCACGAGTGGCAGCCCGGCCGTCAAGGCTTTCGCCGACGCGGGACGCTCCAGCAGATGCGTCAGAGCGACCAGGCAACCGAGGAGTGGGTCGTCCACGGCGGCGTCGGGGTGCCGAATGCGCCACTCGGTAGTGCCGGGTCCCGCCGCACGCGCCGCCTCTGGCGGCGCGGAACGCCCTCCCGACGACACGGTCTCGTTTTCGGCCGGCGCAGATTGGCCGGAAGGGGACGAGCTTTGCGCGAACTCGGTCATCACACATCATCCACGGGCGGGCACTCCCTTTCGGTCGGGGAGACGGGCGGCACCTTATGTGCTTTCCCGGGCACAAACCACGCTCTCGAACCCGCCGCGCCACCGGAGCGGTCCCCCGCATCCGACCGGTCCAGCGGCAAGCGGCCGATGGCGCAAGCACTTGCGTGGCCGCGCCAGGCGCCGCGGGGACGATCCGGTCATCGGCCACTCCGTTGACGCGTCCTTGGGCCCGCACTATCAGCCCGAGGGGTTAACGTAGTCTCTACAAAGGCTTCCGCGCGACCTCAAGCATCTGGGCCGACGAACGATGACGCTGCCGCCACACACTACGCGTCCGGGTCGCTTCAAGCTCGCCGTGCTGTTGGCCTCGGCCGCGCTGGGAGTGGCTGCGGACCCGTCCTCCGCGGGATCGATCACCGACACGGTGCGCGCTGCCCTCTCTTCGAACCCCGAGATCGCCATCGTGAAGGCCGATCGTCGGGCGGTGGACCAAGAACTGCGTCAGGCGCGGGCGGGCTACCTGCCTTCGCTCGATCTGCGCAGCGCGGTCGGCGTCGAGGCCGCGAGCACGCCCGCCACCCGCCGGCGCGGGCCAGGTAGCACCAATGCCACCCAGCAGACCAGGGCCGAAGCACAGCTCAAGCTCTCGCAGATGTTGTTCGATGGCTTCGCCACCCAGGCCGAGGTCGAGCGGCAAACAGCAAGGGTCGACAGTGCCGCCTACAGGGTCCAGGAGGCTGCCGAATTCGTCGCTGTCGATGCCATCGAGGCTCATCTCGACATTCTCCGCAATCAGCAGATCGTGGCCCTTAACCGTGAAAACGTCGCGGCACACGAGCGCATTCTGCGGCAGGTTCGGAGCCTCGAGAGAGCCGGCCGGGCGGACGTCGCCGACGTCCAACAGACCGAGGCTCGTCTCGCCAACGCACAGGCTGCGCTCGCCCAGGCGAATGGAGCGCTCGCCGACGCGATCGCACTGTACCAACGCGTCGTGGGGCGCGATCCGGAAGCCCTCTCCCTCGATCCGCCACCGACGTCGGCATTGCCCAAGGATCGGGAGGCTGCAGCGGCTCTTGCCTCGGTGCAGAGCCCCACGGTCTTGATCGCCGCCGCGGACGTCGACGTTGCCGCCGCGGAGCTGCGCGGTTCTCGGGCAGGCTATTATCCTCGACTCGACGCGGAGCTCACCGCGCAAAGTTTCCGCAATGTCGATGGCGCCGAGGGGCCCGACAGTTCGGCGTCCGCGATGCTGGTTCTTCGATACAATCTTTTTCGCGGAGGTGCGGACGTCGCGCGGGAGCGCGAAGCATTCCACCGTCTGAACGAAGCACGAGCGAGCTTGGTGAAGCAGCGCCTGAAGGCCGAAGAGCAGGCGCGGCAGTCCATCAATGCTTACGAAACGGCGAAGGCGAGGGTAGCGGCTCAGCGAGCACGCGTCGAGGCCCAGCGCCGAACACGCGACGCTTACATTTCGCAGTTCGAACTCGGCCAGAGGGATCTACTCGACGTGCTCGACGCTGAGAACGAGCTCTTTTTGGCACGCGTTCAGCTCGTCACAGCCGAGTTCACCGAGCGTTTCGCCGTATACAAGATTCTGGGTGTGACTGGAACTCTACTCGACACGCTCGAGATCGTGCGCCCGCGCGAGCACATCAACGTCTATCGCTCGCCCCAGCGACAACAGACGCCCTTGGTGATCAAAGAGAAGTCACAGCAGCTGGTTGAACCTCGGGCAGAGCCTCGAGCCATCCGCGACACCAACGCCGGGGAGCCTCCCGCAACTGCGATCGACGCAGCCGACGTGATCAATCGGCCGCCGGGCGCGCGCCGGTGATCCGGAAACCGATACGCGGCCACAGCTTCTTCAGCTTCTTCGCCGAACGGTGCGAGGACGCATGGCTGTTGGCGCGGACGCCGCGCGACCATGGCCTGCTCGGTCAGAGCGCGAAGAGAAGTGGCTCGCACCGTACTCCGCTTTCCTGACCAATTCATAATCGGGTATGCGATTCCGTCCGGAAAGCCGGCCGTTTCGTCGATTCTCAACGATGTCATGAAACACGGCTCGCGAGGCACTGAAGTGCCGGAGGGAGCTTATGACGAAGACAGCTCTTACCGATTTTTCGGCCCAACCTGAGCAGGACACGGATCAGGCCATCGGTCCCCTCGAGCGTCTGGCAGAAAACAGCCTGTCTTGTTTCGCGGCCACCGCGGGCCCGGTGCCCGACTGGACAGGGAACACCCTGGAGCAGGTAGCCGTCCTCCGACTCCAGGATCTGATCGCCGACGATAAAGGCGAGATCGTGGTCACTGTCGGCGGGGGCTTACGCACCATCGTGCTCGAAGCGGACGCTCAGATCGTGGGTCGAGGAATCTTGCCGGAAGCGGACGTCCGGAATGAGGGGGTTTCCGGCAGTTGTTCCTATCTATCCTTGGACTCCGGAACCACATTGTACTTCTCGTTGGACGTAGAGGTGCTCGTGAGCGAGGCAAAAGGCTAAGCAACGCCGCTCGATCTTTTCTCCTCGACGGGATGCGCAGCGGGCCGTGAACGGCGGGGGCTGTGTTCCTTTTGTCGCGCCTGCCGCGATATGCTCTGTGGATCCGGCTCCCGGGCTTGCCGCCCTCGGTGCCACGCGGTAACCGTATATTGACCATTCGAACGCAAAGTCGTGGCGGGCGACGGTTGTCAGCGGGGTATCGGACCCGGCTTGGAGCTGCGATGGGCGGTGGGCGATGAGCGTGAGGGGGAGTGGCAGCAGGCTCGTTCGCCACCCGTTGGTTCTGGTCGTATTGGATGGCTGGGGATGGCGGGAAGAGCGTGAGGACAACGCCGTCGCTCTCGCGGACAAGCCCTGCTTCGACGAGCTTTGGACGAGTGCACCGCGGTGTCTGCTTCGAACCGACGGTCCGGAGGTCGGGTTGCCGGAAGGGCAGTTCGGCAACTCCGAGGTCGGACACCTCAATCTGGGCGCAGGGCGGATCGTCGTGCAAGATCTTCCGCGGATCGACCGCGCGATCGCCGACGGAACGCTGGCGCGAAACCCCCTGATCGAAAAAGCGGCCAGTCTGGCGAGGAGCGCCGGCTCTCGGGTGCACCTCCTGGGCCTGGTTTCAACCGGGGGCGTGCATGCTCATCAGGCCCACATCGCCGCACTAGCCGAGGCGTTCGCGAGCCGCGGATGCGAGGTCGTCGTGCATGCGTTCCTCGACGGACGCGACACCCCCCCACGGTCCGCCGAGCGCTATCTCGCAATGTTGGAGGACCGGCTCGACGCGATCGGCAACGCTTCGGTGGCATCCCTCTCCGGTCGCTATTGGGCGATGGACCGCGATCGGCGGTGGGACAGGACCGCGCGCGCCATCGCTACCCTCGTGAATGCATCCGGCTCCCGATACCCGAATTGGCGGGAGGCTCTCGCCGAAGCGTATGCGCAAGGGCGGACAGACGAGTTCGTCGAGCCCTGTGTCCTCGGTTCGTATTCAGGAATGAGAGACGGCGACATTCTGGTCTGCGCGAATTATCGCGCCGATCGAGTGCGGCAACTTCTTTTAGCTCTCCTGCAGGGCGGGCCGGAAGGCTTTCCATCGCCACGACGTATCAAGTTCGCGATGGCGATCGGGATGACGAGATATTCTGACGAGCTTGCACGGCACATGGGGGAATTGTTTCCCCCGCAATCCATGAAGAACATTTTGGGAGAGGTGCTTTCGAACTGTGGACTCCGACAGCTTCGGCTGGCCGAGACCGAAAAGTATCCACATGTCACTTACTTTTTCAACGGCGGCCGGGAACAGCCCTTCGATGGTGAAGTTCGGATCTTGGTTCCATCCCCCAAGGTTGCGACCTACGATTTGCAGCCCGAGATGTCGGCGGGTCCACTCACCGAACGCTTCGAAAAAGCGATCGCGGCTGAGGATCTCGACTTCGTTCTCGTCAACTTCGCCAATCCCGACATGGTCGGCCACACGGGGAATCTCGAAGCGGCGATCCGCTGCGTCGAGTTCGTGGACCAATGTCTTCGGAGGATGGTCGCTGCGGTTCGAGCGGTGGACGGTCAGCTGTTGATCACGGCGGACCACGGAAACTGTGAACTGATGCGCGATCCTGAGACCGGGCAACCTCATACCGCTCATACGACCAACCCGGTTCCCTGCATGCTCGTGGGCGGCCCGACCGGCGCCGAGCTCCGGGATGGTCGTTTGGCGGACGTCGCCCCGACGATCTTGGAACTGCTGGGGCTTGCTGTTCCGCCAGAAATGACCGGCTCTTCCCTCCTGCGATGACGAGCTGGCGACGCTTCTTCTTGCTCCTGGGCACTGCTGGTGTCTTGCTTTCGGCATCGCCTGGCGGGTCGGAGGCATTTCTCGAAGGATCGGAACCCGATGGATCTGCTGTCGAGCGGACCAGCGCGCGCGTGCGAGCTGCCATCGCAGCTGTAGAGAAGCTCGCCGAGACACACCATGTCGCCCGTGCCGAGTTGGATCGATTACGAACCGCTTTCGAAGGCACGAGGGAACGATTGGCGCTCCTGGCTTCGGAGCTCGCGGAGAGAAGAGCGATGCGAGACTGGGTGCAGCGATGCATCGTGGCCCAGCGAGAGGTCGCGGTCGCCATCGCCCTCGAACAAATGAGGCGCGATCGTCTGAACGCTTACACCCGCTCCATGTTCTCCAAGTCGGCTGGAGGTGCGTCACCAATCGCGTTGTTGCGTACCCAGCGCAAATGCTCCTCGATAGGCTCCCGTGAGCAGACGTCCCCTTCGCTGGCAGAGATCGCCGCCCTTTCGAGGAGCCTCGACGAGCTCCGTTCGCAGCTCGAGCGAAGCGAAGCTCGGGTCGAGAGAACGCGAAGCGAACTGGAGGAGGCATTATTTCGAGCCGAGGAGGCGGAGCGCCGGCGTGTAGCTGCCCTCAGCCGCCTCGAGCGCGGGAAACGAACTGCGGATCTTGCAGCTGGAGCCGAACCTATCGGCCTCCCACCAACGAGGACCGGTCTGGGCGCGCCTTCCGGTGACGCAATCGGCGCCGAGCCCCGCTTCCGTCTGCCGCTGCGCGGCGCGATCGCGCAGCGGTTCGGCGAGCGCCGCGGTGGGCAGCGCCTGCAAGGCCTGGTGTTGTCCGCCGATCGACCGCAACCCGTGCTCGCGCCCGGTGCCGGGATGGTCGCCTACGCTGGGCCGTTCCGCGACATCGGGCTGCTCTTGATCATCGAACATCGGAATGCCTATCATTCCCTGGTGATCGGAGCTTCCAGGCTCGAAGTGCAGGCAGGGGACGTGGTGACCGAGGGGCAAGCCATCGGCTGGTTGGACCGGAGCCCATCGGGGGGCATGGATCTCTATCTCGAGCTGCGGCGCGTCGGGGAGCCCGTCGATCCCATGCCGGTTCTGTCGGCAAACGACGGCGAGGTCGAAGGCTGATGCGGTACGCGATCTGCAAGTTGGGTGCGGCGGCGCTGCTCGGGGCAGCGGTGGGGTTCGTCCTCGCGCCTTCCGCGCTGACCGGTGCCCCGGCCTCCTCGAGTGAGACCTTTCGCGCGCTCAAGCTCTTCGGCGACGTGTTCGAGCGCGTGCGCGCCGAGTACGTCGAGGAAGTCAGCGACCAAGCTCTCATCGAGTCGGCGATCAACGGGATGCTGGCGGCCCTGGACCCGCATTCGGCCTATCTCGACGCGAACCGCTATCGCGACATGCAGGTACAGACCCGCGGCGAGTTCGGTGGTCTCGGGATCGAGGTCACGATGGAGAACGGGCTGGTCAAGGTCGTCTCACCGATCGACGACACACCGGCCCACAAGGCGGGCGTTCAGGCCGGCGACTTGATCAGCCACATCGACGGCGAGCCCGTGAACGGGCTCAGCCTCGGCGAGGCGGTCGAGCGCATGCGGGGGCCGGTCGACACGAAAATCCAACTGCGGCTGATCCGAAAGGGGCGCGACGAGCCCATCGACGTCACCCTCACCCGCGCGGTGATCAAAATTTCTCCCGTTCGAGCGCGGATGGAGGGGGACATCGCATATGTCCGGCTCACGACGTTCAACGAGCACACCGGCACGGCGATGCGCGAAAAAATCGAGGAGCTCAAACGCCAGCAGCCCGGCAAGATTCGGGGGTTCGTCCTCGATCTCCGGAACAACCCCGGAGGTTTGCTGGACCAGGCAGTCGCCGTTGCCGACGCCTTTCTCGATCGAGGCGAAATCGTGTCGACCCGGGGGCGTCGGACGGACAGCATCCAGCGCTTCAATGCCCGCCCGGGAGATCTGGCCGAAGGTCTGCCCATGGTGGTTTTGATCAACGGCGGCTCCGCCTCGGCCTCGGAGATCGTCGCAGGTGCGCTCCAAGATCACCGGCGAGCAATCGTCATGGGAACGCCCTCTTTTGGAAAGGGTTCCGTACAAACGATCATGCCGATCGCCGGACAGGGAGCGATCCGGCTCACTACCGCACGTTATTACACGCCGTCGGGAGCATCGATACAAGCGAAGGGGATCGTCCCGGACATCGAAGTCCACGAGGCGAACGTCGAGTTGGTCGACGACATTCCCGGGCGGCGTGAGGCCGATCTCCGCGGTCGGCTCAAGAACGATAAAGAAACCTCGACCAAGTCTGGCGGCGAGCAAGTGAAATCGTCCAGCACGCTGGATATCCGAGACTACCAGTTGGCGCGAGCGATCGATCTCCTTCGCGGTATCGCTCTCTACGAAGGTCGGAACACTGCACAGCGGTGACCCGCTGCGGCAACTCCCGGAGCCATCACCGAGGAGCCGCGGGGTCGCAGCTTGAAAGGAGTACGATCGCCACGACTCCCTTGGCTCGTAGCGGGGGCTCTCCTCTCGGCAGCGGCCATGGGCGGAACGTTGGTGATCGTCGAGAGCCCCTCGTCGCAAGGGAGAGAGACGCTCGAAACGCTTGTCCGCGTAGCGGACAGGCAGGAGCCGACCCTCCCACCGCTAACGGCAAGCGACGGAAGGCAGGGCTCTCCCGCGGCCGGTGGGCCGCCGCTGGTCCTCGACGCAGCCTTGTTCGAGCCTACGCCGCACGGTTTCGCGCCGCGGATCGCGCCCGACGGCCGGCAGCCGTGGAACACCCATCGACGACGAGCCCCGAGCGCCCGAGGACCCCGCGTGGCCATCATCCTGGTCGAGATCGGGCTCGACGAGAGAGCATCGGCATCGGCCTTGGCGGCCGGCTTTCCGTTGACCTTGGTGGTCTCGCCCTACGCGGATGGCGAGCGTGGATGGTATCGATCGGCACGCTGGGCCGGGCACGAGACGCTTCTCGAGCTTCCCGTTCGCCCCCTCGGGTTCCCGACCGACGACGCTGGGCCTTTGTCGCTCGAGCCGGACGCGACGCCCAATTCGCGACTGGACGTCGTCTTGGCGCGCGGCATCGGGTATGTCGGCGTGTTCCTTGATGCGGGTCAGTTCGCGGCGCGTTCTGTAGCATTCGACCCGATCGCCGCCGCATTGGCTAGCCGCGGCTTGGCACTCGTAGAAGTCGGCTCGGCGGTTCTGGAGCCCCTCGCGCGACATCACCGGCTCCCTTATCTGAACGTGTCGAAAGCCGTCGACCGAGAGCCCTCACCCGCGGGGATCGATGGCGCGCTCGCGGCCCTCGAGGTTCGAGCCCGAGAAGACGGATATGCCGCGGGATATGGGCGTCCCTTCGCGATCACGATCGACAGACTTGCGCATTGGGCGGCAGGTCTTCATTCACGAGGTGTGGCGTTGGTGAGTGTCGGAGAGCTCCTCGACAGAGCAGTTGGGGGAGAAGGTTCGAAGCCATGACGTCGGAGTCGGGCTATGAAGAGACATCGGAGCCCAAAGCCGGCTATCGACCGTGTGTAGGGATCTTCTTGATCGGACCCACACGCGAGGTGTTCGTCGGTCAGCGCAGAGACACGCGGGAGGCCGCTTGGCAGATGCCACAGGGCGGGATCGATCCCGGGGAGCGCGCGGTCGATGCCGCGCTTCGTGAGCTCAAGGAGGAGATCGGCACCGACCGAGCCGAGCTCTTGCGAGAGAGCGCGATTTGGCGCTCGTACGATCTTCCCGCCGAGATCGCCGGACGGATGTGGAACGGGCGCTACCGCGGGCAGACCCAGAAGTGGGTGGCCTTCCGGTTCCTCGGTGCCGACGCCGACATCGTCCTGGACACGCCACACGCCGAGTTTTCGGCCTGGCGTTGGGTAGCCGCCGACCGGCTGCCCGAGCTCGCCGTCTCGTTCAAACGTTGCGTCTATCTCAGTGTCGTCGACGAGTTTCGCCACCTCCTGGTTTGACGGCGTCGTCCCCGCTCCACCCGTCTCTCGGCGGTGTTACGAGGCTCGACCCCGGCTCGTTGGTGCACCCGCTTTCCGGCTGTCAGCGATCGAGGACAGAAACACTCGGCATCGACCCCTCTCGATCGGGCCAGGCTCCCGCCTATTCCCGTTCGCAAGCCTCTCTCGCCCACTCGATGACCGTTCCAGGGGCTTTAAAGGGTCTGGAGACAGTCGCGGGCCTCGCTCCCAGATCGAGGGCCTGACCCGTGCGGTTGTTATCGAACTCGGCAGAGCATCTGCCGAGCTGAACGGACCGAACGAGAGCGGCCCGTCGACGACGAAAAGCGGTCGAATTTTTTGCCAGAGCGTCACGATCCCATTTACGTCGTGCCGCATGGTTCCAACGAGGCGGCGGGCGAAAACGCCGTGGGTCACAGGAAAGAGAGGGGGCATGGCAGGAATGAAGCCAGTTGACCCCTCGTAGGCCCCTTCTGGGCGACCCAGCGCATCAACGCCCGTTCTCTGGATTCGCTCGGCCAAAGCTGCACCACGCGCTCGGCGATGAACTCACCAACCGCCAACGGTTTTCAGATCGGAACTTCGTCGACGAAAAGTACACGCCGCTCGCGCGCAAGCCAGATCGAGCCGTCTTAGCGATCCTGGATCCCCCTTGGACGAACGCGGAACATCAAGCCCGCTAGCCGCCTCACCAGCCCGAGTCGGAAAGATGCCGCCGAACTCGAGCGCTCCCCCGTGGGCACGGTCAACTCCGCCAGCTGGTCAAGGATCGCCGCCTCGCGGTCGCTTATGAGTAGAGATCGCGCGTAGCTTCGTGACATATCCACACAGTTATAATATTGCGTAGAGTTTTCTGAACCGTACCCATCGGTTTTGCACGTCCCGCGCTCTGTTGCGCCGCTCTGCCGTTGCACTTAAAGTGAGAGGGCCGACATGGGAGGAACGAAAACGAGCTCCTTTTCCACGGGAGTGGCTTCCAGGGAGAGCTAACTGCAATGTCGCAACATTCTACCGCCTGATGGGCGACCCGGAAATCCAATCTCGGTCGGCGTTGTTCGTAATCGCCGAGCTCGAAGTGTTGGGCGGGGCCCGTGGATCGAGGGGCGAATCGATCGAACGGCCGCTCGGCACTCGCGGACCCGCTCCTGCACCGAGCGTGTCAGCCGAGCGATCCAGCAAGAGGGGGGCAATGACGGATAAGTATCATCGAGCAGTACGGACGGAGTGGCCGGTGGGATCGGGCCTTCGTCGGTGCAAAACGAGTTCGACGGGCAACCAGTGAGGGGAGGTAAGTCGCATGCGGAACATCGCGCTCTTCGTCGGTGCTATTGTGGGCATTGCTGTCTCTAGCAGTGGCCAGAGCAATGCGTGCACAGCGGACAATTGGCAGGCCTGCAAGGGCAAGCCTTGGGTCGACGGCGACGTCATGGAGACCCCATTGGGCTCGAAGTGGTGGCCGCACCCGATCTGGGGAGCCGGAGACGAAGCGGGTTCCACGAACTGGTATGCCAAGCCCGAGGTCGTGCTGCGTGCGTTGCGCGAGGCCGACAAAGGCAAGGTCTACAAGCTCGGACAGCCCTACGACAGCGAGATGCCGCTGTTCGGCTCACGGCGATTCTCCCTGCGCATTCCGGGGACGCCCACGGGCGGACCTTTCGGTGCGAACAAGATCGTTTGGCACGACGAGTTCCTGGCAACCGAGATCGGTCAAGTTGGCACTCAGTTCGACGGTCTGGGACACATCGGCGTCCAGGTGGGAGCGCCGGGCGACAAGACCAACATGCGCTTTTACAACGGGTTCACCGTAGCGGAGATCGGCGACGCCTACGGCCTCAAAAAGCTCGGCGCGGAGAAACTTCGCCCCATCGTCGCCCGTGGCATTCTGCTGGACATCGCAGGGGCCAAGGGTGTCGACATGTTGGATGCCGGTTACGAGATCACGATGGCCGACGTTCGGCTGGCCCTGGAAAAGCAAGGAATGAAGGACTTCAAATTCGCCGAAGGGGACGCGATCGCCTTCTACACCGGCTGGTCGAAGCTCTGGAAGAAAGACAACGCGAAATTCAATTCCGGTGAGCCCGGCTTCGGCATGGAGGTCGCGCGCTGGATGGCCGAAACCGTCAAGGTCGGAGTCACCGTCGCCGACACTTGGGCGGGCGAGGTCGTTCCGAATCCCGATCCGGCTTGCGCTTTCTGTGTCCACACCTACTTGCAGACCCGGCACGGAATCGTTCATCAGGAGAACGCAAAGCTCGACGAGCTCGTTGCCGACCGTGTTTGGGTGTTCACTTACATCTACAGCCCGGCCCCGATCGTGGGCGCGACGGGGTCGATCGGCGCGCCGATCGCGATCGATTGACGCGGCCCCCACGTTTCACGTCGACAAGAAAGGGGGCGGCACTGTGCCGCCCCCTTCGGTTCTGTTGCGGGCCGGTTCGGTGGTCAGCGGCATGGATGTTTCGCCTGTTGTTCTCGTCGAGGGCTTGCGCCTTTCCGTAGCTTCGCGAGTCCTTCTCGACCTCGATCGGTGGGAGGTTCATCCGGCCGAACGCGTGGTCGTGCTCGGACCGTCGGGCAGCGGTAAGACGACCTTCTTGCATGTCCTCGCCGGCCTCCGATCGGCAGACGCCGGCCGCGTCGTCGTGGATGGCGAGGAGCTCGGGCGACTGGCCGAAGCCCGCCGGGACGTGTTGCGCGGACGACGCATCGGCTTCGTTCACCAAACCCTGCACTTGGTGGCTGCTCTCTCGGTCCTCGACAATCTCCGCCTCGCAGCGTTCGTGGTCGGCAAGCGCGTCGCCGACGAACATCTCCTCGGCCTTCTCACGAGCGTCGGCCTCCGGGAGCGAGCCCGAGCGCGTACGTTCGAGCTCAGTCACGGAGAGGCGCAGCGGGTGGCTATCGCTCGGGCGCTGGTCAACGATCCGTGCCTCGTCCTCGCCGACGAGCCCACATCGGCGCTGGATGACCGAAACGCCCGGCAGATCCTCGATCTCCTCCTCGCAACGACAGCCACGCAGGGCGCTGCCCTGGTGGTCGCAACCCACGACATGCGCCTGCTGCCAGCCTTCGATCGGCGTCTTCAGCTGGGCCGAGAGTGATGACGCTGACCCGGCTGTGCCTCGCCTACCTTCGACTGCGCGTCGGGACGACGTTGCTGAACGTCTCGCTGGTGGCACTGGGCGTTGCGATCGTCTCTTCGATTCTGCTCGTCGGCAGTCAGCTACGGGATCGAGCGGAGCGGGAGATCAGGGGCGTCGATTTGGTGGTCGGTGCCAAGGGAAGTCCGCTCCAGCTCATTTTGTCGGCGGTGTTTCAACTCGATATCCCGTTCGGTAACGTGCGTCTCGCCGAGGTCGCGTTTCTGCGCACGCATCCCCTGGTAGCGAGCGCGATACCGCTCGCCATGGGTGACAACGCGGGCGGCTTCCGAATAGTTGGCACCGAGCCCCAGTTTCTTCACGAGCGGGGGATCTCGATCGCTGCCGGCAGGGCCTGGCAAGCGCCCATGGAAGCGGTACTCGGCTCCGAGGTCGCGGGGGCAACCGGTTTGCGACCGGGCGCGAGCTTCGTCGGCTCGCACGGCCTGGTCGGCGGATTCGCCCATGCCGAGCATCCCTATATCGTCGTCGGAATTGCGAACCCTACGGGCACCGCTGCCGACCGACTGATCCTTACATCTCTGGAGAGCGTTTGGCGCGTTCACGCACCCCGGAGCACCGGCAGTTCGACCGGGAGCCACGAGCACGAGGACGGCGAGATCACAGCCCTTTTGATCCGATATCGAACGCCGCTCGCAGCCGTCCAGCTGCCCAGGCTCGTCAACGCGCGGCCGATGCTGATCGCCGCTGTCCCGGCCGTCGAGGCAGCGCGTCTTTTGAGTATCGTCGGGTTCGGCCTGGAGTCACTTCGCCTTCTCGGCTCGGCGCTCCTGGTTCTGGCTGCCCTTTCGGTGCTCGTAGCCTTGACCAATGCTCTCTCGGATCGACGCGCCGATTTGGCGCTCATGCGGGTCCTGGGCGCCACCCGAGGCCTCCTCATCCGCGCTCTCCTCCTGGAGGCGCTCCTTCTGACTGCAGCAGGGCTCGTGCTCGGGTTCCTCCTGGCACACCTGTCGCTCGAGTTGCTGACCCGTCTGCTGCCGGAAGCGCGGGCAACGGGCCTGTCGGGGTTCACGGTTGCTCCCGATGAGATCATGCTGGCTCCGGCGGTCTTGTTGCTGGCAATCGGCGCGGCTGCGATACCGGCTGTTCGGTTGTATCGTTCGAACCTTGTGGAGACGTTAGCTCGTGGTTAGGCTACAGCTGATGAAAAGCGTTTGGTCGCTGTTGATCCTCGGTTCGGTTCTGGCGATCGCCGCGCCGCAAGACTGCCGTGCCTTCACCTTCGGACAGCAAGTTTTCCCGCTCGGGCGCGACCACGACCCTAAGATGCTGGAGCGCGCCGGTGTGGTCTCGTGGGACACGCTTCGCGAACTCGACGTGACCTACGAAACCAAGGGCCCGGGCATGACGGACTTCCGGACGAGCTTCACGTCCGCGCTTCTGGAACTCGACGGAAAGACCGTCAAGTTGATCGGCTTCATCTATCCGCTGGAGGCAGCCGAACAGCATCAGCGGTTCCTGCTCTCGGCCTATCCACCGAGCTGCCCGTTCTGCTTGCCCGGAGGGGCTACCGAGATGGTCGAGGTGCTCGCCAGCGTCCCGGTCAAGTTCACCTACACGGCGCTCATGCTGCAAGGCCGGTTCGAGCTGCTTCGTGACGATCCTTCCGGTCTGCTCTATCGCCTCCACGACGCGCGCCCCGTCGTCTTGAACTGATAGGCGGAGCGCGCACCGATTGGACGGAGCGTTCGAGGCGCTCGTTGGGGTTCGAAACGTTTGGGCGGCATGTTGTCGGGCGTGGAACCGTCGGAAATGCCGGCTGGAGCGCGCAGCGGATGGGTATCCGATGGCCCCCTGGCGGGTCTTCGCCCGGGAACCTACGTAGGTGGGCATGAGCGTTCCGGTCAGAGGCTATTTCGGTGTCGGGGCGGAGGGGATCAGCAAGCCGGGGAACCTGGGAGCGCTGGTCCGAACCGCGCACGCTTTCGGTGCGAGCTTCCTCTTCTTCGTGAATGCCTATTGGAGGATGCGCGAGGCGATCTCCGATACCTCCAAGGCCGAACGCAGTGTTCCCTTGTTCGAGGCTCCCTCGGCCAGGGAGCTGGTTCTGCCGCGTCGGTGCAAGCTCGTCGGGGTGGAGCTGACCGAGGATGCCATACCATTGCCCAGCTTCCGACATCCCCCCAATGCCGCTTACGTCTTCGGCCCGGAGCGCGGCTCTCTTTCGCCGGAGATGACGGCGCGTTGCGATTGGGTGGTGCGGATCCCGACCCAATTCTGCCTCAATCTCGGCGTCGCTGTGGCGATCGTTCTGTACGACCGTTTGCTTTGCTATGGGCGGTACGCGGAACGCCCCGTGCAGAGCGGGGGGCCGAGCGAGCAGCTGCCCCCACATGTTCACGGCCGACCAGTTTTCCGACGGAACTTCGACGGACCGGAAAGGGGTGCCATCCCCGCCGCCGACGGAGGGTGGTAAGGGTGAGCGGTACACCCGATCCCCGCTTCATCGGTCTGCTCGCCCGTACGGCGCTGATCGCCCTGATCGGGCTGCTCGTCGTCCCAAATGCCGCGCTCGCCGCCTTCGTCGAACGATTCCGAGATTGGAGCCTTTATGTCCACGAGGACGCGAACACGAGGATCTGCTTCATCGTGTCGACGCCGATCAAACAGGAAGGCACCTTTTCCCGCAGGAGCCAGCCGCGCCTCTTCGTGACTCAGTTCGGAGGCGACAATCCGCGACAGGAGGTTTCGGTCGATCCGGGATACACCTACCGGAAGGGAAGTACCGTCGAGGCCGTGGTCGGCGCTTTGCGCTTCGAGCTCTTCACGGAGCGCGACCGCGCTTGGGCCGTCGACGCTGCCGAGGATGCCCGACTCATCGAGGCCATGCGCCGAGGCAACCAGATCCAATTTCGGGGCACGTCGGTTCGTGATACGTGGTCGCTCGACACGTACTCGTTGGCCGGCTTCACCGCCGCTCACCGCGCCATGACGGAGGCATGCCGCAATGCCTCGAAGCGCTGAGACCGGCAAGGGCAAGCCCTACCTCGTCGGGATGAGCCGCGCGGAGCTCACCCGTTGGCTGGAGATGCTGGGCGAATCACCACAGGCTGCTTCGCTTCGGGCACGCCAACTTTTCCACTGGCTCTACGCCCGTGGCGCCTCCACGCCGGCGGCCATGACCTCGTTGCCCAAGGATCTACGGCGGGCCATCGAAGAAAACGCCGACGTCGCGCGCCCCAGTATCGTCGCCGAGCAAACCGCCGCCGACGGGACGCGCAAATGGCTGCTCCGTCTTCGTGACGGGAAAGAGGTCGAGACGGTCTTCATACCCGAAGATGATCGAGCGGCCTTGTGCGTTTCTACGCAAGTCGGTTGCAGCCTGTCCTGTAAGTTTTGTCATACCGGTACGATGCGGCTCGCTCGCAACCTCACCGCTGGCGAGATCCTCGCACAGATCTTGGTGGTCCGTGACGTGTTGGGAGATTGGCCCTCCCCTCGCGAGGGGCGCCGCCTCACCAATGTCGTCATCATGGGAATGGGTGAGCCCCTGTTGAACTATCGGGAGGTCGCTGCGGCCTTCCGCATCGTCATCGATGGCGAAGGCATCGGCATTTCCCGGCGAAGGATCACTCTGTCGACATCGGGCGTCGTGCCGCGCATCGAGCCATGGGGCCGGGAGCTCGGAACAGGCCTCGCGATCTCGCTCCACGCGGTGCGCGACGATCTGCGAGACGAGCTCGTTCCGATCAATCGCAAGTGGCCGATCGCCGAATTGTTGGACGCCTGCCGCCGCTATCCCGTTCGCCGCCCCGTTACGTTCGAATATGTGATGCTGCGGGGCGTGAACGACTCGGACGCCGATGCCCGCGAGCTCGTCCGTCTCTTCCGCGGCTTGGCAGCGAAGGTCAATCTGATCCCCTTCAATACTTGGCCCGGGGCGCCCTTTCGTTGCTCCACCCCCGAGCGGATCCGGAGCTTCGCATCCATCGTCGAAGCCGCAGGCTATCCGAGCCCAGTGCGCTCACCTCGTGGGCGCGACATTTTGGCCGCCTGTGGTCAGCTCAAGACGGCGCTGGCTCGCCCCGCGCCCACTGCCGTCCCGCCCGCCGACGGCGCCGTGCGCGAACCCCGCCTTACGCCCCTCTCGGTTTGATGGCCCGACCAAGCCTCCCGAACCGACCCGATTTCTCCCGCCTTGCCACCGATCAGGCTTCGTGCAGCCGGAGCTGGCAGGACAAATCCGCCTCAGCGCGACGGAGCCGTGGCGAATTTGAGGTCGAGAGCATAGCCCTCGGCGCGAACGGTCCGTAGAAGATCGGGCTCCCCTGCCGCGTTCAGCGCGCGACGCAAGCGACGAATCGTCGCATCGACCGTTCGGAGCTCGATGTCGAGGTCGCCGCCCCAGACCCGATCGAGGAGCTGGGCCCGACTGAAGACCCGGCCGGGATTCTCGAGGAAATATCGCAAGAGGCGGAACTCCGTCGGCGAAAGATGGACCTCTCGAGTTCCGCGGAAGACACGATGCGCCGCGAGATCGAGCCGCAGGTCCTGGAACTCGAGGACCTGGTCGGTGAGCGCTGGACGAACCCGCCGCAGCACAGCGCGGATCCGCGCGATCAGCTCGGCTGGAGAGAAAGGCTTGGTCACGTAATCGTCCGCGCCCAACTCGAGCCCTCGGAGGCGGTCGGGTTCCTCGGTCCGAGCCGTGAGCATGACCACCGGCACATGCGCCTGCTCAGGCCGCCGCCGTATCCGCCTCAGCAACTCCAGCCCGGAAAGCTGAGGAATCATCCAGTCGACGACGACCAAGTCCGGCGTGCGTTCCGCTAGCAACGTGAGCGCTTCCTCGCCGTCGAACGCCTGAGCGACCTCGAAGCCCGCCGCCTCCAAATTGTAGGCCAGCAGCTTCTGTAGGGCCGCTTCGTCCTCCACGATCAGGATCAGCGGCTTCACGAACGTCACTCCACCACGTGCCTCGGCCGGTTGATCTGCGTGCCATGGATGATGAAAACGATCTTCTCGGCAATGTTCGTCGCGTGATCTGCAATGCGTTCCAGGTTCTTTGCAATGAACAGAAGGTCTATACACAAACTTATGGTCCTTGGATCTTCGAGCATGTAAGTGACCAATTCTCGGAACAAACTCGTGTATAGCTCGTCCACTTCGCTGTCGCGATGCCAAACAGCGGTTGCTTTGTCCGCGTCGCGCTCGACATAGGCATCGAGGACGTCTTTGACCATCGACAGACAGGATTGGCCGATCCGTGGCAGCTGCTGGATCGGCCGCAATTCCGGGTGTTCGGACAGACGCTGAGATCGTTTGGCGATACTGACCGCGTAATCGCTCATTCGTTCGAGATCGTTGGTGATCTTGAGCGCCATCGCGATCATCCGAAGATCGATCGCCATCGGCTGGCGCAAAGCCAAAAGCTTGATGGCTTCCTGATCGATACTTTCCTCGAGTTCGTCGATCCGGCGATCCGTCTCGATCACTTTCGCCGCGAGCTCCACGTCCCGCTCGGCGAGGGCCCGTACCGCGTCGGCGACCTGTCGTTCCGCCAGGCCTCCCATCTCGACGAGCGCGCCCGTCAGCCGCGACAGCTCCTCGTCGAACGCCCGAACGATGTGCTGATGCTCGAGAGCCTCGGTCTGCTTGGGCATGACCCCTCCTTCAGCCGAACCGACCCGTCAAATAATCGCTCGTCCGCTGTTGGCGGGGCCGCGTGAAGAGCTCGGTGGTCGGACCGTACTCCACGAGCTCACCGAGGTACATGAATGCCGTATAGCTCGAGACGCGCGCCGCCTGCTGCATGTTGTGTGTGACGATGAGGATCGTCACGCTCCCGGCCATCGAGATGATGAGATCCTCGATACTGGCTGTCGCGATCGGGTCCAGCGCCGACGTCGGCTCGTCGAAGAGAACGATTTCTGGGTCCGTTGCGAGAGCGCGAGCGATGCAAAGGCGCTGCTGTTGGCCGCCAGATAGCGCAGTCCCGGGCTCCTCGAGCCGGTCCTTGACCTCGTCCCAAAGAGCTGCCCCGCGGAGCGCCGCCTCGACCCGCCCGTCGAGCTCACTTCGGGCTTTGACCCCCCGCACCCGCAATCCGTACGCGACGTTCTCGTAGATCGACTTCGGAAACGGATTCGGTTTCTGGAAGACCATCGAAATCCGCATCCGCACCTCGATCGGGTCGATATCGGAACTGACGATGTTGACGTCATCCGGGTAAAGCCGAATTTCGCCCTCGTACCGAGTGTCGGGTTTCAGATCGTGCATCCTGTTGAAGCACCGAAGGAGCGTCGACTTACCACACCCCGACGGGCCGATGAGCGCGGTCACCGCATGCTCGTAAATGTCCATGTCGATGTTCTTGAGCGCCTGCAGGTGCCCATAAAAAAAATTGAGCCCCCGAATTCTGCTCTTCACCTTGGGATCCGCATTCACCGACTGGGTAGCGATCGGCACCGACGTGGCGACAGCGGACATGGGCCCTCTCACCAAGTGATCCTTTTGCGCAACCGGTAGCGCAGGTAGATGGCGAACCCGTTCATCACCAATGTCAGGACGACGATCACGATCCCCGCGGCCGCAGCGTTGGCATGAAATGCCGTGCCCGGGCGCGAGACCCAATTGAACATTTGGATCGGCAGGACCGTGAAGCCAGACCAGAGCCAATCGAAGCGCACGAACGGCGGTGTCGTGCTGATGGGCGGGTCCGGCAGATAGGCGATGAACGTCAGGGCGCCGATCGTGATCAGCGGCGCCGTCTCGCCGATGGCGCGAGCGAGCCCGATGATCACACCCGTCGCGATGCCCGGGATCGAATAGGGCAACACATGGTCTCGGGTTACCTGCCAGCGTGTCGCCCCGACGGCGTAGGCCGCCTCCCGGATCGTGTGCGGCACGGCGCGGACGGCCTCTCGCGTAGCGACCACGACCACGGGCATGATCATGAGCGCGAGTGTGAGGCCGGCGGAGAGAATACTTTGCCCAAATCCCAGTGCATAGACGAAAAGACCTAATGCCAAGAGGCCGTACACTATCGACGGCACAGCAGCCAAATTGCTCACGTTGATTTCGATCAACGTGGTCAACCAATTGCGTGGCGCGTACTCCTCGAGATAAATGCCCGCCGAGACAGCGAGTGGCACTCCGATCGCGGCCGTGACCATCATCACGAGACAGGTTCCGACCCAGGCCGAGAGAATCCCGGCTTCCGCCGCGCGACGAGACGGAAAACTCAGGAAAAAGTCGGGTGTCAGCCGATGATATCCGTCCATCACCAAATCGACGAACAGCGCCAGGAGCGTGACCACACCCACGGAGGTGGCAAGGAAGCCCACGACGGCGAACACGATGTCCCACCGTCGCCGCCGGACGACATTCGACCGGATTTCGGCGACACCGGGAACCGCCGCCTCGACCGCGATCGACGGCGAGATGCTGGCCATCAGTAGGCCTCCCGGAAGCGCATCCGCAGAAGGTGCGCGAGAATGTTGAAGAGCAGCGTGATCAAAAGGAGCACGAGCCCCGCTGCAAAGATGGACTGGTAGCCGATCGAGCCGTGCGGCAAATCTCCGAGCGCGACCTGGACGATGTAGGCCGTGATCGTTGCCGCCGGTTCGGTCGGGTCGAGCGTGAGGTTGGGCTGTTGCCCGGCGGCGATCGCGACGACCATGGTCTCCCCGGTCGCACGTGCGATCCCCAGAACGAAGGCTGCGGCGATCCCCGAAGCCGCCGCCGGCATGACGACCCGAAGCGTCGTTTGGAGCCGTGTCGCCCCGCAAGCGTACGACGCCTCCCTTAAAGCGTTCGGCACGGCGCGCATGGCGTCCTCGCTCACCGAGCCGACGTAAGGCACGATCATGATCCCGATCACGATGCCGGGGCTCAAGACGTTGAACCCCGGGAGATCGGGGATGACGTTCTGCAGGAGCGGCGTGACGAACAACAGCGCGAAATACCCGTACACGACGGTCGGCACGCCTTCGAGCAGTTCGAGGAACGGCTTGACCGACTCCCGCACTTTGACCGGCGCGAACTCGGAGAGGTACAACGCCACCATCAGACCTAGCGGCACCGCGACCAGCAGCGCGACCCCCGCCGCCAGCAGAGTGCCGCACAGGAGGGGCAAGATCCCGTAGCGAGCCTCGGCGAAGAGCGGAGTCCACATCGTGTCGGTCAAGAAGTCGACGATCGACACGCGCTCGAAAAACCCGCCGGATTCGTAAACGAGCACGACGACGATGGCTGTCGTCACGGCCACGGCCGAGGCGGCGCAGATGAACAGGAACGCTTCGACCAATCGCTCCTTTATGTCGCGATGATGGATGCGCGGGCGGATCAACGAGCGCTGCGCCGATGGCATGATCGGAACCTCACGGGTCGGCCGGGTCGAGCCCGGCCGACTCTCGAGATGCGAGATGACCCAGACGTCTCAGGATTTCAGCTCGCGCTGGAGGAGCTCCATGATCTGCACGCCCACCTCGGGAATGCCGCCGAAGACGGTTCCGGTCTTGCGCTCCTGGAACCGCGCCCACGCAGCCTTGTAGGCGGCATCGGGCAGGGGCGTGTATCCCACTTCCCGAGCCAAGGTGGCACCGTTGACCAGGTAGAATTCGACGAATTCGGCAACCTCCGGACGCTCAGCCGCCTTCCGGTTGACATAGATGAAGAGGGGCCGCGAGAGGGGCTGATACGAGCCGTCGATGACGTGCTCCATGCTCGGTTTGACCGGCTTACCCGTCTTCGGGTTGACGATTGCGACGGTTTTCACCTTCCCCGGGTTCTCGTGGACATAGGCGAAGCCGAAGAAGCCGAGCGCGAACTTGTCGCCGGAGACGCCTTGGACGAGGATGTTGTCATCTTCGCTCGCCGTGTAGTCGCCACGGCTCGACTTCGCCTTACCGACCACCGCCTCGGTGAAGTAGTCGAAGGTCCCGGAATCGGCGCCTGCCCCGTACAGGGACAACTTCGCATCTGGCCAGTCCGGCCGAACCTGCTTCCAGTTGGTGATCTTACCCTGGGCCGCCGGCTCCCAGATCTTTTTGAGCTCGTCGACGGTCATGACCTCCGCCCAATTGTTCTGCGGATGGACGACCACGGCCAGGGCGTCGAAGGCCACCGGCAACTCGATGTAGTCGACGCCGGCCTGCTTGCACGCCTCCATCTCCTGCGCGAGGATCGGGCGGGACGCGTTCGAAATATCGGTCTCGCCGCGGCAGAACTTTTTGAAGCCACCGCCGGTGCCGGAGATACCGACCGTCACCCGGACGGCCCCCTTCTTCGCCTTTTGGAACTCCTCGGCGACCGCCTCGGTGACCGGATAGACCGTGCTCGAGCCGTCGATCTTCACCTCCGGCGCCGCGAACGCGACCTGAGAGGCGAAGAGGGCGCCGGCCGCGGCGCCACCGAACAGAGCGAACTTCATCGCGATGCCTCCGTCGAGAGTCGTCACCGCGGCCTCGATGCCCGCGGCCGGTGCCGCTTCTATGACGGAATCTTGACAGAATGATGACCGACTGCCTCGGCGGGTAACGGCAGGAGTACCGCGAACCGCGAACCACGACCGAGCTCGCTTTCGATCGCCAGATGGCCCTGATGCCGACGGACGATATGCTTGACGATCGCCAGGCCGAGCCCCGTGCCACCGACCCTGCGCGAGCGCCCCTTGTCGACCCGGTAGAACCGCTCGGTGAGCCGCGGCAAATGTTCGGGCGGAATGCCTTCGCCCTGGTCGATGACGGCGATCTCCACAGCCGGGCGCCCGGCGACGGGTCCTGCACTCGGCGGAGCAGCGTCGAGCAAACGCACCGTGACCCTCACCTCTTTGTCGGGCCCACCGTACTTGATCGCATTGTCGACGAGGTTGCCGAAAAGCTGATGGAGCTGATCGGCATCGGCGACGATCTCGGGCAGCGCCGAAGGCGCATCGAAGACCAGCCGGACCCTTGCCGCCTCGGCCATGGGCCGCATTCGGGCCAACGTACCCTCGAGCACGTCGGCGAGGGAAACCCGCGCGGCGGGGGGGCGGCGCGCAGCGAGCTCGATCTGAGAAAGCGAGAGGAGGTCGTCGACCAGGCGCTTCATGCGGGCAGCTTCTTCGGCCATGGTCGCGAGGAACGTCTCCCGCGCCGCCGGATCGTCGCGCGCTGGCCCGCGCAGGGTCTCGATGATCCCGATGATCGCCGCGAGCGGTGTCTTGATCTCGTGGCTGGCATTGGCAACGAAGTCCGAGCGCATCCGCTCGATCATGAGTTGCTCACTCTGCTCCCGCAAAGCGAGGACGGCCCCCCGCCCCCCTTCTGGTCTCTCGATCGGTTGGATCCTCACGGCGAACAGCCTGAGCCGATCGTCGACCGGACTGAACACGACCGTGCTCGCGGTCGCGGAGGCGATCGCGGCGTTCAATGCGGCGACAACCCCGGGATCGCGGGTCGCCCGCGCGAACGGAACGTCGACTCGTTCCAGGTTGAAGGTACGGCGGGCTGCGGGATTGGCATCGACGATCGTGCCGCGCGCATCGACCACCAGAATCCCATCTGGGAGTGCGTCGAGGACCGCCGACAGAAGGCGAGCCTGCGCGGCCGCTTGGCGCTCCGCCCGACGAGCCCGTCGAGCGAGCTCCACGGCCGGCCACATGATCCACTCGAGAGCCGAGCCGAGGACGAGCGCGGGCCGTTGACCTTCTTCCCCGCCGCCCAGGCCGATCATCCATCGCGCGAGCGCCCCCGCCTGCGCAACCCACTGCCGGGCGATGAGGTGAGCGGTCACGATCCCGGCGAGTACCGCGCCCGAAACGGCCCAGACGCTGTCTACACCGAACGCGATCGCGACCAGGACGGTGACTACTGCCGGGGAGGAACCGAGCGCCGTGTCGCGGACGAGGCTGACGGCCGGCGCCGGCCCGCGCAAACGCTGCGGCGCCGCCACTGCGAGCCTCAGCTCCGCAGCTCCGGCAGGTCGCGGAACAGATCGAGGGCCTGCGGATTGGCGAGCGCTTCCACGTTGGCGACGGATCGCCCGTGGATGACATCGCGAACGGCGAGCTCACTGAGCTTTCCGCTCATCGTTCGCGGGATGTCGGCTACTTGAACGATTTTGGCCGGCACGTGCCGCGGTGTCGTGTTCTCACGGATCCTTCGGCGGATCCGCTCCCGGAGACTCTCGTCGAGGACGATGCCCTCGCGTAATTTCACGAACAAGACCACCCGGATGTCACCCTCCCACTCCTGACCGACGCAGACCGATTCGAGCACCTCGTCGATCTGTTCGACCTGCCGGTAGATCTCGGCCGTGCCGATCCGCACCCCGCCCGGGTTCAACACCGCATCCGACCGCCCGTAAATCACGATGCCGCCGTGCTCGGTGAGCTCGGCCCAATCGCCGTGACACCAAACGCCTGGAAACCGGGCGAAATAGCTTTTGCGATAGCGGCTTCCGTCGGGATCGTTCCAGAAACCTATGGGCATCGAGGGAAACGGCTTCGTGCATACGAGCTCACCGCGCTGGCCGCGGACCGGCCGGCCCTGCTCGTCGAAAATGTCGACCGCCATGCCGAGACCACGCATTTGGATCTCGCCCCGCCATACCGGGCCGGCGGGATTGCCGAGCACGAAGCACGATACGATGTCGGTCCCGCCGGAGATCGAGGCCAAATGCACGTCCTTTTTGATCTTGCCATACACGTAGTCGAACGATTCAGCGAGCAGCGGGGAACCCGTCGACAAAATCGCCTTGACGCTGGTCAAATCGTGGCTAGCGATCGGCGTCGCACCGGCTTTCTCGAGGGCCTGGAGATACTTGGCGCTGGTTCCGAAGATCGTGATCCGCTCCCGCTCCGCCAGATCCCAGAGGACCTCCGGCCCCGGGTGGAAAGGAGAGCCGTCGTAGAGAACCAACGTAGCCTCGCTCGCCAGTCCCGAGGCGAGCCAGTTCCACATCATCCACCCACAGGTCGTATAATAAAAGAGTCGCTCGCCCGGCCGGAGATCGCAATGAAAGCGGTGCTCCTTGAGATGTTGCAGAAGTGTGCCACCCTGGCCGTGCACGATCGGTTTGGGCATACCGGTCGTGCCCGAGGAGTAGAGCACATAGAGTGGGTAATCGAAGGGTAGCTGCTCAAAGCGAAGCGGTTCCGGCTCGCGGGCAAGAAAGTCGGGCAGCAAGACGGCGTTGCGGATCGCGCCGATCTCCGGCCGCTCGGCGAGAAACGGCACGACGACGACTTTTTCGACGCTTTTCAACTCGGCGACGACCTCGGCGAGCTTCGGGCGGATATCGATCCCTTTGCCTCCGTAGAAATAGCCATCGACGGCGAGCAAGATCTTGGGCTCGATCTGACCGAAGCGGTCGAGTACGCCGCGTACCCCGAAATCGGGTGAGCACGACGACCAGATGGCGCCGACGGCCGAAGTGGCGAGCATCCCGATGATCGTCTCGGGAAAATTGGGAAGATAGCCGGCGATTCGGTCGTCGAGCCCGACCCCCTCGCGGCGGAACGCGGTAGCGAGACGTTCGACCAAAAGCCAGAGATCATCCCAACTCAACTCCCGGCGGCGGCCGTCTTCCCCGACGAAGACGATCGCCGGGGTATCGTCCCGACGACGCAACAGGTTTTGGGCGAAGTTGAGGCGTGCGCCGAGGAACCAGCGCGCGCCGGGCATCGCGTCGGGGTTGTCGAGAACACGCTCGGCCTGTCGGCTCGCGACCACGCCGCAACTGTTCCATACCTCTCGCCAGAACGCTTCCGGATGATCGATCGACCAGCGCCAGAGCGCGGCCACCGCGTCCGGGCCGGCGAAGCCCCGCTCGGCTGCGAAGCGGGCGATCTGCGTGCCCGCTGCTCGTTCCGGGTCCGGTCGCCAGATCGGCTCACCCATCCTATTCTCCCGACCACCCTGTTCCACCAGCCTCCTGGCCCATTGTTCGGAGTGCCGCGCGAAATGCAACCGAAGGACCGCCTCGGCCGGCGCCGCCTGCTCCTCGCAGCCGCGACAATCGGCCTCTCGCCGACCGCTCGGATCGCCGCCGCGCTCGACCCGAACCTCGAGACGGACGGTTGGCGCGAGATGAAATTTCGCGACAAACCGGAGAACCGGTATCGGCTCGACAGCGATGGTAGCATCCTCGTCGAGAGCCGAGCTTCGGTCTCGGTCGCGTGGCGGGATCTGAGGGCGGACCCATTACGCACACCGATCCTGCGCTGGCGATGGCGGCTCGAACGGGCGGTCCCCGCCACCGATCTCACGCGCAAGGGCGGCGACGATCGCTCCCTTTCCGTATATCTCGCCTTCACGTGGATGCCCGAGCGCGCGAGCCTTTTGGAGCGCAGCGTGAGGGCGATCTTGGGGTCGCTGGCCGGGCAGGAACTGCCCGGTCGCCTGCTCACCTATGTTTGGGGTGGCGACGGGCGGGCCGACGGCTGGTTCGACAATCCGTATTTGCCGACCGGAGCCAAGCTCCGGGTGCTGCGCGACGGGATGGCACCCCTCGGCGTTTGGCTCGAAGAGCGGGTCGACGTGCTCGCCGACTACCGAGCCGCGTTCGGCGAGGATCCGCCACCGGTCGAACGGATCGGAGTGGGCGCCGACAGCGACGATACGGCGAGCGAAGCCAGCGGTGCGGTTCGCGACTTCAGCTGGTCTCGCACGTGACTTCGAATGCCTCGGGGCTCCTCCGGCTCAACCCGATCGTCGCGTCGAGCTGCCGAGCGCCCCTCTCGGCCGCTCGAACAAGAACTCACGTCCGACTTTGACCCTCGGCACACCATCGTACGCGATCACGTCGGCGGTAGCGTAGGTCTCGCTCCAGCGCTCGGGAAGATACGAGCCCGTCCCGATGATGTCGATCGGCGCTCGTACGCTCGCCATCAGCTTGCACTTCTGTGGTGAGAAGCCCGAGCTCGCAATGATCTTGACGTTCTTGAAGCCGGCGGCGTCGAGCTGCTCGCGCATGTGGAAGATCGCCGCGGCGGTCACCCCGGTCCCCGTGAGCCACGCCAACTCCTCGGGGGTGCGATAGGTTCGAATCGCTTGTGGCGCATGGCGCTCCAGGACCGCGTAGGACGCGGCCACGTCGAGCCCCTCCAAAAACCGACCGCCATGGGTGTCCAGCCGGATACCGAGCCGCCCCTCGGCGGCGAGCTCCGGAAACCGGTGGCAGACCTCCAGCGAGTCCGTAACTTCACGCCCGAAATAGTCGACCAGAACGTAGAGCGGGTCGTCGGGGAAGGTCGCATGGAACATTTCAGCAGCGCGCACCGTCGAACCCGCGTAGCCGATCAGGGCATGCGGCATCGTGCCGAGTCCGCGCGTGCGGCCGAAGAAGTGCGCGGTCGCATCGGTGGCGTTGCCGATGAAGCCCACCGCGTTGGTCTCGGCCCGGGCGCGCTTGGAACCGACGCTCGCGGCATAGGCCATCATTTCGGCCATCTCGAGCCCCGCGCAGTGACGTGCGTCCATCGCGAGAAAGGCGACGTAGGGCAAATCGGTGCACATCGAATAGGCGTTGAAGGCCGCGACGCATGTGGCGCCGATTTTTTGTAGGAGATTGGTCTCGAGATCGACGAGATGGCGGAACGAGCCGGTGACGTACATGAGCGGTTCGCCCGCGCCGACCCATGCACCTTCCTCGAACAAGAGCTCGACCTCGAAACTCGTATCCCGCTCTCGCGCTACCCGACCGAGCCATTCGATCGCAAGGCGCGGTGCGGACACGACGGGGCGACGCAAAAAAATCGCGTAGGTTACGCGACAATCCCCGAATCGCTCGATGATCGCCTTGGTCTTACGGAAATAAGCATCGCTATGTCTCGCGATCTCCTCGCCCAGCGGGTGGGAGGCGGTCAGCGGTTGCTGCGTCTCGACCGAAGAGGACCTCGCCTCCGGATTCGCTCCTCGCTGCAGCTCGCCGTCCCTTCTCACGAGGCGGCGGCCACCCGCTGCGAGCGGCGCTCTTCCTTGAGCGCCTCCGCCATGATGAAGGCGAGCTCGAGGCTCTGCTGACCGTTCAGCCGAGGATCGCACTGGGTGTGGTACCGCGAGGCCAGGCACGCCTCGGTCACGGCTTGCGAGCCGCCGAGGCACTCCGTGACGTCGTCGCCCGTCATCTCAAGGTGGATGCCGCCCGCATGCGTTCCCTCGGCCTTGTGGATCGCGAAGAAGCTCTCGACTTCGGCACGGATCCGATCGAAGGGTCGCGTCTTGAAGCCGTTGGTCGTGACCGTGTTGCCGTGCATCGGATCACAAGCCCAAACTACCGCACGACCCTCGCGGCGGAGCGCGCGGACGAGCGGTGGGAGCTTGGCCTCGATCTTGTCGGCCCCCATTCGGCTGATGACGGTGAGCCGGCCGGGCTCGTTCTTCGGGTTGAGCACGTCGCAGAGCCGCAACAACTCGTCGACCGTGATGGTGGGTCCGGCCTTGACCCCCAGCGGGTTGGCGATCCCGCGGCAGAACTCGACGTGCGCACCGTCGAGCTGGCGGGTCCGATCACCGATCCAGAGGAAATGCGCCGAGGTGTCGTAGATCCGCCCGGTCGTCGAATCGACCCGCGTCATCGCCTGCTCGAAGCCGAGCAAAAGCGCTTCGTGCGAGGTGTAGAGTGTGGTTCGGGCGATCTCGGGTGTCGTCGTGTCCGAGATCCCGCAGGCACGCATGAAATCGAGGGTTTCACTGATGCGATCGGCCAGATCCCGGTAGCGCTGACCCCACGGCGAGCGCGCGACATTGTCGATCATCCAGGTGTGGACCCGGGTGAGCGAGGCGTACCCACCTTCGGTAAAGGCGCGCAACAGGTTCAAGGTCGCGGCGGCCTGCGTGTATGCGCGCAACATCCTCGTCGGGTCGGGTCGGCGCGCCGTCTCTTCGAATTCCATCGCATTGACGATGTCGCCGCGGTAGGCGGGCAGCTCGCGATCACCCTGCCGCTCGGTGGGCGAGGACCGCGGCTTGGCGAACTGCCCGGCGATCCGGCCGACCTTGACCACCGGCAGTCCGGCGCCGAAGGTCAACACCACCGCCATCTGCAAGAACACACGTAACCAGTCGCGGATCTTGTTGGCGTTGAACTCGGCGAAGGCTTCCGCGCAATCCCCACCCTGCAAAAGGAACGCGCGCCCGGCTGCAACCTCGGCGAGCTTTTCCTGAAGGGTACGGGCCTCTCCGGCGAAGACGAGCGGGGGGTAGGTGGCGAGCTCGCGCTCGACCGCTGCCAGCGAAGCCTCGTCCTCGTACGTTGGCATCTGTCGCGCCGGCTTGCCGCGCCAGCTGTCCGGCGCCCAGGTCCCGATCGTCATCGTCGTCCCCGCTCGAGGCCTTCTTCCCCGCTCACGTTTCAACCGGTCGCCACATCGTGACGAGCTCTTCGGCGGCGGTCGGATGCAGCGCGACCGTGGCGTCGAATTGCGCCTTGGTCGCCCGGCAGGTCAAGGCCACAGCGAACCCCTGCACGATCTCCGCCGCCCCGTCGCCGACGAGGTGGATGCCGAGGACCCGGTCGTCCTCGGCATCGACGACGAGCTTCATGAACACGCGTTGCTCGCCACCACCGAGGGTCTCGAGCATCGGGCGAAAACGGGTGCGGAAGATTTTGACCCGTCGCCCCAAAGCTTCGGCCCGCTGTTGCGGCAGGCCGACGGCGGCCGCTTGCGGCAAGCTGAAGACCGCGGTCGGCACCGTCTCGTAGTTCACGGTCGTCGGGTTGGCGTTGAACAATCGCTCGGCCACGGCGCGCCCCTCGGCGATCGCCACCGGCGTGAGGTCGTGTTGCGCCGCATCGAGCCCGTGCCCGGCATGGTCCGTGCAGTCGCCGACCGCGAACAGGCCCTGAACCGCGGTCCGATAGCCGGCGTCGACGGGGATCGAGCCATCGGCCGCAAGTCGGATGCCCAGGGACTCGAGGCCGATCCCCGACGTGTTCGGGATCGGCCGCCGTCCGGTAGCGAGGAGCACGCGATCCGTCTCCAAGGCCCCCTTCGAGGTCTCGAGGACAAACCCGCCCTCGATCGGTACGATCCGCTCCGGCCGACCCTGCGCGAGGAGCCGAACGCCGGCTCTTGCGAGCGCGGCCGCGACCTCCCGCCGGAGTTCGTGGTCGAAGCCTCGGAGTGGCTCTTCCCCGCGGAAGACGAGCGTGACTTCCGATCCGAGTGCCCGGAAGATACTCGCGAGCTCGACACCGATATAGCCGGCCCCGACCACGGCCAGCCGCCGTGGCAGCGGATAAACCTCCTCCAAGAGCTCGTCCGAGGTTACGGCATGCTCGAGCCCCGGAATCTCGGGCAGACTCGGCCGTGCGCCCACGGCTACCAACACCCTGTCCGCCGACAGCTCGACTCCATCGACGGCGACGCGGAACCCGTCGCCGGTCTTACCGATGATCCGCGCCCGGCCATGCAAGAGCCGGACGCCGGCGCTCGCCAGCATGTCGACATAGACGCGGTTGAGCCGCGCGATCTCGGCGTTACGCGCCTCGAGCAATGCTTCGAAGTCGAGCCGCGGCTCGCCGAGCCGCCAGCCGTACCCGCGAGCGGCGCGGAACAACTCACGGAAATGGCCGCCCAGATGCATGAGCTTCTTCGGCACGCAGCCGCGCAACACGCAGGTGCCGCCGATCCGACCGGCCTCGGCGATCGCGACCCGGGCGCCGTAGTGGGCCGCACGCCGGGCACAGGCGACTCCGCCCGACCCCGCACCGATCACGAAAAGATCGACGTCGGCCACGTGATTCTCAACAAATTCCGCCGAGGCTCACATATTTGATTTCGAGATACTCCTCGATCCCGTACTTCGAGCCTTCGCGGCCGAGCCCGCTCTCTTTGACGCCCCCGAACGGAGCGACCTCGTTCGAGATGATGCCGTCGTTGACGCCCACGAGTCCGACCTCGAGCGCTTCGGCTGCGCGGAACACCCGGTCGATGTCGCGGGCGTAGAAATACCCGGCCAACCCGACGTCGGAATCGTTCGCCATGGCGATCACCTCGTCCTCGGTGCGGAAGCGGAACAACGGAGCGACCGGCCCGAAGGTCTCCTCGCGTGCGACGAGCATGGAGGAGTTGCAGTTCGCGAGCACGGTCGGCTCGTAGAAGCGCCCGCCGAGCGCGTGGCGCTTGCCGCCGATCGTGACGACCGCCCCTTTGGCCGCGGCGTCGCTCACGTGTTGCTCGACCTTGGCCACCGCGGCATCGTCGATCAGCGGACCGATCTCCACCCCGGGCTCGGTCCCTGGGCCCACTTTGAGCCGCGCCACCGTGTCCGCGAGCTTCCGCGCGAATTCGTCGAAAACGCCTTCTTGGACATAAATCCTGTTCGTGCAGACACAGGTCTGCCCACAGTTACGGAACTTGCAGAGGATTGCACCTTGTACCGCAGCATCGATATCGGCGTCGTCGAACACGATGAAGGGCGCATGGCCTCCGAGCTCCATGCTGACTCGCTTCACCGTGTCGGCCGTTTGCTTCAAGAGAATTTTACCGACTTCGGTCGAGCCCGTGAAAGAGAGCTTGCGAATCGCTTTGTTCGTCGCGAGCTCGGTACCGACGACCCTCGATGGGCCGATGACCACGTTGAAGACGCCCCTGGGCACACCCGCTCGTGCGGCGAGCTCGGCAAGCGCGAGCGCCGAGAAGGGCGTGGCCGAGGCCGGCCGGACGATCATCGTGCACCCGGCAGCGAGACCGGGAGCGCATTTTCGGGTGATCATGGCATTCGGGAAGTTCCACGGCGTGATCGCCGCGCAAACGCCGACCGGCTGTTTCAATACCAAGATCCGCCGTGAGGCGACCGTTTGCGGGATCACGTCGCCATAGACCCGCTTGGCCTCCTCGGCGAACCACTCGATGAACGAAGCACCGTAAACGATCTCGCCCTTGGCCTCCGGCAACGGCTTTCCCTGCTCACGTGTCATGATGTAAGCGAGGTCGTCGGTGTGCGCGGTGACGAGCTCGAACCAGCGCCGCAGGATCGCCGCTCGCTCTTTGGCCGTCTTGGCCCGCCATGCCGGGAGCGCTCGCTCGGCCGCCGCGATCGCTCGGCGGGTTTCCTCGAGCCCGAGCGAGGGCACGGTGCCGATCACGCGCCCGGTCGCCGGGTCGCTTACCGGGGTGGATTTGCCGTCGTGGGCCGCGATCCATTCCCCGTCGACGTAACAGTTCTCGCGAAACAGAGCCCGGTCCGCGAGCCGCGCTCGTACGTCGTCGAATGCCGTCGCCATTCTCGTTTCCCCCGTGGAACCGGCTGCCTGGCTCGCGCTGCGTTGCTGTCGGCTCGCCGCGTCGATCCGCGGCCTCACTCCTCGACGGTCCGGTCTTCCTCCAGCAAGGCCATTGCCACTCCCCCCACGCCCGCACGCTCGCGGATCGCCTTCTCCAGCTCGGCCGCAGCCTCCGGATGCTCCTTGAGCCAACCCTTGGCGTTCTCGCGGCCCTGGCCGATCCGCTGACCGTTCCATGCGAACCACGAGCCCGACTTCTCGACCAGACCGGCCTTGAGACCCAAGTCGATCAGTTCTCCGGTCTTCGAGATTCCCTCCCCGTACATGATGTCGAAGTCGACCACACGAAACGGTGGCGCGACCTTGTTCTTGACGACCTTGACGCGCGTCTGATTCCCGATGGGCGCGTCCTTCTCCTTGATCGAGCCGATACGGCGAACGTCGAGCCGAACGCTGGCATAGAATTTGAGTGCGTTGCCTCCGGTCGTGGTCTCGGGGCTGCCGAACATCACGCCAATCTTGCTGCGGATCTGATTGGTGAAGATCAGAAGGCATTTCGAGCGACTGATCGAGGCGGTGAGCTTGCGCAGCGCCTGGCTCATCAACCGCGCCTGCAATCCGGGTAGGGATTCCCCCATCTCGCCCTCGAGTTCGGCCTTCGGCACGAGAGCGGCCACGCTGTCCACCACGATGACGTCGATTGCGCCGGACCGTACCAGCGTGTCGGCGATCTCCAACGCCTGTTCGCCGGTGTCGGGCTGCGAAATCAGCAGCGCGTCGAGATCCACGCCGAGCTTACGCGCATAGCCCGGGTCGAGGGCGTGCTCGGCGTCGATGAAGGCACAGGTCCCTCCCGCCCGCTGCGCTTCGGCGATGACGTGCAAGGTCAGGGTCGTCTTACCGGAGCTCTCGGGGCCGTAAATCTCGACCACGCGACCGCGAGGCAAACCACCCACCCCGAGCGCGATGTCCAGGCCGAGCGAACCGGTGGACACGACCTCGATCTCGACCGGTGTGCTCGATTGGCCGAGACGCATGAGCGAGCCCTTGCCGAACGCTCGCTCGATCTGCGCGATTGCGGCGTCGAGCGCGCGCTGGCGGTCGCTGCCCTCGCGGCGGCTGACGACGGCTTCGGCCATGTCCGATCCCCGGTTCGATGCGTGCGATGTCGTCTCGCTTATAGAGGAGCGACGGCTCCGGGCCAATGGGCCCGCTGCCTCGTTTTCAACCACGGCGTGAAGCCAAGGCCCCCGGCAACACGACCGATCCGACTGCGGCGAGGACCAGGAACAGTGCGACCAGTTCCCTGAGGCCCACGGGTTCGCCCAGCACCCATGCCGAACTCGCGACACCCACGACGGGGATCGCGAGTGTGCTCAACGAGGCAGCGATCGCCGGCAACAGCCGGACGATCCGCAGGAATGTGGTGAAGCAGAAGACGAGCGCGATGAACACCACGTACAGCAAGGCGAGGACGCCCCGCACGGTGACCCGTTCGGGATCCGGCCAATCTCCGAGCCAGAGCCAAACAGCGAAAATGGGAACTCCACCCGCGAGCAATTGCCAGCCCGAGAGCGCCATCGTGCCGATCCGCCAGTCGAACGCTTTGGTGGCGACCGTCTGGACCGCCCAGACGAACGCCGCCCCCAGAATGAGCAGAGCGCCGAACGGTCCCTGGCCGAGACGGGCCAGATCGGGCCCGATCAGGACGACGAGGCCGATCGTGCCGAGCACGAGCGCGAGCCCGAGCAGCGCCGTCGGCCGCTCCCGCAAAAACACGATCGACAGCAGGGTCGCCCAGATCGGCATGGTGAATGCGACGATCGCCGCCCGCCCGCCCCCCACCCAGAGCAGCCCGTAGGCTGTCAGCATGTGCCAGAGCGTCACACCGAAGAACGATATCGCGAGGTGCGGCAGAACGAGGCGGCGCTCGAGCATGATGGGCTCACCGGCCAGCCTGGCGAGGACCAAGAGCGTCAGCCCGGCGCCGACGACCGAGACGAGCCGGAAGGTCCAGGGTTCGAACTCGCTCACGGCCAACTTCATGGCCGGCCAGTTCGCACCCCAGAGAATGGTGACCGCGACGATCAGGAGCGCGAGCTTGGTCCGAGAGGTCCCGGATCCGGCCCGGGCCGGGGCGAGCGCCAGCGATGTCCGCATACCCGCGCAGCCCTCCGCACCGCTTCGGCGAAAGCCGAAGTTAGCCGCACGCTTGGTCGGGTGCAGGCGGACGCGGCGCGCACCTGCGTTGCGCCGAGGAGAGACGTCGTTTCAGAAGTCGGAGCAGCGGCCACCCCGCTCCCAATCTCCGTAGCGGGTCGGCTCCGGCCCGGATGGCCCGTTGACCTCGCCGGGGAGCTGTAGCGGACCGCGCAGAACCGGGTTCGGACCCGCGGGCGGGGCCGCAGGCTCGGCCGGCCGCGGCTCGATGTCTTCCGGCGGCGGAGCGGCGGCCTCGCTCACTCCTGCATGACCTGCTGCTTGGCGATCGTCTCGCATTCGTCGAGATGCTTCTTGAGCAGGTGGTCGGAAAGGCTCTTCCCGGCTTTGGCGAGATCTGCTTTCACCTTGGTGAAGATATCCTCGTCACCGGGCAGATCGAAATCGGCCATCACGACGTCCTTCGCATAGGCCAGAGCATCATCACCCTTGAGGCCGAGATGCTCTTCGGCGAGCCACAGTCCGAACAGCTTGTTGCGCCGGTTCCGAATCTTGAACGCGAGTTCCTGCTCATGCTTGAATTTCGCTTCTTCGGTGCGCTCGCGCTCGTTGAAGCTGCTCATCGGCTGCGGCCCCCTTGGTCGCTCGTTCGCTGCCGCTCATATAGGTGGCGCGTCGAGCCCCCGCCACCGGGCATCCCGTCGCGAGCGTCGAAACCCGTGTGCACCGTCGTCCTTCTCCACCGCCCGCAGCACGATTGGCCCGTGCTCTTGGCCGCGAACCGCGACGAGCTCACCACGCGCCCGGCTCGGCCGCCAGGCCGACATTGGCCCGACCGTCCGGAAGTCCGCGCCGGGCTCGATCTCGCCGCCGGCGGCAGCTGGCTCGGCGTCAACGATCGGGGCCTGGTAGCCGCCGTGCTCAACCGCGTGGGCACACTCGGGCCCACCGCGGGTAAGCGGTCGCGCGGCGAACTCGTGCTCGAGGCCCTCGACCACGCGGATGCCCCTTCCGCAGCTGCAGCACTCGCCGACCTCGACCCGACCGCCTATCGCCCCTTCAACCTCCTCCTCTGTGATGCACGCGATGCCTTCGTTTTAAGGCACGCCGGGGACGGTGCAATCCGCGTCGTCCGGCTGGCGCCGGGTCTTACCCTCCTCACTTCGCGCGAGCCGAACGATCCCGCCTGCGCACGGATCCGCCGCTATCGCCCGCTCTTCGGTTCGGCCGAAGTACCCGACCCCGTACGGGGCGACTGGTCCGACTGGCAGCTCTTGCTGGCGAGTCGCGCAAGCGCGACGGGCGATCCGCGCGACGCCCTCTGCGTCGTAACCGACGGTCCCTACGGTACCGTGAGCGCGAGCCTCCTCGCCGTTCCCGCCGGGCCGGAGCGCGCGACGGTCTTTCTGCATGCCGAGGGAAGGCCGGACGAGACCCCCTTCGAACCCGTCGCGTACCGAGGACCGTGCTCGACCGCTGGCTAGCGTCCGGTCAGGAGCAGGATCTTGCCGATGTGCGCACTGGTTTCCATCAGCGCGTGCGCTTCGGCCGCTCGCTCGAGCGGAAAGGTGCGGTAGACGGGCACATGTACTCGGCCTTCCGCGAACAGCGGCCAGACCCGGGCTTCGAGCGCCCGGGCGATCGCCCCTTTTTGCTCGACGCTACGCGGCCGCAAGGTCGACCCTCTCCAAGTCAGCCGCTTGATCATGAGCCGGGTGAAATCTGCTGTTATGGTCGAGCCTTCTAGCCACGCGATTTGAACGATGCGGCCCTCGATTGCGGCCGCCTCCATGTTGCGGGCAACGTAACCACCGCCCACCATGTCGAGGATCAGATCGACACCGCGGCCTCCGGTAGCTTTTTTTACCGCGGTAACGAAATCCTCCTCGCGATACACGATCGCCAGATCCGCGCCCAGCCTTCGACACGCTTCCGCCTTGGCGCCGTTGCCCACGGTCGTGAACACGGTTGCGCCGAACGCCTTGGCGAGCTGGATCGCGGTCACGCCGATCCCCGAACTTCCGCCGTGGACGAGAAAGGTCTCGCCAGCGGAAAGGTGGCCCCGCTCGAACACGTTGGTCCACACGGTGAAGAAGGTCTCCGGCACGCCACCGGCGACCTCGACCGGCACACCCGGCGGCAGCGGAAGGGCCTGCGGCTCGGGTACGGGGCAGTATTCGGCGTAGCCGCCGCCGGCCACGAGCGCGCAGACCAGATCGCCCTCGCGGAACCGGCACGTTCCGGGACCGCAAGCGACAACTCGGCCGGCGATCTCGAGGCCGGGAACGTCCGTCACGCCAGGTGGTGGCGGATAGCCGCCCTGCCGTTGGAGAACATCGGGTCGGTTGACCCCGGCGCTCACGACCTCGACCAGGATCTCGCCCGGTCCCGGCCGAGGTACCGGCACCCGGGTGGGCCGGAGCACCTCGGGCGGACCGTGGCCCTCGCAGCGGATCGCGATCATCTCGGCCGGTACCACACTCGCCATCGCGCTCCTCCCGAACCGTTCGGCGTGCCTCGACCGCAACGACAAGCCGAACCGTAGCAGCGTACGACGATCCCCGTCACGAGCCCGTCGAACGGCAAGGGAAGAGCCCGAACGAAAACGATCAGCATTCGAACGGGACCCGTGGCACGGCCTTCGAGACGGAGAGGCTTGGGGTGAAGCGGGTCACGGTTCGCGAGGCGAGCTGACCTGTCCCCCTCGCGCGGCCCGCCGCCTGACGGGTCCCGCTTCGCGCGGATCGCAACGCCGATGCACAATCGATGGCGGCCCTGGCAATCGCAGGCGGCGATGGGCGTGAGCCGACGCTCGTCGGCCTTTTCGAAGAAGGCGCGCCGATCGCTGGCTTCGGCGGCCCGCTGACGGATCGGCACGCACCGGTAAGACGACTCACGCCAACTCGGGCTCCCGGGCGCTCCGGCCGGACCGATCCCTGCTCCGGCGACTGGTCTTCATGCTGGCCGGTGAGCGTGTTGGCCACCTCGATTCGGTGGTGTCGACAAGGCGAGCATCCGGCTCTGCCAGAGGGCCGCGATCCCCGCAGAAACAAAAGAGGGCTGCGGAACGCCGCAGCCCTCCCCCAATCAGCGAGCCTTGTGCGCGGTTCAGAAGTCCATGTCACCCATGCCGCCACCCGCGCCGCCGGCCGGGGCAGCCGCCTTCTTCTCGGGTTTCTCGGCCACCATCGCCTCGGTAGTGATCAGGAGGCCGGCGACAGAGGCGGCATCCTGCAGCGCAGTCCGAACGACTTTCGTGGGATCGATGATGCCGCGGGCAACGAGATCGCAATACTCGTTGGCCTGGGCATCGTAACCCCAGTTCGGGTCCTTGCTCTCCAGGAGCTTACCGACCACCACCGAACCGTCGAGACCGGCATTCTCGACGATTTGCCACGCGGGCATCTGGATCGCTTTGCGAACGATCTTGATACCGTGAGCCTGGTCGTCGTTCGCGGGCTTCAGGCTGTCGAGAGCCTTGATCGAGTGCAAGAGCGCCACACCGCCGCCGGCTACGATCCCCTCTTCGACGGCCGCCCGCGTCGCGTTCATCGCGTCGTCGACGCGGTCCTTGCGCTCTTTCACCTCGACCTCGGTCGCGCCGCCCACGCGGATGACCGCGACGCCACCCGCCAACTTGGCCAGGCGCTCTTGGAGCTTCTCGCGATCGTAGTCGGAGGTCGTCTCCTCGATCTGCGCCCGAATCTGGTTGCAGCGGCCCTGGATCTCCTCCTTCGAGCCGGCACCGTCGACGATCGTGGTGTTCTCCTTTTCGATCACCACGCGCTTGGCACGCCCGAGCATGTCGAGAGTGACGTTTTCGAGCTTGATGCCCAGGTCCTCGCTGATGACCTGGCCAGCCGTGAGGATCGCGATGTCCTCGAGCATCGCCTTGCGCCGGTCGCCGAAGCCGGGCGCCTTGACGGCCGCCACCTTGAGGCCGCCCCGCAACTTGTTGACGACCAGCGTAGCGAGCGCCTCACCCTCGACGTCCTCGGCGATGATCAAGAGCGGCTTGCCACTCTGGACGACCGCCTCCAAGACCGGCAACAGAGGCTGTAGCGAGGAGAGCTTCTTCTCATGGATGAGAATGTAGGGCTCTTCCAGGACGCAGCGCATCTTCTCGCTGTCGGTGATGAAGTACGGCGAGATGTAGCCGCGGTCGAACTGCATCCCTTCGACGATGTCGAGCTCGGTCTCGAGGCTCTTTGCCTCTTCGACCGTGATGACACCCTCGTTGCCGACCTTCTGCATCGCCTCGGCGAGCATCTTGCCGATTTCGGTATCACCGTTGGCCGAGATGGTGCCCACCTGGGCGATTTCGTCGGAGGTCGTGACCTTCTTCGAGCGCTTCTTGAGGTCCTCGACGACCGCATCGACCGCCATGTCGATGCCGCGCTTGAGGTCCATCGGGTTCATGCCGGCGGCCACCGCCTTGGCGCCCTCACGGACGATGGCGGCAGCGAGCACGGTCGCAGTCGTGGTGCCGTCACCGGCCACGTCGTTCGTCTTCGACGCCACCTCGCGCACCAACTGCGCGCCCATGTTCTCGAACTTGTCGGCGAGCTCGATCTCCTTGGCGACGGTCACACCGTCCTTGGTTATGCGCGGCGCACCGAAGCTCTTCTCCAAGACGACATTGCGACCCTTGGGGCCGAGCGTGACCTTGACGGCGTCAGCCAGAGTCTGGACGCCCTTGAGCATCTTGGCCCGGGCTTCCGTCGCGAACTTCAGTTCCTTGGCAGCCATGTCCTACCTCTCCGTTGGCTCGGTCGCCTCAGGCGGCCTTGGCCGCGGCCGCGGTATCCGGCTCCAGGATACCCATGATGTCCGACTCCTTCATGATGAGAAGCTCTTCACCCTCGAGCTTCACCTCGGTGCCGGACCACTTTCCGAACAGCACCCGGTCGCCGACCTTCACGCCCATCGGGATCAGCTCGCCCTTCTCGTTGCGGGCGCCGGGGCCGACGGCCAGGACCTCGCCCTGCTGGGGCTTCTCCTTGGCGGTGTCGGGGATGATGATCCCGCCCTTGGTCTTCTGCTCCTCCTCGACCCGCTTGATCACCACACGATCGTGCAACGGCCTGAACTTCATGCCACTCGGCTCCTCGTCGATCGACCTGCCGGCTGTTAGCACTCGCCGGCGGTGAGTGACAAACCGACCTGCCATGTAGCGGTGGCGGTGCGCGGCTTCAAGGGGCTCCCTCCGGCTTTTGTCAGCAGGCGCCGCGAGCGGCTGCTAAGCCATTGATATGGATACCTTTCTCGCGCCTCGGCGCTTGACGGACGCTCGGTGCGGAGCATCATGGGCCGAGGTGGATCTCGAAGGAGGAGACGAACGGATGCGCCGCCAACACGACGATCTTGTGCGCCAGCTCGACGGCTACCGCCTCGCGACCGCCGAGATCGTCTACCATATGCCGGATCATCCCGGCGTGCTGCAGACTTTCATCTGGCAGCATCTCGACATCGCACCCCATTACCCCGAACTGCACCGGTTCCTCGACTTCTGGGTCAAGAATATCGAGGCGAGAATTCACTCCGTGACCGTCGGACGTACCAAGATCTTGACACCTACCCGATACACGCGTGCGGCCGGCCTGTTTCAACTTCACTGACGCAAGTTTCCGGGCGCGTGGCACCTCAGCAACTCACGCCCGATCTTCCCTTGCAGTTGACCTGCCGGCGTTCCTCACGTTGATCGGGACGTGACGTGTCTGCGGTGAACGCAGAGGGCTTGCGGAGGCAGCGCCAGGCTGACCATCGAGGTGCGCCGGTGCGATTCGACGCGGTGCTCGTCGTAGCGATCGCCCCTTTGAGTGAGCAGCTCGCCAGGCCTTTCCAAAGTGACTCGCTCCTGTCTTCGCCGAGGTGGATGTTCGGGACGCCGCCCCTGGCCTGATCCCAACCGCATCCGGCGGGATTTCATCCTTTGTCGAACAGGCGCGATCGGCGTGCCCGGCGCCACTGGTCCGCGATAAGGTGAACGTCCGGTCGCCAAAGCGGGGTTATCAACGTGCTGTTCGTCGCAGCCGGCTCTCGGAACCTGCAACCGGCAGAGCGGACCCTGGCCCCGGGTCCAAATCGGGACTATCGTTGTGTGCGGCCGACGCTTGGGGGGTACCGCCATTGTCCGAGACGATCGCCCTTGCCGCTGACCACGCCGGGTATGCCCTGAAGGAGAAGCTCAAGGAGGTTTTGATCGAGCGCGGCGTGGACGTGCTCGATCTCGGTACCTACTCCGCCGAGCCGGCGGACTACCCGGACCAGGCGAACGCCGTCGCAGAGGCTCTGGCCGAGGGTCGCGCACAGCGCGGCGTGCTGGTCTGTGGGACCGGGATAGGCATCGCCATCGCTGCCAATCGCCATCGTCACGTCCGCGCGGCCCTCTGCCACGACGTGACGACGACGCGTCTCGCGCGCGAGCACAACGACGCCAATGTTCTCGTCCTCGGTGGCCGGATCGTCGGCGAAGCGACCGCCCGCGATTGTCTCACGACCTTTCTCGATACCCCCTTCGCGGGTGGCCGCCACGCGCGCCGCGTCGCGAAGCTCGGTTGACGCTCCCCGGGCACTTCCGCGCCCGCTTTGCCGCCGCGGTGCCGATGGGCTAGACCTCGACGCAAGCCCGCTCCCGCTCGGATTCGCGCATGCGCTGCCCGTTCTGCGGTTCCGAGGACACCCAGGTGAAAGATTCGCGTCCCGTCGAGGACGGCTCGGTGATACGGCGCCGCCGCCATTGCGCGAAATGCGGAGCCCGTTTCACGACGCTCGAGCGGGTTCAGCTGCGCGAACTCGTCGTGGTCAAAAAAGACGGCCGACGCGTGCCGTTCGATCGGGACAAGCTCGCTCGGTCACTGCGTATCGCCACCCGTAAGCGCGGTATCGACGAGGAGCAGATCGAGCGGCTCGTGAACCGGATCGTTCGCGAGCTCGAGCAAACCGGCGAGACCGAGATACCCTCGACCCGGATCGGTGAGCTCGCGATGTCGCACTTGGCATCCCTCGACCAAGTGGCCTACGTCCGCTTCGCGAGTGTCTACAAAGATTTCGCCACCGCTCGGGACTTCGAGGAATTCATTCGCGACCTGCCCGAACGCCAGCCGGCCGGTAGCGGCAGCCCATGAGCGGGGAGGACATCCGCTTCATGCGCCTGGCTCTGGCGCTCGGTGAGCGTGCCCTGGGAGCTGCCTGGCCCAACCCGGCGGTCGGCTGCGTGATCGTGCGCGACGGTCGGATCGTGGGCCGTGGCTGGACGGGTCGAGGTGGTCGACCGCACGCCGAAACGGTGGCTCTCGCCCGAGCCGGCTCGGCGGCCCGAGGAGCGACCGCCTACGTGACACTCGAGCCTTGCGCCCACCACGGCCAGACCCCGCCATGCTCCCAGGCTCTCGTGGCCGCTGGCATCAGCCGTGTCGTCATCGCCATGCTCGATCCCGATCCGCGCGTCGACGGTCGTGGGCTGGCTTCGTTGCGCGCCGCCGGCCTCGAAGTCGAGGTGGGCTGTCTCGAGACGGAAGCGAGACGTGCACACGAGGGCTTTTTGGCCCGGCTGCGCTCCGGCCGACCGGCGGTCACGCTCAAGGCGGCGCTCAGCCTCGACGGAAAGATCGCCGCGGCGACCGGACTGGGCCGCTGGATCACGGGCGAGCCTGCGCGCGCTTGGGCGCATCGGTTGCGTCTCGAGCACGATGCCGTGCTGGTGGGTATCGGAACGGCACTGGCCGACGACCCCGAGCTGACCTGCCGACTTCCCGGGCTAACCGCTCGCTCTCCGGTGCGCGTCGTGCTCGACCGCCAGCTGCGGCTGCCCCCTGGGAGCCGCTTGGCCCGCACGGCCTCGGAAACGCCAGTCTGGCTCGTCACCAGTAGCTCAGCCGACCCTACTCGTGCTGCCCCGCTTCGAGCTCTGGGTGTCCGAATCGAGGCGGTGGCCGCCGAGGGACCCGGCAGCCTCCCTCGAACCTTGGCGCTCCTTGCCGAACGCGGTATCACTCGGCTGCTAGTCGAGGGTGGGAGGGAAGTGGCCACGGCGTTCGTGCGCGCCGGATTGGTCGATCGGCTGGTGCTGTTCCAAGCGCCGATCCTTCTGGGCGATGACGGCGTATCCTTCATGGGCAGGCTCGGTGTCGCGCGCCCCGATGCGGCGGACCGTTGGATACCGATCGAGGAGCACCGCGTCGATTGCGACCGCATGCTCGTCCTCGAGGCGGCCAAAGGAGCGAGATGTTCACCGGCATCGTGACCCACAAGGGCGTTGTCGAGCGGGTCGAGGACGGTGACGGTCGCATGCTGGAGATCGCGCCGCTCGGCGCGTTCGGTCCGGTCGCGGTCGGCGCGTCGATCGCGCATTCGGGAATATGTCTCACCGTGGCCGGGCTCACCGATCGGGGTTGGCGCGTGGAAGCTTCGGGCGAGACGCTCGCGCGTACCACGCTCGCCCGCTGGCGTCTCGGCGACCGGATCAACCTCGAGCGCTCGCTGCGTGTCGGCGACGAACTCGGTGGACACCTCGTCTTCGGGCACGTCGATGGGATCGCCGAGATCCTCACGATTGAACAGAAATCCGGGGGACGCCGGATTGTATACACGTTACCACCGCAAGTCGCTTCTTTGGTTGCAGTCAAGGGCTCGATCGCGATCGACGGTGTGTCTTTGACGGTGACGGAAATCGAGCGTGACCGCTTTGCCACTGTGGTCGTACCGCACACTTGGGCCGTCACCACACTCGGCGAGCGTCGACCCGGCGATATGGTCAACTTGGAAGCCGATATGCTCGCGCGTTACGTCGCTCGGCAGCTCGCCTCGCTTCCGCGCGGAGCCGATCGTGGTTGACAGCGCCCTTTCCGAGACGCGAGCGGAGGGCTCGCCGATTGCGACCATCGAGGAGATCATCGAAGACGCTCGGCGCGGCCGCATGGTCGTGCTCGTCGACGACGAGAGTCGCGAGAACGAGGGAGATCTCGTCGTTCCGGCACAATTCTGCACCGCCGAAGTGATCAACTTCATGGCTCGGCACGGCCGCGGGCTCATCTGCCTCGCATTGACACGCCAACGCTGCGAGCATCTCGGCTTGCCATTGATGGCCCAGGGCAACGAATCGCGGAGGAGCACGGCGTTCACCGTGAGCATCGAGGCTCGCCACGGGATCACCACGGGTATTTCTGCTGCCGATCGGGCGCGGACGATCCAGGTCGCGATCGATCCTGCAACCCGTCGCGATGATCTGTGCAGTCCGGGGCACATCTTTCCATTGATGGCCCGCGACGGGGGCGTGCTCGTTCGGGCCGGGCACACGGAAGCGGCAGTGGACATCGCCCGTTTGGCCGGACTCGATCCGTCGGGTGTCATCTGCGAGGTCATGAACGATGACGGCACGATGGCCCGGCTGCCCGACCTCGTTCGCTTCGCGCAGCGGCACGGGCTTCGAATCGGCCGAATAGCCGATCTCATTGCCTACCGGTTGCGTCACGACCGGCTCGTTGAGCGCGAATTCGGGGCCCCGTTTCATAGCCGGTGGGGCGGCGACTTTCGTCTCGAAGTTTTCACCAACGTCCTCGACGGGGTTGAGCACGTGGCTTTGGTGAAAGGCGACGTGACGACGGCCGAGCCGGTCCTCGTGCGCGTACACGCTGTGAACATCCTCGAGGATATTCTCGGCGCGGGAGAAAGCGGTCGCGGTGATCAGTTGCATCGTGCGATGGAGCTGATCGGCCGGGCCGGCCGGGGAGTCATCGTGGTCCTCCGCGAGCCCTCGCCGAAGAGCGTGTCGCAACGGCTCACCCAGGTTTCGACTCGCGACCCGTCCGCACCTGCGGATCTGCGCGTCTACGGAATCGGTGCGCAGATCCTCAAGGCGCTCGGCATCCGTGACATGATCCTCCTTTCGAACACCGGACGCACCATCGTAGGATTGCAGGGTTACGACCTCCGAGTCGTCGAGACCAGGCCGCTCGGATCCGAGGAACCGTCTTGATGGCTGGTCGCGCTGACGACTCACCACTTCCTGCCGATCTCGGCCCGACCGCGGTGCTGGTCGTCGCGGCGCCCTATCATCGGCGCGTGACCGATCTCCTGCTGCTGGGCGCCGAGCGGGTTCTTCAAGCGGCGGATGCGTCTGTCTCGATCGTGGAGGTGCCGGGGGCCCTGGAAATTCCGCCGGCGATCGCGATGGCGAGCCGGAGCGGCCGATTCTCGGCTTTCGTCGCTCTCGGCTGTGTGATCCGGGGCGAAACCTCGCATTACGACCTGGTGGCCGGAGAAAGCTGCCGCGGCCTGGTCGAGCTCGGGACTCGAGAACGGTTGGCCATCGGTAACGGCATCCTGACCGTAGACAACCTCGCCCAGGCGTTGGAGCGCGCCGACCCGGACCGGTTGGACAAGGGTGGGCACGCCGCCCGGGCAGCCCTCGCGCTAGCGGCGCTCAGCCGCCGCTTCTCGGGCTCGACGAATTGAGCAGTGGGCGTCCGATGAGGCCCGCCGCAAATGAGGCCATGGAACGTCGGCGTGCTGCGCGCCTCGCAGCTGTTCAGGCACTTTACCAGCTCGAGATGGGTGGCGGCGATCCCCTGGTCGTCGTCGACGAGTTCCTCGGTCGCAGCTCGAACGGCGAGGTCGGCAGCGGGACGCCCTTCGACGAGGAATGGTTCCGCAAAGTCTTACTGGGAGCTTGGTCGAAACGAGCGCGGCTGGATGCCGAGCTGAGCTCCGCGCTGGCCGAAGGCTGGACGCTCCCGCGTTGTGGCGCGGTCCTTCGAGCGATCTTGCGGGCGGGAGCCTTCGAACTCGCGGCGTTACCGGAGGTGCCAGCCAAAGTTGCCATCAACGAGTACGTGGATATCGCACATCTGTTCTCGAGCAGGGGCGAGCCAGGGTTCGTGCACGCCGTGCTCGACAAGATCGCCTCTCGGTTCCGAGCCGGTCGAGGTGGGCCTTGAGCCTGGGTGAGTTCGAACTGATCGACCGCCTTCTGCGCCCACTTGCAGCGGGATTCCCGGGTGCTCTGGCGCTTCGCGACGATGCCGCTCTCGTCGATGTGCCACCGGAGCGGCAGCTCGTGGTCGCCAAGGACGCCCTCGTGGCCGGCGTTCACTTCCTGCCCGAGGACCCCGCTGACCTCGTGGCCGGCAAGTTGCTGCGGGTCAATTTGAGCGATCTCGCGGCCATGGGGGCCGAACCGCTCGCCTACCTCACGGTCATCGGGCGCCCACCGCAGCTCTCCGAGGCTTGGCTCGAAGCATTCGTTCGCGGCCTCGAGCGGGACCAGGGGATGTTCGGGCTTCACCTGATCGGTGGGGACACCGTCTCGACGACGGGACCAGCGTTTTTTTCACTGACGATCCTCGGGCTGGTGAACCGAAGCACAGCGTTGCGCCGCGACGGTGCCCGGCCGGGCGACCTCGTTTGCGTCTCCGGTACGCTGGGGGATGCGGCGATGGGCCTTCGCATCCTACGCGGCTTGGCAGCACCGGAAGACTTGGCGATGCCGCTCGTCGAACGGTATCGCACACCGCAGCCGCGGGTCGAACTCGGCAAGGCACTTCGGGGCGTCGCAACCGCGGCGATCGACATTTCGGACGGTCTGTTGGCCGATCTCGTCCACGTCCTCGAAGCCTCCGGGGTCGGCGCTCGCATCGAGGCCTCCGCCCTACCGCTCTCGCCAGCCACGCGCGCCCTGCCGGGCGCCCGGAGCTGCGCCCTCTGCGGCGGCGACGATTACGAGCTCCTTTTCACGGTTCCGGTCGAACGGGCGCCCGTTCTCTCGAGCCTTTCCCGGAAGTTGCAGCTACCCCTTACCGTCATTGGTCGTACGCGCGTGGAACCCGGACTCGAGGTCGTCGACGAGCGGGGCCAACCCGTTGCACACGAGCGTCTGGGATGGCGGCATTTCTGAGATGCTTCTGCGCACCGGTCCGGTGTTGGTCCAGAGAGTCCCTCAGCCATAACCGCCCGAGCGTTCGAATCCGCGAATCCCGGCTCGAAACGCCCAGCCAGGGGTGCAGGTGGCAACAAGTTTGGCTGCGAGTCGACCCGACTTCGGCCTCTGATCCGGGCCCCCCGCGGAACCCAATCCACACGGACGCGGAGAGTGCGATGTCGGTCCGATGGCGTCGCTGGCGTCGGGCAAGGCGTGCGTCGAAGTCAAGAATGCCCGTCCCAGCGTTGCTTCGGTCCGACGAGAGCCTCGGCCCCCACGGGATCGGCTTTCCGGTTCACCGAGAGCCGACGGCTCGTTCGGTGGGCGCCAGCACGAGACAAGGCTTTCCGGCACGGCGTAGGCTGGCGCACGCCCCGAGCGCATCGGCCCGTTTCAACCCGACGACTCGCGCCACGTACGTCCGGCTTCGCGACCTCGGCTCCGCGACGATCACGGTACCACCTCTCAACGTCGGGAGCGTGCGAGCAATTCGTCGGGCCGTTTCTCCCGCCGTCCGGCGGTCCCGGAACGCGCCGAGTTGCACGCCGAAATCGGCCAGCGGCTGAAGGGTCGTCGGCCTTCTCGGCCGTGCAGAGGGCGCAGAGGCTTCCGCCGGAGGTCGGGTGGGTCCGCCCGTCGTCGCGGTTGTCGGCCGCGCGCTCTCAAAGGGCCCAGCCATCGGGTTGGCAGGCGGACCGATGGCGAAGGCCTCATCGAGTAGCCGCACCATCTCGCGGTTGCGCTCTCCCGAACTCGCGCCGCCGAGCACCACGGCGACCAGTCGACGGCCGTTGCGCATAGCCGACGCCGCGAGATTGTAGCCCGATGCACGAATGTAGCCGGTCTTCAGTCCATCCATACCTGGATACGTCGCCAACAGTCTGTTGTGGTTGTGATAGGTTCGACCTTTCCAGACGAAGTAGGGAAGTCCGAAGAACCCGTAATACTCTGGGAAATCACTCAGCAAGCGGCTCGCGAGAACGGCCATGTCACGGGCCGTGGTCCGTTGGCGCTCGTCGGGCAGGCCGGAGGCGTTGACGAAGCGCGTTCGGGTCATCCCCAGCTCGCGCGCCCGGTAGCTCATGAGCTGAGCGAAGCGCGCCTCCGAGCCGCCGATCCCTTCCGCCAAGACGACGGCAACGTCGTTCGCCGACTTCACGGCCAGCGCGCGGATCGCCTCGTCGAGCCGGATGGTCGACCCTGGCCGTAGCCCGAGCTTGGAGGGTGGTTGCCGTGCGGCTTCAGCCGAGACGGAAAGGCGCGTCGCCATTCCGACCCGGCCTGCCCGCAATGCCTCGAAGGTCAAGTACAGCGTCATCATCTTGGTCAGCGAGGCGGGATAGGTCACCACGTCCGCACCAGATTCGGACAGCACTTTGCCCGAAGGGTACTCGACGACGATGGATGTCAGATTCTGCCCGTTGGCCGGCTGGGAAATCGCCAGCGCTACGACCAGGAGAAACCCCGAAACCGCGATCCGCTGACCGCTGGCCACGCTGCCCCTCGCTCCGCTCGGCGCTTTCGACGGGCTACGCCGAAAGCCAATAGTTCCCCTCGCGTCTGCTCTTAGCAGGGAAACCTTAACCGAATCTTGAGCTGTTGTCGAGCGTCGACGCGAGCGACTCCCCTGGGTCTTCTACCTTCCGTCGAGTGCCGCTGACCAGCCGCTACTGACCGGTTGGTGAGACAGGCTCGAGAAACCGTCTGTAGAGCCAGCCGCTCCTGCCATCAGCCAAATCGATCTTGAACCAGCCCTTGTCCTCCCCGCGTGCGGTGAACTCCGAACCCCGTCGCAACGAACCGATGGCTGGGCTCGCTGTTTGTGGCTCGGCTCGCACGAAAACATCTGTTGTTGTGCGGAAACGCAGGCCGATTCCTCCCCCACCGGGAGATGGGGCCGGCGCAATTTCGGGACCACTGCCCGCGACGCTCTGCGTCATCGGCACGCGAGGCACCGAAATCGTCGGTGACGCTTCTCTCTCAGGCGCGGTACCGGCCCGGGGGTCCGTTGATGGGCTCGGCGCCGAGGTCGCCGGAGGGGCTTCGGCGACCGCGCTCGGTTTCGAGCGTGCCGCGAGCGCCGCTCGAGCGCGATCGAGCTGCGTTCGCGCCTCTCGGTTGTCCGGCGCGATCCGCGTAGCCGCCTCGAGATCCTCGATCGCGGCCTCGACCTCGCCGCGCTCCAGCCGGAGCTCGGCCCGCCGAACATAGGCCATCGGGTGGGTCGGCTCCAACTCGATCGCCTTGGCCAGGTCGGCGAGGGCCCGATCGATATCGCCCATCCGGGCCGCGGCGAGGCCTCGACGGGTGTGGGCGATCCGCAGGTTCCGGACACTCTTGGGGTCGCCCGGCTTCAGCTCGAGCGCCCGCCGATAGTCGGCGATGGCTCGGTCGAACTCGCCGAGCTCGCCGAGGGCGACACCTCGGTTGTTGTAGGCGAGGGCGAGGCTCTCCGAGTCCAATCCGCCGGTTTCGATCGCGCGGCTGAAATCGGCGACCGCTTGCTCGAACCTGCCGTCGGCAAAGGCCTGGTTGCCGGCCCGGATGTCGGCGAGGGGATCTGCCGATGCCAGCTCGGAACCAACCAAGAGTAGCGCCGACGCCAGCAGGATCACTCGCAGCATACCGTTTTCCCCCGACTTTGTTTCGCTATGCCACGAGCGGCCGGAACGGGCAAAGAGTTCACGACCGACGCCGCTCTTCGGCCGACCGGAGAAGGCGGGACCGGAGCTCGCCCGCCCTTCCGGGCTTCGTTTCTTGTCGGCCACGGGCGATCGCCAGGGCATCGTCCGGCACGTCCTCGGTCACCGTGCTGCCCGCCCCGACGATCGCCCCCTCACCGACCCGCACCGGCGCGACCAAAGCCGTGTTCGAGCCGACGAAAGCCCCCGCGCCGATCTCGGTGCGGTGCTTCGCGAACCCGTCGTAGTTGCAGGTGATGGTGCCGGCGCCGATGTTGGCGCCCGCTCCTATGGTCGCGTCACCTAAATAACTGAGATGGTTCGCCTTGGCACCCTTGCCCAGACGCGTGGCCTTCGTCTCGACGAAGTTACCGACTCGGGCCCCGGCCTCGAGCACGCTGCCGGGCCTCAGCCGCGCGAAGGGTCCGACCGTCGCACCCGCTTCGACTACCGCTCCTTCGAGATGCGAGAACGGGTGGACGACAGCGCCCGCTGCGATCCGAACGCCGGGCCCCAAAACGACATAGGGCTCCAGGATCGCTCCGGACTCCACGACGCAGTCGGCCGCCAGGAAAACGGTCTCGGGCGCCGGCATCACCACACCTCCGTCGAGGAGTTCCCCGCGCCGACGCTCCTGCCAGAGCCGCTCCAGCTCGGCCAGCTGGCGTTGGCTGTTGACGCCCAAACCCTCGATCCAAGGCCCTTCGACGGCTCGGCAGCTCCAGCCGCGCGCGACCGCGACGGCCACCGTGTCGGTCAGATAAACCTCGTTCTTTTCCGGCCGCAGTGGAAGCGAGTCCAGCAAACAAGGAAGCCGGATCGCGTCGAACGCCATGACTCCGGAATTGCAGACGCCCTCGGCCTTCAGAGCTGGATCGGCGTGCCGCTCCTCGACCAGTTCGACGAGTTCGTCGCCGGAAAAGCGCAAGCGACCGTAACCGGTCGGATCAGGCGGCCTGAAAGCGAGCACCGCGACCGCGGCATCCGTCTCCTCCCGCTCCGCGAGGAGCCGGGCGAGCGTCTCTCGGGTCAAGAGCGGTGTGTCGCCATAGAGGACGAGGACCGCACCGGCGGTCGGTAGTTCGCCCCGCGCTGCAGCCACAGCGTGGCCGGTTCCGAGCGGTGCGTCCTGGATCGCAATTCGCGCTTCCGGGGCGAACGCGCGGACCTCCGCCGCGACCTCGTCCATTCCGGGCGCCAGCACGACGACCAAACGGTCGAGGTCGAGAGCGCGTGCGGTTGCGAGCACGTGGCGGATCAGAGGCCAACCCGCCAACGGGTGCAGCACCTTGGGCCGGCCGTTGCGCATCCGCGTTCCCTTGCCGGCAGCCAAAACGACGATCGAGAGCGGTAGGCGCGACACGAAGCCTCCGACGGTTGGCCGAACCCGACTGCTGGCCTATCTCTCGCCGCAGCGCTGCGCCTGAGCAACCCCGTCGGGAACGGCACGAGGATCGGGCGGTGCGAGGAGGGTGTATGTCACTGTCGGCCGTGGTCTTCGATCTCGACGGCACGCTCGTCGAAACCGCGCCGGACCTGCACGCCGTCCTGGCCGAGCTCCTCGAGCGGGAAGGTCTTCGGATCCCGCCGCTCCACACCGTCCGGAGCATGATCGGCGACGGTGCCAAAATGTTGATCCGCCGTGCATACGAGTGGCAGGGGGCAGAGCTCGGACCCGATCGGCTCGAGGAGCTCTACGCATGGTTCCTGGCCCGGTACACGGCCGAACCCGCACGGTTCAGTCTGCCTTACGAAGGAGTTCCGGCCGCACTCCGGGCACTGCGCGCTCGCGGGATCCGGCTCGGGGTGTGCACCAACAAGCCCCAAGCTCCGAGCGAACGCCTCCTTGAGGCGGTCGGACTGGCCCCCTGGCTCGACGTCGTGACGGGCGGCGACGTCTTACCGATCCGCAAACCGGATCCAGGCCATTTGGCAGCGACCCTCGAGGCCTTGGGAGCGGCACCGAGCCGAGCCGTCATGGTCGGCGACAGCGCCAACGACGTCGCCGTCGCGCGCGGGCTGGGCGTGAAATGCGTGGTCGTGAGTTTCGGCTACACGTCGAGGCCGGCCCGAGCCCTCGGTGCCGATCGCGTGATCGACGGCTTCCACGAGCTTCTCCCCGCGCTCGATGCTCTCACCACCTCGCCTTGACAACAAAGCCGCCGCCTCCCTAGATCCGCGGTTCGAAAGGGCGCTTAGCTCAGCGGTAGAGCACCGTCTTCACACGGCGGGGGTCGCTGGTTCGAAACCAGCAGCGCCCACTACCTTCGGAACCGATCGGGCCTCGAGCGTGAGACCAGTCGAGCGCATCCGCGCAGCTGACACGCGCGGCTCACGCGCTCCGCAGGACGCTCGCCGCCGGCCGACCGAGAAGCCGCCAAGCGCTTGCCGCTCCGATGGAAAGAGCGAGGACCGTCGCGAGGGCGAGTACGAGGACGAGCGGTGCCCAGGTGACGTTCCAATTCATGCCGAACGCGAACCGGACGATCGCCCAGGCGACGAGCCCACCCGCGACGATCGCCGCGACCCCGGCAAAGCCGGCCAGCATCAAATGCTCGACCAGGAGAATGCGTAGGATCTGCGATCGCGGCGCCCCGAGAATTTTCAACAACACGGTCTGCTGCACGTGGCGACGCCGTGCTGCGGAGAGCGCGGCCGCCAGTACCAACGCGCCGGCAAGGAGCGTGATGCTGGCTACGATGCGGATCGCGAGCGCGATTTTCTCTAGGGATGCCCCTAGCTCACGGGCGATCGAGCCGACCTCGATCGGCGTTGCGTTCGGAAGTTCCCGCGCCAGCCGGTCGAGGAACTGCGGTGCCGTCGATGTGGGGAGCTCGAGTGCGACGATCCGAACGTGCGGTGCTTTGTCGATCACGCCCGGGCTCAACACGAAGACGAAATCGAGCCGACCGGAGGCCCAGTTCACTTCGCGTCGGATGTTGGCGATCCGCGCCTCGAGCGTCCGACCGAGCACGTTGAAGGCGAGCGTATCGCCGACTTCGACTCCGTATCCCCGGGCGACCTCGCCTTCGATCGAGACAAGGGGCGGCCCGACATGGTCCGGTGGCCACCAGGAGCCCGCCAGGAGCTCGGTTCCGGGTGGCGGAGTGGCCTGCCAAGTCAGGCCACGATCCCGATCGATCGTCCAGCGCACGTGCTCGGCGACCTGCGCGCGGTCGACGGGCTCCCCCTTGATCCGGGTGATCCGAGCCCGAAGCGTCGGTGCCGATTGCAAGAGTACCGCCCCCGGCGTCTCGGCGACGAGCCGCTGGAACGGCTCCCACTGGTCGGGCTGAATATCGATCACGACGTGGCTCGGTGCCCGCTCGGCCAGTCGAACGCCGAGCTCGCGGCGGACATTGGCTTCGACCAGTCCGATCGTGACGAGCGCGCCGAGTCCCGCCCCGAACCCGACCAGAACGGGCAAAGAGCCGCTCCCCCTCCGCGACAGGTTGCGTGCGGCGAGCCGCAGCGTCACGGGTGCCCGAGCGAACAGCGGCACCACGAGGAGCAGAAGGATCCGCCCGAGCCCTGCCAGGAGCGTGATCGTGGCGAGCGCTCCGCCCACGAAGAGGAGGCCGAGGAGGGGGCGGTCGACGCTCGCGACGACGAGGCCCGCGAGACCCAGCGCCACGAGACCGAGCAGCCCGAGCCGGCTCCCTCGCGGCCACTCTCGGATCGGCTCGACCTCCGCACGCAAGAGGCTCGCGGCCGATACTTCCCGCGCCGTCGCGAGCGGCCAACCGGCGAAGAGGGCAGCGGTCGCGAGGCCGGTCGCGGCGGCGAGTATCAAGGGCTCGAGGTGGAAGCCCGCCTGGATCGGGATCGGCAGCGATCTCGCGAGCCCTGCGGTCAGCAGGAAAGGCACGAGCTGGCCGAGGACGAGGCCGAGCCCGACACCCGAGACCGTGACCGCGCCCAGCAGCACACCGTAGACCGCATCGACCTCGCCAGCGGTGGCACCCAATGCCTTGAGCACCGCGATCGACGGCCGCCGGCTCGCCAGATAGCCCGAGACGGCGAGGGCCATCCCGAGGCCGCCCACGATCAACGAAGCCACACCGGCGAGCATGAGATAGCTCGCGAGCCGATCCGAAAAGCGGGCGACCGAGGGCTCCACCGTAGCCGCGGTTCGCAGCCGCCAGTTGGCGTCGGGCTCGAGCGCGCGCAGACGGGCGAGGACGGGTTCGAGTTCCCACTGCGATACCAACGCGCGATGCTCGTAGCGCAACAGTGCGCCCGGACGGATCAGTCCGGCACGCTCGGCCGTTCGCTCGTTCACGAGCAGGCGCGGGCCGAATCCGGCGAATCCGGCGAGCCGATCGGGCTCTCGCAAGATCGCGGCGCTGATGCGCACACTCGTCTCTCCAAGGAGCAACCGGTCGCCGATCCCGACACCGAGGCGCGCCATGAGCGGCGCTTCGACGACCGCGCCGTCCCCCTCGAGTGCCGTCGCAATCGGGATCGGCGGGTCGAGCTCGACGGAGCCGAGGAGCGGCCAGGCCGAGTCCACCGCCTTCACGGTAACCGCGAGCCTGCGGCCGTCGGGTCCGGTCACGAGAGCGGTCGTGCGCACCGTGGTGGACAACCGGGCATCGGGCCCGACCAAGCGTTCGAGGTCGTCATCCGGCACGGGCAAGTTCGCGCTCTCGAGTAGGAAATCGCCGCCCAGGAGCGCTCGCGCATCCCGGCGGACGCTGTCGCGCACGGACTCGGCCAGCACTCCGACGGTGGCGATGGTCCCGACGCCGATCACCAGGGACAGCAACACGACGAGCAGCGGCCGGAACGCCCCGCGCAGCTCCCGCCGGGCGATCGTCCAAGCGAGGCCGAGCCGCGCCATCAAGCCTGCGCCGTTGCGCGGTCCGGAGCCACGGTCGCAACGCCGGCTGCGATCACCTCGGTGAGCCGTCCTGACTCCATGACGACCCTCCGCCGGCACCGGGCGGCGAGGCGCGCGTCGTGGGTGACGAGCACGAGCGTCGTGCCGTGCCGGGTCTGCAGGTCGAACACCAAATCGACGATCTCGCGGCCGGTCGCAGCGTCGAGGTTGCCGGTCGGCTCGTCGGCCAGAAGAAGATCCGGCTCGTTCGCCAGAGCTCTTGCCAGCGCAACCCGTTGCTGTTCACCACCGGAAAGCTGAGCCGGGTAGTGCTCTGTCCGATGCGAGAGGCCGACCTCTTCGAGCAGCTCACCGGCGCGCGCCATGGCGCCGGGACGCCGCGCGAGCTCCATCGGCAGGGCCACGTTCTCGATCGCCGTCATCCCCTGCACGAGATGGAACGCTTGAAAGATGATCCCGATGTGCCGGCGCCGGAACAGCGCCAGGGCGTCCTCGTCGAGTAGACCCAGATCCTGCCCGCAGACAACGACCCGCCCCGAGGTGGCCCGCTCGATCCCGCCGATGATCGCCAAGAGGCTCGACTTGCCGGAGCCCGAGGGCCCGACAACACTCAAGCTCGTCCCGGCCTCGACCTCCAGGTCGATCCCGCGCAAGATCGTGACCGGGCCGGCCGGGCTCGCGAGCGTGAGGTGGACGTCGTCGAGGTCGATCATGGGTCGTCCGGCCGATTTGCGGCAGCGAGGTCACCGGTCGGACATGGAACGCACCCTTCCTCGCCGCAAGGTGCTGATGATGCTCGCCACAGCCGGCCTCACCGGAATCCGGGTCGCCGCAGCGGCCGAGTGTCGCATCGTCGTGCTCGGCGATTCGCTCGGAGCCGGGTACGGTCTGTCTCTCGCTGAGGCGTTCCCGGCTCGCCTCGAGGGCGCTCTTCGCCGGCGTGGTTTGCCCTGCACGGTGCTCGATGCGGGCGTGTCCGGCGACACGAGCGCCGGTGGAGCGGCCCGAATCGAGTGGGTGCTGGCGGACCGGCCGAGCCACCTCCTCGTCGAGCTCGGCGGCAACGACGCCCTCCGCGCCTTGCCGCCCGAACAGCTCGAGGCCAACCTGGAGCGCATCGTCGCGGCGGCCCGCACGCGCGGCGTCGCAGTCATGATCGCCGGCATGTTGGCGCCGGCCAACCTGGGCCCGGAATATGGCGCCGCCTTCGCCGTCGCCTATCAGCGGGTCGTCGATCGCCACGGTCTCGCCTTCTACCCTTTCTTTCTCGACGGCTTGATCGGTCGGCCCGATCTTTTCCAAGCCGACGGGATCCACCCCAACGCGGCCGGCGTGGCGGTGATCGTCGAGCGGATCCTGCCGACGATCGAGTCTTGGTTGCGCGATACCGGGGTGCATCCCAAGGGTTGACGAGCCGGGACCGGGGAAGCAAGTCCGGCACAGATAATTACCCACAACCTGTTGAAGAATACGGGGATAACGTGGGAGGACCGCTCTTGCGGCATAACGTCCCCGCGTGCTTGAGATCAGGGTCGAAGTGGGGATAAGCCCCGCCCGGAACCTCGGCGGGGCCATCGGGGAGGGATCGATGAGCGAGCTCTTCAAAGTCGACCCGGCTTGGGCGGTGAGCGCACATTGCAACCGTGAGCGCTACGTCGAGATGTATCGCCGCTCGGTGGAAGATCCCGACGGCTTCTGGGCAGAGATGGCCGAGCGGATCACCTGGTTCAAGAAGCCCACGAAGATCAAGAACACAAGCTTTGAGGGCAACGTCTCGATCCGGTGGTACGAGGATGGCGAGCTGAACGTTTGTTACAATTGCATCGACCGGCATCTTCCCCAGCGGGCCAACCAGGTTGCGATCATCTGGGAAGCGGACGATCCGGCGATCGACAAGAAGATTACCTATCGCGAACTGTACGATCGGGTCTGCCGGCTCGCCAACGTACTCAAGAGCATGGGGGTCAAGAAGGGCGACCGGGTCACGATCTATCTCCCCATGATCCCCGAGGCCGCCTGTGCCATGCTTGCCTGTGCACGAATCGGCGCCATCCACTCGGTCGTCTTCGGCGGCTTTTCGCCCGACAGCCTCGCCGACCGCATCAACGACGCCAAAGCGCAGCTCTTGATCACCGCGGACGGCGGCCTGCGCGGCGGCAAGGTCGTGCCGCTGAAGGCGAATGCCGACGAGGCTCTCCGGAAGTGCGATCCGAACGTCAAGGTCTTGATGTTCCGGCACACCGGCATCGCGGTCGACATGGTCGAGGGTCGCGACTTCGACGCTCGGGAGCTCATGGCGAGGGCCGAAGATCACTGCCCACCCGAGGTCATGAACGCCGAGGATCCGTTGTTCATCCTTTACACCTCGGGGTCGACCGGCAAACCCAAAGGAGCCTTACACACCAGTGGCGGTTACATCGTCTACACGTCCCTTACGCACCAGTACATCTTCGACTACAAGGACGGTGACGTCTATTGGTGCACTGCAGATGTCGGCTGGGTGACCGGCCACAGTTACATCGTTTACGGGCCGTTGGCAAACGGCGCTACGACCCTGATGTTCGAGGGTGTTCCCAACTACCCGAGCTTCTCGCGCTTCTGGGAAATCGTCGACAAGCATCACGTCACGATCTTCTATACGGCTCCGACAGCGATTCGAGCGCTCATGCAAAAGGGCGAGGGACCGGTCAAGGCAACCTCGCGCAAAACCTTGCGGCTTTTGGGCTCGGTCGGTGAGCCGATCAACCCGGAAGCGTGGCGCTGGTACCATCGGGTGGTGGGAGAGGGGCGGTGCCCGATCGTCGACACCTGGTGGCAGACCGAGACCGGCGGGATCCTGATCTCTCCCCTGCCCGGTGCAATCGACCTCAAACCCGGCTCCGCGACGCTCCCGTTCTTCGGCGTCAAGCCCGCGATCGTCGACGGTGACGGCAAGATCCTGGACGGGCCCTGCGAGGGCAACCTCGTCATTCTCGACAGCTGGCCTTCGCAGATGCGGACCGTGTTCGGCGATCACGAGCGTTTCGTTCAGACCTATTTTTCGACGTTCAAGGGAATGTACTTCACCGGTGACGGTGCGAGAAGGGACGAGGACGGATATTATTGGATCACGGGACGGGTCGACGATGTCCTCAACGTGTCGGGTCACCGACTCGGAACGGCCGAAGTCGAGAGTGCGCTCGTCGCGCATCCGGCGGTCGCCGAGGCTGCGGTCGTGGGTTACCCGCACGAGATCAAGGGGCAGGGCATCTACTGCTACGTGACGCTCAAAGCCGACATCGAACCTTCGGATGCCCTGCGCAAAGACTTGGTCGCCTGGGTGCGGAAGGAGATCGGACCGATCGCGACCCCCGACGTCATCCAGTGGGCGCCCGGTCTGCCGAAGACCCGTTCGGGCAAGATCATGCGCCGGATCTTGCGCAAGATCGCCGAAGGCGAGTTCAAGGCACTCGGGGACACCACGACGTTGGCCGACCCGGCCGTGGTCGACGATCTGATCGCGCGTCGAGCCGAGGCGATGGCGCAACGCTGAGGCACGCGTTCGTATGGCCGGCGGCTGTTCAAGGCGACCCGAACGGTCGCCGACCGAGCGCTCGATCCTCGATGGCGATCCGCAGCGCCAAGAGTGCGGTGTTGCCGAGGCCGAAAACGAGCCCGAGCCTCGGTGCTCCGCAAGCGAGCGCCAGGATCGGCACCTCGAGGAGGACGACGAGATAGTTGGGGTGTCGCAGCCAACGGTAAGGGCCCCGCACGACGAGCGGCGCGTCGGGTAGCACCAGTACCCGGGTCGTCCAGCGCTCCCCCAGGCTCGCGATCGCCCAGAAGCGCAGTGGCTGCAACGCGAGCCACGCGAGAAGCCAGGGCAATACCACCGGCTGCTCAGCCGAGCTCGCCAGCCAGAGCGCTGCGAGGAGGCCTGCATGAAGGGCCACGATTACCGGATAGTGACGGGCCCCGTACTCGACGGCGCCGGCCGCGCGCAGTCGGCGCTCGTTGCGGCGCGACCAGGCGAGTTCGGCCAGCCGTTGCGCCGCGACAAAGAGGAGGAGCAGATGAGCAGGCCCGAAGCTCACCGCTCGACCACGGCGAATGCGGCGGTGAACCCCGGCCCCAGCGCGGTCAGGACCGCCCGTTGCCAGCCGGGCTCGACTAGAGCCCGATCGAGCACGAACAAAACGGTCGGCGCCGACATGTTGCCGAACTCCGCCAACACCGCGCGGGCGTGCTCCAGCCCACCCGCGGGTTGCGGCAATAGCTGCTCGAGCGCAGCCAAAACCTTCGCGCCCCCCGGATGACAGAGCCAGCGATCGACCTCGCACTCGGTCAAGCCGTGCCGAGTGAGGAACGCCGAAAGCGCGCGACCGAGCCGGTGGCGAACGATCTCCGGAACGGACGGCGAAAATAGCACGCCCAGCCCGTCGTCTTCGATCCGCCAGCCCATGACCTGAAGCGTGCCAGGAAACCGTGTCTCGCCAGTAGCAGCGATCCGCGGGCCCTCACCCTCGGTAGAAAGGATCGCGGCGGCGCCGCCGTCACCGAACAGGGCGCAGGCCACGAGATTGGGGACGCTCGCATCCGACCAGCGTAAGGCGAGCGAGCAGAGCTCGACCACAGCCAGCAAGACGCTCGACCCCGGCCGAGCGCGAGCGAGATCGGCGGCGCGCGCGAGACCGAGGACGCCTCCCGCGCAGCCCAGTCCGAAAAGTGGGGTCCGAATCACATCTTCGCGCAGCCCGATCCGCTCGGCGAGATGCGCGTCCAACGAGGGGGTCGCGATCCCGGTGGAGCAGACCGTGATCACACCGTCGATTGCCTCCGGCTCGAGGCCGACTGTGGCCAGCGCGCGACGGGTCGCATCCTCCAGCAGATCGAGCGCAGTTTGGAGGAAGAGCGCATTGCGCCGACCGAAACCCATCGGCTCCAAATAAGCCGACACGGGAAGCGCGATCCGCCGACGCTCGATGCCGCAATGGTCGAACAGCTGAAGCCGCCGATCCAGCTCGTCGAGACGGCCGCCGAAGAGCCGGCGCGCGCCTTCTTTCGCAACCGCTTGCGGTAGGACGTGCGCCGGGTTCGCGAGAGAGAGGGAACGAAGGACAACCCGGGCCAATGCCGGGGCCTTACACGCCGTCGAGTTCGGACGCCAGGATGGCCCCGCGCGAGGCCATGCAATAGAGCCCGATGTGGTGCGTCGGCCATTTCGGGTGCGCCGATGTCATCGGTAATCCGAGCTCCTCGGCGGTCGCTCGTGGCAGGTCGTAGGTTGCGCAAGCCGGCTCGTAGACGACGATGTCGCGCAATGTCGGCGCAAGGCCATGATTGCGCGCCGAGAGCAGGGTGAGCACCAAGTCCATCACGCAGATGTCGGTGCAGATGCCAACCACGACTACGGCTTCCAGTCGGTTCAGATTGATCCAGTCGACGAGCTTGTTGTGCGAGAGCCCGTGTTGACCGCGTGCGGTCGCCGGCTCGATCGCTCCGACGAAGCCGTTGATGCAGTCCTTTCGGATCAAAGTCACGTCCGGATCGCTTTCGAGCCAAACGAGCTGCGGCACGAGATTTTCTTCGCCCGTGCCGCGGATGCAGTGTGGCGGGTAGGGCGGCTCCGGCCGATCCGGCTCGTGCGTGTCGAGAAACGCCAGGATCGGCCGCTTCTTCGCGCGAAAGGCACGTGCCAACGCGTCGCTCCGCTCGACCATCTGCGCGATCTGGGCGTCCGCGGCGGGCGGCGCCAAATTGCCGCAGCCTACCGTGCAAAAGCCGTTGACCTCGTCGACGATGACGAGACCGGTATCCGCCGGCAGCCGGTAGGACACGAGCCGAACCGGCAGTTCCTGCCTCATGGTCGCGAGCAGCGCCTCGACCGCGTTCATGGTCCCCTCCGGACCGGACATCCCCGACACTCTGAAAATCGCGCGGATCGGACCGCCGTTCAATGCCGCGCTTGACACCTGGATCGGCCTTGCGCTCCTGCCGTGGACGAGCGGGGAGCAGAGCGTTGCGCATAGGCGTGATCGGATGCGGTGGGCGCATGGGCCGCGCGGTATTGCGGGAGGTCCTGGCCGCCCCTGACCTCGAGCTCGCTGGCGGAGTCGAGCGACCGGGTCACCCCGATATCGGGCGTGATCTCGGCCTGCTCGTCGGTGAGGCAGCGACTGGCATCGTCGTTCGCGACGATCTCGCGGATCTTCTCGCCGCGGCCGATGCGGTCATCGAGTTCTCGACTCCCGAAGCTTCGCTGCTGCACGCCCGCGCTTGCGCCGACCGGTGCCGGGCGCTCGTGATCGGGACGACCGGCTTTTCCCCCGAACAAGAACGCGAGCTCTGGCAGCTGGGCGAACGGCTGCCGCTGCTCGTCGCCCCGAACATGAGCTTGGGTGTCAACCTCCTCCTCGCACTCACCGAGCAGATCGCCAGGGCCCTCGGTCCCGAGTTCGACATCGAGATCCTGGAGATGCACCATCGTCAGAAAGTGGACGCGCCCTCCGGGACCGCCTTGGCCCTCGGGCGTGCGGCGGCCGAGGGTCGCGGCATCCGGCTGGAGGAGGCAGCCGTGCGCGTGCGTGACGGTCTCACCGGTCCGCGGGTGCAGGGCACGATCGGCTTCGCCACGCTTCGTGGCGGCGACGTCGTCGGTGACCATTCGGTGGTGTTCGCCGGCGAGGGCGAGCGGATCGTGCTCCAGCACCTCGCCGCCGATCGGCGCATTTACGCGCGCGGCGCCGTCGCCGCCGCGCGCTGGCTCGTGGGTCGCCCGGCCGGCCGCTACGCCATGCGCGACGTGCTCGGCCTCTGAGACGGAAAGAACGGCTGGACCGGCCGCTCAGGCCGCCAAGTCGTAGCCGAACTCGCCCGCCAGGATCTCCAGCAGCTCGACGGCCGCATCGGCAATGACGGTCCCCGGCGGGAAGATCGCCCGGGCTCCGGCTTTCTTGAGCGCCGGAACGTCTTGCGGCGGGATGACACCGCCGACGATCACGAGGATGTCGCCGCGGCCCTCGGCCTCGAGCGCTGCCACGAGCTCCGGTACGAGCGTGAGATGGCCGGCCGCCAACGAGCTCACGCCGACTATGTGGACGTCGTTGTCGATCGCTTGTCGAGCGACCTCGGCCGGCGTCTGGAACAAGGGGCCTATGTCGACGTCGAAGCCGAGGTCGGCAAATGCAGTGGCGATCACCTTTTGACCCCGGTCGTGGCCGTCCTGTCCCATCTTGGCGATCAGGATCCGAGGTCGCCGACCCTCTTGGGCAGCGAATTTTTCGACCATACGCCGCGCCTTCTGAACCTTCTCGGCCGTCGCCATCTCCCGCGCATAGACCCCGCTGACCGCCCGTATCGGCGCCACGTGGCGTCCCCAAACTTTCTCGAGCGCCGCAGTCATCTCTCCGACCGTTGCCCGCCGTCGCGCTGCCTCGATCGAAAGTTCGAGGAGGTTGCCCCGGCCGGTCTCCGCCGCGAGGGTGAGCGCGTCGAGTGCGCGACGCACGGCAAGTTCGTCCCTCTCGGCCTTGAGCCGGGCCAAGCGTGCGAGCTGCGCCTCGCGCACCGCTCGATTGTCGATCTTGAGGACCTCGATCGGCGTCTCCTCGCGCGGCGGCCAGCGGTTGACCCCGACGATGACCCGCCGACCACTGTCGATCTGCGCCTGAGTGCGCGCGGCCGCCTCCTCGATCCGCAGCTTCGGCAGGCCAGCTTCGATGGCTGCCGCCATGCCGCCCAACGCCTCGATCTCGGCGATGTGGTCGAGGGCGCGGTTGGCCAGCTCGGCTGTCAGTCTCTCGACGTAATAGCTGCCGCCCCAGGGGTCGATCGTCCGCGTCACGCTGGTCTCGTGTTGGATCAAGAGCTGGGTGTTGCGCGCGATGCGCGCGCTGAAGTCGGTGGGGAGCGCGAGCGCCTCGTCGAAACTGTTGGTGTGCAGGGATTGGGTGTGGCCGTGGGTTGCGGCCAGCGCCTCGATCGCCGTGCGCGTGACATTGTTGAAGACGTCGCGAGCCGTGAGGCTCCAGCCCGACGTCTGGCAATGACAGCGGAGCATCAACGAACGCGGGTCTTTGGGGTGGAACTCCTCCTGGACGAGCTTGGCCCACAAAAGCCTGCCCGCTCGCAGCTTGGCGATCTCCATGAAAAAGTTCATCCCGATCGCCCAGAAGAACGACAAGCGCGGCGCGAAGCTGTCCACGTCGAGGCCAGCTCGAATTCCAGTTCTGATGTATTCGATACCATCTGCGATCGTGTAAGCTAACTCGAGATCGGCCGTTGCGCCTGCCTCGTGCATATGGTAACCTGAAATACTTATTGGATTGAATTTAGGCATATTCTCAGCTGTCCAGGCAAAGATATCGGCAACGATACGCATCGAGGGTTCGGGCGGGAAAATGTATGTGTTACGTACCATGAATTCTTTGAGAATGTCGTTCTGGATCGTTCCTGACAACTTTTCGGCAGGAACACCTTGCTCCTCACCGGCGACCACGAACAGCGCGAGGATCGGTAGGACCGCGCCGTTCATGGTCATGCTGACGCTGATCCGATCCAAGGGGATGCCGTCGAACAGCACCTGCATGTCGAGGATCGAATCGATCGCCACGCCGGCCATGCCGACATCCGCGACGACCCGCGGATGGTCACTGTCGTAGCCGCGATGCGTCGCCAAGTCGAAGGCAATCGAAAGCCCTCGCTGACCCTGGGCAAGGTTCCGCTTGTAAAACGCGTTCGACTCTTCAGCGGTCGAAAACCCCGCGTATTGCCGGATCGTCCACGGCTGAGTGGTGTACATGGTGGGATAGGGACCCCGCACGAAAGGCGGCAAGCCCGGCAGCCCCTCGATGAAGTCGAGCCCGTCTCTGTCGGAAGGACCGTACACAGGCGCGAGCGCGATCCCCTCCGGCGTGATGAACGGCTCGCCATCGACCGACGTCGCCCGGCTCTGTGCCCCTCCCCAGAGTGGCACCGAACTCAGATCCGGGATCCGACTGTTCACGACGAGCCTCCCGAGGCCGATTGCGGGATACCCAACAATGCGTGCAGTTCCTCGAGGAACGCGACCACGTTCATCTCCAGGCCGATCGCCGCCACGTCGGCCGGCCAGGGGTCGGCCGAACCTGCGAGCCAGATCCTTCGGGCTCCAGCCGCGCGCAGTGCGGCAGCGACTTCGGCAGCCCGCGGAGCCGCACTCGCGCCGACGCAGAGGATTGCCGACCGGCCCCCGAGCCGGAGCAGCGCTTCGACGGCGGCACCGAGTTCGCCATTCGGGCTACGGACCGCGACGAGCCCACCGACCGCGAGCAGGTTTTCGACCTCGGTCACGAGTTCGTGCAGCTCGCCGGCGCGGCCGAGCCCGACCACCAGAACCCGGGGTGGAACGCCGTCACGTTGCCGAGCGGCGTCGGCTCGCTCCCGCAGCTGCTCGAAGGGCTCGGCCAGGCGGATGCGGCGCAAAGGCGGGAAAGGGGTTGCGCCCGAAAGCGGGCCGTATCGGGCCAGCGCCCGCCGGGCGGCTTCCAATGCCGGGCCGATGTCGAAAGCCGTCGATGGAGGCGCCCTCTCCTCGAGCGTGGGAAAAGCCGAGACGCCGACGAGCCGATCCCGCCGATCGGCGAGGCGCGCCAGACGGGACCGCGCGAGTGCTTCGACCTCGTTTTGCAGGCCGCCCGCCCGCAGCGTCTCCAGGAGACCACCCTGCGCCTCGATCAACTGCAAGCGGGCCCAGGCGGTCTCGGCGAGGGCGCGCGTGAGGTGCGCAACGTACCACGATCCGCCGGCCGGGTCGCGGACGCGGCCGAGGCCCGCTTCCTCGCGCAGGATCAATTGAATGTTGCGTGCGATCCGCCGCGCGAGCGGGCCGACATCGCCGAGCGGAAGGTCGAACGGCTGCACCGTCAGCACGTCCGCACCGCCCGTGATCGCGGCCAGTGCCGCGACGGTCGTACGCAGGATGTTCACCCAAGGGTCGAGGCGCGAGAGCATGCGGGAGCTGGTCTCGGCCCGGATCCGAATGGTCGTCGACCAGCGGCCGAGGCCCGCAGCCTCCAAGACCCTCTCGAAGCAAAGACGTGCGGCTCGCAGCTTGGCGAGCGACAGGAACAGATCCGCGTCGACCGCCAAGACGAGTTCCATCCGGGAAAGCGCCGTCTCGATGGGAACGGCCGCCGCCTCGGCAGCCCGCAACCAGAGCACGACCGATGCGAGCGCAGCTGCGAGCTCCTGGGCTTCGCTCGCCCCGGCCTCGTGCCATGGCCGGCCGTCAGCCATCAGGTAGAGCAGTGGGCGGTCCGCCAGCGAAGCGACCACCGCCTCGATTCGTTCCCGCAGATCGACCTTCGCGCCCTCAAGGGCATCGCCGACGGGATCGGCGAAGATGCGCCAGGCGCAGGCTTCCGGGCCGCCCCGGTGCGCGCCCAAAGCCTCGAGGTCGGCGAGCCGCTCGAACGTCCACTCACCGGCCTCGAAACGAGCCGGGACCTGTTCTTCCGGCAGCGCCCGCAGCAGCCGCTCGAGGGCGACGCGGTCGTAGACCAGTACGCCGTCGGGCCGATCGGCTCCGCGCCCGATCGCTCGGTCGAAGCGAAACAGCACCGAGGTGGCTCCGCCCTCGAGATCCTCTTGTGCCCGACGTCCGGCCTCTGCAGGATCCGGGTGGGAGTGTGGCTGCGCGATCTCCCAGGCCGTCGGCCATCCCGATCCCGGCGTCCGGTCGGCGACCGCGTTGCCGAGCGGCGGTGCGTACAAAGGCGCGATTCGGATCCCGTCATCGGTGTGCGAGACGAGTGTCTCCAAACCTGCTCCGCCGCACGCACGAGCCGCCGAAGCCCGCCACGCTTCGGCGTCCGCAGCGGGGAACTGATCGGCCAGGGATCGCCGCCCGCTCGACCTCATTCGACTGTTGCCCGGTTGGAACGACCCGGGCCGGAGTGTCTGCGATCCGTCGAACGGACGCCAGAGCCCGCCGCGTCGCAAGCGGTCACCCTTTCGATGTTTCGGCGGTGGCCAGCGGACTTGCGGGTCTCATTCTTCGCCTCGCCCGGCCGCGGCTCGGAACGAGCGTGTCCTCCGACGTCCAGTCCCGTTTGCGGCATTGCGGACAGTCATAGTTCGAGAAATGCAAAAAGTTATATTCCTCTGTACCTCAACATCGGAAAGGCAGTCGTTAACTTCAGAGGAATGTTCGGAATTCGATTCGACGAATTTCATGTTGACGATTTGTCTTTGCTATCGGTAGATTGCAAAATCCTTTCCTGTCCGGCTCGCTCGGCCGCGCTTACTCCACTCGACCGGAGTTCTCGCCTCCTGGCCGGCCGTCGAGTGGTCTCGAATGCGGACGTGCCATGGCCCGCTGCGATTGTGGCTTCGGAAACGTTCTCGCTGTCGTCTCCCGAGCCTCGGCGTTCGAGTGCGAGACGTGGGTTCGAACCGAACGGTGAGGCAGCGGGCACCCCATCTGTCCCACCAACTCGCACCCGGGATCGACGCCGACCGGGAGAGCTGCGGTACGGTGCTCTTGGAGGCGACACGCTGCCCGCCCGTTCCCAACTGGCCCCTCAAACGAGCCGTGCCGGAGGGTCGGCCTCGAGGACGGGCTCGACAAGCCCCGGGTGATCGTTGCGAGGGTCGTTGACCCCGCGGCCGATCTCGAACGCCTCGAGGCTCGGCTCGTCCGGAGCGCCGCGGAGGAGTTCGTCGACCAGCCCGACGGGTAATTCGGTGGCGAGCCAAAGCCCGACGAGACGGGCAGGCAGGACCACCGGCATGCGGTGGTAGATCGGCGCCAAGAGGGGATCGGCGGGCCGCGTCAGGATCGCCACGGTTTCGAGCAGGCTGCCATCGGTCAGGCGGTTGCGTCGCCAGAGGCCGGCCATGAGCACGGGGGTTCGGTCGACGCGCCGGACGAAGAACGGCCGGTTCCGACCTCCGGACTGCTTCTGCCACTCGTAAAAGCCGGTCGCCGGCACGAGGCAGCGACCCTTGACGAAGGCCGCCCTGAACATGGGCTTCTGCGCCGCGGTCTCCAGCCGCGCGTTGATCTGCCGGCCCGGGTCGTTCGGTTCGGCGGTCCAGGGTGGGAGAAAACCCCAGCGCGCGAACCCCGCCACGTCGCCTTCCCCCGTGTTCCTAACGATCACGATCGGGCTGTCCGGGGCGACGTTCCAACGCGGTCGATAGCCCTCGGGCGGCGGCACACCCAGAACGTCCGCAAAGTCGGACGCCACGAGGGACAGTGCGAACCGGCCGCACATTCAGACGGCCGCCGCGATAATCGCGCGGGCTCGAGCCAGCACGCGCTCGAGCCCGTCGCCGGCCGGGATCGTCCACCACCCCTCTTCCGGCGTTGGCGGCAGGATGGTCGTCGCCTGCCGGCGGACGACCATCACGTCCGCGTCCGAGGCATCACCGCTGCGGGCCGCCACACGTGCCTCCATGACCTCTTCGGGGGCTTGCAGCCAAAGGCCGAGGAACGGGATTCCGGCAGCCCGCGCCGCCGCGGCCAGACGCGCGCGTTGGCCGGGCAAGCCGTAGACCGCGTCGCACAGCACGGTACAGCCAGCGCGGAGCAGGCGTTCGGCCCGCTCCGCCAGAGCCTCGAATACGCGCTCCGAGACAGCCGGAACATAACCGTCGTCGGGCAGGCGGCGATCCAACGGGGTACCGAAGAGCCGCTTGCGCAAAACGTCGCTGCGGAGAACCAAAGCCCCTAGCGGTGCGCCGAGCTCCGGGGCCAGGACGCGGGCAAGGCTCGACTTGCCCGTGCCGGACCTTCCGCCGACGGCGACGAGGCACGGTCGACCCGGCTCCAGCACGCGTCGAGCCAGCTCGAGGTAAGTTGCGGCAGCCGAACGGTGCGCGTCCGTGGTCGGTTCCTCCTCGGCGAGGCGCGCCGTGAAGCCTTCGACTTTGGCGCGAATGGTCGCGCGGACGGCGACCAGTAGCGGGAGGACGGCGAGCCCCTCGTCCTCGATCCGGGCATCGATCCAAGCCTGTAACGTGTCACAGGCCGCCTCGGTGAGCCCCCGTGCCAAGAGATCCATGATCAAAAAGGCTAGGTCGTAGAGCACGTCGGTGGTCGCGAGCTCGGGGTCGAATTCGAGACAGTCGAAGGGGACCGGCTCGCCTTCGAGGACCACGATGTTGCCGAGGTGGAGATCTCCGTGCCCGTGGCGCACGAGGCCAGCGGCGCGGCGCGCCTCGAGTTGCGGAGCGGCGCGGGCGAACGAGGCGTCGATCTTTTGCACCACCGTGTCGACTGCATCGGGCTCGAAAAAATTCGGGATCAGCGTGCGGAGATCGCGGGCGTTGCCGGCGATCACCTCGGCTAGAGCCTCCGCCCCGCCGCGAACGCGACAGGGGGGCAGTCGGCCGTGGAAGCGAGCCACGGTCTGTCCCAGCCGTTCGGCCAGGTCCCGCTCGAGACCACCACGCGCCGCCACCACGTCGAGCCGTGCTTCGGAAGGGAAACGCGCCATCTCTAGCAACCACTCGACGACCTCGCCGGGGCCTGAAAGTTCGAAGCCGCCCTCGGCTCGCCGAGTGACGGTCACCAGCCTGCGGTACAAGTTCGGCGCGGTCCGCCGATTGAGTTCGAGTTCCGCTTCCAAGGCACGGTGGCGTTGCTCGAGGGTCCCGAAATCGAGGAAGCTGTAGCGCACGGCCCGCTTCATCTTGAAAGCCCGATCTCCCACCAGCAGAACCGTGGCGGCGTGGGTGTCGATCCGCTCGACCGGTTGACCGAGGCCCCCGCCCTGCAGGAAAGAGAGTACCTCTTTTTGATCGGCCACCATGGCTCCCGCGCGCTCTGCCTCGTGCGCATCTCGGCGCGGAGCGGCCCCCGCTGCAGGCTACCGCGACGATCGGTCGCAGACCGCGCGAGCCGATCCTCGACGGGCGCACCGAGGCCGCGGTAAAGGTCGTGCGTAGCGCTGCAGCGATCGGCAGGATGATGGAAACGGCAACGCGGCTCACCCAGCTCGGACAGGCGGTTCCGGTCCCGCCGTCGCCCGAAGCGGCGACCATAGAGACCGTGCCGAACCCGGATCCTGGAGCGCTCTACCTCGTGCGGTTCACCTGTCCCGAGTTCACGACCCTTTGTCCCATCACCGGCCAGCCGGATTTCGCCCATCTGGTCATCGACTATGCGCCCGATGGCCGGCTCGTGGAAAGCAAGTCGCTCAAACTGTTCCTCGCGAGCTTCCGGAACCATCGGGGATTCCACGAAGCTTGCACGCTACTCGTGGGCCGCCGGCTGGTCGAGGCTGCGGTTCCCCGCTGGCTGCGGATCGGCGGCTACTGGTACCCGCGCGGCGGCATCCCGATCGACGTGTTCTGGCAGACCGGGGAACCGCCGGCCGGCTTGTGGCTCCCCGAACAAGGCGTACCGCCCTACCGCGGCCGCGGCTGAAGCCAACACCAAGCGATCGGCTGTTAGGGCTCCGTTAACGGGCGCGGCCTACGTTCGAGCTCGTGCGCGGCGGGACGGTCCCGGCCGCCTTCAGGAGTCGGGCGATGGCACGGACCACGGAGACCCCCGACGTCGATCGATCGAACATCTGGCAGGTAGCCGCGCCGGACGACGAGCAGCGCTGGCCCTTGTACAAGACGGCGCTCTTCGTCGTCACGAGCTCGGTACTTCTTTGGAGCGGAATCTTCGCTCTGCTCGGCTGGCTCCTTTGATCCCGGTCGGGCGCTCGTGCGGGCTCTTCCGATTTCGGGCGGAACGAGCTTCGTCAGCCGGGCAGGCCGCGCGGCCTTGAGGTGAGCCGACCGCGTCGCCATCATTCCGGCTCGTCGGCGAGGAGATGGCGCGATGTTCGGCGAGGCTCTCAACGTACTCGATAGGCTGAAGGATCTGTCGGGTGAGCCAGCGTTCGTCGCGCGGCCGGAGGGGGGGCGCCTTTTCGAGCTCGTCGCCGACTATCGGCCGGCCGGGGACCAGCCCCAGGCAATCGAAGAACTCGTAGACGGGTTGCGCCGCGGCGAGCGTGATCAGGTCCTGCTCGGGGTGACCGGCTCCGGTAAGACGTTCACGATGGCCAACGTCATCGCCCGGGTCCAACGTCCGACGTTGATACTCGCGCCGAACAAGATTCTGGCGGCCCAACTCTACGGCGAGATGAAGAGTTTTTTTCCGAACAATGCCGTCGAGTATTTCGTAAGCTACTACGATTACTATCAACCCGAGGCCTACGTTCCGCGAACGGATCTCTATATCGAAAAAACCGCCAGCATCAACGAGCAGATCGACCGTATGCGCCACAGCGCTACCCGCGCGCTGTTCGAGCGTGACGACGTGATCATCGTCGCGTCGGTATCCTGCATCTACGGTATCGGCTCACCCGAAGTCTATGCGCGGATGACCTTGACCATCCGCGAGGGTCAGCGGATCGAGCGCCAACACTTCCTCCGGGCGCTTGTCGAACTCCAGTATCGTCGTAACGATCAGGATTTCTCGCGGGGTACCTTCCGAGCCAAGGGCGACGTGATCGAGATATTCCCCGCGCACCTCGAGGATCGGGCTTGGCGCGTGACACTCTTCGGCGAACTGGTCGAACGGATCGTCGAGGTCGATCCCCTCACCGGTGAGCGGACGGCCAAGCTCGAACAGGTCCGGCTGTACCCGAACAGCCATTACGTCACGCCGCGACCGACTCTTCAGCAAGCTGTCGAAGCGATCAAGAAGGAATTGGCCGAGCGCCTGGCGGAGTTCCGTGCCCAAGGCAAGCTGCTCGAAGCCGAGCGGTTGGAACAGCGGACCAACGCCGATCTCGAGATGATCCTCACTACTGGCTCCTGTCCAGGCATCGAGAATTATTCTCGTTACCTGACGGGACGAAGGCCCGGTGAGCCGCCGCCCACCCTCTTCGAGTACTTACCCGAGAATGCACTCCTCTTTGTCGACGAGAGCCACGTCACCGTGCCGCAACTGGGCGGCATGTTCCGCGGCGACTGGCACCGTAAGTCGACGCTCGCCGAGTACGGCTTCCGCCTCCCCTCCTGCTGCGACAACCGCCCACTCAAGTTCGAGGAGTGGGACGCGATGCGACCCCAGACGATCTTCGTCTCGGCCACACCCGGACCGTTCGAACTCGCCCGCACGGGTGGCGTGTTCGTCGAGCAGGTGATCCGCCCCACAGGGCTCGTCGATCCCGAGTGCATCGTACGACCGGTCGAGCACCAGGTGGACGACCTCCTGGCCGAGTGCCGGACCGCACGCGAAAAAGGCTACCGTGTCCTGGTCACCACGCTGACCAAGCGCATGGCCGAAGACCTTTCGGAATATCTCCACGAGCAGGGCGTGCGGGTGCGCTACATGCACTCCGATATCGATACGCTCGAGAGGATCGAAATTGTCCGCGACTTGCGCTTGGGCAAGTTCGATGTCTTGGTGGGGATCAACCTTTTGCGCGAAGGCCTCGACATTCCCGAATGCGGCCTCGTCGCCATCCTCGACGCGGACAAGGAGGGCTACCTCCGCTCCGAGACCTCACTCGTTCAAACGATCGGCCGGGCTGCACGCAACGCCGAGGGTCGCGTAATTCTCTACGCCGATACCATGACCCGTTCGCTGGAAGCCGCGATCCGCGAGACCAACCGGCGGCGCGCGAAGCAGATCGCCTGGAACGAGGCCAACGGCATCACGCCGCAGTCGGTCAAGAAGCACATCGCCGATATCTTGGGCTCCGTCGCCGAACGCGACTACGTCACGGTCGAGATCGGGCTGGACGCGCCGAAGACGCTCGTTGGCAAAGATCTGTCCGCGTACATCGCCGAACTCGAACGGAAAATGCGCGAAGCGGCTGCGGAGCTCGAGTTCGAGGAGGCAGCGCGGCTCAGAGACGAGATCCGCCGGCTCGAAAACAGCGAGCTCGGGCTAGCCCTCCCGGCCGAATCGGCCCCGCTCCCGCCGCAGAAGCGCAACCTCCGCGAGGAGAAGCGCCAGAAGGCGGAGGCTTCGCGTCGCGCACGCGCACGACGGCGGACCGGCGCGTGAGCAGCCCGGAGGGAGCGGTCTCGGCCGACCCCGACCCGAGCGCCGCCGGTCGACTCCCCGGACCGGGGCACCGACCTATCGGCCCATCGAGCGACCGTCTCGCCGGCGCGGAAGGGCGAGGGCTGTTGATCTCGCTCTTCGATCCCTCTCCACTCGAGGTTTCTCCCTGTCCTCCTGCTTGCCGCCACGCCTGCGGCAACACGAAGCCGGCCGGTCGGCGGCACTGTCCGGACGGGCGCCAACTCCGGCGCCGCCGGGCCAGCGGTCCGGCCGAACGCGAGCTCCGTCCGATCGCACCCGGGGCACTGGTGCCGGTTGGCGTGTTTGCAACTTTCGGTGGATAACTCCTACAGTTTGTGGCCCGGATCGTTGACTTGACCGACATGTTGTGAGGATATCGGTTCGAGGAGAATAACGAGGAAGGTTCCGCGGTGGGCCGGGGGTTGCTCGAATACCCCTTCGACGATCGGCCCGACGGACCGACGTTCCCTTGCCCCGAAGATCCGCCGGTGCCCCGACCGGCGCCACATCGTAGCTCTGTCCGTTCACCGCCCCTCGAGGGCGGTTTCTTTTTGGTCGAATGGGGTTGCGGTGAGCTCTCGCTCAGCCGGCGGCACCATAGAGGCGCTCGAGCGCCACCACGTGACGCTCGACGATGCGCGTCCGCCGCAGTTTCATCGTTGGTGTCATGAGGCCGTTCTCCACTGTGAAGGGCTCGGTCAGGATCCCGGCTCGGCGGATCCGCTCGAGCGAGGAGAGCTTGGCGTTCGCTCGGGCGACCGCGGCCTCGACGGCGCGCTCGAGTTCCGGATCCTGAGCCAGCTGCGGACTGTTCGGTGGCAGTCCGGTGCGCGAAGACGCAGCTTCCAAGAGCTCTCTGGACGGGACGACGAGGGCGACCAGGTGCGGGCGGCGGTCCCCGTAGACCATCGCCTGACCGATCTCGGGCTCCAACGCGAGTACTCCCTCGATTTTCTGAGGGGCGACATTGTCGCCTCCCGACAGAACGATGATGTCTTTTTTGCGGTCCGTGATCGAAAGAAAGCCCTCGGCATCGAGCGTGCCGACGTCGCCGGTGTGCAGCCATCCGTCGCGCAGCGCCGCCGCGGTCGCCTCCGGATCTTTGTAGTAACCCTTCATGACGAGCTTGCCACGAACGAGGATCTCGCCGTCCTCGGCGATCCGCACCTCGACCCCGTCGAGTGGCGGACCGACCGTTTCGACCTTGTTGCGTCGCGGCCGGTTGGCACTGATGACCGGGCTCGCCTCGGTCTGGCCGTAACCCTGCAGGAGCGGCACGCCGAGGGCCAAAAAGAAACGGCCGACCTCGGGATTCAAGGGGGCTCCGCCGGAAACCACGGCCTTGAGGCGACCGCCGAAGCGCGCTCGGACCTGCGCCCGGACCAGATGGTCGAGTAAGCCGTCGAGCATCGCTCGCATCGGGTCGAGGCGGCCGCCGCCATCGAGCCGGCGCAATCCCATCTCGAGCGCGAGCCGAAAGAGTTTCGCGCGAAATCCCCCCCGGCGCTCGACGCCGGTGAGGATGCGCTGACGCAGCACCTCGAGCAGGCGCGGGACGCAAGTCAAAATCGTGGGCCGTGCCTCGATCAGATCCTGCGAAAGGCGCTCCACCCCATCCGAATACCAGATCTCGGCCCCGATCGCGATCGGCAGGAACTGACCGACGGTGTGCTCGTAGGCGTGGCTGAGCGGCAAGAACGACAGGAAGACGTCGTCCCCGATCCCGACCTCCTCGAGCAAGCTCCACGCGCCTTCGAGATTGGCCATGATGCTACCGTGGCTCAGCATCACCCCCTTGGGCCGGCCACCGGTCCCGGATGTGTAAATGAAACAGGCGAGATCGTCCGAGGTCGATCGCTCGCCCGCGAGCTCTGCCCCCGCGTCTCGACCCCGCGCGAGAGCCTCCTGCCATCCCATGCAAGGGGTCCCGGACGGAACCTCGGGCGGCCGATCCAGCGCCACGACCAGCCGCATCGGCGGAAGGCGAGCCAGTGCAGGGGTGAGCCGGTCCGGGATCGTCCCGCCGCCCGTCACCACGGCCACCGCCTCGCTGTGGCTCAAGACATAGGCGTGGTCATCCGCCGTCCAGGTAGTGTAAGCTGGTACGGTGATCGCTCCGATCGCCAGACAAGCGAGATCGGCCACACACCATTCCGGCCGATTCTCCGCGACGATCGCTACCCGGTCACCGGGCCGTACGCCGTGCGCGGCGAGACAGGCACCGAGCGCGCGTGCCTGTTCATTGGTCTCGGCCCAGCTGAGTGCCCGCCACGAGCTCCGCTCGCGCCGCCGGAGAAACGGACGATCGCTTCCCTTTTCTACGGCTCGAGCGAACATCGCCCACAAGTTGGTGCCGAGATCGGGTGCCGCCACCACGCATCCTCCCCGCCCTGGCGGCGGCCGCCTGGATCGCGGCCGCCGCGGCCATATATGAGCCGCAGCCCACAGCTTGGAGTCCGTAATAGATGAGTGCGCGGCCTTCCGCACTGGCGACGAACGTCGACGAGGTCCTGAGCGAAGCACCGCGCTGGGACCTCTCGGATTTGTTCGCCGGGCCGGACGACCCGCGGGCGAAGGCACTGCTCGACGAAGCGGCAAGTGAGGCCATCAACCTCGAGGCGACCTACAAGGGAAAGCTCGCCACGCTCACCGGCCACGAGCTGGGCGAGCTCGTGCGCGCGTACGAACGGCTCGAGGAGAAGCTCGGAAGGGTATCGAGTTACGCTTCGTTGTTGTTCGCGGCGCACCGCGACGATGCCGAGATCGGTCGCTTCTATCAGGACGTCGAGGAGCGGGTGAATGCAATCGAGACCCGCCTCCTGTTCGTCACGCTCGAGCTCAACAAGCTGGACGATGTCGAACTCGATTCCAAGATCGGTGCGAGCACGGTCCTCGCCCGCTATCGGCCTTGGATACACAACGTACGCGCCTTCCGTCCACACCAGCTCGCGGACGAAATCGAGCGGGTGCTACACGAGAAACAGATAACCGGGCGTGCCGCTTGGGTCCGTTTGTTCGACGAGACCCTGGCATCCTTGCGCTTTCCGATCGACGGTCGGGAATTGACCGCCCAACAGGCCTTCGATCTCCTGTCAGCGAAGGATCGGGCGCAGCGTGAGGCGGCCGCGACCGCGATCGGCAAGGTCCTCGGTACCAACATCAAACTCTTCTCGCGTATCACCAACACGCTCTCCAAAGACAAGCAGATCGAGGACGGTTGGCGCGGCTTCCCACGCCCGATCAGCGCCCGCAACCTCGCCAACCAGGTCGAGGACGAGGTCGTGGACGCGCTGATCGGCGCGGTCCGCAGCGCCTATCCGAGGCTCTCTCATCGTTATTATGCCTTGAAGGCGCGCTGGCTCGGTCTCGACAAGTTGCAATACTGGGATCGCAACGCGCCTTTGCCCGAAGACGACGATCGGCGCCGGCCTTGGTCCGAAGCGAAAGTCGTCGTCCTCGATGCTTATCGTCGATTCTCACCGCGACTTGCTTCGATCGTAGACCGCTTTTTCGAGCGGCGTTGGATCGACGCCGAGGTCAGAGCGGGCAAGGACAGCGGCGCATTCTGCCACCCGACGGTACCCTCGGTACACCCGTTCGTGCTCATGAACTATCAAGGCAAGACACGGGACGTCATGACGCTAGCCCACGAGCTGGGACACGGGGTGCACCAGACCCTGGCGGCCGAACAGGGCTACTTGATGTCCGGGACCCCTTTGACGCTCGCGGAGACGGCATCGGTCTTCGGGGAGCAGCTCGCTTTCGAGGCTCTGCTCGACCAGGAGCGAGATCCGGCGCGTCGGCGTGTGTTGCTCGCCGCCAAGATCGAGGACAAGATCAACACCGTCGTGCGCCAAATCGCATTCTGCGAGTTCGAGCGCCGCGTGCACGATCGCCGCAAGGCGGGCGAGCTCACGCCGGAAGAGCTCGGTGCGATCTGGATGGAGGTCCAGGGCGAGAGCCTGGGCCCAGCGTTCGAATTGCGTGAGGACTATCGTGTGTATTGGTCCTACATCCCACACTTCGTCCACGTACCTTTCTACGTGTATGCTTACGCCTTCGGCGATTGCCTGGTGAGCTCGCTGTACGCGGTCTACGAGGAGCGGCCGGACGGCTTCGAAGAGATGTATCTCGGGCTGCTCCGTGCCGGCGGCACCTTGCGCCACCGGGAGCTGCTGGCCCCCTTCGGTCTCGATGCCAGCGACCCGGCCTTCTGGGCCAAAGGGCTCGGCCTCTTGGATCGGCTAATTGACCAGCTCGATGCCGAACTCCCGTTGAACAAGTGAGAACCCGGATGGCGACGCCCAAGACCCGGAACGAGAACACCCTCGGCGGTCGGATGCGCCGCTACGCCCAAGTGGGCGGCACCGTCGCCGGTCAAGCGGCGAAGTTCGCCGGCGCGCGGCTCGTGGGTGCCTTCGACCGCGGCACGCATGCAGCCGAGCTCAAGGCCGCGCTCGGTGGGCTCAAGGGTCCGCTCATGAAGGTTGCCCAGATGATGGCGACCATCCCCGATGCGCTGCCCGCCGAATACGCCGCGGAGCTCGCCCAGCTGCAGGCGAATGCGCCGCCGATGGGCAAGCCGTTCGTCCAGCGCCGCATGGCGGCCGAGCTCGGCCCCGACTGGCACCGATATTTCGCCGAGTTCCCACTCGAAGCCGCGGCCGCCGCCTCGCTCGGCCAAGTGCACCGCGCCCGACTGCACGACGGCCGGATCGTCGCTTGCAAACTGCAATATCCCGACATCGAAGCAGCGGTCGAGGCCGACCTGGCCCAGCTGGGCGTGATCCTCTCGATCTGGCGACGATTCGACAGCGCGATCGATACCAGCCGGATCTACGAGGAGATCTCCGCAAGGCTCCGGGAAGAGCTCGACTATTCGCTCGAGGCCAAACACATGCGGCTCTACGGTCACATGCTCGCATCGGAGCCGCGTGTGCACGTGCCCGAGCCGGTGCCGGAGCTTTCGACCCGTCGGTTACTCACCATGAGCTGGCTCGAGGGCCGGCCGCTCATGACCTATCGCTCGGTCGACCAGGAAACGCGCAACGAGCTCGCGCTCGCCATGTTCAGGGCCTGGTACGTGCCTTTCTACGAGCACGGGGTGATCCACGGTGATCCACATCTGGGCAACTACACAGTGCGGCCCGATCTATCGATCAACCTTCTCGATTTCGGGTGCGTGCGGATCTTTCCGCCGACCTTCGTCCAGGGCGTGATCGATCTCTATTGGGCGCTCGTGCGCAACGACCGAGACCTCGCCGTCCAGGCTTACGAGAGCTGGGGCTTCACCGGGCTCACCCACGAACTGATCGACGTGCTCAACGAATGGGCAGCCTTTCTTTACGGGCCGCTCATGGAAAACCGCGTTCGCAAGATCAACGAGACCAACAGCGGGGAGGTCGGCCGCAAGGTTGTCGAGCGGGTGCACCGACGCTTGCGCGAAGTGGGTGGTGTAACCATCCCGCGCGAGTTCGTCTTCATGGATCGTGCCGCCATAGGCCTCGGCTCGGTTTTTCTCCACCTCGCCGCCGAGATCAATTGGTACGAGCTCTTCATGAGCTTGATCGAGAATTTCGATGTCGAGGCGGTCGCCGCCCGCCAAGCCCGTGCCCTCGAGGTCGCAGGTCTCACGGGACGAACCTGATCGGGGATGCGTCATCCCCCCTCGCGGGTCAAGCGAGCCATTCGTGAAATGGCCGGATCGTCACGCCGGCCCGTTCGATCGCGGAGCGCACGGCGCGTGCCATGGCGACCGCCGCTGGATTGTCGCCATGAACACAAATCGTATCGATTCTGGCTGGCACCTTCTTTCCCGACTGGCTCGTGATCGCCTGGTCCTCGAGCATCCGAAGGATCCGGCGCGCGGCTTCTTCCGCGTCGTGCAACACTGCACCCGGCAGCTTTCGGCTGACCAACATCCCGCGGTCGTCGTAGGCGCGATCGGCGAAGACCTCTCGCGCGACCCGGAGGCCTCTTCGCTCACCGGCACGCTCGAGAGCACTCCCTGGCATGGCCACGAGCACGAGGTCGCGCCCGCAGAGGCTGGTCGCTTCGGCTACCGCCATGGCGAGCCCGTCGTCCTCGGCCGCCATGTTGCCGAGCGAGCCGTGCGGCTTCACATGCGTGACCCGGTGCCCGACCGCCGCCGCCACCGCCTGGAGGGCGCCGATCTGATAGACGCAGTGGCGTATGATGTCCTCCGGTCGCTCGCCTTGGATCGGCCGTCGCCCGAAGCCCCAGAGGTCGAGGAACGAGGGGTGGGCGCCGACCGCGACACCGTGGGCCTTGGCGAGCTCGCAGGTCCGCCACATCACGAGAGGATCACCAGCGTGGAAACCGCAGGCGACGTTGGCCGAACTCACGACAGCGAGCATCGCTTCGTCTTCGCCCATCGTCCAGGCGCCGAAGCTCTCGCCGAGATCGGCGTTGAGATCCACCTTGGTTTGCATCGCCGCGCTCTCCGACCTTGGTCGCGGCCAGCCTAACCACTCGCTGCGAAGGAGCAACCGAACGTGCCGCTGACGGCACGCTCGTGGCGCGCTAGGTGTTGCGCATGAGCGAGCCCGCGTCCGAGCCGTTTCGGCCGAGAGTCGTTCCGGTCGGGGATTCGGCCGTCCTGCTCGAGCTCGGCGAGACCATCGATCCGCTGATCAACGCGGCCGTGCTGGCGCTCGATGCGGAGATCCGTAGCCTCGAGCTCGAGGGCGTCATCGAACTCGTGCCGACCTACCGCTCGCTACTCGTCCATTACGATCCCGAGCGCATAGACGGACGGGTGCTGCTCGCCCGTCTTTCGAAGCTCGACCTCGAGCATCCCGGGACACCACCCGAGGGTCGGCTCTGGACCGTACCGGTGGCTTACGGTGGCGAGTTCGGGATCGACCTCGAGGCCGTCGCCCGGCGGCACGGCCTCCGCGCCGAGGAAGTCGTGCAGCTGCACACGGGCCCAACCTACCGCGTCTACATGGTGGGTTTCGTTCCGGGCTTCACCTACTTGGGCGGCCTCGATCCGCGATTGTACACTCCCCGCCTCGACGATCCACGGCCGCGGACACCGGCCGGCAGCGTCTCGATCGGTGGTATCCAGGCCGGCATCGCTTCGCTCGAAATCCCCTCGGGCTGGCACCTCTTGGGCCGCACGCCGGTGCGCACCTTCGATCCGGAGCGCACGCCGCCCCTGCTCTTGGAGCCGGGGGATCGGGTCCGCTTCGTGCCGATCGATCCGGCGACCTTCGACGAGCTCGATCGCCGCGCCGCTGCGCACGACCCGCTGATCGCTCCGGAGCCCGCGTGATCGACCCCACCCCCTCCCTTCTCGTCGAGCGCTGCGGGCCCCTCGTCACGGTCCAAGACGTGGGCCGGTTCGGCTATCAGCGCTTCGGCGTGACGCCGGCGGGGCCGATGGATCCTTGGGCCTGGCGCCTCGCCGTGCGTCTGGTCGGTGCGGCCGGCAACGACGCCGGACTCGAGCTCGGTCCTGGTGGCCTCGTGCTGCGGGTCGAGGCCGAGCGTGCTCGGCTCGCCTTCGCTGGCGCCGAACGCGCGTTGGCGGTTGACGGGCGGCCGTTCCCTTGGTGGTCGGTTCTCGGCTTGGTGCGCAGCCAGCGGGTCGAGATCGGGCCCGCTCTCCGCGGCGTATGGTCCTACGTCGCCATCGCCGGTGGTCTCGGTTTGTCGCCCGTAATGGGCAGCCTGGCCACCCACACGCTGACCCGCCTCGGGGGGCTCGAGGGGCGGGCGTTGCGCGCGGGCGATCGCCTGCCGCTCACCGATTCCGAGATCGGGGCCGGTCTCCCCGACCTGGCTTTGGCGGCGCCACCACCCGAGCCCGAAGGTCCGATCCGGGTCGTGCTCGGCCCGCAAGAAGCTTGGTTCGGCAAAGCTGGCATCGCTACTTTGCTCGAAGGAACTTGGCGCGTTTCGCCGCGCAGCGACCGCATGGGCTATCGCTTAGAAGGGCCCCGAATCGAACACGCGCGCTCACCGAACATCGTCTCCGACGGCATCGTCATGGGCGCGATCCAGGTTCCAGGGTCGGGCCAGCCCATCGTCTTGATGGCCGATCGCCAGAGCACGGGTGGCTATCCGAAAATCGCGACCGTGATCGGGGCCGATATCGGCCGGCTGGCGCAAGTCGGCGTCGGTGGAGCGATCCGTTTCCGAGCCGTAACCTTCGAAGAGGCCCTCCAGGCACGAGCCGAAGCGAGGGCGCGGCTCGAGGCCGCGCTTGCCGGCCTCGAGCCGGTGGCGTGTAGCGGACGCCTGGACGCGGGCTTCCTCCTGTCCGTCAACCTCGTGAGCGGGGTCACAGCTGGCGAGCCTTGAGCTCTCGAGAGTTGCACCGCTCCGTCGGCGGGCGGGCCTTGCCGATCGTGGGCGCGACGGGCAAAGCTCCCGGGCCGCGGGCGGAGGGAGGGGATGAAGGTCGTCCTGCAAACCACCTGGAACACGACAGCGGCATGGCGCGCCGAGCTCCTCCGCCAAGCCCCGGACCTCGACGTCCGGGTCTGGCCGGAAATCGGTGATCCGGCCGAGATCGAGGCTGTTCTCTGTTGGCAGCCGCCTCCCGACCTCTTCGCCGGCATGCGCAACCTCCGGCTGATCCAGGTGTTGGGTGCGGGGGTCGACGGCCTGTTGCGCTCCCATCCGCGACTCCGGCCCGTACCGGTGGCACGGTTGGTCGATCCGGTCATGTCGCAACGGATGGCCGAGTATTGCCTCTACGCTACGCTCCGCTTCCATCGACAGTTCGACGTGTACGAGCGGCAGCTCGCCCAGGCCCGCTGGGAACGGCACCAGCACCCCGATCCGGGCGAGATCGGGGTGGGCGTGATGGGCCTGGGTGCGATCGGCAGCGCCACCGTTCGGCTGCTGCGCCACCTCGGCTACAACGTCGCGGCGTGGGCCCGCTCGCCCCACCCCGAGGCCGAGGTGCCGGTGTTCGTCGGCGAGGAGGGCCTACCCGCCTTCCTCGCACGTACTCGGATCCTCGTTTGTCTCCTCCCCCTCACACCGGACACGACGAGTATCCTCGATCGCCGGCTGTTCGAGCAACTCCCGCGCGGCAGCTACATCGTCAACGTCGCCCGCGGCGAGCATCTCGTCGTGCCCCATCTTTTGGCGGCGCTCGAAACCGGCCGGCTCGAGGGCGCGATGCTCGACGTGTTCGCCCACGAACCTCTTCCGAAGAGCTCGCCGCTCTGGCGCCATCCGAAGGTGTTCGTGACGCCGCATGCCGCCGGCATCACCAACCCGCGGACGGCTACGGCCGTGATCGTCGAGCAGCTGCGCCGGCTGGAGCGCGGCGAGCCACTCCTGCACCTCGTCGACCCCGCTCGGGGTTATTAAGGGAAGACCGCCGGTGCGTGCGGCGCAGACGCCGACCGAAGCGGTGCGCCTCGAGGGCGTTTCGATCGTTTACCGCTTGCCGGACGGTACCAACTATGCCGCCGTGGCGCGGATCGACCTCGCAGTAGCACCCGGGGAGTTCGTCGCGCTCGTCGGACCAACCGGCTGCGGCAAGTCCACCTTGCTCAACGTCGTGGCGGGGCTGATCGCGCCCTCCGCCGGCCAGGTCCTGATCGACGGATCGCCCCTCGCTGGAATCAACCGTAAGGCAGGATACCTCTTCCAGCAGGAGGCCCTCTTCCCTTGGAAGACCGCTCTCGCCAACGTCGCCCTCGGCCTCGAGGTGCGCGGTCTACCGCGCCGCGAGTGCGAAGACCGTGCACGGCACTGGTTGGGCCGCGTGGGTCTGGCCGCCTTCGCCGACCGGTATCCACACCAACTTTCGGGTGGCCAGAAAAAACGGGTTGGGCTTGCGCAGGTCTTGGCCTGTGACCCGGCAATCCTTTTGATGGACGAGCCGTTCGGTCCACTGGACGCACAAACCCGCTCGATCATGGGCGATCTTTTGCTCGAACTCTGGAGCGCCGAGAAAAAGGCGGTTCTTTTCGTTACCCACGACCTCGAGGAAGCGATCGCACTTGCCGACCGAGTCGTCATCATGTCCGCCGGCCCCGAAGCGAGGCTCATCGGCGATCATCGGGTACCGATCTCCCGGCCGCGTGATACGCACGAGGTCCGTCTCACCCCGGACTTCCTGGAGATCCATCGCACACTGTGGCACGAATTGCGGAACGAGGTCATCAAGGGTTACCAGCGATCGGAACTGTCTCCATGAAATCGAAATTCTTGCTCGTGTTCTGGCAACTTTTCGTACTGTTTTCTTTCTTGGGCGCTTGGCATGTCGGTACGGAGATAGGAATATTGGATCCTTTCTTTTTCTCGCGCCCATGGGATGTGCTCGTGCGAACGTGGCGTGATTTCGTTTCCGGAACGATCTGGCGGCACCTCTGGATCACGCTCGTGGAGACCGTGCTCGCCTTCGTGATCGGCTCGGTAGCCGGTGTAATGACCGGTTTCTGGCTCGCCCGCAAAGAGAGGCTCTCCGCGGTGCTGCAACCGTACCTCAAAGCGATCAACGCCATGCCACGGGTGGTCCTCGCCCCGATCTTCGCGCTCTGGTTCGGGCTCGGCATCTGGTCGAAAGTGGCGCTCGGCGTCACACTCGTCTTTTTCATCGTCTTTTTCGCAGTCTATCAGGGGGTGAGGGAGGTCAGCCCGGTGCTCGTCGCCAACGCCCGGATTCTCGGCATGAACGAACGGCAGATGTTGCGGCACCTTTACCTGCCCGCTGCCCTCTCCTGGATGTTCGCGAGTTTGCACACGGCGGTAGGGTTCGCGCTCGTGGGTGCGGTGGTCGGCGAATATCTGGGCTCCGCTGCAGGCTTGGGCTACCGGATCCAACAGGCCGAGGGCAGTTTCGACGTCACCGGAGTTTTTTCGGGGATGCTGATCCTCGCCGTCTTCGTCCTGCTGATCGACGGTATCGTCTCCTTCGTCGAGCGACGGCTGCTCGTTTGGCGACCGCAAGCCACATCGACGACCTTTCAGGGCTGAGCTCGATGTCTTCGACCCTTGCAGATCCGGGCATGGGTCGCCAAGCTCTCCGTCGTGACGACGGGAGGTCGCGATGCACAGACGTACACTTCTCGCCACGGCAGTGATCGGCGGTACTCGGCTCGCCCTCGAAGGCCGCCCGCTCTCTGCTCGAACGCTCGAAAGAACGAAGGTCGTGCTCGGGGTCGGCGGCAAACCTCTTCTCTACTACCTTCCCCTGACCATCGCCGAGCGCAAAGGCTTCTTCAAAGACCAAGGTATCGAAGTCGAGATCAACGATTTCGGCGGGGGTGCCAAGTCTTTACAGGCGTTGGTCGGGGGGTCGGTCGACGTGGTGACGGGCGCCTACGAACACACCATCCGGATGCAGGCCAAGGGTCAGGACATCCGGGCAGTGGTCGAGCTCGGGCGCTTTCCCGGGATCGTCCTCGCGGTGAAAAAAGCCCTCGAGAATAAAGTGAAATCTCCCAAGGACCTCGTCGGCATGAAAGTCGGGGTGACGGCTCCCGGCAGCTCCACGAACTTTTTCGTGAACTTCTTGCTTGCCAAGGAAGGGGTGGACCCCGATCAGGTGGCCTTCATCGGCGTCGGCGCCGGACCCACCGCGGTGGCGGCCATGAAGAAAGGGGAGATCGACGCAATCGCCAATCTCGATCCGGTGATCGCCAAACTCGAACAGGACGGCGATGTCTTCGTCTTGGCCGACAGCCGGACGGAAGAAGGAACGAGAGCCATCTTCGGCGGCTCCAACCCGGCAGCCGTGCTCTACACGCGTGGCGAGTTCATCGAAAAGTATCCGAACACGGTCCAAGCGCTCGTCGACGCCTTCCTGGCGGCTCTGCGTTGGATCGAGAAAGCGAGCCCCGAGGAGATCGCCGCGGCCGTGCCCGAGGAGTACCATCTCGGTGATCGCTCCCTTTATCTCACCGCGGTGGCCAAGTCCAAGCCAACCTATTCGCGCACCGGCGTCGTGCCGCCCGAAGGCATGCGCAACGCCCTCGACATGCTCGTTCGCTTCGACAGGGAGCTGGCCGGGGCCAAGATCGACCTGTCGCGAACGTTCGATCCACGTTTCGTCGATCGCTCCGGGAAGGGCTGAGCTCCGCGCAATCGGCGCTTCCCGGCTGCTTCCGGCAGCGCTAGGCCTCGGCTCGAGGAGGGCTGGGGCCGATGGCGCGTTTCGATCTGATCCTTCGTGGTGGGCGAGTTTTGGATCCCGGTACCGGCCGCGACGAGATCGCCGACATCGCGTTCGCCGAAGGCAAGGTGGCGGCGATCGGGGCCGAAGCGGCGGCCGGTACGGCCGCCACCGAACGCCGCGTCGACGGCTGCGTCGTCACTCCGGGACAGATCGACCTGCATGCCCACGTCTATTGGGGCGGTACATCCCTCGGTGTTGAAGCCGATCGGTTGGCCCGGCGCTCCGGTACGACGACGTGGGTCGACGTCGGGTCCGCCGGGCCCGGAAATTTCCTGGGCTTCCGCAAGCACGTGATCGAGCGGTCCGAGACCAGGATATTGGCCTACCTTCACATTTCTTTCGCCGGTATCTTCGGTTTCGCGCACGAGATCATGGTCGGCGAGGCGGGCGATCTCCGGTTGTTGAGCCCCGAAGCGTGCGCTCGCGTCGCTCGCGAACATCCCGACCTCGTCAAGGGCATCAAGGTCCGTATCGGCGCCAACACTTCTGGGGCCAACGGCCTCTCCCCCTTGTTCCTCGCGATCGAGGCTGCGGACCGCGCCGGCCTTCCCGTGATGTGCCACATCGACCGGCCGCCTCCCCGCTATGTCGACGTCCTCGAGGTCTTACGGCCCGGTGACATCCTCACCCATTGCTTCAAGCCCTTTCCGAACGCCCCCTGCTACGCCGACGGCCGGGTCCGCGAACAGATCTGGAGGGCACGTGAGAAAGGGGTGATCTTCGACATTGCCCACGGCAAGGGCTCTTTTTCGTTCCATACCGCGCGCGCCATGTTGGCGGCCGGCTTCTGGCCGGACGTGATCAGTTCGGACGTGCACACGCTCTGTATCGACGGTCCGGCTTTCGACAATCTCGTCACCATGTCGAAGTTCCTCTGCCTCGGGATGCCGCTCGAGGAGATCGTTCGTGCAGTGACCGTCACACCGGCTCGGATCCTCGACCGACCGGATCTGGCCGATCTGTCGGTCGGGTCGACCGGCGATGCCACGGTGATACGGATCGTACCCGGCCGGCACGTCTACGAGGACGTTCTCGGCGAGAAGATGGAGGGGGATCGCCGCCTGGTCGTCGACAGCATCGTCGTGGGAGGCCGGCTCTGGCACACCGCGGAACCCTCAACCCAGAGTGTCTGACACGGACGGAGGACCCCCTAAGATCGTGTGACGCTCAGCGGGTCGCTCGCGTCGGAGATTCGCCTCTCGTGCCGGCAGGCGAACTGCGCGCCAGCGTGGGAGGCGGGTCGATCTGCAAACCCATCAGGCGGCCCCGCGTGGTCCGGTAGTTCCGCTCGGCATCGTAGCGCTCGACTTTGAGGCCGAGGCCTTCGGTCGTGAGCTCGCCGATCGCCGCTTTGAGTTGAAAACTCGCCAGAACTTCCTCGCGCTCGGCACGAACGAGGTTGACGCGCGAACTGAAAAGCTCCTGCTCGGCATCGAGGACGTCCAGCACGGTCCGGGCTCCCACGAGATTCTCCTCTTGAACGCCCTTCAAAGCGATGTCGTTGGCACGCACCTCGGCACGCAGCGCCACGATCGCCGCGGTCGCCGCGAGCAGCCGGTCCCAGGCCGAGGCGACCTGCTGTTGCACGGTCCGATGTGCCGCCTCGAGATCGTTGCGCCGGGCTTCGAGGGATTGTCGCGCTGCTCGGATCCGAGCGTACTCCGCACCACCTTGGTAGAGAGGCACGGTCACCGACAAGCCGATCGAAGCACTGCGCTGCCAGGTCAGTGTCGCCTGGGGCTCCTCGACGCGCTCGGCACGAGCCACGAGGTCGACACTCGGCAGGAGCGAGGCGAAAGATAGGTCGACTTCGTCCCGGGCCGCGGCGAGGCTGAACGTCGAAGCGATCAGCTGAGGATTTTGAGCCGCGATCGATCGTGCTTCGGCGAGTGTTTTCGGAAGGGCCGTCAGCCGAGTCGGCTTCGCGAGACGCCCGGGCTCCTTCCCCACGACCCGTTCGTAAAACGCCATCGATCCCGCGAGGTTGGCCTTGGCGGCCTCGACATCGGCCCGGGCCCGCGACAGCCTCGCTTCTGCTTGCGCGACGTCCGTGCGTGCCACTTCGCCCACCTCGAAACGATCGCGGGTGGCCTGGAGCTGTCGTCGAAGCCTCTGCTCGTTGTTCAAAGCGAGATCGAGGACCGCCCGGTCCCGCCAAACTGCCGTGTAGGCATCGATGGCGTCGAGTAACACACGTTGCTCGAGCGCGAGTAGGTTCGCACGCTCGGCCTTTACCAAGTTTTCGGCCCGGCTGGTCGCCGCCGTGGTCGCGCCACCCGAATAAAGGTTTTGGCGAAGCTGGGCGCCGATCCGCCGCGTGGTTCGGTCGATGTCGAGCTGCTGGCCGGTCACCGAGGAACGTGACTGGCCCGTCACGCCTTCGACCCCGCTGTCGAGCGTGATCGTAGGTCGCCAGCCCGCGAGAGCCTGGGGTACGAGCTCGTCCGCAGCCCTCAAACGGGCACGACCCGCCGCGAGCTCCGGATTGCCGACATAAACGTCGGCCAAGGCCTCCTCGAGGGTCTCGGCCCGGGGCGCGATGGAGTCACAAAGGAGAAACGCGAAGGCAGCCATAGCCATCAGCGTTCGTACCGGACCCACGCTTCCCTCCTCGATGGCCCCCGAGCGGTTCCGGGTGTCGAGCCAAGAGACCGCTACACGGATCGTAAGCTCCTGTCCTTGCTGTGGACAAGTCCTGCTCGGGACATGTCGGAACGGCCCAGACGGCCTCTCCCTGGACGTGGACCGATCGCCACATCACCCAGTGATGGCCGAGACGTGAGAACCCCCCATCCCGAGGAGCGAAGGGCAACCTTGCTCCCGGTATGCTCCTCGTCCCTGCTTGGCGACTGGCGGCCGTTGGCCGGTCGAAGCCGAGCCGGGCCAGCGCGGCGAGATGAACGCGCGAAGTCGGCCCCACCGACCCGGCTCGTTCACCAAGCGAGCTCCACTCGCGGCTTGCGGACCCTGTCCGTTCGAAAGGCGAATGTGCTCGCGGCTACCCCACCGGAGGCCGCCTCCAACTCTCCCACGGCTTCTGCGATCACGGGTAGTCGCACGTCTCGAGCACGAGGTCGATGGTACCCCGCCGGTCTCCGACACGGGCGGTGAAGCGGTATTCGCGCCGATCGAGCACGAGCGATTCCACGAGGGGAAGTTTGCCCGTCACGATCTTCGGCTCCTGACCGGCCTGTCGGATCGTCAGCTGGACGGGCTGACCGGGATCGAACCAAGCCTCGGTTCGACCGGTGGGGCTCTTGGCGGGGACGCCCCGCGCAACCACGCTGAAACGTCCACCTCCGAAGCTCCGGCCGCCCGCTTCCCGCGTCGGTGTCACGGCGACCGTCAAAGTCCGCTCCTCGATACCGGGATCACACACCTGTTGGACGGTTACGGCCGTGATCGCCCGGGCCAAGCGCTCGCGCGATACTCCTTCGGCAAGCCGGGCGGCGAGCAGGGGCACGAGCGAATCGATCTCCGGCGAGCGGCCCGTTCGTGCTGCTTCCCTCGTGTTATGTCCCCGCTCGATCAACCGCGCTGCCCGCTCCTCAGCCGCTGCGGCACGGGCGGTTGCATCGCGGGCGATCGCCCGGGCACCTTCCAGATCCGCCTGCAGACGCACGATCTCGGCCGCGCGTTGTGACGTCCCCACGAGGTACGCCGCCCCGAGACTGAGCAGCAGCCCTCCCGCCGCGACTACACCGAAGAGAAGAGCCCACAACAACCTCTGCCGCTGCCGCCGAGCCGTTGTCCCGAGGGGTCCGGTGGCCCGCGGCGGTGTCATCTGTCGGACCTCATGGTTCCGCAGACCCGGAAGGATCGACCGTACCGACCAGGGCCTGGACCTCGGGCCGTTTTCGAGCCTGGAGCATCTGGTAGATGGTCGCTGCCGTTTCCTCCACCGAGCGCTTGGTCACGTCGATCTCCGGCCAACCCATCCGCGCATAGAGGCGCCTCGCGGCCACGAGCTCGGCGCGCACTCTCGGGAGCTCGGCGTAGTCTCCCCCGTAACGGCCGTGGTCGCCGGCACGCACGCCCAACATTCTCTGACGATTGGCTCGGATCTCCGCCAACAGCTCGGGATTCACCGTGAGGCCGACGACCAGCGGCCGCCGAAGCTTCTCCAGCACCGGTGGATGCGGTACGTTGGCGACCAGCGGTACGTTCGCCGCCTTGATCCCCCGATGGGCCAGGTAAACACAGGTCGGTGTCTTCGACGTCCGCGACGGCCCGACCAGAACGACGTCGGCTTCGTCGAGCTCCTCGAGGAGCTGGCCGTCGTCGTGGCGCATCGCGAACTCCATCGCCTCGATGCGAGTGAAATAGCCGGCGTCCATCGCGTGCTGCCGGCCGATTTGCGGCTTTCCTGCCGACCCGAGAAGGCTTGCGAGAGCATTCATGACCGGGTCGAGAACAGAGACACAAGGAACACCGATGATTCGGCATCGTTCTTGCAAAAGATGTCTCAGATCCGGGGACACCAGGGTATAAAGAACCAATCCCGGTAACGCTTCGATCAAAGGAAGAATTTTTTCCAACTGATTCCTCGTTCGGACGAAGAACCAGACGTGCTCGACCGGGACTACGTCCTCGAACTGCGAGACAACGGCCCGTGCTACCGTGCTCACCGTCTCGCCGGTCGAATCGGATATCAAGTGCAAGTGCAGACGCACGGAACACCCCCGAGGAAAGGCACGGGACAACGCGGAGGAGACCCGTACTCACCCCGACCTCGGCAAGGCCATCCAGAGCCTGGGGCTCCTTCGCCGTCCGATCACCCACAGGGATTTCAGCGAGGGACGGGCCCGCGGCAACGTCGCCGCGCAACGTGTGCGGAACCGATTATCCCCGCAATCCCTTTCCCCTTTCAAGTTGCCCGATCACGCCGTGAGGCCAAGGGATTGTCGGCTCGAATTCGCCTCTTGTCCGGACCCCCGCGACGTGCCAACGCGTTGGGGAGCAGGATGGGGATCGCCCGTGACAACGATGCGACACGGTTTTGCTCCTGACAATACTCTCCAATCTCAACCATGTTTCCTGATCTGAAAAAAAAGATTGGAGGAAGGATGCCGAACGAACCACGACCCCAGAAACCACTTTTGGCTGTTCTGTCCGGACATCGAGTTGACCCTCCCCCAGTCTGGCTGATGCGGCAAGCAGGCCGTTACTTGGAGGAATACAGAGAGATCCGCAAGCGAACCCGCGACTTTTTGGAACTGTGCTACACGCCTGACTTGGCGGTCGAGGTGACGCTACAGCCTCTCCGCCGCTTCGCTCTCGATGCAGCGATCCTGTTTTCCGACATCCTCGTCGTTCCTCACGCGTTGGGCGCCGAGATCGAGTTCGTGGAGGGGGAGGGTCCGTGCGTGAGGCCCGTAAGGGACGCCTCCGACCTGGCTCGGCTCGACCTGGCGCATCTGCACGAGAGGCTCGCGCCGGTCTACGAAACCGTCCGTCGCTTACGGTCGGCTGTGCCCGAGAAGGTGGCGTTGATCGGCTTCGCCGGTGCGCCCTGGACGCTCGCAGCCTACTTGGTCGAGGGGCGGGGTTCGAAAGAGTTTCTGGAGCCCCGGCTCCTCGCGCGCCGCGACCCGAACCTGTTCGCCCGTATGATCGACCTTCTCACCGAGGCCGTGACCGAGTTCCTGTCCGCGCAGGTCGAGGCCGGTGCGGAGGCACTGCAGCTCTTCGACAGCTGGGCCGGGGTGTTGCCGGAGGCCGAGCTTCGCCGATGGTGTCTCGACCCGGCGCGCCGTATCGTTTCGATCCTTCGCCGACGCCATCCCGAGGTCCCGATCATCCTGTTCCCGCGCGGGGTCGGTGCCTCGTTGAAATTGTTCGCCAGCGAGGGCGGCGCCCAAGCGCTGTCGCTCGATACCAGCGTCCCGATGGCTTGGGCCGCAGCGGAGGTGTACGGACCGGGTTGCACCGCCTTGCAAGGGAATCTGGATCCCGTGGCGCTGCTGGGGCCCGAGCCCGACCTGTTGGCCGAGGCTCGATCGATCCTGCGCGCCGGTGCTTCCCGGCCACACATCTTCAATCTCGGCCATGGCGTCCTTCCCATGACCGCGCCCGAGCGCGTGCAGGCGCTGGTCCGCTACTTGAAATCCGGCGACGTATGAGCGATTTCACTTGAGGGGCGTGGCACCGGCCGGGCTGATGGGCGGCCTGCGCACCAGCTTTCGTCGGACTTCCGTTCTGGTCCGCGCTCTCGAACATCCTTCCCGGTGTTCGGGCGCGGTGGCAACTTCCGCATACCCGACATGACGAGCGCGGTGCTCTGGCTCAAGGCTTTGCACATCATGGCCTTCGCGGCCTGGATGGCCGGCATGTGGTACCTGCCGAGGTTGATGGTGTATCATGTCGAATCGCCGGTGGGCTCGCCTTGCTCGGCAACCTTCAAGGTCATGGAACGCCGACTCTTGAAGGCCATCGTCACGCCTGCCATGGTTGTGACCGTCGTCGTCGGCGTTTGGCTGACGACCGCGCAGGGCCAGTGGCGCGAGGGCTGGCTCCACGGTAAACTTCTCCTGGTTCTGTTGATGCTGGCCGTTCACGGTCTCCTTGCCCGTCACGTTCGCGAGCTTGCGGCCGACCGCCGAGAGAGGTCCGGCCGCTACTTTCGGATCCTCAACGAGGTACCGACGGTTCTGTTCGTCGGTATCGTCCTCTTGGTTGTGCTCAAGCCTTTCTGATGCCGGCTGGATGAGCCTCGCCGGCCTGCTGGGATCGCGACCTTGGCCGACAGCGACTTGACAGACAGCAAGCTGCCCTTTCCGGAAGGTTCCGAGGGTTCGCCTGAAGCAACCCCGACGGCCCGCCGTCGACGCGGGCGGCCCCGGACCGAGCGGGCTCCGGAGGTGCAGCCCTCTGCGCCGGCGATGGAGCACATCCCCGCGTTCCTCCAACCACCGGGGGAATCGCGGGCCGAACCGCAGTCGGAGGCGCCGCCGAGCTCACCGCCCTCGCCGCCCCGCGGCGACGAGGATGCCTCGAGTGAACTGCGCTTCGAGACGGTCGCGGAGCCACCCGAGGCGCCGCGTCCGACAACGCGCGAGCTGCGCCCCGAGCGAGGTTTGCCGGAGCGACGTGAGGCCCGCTTTTCGGGACGGCCGCCCTTTTCGCGTGAGCGAGGGCGTGACGAGCGGCGCCAGGATGGCCGATACGGGGGCGAGCGTTTCGAAGCACGACAGCAGGATGAGCGCGTCGAGCCCGTCGAGCCACCTCCACTCGGACCGGACGTGCCGGCGATCAATCTCACCGAGCTCAAGCGGAAATCGCCTGCCGAACTTTTGAAATATGCTGAAGAGTTGGGAATCGAGGGAGCCGCAACTTTAAAGAAGGGCGATCTTGTCTTCGCCGTTCTCAAACAGCTCGCCGCTTCAGATGTTCCAATACGTGGTGAAGGTGTACTCGAGATTCTGCAGGATGGTTTCGGTTTTCTTCGATCTCCCGATGTCAACTACGTTGCTGGTCCCGACGACATTTATGTGTCTCCCTCACAAATTCGGCGCTTCGGTCTGAGGACCGGTGACACCGTCCAGGGGCTCGTCCGGGCTCCGAAGGAAGGTGAGCGATATTTCGCGTTGCTCCGGGCGGACACCATCAATTTCGATCCACCCGAGGTTGCTCGTCACCGCGTCCATTTCGACAATTTGACCCCGTATTACCCGACCCGGAAGCTCAACCTCGAGGTGCCGGGACAAAAGGATCTTTCCACCAGGATCATCGAGATCGTGGCACCGTTGGGAAAGGGCCAGCGTGCGCTGATCGTCGCCCAGCCGCGGACTGGGAAGACGATGCTGCTGCAAAACATCGCGCACGCCATCATGCATAACCACAAGGAGGTGTTCCTCATCGTCCTGCTCATCGACGAGCGGCCCGAAGAGGTCACCGATATGCAGCGGACGGTACGTGGTGAGGTCGTCTCGTCGACCTTCGACGAGCCGGCGACGCGTCACGTGGCCGTGGCCGAGATGGTCATCGAAAAGGCGAAACGTCTCGTCGAGCATGGAAGGGACGTGGTGATCCTGCTCGATTCGATCACCCGGCTCGCTCGTGCTTACAACACCGTGGTGCCTTCTTCGGGAAAGGTCTTGACCGGCGGCGTCGACGCCAACGCGCTGCAGCGCCCCAAACGCTTTTTCGGCGCGGCTCGCAACATCGAGGATGGCGGCTCGTTGACGATCATCGCGACGGCCTTGATCGATACGGGCTCGCGCATGGACGAGGTGATCTTCGAGGAGTTCAAGGGCACCGGCAACGCCGAGATCGTCCTCGATCGTCGCGTGGCCGACAAGCGGGTCTTCCCGGCGATCGACATCAACAAGTCGGGAACGCGGAAAGAAGAACTGCTGGTGGATCGCGCCATTTTGGCGAGGATGTGGGTCCTGCGACGAATCCTCAATCCGATGGGTACGGTGGACGCAATCGAATTCTTGCTCGACAAGATGAAGTACTCGAAGACCAACGAGGATTTCTGGAATTCGATGAATCAGTGATCCCTTGCGCGGCTGTCTCCGTAAGACCTATCGTTACAGCTGCCGGGCTACCCACGACGTCGACACGGGTGTAGTGTTCGACAGCGTCCGGCGCTGGGTCCGAAAGGGGAAGCCGTGCTGCGTTCGATCCTTTCCGTGCTCGTCGTTGTGATCGTCGGTGGCGGGGGCGCAGCGGCTTATTGGAAGTTCGTCGCCCTTCCGGCGCAACAGCAGCGGCAGCAGCTCGGCCCGGGTGGGCGGGGCGGAGGTGCACCGGTCGCGGTCGAGGTCGCGCCCGTCAAGGTGGCGCCCGCAGAACGCACGGTCGAGGCGGTCGGGACGCTCTTGTCGAACGAACGGGTCACGATCCGCCCGGAGGTGGCCGGTCGTATCGTCGCCCTCGACGTGCTCGAGGGGGGACGAGTGGAAAAGGATCAACTTTTAGTTGAGCTCGATGCCTCGGTGGAACGGGCAGTTCTCGCCGAAGCCGAGGCCCGTCGCCTCCTCGCACTCGCCAATCTCGAGCGCGCTCAAGAGTTGCGGCGGAGCAATGTCGGCACGCAGCGTGCCCTGGACGAGGCGCAAGCGAGCTTCCGGATCGCCGAAGCTGCCGTCGAACTCGCCCGTGCCCAGCTCGCCAAACGGACGATCCGCGCTCCCTTTGCTGCCAAGGCGAGTTTACGTGGTGTGAGCGTCGGTGAGTTCGTCACCGCGGGGACCCCGCTCTTCAGCCTGGAACAGATCGACCCGGTCAAAGTCGATTTTCGGATACCGGAGCTCTTTTTGCCGGCTGTCCAGGTCGGCAACGAGATCCGAATCGGCATCGATGCCTTTCCGGGTCGGACTTTCACCGGCAGCGTGACGGCAATCGATCCCGTGATCGACGAGCGGGGTAGGTCTTTGCTGATCCGGGCGTCGATTGCGAACCCCGACGAGGCGCTGCGACCCGGATTGTTCGCGCGCGTCTCTTTGACGCTCTCGATCAAGCCCGATGCGCTTTGGGTGGCGGAGGAAGCGCTTCTGCCCCAGGCCGGGAAGCAATTCGTATTCCGGGTCGTCGATCAAGGGGAAGGCAAGCCGAAGACCGTCGAGCGAGTCGCGGTGGTGACAGGCCTTCGTCGGGCGGGCGAGGTCGAGATCACGAGCGGTGTTCGAGCCGGCGATCTCGTCGTGGTGGCCGGCATCACGAAGGTCCGCGAAGGTGCCCCGGTGACGCTCCTTCCCGCGACCGCTCCACCGCCACGGGACACACCGGACGGCGCCGCGCCGCCGACTGCTCGGGGTGCCAACGGCACGCCGCGGCAGGGTTGAGCGGACGGGAGGTCGCGATGAGCCTTTGGGAGCTGTCGATCCGTCGCCCGGTCCTGGCGAGCGTGATGAGCCTGATCGTTCTCCTCGTCGGGCTGATGGCCTACAGCCGCCTTTCGGTACGCGAGTACCCGAAGATCGACGAGCCCGTGGTCTCCGTGACCACGACCTACAAGGGCGCGTCCGCCGACATCATCGAAAGCCGGGTCACTCAGCCTCTCGAGGAAGCACTTTCCGGGATCGAGGGCCTCGATGTGCTCACGTCCTCGAGCAGGCCCGAGCGAAGCCAAATCACGTTGCGCTTCCGCATCGACCGGGACCCCGAGGGGGCGGCGGCGGACGTACGCGATCGTGTTGCCCAAGCTGGTGCGCGCTTACCTACCGACGCCGATGAGCCGGTGATCCGAAAGGTAGAAGCGGACTCGCAGCCGATCATCTATTTGGCCATGGCCTCGGATCGCCACAGTGCGATGGAGGTCAGTGAAATTGCCGACCGTATCGTCAAAGATCGGCTTCAGAATCTTCCAGGGGTCGCCGAAATCCGCATTTTCGGCGAGCGGCAACCGGCGATGCGAATCTGGTTGGATCGTTTGCGGCTCGCCGGCTACGGGCTGACGCCCCAGGACGTGGAGGACGCGTTAAGACGGCAGAACATCGAGGTGCCGGCCGGCCGAATCGAGAGCGATCGGCGCGAATTCGAGATCCTGGCCGAGACCGATCTGCGGACCGTCGAGCAGTTCAACCAGCTCATCATCCGCGAGGCCGATGGTTATCTGGTGCGCCTTTCGGATGTGGGCGAGGCGCAGATCGCGCCCGTGAGCGAGCGGGTGAGCTCGCGCTTCAACGGCAACCCGTCCGTGGCCGTGGGTGTGGTCAAGCAGGCGACGGCGAACCCCCTCGAGGTGGCCCAGGCGGTCCGCGACGTGATGCCGCGCCTTCTCGAGATCTTGCCAGACGGTGTGCGGATGGAGGTGGGATACGACAGCACGGTGTTCATCGACCGTGCGATCCGGAACGTTCGAAACGCAGTGGTCGAAGCTATTGTTCTCGTCGTTCTGGTGATCTTCCTGTTCTTGCGCTCGTTTCGAGCCACCCTCGTACCGCTCGTGACCATTCCCGTCTCACTCGTGGGTGGCTTCATTTTCATGTGGGCGTTCGGCTTTTCGATAAATACGCTGACGCTTCTCGCGATGGTCTTGGCAGTCGGGCTCGTTGTCGACGACGCCATCGTCGTCCTCGAAAACATCTCGCGGCACGTCGAGAAGGGCATGCGACCGTTCGAAGCTGCCCTCAAGGGGTCGCGCGAGATCGCGTTCGCGGTGATCGCGATGACGGTCACTTTGGCTGCGGTCTATGCGCCGGTCGCCTTTCAGACCGGCAGAACCGGCCGCCTCTTCGTCGAGTTCGCCCTCACGCTCGCTGGGGCGGTGCTGGTCTCCGGCTTCGTGGCGCTCACGCTTTCGCCGATGATGTGTTCGCTTCTGCTGCGTCACGAGGAACGCCACAACGTCCTCTACCGTGCGTTCGAGGCGGTCCTGGCAGCGCTCATCCGGGGCTATCGGGAGAGCTTGCGCTTCGCCATGACGGTGCGGCCCGCCGTGATCGTTCTCATGGTGCTCGTCGCCAGCTTCGCGGGCCTCCTCTTCAAGAGCCTTCCGTCCGAGCTCGCACCCGTGGAGGACCGGGGCACGGTGCTCACGATCGGCATCGCGCCCGAGGGCAGCACCCTCGCCTTCACCGACCGCTACGCCCGACGGATCGAGCAAGCCTACCGCGAACACCCGGCGATCGAGCGGATCTTTTTGGTCATCGGGTTCGGCAACGACGTCACGCGGGCGCTCGGCTTCGGGAGGCTCAAAGACTGGGACGAACGACCGGGCGTTCTGCAGCAGAATATCACGCGCGAGCTCGCCCCTAAAATGGCAGCCATCCCGGGTTTGCTGGCTTTCCCGAACAATCCACCCTCGCTCGGTCAGAGTCCGGTGAGCAAGCCCGTTCAGTTCGTGCTGCAAACTTCGCTGCCTTATACGGAACTCCAGCGAGCGGTGGACCAACTTCTGGCGAGCGCACGACGCAATCCCGGCCTGGTCAACCTCGACAGCGACCTGAAGCTCAACAAACCCCAGCTCAACGTCACGATCGATCGGGAAAAGGCCGCGTTGATGGGAATCGACGTGCGGACCATCGGTCAGGCGGTCGAGACCATGCTGGGTGGCCGGCAGGTCACCCGCTTCAAACGCGAGGGCAAACAGTACGATGTGATCGTTCAAGTGAAGCCGGAAGACCGCGCCACACCCGACGATCTCTCGCAAATCTTCGTCCGTGGTGCCGACGGAGTGATGGTGCCACTCGCCAATCTGGTGCGCATCGAGGAGACGGTGGCGCCCAAGGAGCTGAACCACTTCAACAAGTTGCGCTCGGCGACGATTTCTGCGACCTTGGCTCCGGGCTATTCGCTCGGCGAGGCGTTGGCTTTCCTCGAAGCCGAAGCCGAAAAGCTCGGCGCTGGCATCGTGAGTGACCTCGACGGCCAGAGTCGCGAGTTCCGCCAGTCCTCGGTTGGTCTCGCGGTGGTCTTCGTCTTGGCGCTCGCGTTCATCTATCTCGTCCTGGCGGCGCAGTTCGAAAGCTGGGTCGACCCGTTCGTCATCATGCTCACCGTGCCACTCTCGATGACAGGGGCGCTCTTGGCTCTCCAGCTGACCGGTCAGAGTCTCAACGTCTACAGCCAGATCGGCTTGGTTACGCTGGTCGGCTTGATCACCAAGCACGGTATTCTGATCGTCGAATTCGCCAACCAGCTACGCGCCCGCGGGCTCGAAAAGATCGAGGCCGTGGTCGAAGCCTCGGTCCTGCGCCTACGGCCGATCCTCATGACAACCGGCGCCATGGTGCTCGGGTCGATCCCGCTCGCCCTGGCGACCGGAGCGGGAGCCGAGGGGCGCCAGGCGATCGGCTGGGTGATCGTGGGTGGCCTCGTGGTCGGCACCCTCTTCACCCTCTACGTGGTGCCGGTCGCTTACACTTTGTTCGCTCGCCGCAGTCTGCCGCGCTTCGTGCGCGAAGCTGCGCGGCGCGAGCTGGACGAGAGGGCGCAGCCGGTCGCGGGACGCGCCCTGCCGGCCGAGTGAAGCTCATGCAGCGTACTCGGAGAACCGATAAGGTCCCGGCCAGGCACCGAGCGGAAGGAGATGGGTGACGATCGCGCCGTTCGGCAGACGGGCATGCAGATGCAGGCCCGGAGGCTCGAGCGTGAAAGAGGAGGGAGCAGCAGGATCGAGGCTCAGAGCGACTTGGTGGGCGGTCGAGGGAGCGATCGAGGCGATCGTCCCGGCCCAGATCGTCTGGACCGCGCGGTGGACGTGGCCGCACAGGATCCTTTCGACCCGACCGTGTCGGCGGACGAGCCCTTCGAGATCCTCGGGGTTCGCGAGGCCGATTCGATCCATGTGGGCGATGCCCGTCGCGAAAGGCGGGTGGTGGAGCGCGAGGATCACCGGTTTGTCGCGGACCCGCATGAACGCCCTCTCCAGCCAAGCGAGCCGGGCAGAACAGAGGACGCCGCCGTCGGCGCCGGGCACGAGCGTGTCGAGCCCGATCAGGGTCGTTTCTGGGAACTCGTAGATGAAATGGAGGAATTGGGGATCCTCGCTCGGGCAGAACCGCCGCCCTAGGATTTCTCGAAACGGACCGCGCGCATCGTGGTTTCCTGGTAGTGCCAGCACCGGCATCGGTAACCGGCCCAGCTCCGCTGCCAACACCTCGTATTCCTCCGTCCTCCCGTCGTAGGCGAGATCGCCTGTCACGATCACGGCGTCCGGTGCCGGCGCGAGCCCTAGGAGTGCGTCCACCGCCTGCCGCAGCGCGGCGACGGTATCGACGATCCGATAGGCTCTGCGGCCGGGGCAGGTCACGTGGCAGTCGGTGATCTGGGCGAGGAGCATGATCTTCTCTCCGAAATGGACCACCTCTGCCTAGCTTGTTCCCTTGGCCCGCGCGAGTCGTCCGGTGTCGACCTGCCGCGTTGGACCACCCGGGACGGACCCCTTATAAGGAGGCGTCTCCGCCGGCCCGGGGCGCTCCCCGCCGCGCGGACCCTGGGCCGACGAAAGGGTTCCCCCGCGATGCGCATCACCGGTCAAGACAGCCTGGGCGTCCGCCGCACCCTCGAGGCCGACGGCGTCGCTTACGACTATTTCAGCCTGTCCGAGGCGGCGCGCCGGCTCGGACCGATCGACCGCCTACCGTGCGCCATGAAGGTGCTCCTGGAGAACCTGTTGCGCTTCGAGGACGGGCGGACGGTCACCGTGACAGATCTCGAGGCGGTCGCCCGTTGGATCGAGACCCGCGCGAGCGAACACGAGATCGCCTTCCGGCCGGCGCGTGTCCTCATGCAGGATTTCACTGGCGTGCCCGCTGTCGTGGATCTCGCCGCGATGCGTGATGCCATGCTGGCACTCGGCGGTGACCCGCGAAAGATCAACCCCTTGGTTCCGGTCGACCTCGTGATCGATCATTCCGTCCAAGTCGACGTCTTCGCCAGCCGAGACGCATTCGAGAAAAACGTCGAGCTCGAATACGAGCGCAACCGTGAGCGTTACGCCTTTTTGCGTTGGGGCTCGCAGGCATTCGACAATTTCCGCGTGGTGCCGCCGGGGACGGGCATTTGCCACCAGGTCAATCTCGAGTACCTGGCGCAGGTCGTCTGGACCGCGAGGGAGGGCAACCGCGCGATTGCCTATCCGGACACCCTGGTCGGAACCGACAGCCACACCACGATGATCAACGGCCTTGCCGTCCTCGGCTGGGGTGTGGGTGGCATCGAGGCGGAAGCCGCGATGCTCGGCCAGCCGGTCTCGATGTTGATCCCCGAGGTCGTGGGCGTGCGGCTCGTCGGGCAATTGCCCGAGGGGTCCACGGCGACCGATCTCGTCCTCACCGTGACCCAGATGCTGCGGAGAAAAGGGGTAGTCGGCAAGTTCGTCGAGTTCTTCGGGCCTGGGCTAGATCACTTGCCGTTGGCCGACCGGGCGACCATCGCGAACATGGCCCCCGAGTATGGGGCGACATGCGGTTTCTTCCCGATCGACGAGGTGACGCTCGACTATCTACGCCTTACCGGCCGTGATCCGGCGCGTATCGCGCTCGTCGAGCGGTACGCCAAGGAGCAGGGACTCTGGCGCTCTCCGGACTCCCCGGATCCGGTGTTCACCGACATCCTGGAACTCGACCTCCGGACCGTCGAGCCGTCGCTCGCTGGTCCCAAGCGGCCACAGGATCGCGTTTCGTTGAAGGCGGCACGGAAGAGCTTCGAGGACGCTCTGCCGAACCTGCTCGCGGGCGCCGATCCGGAAGCCGAGGTGCCGGTGGAGGGCACCGATTACCGCTTGCGTCACGGTGACGTGGTCATTGCCGCCATAACCTCGTGCACCAACACCTCCAATCCCGGCGTGCTCGTGGCAGCCGGCCTGGTCGCGAAGAAGGCCCACGAAAAGGGGCTGTGCAGGAAACCCTGGGTGAAGACCTCGTTCGCGCCGGGCTCCAAAGTCGTCACCGATTATCTCGTAAAAGCCGGTCTCCAAGAACATCTCGACGCGATCGGCTTCGGTCTTGTCGGTTACGGCTGCACGACCTGCATCGGCAATTCCGGCCCCTTGCCGGAGCCGGTTGCCGAGGCGATCAACCGGGGCAAGCTGGTCGTCACGGCAGTTCTTTCCGGCAACCGCAATTTCGAGGGTCGCGTCCATCCGCAGGTGAAGGCGAACTATCTTGCCTCACCGCCGCTCGTCGTGGCGTACGCGCTCGCGGGTTCGATGCGACGCGATCTTGCGAGCGAGCCACTCGGGCTCGGCCGCGACGGCAGTCCGGTATATTTGGCCGACGTCTGGCCGAGCCCTCGCGAAGTCGCCGACGTGGTTCGGATAGCCGTCACGGCGGATCTGTTCCGCAAGTCTTACGCCGAGGTGTTCGCGGGCGACGAGCGTTGGGCGGCGATCGGTGGGGGAGAAGCTGGTCTCACCTACCGCTGGGACGATCGCTCGACTTATGTGCGTCGGCCACCTTACTTCGAAGGAATGTCTCGCGAGCCCCGCGCGGCGCTCGAGGACATCCGAGGTGCCCGGATCCTCGCGGTCTTGGGCGACAGCATCACGACCGATCACATCAGCCCGGCGGGCAGCATCCCTCGGGACAGCCCGGCGGCGCTCTACCTCCAGAGCTATCAAGTCCAGCCGAAGGACTTCAACCAGTATGGGGCGCGCCGCGGCAATCACGAGGTGATGATGCGCGGCACCTTCGCCAACATACGTATCAAGAACGAAATGCTTGGTGGAAAAGAGGGCGGCCGGACGATTCTCTACCCTGACGGGGTCGAGATGTGGATTTTCGACGCCGCCATGTGTTACAAGGAACGGGGGATACCCGTGGTGGTGGTCGGCGGCCAGGAATACGGCGCCGGGAGTTCGCGCGACTGGGCCGCCAAGGGTCCGGCGCTGCTCGGGGTTCGAGCCGTGATCGCCGAGAGCTTCGAACGAATCCACCGCTCGAACCTCGTGGGTATGGGCGTGTTGCCGCTCGAGTTCACGGATGGGCAAAGTCGCAAGACGTTGGGGCTCGACGGCAGCGAGCTCGTGGACATTCTGGGCCTCGCTAGCGGGTTGCAGCCGCGCATGACGCTCGAAGGGGTGATCCATCGCAAGGATGGATCGACCGAGCACATCCGTTTGCGTTGCCGGGTCGATACCGCGGACGAGGTGGAGTACATCCGGCACGGGGGCATCCTCCACTACGTCCTGCGGATGCTCCTGGTATCGGGCGAGGCGGCCGGCCGAGCGTAGCGCCGCCGGCTCTGAGGCTCGAGGGCGAGGTGCATCAACTCCCGCGGGCCTTCGCCGCAGCTCGTCCGCGGCGATCGCCGGGTCGCCGTGCGGCGTGTTGGCGTCGCGCCACAAGGGCACGCATGGGCGTCTCCATGCACCCCTATCGTCGCCTTGGCTGCAGAGAGTGCGGAGGTGCCTGGGCCGCGGTCGCGAGCCATCCGGAGAAAGGCCCAGCCCGACGAGGACGGATGGCGACACGAGGCTTCGGGGGCGAACGTCCCTTCGACCCGGTGCACGCGTATCCGACTGATCGTCGACGCTGGCCGCCTTCGCTTCGCCGCGGCAGCTCCGACCTTTCCCATGAGCGGACACGCCCGGCGTCCGCTGGTCCGGTTCAGCTTTGGCGTCGTAAGCAGCGGAGGTCCAAGAGGGAGAGTGCCGCACATGCAGCGACCGATTCTTGACGAAGCGGGCCGCGATCTCCTCTTCCGCACCGCCCGAACGCACAGTGCCTGGCTCGACCGACCGGTGGAGGACGCGAAACTCGTCGAAATCTGGGACCTTCTCAAGTGGGGTCCGACGAGTGCCAACAGCTTGCCGCTGCGCGTCCTGTTCCTCAAGAGCCGGGAAGCGAAAGAGCGGCTCCGGCCCGCGCTCTCGCCCGGCAACGTGGACAAGACCATGACCGCACCGGTGACCGCCATCTTGGCCTACGATACGCGATTTTACGAGGTCTTACCGCGCACTTTCCCGCACGAGCCAGAGGCCGTGTCGTGGTTCACCGGCCCGGGCAAGGAGGGGGTTGCGGAAGAGACCGCCTTTCGAAACGCGAGCTTGCAGGGGGGCTACTTCATCTTGGCAGCGCGTGCGGTCGGGCTCGACTGTGGGCCGATGTCGGGGTTCGATCGCGCGCGGGTCGACGCCGAGTTCTTTCCGGATGGCCGCTACCGTTCGAACTTCCTGTGCAACCTCGGCTACGGGGATCCGTCGAAACTGCCGCCACGCAACCCACGGCTCGCCTTCGACGAGGCCTGCCGCATCCTCTGAGCCAGCTGGCGAGAGGCGTGTCCCTCAGGTGAAATCCTCGTCAGAAGATACCGCGGGGCGTTGTCGAAAAGCTCGATTGGTCAACGGGTTGGCAGTAGAGCCGACGAGTTGTTCGGTGCCGTCGCGTTCATGTGAGCGAGCGCCCCATTGATCCAGGACCAATTTGGTCCCGTATGATGGGGCGTGGTCGGCGGGATCGAGATCCCGGAGCCGACCCGAGCGACGGAGGCACCATGGTGGCGTTGTCGGAGACGGCGGACACCGCCCGCGCCAACCGGAAGCTGGTTCGCGAATCGATGGCCGCCCCCCTTCTGGAGCGCGAGCACGAGCGCGAGCTCGCGGTCCGGTGGCGGCAGCATCGCGACGAGAAGGCGTTGCACGAGCTGGTCCAATCGTACATGCGCTTGGTCATCGCCACGGCCAGCCGCTTCAAAAATTACGGGTTGCCACAGGCCGACCTCGTCCAGGAAGGTGTGGTCGGCCTCATGCAGGCGGCGGCGCGTTTCGAGCCCGAGCGTGACGTCCGGTTCTCCACCTATGCCGCGTGGTGGATCCGTTCTGCCATGCAGGACTTCATCTTGCGCAACTGGTCCGTGGTTCGTACCGGGACCACGGCTGCACAGAAGTCGCTCTTCTTCAATCTCCGGCGGCTACGGGCGAAGATCGAAGAAGGCACGGGTGGCAGGCTCGACGATGTCGGGCGCGCGCAGATCGCCGAGCAACTCGGCGTCACCCGGGCCGACGTCGAGGATATGGAAATGCGTCTTTCGGGCGGCGACCAGTCCTTGAATGCCACGATCGGTCCCGACGGGGACGACGCTTGGCAGGACTTCCTCGCCGACGATCGGCCGAATCCGGAGGAGAGTGTCGCCGAACTCCGTGACAGCCGTCGTCGGTCCGAATGGCTCGCCTCATCCCTCATGGAGCTGAGTGAGCGGGAGCGGATCATCATTCGGGAGCGGCGGCTGCGCGAAGAGGGGAGCACCCTCGAAGAGCTCGGCGTAAAGCTGGGTATCAGCAAGGAGAGGGTGCGACAGATCGAGCACCGCGCGCTCATGAAGCTCAAAGCCGCCCTTCTCCGTCAGGTTGACCATCCCGCCGATCTTGCATTCCTGGGTGCAACCCCCAGCTGAAGCGGGAGACGAACGCGTCGGGAGCCGCGGCGGGCCGTCGCCGACCGCGGTATCCCAGGGCCAGGTGCCATGGACAATCGGCTGCATCTGGCGAAGATGGATGCGGCCCGGGGTTGGTAAGGGCGCTCCTGCTTACCACCTACGGGGTCGAACGGACCCGCGGTCGTGTTCGTGGCCAGCCAGCGAGAGGTCGGAATGAAGGTTGCCTGGGCGGGAGCGGTGGCGCTCGCGCTGGTCGCTGTGGTTTCGGGGTTGGCCGAGGCCCGTGACAAGGATGGGTCGTTCGCGGTCAAGGGCGTCGGCAACGAGAGCTGTGGCGCCCTCCTCCAAGCCTTCAAAGAGAAGAAGCCGGGTGTGGAAGCTTACATCAACTGGTTGGAAGGCTTTCTCACCGGGCTCAACGATGCGACTCCGCAGACCTACGATACGGCACCCTGGCATTCACCCGTGATCCTTTTCGAGCTCACCGCGCGGTATTGTGACCAGAACAGGGAGGCCCGCCTGATCCAAGCCGCCAAGGCGGTGGAGGAAGTCCTTCGCCCCTTCCGCCTCACCCAGCGGTCGCCAGTCGTCGAAATCAAGGTCGGTGAGCGGACCATGCGCCACTACCAGGACACCATCCGGCGCGCCCAAGAGCTGCTCATCAAGGCGGGTGTCTTGACGGGGAAGGCGGACGGGGCATGGGGGCCGAAGACCCAACAGGCGTTCGAGGCTTACCAGGAGCGGTCCGGTCTGAAGAAGACCGGTCTTCCCGACCAGGAGACCCTTTTCAAGCTCTTCTTCGAGGCGCGGCAAGCTGGTCTTTCCGAGGGCTCCTCCTCCAGCCCTGCCGCCCGCTCGCAACAGCCGGCGACGCGTCAACAATCGGCGCCCGCGCGTCAGCCGACCGGTAGTCGCCAGGGTACCAGCGGCGGAGCGCAGGCCCAGGGACAAGCTCCGGCCGCTCAACCGCCTTTGAACCTCCAGGTCCGCTGAGCCGCCTGCTCAGGCGACGGCCCGCCAGGCGGCGAGGAACGCCCGAGCTCGGTCCCGCACCTGTTCGGGCGGGACGCCAGGTCGATACAGCGCCGCGCCCAGGCCGAAGCCGGCAGCCCCCGCTGTGCGGAACGCGGCCATCGCTTCCGGGGTTATCCCGCCCACCGGCAAAAGTTTCGTGCCCGCCGGTAGCACGGCTGCAAGTGCCTTGACGACAGGAGGCCCCAGCATCTCCGCAGGGAAGAGCTTCAAGGCGTCGGCTCCTGCATCGAGCATGGCGAAGGCCTCGGTGGGCGTCGCCACACCGGGAACCGCGAAGAGGCCCAGTCCCTTGGCCTCGCGGACGATGCTCGCATCGGCGTGCGGTGTGACGATCAGCCGACCGCCGGCGCGGGCCACCTCGCTCACCTCGGCCGGCCGCCGCAGCGTCCCGGCACCCACGAGGGCTCGGCCGAGGAGCGTGCTCGCCAGGCGGCCGATGCTCTCGAGCGGCTTCGGCGAGTTGAGCGGCACCTCGAGGACGCGGATCCCCGCTTCCACCAAGGCCTCGCCGACCGCCTCCACCTCCTCCGGCTGCACGCCGCGCAGGATCGCGACGATCGGTGGGTCGAACCACGCATCGAGCGAACTCATCGACCCCGCTCCTCGAGCAACCCGGCCAACAGGGCGAGCCGGTGCTGACCACGTGCCGCGGCATCCGGCGCGGCCAGGGCGTATGCCCGACCCGCGAACTCGAGCGCTCGAGCGTACCGCGCGACGAGAGTCGGCTCGCCGACGAGCAGCACGGAGTCTCCGTCATTGGCGAGGGCCGCCGCCTCACGCAGCTCGCTGCCGATCAAGAGCCCGGAAAGGTAGCTCGCGACGGCGTTGGTACCGATCTCCCCTGCGAGCACGAGGCTCCGGGCCGAAAACAGCCGGGCGAAGCTGGCACCGGCCGGACCTTCGGCCGCGAGCCCGACTTTCACCCCGCGCTCGAAGCCGGGTTCGTCCCACGTCTCGCCCTCGACCAATCGACCGAGGATCGACTGCCTTTTGAGGAGAGCGAACAACTCGCCCGTCATGAAGGTCGAAAAGCTCAGCACGCAACCCGTCTCGACCCGCACCCACTTGCTGTGGGTCCCGGGCAACAGCAGCGTGCGCGCTTCGGGCATTTCGGCGAGGGCTCCGAGGATCTGGGTCTCCTCGCCGCGCATCACGTCCGGCAACCCGTCCGGCCGCCGCGTCGAAAGGCCGGGGACGAAGCGCAGCCGCTGGCCGTCTTGGAGATCGAGGGCTGCGAGCGCATCGGCGAGACGTTCCGGCGTCACCGGGCACGGAAGGTAGGGGACTTCGAGCCAACCCTGCCGGCTCGTGACCATGCCCGACAGAACGATCGGCAGCCCGGGGTGGGCGTCGAGCCAAGGGCCCAAGAGTTCGCGAAGCCGGATTTCGAAGTCGCCTCCCGAGACCTCGAGAATCCCGGTGGCTGCCGTCATCCGCTCGAGGACCCGACCCTCCGGGTCCATCAGGGCGGCACGGAAGCTGCTCGTTCCCCAGTCGACACCGATCAGGGCGGGCGGGCTCAACCCACGTCCCCCCGATCGAGGAGGGCCTCGACCGCTTCGTGGGCCGGCAACGGTGCCACGGCTCCGAATCCCGTCGTGGCGAGGGCCGCCGCGGCATTGGCGAAGCGACCCGCGCCGAACGGATCGCCCGTGCGCAAATAGACGGCGAGGAAGGCGCCGTCGAAGGCATCGCCCGCGCCGGTCGCGTCGACTGTCGCCACACGGTGTGCTGCCAATCGTTCGCGCCGCTGCCGCGTCGCGACGATCGCCCCTGCCGCGCCGAGAGTCAGCGCCACGACTTTCGGACCGAGGTCGAGGAGATGGTCGAGGATCGCTTCCGGCTGCTCGAGGCCGAACAGAGCTCGCGCATCCTCGAGGCCGGGCAACAAGATGTCGGCCATCCGTGCCGCCTCGCGGACGATCGCCCGGGCCCGCGTTGCCGGCCAGAGCGCCGGGCGGTAGTTGGTGTCGTAGGCGATCGCGCCGCCCGCCGCGCGGACGATCTCGAAAGCGCGGAATACGGTATCGCAAGCCGAGGTGGAAATCGCCTGGCTGATCGCCGAGGCGTGCAGGACCCGCGTTCCGCGCAGCCAGGTTTCCGGGAGATCCTCCGGCCGCATGCGGCTGGCCGCCGAGCCGCGGCGCAAATAGGTGAAGTGGTGACCGTCGGGACCGTGCGTCACGACGTACACCCCGGTGGGTGCCTCCGGGTCGCGCGGTACCCGCGAGGCGTCCACGCCTTCCCGCCGCCACAATTCCAAGAAACTGTCGCCCAGCGGGTCGGCCCCGAGGCGGGTCCAATAGCCGACCTTGAGGCCGAGCCTCGCTGCGGCGATTGCGCAGTTCGAGGTGTCACCACCGTGACCCAGCTGGAGCAGGGGCTCGTCCGGCCGGGTCTGGTTGAGCTCGACCAGAGGCTCGCCCAAACACACGAGGTCGAGGCTCATGGGGGCTCGGCGGCCATGAGCTCGGCGAGCGCGCGGCGGTGGAGCTCGGCCGAGGCGGCGCCGAAGCAGCAGAGCAGCACCCGCTCCGGCAGCGCCTGCCGCGCGAGGGTCTCGGCCACCGTGCGCACGGCGATGGCGGCGGCGCGCTCCGCGGGGAAGCCGTAGATGCCGGTGGAAATCGCGGGAAAGGCGATGCTCGCGATCCCCTTTTCGGCCGCGAGCTCGAGGGACCGGCGATAGGCGCTCGCCAAAAGCGCGTCCTCGCCTACCTCGCCGCCGTGCCAGATCGGCCCCACCGCGTGGATCACCCAGCGTGCCTTGAGCCCGAAGCCGGGCGTGACCACGGCATCGCCCGTCGCACAATGACCGATCGCCGCACAGGCGCGGGCGAGCTCCGGGCCGGCTGCACGATGGATCGCTCCACAAACACCGCCTCCCGGCGCGAGGCGCTCGTTCGCAGCATTGACGATCGCCTCGACGTCGAGCGTCGTGATGTCGCCTTCGACCACCGTGACCCGCTCGAGAGCGCGGCGCAGGCTTGCTCCGGCTTCGGCCATCGCCCAACCTCCCCCTCACGCGAGCGTCCCTAGCACGGTCGAGGCCGCCGCGAGGAGAGATGATCGTTCGCCGCCCCCTCGTGATCTTGAGCGAACGCCAACGGCGTTTGCACAAGCTGCGCAACGTCGTCCAGTCGGCGCTCCTCGTGCTCGGCATGCTGGGCATCCTGGGCTTGTGTGCCTTTTTCGTCTGGGGCTGGGTCGGCCTCGTTTGGGCCGTCGTGCTCACCGGGGCTTCGTTGCTTTTGGCCCCGACGATCGCCCCGGAATGGGTGATGCGCGCCTACGGCGCCCGCCCGCTCGAGCCCGCGGACTTTCCCGAAGGTTACGGGTTGTTGCGGCGGCTCGCCGCACGGGCGGGTCTGGAGCGGCTGCCGCGCCTTTATTGGCTGCCGACACCGATCTTGAACGCCTTCGCCGTGGGCCGACCGGATCGCGCCGCGATCGGGCTGAGCGACGGTCTGCTGCGGACCCTGACGCCCCGCGAGCTCGCCGGCGTGTTGGCCCACGAACTGAGCCACGTGCGCAACGACGATCTTTGGATCATGGGCCTAGCTGACGTCGTGAGCCGCCTTACGAGCTTACTGTCTTGGCTTGGTCAATTGTTGTTGATCTTCAACTTGCCTTTCCTTCTGACCGGTGGGGTCGCCGTCCCTTGGCTCGTCGTCTTGCTGCTGGTGTTCGCACCGACGCTCGTGGGCCTCCTCCAGCTCGCGCTTTCGCGCTCGCGCGAGTTCGATGCCGATCTGGACGCTGCGGCGCTCACCGGCGACCCGCAGGGTCTCGCTTCGGCGCTCGCCAAGCTCGAACGCTTCCAAGGGCGCTTTTGGGAAGAGATCTTCATGCCGGGGCGGCGCATGCCGATCCCTTCTCTGCTGCGCACCCACCCGCCGACCGAAGAGCGCATCCGCCGCCTTCTCGACCTCTACGAGCCAGTCGAACCGCCGATCGAGGTCCCGGAGCGGATCGTCGGGCCTCGCAGCGTTCGGATCGCGAGCGGCCCGCCACGCTGGCATCGCACCGGCGTATGGTATTGAAGCGTGGCGGCTACAGCGCCACTCGCTGATTCCCGGCGTGGGCTTGCGCACGGCTCGCTCGAGCGGCATCGCTCCGCGCCGGAGCCTCGGGTCGTGCAGGATGAAGCGGTGGGCCGCCGACTCCGGCGAGCGCAGCCACGGCCCCGGGCTGCGATAGGCGGCGATGCGCGATTTCGAGGAAGTTCGGGCGATCGCCTGGGGGGCGGAACCGAGTGCCGGGCGTGCCGTCGAGGTGGCGGGGGCCGGGCCCGGCGCCACGTTTGCCCGCTCGTGGGCGGTCGGTGCTGGGCTGGTCGCGGGCGCGTGGCTGTTCCTCGCCTGGCCCTGGGTTTTCGGTGGGGCCCTGATCCCGTGGGACGCCAAAATCGAATTCTATCCGACTGTTCGCTTCCTTTCCGACGTTTGGCACTCCGGCCAATCGGCCTTTTGGAACCCCTACGTGTTCGGTGGATGGCCACTGGTCGCCGATCCGCAATCGTTGATCTTCCAACCTTTGTTCGCCGCCTTGGCCTGGCTGGTGGAGCGCCCGAGCATGGCTGCGGTCGATCGGGTGGAACTCCTCCACCTCCTTTTCGCGGGGCTCGCCGTCCTGGGCTGGTTCCGGATCAGCGGTTGGTCGATGCCCGGCGGCGTCCTCGCGGCGCTCGTGGCGATGCTGGGGGGAACGGTAGCGGCCCGGCTCCAACATGTCGGCCTCGTCGCGAGCTATGCATGGTTCGTCGTGTCACTGCCCTTGTTGCGACTCACATTCGAGCGCCGCTCGTTGGCGTGGGCGACGGCTTTCGGCCTCGCGTCCGCGTTGATGCTCCTCGGCCGTGACCAAGTCGCAATGCTCGGGGCTTGGGCGCTGCTGGGCTACGCGCTCCACGAAGCCCTTTCCGCCGAACGACCGGGGCAGTGGCTGCGCGAGCGGGCACCGGTCATGCTGGTCGTGGCGGCAATCGTCGGGCTTCTCGTCGGGCCGTGTCTCTTGCTGACGTTGCAGCTCGCGTTGGTGAGCAACCGGCCGACGATCCCGCTCGAGGAAGCGCTCACGGGCTCGCTGTCGCCCGTGAACTTGTTCACCATGCTCGCACCGGATTTTTTCGGCTCTCTCGGCCATCACGCCGATTATTGGGGTCCGACCAATCCGCGCTGGCCCTGCTGCGACTGGACCGACCGATCGACGAACTATCTTTACATGGGCGCTCTGCCTGTCGTGCTGGTGCTCTGGCACGGATTGATCGGCCGGCGACTGTGGGCCCGCGAGATCCGCTACTTCGTGCTCCTCGCTTCCGCGGCCGGTCTCTACGCCCTCGGCCGACACACGCCCGTTTTCGCGTTCCTGTTCGACTGGCTGCCCGGCGTCGCGCTGTTCCGTCGGCCGGCGGATGCGACTTTCCTGATGGTGCTGGGTCTAGCGGTATCCGCGGGGTGGCTGTTCCACCGAGCGATCATGGAGGGAGCACCGACGCAACCGAGCCGCGCGGCTCTGGCACTCTGGGCGGCGGGAGGGCTCGCGGCTCTTGGCTACGGTCTGGTGCTCGCCCACGCGTTCGGTCAGCTCGCTCGGACCGTTCCGATCCTCGTGAGTGGCCTTCTTCTCGTCGGAGCCGCCGCGGCTCTGCTCGTGGCGCTCGACCGCGCGACCCGGTTGCGGGTCGCCCTCGCCTGGCTACTCGTCGCGCTCGCCGCGCTGGATTTGCGCCTGTTCAATGCCGGCTCGGTCCTGAACGCCGCGTCCGCGTCCGACCGCCAGGAACTTGCCGCGGTCGAAGGCGATGGATTGGCCCCGATCCTCCAAGGTCTCGCCCACGATGGGAGCGCCGAGGGACCGCCGCGGTTCGAACTCCTGGGGCTCGGAGGGTATCGGCAAAAAGCCGGCATGATTTACGGCATCCAGGGCACGCTCGGTTACGGGCCGCTGCGGCTCGCCCTCTACGAGCAAGCGATCGGTGCTGGCCAGAACAGCCACGAACCGGTTCGGCGGTTCACGTCGCTCGCCCCGGGCTATGCGGCGCCGTTGCAGCGTCTTTTGGGCGCTCGCTTCATCGTGGCGCCGGTGGGCCCCGAAGAACTCGACCAGCGTGTACCGGTCGATTCCATGCCCCTCGTGGCGGTCCACGGCAAGGTGCGGATTTACGAGAACCCGTTGGCGTTGCCGCGCGTCATGCTGATCCGCCGTGGCGTGGTTTTGGACGCGGAGCGGCTCATGGCGGGCGGCAGCTGGCCGCAACTCGATCCCTCTGCGGCCGTGATCCTCGACCGGAAACCTGGGGAGTGGAATCGCTGGGCCACACGCGTCGACGGCTCGATCGGCGAGCCCGAGATCACCATCCGTCGGTACACCACGACCGAGATCGAAATCGAAGCTGCCACACCCTTGCGCGCCTTCTTGGTGCTCAACGAGCTTTGGTATCCGGGCTGGGAGGTCGAGGTCGACGGCAGGCCGACCGAGCTCTTGCGTGCCAACCTTTTGTTCCGGGCAGTGGCGTTACCTCCCGGACGCCACGACGTGGTCTTCCGTTTCCGACCGTTCAGCCTTTCGAACATCACTGCGATCGTTCGCGACGCGATTTTCTGAGCTTTCCCTTCAGGCGGCCACAGCGGCCGGCTCCCGGACCCGTCGCAGATCGGCGGTGAGGCGGCGAAGAGCGACCTCGTCAAGGGTTTCGGTCTCCAGGAGCTCCCGGGCACAGCGCTCCAGGATCTCGCGGTTGTTGGCCAGAATCTCGACGGCGCGGTCGAACTGCTCGTCGATGATCCGCCGAACCGCGAGGTCGATCTCGCGCGCCGTGTCCTCGCTGAACCGCCGTTCGATCGCGTACTGGCCGGTGACCGGCTGGAGGAACGGGCTCCGCTCGACATCGTAGGCGACCGAGCCGAGCTTCGGGTCCATGCCGTACCGGGCAACGAGCGAACGGGCGATGTCGGTCGCTCGGACCAGATCGTCGGCGGCCCCGGTCGAGAGGTGGTCGAAGACGATCTTTTCGGCGGCCCTCCCACCGAGGATGACGGCGATCTTGTTCAGCAGTTCCTCTTTGGTCATGAGGAACCGATCCTCGGTCGGCCGCTGGATCGTGTAGCCGAGGGCGCCCACTCCGCGCGGGACGATCGAGACCTTGTGGACCGGATCGGACCCTGGCAGGGCGAGTGCCACGAGCGCGTGGCCCATCTCGTGATAGGCGACAATCTGGCGTTCGCGCGGGTTGAGAACCCGGTTGCGCTTCTCGAGGCCGGCGACGATCCGCTCGACCGCCTGGGTGAAGTCTTCCATGGCGACCGCCTTGGCCTTTCGACGGGTGGCCAACAGCGCAGCCTCGTTCACCAGATTGGCGAGATCGGCGCCGGAAAATCCAGTCGTGATCGAGGCGATCTTCTCGACATCGACGTCGGGAGCGAGCTTCACTTTCTTGATGTGCACGTTGAGGATTTGGACTCGGCCGAGCTTGTCCGGCCGATCCACGAGGACCTGACGGTCGAAGCGCCCGGCGCGGAGAAGCGCGGGATCGAGGATCTCGGGCCGGTTCGTGGCGGCGAGCAGAACCACGCCTTCCGAAGGGTCGAAGCCGTCGAGCTCGGTGAGGAGCTGATTCAAGGTCTGCTCGCGCTCGTCGTGGCCGCCGATGCCGGTCAGGGCACTGCGGGCACGACCGAGCGCGTCGAGCTCGTCGATGAAGATGATCGCTGGCGCCGCTTTGCGCGCCTGCTCGAAGAGATCGCGGACCCGCGCGGCGCCCACGCCCACGAACATCTCGACGAACTCGGACCCCGAGATCGAGAAGAACGGGACACCGGCTTCGCCGGCCACCGCCCTCGCCAAGAGGGTCTTGCCGGTACCAGGCGGACCCACCAGCAAGACGCCTTTGGGGATGCGCGCACCGAGCTGGCCGTACTCTTTGGGATTTTTCAAGAACTCCACGATCTCGACGAGTTCGGCTTTGGCCTCGTCGACCCCGGCGACGTCGGCGAACGTGACTTTCGTGTCCTTCTCCACGTAGATCTTGGCCTTCGAGCGACCGACCGACATGAACCCACCGAGCCCTTGCTTCTCGGCGAACTTCCGGAAAACGAAGGCCCAAATCGCGAAAAAGACGAGCACCGGGACGATCCAAGACAGAACCTCGCGCAGGAAGGTATTCTCGACCGTACCGGTGAACTCGACCCCGTGCTTGGCCAGCTCGTTGGCGATCGCCGGGTCCACGCGCGGTGTGACGAAATGGGTCTTGCCGCCTTGCGGCTGTTTGAACTGACCGGTGATGAATTGCTCGCCGACCGCGATACGGTCGACCAGGCCCTGCTCGAGGTATTGTTTGAACTCGCTGTAGGGGATCACCTCGGTCGTGCGCATCTCGCGCAGCCAGCCTTGGATCAGCAGGAGCAGGAACACAGCGGCGACCGCGTACCAAAGGTGAAGCTGCTGTTTGCGGTCCACGGCCGATCTCCCGAGGCTGGCCTTCCACGACCCTCAGATAGGCGTGCCCGACGGCTGCGCCCAGGAGGCACGGTCAGGAGCGGCCCCCGAGCAGCTCCTTCAGCCGGTAGACGAGCTCGAGCGCCTGTTTGGGGGTCAGCGAGTCCGGGTCGACCGCGGCGAGCGCCGCCTCGACGGGCGACGGCCCGGCTTTCGGAGGTGACGGGTCGGCCGCATCGGGGCGAGCGCCCGCTGCGGCGAACAGGGGCAGATCGTCGGCCAAACGAGCCGGTGCGGATCGCGCCTCGCCTTCTTCGAGCCGGCGCAGCACCTCCTCGGCCCTCCGGATCACGGCGGGCGGCAGACCGGCGAGCTTGGCGACGTGGATGCCGTAGGAGCGGTCGGCGGTGCCCTTGGTGACCTCGTGCAAGAAGACGACCTCGCCGCGCCATTCCTTGATCTTGACCGTGTGGGTCGAGAGCGCGGAGAGCCGGGCGGCGAGCGCCGTGAGCTCGTGGAAATGGGTGGCGAAAAGCCCGAGGCACCGGTTGACGTCGTGAAGATGCTCGAGGACCGCCCAGGCGAGCGACAGCCCGTCGAAGGTGGCCGTCCCGCGACCGAGCTCGTCGAGGATCACGAAGGAGCGCGGTCCGGCCTGGCTCAGGATCGTCGCCGTCTCGATCATTTCGACCATGAAGGTCGAGCGGCCGCGCGCCAGGTCGTCGGCTGCTCCCACCCGCGAGCAAAGGCGGTCGACCACGCCGACCTCGGCCGCCTCGGCCGGTACGAAGCTGCCCATCTGAGCGAGCACGACGATCAACGCGCATTGCCGCAGAAAGGTGCTCTTGCCCGCCATGTTGGGGCCGGTCACGAGCCAGAGCCGGTTGTCCGGGCCGAGCTCCAGATCGTTGGCGACGAAGGCCCGCTGTTCGGCGGCGAGCGCCGCCTCCACCACCGGATGGCGGCCTCCCGAGATCCGGATGCGCGGCTGCTCGTCGACCACGGGGCGGGTCCAGCGACGTTCACGAGCGAGCTCGGCGAGTGATGCCGACACGTCGATCTCGGCGAGAGTGCGGCCGGTCTCGGCGATCTCCTCGGCGGCTTCGAGCACCTGGGCGCGCAGATCCGCGAAGAGTTCGAGCTCGCGTTCGAGGGCCCGATCGGCCGCCTGGGCGATCCGCTCGGCCAAGTCTGCGAGTTCAGCTGTCCCGAAACGGCCCGCGCCGGCCATGCTCTGGCGCAGCGTGAAGCCCGGCGGGACCTTTGCGAGCTGGCTCGCGGGCACTTCGACGAACCAGCCGAGCACGTGATTGTGGCGGACCTTGAGCGAGCCGACGCCGGTCGATTCGCGATAACGTGCTTCGAGCGCCGCCAGATGGCGTTGGGCCTCGTCGCGCAACCCGCGTTGCTCGTCGAGGACGGGATCGGCCCCGGTCCGAACGAGGCCGCCGTCGCGGGCGAGAAGCGGCGGCTCGTCGACCAGAGTGCTCGCGATCCGATCGGCGAGGTCGCCGAGGTCGGGCAGACCGCGGGCGAGGTCGGCGAGTGACGGGTCGGCTTTCCCCAAGAGCTCACGCAAATGCCGCGCCACCGCGAGGGCACGACCGACAGCCACGAGATCGCGCGGGCCACCGCGGCCGACAGCGAGCCGCGAGAGTGCCCGCTCGAGATCCGGGCAGCGGGCCAGCGCCTCGCGCGTCGACGCGCGGAGTTGGTCGTCGAGCAGCATGGCCTCGAGCCGATCGAGCCGCGCCCGGATCACATCGACCTCGGCCGAAGGCGCGGCGAGTCGCTCTGCCAGGAGTCGAGCGCCGGCGCTCGTTCGGGTCCGGTCGATCGTCGCCAAGAGGCTCGTCGAGGGATCCCCCGCCAGGCTCCGCATCAGCTCCAGATTGCGCCGGGTGGCCGGGTCCATTTGCAGGAGGCTGCGCGGCGCGACCCGCTGCGGACGGCCGAGACGGGGCAGCACGCCTTTTTGCGTGAGTTCGAGGTAGTCGAGCAGGCCGCCAGCCGCGGCAATCTCGGCGCGCCCCAAGGCGCCGAGCGCGGCCACGTCGGCCACACCGTAAAAGGCCGCCAGGCGGCGGGCCGCGGCCGAGCTGTCGAAGGCCCCGTCACGCAAACGGGTGAGCCGCTCGCGGCAATCGCCGAACAACCCCAGGAGACGGGGATCTTCGGCCAGCCGCTCGGCCAGGAGCACCTCGCCCGGTTCGATCCGAGCGAGGAGGGCGGGAAGGCCCGCCTCGTCGACCGGTTCGGTCCAAAGCTCGCCGGTCGAGATGTCGACCCAAGCGCTTCCCCATTCGTCGCGCACCCGGGCGATTGCCAGCAGATGGTTGTGTCGGCGCGCCTCGAGCAGGCCGTCCTCGGTGAGCGTTCCGGGGGTCACGATGCGGACGACGTCGCGGCGGAGAAGCGGCTTGCCGGGTCGCTTGCGAGCTTCGGACGCATCCTCGAGTTGCTCGCAAATGGCCACTTTGTGGCCCCTGCGGATCAACTTTTGGATATACGGCTCGACATTGTGCGCCGGGACGCCGCACATCGGGATGTCCTGGCCTTGATGTCGGCCCCGCCGAGTGAGCGCGATTTCCAGAACCGGCGCCGCCTCGATCGCGTCCTCGAAAAACAGCTCGTAGAAGTCGCCCATCCTGAAGAACAGCAACGTCCCCGGATGGGCCGCCTTCAGCTCCTGGTACTGGGCGATCATGGGCGAGGCGGGCTCGTCGGGTCGGCCGGCTGCAGCGGTCACCGCTCTGTCACCCGCCTGCCGTTGAGTTGAGCCCCCGAGCCACGATAATAGCAGGGGGTTGGTACGGCTTCCCGGGAGTGGGTTGACGAGTCGTCGCGCTCTGGTTGAATTGGCATGCAGGCGAGCTCGCGTGCCCAACCGTAATGGTGGCGCGATCGGCTCGGTTCGGGAGTTGGTAGCCCATGTTGCGCGAGGATCCGTCGTCGCGGAGGGACGCCCGAGCAACGAGGGGGAGCACCTCGTGACCGCCGGGCAGACCGAGCTCCGGGCGGGTCTGGCTGCGATCCTGCCCGGGAGCTGGCAGGCCGCGCTCGCCGCCGCCGAGGAGCTGGCGCGGCGCCTCCAATACCTGGATTGGCAGGACCGAGCCAAGCTGCTCGACGAGTACCTCTGGATCGAGGCTCGGACGCGCCTTTCGACGGACGGCGTGACCGCGGTGGTCAACCGCCATCCGGAGATCTTCCGGCGCGGGCATCCGGCCGTGGCCTACGCCACATGGTGCACGGCGATCGTTGCGAGCGTGCTCCAGCTGCTCGGCGAAGACGGCCGCGCCGATTGCGCCGAGCACGCCTTGACGCTGCTCCTCTCGCGGTGGCCGGCGCACCAGGATTCCGCCGACGCTTGGCTCGAGCGAGCCACGCCCGAGGACCTGCAGCGCGAGCTGGCCAAGCTGCCCGGCTATGCGTTCCTTCTCCTCACTCTGAGCCCGAACGACAGCGCCGAAAGCTTCATCGCTCGCGACGCGTTCTGGACGGCGATGCTGGGTTGAGTGAGAGGGGCTCCGGCCGGAGCACGCGTATCGAGACCGCGTCGCTTCGGCCGCGCGCGTCGATCACCCGGAGCACCGCGAAACCCTCCTCGGAGGGTTGCCAGGGACTCTCTCGGCGGCGATCCCTCCGAACGAGGGGCTCATCGTCGACCAGCCAGCGATAAGGTGGCTCGCCACCGGAAGCACGCAGCGGCAGCTGGACGCCGACGGGGACGAGGATGGTACTGCCAGCGACCGGGAAGGTGATCCGTGGACCTCTTCCGGTGAACGCGACCCCGCGACTCCCCGGCTCCAGCCGCACCAGCGCCGGTGGCACCGGGCCGGCCAGAGGATGGTCCCGCGGCAGAGGCATCAGATGCTGTTCGGGAAGCAGGGCCATGAGGCGGAACAGGAGCGGCGCCGCGGTTCCCGGCCCATTGCAGACCGAACAGGCGGCCCCATCCGCTCTGCCGACCCAGACCCCCACCACATGGCCACCATCGAAGCCGATCGCCCACCCGTCGCGATACCGGTGCGACGTCCCGGTCTTGTAGGCCACGGGACGCGCCGAGATGGGAATGCCGATCGGGCGCGGCAGCTCGGCGAGGATCGCTGCCACGGCTCTGGCCGTCGCCGGCGCCATCAGCGCCGGACCGGGCTCTCCGAGCCCGTGCGGGTCATCGCGCGGCAGGATCGGCCGGCCATCGCGGGCGAGAGCTCCGTAGGTGTGTACGAGATCGATCAAACGCGTTCCGACACCACCGAGTACCAGCGGCAGGCCGGGAGTTGGCATGCCCGGCCCCACTTCGAGCACGATCCCGGACTCGGCGAGGCGCTGCAGCAGGGTCACAGGGCCCACCCGCTCGGCGAGCTGGACGGCCGGCAGATTGAGGGAGCGTTGCAACGCTTCGCGCAGCGTCACGTCACCATCGAAGCCGCCGTCGAAATTACCCGGCGCCCAGTCGTCGAAGCGCATCGGCCGGTCGGTCACGAGCGTGCCCGGATGGGCGATCCCGGCGTCGAAGGCGAGACCGTAGACGAAAGCTTTGAGGGTGGAGCCCGGCGAGCGAACAGCGAGGCCGTGGTCGAGCATCCCGGCCCGTCGCGAATCGAGGTAGTTCCCACTCCCCACCCAGGCGCGGATCGCTCCGCTCGCCACCTCCGCCACGATGATCGCGAGGTCGACGGGTGGCGGTAGCCGATCCAGTTCGGCGCGAGCGAGCCGCTCGACGGCGCCCTGCAAGTCGCGGTCGAGGGTCGTTTCCACGCGTGCGCCCGGCGGGGCAGCGCGCGCCCGCCTTTCGGCGAGGTGCGCCGCGAGGAAAGGCATCGGCCGGCGTGCCTCGGGAAGGGCTGCCGTCCGGGCTGCCTGCGCGGTGCCCGGATCGAGGACGCCGACTTCGACCGCGCGCGCGAGGATCCGATCGCGCGCTCGCCGAGCCGCGATCGGGTCGAGGTCCGGTCGAACGCGATTCGGAGCCTGGGGAAGAGCCACCAGGAGGGCGGCCTCTGCCGGGCTGAGCCGACCCGGCTCGCGACCGAACCAAGCGAGGGCGCCCGCCCGCAGCCCCTCGAGGTTACCGCCCATCGGAGCAAGCGTGAGGTAGGCCTCCAACACCCCCGTCTTGCCGAGCCGCCATTCGAGCTGGATCGCCCGGAACGCTTCGATCGCTTTGGAAGCGAACGTGCGTGGCCGGGGCTCGAGTAGACGTGCCACCTGCATGCTGAGGGTCGAGGCGCCGGAGATCACGCGGCCGTTCCGGACCGCTTGGGCGACGGCGCGCAGGACGGCCAGCGGATCGACCCCCGGATGCCACCGGAACCGCCGGTCCTCGATCGCCAGGAGAAGGGAGAGATAGAGCGGGTCGACGTCGGCGATGCGGGTTCGCAGGCGCCAGGTGCCTTCGGCCGTCGTGAACGGGCGCAAGAGCTCGCCGCGACGGTCGAGGACGAGGGTCGAGGTTCGCTCGAGGCGACCGAGCGGTGGCGGAAAGAGCCGATCGACCGTCCACAATGTCGCCACGGCGAGGCCGGCCCCGAGAGGGAGCAGCGCGGCAAGTCTCCTCGCCCGCACGGTGGCCTCAGCGGCCGGTCACCACGAGCCGGCCGGTCGCGGTCCGGGCGAACAGCGCCGGGGCGTACATGTCCTCGACCTGGGCACCGGGGAGGACGTAGCTGCCGGGGGTGATCGCTCGCGCCAAGTAGGCGACGCGGAACTGCGGGCGATCCGGCGAAAGATCGAAAGCCGCCACGAACCGATCGTCGCGTAGGCCCGTGAAGAGCGGCGCCTCGAGCTCGCCGAGCCACTGGAGCTGCTCGATCGCGGGCGAACCCTCGAGCCGCACGCTTTCGAGTTCGATCCCGGCCGGCAGCAGGTCGACCAGCAGTACCCGGTGATGGCCCGGTTCGCTCACCCCTCCCTCCAACAGCACCACGAGCTGCTGGTTCTGGCGAACGCGGCCGAGGTCGACCGGCTCGCCCCGGGGGGTCAGGAAGCGCCGCTCGAGCGAGAACCCGCGGCGCTCGGCCGGGCCGGCGGCGGAAGGGATGCCCGTCACACCGATGGCCACGTAGAGCGGGCCGGTCCCCAGGTTGCGCAGCTCCAGCTGTTCGCGAGAAGCACCCAGCGGAAGGTTCCGTAGGAATGGGCCTCGCCCCGAGAGACTTTCGCTGCCCAGCATCGCCTCGACCGTTCCCCCCTCGCCCTGAAGAGCCGCCGCGGCCCGGACGAGCCAGGCCTGCTCCTGGGTGCTGAGCCAGCGCTCGGCCGCAGCCCGTAAGGCGACCTTCTCGGCAAGGGGCAGGATCGCTCGGGGCGACAGCAGGTTCTCCTCGGCGCCTACGGCGAGCACGAGGGCGATGTCCCGGAGCTCCGAGCCGTAATCGGCAAGCCACACGCGGTCGGTGGTCACGCGTCCCGCACCGAGCCCGGCGATCAACCGGGCAGCGAGATCGCGTTCACCGTACCGCTGCAGGGCGGCGGCCAGCTGGATTCGGGCGGCGTCGCTCGGGAGACGCGGCTCGGCGCGCAGCGCCAGATAGCGGAGCCGCGAGGGATCGAGGCCGCCGGCGCGGGCCAACACGAGAGCCGCGTAGGCGCCGGCCGCGAGCTCGGCCGGGCTCTCCCCGAGGCCGCCGAGCCGGGCCGCGAGCCATGCCCGGTTGCGGGCGATCAGGCTCTCCGGCACCGGCACGCCAGCGGCGGTCGCAGCGTCCAAAAAATCCTGCACGTAAGCCGTGAGCCACAGCTCGCGCTCGCCGCTCGCCGACCAGGCACCGAAGCCGCCGCCCGCACTCTCCAGCGACACGAGCCGGCCGATCGCCCGTTGTGCTGCCTCTTCGGGTCGAGCGAGACCCGGGACGCCGCCGAGGCGGGCGGCAGAAAGGAGCGGCAGCGCCCGGCTCACGATCTGCTCGGTGCAGCCATAGGGATAGCGCTCGAGCTCGGCCAAGAGACCCGGCACGTCGAGCGCCGGCACGGTCGCGAGCACGACGCCGAGGCGGCCCGTCCCCGGCAGGAACTCGCTTGCCAGGGCCGGCCCGAGGCCCAGGGTGTGCCCGGGCTCGAGCACCACGAGCTGGCGGCGCGTGAGCCAAGGTTGTGCCGCCCGCACCGCGAGTTCGAACGTGCGTTCCAGCCGGAACCCCTCGGGGCCGGTCGCGAGGAGCCGAATACGGCCGCTACCCGGAGCCGAGCCCGCGGTCAGCGCGAGCGGCGCGAACCGGCGCCGGCCGGGCACGACATCGCGGAAGGTGAGAGCGGTCCGATCGAGGGTCAGTGGGCCCTCGGTCTCGAGGCGGACCTCGTAGGTTCCCGAGGGCGAGTCTGCGAGCACGAGATCGAGGCGGACATCGGCGCGGTCGCCGGGCGCGAGGAAGCGCGGCAACGCGAGTTCGGCCTGGAGCGGTGGCCGGACCAGCACCGCGGTGTGGGTTGCACCGACGCGAGCCCGGCTCCAGGCGACCACCATGAGCCGGAGTCGGCCGGTGAAGTCGGGCACTTCGAAAGAAACCTCCAGGCTTCCGTCGGGGCCCGGCTCGAGCGGCCCGGTCATCGTGGCGACCGTCTTGAAAGTCCGCACGTCCAGGCCTTGGAGCTGGAGCGCCGCCCGCCGGTCGCCGCCGGCGGCAACCCGACCGATCTCGCCCACCGGGTCGATGAGCCGGCCGTAGACGTCGCGCAGCTCGATGCCCAGTGCCCGCCGGCCGAGATAATGGCCGACCGGGTCCGGGGGCACGAATCGGGTGAGCCCGAGGATCGCGTCGTCGACCATCGCCGCGACCACCCGGACCGGGCCCTCCTCCGGTGGAATGCCGAGTTTCATCTTGGCAACGAGGGTGGTCCCCGGACGTGCCCCTTCCGGGGCCGCGAGCGCGATTTCGAGGCGACGCTCGGCGAGCGGACCCGGCAACCAAGCCGCACCCACCGCGCGCAGCGGTAGTCGCGGCAGGACGGCTCCGGAGGCGCTCACGGCGGTTGCCAGCAGATGCATCCCTCCCGGTCCGATCGGGCCGACCTCGAGCTCGTGCGTAGCACCACCCTTGGGTACGGTGAGCTCGTGAACGGAGCGAACTGCGGCGTCGGCCACGAGCAACGTGACCCGAGCATCGAAAGTGGGCTCGAGCCGGACCTTCACCCGGCCCGGCTCCCCTCCCGGCCCGACCGAGAGGGCGAGCTTCTCCGGTCGGTCGGTGGTTGCCTCCCCGGCCCACCAGCCGACGCCGAACCGCAAGCTCGTGGCCGCTGTGCCCTCGGGATCGTAAACCTCGATCCGGTAGCGGCCGCTGCGGACCGGGACGACGAGCCGGCCGCGGCCAGCGGCATCGATCCGGAGGCCGCCGCCAGTCACCACGCTGTCCCGCACCACCGGCTCGAACTCCCAGCGCCCGCCACGCTGGAACCATGCGTAGTCGTGCTCTTCGGCGAGCAGCTCCCACTCGAGCTCGGCCGGTCCGAACGGGCGACCCTCCGGATCGACGAGCGCCACATCGAACGTGGCCTCGGAGGCCTCGGGAAGCGGGCCCGCGAATTCCGCTCTGAGGCCGATCATCCTGCCCACGGCTCGCAACGGCACGACCGTCTCGGCCTGCGCCGCTCGGCCGTCGACGTCGAGCAGGCGCCCGCGGAACACGGCCTCGAGCGGTCGGCTCGTCTGCGGCACGGATTCGAGCGAGAGCTCGACCTCGGCCGATCCCTTCTCGTCGGCTGCGAACGCGACAGGTGGCACGGCTTGGGGGAGGAAACTCTCCTGAACGAGCCCGAACGAGAAACCCGGCAGCTCCGGGAAAGGTGTTCCGGCCGGGCGGACCACGAGTTCGACCTCGCCTTCGAGCCCGGCGGCCGGGGCTCCGAAGAGGTAGCGACCCTCGATGCGCACGGCGATCGGAGCGGCCGGGTCGGGCCGCGGGCTCGCGGGCTGGAGCGAGACCTCGAGCCTCGGGGGCACGAAGTCCTCGACCACGAAGCTCGTGGACCCGATGGAGGGGGCGTCGGCGCCGGCGTGCGCGGTCACCGTCCAAACGCCACTGAAGGCGTCCGGTGCGACCTCGAAGCGGGTCGTTGCGCCGCCGAGCGGATCGCCCGGCAGCGTTCGCTGCAGGACCGCGACTCCGTCCGGACGAACGAGCTTCAAGGTGACCGGCAAGTCGGGCACCACCTCGGCCCGCGCGTCGCGCAGCAGGACACCGAGATGGACCGTCTCGCCGGGGCGGTAGACGCCCCGCTCGGTCCAGAGGAACGCGTCGAGCGGGCCCGGTGGGGTGCGCCCCTCGGCGCCGAGCTCGACGAGGTCGAGCGGCGGCCGGTCGAGCTCCAAGAATGCCAGATCGCCAGCCCCGTGGCGGGCCACGAGCAGCCGCGGCGCGTTGCCGCCTCGGCCGCGCAGCTTGGCAGCGCCGATCCGCGCGACGCCTCGCTCGTCGGTGGCGACGGTCGCGAGCGGCTCGTTGTTGCGCGCCAGGAGCTGGACCCGGACGTCGGGAAGCGGCTCGGCGGTCGCGAGCGAGCGGGCGATCACGGTGAGGCCGTCGGCACCGCGCGCCGCGGTCAGCGCGACGTCCGATACCGTGAACCACTGGGTGGCCCTACCCTCCCAGGGTTCCGGCTCGCTGCCCGCCGGGTTCACGACGGCGACGTGCAGCCCGGGTCGGAGCTCCGGCACGAGCAGGTCGAGCGGAACGAGCGTGCGGACCTCCTCGTTGCGGCGTCCGGCGATCGTCACCGTGCCCTCGAAGAGTTTTTCGCCGGCGATCTCGGCGATCCGCCCCTCGCTCCAGGCGTCGAGGGCTTGGCCGAAGGTACCCTCCTCGAGTTGTGTCAAAAGGTTGCGCTCTCCGACACGATAGAGCGCGAGGCGTGCACGCTCGACGTTGACACTCCTGAGCGGAAGGCCGGTCCCGGGGCGGAGCGGGAGGAGCGTGCCGCGCCCGACGAAGGCGACCGAGGGTGCTCGGTCGGGGATCAGAAGGTCCAGGGCGACATCGTTCGCGAGGTTCGTTGCGTCGATCGCCCGCAGGCCCTTGCGGACCACGAGCCGGTAGCGGCCACCATGCCGCAGACCCGTGGCGCACAGCCTCTCTCCGCGCGCGGTCAGGGCCAAGTCGGTCGGCGGATCCACCGTCACGAACGGAGCGAGCTCGGCCTGCCGGGCGCGGGGCAGTGGCCGGGTGAAGGCCAAGCAAACGGCCGCCGGCTGGCGCTCGACCTGCAGCTCGTAGGCGACATACTCCATCGCGACGGTGGGCACGCTGCCGAGGCCAACCCAAGCGATCCCCAGGAACCCGGCAAGAGCCCGTAGGCCGGGGCCGATCGATTTGCCCGTCACGGTCGGCTCCCTTCTCGCTCGAGCATGACCGGAAGTTCTTCCCGCGCCCCTGTCGAGTTCCGAACGAGGCCCGCCGCGGCTACGATCACCTCCGCCACCGGGCGGAAGGTCCGGCGGTGGTGTGGGCACGGGCCGAGGCGATGGAGCGCGGCTCGGTGCGCGATCGTCGGATAGCCGGCGTTGGTGGCGAAACCGTAGCCGGGCCAACGTCGATCGAGCCGAGCCATCAGCCGGTCGCGCAGTACCTTGGCGACGATCGAAGCGGCCATGATCTCCGGCACCGAGGCGTCTCCGCCGACGATGCAGTCGACCGGGATCGACAGTTCCGGTGCCCGATTGCCGTCCACCAGAACCCGTACGGGGCGTATCGGGAGCCGGGCCACGGCGCGGCGCATCGCCAGAAGGCTGGCGCGCAGAACGTCCAGCCGCTCGATTTCCGCAGTCGAGGCGGCGCCGATCCCGATCCAGGCCGAAGACTCGAGCTCGCGGGCGATCCGCTCGCGGCGGCTCGGCGCGAGTGTCTTGGAATCGGCGAGGCCTCCGACCGGCCGGCGCAGGACGACCGCGGCAGCGAGCACCGGTCCGGCGAGCGGGCCGCGGCCGACCTCGTCGACGCCGGCGACGGGCCCCGCGACGTTCATGGCGCGTCCCCGAGCCAGCCGGGGGCGGGCAGGATGCGCCCGACCTCGGTGCCGGCGTGGTTGCGCAGGATCGGTCGGGCGAACCTCGCGAGGTCACGAACGACCGGTTCCGGCAGCCAGCCGAGCCGCTCCAGCGTAGCGAGGAGGGCCACCTCGGCGGCACGCGAGGCTCCGTCTTCGACTTTGAGGGCCAGCCCGAGGCTGCTGCCGGGCATGGCTGCGACGTAGACCCCCTCCGCCCCGGTCTTGGCCAAGAGGCCGCCGCCGAGCTCGAGGAGCGCCGTGCATAGCCGGCCGCTGCCCGCTACCATGAGCGGCTGTCGCACCATCGCGAGGGCGATCCGTCGGCAAGCGTCACGGCGTGCCGGCGGCAGCTGGTCGGGGCTGCCGAGGCGCGCGAAAGCGAGGGCCAGCGCGCGCAACGGCACGGCCCAGGTAGGGACGCCGCACCCGTCGATCGCCGGGGGATCGAGGACGGCGCCGTCGGTGAGCTCGTCCAGGACCGTCCGCACGGCCCGCTGCACCGGGTGGTCGGGGCGCTCGTAGCCGAGCGCGCTCGCTCCGAGGTGGCGGGCGAGGGTGAGCATCGCCGCGTGCTTGCCCGAGCAGTTGTTGTGCAGTCGCGTGGGCCGCTGGCCCTGCGCGATCAAGAGTTCGGCGCTCGGCGCATGGCTCGGGGGGTGTGGCCCGCAGGCTAGCGCGCTTTCGGTGAGCCCGAGCCTCGCGAGCCACGCGCCGACCGATCGAACGTGAACGGGTTCGCCGCCATGCGAAGCGCAAGCCAACGCGAGCTCGGCCTCGTCGAGCCCGAACGCAGCGGCCGCACCGCTTTCGACCAGAGGAACCGCCTGGATGGGCTTGATCGCCGACCGCGGATAGACCGGCTGGTCGGTATCGCCGACCGCGAGCAGGGTGCGCCCGGCTCGGTCGACCACCGCCGCGCTCGCCCGATGTCGGCTCTCGACCCGGTCACCGCGCCAGACCTCGACCGCCACCGGCGGCATCGTCGGTCCCCTCTCCCACCCCCTGTCGGGTCGAGGATAGAGGGGCGCGAGCCGGACAGCGAGGTGAGAGATGCACGATCGGCTGCGACGGTGGGTGCCGGTAGTGGCGGCCCTTCTGGGTGGGCTGGCTGTGGCCATGGGAGCGTTCGGCGCCCACCTCCTCGCGGGCTCCGGCGAGACGCGGGCTGCCGAGCTGGTCGAGACCGCGAGTCGGTATCAACTCGCGCACGCGATCGCGGCACTCGTGGCGGGGACGCTCCGTCCCGAACGTCTCGCTGGCCGGCTCGCCTTTTTGGTCGGCGCCGTCTTGTTCCCGGGTAGCCTGTACGCCTTGGCGCTCGGCCTTCCCCGGGGTCTCGCCACGCTGGCTCCCGTGGGTGGAACCCTTTTCCTCGTCGGCTGGGTCCTGCTCGCCATCGATCTTGCCCGCGACCGACGTTCGGGCCCCGAGCCGACCAGCCGTGGGGACCCTCGACCGTAGTTCCAAGCCGCTCCGCTCAGCGGCCCACGGGCTCGGCCACGATACGTGCGAGCTCGGCCGGTCCAGCCGAGCGCCCTTTGAGGGGGTCGAGACTCACCGCCACGACCCGACCGTCCCGCAGCACCGGCAGACCCGCAGCCGGCAGCGGCCCGTCCGGTGGCGCAGAGTCCCGGTCGGCGATCGCGAGATGGCGCCCCGGCCGGGGCACGTGGACGAGGGCCAGCTCGCTGCCCGGCCATTCCCGCGCCACGACACCCCATGTGACGAAACCGTCGGCCGTCTCGATGCGGGCGAGGCTTGATCCACCGAGGGCACGCGCGAGCGTCAGGACCTTGTCGCGCGCGACGTAGAAGCCGTGAGCTCGATCGCCCGGGCCCTCCACCCGAACGAGCGCAGCGGCGACCTCCGGGGAGACGGTTGCCTCGGCTGTCGGCTTTCCTCGCGGACCGCCGACCGCCGCTGCAGCTGCGGCCGGGGACGGCACGGCCTCGGCGGAACGGAAAGGCTCGTCGTTGCGGGGCGAAGCGGTCCGGGCGGTTTGCCGGAATGGGCTGTCCTCCGGGTTCGTCTCTCGAGTGGCGGGCCTGTTCGAGGTCAGCTCTGCGGACGGGCCGAGCGAACCCGCGGCTCGAACGCCCGGGGCCGCGGCCAGAGACATGACCGAGACGCCCGCCCCGGCCCCTTCCGAGAACGGCTGACCGGCGGTGGGCCCGGCCGGAGTCGACGGGGAGCCCGCGAGCGCTTTCTCGGGCTCGCCTCTCCAGGCCAATCGAGCTTCGGACGGACCGCCATGTCGACCAGGCCCGGTCGCGACCAGCCTCACGAGGTGCGGCAGCAGGTCGGAAAGGGTGACGGGTGGAGGAGTGGAGGCGAGCGCATCGAGGTCCTGGGGCTCGAGGAGCCGAGCTTGGCCGCCGAGCCGGCCTCGATCGCGGGGATGAAGGTCAATGGCGACGCGGAGCCGATCGGTGCGCGCGATCGGCAGGCTGGTTGCCCAAAATCGACTCCCCTCGCGCTCGATCAGCGCCAGTCGGACCGTGGCACGGCGAACCAGCTCGGTGTCGGTCACCGTCACCTGGTACGGCTCCGACCGTCTTTCCTCGATCCAGCGAGGAATTTCTTCCAATCTGGCTTTGGCCTCCTCGAACTCCCGGTCGCGGGCGAGCGATCCGATACCGCCGAGCACCAATCCACCCACGAGGCCCAGCGCATCGACCCAAGCGTTGCCCGTCGGGGTCAAGCGTTTCAGGTCGCGAGCCTGCTCCCGATCCTCGCGATCGAGGCGATCGGCGAGGCGGGCGACCTCCCGGCGGGCGGTCGCGTACTCGGGGTTCGGCCGCCGCTCGACCGACGCGATGCGCTCCGACCAGATCTTCTCTCGACCGACCACGCGCCGCTCGGCCGTTCCGCTGTCCACCTCGACCAACAGCAGGCAAGCGCCGCCGGCTTCGCCGGGCGCTCGCACAACGGGCACCGGCAGATCGAGACGGAGGTTCGCGACCTCCTGGCCGGACTCTTCGAGCAACACGAGCCCGAGCGGCTGCGGGCTGGCGGAACGGACGGCGTGGTGATCCATGCGGGAGAGTTCTGCCAGAGCCTCTGCACAGCCTGCAGGGCCGAAGGACCCTCCGATCGTGCTCGTCGAGACCGCGACCTCGGCCGATTCACCCCGTTGAGCGGCCGCAGGGGCGAGGGTTGCCGCGTCTCGCCGGTCGGCGCAGGCCGAGGTCACGAGGCCAAGCAGCGCGATCGGCGCCCATCGTCTGGTCCGGTCGGCATCCGTCATGGCCACCTCCGCTGGGGAGGTTAGCCGAGATCGCCAATAAGTTGAACAGGTCAGCCAGCTCTCGCCGCTTCCTCGATCGCGCTGGCGACGCTGGCGAGGACGTCTTCGAGCAGCTGCTCGTCCTCCGCCTCGACCATGACCCGGATCACCGGCTCGGTGCCCGAAGCGCGCACGAGCACCCGACCGCGGCCGTCGAGACGAGCCCGCTCGCGGCCGATCAAGGCCTCGAGCCGCGGCGCGGCGAGGTCGACGCGGCGTTCCGTGCGAACGTTGCGGAGGCGTTGCGGGACCGGCTCGAACAGCCGCGCCACCTCGCTCAAGGGCCGCCCGGCTCGCGCCATGGCGGCGAGGACCTGCAACCCGGCCAAAAGTCCGTCGCCGGTGGTGGCGAGGTCGGTGAGCACGATGTGGCCGGACTGCTCCCCTCCCACGTTGTAGCCACCAGCGCGCATGGCTTCGACCACGTAGCGGTCACCGACCCGGGTCCGCTCGAGGCCGAGCCCGAGCCCGGAAAGATAGCGCTCGAGGCCCAGATTCGACATGACGGTGGCTACGATCCCGGGGCGTGCCAGCCGGCCTTCGGCCTGCCATTCTCTGGCGATCAGCGCCAGGATCTGATCGCCGTCCACGAGCTGGCCGTGTTCGTCGAGCAGGACGATCCGATCGGCGTCTCCGTCGAGGGCGATCCCGAGGTCGGCGCGCCGCTCGAGGACCGTGGCCTTGAGCGCCTCGGGATGGGTCGAGCCGCAGCCCTCGTTGATGTTGAGGCCGTTCGGTTGGCAGCCGATCTTCACGACCTCGGCACCCAGCTCCCAGAACAGGTCGGCCGCGAGGTGGTAGGCGGCGCCGTGCGCGCAATCGACCACGAGCCGGATGCCTTGTAAGCTCAGCCCTTTGGGAAACGCGCTCTTGAGCGACTCGATGTAGCGACCACGGGCGTCCTCGAGCCGCTGTGCCCGGCCGAGCTCGGCGGGCGCAGCGCGGCCCGGTTCCGGTCCCTCGGCCATCAGCTGCTCGATCTCCGCTTCGATCTCGTCCGAGAGCTTGAACCCGTCCGGACCGAACAATTTGATCCCGTTGTCGGCGAACGGGTTGTGCGAGGCCGAGACCATCACCCCGAGATCGGCTCGGAGCGATCGGGTGAGGAAGGCCACGGCCGGCGTGGGCATGGGCCCGACCAGCATCACGTCCATGCCTGCCGCGATGAACCCGGCGGTGAGCGCCGGCTCCAACAGATAGCCCGACAGCCTCGTGTCTTTGCCGATGACCACCCGGTGACGATGCTCGCCGCGACGGAAGCGCCGGCCGGCTGCCATTCCGAGAGCGAGCGCCGTTTCGGCGGTCATGGGCTCGCGGTTGGCCGTGCCGCGGATTCCGTCCGTGCCGAAAAGCCGCCGTTCCATGCCCCTGGCTCCGCCCTTTCGCTCTCGTTCCATCGACGCCTCGGCGTTGACGTTCGCGGCACCCGGGTGCAGGTGCACGCGCCGGTCGGTTGCCGTCCCGGCCGATCCGAGCGCATCCTGGTAAAGCAATCGTGAAGGCGGACGCAACCGCAGCGAGGCGGACGATGTGCGATCGAGCGGCGGGAAGAGCATTGGTCGAGTATCGAGGCGAAACGGCTGTCGGCCCGATCGTCCCGGCGGTCCGAGCCCCGAGGGCGCAGACGATCGGCGCGGCAGAAACGGTGCGCCCACTCGACCGTCGCAGGCCCGGGCGCCTACCCGACCGGCTCTTGCGCGGCCTCTTGGTCGACCGTTTCGCTTGAGGGCATGGCGGGGCCCAACGCGACCGCTTCGGGTGGTGCGAGACGGAAGCCCGGCCAGACCTCGGCCGTGCCTGCTCGGAGACGCCGGAGGTGGCCGAGGGGAACGTCTCGGGCGACGAGGAGCGGCCCGTCGCCACGCGTCTCGGTCAGCGGCCCGACCTCGGCCCAGACTCCCGTCCCACCGAGCTCCATCTCGCAGGGCACGAGCATGGCCGCGCCGGACACGTTCGGCCGAGCTGGCGGAACCGGCACGGTACCGACACCACCGGCGACCGCGACGGCCGTACAGAGCTCCACCGCGCGCGCTCGTGCGCAAGCAAGGACGCGGGAATAGCCGGAGATCGCTGCCGTGTCGGTCGGCACGAGCACGAGGTCGGGTGGATCGGCCACGAGCCGAGCGGCCAAGCCCGGCTGCTCCACGTCCAGGCAGATCAGCGTGACGAGACGGAGCCCGTTCCAGGGAACCACGACGAGCCGATCTCCGGGCTCCAAGGTCCAGGCCGTCGGATCGCGCTCGTCCGGAGTCAGGGTCAGTTTGTCCTGGACGAAGGTGGTTCCGTCGGGCAGCCGCAGATGCGCGCGGTTGCGGAAACGGCCGGGACCGACGGCAACCGGGACGGTGCCGGCGAGCAGGGCGAGCCCGAGGCGATCGGCTACCGCCATGAGCCGCGGCAGGATCGATCGGGCCTGCTCGGCGAGCCAAGCGATCTCGCCGCTTTCCGGAAGGCCCGAGGGCGCCCATTGCAGCCAGCCCTCACCGAGATGCTCGGGCATCACCACGAGTCCCGCGCCGGCCGAGCGGGCACGGAGGAGCTGCCGCTCGGCGACGGCCAGGAAAGCTTCCGGCCCGTCGAGCTCGAGAGCCATGTTGGCGGCCCAGAGCGCCACCGTGAGCTTGTCGACCACCGCGTCCTCCTCCTCGAGCCCGCTCCTGCACCGCGCCGCGCGCTCTGTCGAGAGTCCCGCCCCGGGGCGCGGCGCGGTCGACGCCATCGTTCGGATGACCTCCGGTTCGTGAGCGACGGTCGAACCGCATCGCTGGGCTTCGGCGCACCTTTCAACCGGCGTGAAGGCCGAGGCGCCGCCACGGAGCGTCCCGCCTCGCTCATCCGTGTGGGGCCGCCGCGCTACCCGGAAGTGGGTCGCACGGGCTGCCCTTCGCTCGCGCGGCGCACCTCGGATCGCCCGAGCCCGGCCGCCTCCAGAACTCGCCGCACGGCTGCCGGCGCGATCATCCGCCCCTCGGCGACGGCCGTCTCGAGCGCTGGCAACAAGGCTGAAATCCGCCGGTCCCGACGCAGCATCTCCCGGAGTTTTTCCTCGAGTAGGCTCTCGAACCAGCGAAGCTGCTGCGCTTGGCGCCGAGCGGCTCGTTCCCCGCTCGCCTCGAGCAGCACCCGGTGCCGCTCGACCTCCGCCCATACCCGCTCGATCCCCTCGCCGGTGAGCGCGCTGGCGGTCAACACCGGCGGCCGCCAGGTGGGGCTCGCGGGCTCGATGATCCGGAGCGCCTCCGCGTAATGTCGGGCGGCCTGCGCGGCGGCCGCCTTCATCGCGCCGTCGGCTTTGTTGATCACCACCAGATCCGCGAGCTCGACCAAGCCTTTCTTGATGCCCTGCAGCTCGTCGCCGGCCCCGGGCAGCATCAGCGCTACGAAAATGTCGACCATGTCGGCGACCACGGTTTCCGATTGGCCGACGCCCACCGTTTCGACGATCACCACGTCAAAGCCCGCGGCCTCGCAGAGGAGCATGGTTTCGCGGGTCATCCGCGCCACCCCGCCGAGTGTCCCCGAGGAGGGTGATGGTCGGATGAACGCGCCGGGTTCGATCGCTAGCCGAGCCATGCGGGTCTTGTCGGCCAGGATCGACCCGCCGGTGCGCGTACTCGATGGATCGACAGCGAGCACGGCGAGGCGATGGCCCCGGCGCACGAGAAAACAACCGAGGGCGTCGATGAAGGTGCTCTTGCCGACCCCGGGCACCCCGGTGATGCCGACCCGCTGCGCCCGGCCGGTGAAGGGAAGGAGCTGGTCGAGGAGGGTTTCGGCGAGCGCCTCGTCTTCGGCTCGTCGGCTCTCGACGAGCGTGATCGCCCGAGCGAGCGCGGCCCGGTTGCCGGCGCGGACCGCCTCCGCGAGAGCCGCCGGATCCGCGGGAGCACGCCGACCGGGAGGCGGGCCCACTTGTCGCGGCTGTGCCACCGAGCTTCCCGAGTTCGTCAGCTCCGTTCCATCGCCAGGCTCGCCAGTCGGCGCTCCGCCAAAAGCAACCGGATTCGGAGAATGAGCACGCAGACGAAGTAGAGTTTGAAGACCAGCGCGATCGTCAAAAGTGGCCAGAGCATGCTCGGATGGACGGTGGGGCCGCCGATCCGAAGAATGCTCGCCGGCTGATGCAGGGTGTTCCACCAGTCGACCGAGAACTTGATGATCGGCAGGTTGACGACGCCTACGAGGGCCAGGATGGCGGCCGCGCGGGCTCCCCGCTCCGGGTCGTCGAAGGCTTCGTGCAGGGCGAGATAGCCGAGGTAAAGGAAAAACAGGATGAGCACGGAGGTGAGCCTTGCGTCCCAGACCCACCACGTACCCCACATCGGCTTGCCCCAGATCGACCCGGTGACCAGGGCGAGCCCGGTGAAGGCGGCTCCCAACGGCGCTGCGGCGCGGGCCGTGATGTCGGCCATGGGGTGCCGCCAAATCAGCGCGGCTGCGCTACCGGCGGCGATCACCACGTAGACGAAGAGGGCCATCCAGGCGGCCGGGACGTGGACGTACATGATCCGCGCCGCGTCGCCTTGCTGATAGTCGGGCGGGGCAACCACGAGCGACATCCACAGCCCGACCGGGGCGAGCACGACTACGCCGGCAAGCGCCCAGGGGTAGACCGCATCGAGGATCCGGCCGAGTCGAAGGGGATTGGCATAGCTGTGCATCGGGACACCTTCGGGCGGGACGAAGTGGAGGTAGCATCGGCACGGGCGCCTTGGTAGACGGTGTGGGCGGCTGCGGCGCAGCCGCGGTGCCGCTGGCCCGACCCGATCCGATGAGCCGCCTCGACAGCTTCATCCGCCGCCTCGAAGCGCAGCGTGCCTGCCTCGATCTGGCTGCCCGGCTGGTGGCCGATCTGCCCGGTCCGGTGGTCGAGATCGGACTCGGCAACGGGCGAACTTACAGCCATCTGCGCGCCCTTTTGCCCGACCGGCCGATCTTCGTCTTCGATCGACGTCTCGCCGCGCATCCGGCCTGTCGGCCGCCGGAGGAGTTCTTGTTCCTGGGTGACATCGCCCGGACCTTGCCGATCGCGCTCGGTCGGATGCGGCGGCGGGCCGCTCTGGTGCACGCCGACATCGGCTGTGGGGATCCGGAAGTGACGGCACGAAACGCCCGTAAACTCGCCCGCTATCTGCCGGCGATCGTGGCACACGGTGCCGTCGTCGCGAGCGACCAACCGCTCGAAGCCCGCTGGACGGAGCCCCTGCCGCTGCCCGAGGGGGTCGAGCCCGGCCGGTACTTCCTCTACCGTTGCAAGGGCTTCGGTTGAGGCGAGCGGCGCGGAGCCGGCTCAGCCCAGGGCGAGCCGGAGCGCGGCGGCGGTCGCGAGCGGGGCGAGGGCCAGGGCGGCGAGCAAGAAGGCGCCCATGAAGAGGAGCGCTCCGCTCGCATCGAGGCCGGCGATCAGTGCCTCGGCGGCACTCAGTCCGAAAATCAGGACCGGAATGTCGAGCGGCAGGACGAGTAGGGCCGCCAGCACGGCGCCCTTGCCCGACCCGGCGAGCAGCGCGGCCCCGATCGAGCCGATCAGCGTCAGGGTCGGTGTACCGAGGAGGAGGGTGAGTGGCAGCGCCCAGAGCGCCTCGGCCGGGAGATGGACGAGGATCGCGAGGAGCGGCGAAGCAAACGCCAAGAGCAGACCGGTTCCGAGCCAGTGGGCTAGGCAGCGGGCGAGGACCAGGAGCTCCAGGGGAGCCGGGGAGAGCAGCATCTGCTCGAGACCGCCGCCCTCGAGATCGGGCTGGAACAAACGATCGAGGCCGAGGAGAACCGCCAAGAGCGCGAGGACCCAGATGACACCCGCGCCGATGCGTCCGAGGATGTCGGGCGAGGCGCCCACTCCGAGCGGGAAGAGCGCGAGCGCGAGGGTGAAGAAGCCCACCACGAGCAGGTTCTCGCCGAACCGACGTCGGGCGAGCCGGAGGTCGTGCGCGAGGAGGGCGAGGGCGGCCCTCAGCACGGGTTCGGCTCGCCGAGCTCGAGGACGAGCGGATCACGCACCCGGACGTCGCCGTGCGTGGCGACGACGACCAGGCCGCCTTCTTCGCGTTGACGCTCGATCGCGGCCTCGAGGCGGGCCCGGTTGGCGCGATCGAGCGCGACGCCGGGCTCGTCCAGGAGCCAGAGCGGGCGGGGTACGGCGAGGAGCCGAGCCAGGGCAACGCGGCGCCGCTGGCCGGCGCTGAGCTCGCGAGCAGGGCGGGGGGCGAACTCGGCGAGGTCGAAGGCCGCAAGGGCCGTGTCCACCGTGTCCGCTCCGCCGCCGAGCAACGCGGCCTGGTAGGCGAGGTTCTCGCGCACCGACAGCTGCCCCTCCACGCCATCGGCGAAGCCCAGGAAATGCACGCGCTGGGCGTGCTCGGCGGGTTCCAGAGTGATCTCGCGGCCCAGCCACGTGACGCTTCCCTCCGCCGGCCGGGCGAAGCCTGCCAAAAGGCGCAAAAGACTGGTCTTGCCGGAGCCGTTCGCACCCGAGAGGACGAGAGCGTCACCGGCTTCCAGTGTGAAACTGACCGCTTCGAAGACCAGCCGCCCGCCTCGCCGGCAGGCGAGCCCCTCGACCGCCAGCAAGGAGGCTCAGCCCGCCCCGCGACGGTCGTCGATGAGTTTGCCGTCGGCCGGCAACGAGCCGGGCGGGACCAACTCGATCTCCGCTCGCAGTCCCGTGGCGGCGCGGATCGCCTCGCCGATCGCCCGCTCGAGACCGGAAGGTGCACCCGGCACCTCGCAGCGCAGGATCATCCGGTCGCGCTCGTCCTCACGGGTCACCACGAGGCGTATCCGGCCGAGCATGTCGAACCGCTTCAAAGCCTCGCGGATCTGGTGTGGGTGGACGAACATGCCGCGGACCTTGGTCGCCTGGTCGGCGCGGCCCAGCCAGCCCTTGATCCGCATGTTGGTTCGCCCGCACGGGCTCTCACCCGCGAGCACGGCCGAGAGGTCGCCTGTCGCGAAACGAATCAGTGGATAATCGGGGTTGAAGACGGTGACGACGACCTCGCCGATCTCGCCCTCGGGGACGGGATCGCCGGTACCGGGCCGGACGATCTCGACGATCACGGCCTCGTCGACCACGAGCCCCTCCCGGGCACTGGTCTCGTAGGCGATCAAGCCGACGTCGGCCGTCGCGTAGCATTGGTAGGCGTCGATGGCGAACTCGTTGCGCAACCGATCGCGCAGCGAGGGGGGGAAGGCCTCGCCCGAGACCAGGGCTTTCTGCAGCGAGGCCGTCGAAAAGCCGAGTTCGCGCGCCTTCTCGAGGAGGATGAGGAGAAAGGAGGGGGTGCCGACATAGCCCTTGGGGCGGAGGTCGTGGATGACCCGGACCTGGAGCTCGGTCTGGCCGGTGCCGCCGGGGATCACGGGGCAGCCGAGGGCGCGCGCTCCGCCTTCGGCCATCGAGCCCGCCGGCGTGAGGTGATAGGAGAAAGTGTTGTGGATCAGATCACCCGGACGGAAGCCCGCGGCGAAGAGCGCTCGGGCGAAACGCCAATAATCGAGCCGCGGTCCCTCGGGATCGTAGATCGGGCCCGGCGAGGCGAAGATCCGCACGAGCCGAGAAGGATGCGTGGCGTTCAAACCACCGAAGGGGAGGGCCGCCTGCTGGAGGGAGGCGAGCTCGGCCTTTCGCAGGATCGGAAGCTTGGCGAGCGCGGCCCGATCGACGATGGCGTCGGGATCGATGTCACCGAGGTGTCGGGCGAAGGCGGGGGCGTTGTCGAGGGCATGGCGGATCAGCCCGGGTAGCGCATGGAAAATCGCCTGCTCGCGCTCGGCCGGCTTGCGGACCTCCTGCCGGTCGTAGAACACCCCGCCGCTCTCCGGCATGTTCACACCCTCCGCCGCTTCGCGGTGCGCCCGAACCCCGTTGGTTATTGGCATGGCCGCGCTCTGCCGTCACCCGGAACCGGTCGGGTGCGGCGGGATCGCGGCGTCGCACCGCTGGCACTGGTTCACAGCCACCGTTTGCGCCGCTTGTAGCTCTTGATGTCGCGGAAACTCTTGCGGCCGCTACCGGAAAGTCCGAGGTAAAACTCCTTCACATCTTCGTTGTCACGGAGCACCGTGGCCGGGCCGTCCAGCACGACCCGACCGTTCTCCAGGATGTAGCCGTAGCTGGCGTGGCGGAGCGCCAAGTTCGTATTCTGCTCGGCAACGAAAAAGGTAACCTTCTCCTCTTTGTTGAGCCGATCGACAATCGCGAAGATTTCTTCGACCAGCTGGGGAGCTAAACCCATCGAGGGCTCGTCGAGGAGGATGAGCCTGGGCCGCGCCATGAGCGCGCGGCCGATCGCGCACATCTGTTGCTCGCCGCCCGAGGTGTAACCGGCCAAAGCCCGCCGTCGCTCCTTGAGGCGCGGGAAATAGCCGTAGACCATCTCGAGGTCGCGCTGGATTGCCGCGCGCCCATCCTTCCGAGTGAAGGCGCCGGTGAGGAGGTTCTCCTCGACGGTCAGATGGCCGAAGCAGTGGCGGCCTTCCATGACCTGGATGCAGCCGCGACGGACGAGTTCGTTCGGCGAGAGCTTGTGGACTTCTTCGCCGTAGAAGGTGATCGTGCCCTTGGTCACCTCGCCACGTTCGGCGTGGAGAAGGTTGGAGATCGCCTTCAATGTCGTGGTCTTACCGGCACCGTTGGCGCCGAGGAGGGCTACGATGGCTCCCTCCGGCACCTCGAGGCTGACACCTTTGAGGACCAACACGACGTGGTCGTACACCACCTCGATGTTGTTGACCGCGAGCGCGACAGGTGCGCTCGGCGCGGGCGCGACCTTGGGCGTCGGCTGGGCGAGGGCGTGCATGGCGGGCTCGCGTCGATCGGGCCGGGATGGGCGGGGCGGCCGCCCACCCCGGCCGACGATGTTCAGCAGCTACGCGGGGTGATGCCTTTCTCTTTGGCGTAGGCGGCCGCGGCCGCTTCGACCTTGGGCCGCAGATAGTTGATGTCGGCCTCGATCCAATCGGAGACGAACACCCACTTCTGGCCGTCCCATTGGTGGATCCGAGCCTTGCGCGCGCCTTCGTGGTCGGCGCAGGTGATCTTGAGTGGCGTCACGAGCCCTTCGAAACCGAGCTCCTTGATCCGGTCGGCAGTGAGTTCGAGGTTCTCGTAGCCGAGACGCACGTCCTCGCCGACCACCACCTTTTTACCCGTCAGCTTTTGCGCGGTACGGACCGCCTCGAGTTTCAGCATCGCATCGATGACGCCCCGATTGTAGAGGACCTCGCCCACCTCTTCGCGTTTGCCGGCACCTTTACCCGCGTCGTAGACATACCTGAGAATGTCTTTGTGGACCGGGTAGTCGGCCCCCGCCGGGTGGAGCGCCAGGCCCTGGTAGCCTTTGGCGTCGTCGCCCGCCGGCCGCACATCGGGTTCGGCCGCCGCCCACCAGACGCCGTACATCTTGTCGCGCGGGTAGCCGACCGCCACGGCTTCCTTGATGGCCGTCGAATTCATCACGCCCCAGCCCCAGAGGAAGACGAAGTCGGGGCGGGTCTGGCGGATCTTGAGCCATGCCGCCTTTTGCTCGACGCCGGGATGGGTGACCGGGATCGCCTCGAAGGTGTAGCCGTGCTTCTGGGCGTGGTCCTGGAGAACCGGGATCGGCTCCTTGCCGTAGGGGCTGTCGTGGTAAACGAGGGTGATCTTTTTGCCCCGGAGGCCTCCCGAGATCTTGGCCACGTGCTGGATCAGGATGTCGGCGGCACTCCAATAGGTGCCGAGCAGCGGAAAGTTCCAGGCGAACACGCGGCCGTCGGCGGACTCGGAACGGCCGTAACCCATGGTCTGGAGGGGGATCTTGTCGATCGGGACCTTCTCGGTGAGTGCGAAGGTGATGCCGGTCGACAGAGGCGAGAACGCGATCGCACCCGCTCCTTTGGTCTTGAGCCGTTCGTAGCACTCGACACCGCGGTCCGTGGCGTAGCCCGTCTCGCACTCCTCGAGTTCGATCCGCACGCCGTTCACCCCGCCGTCGCGGGCGTTGATCATCGCGACGTAGTCGGCGACACCGTTGGCGAAGGGGATCCCGTTCGGCGCGTAGGCGCCCGAGCGGTAGACGAGGTGCGGATAAAAGATGGTGTCGGCGGCGACCCCCGGCCCCACGGCGACCAGCGACAGGAGCGCGGCGCCGGCGAGCGCGAGACTCTTGAGCTTCATCCCACAACCTCCCTTGTTCGGACTCCGAGGAGCCGTGTGCCTCAGTAGGGGAACGGCCACAGGCGCATCTTCTCCTTGCCGATCTGCCAGAGACGCGCAAGCCCGTGCGGCTCCCAAATCAAGAAGAGGACGATGAGGGAGCCGAAGATCATGAACTCGAGATGGCTCACCATGGCGGTGGAGAGCTGGATCCCGACCAAGCCCGGCGCCTGGTTGAGGAAGATGGGCAGCACGGTGATGAACGCGGCTCCGAGGAACGATCCGAGGATCGAGCCCATGCCGCCGATGATCACCATGAAGAGGAGCCGGAAGCTCATGTCGATCGAAAACGCCAGGGGTTCCCAGGAGCCGAGATGCACGAAGGCCCAAAGGACCCCGGCACCGCCGGCCACGAAACTCGACACCGCGAAGGCGGAAAGCTTGGCCGTCATCGGGCGAATTCCGATGATTTCGGCGGCGATGTCCATGTCACGGATCGCCATCCAGGAACGGCCGATCCGCGAACGGACGAGGTTCTTGGCCAAGAGCGCGGTCAGGCAGGCGAAGGCGAGGCAGACGAAATACTTCTCGCGCGGCGTGTCGGCGACCCAACCGAAGAAGTCGAGCGGCGGGGCGGTGACCGAGCCCGACGGGGTGTAGTTGGTGAACCAGGGCAAGCGCAAGAACGCCCAGTCGGCGAAGAATTGCGCCGCCAGGGTCGCGACCGCGAGATAGAGCCCTTTGATGCGCAAGGAGGGCAGACCGAAGACCACGCCCACGGCGGCGGCGATCAGCCCGGCGAGCAGGAAGTCGAGCAGCAGCGGCAAGGCCGGCAGGCGCAACGCCAGGTTGTACGCGGCATAAGCGCCGATCGCCATGAAGGCCCCGGTGCCGAGCGATATCTGCCCGCAGTAGCCCAACAGGAGATTGAGACCGATCGCGGCGATGGCGAGGATCAGGAACGGGACGAGGATCGCGCGCAGCAGGTATTCGTCGGCGAAGAAGGGGATCCCGATCCAGGCGATCGCCAGGATGACGGCGATGCCGATCTTGTCCTGACGCAGGCGGAAGATCGCCTGGTCCTCGGCGTAAGAGGTGCGGAATTGCCCGGTCTCGCGGTAGATCACGGCATCAGACCCGCTCGATGATCTTTTCGCCGAAGAGGCCTTGCGGGCGGACGAGGAGGACCGCGAGCGCGAGGACGTAGGCGAACCAGTACTCGATGCCGCCGCCGATCGAGGGGCCGATGTAGAATTCGGCCAGCTTCTCACCGGCTCCGACGATCAGTCCGCCGACGATCGCGCCGGGTATCGAAGTGAGGCCGCCCAGGATCAGCACCGGCAAGGCCTTCAAAGCGATCAGAGAGAGCGAGAACTGTACACCGAGTTTCGAGCCCCAGGCCATGCCGGCCACGAGCGCGACGATGCCGGCGGTCGACCAGACGATCAGCCAGATCCGGTTCAGGGGTATGCCGACCGATTGAGCGGCTTGGTGGTCGTCGGCCACAGCGCGGAGGGCCCGGCCGATCTTGGTGCTGTGGAAGAAGATCGAGAGGGCGAGGACCAGGGCGCCGGCGATCGCCGCCGCGAAGACGTCGATCGGGCTCACCAGAATGCCGCCCGGGAACAGGCTCTCGAGCAGGAACCAGGGCGAGGCGGGGATGCCGAGGTCGAGCTGGTAGACGTTGGAGCCCCAGATCGTCTGGCCGAAGCCGTCGAGGAAAAATGTCACGCCGATCGTCGCCATGAAGAGGATGAGGCCGTGCTGGCCGACCAAAGGCCGGAGCACGAGCCGCTCGATCGCCCAGGCTACGGCGGTCATGATGACGATGGTGAGCAGGAAGGCGAGTGGGAACGGCAACCACTCGGCGAGCCGGACGAGCGAGAGTGCGGCGAAGAGGACCATCGCCCCCTGGGCGAAGTTGAACACGCCCGAGGCCTTGAAGATCAAGACGAAGCCGAGGGCCACGAGAGCGTAGAGCACGCCGCTCATGAGCCCACCCAGGACGACCTCGAGGAGCGGCCCGAGCTCAGCCATGGGCGACACCGAGATACGCGGCGATCACCGCCGGGTCGTTGCGGACCTGCTCGGGCGTCCCGTCCGCCAGGAGTTTACCGTAATCCAGCACGACGACGCGGTCGGAAATGTCCATGACCACGCTCATGTCGTGTTCGATGAGCGCGATGGTCGTGCCGAACTCCTCGTTGACGTCGAGTATGAAGCGGCACATATCCTCTTTTTCCTCGAGGTTCATGCCGGCCATGGGCTCGTCGAGCAACAGGAGTTCCGGCTCCATGGCCAAGGCGCGCGCGAGCTCGACCCGTTTCTGGAGGCCGTAAGGGAGCTTGCCCACGGGCGTGTGCCGGATGTGGGCGATTTCCAGGAAGTCGATGATCCTTTCGACGAAGGCGCGCTCGCGCAGCTCCTCGCTGCGGCCGCGGCCCAAGTACAGAGCCTGCTCGATGAACGAGGCACGCATCTTGAGAATGCGCCCGGTCATGATGTTGTCGAGCGTGGTCATCCCCTTGAAGAGAGCGATGTTCTGGAAGGTGCGGGCGATGCCACCCTTGGCCGCCTCGTGCGGCCGCATCCGCGATCGCGCCCGACCCTTCCACAGGATGCGGCCCTCCTGCGGGTGATAGAAGCCGTTGATCACGTTGAGCATCGAAGACTTGCCCGCGCCGTTCGGGCCGATGATGGCGCGGATCTCGCCCTTGCGGATGTCGAAGGAGACGTTGCTCAAGGCGCGCACGCCGCCGAACCGCAGGGAGATGTTCTCGACCGCCAGCAACACCTCGCCGATCGCCCGCTGCCGTTGCGCGATCGGGGCGGCCGGCGGGGAGGGGGTCACCGTGGCGAGCATCAGGCAGCCCGGGCGAAGTTCGTGTGGGCGCTCGAGTCGCGGATCTCGAGGTCGGCCTCGATGCGGCCGGTGCGACCGTCTTCGAACGTGACGAGCGTGTCGACGTGGACCCGGTCGCGGCCCGCGTACATGGCGTCGATGATCGCCGCATAACGTTGGTCGATCACCGAGCGGCGCACTTTGCGGGTGCGGGTGACCTCGCCATCGTCCGGGTCGAGCTCCTTGTAAAGGACGACGAAGCGACGGATGCGTTGGCTCTCCGGGAGGCTGGCGTTGACCTTCTCCACCTCGCCCGCGAGCAGGTCGACGACCTCGCGGTTGGCCGCGAGGTTCTGGTATGTGGTGAAGCCGATCCTCCGGCTCTCGGCCCATTTCGAGACCATGGAATAGCGAATGCAGAGAATGGCGGTGACGTAAGGTCGGCGGTTGCCGAGCACGACCGCTTCGCCGATGTAAGGGGAAAACTTGAGCTTGTTCTCGATGAATTGGGGGCTGAAGCGAACGCCGGCTGTCGTGCGTGCGATGTCCTTGACCCGGTCGATGACCACGAGGCGGCCCTTGCTGTCCAGATATCCGGCATCGCCGGTCCGCATCCAACCGTCCGGTGTGAAGGCCTCGCGGGTCGCCTCTTCGTTCCCGAAATAGCCTTTGAACATGCCCGGGTGGCGTGTGACGATCTCGCCCACGCCGTTCTCGTCCGGATCGTCGATCCGGACCTCGGTGTCCGGAAACGGCACGCCCGAACTGTCGGTATCCACCTCGTCGTGGACCTGCAAGGTGTAGGCGCCGGCGAGCTCGGTCTGACCGTAGAGCTGGCGGAGCGGCACGCCCATGGCGAGAAAAAATCTGAACGTGTCGGGCCCGAGCGCCGAACCGCCCGTAGCGGCGGACTTGACCCGGGCGAAGCCGAGCCGGTCCCGAAGCGCACCGAACAGCAGGAGGTCGGCCAATCGGTCGCGTGCGCCGCGCTCGACCGCTGCTGTTCCGACCCGGACGGCCCAGTCGAACAGGCGCCGCGTGAGTGGGCCCGCATCCAAGATGCGGGCGCGGACATCGGCTGCGGTCTGCTCCCAGACCCGGGGGGCCAAGAGGAGGTGGGTCGGGCCGATTTCCCGCAAATCCCGCATCGCCGTCTCGGTGCTCTCCGGGAAGTTCGCCCGGATTCCGCACAGAAGCGGCATGGCCACGGTGTAAACCTGCTCCATGATCCAGGGCAGCGGCAGGATCGAGACGTACTCGTCCTCGGGCCCGCGCGGATCGACCTCAAGGTAGGCGCGGATGTGGCGCAGGAAGGGCTCGTGCTGGAGCATCGCCAGCTTCGGGTTGGAGGTGGTCCCGGAGGTCGTGCAGAGCACCGCGACGTCGGATCCGCGACCGGCCGCCACCTCCTGCTCGAAGCGATGGGGCTCCACCCGATCGAGCTGCCGTCCGCGCTCCAGCAGCGCGTTCCAAGACACGAGACGCGGATCGGTGTATTTTCGCATGCCGCGATCGTCGTGATAGACGATCACCCGCAGGCTCGCGGCCGCCGGGCCGATTTGGAGGACCTTGTCGACCTGCTCTTCGTCCTCGCAGAAGATCACGGCGGCTTCGGCGTAACCGATCAGATAACCGGCCTCCGCCGCGAGTACGTCTTCGTAGATCCCGAGGCTCATGCAGCCCAGGGAATGGGCAGCGAGCTCGCTCCAGACCCAGTTCGGACGGTTGCGACCGAGCAGCGCCACCACTTCGCCCCGCCGCACACCGAGCGCTGCGAGCCCGAGGGCGATCTCCCGCACCCGGTCGCGGTAATCTCGCCACGTATAAACGTTCCAGATCCCGAACTCCTTCTCGCGCATCGCCGGCCGGTCGCCCCAGCGCTCGGCGTTGTGGAGGAGGAGCTTCGGGAAGGTATCGAGGGCCGCTTCGCTCATCGGCCGTTCCGCTGTCCGCCCCTCGCCACGCGGTGCCCGGCCACGATCTCTACGAGGCGCACCCCCACGGTCGTGGCTCTCCTCATGCGTGGCCTCCCACCTCGCGGTGCATCGCACGGCACCGCTCGCCGCGGCCTATACCAGGCGACCGAGCTGACGCATAGGAGAGTTGCGAGAACTGCGACCGAGCGCGCTTTCGCCGGAGCTCGGCGGCCGGGTCGGGCTCAGGCGGCGCGCCGGTAGCGCCAGACCGTGGCAGGCGGCAGGTTGCGCAGCACGTAGCGAACCAGCTCGGCACGGATCCCGAGCCGCCGGGCCGGCACCGGTGGCACCGGCGAATAGCTGTATTGGAGCATGGTGCCGGGCTCGCGCAGCGCCCGCAAACCCTGCTCGACGATCGCCTTCTGGAAGTCGAACGGCATGCGGACCATCGGGAGACCCGACACGACGGTGGCGACGTCGTCGATACCGAGGTCCGCGAGAATGCGGTCCAGACGGGTGGCGTCACCCGGAACCACCACACAGCCCGGCAGGCGGCGGCCGAGGAAAGCCGCGAGCTCGGGGTCGAGTTCCACCACGACGATCCGGTCACGCGGGATACCCCGCTCGATGAGACCTTGCGTGATGGCGCCGGTGCCACCACCGAGCTCCACGACGTAGCGCCCGGGCTGCCACACGACGGCCTCGGCGATCGCCCGGGCGAGGACCGGCGAGGACGGCTTGATCGAACCCATCGACCGCGGCGAACGCAGCCATTGCCGGAAGAAGAGCTCGCTCTCCTTGACGAACTCGGCTTGCTGCATGGTCTGCTTCCCGACGGGCACGGGCCGTCCCATGTCCCGCGCAACGAGACAACGGCGGCTCGACGATCCGCCCGGCCGACCCACCGGGAAACGCGACCGCGAGCGTTGCCCGCTGATATCGCTCGTCACCGACCTCGGCAAGCACCCACCTGTCACCGGACGGTCACGGATCCGGTATCGGCGTGGCGGGTGGCGAGGCCCGCGACGGGAGAGAGTTCGCTCAGGGCTCGAACCGCGACGACGAGCATGCCGAGCTCGGGCTCGGCGGCAGCACGCAGCTCGCCGAGGAGGGCTCGCCAGCGACCGACCCCGACGGTCCGCTCGGCGAGGAAACGAGCCACCGCGGTTTCGGCCGCTGGCGGCGCCTCCGGCCGTAACCCCTCGCACAACGCTGCGACCGCGATCCGCCGCAGTTCGGCAGCGATCCGGTCGTCGAGCCCGGCGAGAGCCATGCGATCCCAGGCCGAGCGCGCTGCCACCGAGCCGAGCCGGCCGCGCAGTTCCCCGATCTCGAGCGCGCCGTGCAGCGCGGCCAACACGCGGGCGGCAGCGAGCGGATCGGGTGCGCCCACCGTTTCGGCCACGGTCGGGTCGAGGGCCAGCATCGCCGCGTCGCCGGCCAACGACAGGAACGGCAAGGCGGCAGCCCGGCAGGCGAGACCATGTTCGAGCCCGCTCGCGTGCAGCTCCTCGGCCCGGCTAGCCAGCCGCGCGGCCGAAGGCCTCGGCAATACCGTTTCGAGGCTCGAAGCGATCGTCTCGATGAGCGGCCGATAGGCGGCGACGACCTCGCGGACCACGAGGGGGCGGGGCATGTTCGCCAGGAACCAGCGGGTGCCGTCGACCAGCACGCGCCGGACCTCGCCGAGGAGGGCGAGTTGGAGAGCGGCCGGCACGGGTGCGGTCAGCTGCTCGATCTCGGCCGTCAGCTGGACGAGCCCGAAAGCGTCGCGGGCCACCACGAAGGCGATCACGAGATCCTCGAGCGCGGCGCCGGTGAGATCCTCGAGGTCGCTCGCGAATACCTCGAGGCCTCGGTTGACGAGGCTGTTGGCGAGTCGGGTGGCGATGATCTCGCGACGGAGCCGGTGACCGGCGATGTAAGCCGCGAAGCGTCGGCGCAGCGGGCGTGGGAAGTACTTCGCGAGGTCGGCAGAGAAATAGGCCCGATCGGGAAGGCCGCTCGCCAGGATGTCGGTGTACAGGCTGGTCTTGGCATAGGCCAAGAGCACCGCGCGCTCCGGGCGGGTCAGGATTTCACCCGCTTCGCGGCGTCGGGCCAGTTCCGCGTCGTCGGGCAGGTGCTCGAGCGTCCGATCGAGTCGGCCTCGCTGCTCGAGCTTGCGCATCAACCGTACCTGGGCGTCGAGCAGCTCGGATCCGAGTACCTCGCCGATGCTCAAGGCGAGGTTCTGCAAGACATTGTCGCGGAGAACCAGCTCCGCGACTTCGTCGGTCATGGCGCGGAGCAACTCGTCGCGCTGGCGCGGCGTGAGCTCGCCCTCGGCCATCGCCCGGCCGAGGAGGATTTTGATGTTGACCTCGTGGTCGGAGCAGTCGACCCCGGCGGAGTTGTCGATGAAGTCGGTGCCGATCCGGCCGCCCTTGCGCGCGAACGCGATCCGCGCTCGTTGCGTGAAGCCGAGATTGCCGCCCTCGACCACGACTCTGCAGCGGAGATCCTCGGCGTCCACGCGCACGGCGTCGTTGGCCCGGTCGGCGGCGTCGGCATGGCTTTCGGCCCGAGCCTTGACGAACGTGCCGATGCCGCCGTTCCACAACAGATCGACGGGAGCGGTGAGGATCGCCTTGACGAGCTCGTTCGGTGCCAGGGCGGGGATCTCGTCGGCCAGGCCGAGGGCGCGGCGGATCTCGGGACCGATCGGCACGCTCTTGGCGGTGCGCGCCCAGACGCCGCCGCCCGGGCTCAGCACAGCCCGGTCGTAATCGTCCCAAGAAGAGCGCGGTAGAGCGAACAGGCGTTTGCGTTCGGCGAAGCTAAGGGCCGGATCGGGATCGGGATCGACGAAGATGTGGCGATGATCGAAAGCCGCGATCAGCCGGATTTTGTCCGACAAAAGCATCCCGTTACCGAACACGTCTCCCGACATGTCGCCGATGCCGACACAGGTGAACGGATCCCGGTTCGGATCGAGGCCGATTTCGCGGAAGTGTCGCTCGAGGGATTTCCATGCACCGCGGGCGGTGATGCCCATGGCCTTGTGGTCGTAACCCGCCGAGCCGCCCGAGGCGAAAGCGTCGTCGAGCCAAAAACCGTACTCGCGCGCCACCGCGTTGGCGATGTCGGAAAAGGTGGCGGTGCCTTTGTCGGCGGCGACCACGAGATAAGGATCGTCGTCGTCGTAGCGCACCACGCTCGGCGGTGGCACCACCCGATCGCCCACCTGGTTGTCGGTGAGATCGAGGAGCCCGCGAAGGAAGGTACGATAGCAGCGGATCCCCTCTTCGAGTTGGGCCTGGCGGTCGCCGACCGGGGGCGGGCGCTTGACGACGAAGCCGCCCTTGGCGCCGACCGGCACGATGATCGCGTTCTTGACCATCTGCGCCTTCATCAGGCCCAAAATCTCGGTGCGGTAATCCTCGCGCCGGTCGGACCAGCGGATCCCGCCTCGGGCCACCTTGCCGCCGCGCAAGTGCACCCCCTCCGTCCAGGGTGCGTAGACGAAGATCTCGAAGGCCGGCCGCGGCTTGGGCATGGCCGGCACGCGCGCGGGATCGAACTTGAAGGCCAGATGACCCTTCGGCTCCCCTCGGCCGTCCCTTTGGAACCAGTTGGTCCGCGTGGTTGCCAGGATCATCGCCCGCAAACCGCGCAGGATCCGATCCTCGTCGAGCGAGGCGACGCGGTCGATGGCGCTCGTGAGGGCCGCATCGAGCCGCGCGCACTCGGCCTCGCGATCGGGCCGCGAGGGATCGAAGCGGGCGCGGAACAGGGCCACGAGGAGAGCAGCCGCTTCGGGGTTGGCGGTGGCCACCGTCTCGACATAACTTTGCGAGAAAGGCACGCCGAGCTGCAGCCAATATTTGCAGTAGGCGCGCAGGATCGCGACCTCCCGCGCGGTCAGGCCTCTGGAGAGCACGAGGCGGTTGAAGCGGTCGTTCTCGACCCGTCCGGTGTGAACTTCCAAAAAAGTGGTTTCGAAGACCTCGCGGACCCGCTCGACGTCCACGTCGCCCTCGACCACGGGCCGGGCGACGAAATCGTGGATGGCGAAGCTACGACCCTCGGCGTCGCGCAAGACGGCCGGCTCTTCGGCGAGCACCTCGAGGCCCAGGCTCTCCAGGATCGGCAGAGCCTGGGCGAGCGGTAGCGCCCCATCGGGGCGGATCACCTTGACCCGCACGAGCTCGCGATCCTCGAGCCGACGGTAGAGGCGGACAGAAAGGGGGCCGATCTCGCCTCGGGCAAGCCGGTCGACGGCGCGCAGGTCGGGGACCGCAGCGCGTGCCGGTACGCTTTCCCGATAAGCCGCCGGGAAGCCGGCGCCGTAGAGCCGGAACAGCCGGTTGCCCTCCTCCTCGCCGAGTTCGCGCACGAGCGCTTGTGCCAACCGATCGGTCCAGCTCTGCGCCGCGTCGGCCACGAGCCGCTCGAGGCGGGCGGGGTCGAGCCCGACGGGCAGGCCGGTCGGGGTGCGCACGGTCAGGAGAATGCGGGCCAGCCGAGCTTCGGAGACGAGGGCTTGGAACTCGCTCTCGCCACCCCCGAGCTCGGCTTCGAGCAGGCGCTGGATCCGCTCTCGAAGGGCGGTGTTGTACTGTTCTCGCGGGACGAAGAGGAGGCAGGAGACAAACCGACCGAACGGGTCGGGCCGGACGAACATCCGCACCCGGGCCCGATCTTGGAGGTGCAGGATCCCGATTGCCGTCTCGTAGAGTCGATCGAGGTCCGTTTGGAGCAGTTCGTCGCGCGGGAAGGTCTCCAGGATGTGGGCCAGGGCTTTGGCAGCATGCCCGCCGGGTGGAAGGGCGGCGCGCCGCATCACCGCTTCGACTTTACGACGCAGGAGCGGGATCTCGCGCGGGCTGCGGTTGTAAGCGGCCGATGTGAGCAAGCCCAGGAAACGGTGCTCGCCGATCACCGTCCCATCCGGCGCGTAGCGCTTGACGCCTACGAAATCGAGCCAAGCGTCCCGGTGGACGGTCGAGCGGGAATTGGCTTTGGTGAGGGTGAGGGGCGCCTCGGCGGCCATCGCCTTCTCGCGCAGAGCGACGGGCAACGCGGCGAAGCTCTCCGAGCGGGCCGCCCGACGATGGCGGGCGAGGATGCCGAGCGCACTCTCCGCCTCGCGCAAGAGCTGCGGTCCGTCGGTCTCGCGGACCAGCCGATAGCTCGCGGCCCCGAGCAGCACGAGATGATCTTCGGCGAGCCAGCGCAGAAAAGCGTGGATCTCGGCGAGCTCCTCGGGAGCAACCGCTTCGGGTGGCGGCCGACAATCCTCGATCGACCGCTCGAGCAGGGCGCGCATCGCTTGCCAATCACGCACCGCGGCGCGCACGTCGGCGAGCACCCGTGACAAGTCGTTCTCGAGGGCCGAGAGCTTCGCGGGATCGCTCAGCCGGTCGACCTCGACGTGGATGAAACTCTCGACCGAGACGCCGGGAGCCCGCTCTTCGGGCACGGCGAGGAGGGCCCCGACCCCGTCGCGGCACACCGGGACCACCGGGTGGACGGTGAGGTGCACGGCCAACCCGTGGCGGGCCAGCGCCATGGTCACGCTGTCGACCAAGAAGGGCATGTCGTCATTGACGATTTCGACGATCGTGTGCGTCGATTGCCAACCGTGCCGGTCGATTTCCGGGTTGTAGACGCGCACGAGCGCGGTCTCCGGTGAGCGCCGCCTGCCGAAACGGAGATGGGCCAGAGCCGCCCCGTAGAGATCGAGAGGGTCGAGGCCCAAGAGATCGGCCGGCGGGACGCCCGCGAGCCAACGTCGCAGGAACGCTCGGGCGAGGTCGCGCTCGGCAGGGTCGACCCGTTCCTCGACGCTCCGCAGCACGCAGTCGACCAGCTCCGCCGCGCGCGGCTCGATCGTGGCGATCATCGCAGATCCCTCCGTGCCCGCTCCCGCTCGGCCCTCTTCAAGCACAGCAGGGTTGACGAAGCATTAAACGATCGCCGGCTCGTGGGCCGTCCGGTTGTGTCCGGAAAGGCGCTCCGCTATGAGGGTAGCGTGGAAGAGCGGCGCGGTACCGCCGAACGAGACAGGGGGGCATCGGATGACGAGGTGGCACCTCTCGAGGCGCAGTCTTTTGCTCGGGGCTTCCGGCGTCGCGGTCGCCGGGGCGATGCTCGGCCGGCCGCGTGGCGCCTACGCCGCGGGCAAGCTTTCGGTCGGCTTTTGGGATCATTGGGTCCCGGGCGCGAACGACACCTTGACGCGGCTCTGCCGCGAATGGGCTGCAAAGGAGAAGATCGATCTCACGATCGACTACATCCCCTCGCAGGGTAACAAGCTTTTGCTGACGATCGCGGCCGAGGCCCAGGCTCGCTCCGGCCACGACATTTTGGCCATGAACACCTGGCTGCCGGGGAGCCACGCCGAGCGGCTCGAGCCGGTCGACGACGTGATGAAGGACGTGCTCGCCAAGAACGGGCCGACGAACCCGGTCGTCGAATATCTGGGTAAGCCGGACGGGCATTGGCGGGCGGTGCCGGCGACGCCGGGCTCGCAGATGAAGGGGCCGGCCTCGCGCATCGATCTGCTCAAGGAACACGCCGGCATCGACATCCTGGCGATGTATCCCCCGGACGGGCCGGCCACGCCGGCGGCCGAGCAGTGGACCTGGGATGCCCTTCTCGCGGCCGCGGAAAAATGCCACAAGGCGGGCTTCCCGTTCGGCATCGGCCTCGGCACCACCTCGGACAACGTCGACACCTGGGGCTCGCTCTTCCATGCGTTCGGAGCACGGCTCGTCGACGAAAAGGGCAACATCGTCGTCAAGTCGGATGCGACGCGGGCAGCGCTCGAATTCGCGAAGAAGCTGGCGGCGTTCCTGCCGGCCGACGCGATCGCCTGGGACGACGGCTCGAACAACCGCTGGCTGATTTCGGGTAAGGGAGCTTTGATCTTCAATCCGCCCTCGGCTTGGGCGGTGGCCAAGCGGGATGCACCGCAGGTGGCCGAGAAGGTCTGGCACCATCCCGCTCCCAAGGGGCCCAAGGGTCGCTTCGGCCCGTACCTGCCCTATTATTGGGCGATCTGGTCCTTCAGTCCGAACAAGTCCGCGGCGAAGAGTCTCCTCGCCCATCTCTCGACCCGCGAGGCGGCGGAACAGTTGGTGGCCGCGAGCCAGGGTTACGACATCCCCGGCTATCTTTCGTTCAACGATTTCAAGACGTGGAACGAAGAGGGGCCACCCCGGGGCACCCTGCGACATTATCCGCCGACCAAGGACCAGATCCTGTCGATCGCTGCCGCCCCGGCACCCCACAAGATCGCGGAGCAGATCTACAACCAGGCGACGATCACCAAGATGATCGCGCGGATCGTCCAAGGTGGCGATTCGATCGACAAGGCGATCGCCTGGGCCGAGAGCGAGCTCGAAGGCTTCATGCGCGGCTGAGGCAGCCTTGGCCGGCCTTTGGCTTCGAGAGCGGGAGGCCGGCCCCGGGAGGACGAGGATGGCGCAGGCGGCAGCGATCGGCGGCGCCCTCGAGGAGCGCGGGGCGTCTCGCGGAGGTGGTCTCGCGCGGCGCCGAGCGCGGATCGCCTTCCTTCTCTGCCTGCCACTGATCTTGCTGGTGCTCGCCCTGGTGATCTACCCTGCCTTCTATTCGTTGCATCTCGCCACGCTCAACAAGAGCATGACGCGGTTCGTCGGCCTCGCGAACTTTGCCTTTTTGTTCAAACGTGAGACCTTCTGGATGGTGGTCGAACAGTCGGTGATCTTCGCGGTCGGGGCGGTAGTCTTCAAGGCATTGATCGGCTTCGTCTTGGCACATCTCGTGCACCGACTGCCGCAGAGAGGTCAGCGGGCTTGGCGCGGCATGTTGCTCGTACCGTGGGTGATTCCGCCGGCCATGAGCACGCTCGTCTGGTGGTGGATGTACGAGCCGTCGTACAGTGCGCTGAACTGGCTGCTCGCCGGCATGGGCTTCGCGCCGGTGCCGTGGCTCGGCGATCCGTATTGGGCTCGCTTCGCGGTCATCCTGGTCAATGTATGGTACGGCGCGCCGTTCTTCATGATCATGTACTTGGCCGCGCTGAAGTCGGTTCCGGCCGAACTCTACGAATCGGCCGAGATCGACGGCGCCAATGCCTGGCAGAAGCTGATTTATGTGACCTTGCCGATGCTACGGAACATCATCGCGATCACGGTGCTGTTCTCGCTGATCGTCACCTTCGCGAATTTCGACATCGTGCGAATCTTGACCGCCGGCGGGCCGCGCGACATGACACACGTGTTCGCCACCTGGGCGTTCAAGCTCGGCATCGAGTCGAACGACATCCCGCTCGGAGCGTGCGTCTCGCTGTTCATGTTCCCGATCCTCGGGATCGCCGCGGTCTTCATTTTGCGCGACGTGCACCGGCGGTCGCGGGAGCTCGCTGGTGTCGCGGCCTGAGGTGGCTGCCCCGGGGGCGGAAAAGGCGCCGACGGGGGATCTTCGCCGGCAGCGACGCTGGGCGCTCTGGTCGGCCTATGCGTGCCTGGGGCTGTTCTGCGTCTTCTTCCTCGCCCCGCCGATCTATGCGCTCGTCACGTCGTTGAAGACGAGCCAGGAGATCGCCGCTCTCGAGGGGAATCCCTGGCTCGTGCGCGACCCCACCCTCGCCAACTACGCGGCCTTGCTCGGCTCGAGCACGTTCCTGAGGTTCTTTTGGAATTCGGCCAAGGTCGCGGTGATCGTCGTGGCCGTCACGATGGTGATCGCCACGCTCGCGGCGTTTTCGTTGGCGCGGATGCGGTTCTTCGGCTCGACGGCGCTGGCGACCGGCGTGTTTCTGACCTACCTGATCCCGGAAACGCTGTTGTTCATCCCATTGTTCCAGATCTTCACCTGGTTGCGTGATGTGACAGGGATCGAGTTCATCAACAGATGGTGGATCCTCTGTATCGTCTACCCGACGCTCACCGTGCCGTTCTGTACCTGGATCCTGATCGGTTACTTCTCGTCGATTCCGAAGGAGCTCGACGAGGCGGCGATCGTCGACGGCGCGTCGACGCTGCAATTGCTCCTCAAGGTGTTCTTGCCGGTGGCGCTGCCGGGTTTGATCGCGGCCACCATCTTCGCGTTCACGGTGTCGTGGGCGCAGTTCCTCTACCCACTCGCCTTCACGACCTCACTCGATCAGCTGGTCCTGCCGGTCGGGATCGTCACCAACTTGATCAAGGGCGACGTATTCAATTGGGGCCAGATCATGGCGGGTGCCTTGCTGACCGCGGCGCCTCCGGTCCTGCTCTACGCATTCTTGATGGACTACTACATCGCCGGGTTGACGGCCGGTGCGACCAAGGGCTGAGGAGCGCCGCGCTCAGTGGCCGCGGAGCCCCAGGATCCGCAGCCGCAGGGCGTTGAGCTTGATGAAGCCCGCCGCGTCGCGCTGGTCGTAGACGTCGTCGGCTTCGAACGTCGCGAACTCCTGGCGGTAGAGGCTCACCGGGCTCTTGCGGCCGACGACGCTCGCCTGGCCCTTGAAGAGCTTCATCCGGACGGTCCCGGTGACGTTGTCTTGGCTCTTGTCGATCAACGCCTGCAGCATCTCCCGCTCCGGGCTGAACCAATAGCCGTTGTAAATGAGCTCCGCGTAGCGCGGCATGAGCTCGTCTTTGAGGTGGGCTGCGCCGCGGTCGAGGGTCAAACTTTCCATGGCCCGGTGTGCGAGGAGGAGAACGGTGCCGCCCGGGGTCTCGTAGACCCCGCGTGACTTCATACCGACATAACGGTTCTCGACGAGATCGAGCCGACCGATGCCGTTGGCGCCCGCGAGATCGTTGAGACGGCGGAGCAGGTTGGCGGGCGACAACGGCTCGCCGTCGATGCTCACCGGATCGCCGCGCTCGAAACCGATCTCGACGTAGGTCGGCTTGTCGGGGGCGAGCTCGGGAGCGATCGTGCGGGTGAACATCTCCTCTTCGGGCTCGACCCAGGGGTCCTCGAGCGCGCGCCCTTCGTAAGAAATGTGCAAGAGATTGGCGTCGGTGCTGTAGGGTGGCTCGCCGCGCTTCCCACGGGGGATCGGAATCTGGTGCCGTTCCGCGTACTCGACGAGTTTGTCGCGGGAATCGAGATCCCACTCACGCCAGGGGGCGATGACCTTGATGTGCGGGTTCAGAGCGTAGCAGGTGAGCTCGAAGCGGACCTGATCGTTGCCCTTCCCGGTGGCCCCGTGCGCCACCGCATCGGCGCCGACTTGGGCGGCGATCTCGATCAGACGCTTGGCAATCAGCGGACGGGCGATCGACGTTCCGAGCAGATAAGCGCCCTCGTAGAGCGCGTTCGCCCGGAACATCGGGAAAACGTAATCGCGAACGAACTCTTCCTTGAGATCCTCGACGAAGACCTGCGCGGCACCCATCATCTCGGCCTTGGCCCGGGCGGGCTCGAGCTCCTCGCCTTGCCCGAGGTCGGCGGTGAAGGTCACGACCTCGCAGCCATAGGTTTCCTTGAGCCAGCGCAGGATGACCGATGTGTCGAGCCCGCCCGAATAGGCGAGCACGACTTTGCGGACTTTCTTGTCCATGAGCGCTCCCCGCGCAGCCCCGGCGACCGGCCGCCTCTGCGCCTCAAACCTGGGTATCGACGGCGCCACCCTCGGCCTTGCCGGCCTCGCCCGGCGCGGGTGCCTTGGCAACGCCGACGAGGGCCGGCCGCAGCAGCCGGTCGGCGAGCACATAACCGGGCTGCAGGACCTCGGCAATCGAGCCGGGCGGTAGCTCCGCGGTCGGCACCTCGAACATCGCCTGGTGCAGCGCCGGATCGAAGCGCGCGCCGCGCTCGGGCTGGACCTTGGCGATCCGGTGTTTCTCGAACAGTGCCAAGAGCGTGCGCTCGGTCATCTCGACGCCGGTCAGGAGGGTCTGGAAGAGCGGGTCCCGACCGTCCGCCCCGGCCGGCACCGCGGCGAGCGCACGGCGGAGATTGTCGGCGACCTCGAGCAGGCCTCGGGCGAAGGCGGTGATCGCGTATTTGCGGGCCTCGTCGAGCTCCCGCTCCTTCTGCCGGCGGACGTTCTCGACCTCGGCCAGCGCCCGCATGAGGCGATCGTTCAAGCTCGCGATCTCGGCGTGGAGGGCGGCCACCGTCTCCGCCGTCGGCGCCGGGGTCGGGGCGGTCGTCTCGGGACCTTCCGCTCCGGCGGGCGGCGCCGCGGCGGGTTGCTCCTGCTGCTTCTCGTTCTGCATCATTCGAGCTCGCTTTCCGGGGTTCCCAACATGCGGCTCACGACCCGCGCCGTGTAGTCGACGACCGGGATGACTCGCGCATAGTCGAGGCGGGTCGGGCCGATCACGCCGATCGCCCCCACCACTGTCGAGCGGCGGCCGTCGCCGGCCCGGTAGGGTGCGACGATGGTCGAGCAGCCCGAAAGGCCGAACAGCTCGTTCTCACGCCCGATGAAGATCTGCACGCCCTTGGCGCGCTGGGTGAGCTCGACGAGGCGCAGCACGTTCTTCTTGGCCTCGATCTGCTCGAACAGGGAACGGATCCGCTCGAGGTCAACCAGGTTGGTGACGTCTTCGAGGAGATGCGCTTGGCCGCGCACGAGCAGGATGCCGCCCTCGCGCTGGATGTCCTCCGCCCAGGTGGCGAGGCCGCTCGCCACGAGGCGCTGCGAGAGCTCGTCGAGCTGGGTGCGTCGCTCCTCGATCTCGGTTCGGATCAGACGGCAAGCCTCTTCGAAGCTGCGACCGGCGAGCCGGGTCGTCAGGTAGTTGCCCGCCTCGACCAGGGTCGAGGTGGGCATGCCGACCGGGACCTCGATCACCCGGTTCTCGACGAGCCCGTTGTCGGTCACCAGGATGACCAGGGCGCGACCGGGCGAGAGGGGCACGAATTCGACATGCTTGAACGGCCGGTCGGCCGTCGGTGAAGCGACCAGCCCGGCGCAGCGGGCGAGGCTCGAGAGAGTTTCGGTGGCTTCGCGCAACACGGCCTCGACGCTTCGGCCCGAGCCTGCGAGCCGGCTTTCGATCATCCGCCGCTCGGCTTCGGGTAAGGGTGCGGCTTCGAGCAGCCCGTCGACGTAGAGGCGCAGCCCCAGTTCGGTCGGCAACCGGCCGGCCGAGGTATGGGGAGCGAAGAGGAGGCCAGCCTCCTCGAGATCGGCCATGACGTTGCGGATCGTGGCGGGGCTCAAGTGCTCGTCGAGGCGGCGCGAGATCGTCCGCGAGCCGACCGGCTCGCCGGTCTCGACATAGGCATCGACGATCCGGCGGAAGATCTCCCGCGATCGCGCGTTGAGTTCGACGATCATGAAGGCTCGATGGGTGCAGGGTCCGACCGCCCCGCCTATGTAGGGAGGGGTCGCTACGGGGTCAACGCGACCCGGCTCGCCGGGCGGCCGTGCAGACGGGAGGACGGGCCCTTGCGCATCCGTGAGATCCGCGTGTTCGCTGTCGAGTTGCCGTTGCTCGAAGGGCGCTACGCTTGGGCCGACGGGCGCGCGGTCGAGCGCTTCGACAGCACCCTCGTGTCGGTCGCCACCGACGACGGGCTGGTCGGCTGGGGCGAGGTCTGCCCGCTCGGTCCGGCCTATCTTCCGGCCCATGCCGCCGGTGCGCGAACCGGTCTCGCCGAGGTCGGGCCCGCACTCTTGGGCTGCGATCCGCGCGACCTCGACCTCGTCCACCGGCGCATGGCCAGGGCCCTCAAGGGCCACCCGTTCGTCAAGTCGGCGCTCGATATGGCGTGCCACGATCTCGCCGCGCGCGCCCAGGGCGTGCCACTCGCGACCCTCTTGGGGGGCACCGATGGCGAGGCGGTCGAACTTTACCGGGCGATCTCGCAGGACACCCCGGAGGCGATGGCGGCAGCGGTGGCGCGCTACCGAGACGAGGGCTATCGGCGGTTCCAACTCAAGGTCGGTGGCGAGCCGGACGTCGACATCGAGCGGATCCGGGCGGTGCGTGCCGTTCTCGATGGCGGCGAGGTCCTGGTGGCGGATGCGAACACGGGCTGGCTGCCACACGAAGCGCTCCGCGTCGTGCGCGCGGTGCGAGAACTGGACCTGTACATCGAGCAGCCCTGCGCCACTCTCGAGGAGTGCCTGATCGTGCGTCGCGCCTGCGATCATCCGATGGTGCTCGACGAGATCGTCGACGGTGTCGGGGCGCTGCTCGCCGTTTGGCGTGCCGGGGCGGCCGATGTCGTCAACCTCAAGATCGCCAAGCTCGGTGGTCTGCGACCGACCCGGCTCGCCCGCGATCTTTGCGTCGAGCTCGGCATCGCCATGACCATCGAAGACAGCTGGGGCGGGGACGTGACGACCGCAGCGATCGCGCATCTCGCGCACAGTACGCCCGAGCCGTTCCGCTTCTCGGCGACCGACTTCAACAGCTATGTCGGTCGCTCGGTCGCGCCCGATCCGGTACGCCGGGTGGCCGGTCGGATCCGAGCGCCGACGGCACTCGGTCTCGGGGTCGAGATCGACGAGGAAGCGCTCGGTCCGCCCATCCTGGTGGTCCGTTGAGACGAGGAGGGCGGCCCGGGGGCCGCCCTCCGACCGGTCGCTCGGGGACCGGGTCAGTAATCACCGCCGCCGCGCGGCCCGCCGTATCCGCCGCCACCCGAGCGGGGCCCGCGGGGACCGCGCGGTCCACCGAAGCCTCCACCAGGTCCGCCGCGGTCGGCGAAGCCACCGCGCGGTCCACCGTAACCGCCGCCACCCGGACCACCCGGGCGGGGACCGCGCGGTGCGCGGGGACCGCCACCCGGACCACCGGGACCGCCGCGCTCCTCGGCCAAACGCACGGCGATGCTCCGGCCGTTCATCTGGTAGCCGTCGAGCTCACGAATGGCCGTCTCGGCCTGCTCGGGCGTGCCCATCTCGATGAAGCCGAAGCCACGCGACTTGCCGGTTTCCCGATCGGTCGCGATCTTGGCGTAGACGACTTCACCGTGGGCACTGAATAGGTTGGTCAGCTGCTCGACGGTGGTGGTGAAGGGGAAATTCGCAACGAAAAGCTTGCGTGACATCGACTGGGTCCAGGGCACGTTGACGACAGCGGAAGACAGACAGCCCGAAACGAATCGATCCGATCCGAAAGGTCCACGATTTCCCTGATACCGTGGTCTAGACGTGCCCCGAGGATGGGCGAAGCGAGGAACTCGCACACCGGACCGCAGCAGGCCATCACACCGACGTTCGAAGCAGGGAGGCAGTGGGAGGAGACGTCTCGATCCCCTACGGGCTCTAGCTTCCGCGCTGATTATAGACGAAGGGGGAGGGCCCGGCGAGGGAAAAATCCGCCCGACCGGTGCAGGCCCCTAGACCCGTGCGGCGCGGGCCCGCTGCCGCTTCCGCACCGCGTCGCCGAATGCCGCGAAGAGTCGCCGGGAGACCGGGTCCCCGAGGACTCGCCACTCGGGATGCCACTGGACGCCGAGGGCGAAGGCTCGGGCGCCCTCGACGCGCACCGCCTCGATCGTGCCGTCGTCCGCCACGGCCTCTACGACCAAGCCGGGGGCGAGCCGGTCGATCCCCTGGCCGTGCAACGAGTTGACCAGGATCGTCTCGGCGCCGTCGAGGAGCTGCTGAAGGAGGCCCCCGGCCCGTAGCCGGACCCGGTGGCGTGGCTCGTAGCGCTCGGCCCAGGGCCGGCTCTTGTCGGAGCGGTGGTCGGCGCGCCCCGGCACCTCGTGCAGCTGCTGGTGGAGCGTGCCGCCGAGCGCCACGTTGAGTTCCTGGATCCCGCGGCAGATGGCGAACAGCGGCACGCCGCAGGCGATCGCTCGCCGCATCAGCGGCAGCGTGGTGGCATCGCGCCTTGGATCGGCGAGATTGCCCGGCCGAGGCGGCGGGCCGCCGTACAGGCTCGGGCAGACGTTCGACGGGCTGCCGGTGAAGAGCAAGCCGTCGAGCCGGGTCAGGAGCGCGTCCAGCATCCGCTCCTCGCCGAGCGCCGGGACGATGACGGGTAAAGCTCCGGCTCCGAGCCGCACGGCCTCGACGTAGCGATCGACGACCGAATGGTAAGGTGCGTGCTCACCCTGCTTGAGGCAGGCCGTGACACCGACCACCGGCGGGCCCGGCTCGGGGTCGACCGGAGCGTCCGGCTCGATGCCCGGGACGCGCGCGAGGGATCCGCCCCCGGTGTCCATCCGCTCAGCTCGATTCGGCGGGCACATCGGCCGCGGTGGAAATCGGGATCTTCCGCGGCCGCATCGCCTCCGGGACGACCCGTTCGAGGCGGATGTCCAAGAGGCCCTTCTTGAGGCTCGCGCCGACCACCCGGACATGGTCCGCGAGCTGGAAACGATGCTCGAAGGCGCGCTGCGCGATGCCGCGGTGGAGATACTCCACGTCCTTCTCGGGCTCGCGGATCTGCCCTTTCACCGTCAACAGATTGTCGTGGACGGTGATGTCCAGGTCCTCTTCGCCGAAGCCCGCCACCGCCATGGTGATGCGGTAACGGTCGGGGCCCTGCTTGACGATGTTGTAGGGCGGATAGGAAGTGTCTCGCTGCGCTTCGCGCAGCGCGGCATCGAAGAGCTTGTCCAGCCGCTCGAACCCGATGGTCGAGCGGAACAAGGGCGAGAGATCCAAGTTGCGCATGCTCATCGTCCTCTGTCGAGCGACCGGGACGTCACGTGCCTCGCGAGGACGGCGCGGGCGTCCCATTCCGAGCGGCGGGCCCCGCAGGCACCCGCCGGCCGTGGATTTGGGTGGGGTTGTCGGCCGGTCAAGGCCGCCTCCGGGTGGTGGCGAGCCGCCTCTCGCCGAGTCCGGGGGTGGGTCGACGACACCCGCGCGGGCGGCGCGGGATCTGCAACCTCGGGGGTCGCCGTCACGGCCTCGATCTCTCCACCGATGGTTCCCTCGGGCGCAGCGGGTCGTACCGCCTGCCGATTGCCCGCCCGGGGCTCGGCCGGCGGCGGGCTCGGCGAACGGCGCGAGCGCGAGAAAATCGTACGGACGAAGCGTCAACAGTTCGTTGAGGAGGCCGTCGACGGGAGCACGGGTCGGTCGCGGTCGGCGTGGTCGGCGAGCCGCTCAGCCGCGCTGCGCCCGGCCGGCAACGGTGTCGCGGCTTCCCACCGGGCACCCCTCCGCTAAGATGGTCTCGGGTAGCTCGGGAGGCCCAAGGCCGTGCTACGTTACGTGGCCCATCGCTTGCTCGTGATGGTGCCGACCCTCCTCGCCATCAGCTTGATCACCTTCGTGATCATCCAACTGCCGCCGGGCGATTTCCTCTCGGCCCAGCTGGCCGAGCTGCAGGCCCAAGGGGAGACCCTGCAGCAAGAAAAAATCGAGCATCTGCGCAAGCTCTACGGCCTCGACCAACCGATGTGGGTCCAATATCTGCGCTGGTTGTGGGGGCTGCTCCACGGCGATCTCGGTTGGTCGTTCGAGTACGACCGGCCGGTGACCGAGGTCATCGGTGACCGGATCTTCCTGACCTTCGTCGTATCGTTCGCGACGATCCTGTTCACCTGGTTGATCGCGTTCCCGATCGGCGTCTACAGTGCGACACATCAGTACAGCTGGGGCGACCACGGGCTGACCTTTTTGGGCTTCCTCGGGCTCGCGACGCCGAACTTTCTCCTCGCCCTCGTCCTGCTTTACCTCGCCAACGTGTGGTTCGGTACCTCGATCGGCGGCCTGGTCGATCCACAATATCTCGACCAGCCGATGAGCTTCGAGAAGTTCCTCTCGGTGCTCGAGCATCTGTGGATCCCGGTGGTCATCATCGGCACCTCGGGAACCGCCGCGATGATCCGCCGCCTCCGTGCCAACCTCTTGGACGAGTTGCAAAAGCCCTACGTGGTCACGGCCCGCGCCAAGGGCTGCCCGCCCGGCCGCGCACTGGTCAAATATCCGCTGCGCATGGCCCTCAACCCGTTCATCGCGGACATCGGGAACCTGTTGCCGGAATTCATCTCCGGCTCGGCCCTGGTCTCGGTGGTGTTGTCGCTGCCCACCACCGGGCCGGTCCTGGTGCGGGCGCTGCAGACCCAGGACATGTACCTGGCCGGCTCGTTCCTGATGCTCGAGGCGTTCCTCGTCGTGCTCGGGGTGCTGATCTCGGACATCTTGCTGGCTTGGCTCGATCCGCGGATCCGCTTCGGTGGGGGGCAAGCCCGATGACCGACGTCCGGGCCCGCGACGAGCAGCACGTCCCCGAGCATTGGGTCGATCGAGCGCCGTTCGATCCCGAGGAAGCCGACCGCGTCCTCACGCCCGAACAGCAGCGGTTCTACACGGCGTCGCAGTGGCGACTGATGTGGTGGCGCTTCTGCCGCCATCGCCTTGCGGTAGCGTCGCTCCTCTTCCTCGGCCTGCTCTACGCGAGCACCCTGGTGACGGAGTTCCTGGCGCCGTACGGCCCGCACACCCGCAACCCGCAGTTCATCAACGCGCCTCCGCAACCTGTCCACCTCTTCCACGAGGGTCGTTTCGTCGGGCCGTTCGTCTACGGTTACAGCTACCGACTCGACCGGGCGACGCTGCGCCGCGAGTACGCGCCCGACCCGGCCAAGGTCCAGCCGCTGCGCTTCTTCTGCCGGGGTGAGCCCTACCGTCTGCTCGGGCTGATCCCGGGCGATCTCCGCCTGGTTTGCCCGGCCGAGCGCGGCACGCTCTTCTTGCTCGGGACCGACCGGCTCGGGCGCGATCTCCTCTCCCGGATCCTCTACGGCGCCCGTGTCTCGCTCACCGTCGGGCTGCTCGGGATCACCGTGAGCTTCGTTCTCGGCATCACCCTGGGCGGCATCTCGGGCTATTACGGCGGCTGGATCGACAATGTCATCCAAAGGTTGATCGAGGTGATCCGCAGCTTTCCGACGATCCCGCTCTGGCTCTCGCTATCGGCGGCCATGCCGGTCAGCTGGGACCCTCTTTGGGTCTATTTCGGGATCACGATCATTCTCGGCCTCATCGACTGGACCGGTTTGGCACGTGCCGTGCGTTCGAAGGTCCTGGCGCTGCGGGAAGAGGAGTTCGCCCAAGCCGCTCGGCTGATGGGCGCTCGACCGGGTCGGATCATCGGTCGGCATCTCGTGCCCTCCTTCATGAGCCATCTGATCGCCTCGGCGACGCTCTCGATCCCGGGCATGATCTTGGGCGAGACGGCCCTCTCCTTCCTCGGGCTCGGAGTCCGGGCGCCGATGGTGAGCTGGGGTGTGCTCCTCAACGATGCGCAGAACGTCAACGTCGTGGCGCTCTATCCCTGGCTTTTGCTGCCGGTCGTCCCGGTGATCCTGGTCGTCCTGGCGTTCAATTTCTTGGGCGACGGGCTGCGCGACGCGGCCGACCCCTACAGCGGGCGCTGACGCGCGGCGCGACAGACCGGGGTGGCGAAGCTCGCCCCGATGCACGCGGGGGCTCGGCGGCCGCGACGGGTCGGCAAGGGAGCGAGGCTTCCATGGCCGTACTCCCCTGCCGAACGACAAGGTGTCGAAGCTGAGGGCAGCAGGTCGCTCGCGGGCGACACGCTGCGGTCGGTCCGCGAGACGCGGTGCGAAGACAAGGCGGTGCGCGCGCCACGGCCCGCTCGCGACGGGTGAGAGCCGCCTCGAACGGGCCGGCGGCGATCGCGAGGGGAGCCGGCGCAGCCCGATCGTCGGACCCTCGGGATCAGTTGCTCATGAGGCGGCGGAGGAGTTCGTCGAACTGGTCGAGGGAGGAGAAGCGGATGTTGAGCCAGCCACCCGCGCCCGAGCGGCGGACGACGACGGGAAAGCCGATGCCCGCCGAAATCTCTTGCTCGATGGCGGCGAGATCGGGATCGCGCCGGCGGGCTTGTCGGCGGTCGGGTCGGGACTGCGCCTGGCTGCGGACCAGGGCCTCGGTCTCACGCACCGAAAGCTCGCGGCGGACGACTTCATGGGCGAGGGCTGTCGGATCGGCAGCGCCCAGAAGCGCCCGGGCGTGGCCCGCCGTGATCCGGCCGGCCTCGAGCAGGCCCGCCACCTCCTCGGGAAGCGCCAAAAGCCGGAGCGTATTCGCCACGTGGCTTCGGCTTTTGCCGACGAGCGCACCGACCTCTTCCTGGTCGTGGCCGAACTCGTCGATGAGCTTCCGATAGGCGCGGGCCTCCTCGAGTGGGCCGAGGTCGGCGCGCTGCAAATTCTCGACCAGGGCGAGTTCCAGGACCTGCCGGTCGTCGAGCTCGCGGACGACGACCGGGAGCTCGTGCAGCCCGGCGCGCTGGGCCGCTCGCCAGCGGCGCTCACCGGCGACGATCTCGTAGCCCGGGGCCCCGGCCGGCGCCGGCCGCACGAGGAGGGGTTGGAGGACGCCCTTCTCGCGGAGCGATCGAGCGAGGGCTTCAAGTTCCTCCTCGGGAAAATTTCGGCGCGGCTGGAGGGGCGAGGGCCGGAGGAACTCGATCGGGACGACCTCGGTCGTCCGCACTCGGTCGCCGCCGGTCGGGGCGAAGAGCTCTTTCTCGCCGCCGAGAAGGGCCGCGAGGCCCATCCCGAGGCTCCGTCGCCGCCCGGATCCCTGTTCGTCCGCGCTCATGGGCGGGCGCAGCTCAGGCTGCCCGAGCCGGCTCGGGCGACTTGCGCAACAGCTCACCTGCGAGTTTGGCGTACGCCTTCGAGCCGGAGCAGGCGAGGTCGTAGAGGAGCACGGGGAGTCCGTGGCTCGGAGCCTCCGAGATGCGCACGTTGCGGGGGATCACGGTCTCGAAGACGCGCTCGCCCAAAAAGCTGCGCACGTCGGTCTCGACCTGACCGGAGAGGTTGTTGCGCCGGTCGAACATGGTGAGGAGCACGCCTTCGATCTCGAGGATCGGGTTGTAGCTGCGTCGGACGCGCTCGATCGTGCGCAGGAGCAGACTCAAGCCCTCGAGAGCGAAAAACTCGCACTGCAGCGGCACGAGGACGGCGTGGGCGGCAACCAGGGCGTTGACCGTCAAGAGCCCGAGCGAAGGCGGGCAATCGACGAGGGTCAGATCGAATCCGCCGGCGAGACCGGCCAGGGCGTCCTTGAGCCGGTAGACGCGGCGCGGATCGGCCACGAGCTCGACTTCGGCAGCGGAGAGGTCGACCGTGGCCGGCACGATCGAGAGCCCGGGTACCCGGGTCGGGAGGACCGCGTCGGTGATCGTCGCCCGGCCGAGGATCAAATCGTAGCTCGTGATCCGGCGCGCAGCCCGCTCGATGCCGAGGCCGGTCGAAGCGTTCCCCTGGGGGTCGAAGTCGACGATCAGGACGCGGTTGCCGGCAGCGGCGAGGGCCGTGCCGAGATTGATCGCGGTCGTGGTCTTGCCCACGCCGCCTTTCTGGTTGGCGATCGCGACGATTCGCTCACGGGGCATGGCGCTCGTCCGGCTCGGTCCCGATGGCGCGCACCTGCTCGATCTCGAGGACCCGCCCCTCGGGCGAGCTGAGACTCGGGTGGAGGCGCGCCGCGATCTTCCAGGAGCGTCGAGCCCGGGTCAACTCGCTCTCGACCTCGCGGCCCTTGAGGAACAGAAAACGTGTCCGGGCGTGGGCGAAGCGCAGCGCGAGCGGCAGGAGCTCCTCGAGCGGCGCGAGGGCGCGCGCGGTGACGACGTCGGCCGGCGGCAGGTTCAGGTCTTCCGCCCGGGCGGCATGAACCACGACGCCACGGAGGCCGAGCTTCCCCTTGCAGGTGAGCAGGAACGCGGCCTTCCGGCGGTCGCTCTCGACGAGATGGACTGCGGGGACCCCGAGGATGGCGAGGATGAGCCCCGGGAGGCCGGCGCCGCTGCCGAGATCGACCACGCGACGGGTGTCGGGCGGCAGGAAGCGGACGAGCTGGGCGGAGTCGAGGATGTGACGACGCCAGGGATCGTCGAGCGTCGAGGGGCCGACGAGGTTGATCCGAGCTTGCCAGCGACGGAGCTCGTCGAGCCAGAGCTGGAGCCGCTCGAGTGTTTCACGTGAAACGGGGAGCGTTCGAGCGAATTCCGCGGGATCGAGCGGGGCCGGCTCGCTCATGCAGCACGACGGGCGTGCCGCCAGAGGAGCGCCAGGGCCGCGGGTGTCATGCCCGGAACGCGAGCGGCCGCGGCGAGCGTCGCCGGCCGAGCGCGCGTGAGCTTTTCGCGCAGTTCGAGGTTGAGCCCGCCGAGACTCGAATAATCGAGACCATCCGGTAGCACCAGGCGCTGGTCCCGGCGAAACGCTTCGATCTCGGCCTCGAGCCGGCGCAGGTAGGGCGCGTAGCGCGCTTCGATCTCGACCTGCTCGGCGACCTCCGGGGGGACGGTCGAGAGGTCGGGCCAAATCGCGGACAGGCGCCGGAGGTCGACACCCGGGAGCGCCAAAAGTTCCCGGCCGCAGCGCCGCCGGCCGTCCCGGTTGACCTCGAGGCCGTGCGCCGCCGCCTCGTCGGGTGTCAGCGTGAGCTGATCGAGCCGGGCCTCGAGGGCGCGGATCGCTGCTTCCTTGCGGGCGAATCGGCTCGCTCGGGCGGCGCCCACACAGCCGACGGCGATGCCGAGGGGGGTCAAACGCCGGTCGGCATTGTCGGCGCGCAGGACGAGCCGGTACTCCGAGCGCGAGGTGAACATCCGATAGGGTTCACTGGCGCCCTGGGTCACCAGGTCGTCGATCATCACCCCGATCATCGCCTGGGCGCGATCGAGGACGAGGCCGTCGCGGCCGCCGGCGCGAAGGGCCGCGTTGATCCCGGCGAGGAGGCCCTGGGCGGCGGCCTCCTCGTAGCCGGTCGTGCCGTTGATCTGACCCGCGAGGAACAGCCCGGGGATCCGCTCGACCTCGAGGGTCGGTCGGAGCTCGCGCGGGTCGACATGGTCGTACTCGATCGCGTAGCCGGGGCGGACGATCTCGGCCCGCTCGAGGCCCGGGATCGTCGCGAGAAGGGCGCGCTGGACGTCCTCGGGCAGCGCCGTGGAGATTCCGTTCGGATAGACGAGCGGGTCGTCCAGCCCCTCGGGCTCGAGGAAGATCTGGTGGCGGGGACGGTCCGGGAAACGGACGATCTTGTCCTCGAGCGACGGGCAATAGCGGGCGCCGACCGACCGGATTTGGCCGTTGTGCACCGGCGCCTCGTGGAGCCGGTCTCGGATCAGCCGATGAGTCCGCTCGCTCGTCCAGGTGATCCAGCAGTCGACTTGGGCACGGTCGATCCGATCCGTGAGAAAAGAGAAGGGGCAGGGGGGATCGTCGCCCTTCTGCCGTTCGAGGGACGCGAAATCGACGGTGGCACGGGCGAGCCGCGGAGGGGTACCGGTCTTCAGCCGGCCGAGCCTCAAGCCGTGGCGCAGAAGGCTCCCCGACATCCGCTGGGCGGCCGGCTCGCCGAACCGCCCGGCCGGCCAACGCCGGGCGCCGAGGTGGATCTCGCCGCGCAGGAACGTGCCGGTGGCGAGGACGACGGCCCCGGCCTCGAGCCGCTCGTCCGAGGCCGTGGCGACGCCGGCGCATCGCCCGTTCTCGACCAGGAGTTCGGCCACCTCGCCTTCGGCGATCGCGAGCCCGGGCTGTTCGGCGAGGAGACTGCGGATCGCCTCGGCGTAGAGCCGACGGTCGGCCTGAGCGCGCGGGCCGCGGGCCGCGGCGCCCTTGCTCGTTCCCAAGACCCGGAACTGGATACCCGCGGCGTCGATCGCGCGGGCCATCAAGCCGTCGAGCGCGTCGATCTCCCGAACGAGCTGGCCGCGCCCGAGCCCGCCGATCGCCGGGTTGCAGGACATCGCGCCGATGGTCGCCCGGCTCTGCGTCAACAGCACCGTGCGGGCGCCGAGCCGGGCGGCGGCCGCCGCGGCCTCGGTCCCGGCGTGCCCTCCCCCGACGACGAGAACGTCGACCTTGCGCATGCTCGGGCTTGTGCAAAGCGCCGACCCCCTCGTCAAGCGGTGAGACCGCCGGCGGTTCGCGTGCTAGAGCCCCCGGAGCCCACCCGGACGAGGCGGCGGGATGGTCGAGATCGCGCGGATCGTCTTCGAAGTGGCTGGCCTCCTGGCGCTCGTCGCGCTGCTCCCGCCGGCCGCACGCGTTCTCCGTTTGCCCACGACGGTCTTGCTGGCGGCCCTCGGCTGCGGCCTCGCGGCAGCGACGAGCCTCGCCGGGCCGGGCGGCGAGCTCTTGCCGGATCCGCTCCTCGACTTCCTGCGCGGTTTCGGGGAGCTGTCGATCACCTCCGAGCTGTTCCTCTGGGTGTTCCTGCCGATCCTGCTCTTCGAGGCGGCGCTCGCGCTCGATGGCCGCGAGCTCCTCGAGGAGCTCGGCCCGGTGCTCGTCCTGGCCGTTCTCGCGGTCCTCGTTTGTACGCTCGTCGCCGGCTTGGCCGTCTGGTCGACCACGGGGCAGACGCTGCTCGCCTGCCTCTTGGTCGCCGCGATCGTCGCGACGACCGATCCGGGCGCGGTGGTCTCGATCTTCCGCGAAGTGGGCGCCCCGCGGCGGCTCACCACGATCGTGGAAGGGGAGAGCCTGCTGAACGACGCCGCCGCGATCGCGCTCTTCGGCCTCATCCTCACGGCCGTGCTGCGGCCGGCGCAGTTCGACGCGTTCGAGGCGGGGCTCGGCTTCGCAGCGAGCTTCCTCGGCGGCGCCGCGAGCGGAGCGGTGCTGGGTCGGCTGGCGGCCACGCTCGTCGGCCGCCTCGATCGGGGCGGGCCGGCCGAGGTCACCGCGAGCCTCGCGCTCGCCTACCTGTCTTACGCCGTGAGCGATCTTTACCTCGGCGTCTCCGGGGTGGTCGCGACCGTGGTGGCGGGCCTGGTGCTCGGGACGGCCGTCCGGGGCCGCCTCGCGGGCCCGGAGTGGGAGCGGCTCCGAGCGATCTGGGCGCAACTCGGTTTCTGGGCGAGCTCCCTCGTTTTCGTCCTGGCTGCCGCCCTCGTCCCGAGTACCTTGGCGGCGACCCGGGCGAGCGACCTTTTGGCGCTGGGCGCGCTTCTCCTCGGCGCTCTCTTGGCCCGGTCGGTCGTTCTCTACGGGATCATGCCGCTCGTCACGGGCCTGAGCGGTCGCGGCCCGATCGATCGCCGCTACAGCCTGGTCATCCTCTGGGGCGGGTTGCGCGGTGCGGTCACCCTCGCGCTCGCCCTCTCGGTCACCGAAAATCGGCGCGTTCCACCGGAAATCCAGCATCTCGTCTCGGTGCTGGCCACCGGCTTCGTGCTCTTCACCCTGCTCGTTCAGGCCACGACGCTACGACCCCTGCTCCGCTCGCTCGGGCTCGACCGCCTCGGCCCGGTCGAGAGGGTCCTGCGCGAGCGGGTCCTGGAGCTCAGCCGGGCGGAGCTGCGCGATCGCCTGTCGGCCGCGGCCATCCGTCACGGCATCGAGCTCGAAACGCTCCCGCCGATCGCGCTGCCCGCAGAGGGCGGGTCGGCTCCCCCGAAACCCGAAGCCGACACGTCCCGCGAGCAGCTCGTCGCGGCGCTCGCCACGGTGACCGGTCGGGAAAGCGAACTCTATGTCGGCGAGCTGGCGGAACGCATGATCGCCCGATCGACAGGCGCGCTACTGGTGCGACGAGCCGATGCCCTGCTCGATGCGCTGCGGCAGGAGGGCGTGCACGGTTATCGCCACGCCGCCCGCCGGCAGGACGAGCTCGATCCCACGACTCGCCTGGCCGCCTGGCTCCACGTGCGACTCGGTCTCACCGCCCTGCTCGCTCGGCAGCTCGGGCTCCGTCTCGAAAAGCTCTTGGTCCGACGCCGCGTGCTCGAAGAGCTCTTGGGCTTCACGCGCAGCCGCGTTCGCCGGCTGTTCGGCGAGCGGATCGCCGAAACCACCGAACACATCCTCGAAGAGCGGCTCGACGGGGTCGAGCGGCAGCTCGACGCGCTCCGCCTGCAGTTCCCCCAGCATTGGCAAGCGGCCGCCGGCCGTTACCTCGCCCGTGTGGCGCTTCGGATCGAGGAGGAGGACTACGAGCGCCTCCACGCCGAGCGCCTCCTGTCACCCGAGCTGTTCCGCAACCTGCTGGCCGACCTGCGCGCCCGTCAGCGGGCGCTCGAGCGCGTGCCGCGGCTCGATCTGGGGCTCGACCCCGACGCCCTCGTCGCGCGCGTGCCGTTGCTCGCAGCCCTCCCGGCGGAACGGCGGGCCGAGCTTCTCCGGCTACTCCGGCCCCGGCTCGCGCTCCCCGGAGAGCGGATCATCCGGCGCGGTGAGCGGGGGGATGCCATCTACTTCATCGCGTCGGGTGCGGTCGAGGTCGACCTGGACGAGGGTCCGGTCCGCCTCGGAAGTGGTGACGTCTTCGGCGAGATGGCGCTCCTTTTGCACGAGCCGCGCCGCGCCGACGTGACCGCGCTCGGCTATTGCCGTCTGCTCGTGCTCCGCCGCGAGGCTTTCCGCCGCTTCTTGCAACGGCATCCGGAGCTGGTCGAGCAGCTCCGAGGGATCGCGGGCGCGCGCCTCGCGGCGGGCGGTGCCAGCTAGCCGCGGGCCATCGCGGGTCGGGAGCGGGCGTTTCGGCCCGGCGTTTCACGTGAAACGCCGGGCAGACCTGCCCGCTCGGCGCTGGGCGCGGCGGCCGACACTCGGAGGGCACCCCCAGCACGATGGGCTACCCAGCGCGTGCGGAACCTCGGCGCGGTCCTCCCACGCCCGCCTCACTTGCCGATGCAGAACCGGGCGAAAATGCGATCGAGGACGGCGTCGACGCCCGCGCGGCCGGTGAGCCGGTCGAGAGCCGCCACGGCCGTGCGCAGCTCCTCCGCCAGCAGGACGAGCTCGGTGCCGACGGGCGCCTCGAGCAGCCGATCGAGCGCGGCGTTCGCGGCTGCCAACTCGACCCTGTGCCGCTCGCGCGTGACGAGCGCGGACTCGCCTCCCGCCAAGCGATCCCGAGCCATCGCCGCGAGCCGGCCCAGGAAGAGGTCGATGCCGGCGCCCGTACGGCACGAAACGGCCACGACGTCGGACCGGTCGAGCGCCCAAGCGGGCACCGGGGCCGCGTCCACTTTGTTGACGAGGACGAGGCGATCGGCCTCCCGTCCCGGGAAGCCGTCCAACGAACCCGGTGGTGCGGTCGCGTCGAGCACCAGGAGGACGAGATCGGCGCGCTCGGCTCGCTCCCGGGCCCGCTCGATCCCGATCGCCTCGACGGGATCGGCCGCTTCCCGCAGCCCGGCGGTATCGAGGATGGTCAAGGGCAGGCCTTCGAGCTCGAGGGCGACCTCGATCACGTCCCGGGTGGTGCCGGGGTGGGGCGTCACGATGGCCGCCTCTCGGCCCGCCAACCGATTGACCAGGCTGGACTTCCCCGCATTGGGCGGACCGACCACCGCTACGGTCAGGCCCTGGCGCAGCCTTTCGCCGCAACCTGCCCGGGCAAGCGCAGCGGCGATCTCGGCGCGCACGCGCAGCAGACCCGGTCGAGCCTCCTCGAGACGGCCGGCCGCCACGTCGGCCTCTTCCCCCGCGAAGTCGAGCTCCGCCTCGAGCAAGGCGAGCGCGTCGAGGAGCGTCGTTCGCCAAGCTGCACAGTGTCGTCCGAGCTTCCCTTCGGCCTGCTCCAGGGCTTGGTGCAATTGCGCCCGGGCCGAGGCCGTCACCAGATCGTCGATCGCCTCGGCCTGCGCCAAGTCGAGCTTGCCGTTGAGGAACGCCCGACGTGTGAATTCGCCCGGCTCGGCCGGTCGCAAGTCCACGAGCCCCCGCAGCGCCTCCGCGAGCGCGGCGACGACCGCCGGTCCACCGTGATGGTGGATCTCCGCCGCGTCCTCTCCCGTATAACTGCCCGGCCCGGGGAACCAGAGGACCAAACCCCGGTCGATCGGTCGGCCCGAACGGGGGTCCCGTAACGTCCGCAAGGTCGCCCGACGCGGCTCGGGCAGCGGCCGCCCGGTCAGCCCCTGCACGGCCCGGCCCACCGCTGGCCCGGAAAGACGCAGAACCGCGATCGCCGCCCGACCCGGAGTCGTCGCCCAAGCCCAAATCGTCGCCGGGCGGCCCGCCGGGTTCAGCTCTTGCTCTCGCCCCGGGGCTTGCGCGGCGCGCCCGCTGCCGCGGCCGCCATCTGCGCCCAAAGTCCCTGCCATTGCTCCAGGTTGCGCAACGAGAGGGGCAGCCATTGGTCCATCAGGCTCTTGGCGTCCATGGCCTTGATCACCTCGAGCAGCCGTTCCTCGGCCGCCCTCAACAAGGTGCGCTGCATCGGGCCGACGTCGGGCAGCCCGAGAAAGGCGCGCGCCTCCTCCGGCGTGCAATCGATTTGGATGTTGAACTTCATCTCGGCCCCGCTGGCTGCGCCGTCACCCGCGCCCCACTATAGGGACCGAGCGGCCCCGCGTCAGGACCGTGCGGGAGCCCGGAGGATCGGTATGGCGAACGCTCTGGCCGGGGCACTCAGCCCCTATCTGCAGCAACATCGCGACAATCCCGTGGATTGGCGGGAATGGGGCCCGGACGCGTTCGCCCTCGCGCGGGCGACCGACCGACCGATCCTCCTCTCCATCGGCTACGCCGCCTGCCATTGGTGCCACGTCATGGCGCACGAGAGCTTCGAGGATCCGCAGATCGCGGCGCTCATGAACCGTTGGTTCGTCAACGTGAAGGTCGACCGCGAGGAGCGTCCCGACCTCGACGCCGTGTACCAGCAGGCGCTCGCCCTGCTCGGCGAGCAAGGCGGTTGGCCCCTCACGATGTTCCTGGCGCCCGACGGCACGCCTTTTTGGGGTGGCACCTATTTCCCACCCGAGCCTCGCTGGGGTCGCCCCTCCTTCCGCCAGGTCCTGGAGCAAGTGGCCAAGGTCTGGAACGAGGAGCGCGGAAGGATCGAGGCGAGCCGGGCCGCGCTCGCGCGCGCCTTGCGGCAAGCGGGCGAAGCGAAGCCCGGCGGGCCGCCCGATGCCGCGTTCGCCCTCGAGGCCGGCCGTTCGATCGGCGAGGAACTCGATCCGGTGCACGGCGGCTTCGGTGGCGCGCCCAAGTTCCCCCAAGCACCGGCGCTGGCTTTTCTTCTCCAGGTCGCCCTCTGGACCGACGACGAGCGGCTCCAGGCCCGGCTCCTCCACACCCTGCGCCGTATCTGTCAAGGCGGCATCTTCGATCATCTGGCCGGCGGCTTCGCCCGCTACAGCGTCGACGCCTTCTGGCTCGTGCCCCATTTCGAGAAGATGCTCTACGACAATGCCCAGCTTCTCGAATTGCTGAGCGAGGCTTGGGCGATCACGGGCGATGCCCTCTTCGCCACGCGGATCGACGAGACGATTTCTTGGCTGCGCTCCGAGATGTTGGTCGACGGCGCCTTCGCCGCCGCGCTCGATGCCGACAGCGAGGGCGAGGAGGGACGCTTTTATCTTTGGGACCAAGACGAGATCCGCGCCCTGCTCGGACCCGAGGCGCCGTTCTTCGAGCTCGCCTACGGGGTCAGCAAGACCGGCAACTTCGAGGGCCGGAACATTCTGAACCGGCTACACGACCCGGGTCTCGCCGACGCTGCGACCGAAGCACGGCTGGCCCGCTGCCGCGCGATCCTCCGCGAAGCCCGGGCGCGGCGGCCGCGGCCGGCGCGTGACGACAAGCTGCTGGCCGATTGGAACGGACTCGCCATCGCCGCCCTGGCTCGTTGCGGGCTACGGTTCGCTCGCGAGGATTGGATCCGGCTCGCCCACGAGGTGTTCCACGCCGTGTGCGACCGCCTCGGTTCGGGCGATCGCTTGGTGCACGCGGCCCGCGCAGGGCAGCGGGGCGAGCGCGCGTTCCTCGACGACTACGCGCAAATGATCCGGGCGGCCCTGGCTCTCTACGAGACCCGTGCCGACCCGGCGTTGCTGGAGCGCGCCGAGCGCTGGATGGCGCGCGCGACGGCCGTTTTCTCGGACGGCGCTGGGGCGTGGTTCCTCTCCGAGCCCGATCCCGACCTGCCCGTGCGCCCGCGAGCGGCCGTCGACGGGCCGACCCCCGCAGGGTCGGCGACCCTGGCGGTCGAATCGGCGCGGCTCTACGCATTGACCGGCGATCGACGGCACCGGGCGCGTACCGAGGAGATCCTCACCGCGCACGGGGCGGCGGCCCGACGTCACCCCTTCGCGCACGCGACGCTCCTCTCGGCTGCGTTGCTGCTCGAGCGGTCGATCCAGGTCGTCCTGACCGGAACCCGAGGTGCAGCCGAGCTCGCGAGCCTGCTCGACGTCGTCGCTCGGACCGCGCTGCCGAGCCGCGTGCTGGCCGTGGTCGAGCGGGACGGCGCGCTGCCCGCCGGCAATCCCGTGGCGGGCCGGGGAACCTCGGGGGCGCCGGCCGTCGCGCATGTCTGCATCGGCACGACCTGCCTTGCACCGGCGGTCTCGGCGGCCGATCTTGCCGAGCGCTTGCGGGAAGCCCGGCGGCTCGTCGGCTGAGCCGGTCGGGATCGCGAGGAGGGGAGGAACGTATGGGCCTGCGCATTCTCGTTCGCCGATATGGCGGCCCCGAGGTCCTGGAACCCGACAGCTTCGAGCCGGGTCGCCCCGGCCCGGGCGAGGCCCTGGTTCGACAGGAAGCGGTCGGGGTCAACTACATCGACACCTATTTCCGGACCGGGCTCTACCCGGCTCCGGGCGGACTGCCGTTCGTGCTCGGCCACGAGGCGGCGGGCGTGGTCGAGGCAGTCGGGGACGGTGTCGAGGAGGTGGCACCGGGGCAGCGGGTCGCCTATGCGGCGGGGCCCGGTAGCTACACCACCCACCGGATCATCGCCGCCCGGCTGCTCGTGCCCCTGCCCGACGACATCGACACGGCGACCGCGGCCGCGATGATGCTCAAGGGCATGACCGCGCAATATCTGCTCCGGCAGACCTACGTCGTGCAGCCGGGCGACACGGTCTTGATCCACGCGGCCGCAGGAGGTGTCGGGCTGATCGCCTGCCAGTGGGCCAAACATCTGGGGGCCATCGTGATCGGCACCGTCGGCAGCCCGGAGAAGGCCGAGGTCGCGCGCGCGCACGGCTGCGATCACGTCATCCTCTACGACCGCGAGGATGTCGTCGCCCGGGTCAAGGAGATCACCGCAGGCCAGGGCGTCCCGGTGGTGTACGACGGCGTGGGCAAGAGCACCTTCCTCACTTCGCTCGATTGCCTCCGGCCGCGCGGGCTGCTCGTGAGTTTCGGCAATGCGAGCGGACCCGTGGAAGGTGTCAACCTCGGGATCTTGGCGGCGAAGGGTTCGCTCTACGTCACCCGCCCCACCCTGATGACCTACACCGCCACCCGCGACCAACTTCTCGCCTGCGCGGGCGATCTTTTCGAGGTCGTTCGCCGGGGCGCCGTGCGGATCGAGATCCACCAGCGGTTCCCACTGGCCCAGGCAGCCGAGGCGCATCGGGCGCTCGAGGGACGGAAGACCACGGGCTCCACCCTGCTCCTCCCCTGAGCCGACCGAGGCGCGCCGCTGCGGGGCTCCGACGGGGCGGCCGTCGGCGGTCAAGCGACGGCCCGTTGCCCTTCGGACGGTGGTTCCGACCGGGTGTCGATCCCGGGGCTGTCCGGCTCTTTGAGGACGTATCCCCGACCCCAAACGGTCTCGATGTAATGGTCGCCGCCGGTCAGCGCCGCTATCTTTTTGCGAAGTTTGCAGATGAATACGTCGATGATCTTGAGCTCCGGCTCGTCGATCCCTCCGTACAGGTGATCGAGGAACATTTCTTTGGTGAGCGTGGTTCCTTTCCGCAAAGAGAGGAGCTCGAGGATGCTGTATTCCTTGCTGGTCACGTGGAGCCTGCGGCCATCGACCTCGACCGACCGAGCGTCCATGTTCACGACCATCTTGCCCGTGCGGATGATCGATTCGGAATGACCTTTGGATCGTCGGACGATCGCCTGGATCCGCGCGACCAGCTCCATCTTGTTGAACGGCTTGGTCAGATAGTCGTCGGCCCCGCCGGTCAGGCCCTTGACCTTGTCGAGCGGGTCGCTGCGCCCCGACAGGATCAGGATCGGTGTCCGGACCCGGGCCGTCCGGAGCCGCCGGACGACCTCGTAGCCGTCGATGTCCGGCAGGCTCAGATCGAGTACGATGATGTCGAAATCGTAGAGCCTGGCGAGTTCGACCCCCTCCTCGCCTCGCTCGGTCGGCTCGAACACGATGTTCTCGGCACGGAGCGCGGTCTCGATCAGCTTGATGGAGACCGGATCGTCCTCGATCACCAGCGCACGCATCGACCTTCCCTTCCTGCCCACGCGACCGCGTAACCTTAAGGCCTCGACCGTTAAGCCTTCGTTAGCGGGTCGTCTGGTTCTCTCCGCCGCGTACCCGGTCGCGCGTTTCCGCGGATCGGGCTCGCCCTACGGAACCAAGGGGAAGCGGGTCGTGCAACCAGTAGATGTCGAATCTCCAGAACGTGCTCGCACTGGTTGTGTGACGACGGAGCACGCCTGTCCCGGGCCTCTGCCGACGGCCGCACTCGCCGAGCTCCGCGCCGATCTCGCCCGCCTCGGCAGGCCTCGACTCGGGGGCCGGGTCGCGAGTTGTTCCGGGACGTTGATCCGTGCCCAAGGGCTGCTCGGGCGCGTCGGGATCGGCGATGCAGTGCGCATCGAGCGAGGCATCGCAGCTGCCTCGGCGAGCACGCCTCCTTTCGACCGCAGCCGGTCGATCCTCGCCGAGGTGGTCGGCTTCGATCCCGACGGCGTGCGGCTGATGCCGTACGAAGAGCCCGTCGGGATCGGCTATCGGGCGCGGGTCGCCCTCGAGCCCGACTTGCCGACGATCGCCCCGGACGCGCGGTGGCTCGGCCGCGTGATCGACGCCCTCGCTTCACCGCTCGACGGGCGCGGGCCGCTGCCGACCGGTCCCCGCTCCTATCCGATCCAGGCCCGCGCCCTCGACGCCCAGCACCGGTCCCTGTTGGGCCCGCGCCTCAGGCTCGGGGTTCGAGCCCTCGACCTGTTCGTGCCGTGCCGCGCCGGCCAGCGGCTCGGAATCTTCGCCGGGTCGGGTGTGGGGAAATCGACCTTGCTCGCCATGATCGCCCGAGGGACCACGGCGGATGCCTTGGTGATCGCGCTCGTGGGCGAGCGTGGTCGGGAGCTGAACGAGCTCTTGGAGCACACCCTCGGAGCCGAGGGCCGGGCGCGCAGCACGGTCGTGGTCGCGACCTCCGACCAGCCGGCGATGATGCGACGGCGCGCCGCCTACCTCGCCGTGACCGTCGCCGAAGCGTTGCGCGATCGGGGCCTCTCGGTCCTGCTGTTGATCGACAGCGTGACCCGCTTCGCCGCGGCGCTGCGCGAGATCTACCTCGCCGCCGGCGAGCCCCCGACCACCAAGGGCTACCCGCCCGGTGTCTTCGGCGAGCTGCCGCGTCTTCTCGAGCGCGCCGGTCCGGGCTCCGGGGCCGGCAGCATCACGGCACTCGTCTCGGTCCTGGTCGAGGGGGACGACATGAACGATCCGATCGCCGACACCGTCCGTGGCATCCTCGACGGGCACGTGGTGCTCGACCGGAAGATCGCCGAGGCCGGCCGATTCCCGGCGATCAACGTCCTCAAGAGCGTGTCGCGGGTGGCACCGGGCTGCTACGAGCCCGCCGAGCGCGCGGTCGTGGCCCGGGCCCGGGCGCTGCTGGCGCGTTGGGCCGAGATGGCGGAGCTGGTCCAGCTCGGCGCTTACCGGGCGGGCAGCGATCCCGAGCTCGACGAGGCGATCCGCGTGCGCCCCGCCCTGGAGGCGTTGCTCGCCCAAGCTCCCGACGACGCGCCTGCTGGCGAGGACCCCTTCGCGGCCTTGGCGCGGATCCTCGGCACGGCCGGCTCGAGCGGCTGACGTCGAGGGGCGTTCGTGGACGGCCCCATGCGCCGTATCCGCATCCTCGAGAGCCTCGCGCATCTCGAGCGCGAGGAACTCGATCGTCGTCGCCGCGAGCTCGCCGCCCTCGAGGACCGGCTGGCGGCAGTCCGGACGTGCGCTCGCCAACTCCGCGACGCGTTGCCATCGGAAATCGAGGCGGGCTGGAACCTCGCGGGCGGGCCGGCACCGTTGGGTCGATGGCTGGCCGCTGTCCACGAGCGGGATCGAACGCTGCGCAACGAAACGGAAACCCTGGAAGCGCAACGCGAACGCGCGATAGCCGAGGTCGAGGCACGATACGCAGCGAAGCGCCGTCGAGAGCTCATCCTCGAGCGCGCGCGAGCCGAATTGCGGGATCGCGAGGTCGAAAGGGAGCAGAGGCAGCTCGACGAGCTCGCGGTGCTCCGCCGCGCCCGGGAAGGGGACCGCTCGCCTTAGAACTCGGGCGCAAGGGTCACCGTCAGGCCGTCGAGCTCCGGCGTGACCTTGATTTGGCAGGACAGCCGCGACTCGTCGCGCACCTGGAAAGCCTCGTCGAGCATCATGGTCTCGTCGGCATGCGGCGGTTCGAGCCGGCCGAGCCAAGCCGGGTCGACATAGACGTGACAGGTGGCACAGGCGCAACAGCCGCCACAGGCGGCCTCGATCGGCAGCCCGGCCTCACGGATCACCTCCATCACCGACCAGCCGACGGGGGCTTCGAGTTCGTGCAGCTTCCCCTCCCGATCGATCACGCGGATGGTCGGCATGTCAGATCACACCCAGCTTTTTCTGCAAATCCGTACTCGAGGTCGTGTAGCGGAAGACAAGCCGCTCATCGGGTCGGCAGTAGCGGAAGGCTTTCTGACACATGAGTGCCGCTTCGTGGAAACCCGAGAGAATCAACTTGAGTTTACCGGGATAGGTACAGATGTCCCCGATAGCGAAAACGCCGGGAAGATTGGTCTCGAATGCTTCCGTATCGACTTTGACGAGGCCGCGATCGAGCTCGAGGCCCCAATCGGCGAGCGGGCCGAGCTCCATCTTGAGGCCGTAGAAGGCCAAGAGCCGGTCGCAGTCGAGCCGCTCCTCCCGCCCTTCCTGCAACTTGACCCGAAGACCCGTCAGCTGGCCCTCGACGCCCTCGAGCGCGGTGATCTGGCCGATCACGAGGCGCATCCGGCCTTCGGCGACCAAGCGGCGCATGCGCTCCACCGAATCGGGTGCGGCACGGAACTCGTCGCGGCGGTGAACGAGGGCGATCGACCGCGCCAGGGGTTGCAGTGCCAACACCCAATCGAGCGCGGAGTCGCCGCCCCCTGCCACCACGACCCGATGGTCGCGGAACGCTTCGCTCCGGCGCACGGCATAGAACAAGGATCGCCCCTCGAAGCTCTCCGCTCCCGGCAACGGGAGGCGACGCGGCACGAAGCTCCCCGCACCCGCCGCGATCACCACGACCGGGGACTCGAAGACGGTGCCCGCCGACGTCTCGACACGCCAGCCGCCCGCGGGCCGCCGCACCAGTCGCTCCGCCTGCTCCCGAAGATGGAACACCGGCTCGAAGGGCCGGATCTGCTCGAGCAGGTTGTCGATCAGTTGCTGACCCGTGCAACGCGGCACCGCCGGAATGTCGTAGATCGGCTTGTCCGGGTAGAGCTCGGCACATTGGCCTCCGATCTTGTCCAGATTGTCGACCAGGTGACAGCGCAAGCCCAGCAGGCCGGCCTCGAACACGGCGAACAGGCCGACCGGCCCGGCACCGATGATCACCATGTCGGTCTCGACGACGGAATCGGTCATGCTGGTTTCGACCCGAGCCGGTCGCGGATGGGGGTCGCCACCGGGGCGACCGAACGGGTCGACGACCGCACGACCCGCATCGTAGCCGGAGTTAGCAGCTGGCCCGGCCCCCGGCAAGGCGAGCGACCACGGCTCGCCGTCAAGGCGCCGAAGCACGACGGAGGCGGCGCAGGACGTCGCGGAGACGGCGCGCCCGGTCTCCCCATCGAGCCAGGAGATCGTCCGGCTCGACGACGAGATCGACGAGCACCGGCCCGGGCTCGGCCATACTGGTCTTGTATCGGCTCTCTCCGGCCATGAAGTCGTAGACCCGATCGCCCGCGGCGAGATGCCGCTCGATCGCCAGCCAGTGGGCCACGAGGCCGGGCTTCAATCGGTTGTCGTCGGGGTACACGAACCCGCTCGTGTAGTAACCGACCCAGCCACGCCAGAGGAAATTGTAGAGATAGCCGATCACCTCATCGCCGGCTCGGACCCGGAGCAGCTCGACGGTGCCTTCCGGCCAGGCACGGGCGACGAGCGCGGCGTGGAACTCCATGAAGCCGGGCACGCCGAACGCTCCTCGGACACCTTTGGAGCGCAGGCGGGCCTCGTGGAGCGAGGCCAGGGGCTCGAGCCACGCGACGGCCTCGGTCGGATCGCGGGCCGCCTCGATACGGAGCGCGCCTCGTTCGCCGTAGAGCTTCGCCGCCCGACGGATTTGCGCGCGCGTCCCCGAACTCAGCCGGGCGAGATAGCCGTGCCCCCAGAGCCGGATCGCCTCGAGGTCGACGACGGCGCAACGACTTTCGGCGCGCCGCCGCGCGCGCAGACCCGCGGCTGCGGCGGCCGCCTCCATCGCTCCCCCGACCATCGGAAGCACGACCGCCCGCGCTCGCCCCCTTCCGCGCAGCAGGCGGTCGAGCAAGGTGACCCGGGCCGCCACCTCGAAACCGCGCGCGGCCAGAACGTCGTTGTATTCGACGGCCACGCGGTCGGCGTCGTCATCGCCCGTCGCATGAAGGTGCAGGCTGCGGATTGCCAGCGGTCCGAAACCCCGTTTGCGCTCGCCGAGAAGGGCGAGGGCCACGGTCTGGCCGTCGCGAACGATCCGCGCCAGGCGGGCGACGCCGGCATGTCTGGCGAGCCAGGTCTCGATCCAGGGCCAGGACAAGAAGAACGAGGCGTCCGAGCGGGCGAGCAGCGCCCGCCACTCCTGTTCGAGCGCCCCGTGGCTCGGCGCCGGGCCGATCTCGAACTCGAGCTGCCACGGCTGTCGTCCGAGCCGGACGTCCTCCGACTGCTCGAACTCTCCCAGATCCTCGAGCTCCACGAGCTGCCCCCCTCGTGACGTGACGGCGACTGCCGCCGGTTCGGCGACCGAAGCTGTGACCCGGATCACAGCGGCGCGGTCGGGAACGTGACATGCAGCGCTCATGGATGCACGGCGATGGCTCGGTACGGCAATTCTCCATCCTGGCGCGTGACGCTTCGGATCGGATCTGCTTGCGGGAACCGGGGTGGGCGGCCGAGAGCCGCTCGCCCCGGTCGATCATGCGGGAGGTGGGCGTGAGGTGGCCCACCAGAAACCCACGAGGCTGGCGACGGCCAGAGCCACCAACGCCGTCAGCACGCCGTCGTAGCCACCGGCCAAGCTCCGGAGATGTGCCGCGGCAACCGGCGCGAGCGCCGTGCCGGCGAGCGCCGGCAAGGCGATGGCACCGTTGATCGCCCCGAACGAGCTGCGGCTCACGAGCTCGACCAGTGCGGTGACGCGCACGATCGTCAGCATGCCGTTGCCGGCGCCGTAGAGCACCGGGAAAAGCCAGAGGAGCGGCGAACCGGGGCCGATCCCCGCGAGGACGGCGGTGCCCAGGACCGGCAAGCTCGCCGCCAGGAGGCCCGACCGGCGCAGCGACAATCGGCCTTCGAGAGCGAGCAGCAGGAGCCGGGCGCAGACCTGGGCGGGGCCGATGAGCGCGGCGGCCGCGACGATCGTGGCGAGCGGCACACCCCGCTCGCCGAGCATGGGGACCAGATGGAACGTCACGGCCGAAAACAGCGTGGCGTTGGCCACCACGGTCACGAGGATGCCCCAAAACGCGCGTCCACGCGCGGCCTCGCGGACGGTGACGGCCGGTAGCGCAGCACGCGGCCCCGCGCCGCCTCGCCGCGGCGGGCCCAGCTTGGGTGGAACGTGAAAATGCACGCCGCCGGCGACGGTGAGGTTCAGCACGGCCAAGGCGACGAGCGCGCCCCGCCAACCGAGCCACTCGATCAAAAGGTGGACGAGCGGCAGGAAGACGGTGCTCGCGAAGCCGGCCACGAGGGTGATCGCGGTGACCGCCCGCCGGTAGCCGTGCACCGGCGTTCGTGCGAGGAGTGCGAAGACCGCATCGTACAGCACGAAGGCCATCGCCGCGCCGAGGCCGATCCAGACGAGGTAGAAGGTCAGCAACCGGTCGACCCCGGCCCAGGCGAGCAGCAACAGGGCCGCCGCGAGCGAGCCCCCGGTCATCGGCAGACGCCCGCCGAACCGGTCGATCAGCCGACCGGCCAGCGGGGAAGTCGCAGCGGTTGCCAAGAGGCCGGCGGTGAGCGCGCCGGTCACCTCGGTTCGCGACCAGCCCTGCTCGCGCTCGAGCGGCCCGATGAAGAGGGCGAAGGCGTAGTAGAGCGAACCCCAGGAGACGAGTTGCCCGACCGCGAGGAGGAGCACGCCCCCGAGCCTGCCGACTTCGGGCTCGTCGCGGCGCGACGTCACCTGGTCCCCGGCCGTCCGCGGACGGCTTCGCGGTGGAAGATGTAGAGACCGCTTCCCACGACGATCGTGGCGCCGGCGAGCGTGGCGGGGTCCGGAAGATCCCCGAACAACAGGGCTCCGAGCGCGATTCCGTACAGCATCTGACTGTACTGGAACGGCGCCAAGACCGCGACCGGTGCCTTCGCATGGGCGAGGACGAGCAGAAGGAAGCCGCTGCCGGCGATCGCTCCGGCGAAGCCGTGGAGAGCGAGGTCGCTCGCCGTCGGGGCCCGCCAGAGCCAGGGCAGGAGGGAGCCGGTGGCGATCACGCTCAGGCCGTTGCCCCAGATGCCGAAAGCTTCGGGCGGATCGATCCCGCGCATGCGTCGCAGGAGCAGCATGTTGCAGGCGTGCACGAGCGCGCCGAACAGGGCGGCGAAGGCCGGCGGGCCGAACAGGCCGGATGCCGGCCGGAGGATCACGAGGATCCCGACGAAACCCACGAGCACAGCCGACCAGCGCCGCCAACCGACCGTCTCGCCGAGGACCGGGACCGAGAGTGCGGTCATGAACAGGGGCGCGGCGAACAGGATGGCGTAGACGTCGGCCAGCGGCATGCGCGGATAGGCCCAGAAGATCGCGAGGCCTCCCGGCAGTCCGATCGCCCAACGGAGCAGGTGGAGACGCCATTGCGGGCTGCGCACGCCCGCGAGCTGGCCGCGCAGCGCTGCGATCAGGGTCACTGTCGCGAGCCCGAAGAGCGCGTTGAAGAAGACGACCTGGACGACGTGGTAGCGGCTGCCGAGGAGCTTGATCGAGGCGTCCATCAGGGTGAACAGACCGTAAGCGCCGAGCGACAGGAGGATGCCGGTCGACATCTCGGTCCCGCCGTCCCGGCTGCTGTGCCCGGCCACTCTCGCGCCCGCCGCATACCCGCCTTGCATCGCGCCGGCTTTGGTCGCAAGAACCAGCCCGCGGGGAGGCTCGACCGCTACCGTCTGGGGGATTCGATGGCGAATTACAAGGTTGTGGAGATCGAAGGCATCGGACCCACCTATGCAGCGAAATTGGAGGCCGTGCACATCGCGACGACGGCCGATCTGTTGAAGGCCTGTGCCGACCCCAAGGGTCGCAAGGCCCTCGCGCAGAGCACCGGCATCGACGAGGCCCGGCTCCTGAAATGGGCCAACATGGCCGATTTGATGCGGATCAAGGGGGTCGGTAAGCAGTATGCCGAGCTGCTCGAGGCGGCCGGCGTCGACACGGTCAGGGAGCTCGAGCGGCGGGTCGCTGCGAACCTCGTCGCCAAGATGGCGGAGGTGAACGCGGCACGGAAACTGACCCGCGCGGTACCGGCGGAAAAGATGGTGGCGGGGTGGATCGAGCAGGCCAAGAGCCTGCCGCCCGCGCTCACCTATTGAGACCGGGCATCCGCGGCCGTGGCCCTCGGTGCACTGCTCCGGCGTCTGCTGGGCGGAGTCGGTCGCCCGGGCGACACGCCCGATCCGGCGGCGATGGTCGAGTACCGAGGCTACCGGATCCTGCCCCTGCTCCGCGCGCAAGGCGGCCAATATCTCACCTGTGCCTTGATCGAGAAAGATTTCCCCGAGGGGCCGAAGCGCCACGAGCTGATCCGCGCCGACACCCACGCGAGCCCGGACGATGCCAAAGCCTTCGCGATCCAGAAGGCACGGCAGGTGATCGACGAACAGGGCGATCGCCTGTTCCGCTGAGCTGCTGTCCGGCGATCATGGCGAAAGTTTCATCGGCGCTCGAGCCGCCGGAAATGTCCCGTCCTTGCGCGCTTCGGCGCGGCGAACCACCTCCGCCGCGATCCTGTCAGCCCGGAGGTGCCAATGACGCCCGAGGACCGCGATGCCATCGTCGGCTTCTTCGATCGCCTGCGCTCCCTGCAGGGTGAGCGCGATCCCGAGGCCGAGCGCCTCATCCACGACCTCATGGAGCGTCATCCGCAGACCAAGTACTACGTCACGCAGATGGCCTTCTTCCTCGAGCACGCCCAGGCCGAGGCACAGAACCGGATCCGCGAACTCGAGCACGCGCTCGAGCAGCAACGGGCGGGCGGCGGCCTTTTCGGCGGCCTTTTCGGGGGCGGACGAACCGCGCCGCCACCGACACCGACCCATGCACCCGGGTACCGGCCGGGGATGTTCCAACAGCCGGGTGGCTTCCTCGGTGGTGCCGCCGGCACGGTGACGGCGCTCGCCGGCGGGTTTCTCCTGGGCTCCCTCCTGGGGTCTCTTCTGGCTCCGCCGGCCGAAGCCGCGGTCCCGCCGGCCGAGCAGCCGGATGCGGGCGAGGAGGACGGCTTCGGGATGGACGCGGGCGACGAGAGCTGGTGACGCTCGCGCCGGCCGGCGAGCGACCCGCTCGCCGGCTCCTCCGCGCGGGATGCGCTCGGACGGAGGTCGTCCACGATCACCCTCTTCCGTTGGATCAGTTGATTTGGATCAAGGCTCGCCCGGGGAAGGTGCGTTAGGTTGACCGGTGTGGCAGCAGGAGGCGACCATGTCGGCGACCGGGCTCGATGTATTCGACACCACCGTCCAACAGACCAATCTTTGGTTGAAGGCCATCCAGGAGCGCTTGGGCAGCGACGATCGGCACTTCGCCTATCTCGCGCTTCGCGGGACCTTGCACGCCCTGCGCGACCGGCTGCCCCCGGAACTCGCGGTGCACCTCGGGGCGCAGCTGCCCATGCTCATCCGGGGGATCTATTACGAAGAGTGGCACATGGCCGGCACCCCGACCCGCGAGCGTCACGTGGAGGAGTTCCTCGCGAAGGTCGAACGGGCTTTCGTGCGCGAGCCCCCGCCCGACGTCCAGGCGGTGGCCGAGGCGGTGCTCGAGGTGTTGGCCGCCCGGCTCGACCCGGGGCAGGTCAGCAAAGTGATCCACGCCCTGCCGCACGAACTTCGCAGCCTGTTCCCCGAGTGGGCCCGCCGGGCGGCGATGTAGGCCGATCGGGAAGGCGCGAGGGAGGGCTCATGGGCGATCGATCGGCCGTGGTCGTGCTCGAGGAGGTTCGCGCTCGTTTGCGCAGCGTCCCCGGCTTCGAGACCGGCCACGGGCTGCCGCACCTTGCCTACGAGAACGGAACCCTCACGATCGAGGGTGAGGTCGACGGGGTCGGCACGAAGAAGCGGATGTTGCGGGCTGCGGCCGGGGTTCCGGGAGTGGAGGGCGTGGTCGACCGGCTTCGGGTCCGGCCGGCCGAGCCCATGGGCGACCGCGAGATCCGGGACCACGTCGCGCGTGCTTTCCTGGGCGAGCCGGCTTTCGCCGAGCTCGCCGCTTTCGAGCGCCGGGGCGAGAAGCTCGAGCCGATCCGAGCCTCGCCGATCGACCTGCGCGGTCGGCTCGAGATCGAGGTGGCGGACGGTATCGTGACGCTCGACGGCACGGTTCCCGGGCTGGACCACAAGCGCCTGGCGGGCCTGCTCGCCTGGTGGGTCCCGGGGGTGCGGGACGTCGTCAACGGGATCGCGGTCGAGCCGCCCGAGGAGGACTCGGACGGGGCGATCGCCGATGCCTGCCGAATGGCGCTCGAGAAGGACCCGTTCGTCGATGCGAGCCAGATCCGCATCTCCGTTCGCGATCGCCGGGTGACGCTCGGCGGTGTCGTGCCGAGCGAGGATCAGCGGCGGATGGCCGAGAACGACATTTGGGCGCTGTTCGGCGTCGACGCGGTCGACAACGAGATTCGCGTCCACCGCTGAGGCTCGGTCGGCGCGGCGCGTCTCAAAGTTGAGACCAGAAGGCGATAAACGAGTCGATCTCCGCCGGCGCCAGACGGATCTCCGGCATGTCCGGGTGAACGGCGCGGATCCCCTCCTCCAAGAGCGGCAACAGCGTATCGGCGGAAAGCCGGCGCGCCAGGATCGGGAACGGCGGGGCCGCTCGGTGCGGGCTCGGTCCCTCGCCCTCGAGGGCGTGGCATCGACCACACACATCGACCGCGATCTGTCGCCCGAGCGTCGGATCCGGTTCCCACGCACCCGTACCGGGCGCGGTCGCGTTCGCTGCGGGGGCTTCGCGTAGCGGTGCATCCGGTCCCGGCGTCGGACCGCAACCGATCGAGGCGAGCGCGAGAAGCGGAACCGCACGCCTCGCGAAGCTCGCCGTGATGCGGGGTCCGGCGAGCCTCGGACCGAAACGACATGTTCCCGTCGCGGAGTTCGTCACGAAACCCCTCGCTCTTCCGCGACGGCGCCGGAACGCGGCCGTTCGGTTCCGGGCACCGCGGTGCGCTCTCGGGCGCGGCAGGCGATCTCGCGCATGAACCCACGCTAGCGGGCTGGCCCTATCCCGTCGAGGCGAGAGCCGGGGGAACGCGGCTCGCCCCTGGCGGGGGCGGCGGCTCGGCCTTAGAAGCGCGGGCGCGTTCACCGGCACGAGGGAGAGAATGGCCGACGTCCAGGGTATCGCCGCCGACCGACTGAAGCAGATCGTCGAGAAGATCGAGCGGCTCGAGGATGAAAAACGCGAGGTCGCAGAGCAGATCAAAGAGGTGTTCGCCGAGGCGAAGGCCGAGGGCTTCGACATCAAGACGCTCCGCCAGGTCTTGCGGCTGCGGCGGATGAAGCCGCACGATCGAAGCGAGCAGGAGGAGCTCCTGGAGCTCTACAAGGCCGCGCTCGGCATGGCCTGAGCCGGACCCGTCACCCGGTCCGAAACCGAAGGAGGCAGCGATGAGCGAGGACGTAGACGACCCGATGGCCGAGGCCGATGCCCTGGGCCGGATCCGGGCGGACCGGGCGGCTGCGCTCGCCCGCGAAGGCCGCCTCGTGCTCGTCGACATTCGCGAACCCGCGGAATGGGCGCAAACCGGAGTGCCCGCGGGTGCGGTGCTCGCACCTTTGACGGAGGGGCCTCGGCGTTTGCGGCCGGACTTCGTCGCGGACCTCGAGCGGGCCCTGGGTGGCCACCGCGATCGGCCGGTCGCACTCGTCTGCCGCTCCGGGGGGCGGACCGCCTTCGCCCGGCGTCTCCTGCTGGCCGAGGGTTTCAGCCGGGTTCTCGACGTGGCGGAAGGCATGGCCGGGAGCAACTTCGGGCCCGGCTGGCTCGCGCGAGGTTTGCCGATCGAGGCTTGGCCGTCCGCCGACCGGGAGGGCTCGGCTGTCACGGGTACGTCGCCTTGAGGCTCTAACAGCGCAGGACGATCGGTAACGATGGCTCCACCGGAGGTCGTTCGCGATGACCACGCGACGCTGGATCGTAGCCGCGGCCGTGCTCGCCGGCATGACGCTCGGTTCGGTTCCGAGTTGGGCGGAGCCGGTCCGGGTGAAGCTGCTGCAGGTCAACGATTGGGACCGCTTCGAAGAACGCAACGGCCGCGGCGGCTTCGCCCGCTTCGTCGCCATCTTGAAGGCCGAAAACGCCGCTGCCGACGACGTCCTCGTGGTCCACGCGGGTGACGCGATCTCGCCCTCCCTGCTCTCCGGCTTCGACAAGGGGGCACACATGATCGACTTACTCAATCGCGTCCCCCTCGACGTGTTCGTTCTCGGGAACCACGAGTTCGACTTCGGGGCGGAGGTCACCCGCCAGCGGATCGCCGAGGCGCGGTTCCCGATCCTCAACGCGAACATCAAGGAGCCGGACGGGCGCAGCTTCGCGGACCTTCCGGAAAGCCGGATCGTCGAGGTCGGCGGGTTCAAGTTCGGCTTCTTCGGGATGACCACGCCCCAGACCAAGGAGATTTCCTCGCCCGGTGAGCTGCGCTTCGACGATCCGTTGGCCGTAGCGGCGGCTCGCGCCAAAGCCTTGCGTGCCCAAGGCGCCGACCTCGTCGTCGCCGTCACGCACACGGGCTTCGAGGAGGATCTCGCGCTCTATCGGCAAGGGGCGGTCGATTTGATCTTGACCGGTCACGACCACGACGTGCGGATCCTGTACAACGGCAAGGTCGCGATGGTGGAGAGCGGTTCGCAAGCCGAGTTCGTCACCGCGATCGAGCTGACCCTCGACCGCGTGAAGGAGGGCGAACGCACCCTGGTCGTCTGGTCGCCGTCGTTCCGGACGCTCGACAGCGCTGCCTACCAACCCGATCCCGAAGCCAAGGCGCTGACCGATGCGTTGGAGGCGCAGCTCTCCCGCGAGCTCGATGTAGCGATCGGGCGGACGAGCGCGCCGCTCGATAGCCGGCGCGCCGTCGTGCGCGGGCAAGAGGCGGCCATCGGCAATCTGATCGCCGATTCGATTCGCGTCGCGGTCGATGCCGACCTCGCCATTGTCAATGGCGGCGGCATTCGGGGCGATCGCCAGTATCCTGCCGGCCAGGTTCTGACCCGGCGCGACATCCTGACGGAGCTGCCGTTCGGCAACAAAACCGTGAAGCTCGCACTCACCGGGGCGCAGGTGCTCGAGGCGCTCGAGAACGGCTTCAGCCAGATGGAACAGGGTGCGGGTCGGTTCCCCCAAGTCTCGGGCATGCGCGTCGCCGTCGACCCGAGTCGACCCGCGGGGCAACGCGTGGTCGAGGTCCTGGTCGGTGGCGCGCCGCTCGATCCCACTCGGATCTATACGGTGGCCACGAACGATTTTCTGGCGCGGGGCGGCGACGGCTACTCGGTGCTCACCCGTGGGAAGCAACTGATCGACCCGGCCGCCGCCCTCCTCATGGCCTCACAGGTGATCGACTACGTGGCGCAACGTTCCGAGGTCGCCCCCACGGTGGAGGGGCGGATCCGCCGCCTCCAGTGAGGGCGGCCGCGATGGTCCGGGGGAAGGCCCGGGCCCTCGCGGCGCCGAGATCTTCCCAACCGTGGCCTGCCATCTTTCCTGGCGCGGGGCGAGGGCTCGGCGGGGCCCGTCGGAGCCATGCGACCGTCGATCCGGGGAGCCCGAACTGTTCGGGCTGGGCCGCCTATCCGCGCGACTCGGCCGGCGCCGCGCAGCGCTCCAACTCGGCCCCGACCGTTCGGTCGACGGCTATGCGGGCCCGGGCGATGAGACCTCCGTGCCCCGACCGTGAAGCCCCGGTTCCCTCCCGGAGCGACCGTGTCCAGCCGCACGAACACGTCGCAAAGCGCGACGCCATCCTCCGGGATGTGCCCCGGGCCCCAGCTTCCCCCGCCGCGCAAGTCCATCCGGACGGGGGGGTCGGTCTCACTCCGCCGCCGCGCGATAGCTCTCGACCGGCGGGCACGTGCACACCAAGTGCCGATCGCCGTAAGCGTTGTCGATCCGACCCACGGGCGGCCAATATTTCGCCTCGGCCACGCCGGCGGCCGGAAAGACCGCGAGTTCGCGCGGGTAGGAGCGCCGCCACTCTCCGAGCGCCACGTCCGCGGTGTGGGGCGCGTGCTTCAAGGGGTTGTCGAGCCGGTCCATTCGACCCTCCTCGATCGCCCGGATCTCCTCGCGGATGGCGATCATCGCCGCGCAGAATCGGTCGAGCTCGCCTAAGGGCTCGCTTTCGGTCGGCTCGATCATCATCGTCTCGGGCACGGGCCAGGACATGGTCGGCGCGTGGAAGCCGTAATCGATCAATCGCTTGGCGACATCTTCGGCGGTGATGCCGGTGCGGGCGCGGATCCCGCGCAGGTCGATGATGCATTCGTGTGCCACGAAACCGCCCGCGCCCGCATAGACGATCGGGTAGTGGGGTGCCAGCCGATGGGCGACGTAATTGGCAGCCAGGATCGCGACCGCGGTCGCCTTGCGCAGACCCTCGGGCCCCATCATGCGGATGTACGCCCAGGAGATCGGCAGGATCGAAGCCGAGCCCCAAGGGGCTGCGGACACGGTGCCGACGGTTCGAACGTGGCGGTCCGGATCGATCGGAACGACCGGATGCTCGGGCAGGAACGGCACCAGGTGCGGGGCCACCGCGATCGGTCCCATCCCCGGCCCGCCGCCGCCGTGCGGGATGCAGAAGGTCTTGTGCAGGTTGATGTGGCAAACATCGGCGCCGAACTCGGCCGGTCGGGCGATCCCGACCAGCGCGTTGAGGTTCGCGCCGTCCATGTAGACCTGCCCGCCATGCTCGTGGACGACGGCGCAGACGTCCCGGATGTGCTCTTCGAACACGCCGTGGGTCGAGGGATAGGTGACCATGAGCGCCGCGAGCCGGTCGGCATGTGCGGCAGCCTTGGCGCGCAGATCCTCGAGGTCGATGTTGCCGCGCGCATCGCAGCCGACGACCACGACCTCCATCCCGGCCATCACGGCCGATGCCGGGTTCGTGCCGTGCGCGGAGGACGGCACCAAGCAGACGTTGCGGTGCTCTTCGCCCCGCGATGCGTGATAGGCACGGATGACCAAAAGACCCGTGTATTCTCCCTGGCTACCGGCGTTGGGTTGCAGCGAGACGCCGGCGAACCCCGTGATCTCGCACAAGAACGCCTCGAGATCCCGGAAAAGCTCGGGGTAGCCACGAACGTACGCGCGGGGCGCGAAGGGGTGCGGTGCCGAAAAGCCCGGCCAGGTGACGGGCCGCATCTCGGTGGTCGCGTTGAGTTTCATCGTGCAAGAGCCGAGAGGGATCATCGCCCGGTCGAGAGCGATGTCCTTGTCCTGCAGGCGACGCAGGTAACGCAGCATCTGCGTCTCGCTGCGATGCTCGTGAAAGACGGGATGGCCGAGATAGCCGCTCGTGCGACAAAGGCCAGAGGGGATCCCTTGGGGCGCCCGGCGGTCGAGCTCCTCGATCGTGGCGTTCGGTGCCCCGAAGAGGCCGAGCAGCCTCGCGACGAGCACGGGTGTCGTCGTCTCGTCGAGCGAAGCGCCGAAATGGTCGGCGTCGATCGGCCGAAGGTCGATGCCTTCTTCCGCTGCGCGCGCGACCAGCTCCCCGGCCCGGCCCGGCGCTCGCAGCGTGAGCGTATCGAAAAATGCCTCCCGATTGAGGACTTCGACGCCGCTGCCCTCGAGACCGGCGGCGAGCATGCCCGTGAGGCGATGGACCCGCGTCGCGATGCGCCGCAGGCCCTCCGGGCCGTGGTAAACGGCGTAGAAAGCCGCCATGACGGCGAGCAGGACTTGTGCGGTGCAGATGTTCGAGGTCGCTTTCTCGCGCCGGATGTGCTGCTCGCGGGTCTGCAGGGCCATCCGGTAGGCGGGTTTGCCGCGGCTGTCGATCGACACGCCGATGAGACGCCCCGGGAGCTGGCGCTTGTGCGGATCACGGCAGGCGATGAACGCGGCGTGCGGGCCACCGTAACCCATCGGCACGCCGAACCGCTGCGCGGAGCCGACGACCAGATCGGCACCGAGCTCGCCGGGCGGGGTCACGAGACAGCAGGCCAGCAGATCGGTCGCGACGACGAGCAGACCGCCCTTTTCGTGCAGGCGCCGAGCGACCGGCGCGACGTCGCGGATCCGTCCCGAGGAGCCCGGGTAGGAAACGAGCGCGGCGAACGGATCGAGCCGATCCGTCGCTTCGCTCGGATCGGCGAGGACGACCTCGATGCCGAGCGGTCGCGCGCGGGTCTCGATCACCGCGATCGTCTGCGGGTGGGTGTCCGGGTCGACGAGGAAGACCGAGGAGCTCGAGCGCCCGACCCGCCGCGCCATGGTCATGGCTTCCGCCGCGGCGGTCGCTTCGTCGAGGAGCGAAGCATTGGCGACCTCCATCCCGGTCAGGTCGCAGACCATCTGTTGCCAGACGAGCAGCGCCTCGAGGCGACCTTGGCTGATCTCCGCCTGGTACGGGGTGTAGGCGGTGTACCAGCCCGGGTTCTCGAGAACGTTGCGGAGAATGACGCCAGGGGTGACCGTGCCGTAATAGCCCATGCCGATGAGCGAGATGCGGCGGGCATTGGCCGCGGCCATCCGCTCGAGCTCGGCCAGGGCTTCCTCTTCGGAGCGGGCGGGCGGCAGGTCGAGCGGCCGGGACGAGCGGATCGTGGCCGGCACGGCGCGGTCGATCAGCTCTTCGAGCGAGCCGAGCCCGAGCGTCGCGAGCATGCGGGCGATCTCGGCATCGCTCGGACCGATGTGGCGGTGGACGAAGGCGCCGGCGTCCGAGAGCTCGGCGAGCGAAGGGCGATGGTCGGTCATGGGCGCAGGTCCGGCAACGTTTACGAAAGCGTCGCGAGATATTGGCGATAGGCCTCAGCATTCATGAGGTTCGCGAGCTCGCCGGGATCGGCGAGTTCGATTTGGAAGAACCAAGCGCTGCCTTCGGCGTCGTCGTTGACCAATGCCGGGTTGTCGGCGAGGGCTCGATTGACGGCCACGATCCTGCCCGAGACCGGGCTGTAGACTTCGGATGCCGCCTTCACACTCTCGACGATCGCGACTTGCTCGCCGGCTCTGACCGCGCGGCCGACCTCCGGGAGCTCGACGTATACCACGTCGCCGAGCTGCTCCTGGGCGTGCTCGGACACCCCCACGGTTCCGGTCGGCCCCTCGACCCGGATCCACTCGTGGTCCTTGGTGTAATAAGTGGTCACGGCTACCTCCGGCGCGGCTCGCTGCGAACGTCAACGCACGTAGCGGTGGGGAACGAACGGCAGGGACACGATCCGGGCCGGCTCCTCCCGGCCCCGGATGCGGACCAGCACGGGCGTGTCGGGTGCCGAGTGGGCGGCGGCGACGTAGCCCATCGCGATCGGTCCACCGACACTGGGACCGAAACCGCCGCTCGTGACCCGGCCGATCACGGTTCCATCGACCAGGATCTCGGTGCCCTCGCGTGCCGGGGCCTTGCCCTCCGGGCGGATACCGACGAGCCGCCGGGCCGGTCCTTCGCGCAGCTCACGCAAGATCCGCGCAGCGCCCGGGAATCCACCCTCCTCCCGCCGCCTCTTGGCCACCGTCCAAGCGAGCCCCGCCTCGACCGGCGAGGTCGTGCGATCGATGTCGTGGCCGTAGAGGCAAAGACCGGCCTCGAGGCGGAGCGAGTCGCGTGCGCCAAGCCCGGCGGGGCGAACCTCCTCGGCGGCCAAGAGGGTGCGCGCGAGCTTCGCGGCGCGATCGGCCGGGACCGATATCTCGAACCCGTCCTCGCCGGTGTAGCCGGTCCGCGAGACCCGACACCGAAGACCCGCGAGCTCCAGTTCCGCCGCCTGCATGAACCGCAGCGCCAGACACTCCGGCGCGAGGCGGGCGAGCACCGTGGCCGCGGCCGGCCCCTGGAGCGCCAGGAGCGCACGATCGTCGAGCGGCTCGACCCGGCAGACGGGCTCGAGGTGCCCCCGCAGATGGGCGATGTCGTCGCTCTTGCAGGCGGCGTTGACGACGAGCGTGAGGTGGTCGCCGCCGTTGGTGACGATCAGATCGTCGAGAATGCCGCCGGCATCGTCGGTGAACAGCGTGTAGCGCGCGCGACCGGGGGCCAGGCCTCGGATGTCGCCCGGGACGAGGCGCTCCAACGCCGCGGCGGCATCGGCCCCTCGCACCACGATTTGTCCCATGTGCGAGACGTCGAAGAGGGCGGCCTTCGCGCGGCACCAGCGATGCTCGGCCAAGATCCCGTCCGGGTAATGCAGCGGCAGCTCGTAGCCGCCGAACGGCACGAGCTTCGCACCGAGCTCGCGGTGCAGCTCGAAAAGGGGCGTGCGGAGCAGCTCGCTCACCGGTCGTGGCCTCCAGAAGCCCGAGAGCCGCGACCTCGCGGTCGCGTCGCTCGCCCCCTCTGTCCACGACCTGAGAGATTCCACCCCGCGCCGCTGCCGGCTCGGGATGTCCCCTTCGGTGGGGTGCTCACGCACCCGCTCTCCAGAGGGCCAGCTCGTGCGCGGTCCTTCGGCCTGAGAGTTTCCGGGGCGGTTGCTCCTTCGGCGCCGCGCAGCTCGGGGTTGCCCCCGGCGCGGACTCTCCCACGCACGATTCTCGGCCGGTCGAGAGAGTAGACTTCCGGTGCCTCGGGTCAAGCCGGACCGAGCAGCGCGCCCGGGCTCGTGGCGGCCCGGGCCGCGCCGTCGGCGAAGCCGTCAGATCGCGTTCTTGGCCATCTGGTCGGCCAGGTACTCGGCCTGCCGGATGGCGAGCGCCACGATGGTGAGCGTGGGGTTCTCCGCGGCACCGGTCGTGAACTGGCTCCCGTCCGAGATGAACAGGTTCTTGTGGTCCCAGGTCTGGCCGAAGGCGTTGCAGACACCGTCCTGCGGTCGCGCACTCATCCGGTTGGTCCCGAGATTGTGCGTGCTCGGATAGGGCGGCACCTCGTGGACCTCGCGCGCGCCGGCGGCCAAGTAGACGGCGGCACCCTGGCGATAAGCGTGGGCCCGCATGGCGATGTCGTTCGGGTGGTCGTCGAAATGAACGTTCGGGATCGGCAGCCCGAAGCGGTCCTTTTCGGTGGGATGCAGCGTCACCCGATTGGTCGCCTGGGGCATGTCCTCACCGACGATCCACATGCCCGCCATGTGGGCGTAGCCCTCGAGCTTTCGGGTGAACTCGCGGCCCCAAGCGCCCGGGTCGAGGAAGGCGGCCATGAAGGGCAGACCCAACGACAACGTCTCGAGCTCGTAGCCGCCCGCGAAACCACGCTTCGGGTCGTGACCCGCCTCGTCCATGATGATGCCGGCCATGGTCGTGCCGCGGAACATGTGGACCGGCCGGTCGAACGTCGCGTACACCGATCCCGTGGTGTGCCGCATGTAGTTGCGGCCGACTTGGCCCGAGGAGTTCGCGAGACCGTCGGGGTACTTGCTCGAGGCCGAGTTGAGCAGCAACCGCGGGCTCTCGATCGCGTTGCAGGCGACGCAGACGACGCGGGCCTTCTGAACGTGCTGCTTGCCGTCCTTGTCGGCGTACAAGACGCCGGTGATCTTGCCGTTCGCGTCGTGCTGGATCTGCAGGGCCTGGCACTCGGCCCGGAGCTCGAGCCGGCCGGTCGCCTCGGCCGCGGGGATCTCCGTGTAGAGTGTCGACCATTTCGCCGCCGATTTGCAGCCCTGGAAGCAGAAGCCGATCTGCAGGCAGTGCGAGCGGCCGTCGCGCTCGCGGCTGTTGATCGCCATGCGACCGGTATGGACGATCTTGTAACCGAGCCGCTTGGCACCGGTGTACATGACCTTGAAATTGTTGTTGCCGGGTAGGCCCGGGATCCCGTGGGTTCGGGTCACCCCCATCTTGGCCTCGGCCTTGGCGTAATAAGGTTCGAGATCGGAAAGCCCGATCGGCCAATCGAGCAAGGTCGCGCCTCCGATCTCGCCGTAGACCGTGCGGGTTTTGAACTCGTGCTCCTGGAATCGCAACGACGCCCCCGCCCAGTGGACGGTCGAGCCACCGACGGTCTTGCAGATCCACGCCGGGAGATTCGGGAAGTCGCGCGCGACCCGCCAGCTTCCGCTCGTCGTCCGCTTGTCGAGCCAGGCGGTCTGGACGAAGGCCGCCCATTCGTCGTTGACGAACTCCTCCGGGGAGAGACGCTTGCCGGCCTCCAGCAGGACGACCTTGACTCCCTTCTGGCAAAGCTCGTTCGCGAGCGTGCCGCCGCCCGCGCCGGTGCCGATCACGACGACGACGGAATCGTCGTTCAGTTCGTACCGTGCCATGTTGGTTCGCCTCCCTGCTTCTCGTTCGTCCGTCGCGGCAACCTCAGGCGGGCGACGGCGGGCTCGCCTCGGCGTCCGGTTGCATCGTCCATCCGGCGTCCTGGAAACCGCGGTGCAGATAGCCGCCGAACTCGGCCGAGCTCCCTTGGTAGCCGAAATGGTGCCAGACGAGTTTGTTGTTGTAGAGACCGACCACGGTCTCGCCCCTCACTGTCTGAAAAAAGGGCGAAGTCTCGATCGCCTTCAACGCCTCGACCTGCCCACCCGGCGAGAGCTGCAGCCAGGGAACACCGGTCGCTCGGTCCAGCCCGGCGACACCTTCTCGGATGGTCTTCGCGAGCCCGGGATCGGCCTTGGCTTTCTTGTCGAGGCTCTCGACGACCTCAGCATAATAAACGTCGCCCAGCATGTCGTGGGGGTAGAGGTGCCGGGTCATCACGAGCAGCACACGGGCGGTGGTGGCGTCGAAGGTCGAGAGCGTCATCGCCCAGGCGCCGTTGGACGCGGCGATCACCACCGCCCCTCCCGCCGTGATCACGGTCGCGGTGGCGGACGCGGCCGTCCGCAAAAACAACCGACGATCGAGAACGCGCTTCATCTCGTTTGCCTCCCTCCGGAAAAGGTCGCTCACCGATAGCGGCCGTGCCGCTGCAGGACCTCGATCTTGTACCCGTCGGGGTCCTGGATGAAGAAGAAACGCGCGAGCAACGCGCCGTCTCGGAAGAACTCTTTGATCGGCTGGGGTGCGAGGCCCGCCTCGCTCAGTCGACGATGCTCCGCATCGAGATCGTCGACGCAAAAGGCGACGTGGCCGTATCCTTCGCCGTGAGCGTACGGTTCCGTACGGCCTTTGTTCAGCGTGAGCTCGATTTCGAAATCCGCCTCGGGGTTCCGCAGATAGACGAGGGTGAACGTCTCGAAATCCAATGTCGTGATAGGTTCCAAGCCCAGCGCAGTGCGGTAGAACGCGATCGAGCGGTCCAGATCGAGGACCCGAATCATCATGTGAATGGCCTTGGCCATGCAGGGTTCCTCCCACGTTCCGTGAATCCGTGAGGACGACCCTACACCTCCCCGGCGGGCGGATGGTAGCAGTGCGATACTACGCGGCTTCGGCTTCCGCTCGAGCCCCGGCCGCAGCGCCTTGGGCGTCGCGACCGCGGGCGAGGTAGGTCGCGCAGGCCACCCGCAGGAGCGAGGCGAAGTTGCGGACGTCGCCCGACAGCTCCAGCACCTCGTCGTGAAGGGTCGCGATGAATTTGGGCGTGGTCAGGCCCTCACCGGCGGCCATCTCGTCCAAGATCGCCCAGAACCGCGCCTCGAGCCGGATGCTCGTCACGGCGCCGTGTAGCCTGACCGACCGCGTCACCGGCTCGTAGTCCCGAGGATCCGTCCCCGCGTAGATCCGACACACGGGCGCACCTCTCCCTCGGTCGCCGTTGGTCTCCTCGCCCGCCGAGGGTAGAACCGTTCGCGGCGGGCTGCAAACGGTCGCACCACCGCCGCGATCTCCGTGCTCGCCTTGCGGGTCGCCACGTCCTTGCCTAAGCAGCCGCGGGCACACGGCCGCTGCCTCGCGGGCGGTGGCGATCAGCAGGAACGGGGCGCTCATGCGGATCGGCATCGTCAAGGAGCGCCGGGACCACGAGCGGCGGGTCGCGGCGACGCCCGAGACGGTCAAACGTTACAAGGCGATGGGGCTCGAGCCGTTGGTCGAACGGGGCGCGGGGATCGCCGCGGCGATCGGCGACGAAGCCTACGAGGGAGCCGGCGCGCGCTTGGTCGAGGGGCCCGAGGAAGCGCTCGCTTGCGGCATCCTGCTCAAGGTGCAGCGACCGACCGACGACGAAATGGCGAGCCTGCGTTCGGGTCAGCTGCTGATCGGCATGCTCGACCCGTACATGAACCGCGAGCAGGTAGAGGCCTACGCCGAGAAGGGGCTCACCGCGTTCGCCATGGAGCTCCTGCCACGGACCACTCGGGCGCAGGCGATGGACGTGCTGTCGAGCCAAGCCAACCTCGCCGGGTACCGGGCGATGATCGAGGCCATGGCCGCCTACAGCCGAGTGCTGCCGATGATGATGACCGCCGCCGGGACCGTCACACCGGCCAAGGTCTTCGTGATCGGGGCGGGCGTCGCCGGCCTGCAGGCGATCGCGACCGCCAAGCGCATGGGGGCGGTCGTGACCGCCACGGACGTCCGCCCGGCGGCCAAGGAGGAGATCGAGAGCCTGGGTGCGAAGTTCGTGGGCTTCATTCCCAAGGACGCGGCCACCGCGGGCGGCTATGCGCGGCCCCTCACGCCGGAAGAGCAGGCCGAGCAGGCGCGGATCGTCGCCGAGCACCTCAAGAGCCAGGACATCGTCGTGACCACGGCTCAGATTCCCGGGCGCAAGGCGCCGCGGATCGTCACCGCCGCGATGGTGGCGGCGATGAAGCCGGGTTCGGTGATCCTCGACATGGCAGCGGAGAGCGGCGGCAACGTCGAAGGCAGCCGGCCCGGTGAGACGGTCGAGATCGGGGGCGTCCGGATCATCGGGGCGCGGAACCTTCCTTCCAAGCTCGCGCCGGCCGCCTCGATCCTTTACGCCAAGAATCTCTTGAATTTCGTTCAATTGCTCGTCTCGAAGGACGGGAAACTGGCGATTCCCTTCGACGACGAGCTCGTCAAAGGCACCTTGCTCACGCACGACGGTAAGATCGTGCACCCGAATTTCCGGCCTGCGAGCTGATGGGAGAAGATCGATGGCCGCTATCGACCCCGGGATCTTCAACCTCATCGTGTTCGTTTTGGCGATCTTCGTGGGATATTACGTGGTGTGGTCGGTGACCCCGGCATTGCACACGCCACTCATGTCGGTGACGAACGCGATCAGCTCGGTGATCATCGTGGGCGCGCTCATCGCCACCGGTGCGGGCGGGCTCGCCGCGGTGTTCGGTTTCCTCGCGTCGTTGCTCGCGGCGGTGAACATCTTCGGCGGGTTCGCCGTGACCGAGCGAATGCTCGCGATGTTCAAGAAGCGCGGCTGAGGGAGCCGAATCCATGAACGCGAACCTCGCCGCGATCGGCTATCTGATCGCCGCCGTCTGCTTCATCCTCGCTTTGCGCGGTCTGTCCTCGCCGGCCTCGAGCCGGATGGGCAACCGGTACGGCATGGCCGGGATGCTGCTCGCCGTCGTGACCACCCTCGCGGCACTGCCGCAGGCGACCGTCGCCGGCTACCTCGCGATCCTCGTGGCGATCGCCCTGGGTGGGGCCGCCGGCTACACCATCGCCCAGCGTATCCAGATGACCGCGATGCCGCAGCTCGTCGCGGCCTTCCACTCCCTGGTCGGTCTCGCTGCGGTGTTCGTGGCGGCCGGCGCTTTCCTCGAGCCGCAGGATTTCGGCATCACCCGACCGGACGGTTCGATCAAGCCGCTCTCGCTCCTCGAGATGGGGCTCGGGACGATCATCGGCGCCATCACCTTCACGGGTTCGGTGATCGCCTTCGGCAAACTCCAGGCCAAGTTCCCGTCCAAGGTCGAGGCCTTGATCCCGGGCTTCGCCAAGCCGGCGATCGCCGCGGCGATGTCGAGCCGGCCGATCCTCCTGCCCTCACGGCACCTGATCAACATCGCGATCGGCGTGGCGATCCTGGTCCTCCTCGTCGTCTTCATGGCAAGCCAAAGCGGGCTCGTTTTCCTGGCCATGACCCTCTTGGCGCTCGCGATCGGGGTCTTGCTCATCATCCCGATCGGCGGCGCCGACATGCCGGTCGTCGTCTCGATGCTGAATTCCTACTCGGGCTGGGCGGCGGCCGGCATCGGCTTCACCCTGCAAAACCCGATGTTGATCATCACCGGCGCGCTGGTCGGCTCGTCGGGTGCCATTCTTTCCTACATCATGTGCCGAGCGATGAACCGCTCCTTCGTCTCGGTGATCCTCGGCGGGTTCGGCGAAACCGGCGCCGCGGCGGCGGACACCGGTGACAAGACGGTCAAAGCCGGCTCGGCCGAGGACGCGGCCTTCATCATGGAGAACGCGCAAAAGGTCATCATCGTGCCGGGCTACGGCATGGCGGTCGCCCAGGCGCAACACGCCGTGCGCGAGCTCTACGACACGCTGACGAAGAAGGGGGTGGAGGTCAAGTTCGCAATCCACCCGGTCGCCGGCCGCATGCCCGGCCACATGAACGTGCTCTTGGCCGAGGCCAACATACCCTACGACGTCGTCTTCGAGATGGAGGAGATCAACAACGAGTTCGGTCAAGCCGACGTCGCTTACGTGATCGGCGCCAACGACATCACCAACCCGGCGGCCAAGACCGACAGCTCTTCGCCGATCTACGGTATGCCCGTGCTCGACGTCGACAAAGCGAAGGCCGTGTTCTTCGTGAAGCGGTCGATGGCGGCAGGCTATGCCGGTATCGACAATCCCCTCTTCTACATGGACCGCACGATGATGCTGTTCGGCGACGCCAAGAAGATGACCGAGGACATCGTCAAGGCGATCGGCGGCGGTCATTGAGTGGAGCGACGGCCCCCTCGACGCGATCGCGCCGCGAGCCTAGACGAGCGAGGAAGTGAGGGGAGGTCGGCGACATGCGCATCGTGGTCGTGGGCGCTTCGGGCACGATCGGCCGGGCCGTCGTGGCCGAGCTCGGGCAGCGGCACGAGATCGTCGAGGTCGGCCGCAACAGCGGTAAAGTTCGGTTCGACGCCACGGATCCGGCCTCGATACGGGCCGGGCTCGAGCTGATCGGCTCGTTCGACGCGCTCGTTGCGACCTTCGGTACGGTCAAGTTCGCCCCGCTCGCCGAGCTCGACGCCGCGGGTTACGGCGTCGGCCTGGCTGACAAGCTCATGGGGCAGGTCAACCTGGTGCTGGTCGGGCGCGAGTTGATCGGCGACGGCGGCTCCTTCACGCTCACGAGCGGCATCCTGTCGCGCGATCCCGTCGTGGGGGGTAGCTCGGCCTCGATGGTCAATGGCGCGCTCGAGGCCTGGGTGCAGGCGGCCGCGATCGAGTTGCCCCGCGGACTGCGGATCAACTGCGTGAGCCCGGGCCTTCTCGAGGAGACCGCGGTCTCGTTCGGCGCGTTCTTCCCCGGTCACATCCCCGTGTCGGCGGCGCGGGTCGCCAAGGCCTACGCCAAAAGTGTCGAGGGCCGCCACACGGGACGGGTCTTCGAGGTTTTCTGAGCGCCAGGGAGGCTCGCCATGCGGGTCCGCGCCGCCGTTCTGGAGGCCATGGGCGCAGCACCGCCCTACGCGGAGAGCCGTCCGTTGCGGATCCAGGAGGTCGAACTCGATCCGCCGGGTCCGGGCGAAGTCCTCGTCCGGATCGCCGCTGCCGGCCTCTGCCATTCGGATCTCTCCGTCATCAACGGCGATCGGCCGCGGCCCTTGCCGATGGTGCTCGGCCACGAGGCCGCCGGCATCGTCGAGGAGGTCGGTCCCGGCGTCGACGACCTCGCTCGCGGCGACCATGTCGTCCTCGTCTTCATGCCGTCCTGCGGCCACTGTCTGCCGTGCATGGAGGGACGCCCGGCACTTTGCGAGCCCGGGGCCGTAGCCAACGGAGCCGGCACACTCTTGTCCGGCGCCCGGCGACTGCGGCGCGACGGCGAGCCGGTGAATCATCACGTCGGCGTGTCCGCCTTCGCCGAATATGCGACGGTGTCGCGGCGCTCGCTCGTCAAGATCGATCCCGAGCTGCCGCTCGACGAGGCCGCACTCTTCGGCTGTGCGGTGTTGACCGGCGCCGGGGCCGTCATCAACACGGCCGGCGTGCGGCCCGGACAGACGGTCGCCGTCGTCGGGCTCGGCGGTGTCGGCCTCTGTGCGCTCCTGGCCGCGGTCGCTTCCGGTGCACGCGAAATCGTCGCCGTCGATCTCCTACCCGAAAAGCTCGCCTTCGCTCGCCAGCTCGGGGCCACCGTGACCTTCGATGCCCGCGACGAGCGCGTTGCCGAGGCGATCCGCGAGGCGACCCGAGGCGGGGTCGATTTCGCCTTCGAGCTCGCCGGCTCGGCCAAAGCCCTCGAGCTCGCCTGGGCGATCACCCGGCGCGGCGGCACGACGATCACGGCCGGCCTGCCCCATCCCTCGGCGCGCCTACCGGTCCCGATCGTGCAACTCGTGGCCGAGGAACGCGCGCTCAAGGGCAGCTACATCGGCACCGCCGTACCGGCACGCGACGTGCCGCGCTTGATCGACCTGTTCCGCAAGGGCCGGTTGCCGGTCGACCGGCTCATGAGCGGTCGTTTCTCGCTCGACGAGATCAACGAAGGGTTCGATCGCCTCGCCCGGGGGCAAGCGATCCGCCAAATCGTCACATTCTAGCGCCGGCCTCTGGACCGCGCGGCCCGATCCGTCGACAAGGGTTCACTTGGACCGGAGCCGGCGGAAAGGCCATGACCGCATTCGGCATCGGGGCGGCGTGGCTCGCTGCCCTGGTCTTCTGTGCATCGTTGCTCGCCGCGTCGCCGGCGAGGGCGCAGCAGCCCGCTGCCGGTGGCGCCCCGCCGGCGGTCACGGTGGTGCGGGTCGAACGCCGCGACGTCACCCCGCAGACAACCTTCACCGGACGCGTGGAGGCCATCGACAAGGTCGAGCTGCGCGCCCGGGTGGAGGGATTTCTCGAGAACCGCCCGTTCGAGGAAGGTGCGTCCGTCGAAGCGGGCGCGCTCTTGTTCGTTCTCGAGAAGGCGCCTTACCGGGCCAAAGTGGCGGAAGCCGAGGCCGCGATCCTGGCCGCCGAGGGCACGCTCAAGCTCGCCGATATCGAAGTCGAGCGGCAGAAGGTGCTCGTGCAAAGGCAGGCGACCGCGCAGGCGAAGCTCGACGAGGCGATCGCCAAACAAGCGCAGGCGCGCGGCGCGCTGCTCGGGCATCGCGCGGCTCTGGATCGCGCCGAACTCGAGCTCTCCTATACGGACGTCAGGAGCCCGATCGCCGGGCGGATCGGTCGGGCGAGCGCATCGGTGGGTGATCTCGTCGGTCCTGCGAGCCCACCCTTGGCAACCGTCGTCAGCCAAGATCCGATCTACGTGACGTTTCCTGCCAGCATGCGGCAGCTCTTGGAGGTTCGAAGAAAGGCCGACGAGCGCGGCACCGATCCGCGCGCCGTCCGGATCGGCCTCAAGCTCGCGGACGGCCGGACGTACTCCGAGAGCGGGTATCTCGACTTCGTCGACGTGCAGGTCGATCCCGGCACGGATTCGGTGCTGTTGCGGGCGCGGATGCCCAATCCCCGGGGGCTGCTGGTCGACGGCGCCCTGGTCACCGTGCTCGTCGAGACCGCCGAGCCGCAGTCCGCTCTCCTCCTGCCGCAGAGTGCCGTGCAGTTCGACCAGACGGGTCGGTTCGTGCTGGTCGTCGGAGCCGACGGAAAGGTCCAGGTCCGACGGATCAAAGTGGGACGCACGTTCGGCCTCCTCTACGCCGTCGAGGAGGGGCTCGAGGCGGGCGATCGCGTGATCACCGACGGAATCCAAAAGGTCCGCCCCGGGATCGTCGTCGCCCCGACCGAGGCCCCGCTGCCGCCGGTCGACAGCTTGGCTGCGCGGAGTTAAGTCCGTGTTGTCTGCCGTCTTCGTCGATCGGCCCCGGCTCGCGATCGTCGTCTCCATCGTCATCACGCTCGCCGGCCTCATTGCGCTCACGGCGCTGCCGATCGCCCAGTTCCCGGAGATCGTGCCGCCCCAGGTTCAGGTGACCGGGCGCTATCCCGGGGCCAGCGCCGAGGTCGTCGACGCGACCGTCGCCCGGCCGGTCGAGAGCCAGGTCGTCGGCGTCGACAACATGATTTACATGAAGTCGGTCTCGGGCAGCGACGGCAGCTATACCCTCACCGTCTCCTTCGAGGTCGGCACCGATCCGGATATCAACACCGTCAACGTCAACAACAGGGTTCAGCTCGCTCTCCCGCAATTGCCACAAGAAGTTAGTCGCCAGGGCCTGTCGGTCAAGAAGAAGTCTTCTACTATTCTGCAGGTCGTAGCAATTTACTCGCCGGATCGATCGTTCGAAACGTTATTTCTGTCGAACTACGCGACCATCAATATTCTCGACAACATCAAGCGGGTCCGCGGTGTCGGGGACGCCTTCCTGTTTGGTGCGCTCGACTACAGCATGCGCGTGTGGGTCTCGACCGATCGCTTGACGGCGCTGGGCATCACGCCGAACGACATCATCGCCGCGCTCCAGGCCCAGAACGTCCAGGCCGCCGTCGGGCGAATCGGTGCCCAGCCCATCGGCGAGGACACTGCGTTCCAGCTCACGATCCAGAGCAAGGGGCGACTCACCGAGGTCGCCGAATTCGAGAACATCGTCGTCCGCGCCAATCCCGACGGCTCCTTCGTACGCGTTCGCGACGTCGGCCGCGTGGAGCTCGGTGCCAAGACATCGGACTCCTTCGGCCGGTTCAACGGCGGACCCGGTGCTCTGATCGCCATTTTCCAGGCGCCCGGTGCGAATGCCCTGGAGACCGCGGACGGCGTGCTCGGCGTCTTGGAGGAGGCCAAGACCCGTTTTCCGCAGGGGATCGACTACAAGGTCACCTACGATTCGACGTCGTTCGTCAAGCAGAGCATCGAAGAGGTGCTGCACACCCTGGTCGAGGCGTTCGTCCTCGTCGTGATCGTCGTTTTCCTCTTCCTCGGGAGCCTGCGTGCAACTTTGATCCCGCTGATCGCCGTTCCCGTGTCGTTGATCGGCGTCTTCTCGGTCATGCTGGCGTTGGGTTTCTCGCTCAACATGGTCTCGATGCTGGCCCTCGTGCTCGCGATCGGCATCGTGGTCGACGACGCCATCGTCGTCGTCGAGGCGGTCGAGGCCAAGCTCGAGCAAAATCCGGACATGAGCCCGGCCGACGCGACCAAGGCGGCGATGGCGGAGATCACCGCACCGATCATCGCGATCACCTTGGTGCTGCTCTCGGTGTTCGTTCCGACGGCCTTCATTCCTGGAATTACGGGACAGCTGTTCCAGCAATTCGCGGTCGCCGTGGTCGTCTCGATGGTGATTTCGGCGATCAACGCTCTTTCTCTGTCGCCAGCCCTGTGCGCGCTCCTGCTGAAGCATCGCCACGGGCCCCGACGCGGCCCGCTGGGCTACGTCCTCAAAGCCATCGATCTGGCTCGTGACGGCTACGCTGCGGTGGTCGGGCGGCTCGTGCGCGTCGCCGCCTTCTCCCTGGTGGCACTGGCGGCCGTCCTCCTGGCGAACGGCTGGTTGTTCAAGGCCACACCCACCGGGTTCCTTCCGGAAGAGGACCAAGGCGCCTTCTTCGTCGAGGTGCAGCTCCCGGAAGGCGCCTCCGTGAACCGGACCGCGCAGGTCGTCGAGACGGTCGAAGACCTCATCCGGGCGGTGCCGGGTGTGGCGGACGTCAGTACCGTGGTGGGCTACAGCACCCTCGAGGGGCTGGCGAAATCGAACAGCGCCTATCTCATCGTCTTGCTGAAGCCCTTCGCCGAGCGCATCGAGCAGGGCACGGATGTCCGTTCGATCATCGCTCGGGTGGTGGGGGAAGGTCGGGCCATTCGGCTGGCCAACGTCATCGCCTTCAACGTCCCACCGATCATCGGTCTCGGCACGGGCGGCGGATTCGAATACCAGCTCAAGGACCTCGAGGGTGGTTCCCCGGCCGATCTTGCGGCGGTCGCGCGCGGGCTCGTTCTCGCCGCCAACCAGGAGCCCGAGCTTGGACTGGTCTTCACGACCTACTCGGCCACCACGCCGCAGCTCTATCTCGACATCGATCGCGACAAGATCCAAACGCTCGGGATCGCGCTGGCGGACGTGTTCAATGCGCTCCAGGCGACACTCGGGGGATACTACGTCAACGATCTCAATCTCTTCGGACGTACTTGGCAGCTCAACCTGCAGGGCGAGGCCGAGGATCGGAAAGCCATCTCGGACATTTATCGCATCCATGTCCGCAATCGAGCCGGACAGATGGTGCCGCTGCGCGCCTTCGCCGAAGCCCGACCGATCGTCGGGCCGCAGACCGTGATCCGCTACAACAATTTGCGGAGCGTGACGATCAACGGTAGTCCAGCGCCCGGGGTGAGTTCGGGGGAGGGGTTGGCCGCCATGGAAGCGGTCTCGCGCGCGAGCCTTCCCGACGGATACTCGTTCGAATGGACGGGGACCGCGCTCCAGGAGAAGGCAGCGGCCGGGCAGACCGCGGTCATCCTCGCACTCGCGGTCCTCTTCGCCTATCTCTTCCTCGTGGCGCTTTACGAGAGCTGGACCATCCCGGTTCCGGTCCTGCTCTCCACGACCGTCGGCCTTGCGGGCGCCATGACGGGCTTGCTGCTGGCCGGGCTCGACAACAATGTCTACGCGCAGATCGGCATCGTGGTGCTGATCGCGCTCGCCGCCAAGAACGGCATCTTGATCATCGAGTTCGCCAAGATGCGCCGCGAAGAGGGCCTGTCGATCGCCGAGGCGGCAGCGGCCGGCGCCCGGGAGCGGTTCCGGGCGGTGATGATGACGAGCTTCGCCTTCATCGCCGGGCTGATCCCGTTGGTTACCGCGCAGGGCGCGGCGATGCTCAGCCGTCGGGGCGTCGGCACGGCAGTGTTCGCCGGGATGATCGCCGCTTCGGCGGTCGGCATCCTCTTCATTCCGGCGCTCTATGTCGTTTTCCAGTGGCTGCGTGAGCGGCTGCGCGGTGCCGCTGCGGGGGGTCCGCGGGAAGAGCCGTCGCCATCGCTCACCCCGTGACGGCGTGCGGCTTCCGGAGACCGTCCCAGGGCGATAAGAAGCGAGCTTCCTTGCCGGATCACCTCGCCGCGAAGGAACTCGCGATTGGACGAGCCCGAGCAGCCACTCGACGGCGGCCGAGGACGCTGGGTCCGCCTCGACCCGATGAGCGGTGAGCGAGTCCCGTTCACCATCGACGGCATCCCGGCCCGGGGTCGCGCCGGCGAGATGTTGATCGCCGCCATTCTCGCTGTTCGCCCCGACCTCGGGTGCCTTCCGCCCGACCGGCGTTCGCGCGCGGGTTTCTGTCTGATCGGCCTCTGCCAGGACTGCTGGGTCCGGCTCGGGGACGGCCGTCGCGTGCGCGCTTGCACGACCCCGCTCGAGCCGGGCATGGCGGTCCGGCTGGACTCGTCGGACGAGAGCTGGTGAGCAGCGACCCGCTGGTGGTCGTCGTTGGAGGCGGTCCGGCCGGGATGGCGGCGGCCAGGACCCTCGTCGAAGCCGGTCTACGGCCGCTCGTGCTCGACAAGGGGCCGAGACCGGGTGGCCGAAAATGGCAAAAGCCGGCGACGGCCGGCTTCGAGCGCCGGCTCCCGGGGCACGACCCCGACCTCGCCGAGCGCGCGATTGCCGAGTTCCTGGGAATGATCGATCGGATCGATTGGTATCCGGGGACGACCGTTCTCGATGCGACGCGCGATCGGCTCTGGGCCCTGGGTTCCGACGGTGTGATCGACCAGACGCCGTGGGACGCGCTCTTGGTGGCTACCGGCGCGCTCGACCGGGTCGTCCCGCTCCCGGGCTGGACCCTTCCGGGCGTCTACACCCTCGGCGGTGCGCAGGCGGCACTGAAGGTCCACGGCTGCGCGGTCGGCCGGCGGGTCGCCTTCCTCGGCACCGGGCCGCTTCTCTGGCTCGCCGCCGCCCAGCACCTCACCGCCGGAGCCGAGGTCGCCCTCGTCGCCGACACGAGCCACCGCCTCGGCGCGCTGGCAGCCTTGCCGGATCTGCTCTCGGCTCCCCAACGGCTCGCGCTCGGTCTCGCCTGCTTCCGCATCGTGCGACGCGCCGGGGTGCCGATCCGGTTGGGAGTTCGGGCAGCGATCGTCGAGGGGAACGAAACGGTACGCGGCATCTCGGTGGAGAGCAGAGGCGGCCGTCGGCACTTCGCTTGCGACGCGGTCGCGATGGGCTTCGGGCTCGTCCCGCAGACCCAGCTCCTCGATCTCCTGGACGTTCCGTTCGACCTCGAGCCTACGAGCGGTCTTTGGCTACCTCGAACCGATCGTTCGGGGCGGACGCCCGTCCCGAGGGTCTACGCTGCGGGCGACGGGGCACGCGTGCTCGGTGGCGAAGCGGCGAGGCTTTCGGGGGAGCGCGCCGCCCTCGCGATCCTCGAGGACCTCGGCCGGCCAACCGATCCGGAGCGCGCTGCCCGCCTCGAGCGGGAGCTCGCGCGGCAGGAGCGCTTCGCCCGCGGCCTCGCCCGGGCCTTCCCGTTTCCGGCCGAACTCGAGGCCCGTACCGACGAGGATACCGTCGTGTGCCGCTGCGAGGGCGTCACGGCCGGCGCGATCGCTTCGGCGGTCCGCGCCTTCGGCCGCCACGACGTCAACGCCGTGAAAGCGCTGACCCGCTGCGGGATGGGCCGCTGCCAGGGGCGCCTTTGCGGGCTCGCAGCGGCGCGGATCGCGGCGCGCGCAGCGGGCGTGCCGCTCGGCGAGGCGGGGCGGCTGCGGGCCCAGCCGCCGATCGAGCCCTTGCCCGCGCGTGCCCGTTGCATGGTCGCGGAGCCGAACGGATGAATGCCGCGCCGAGCCGGCTCCGCACCGAGGTGGCGATCGTCGGTGGCGGCCTCGTCGGCTGCTCGACCGCTCTGCATCTCGCCCGACGCCGCGTACCCTGCGTGCTGCTGGAGGCCGAACGGTGCGGGGCCCACGCCTCCGGCGTGAACTACGGGGGTGTTCGACGGCAGGGGCGGGCGCTCGCCGAACTGCCACTCGCCGGTCGCGCGCGCCGGATCTGGGGGCGGTTGGAACGGCTCGTCGGTGGCGACGGCGAGTTCCGCGCAACGGGCCATCTGCGATTGGCCCGCGACGAGGCCGAGGTCACCGCGCTCGAAGGTTGGATCCGCGAAGCTGCACGCTACGGCGCGCACGGTGAGCTTCTGTCGCGTGATGCGCTCCGTGCGCGGTTCCCCTGGCTATCCGACGGGTTCGCGGCCGGTTCCTACTGCGCCGACGACGGACAGGCGAACCCACGCCTCGTGACGCCGCTGTTCGCCCGTGCCGCACGGTCCGAGGGGGCCACGATCCTCGAGGGGCGGACGGTCGTGGCCATCGAGCGCGCACCGCCCGGCTTCGTGTTACGGGCCGAGCCCGAGCTCGAGCTCGAGGCGCGGGTCCTCGTGAACGCGGCCGGGGCCTGGGGCACGCGGATCGCGAGGTTGCTCGGCGAGGGCTTACCGAGCGAGCCGATCGCGCCCAACATGCTCGTGAGCGAGCCGTTGCCGTTCCGGATCGAGCCCAATCTCGGGATGGCCGGACCCGGGATCTATCTGCGCCAGGTGCCCGACGGCTCGGTGATCTTCGGCGGCGGCCGCGGTACGGTCGATCTCGAGCGGCGCCGTTGTCGACCCTCCTTCGCGACCTCGCTCTCGACGATCGAAGAGGCGTGTCGGGTGGTCCCCGAACTCGCCCGTGCTTCGATCATCCGGACCTGGGCCGGGATCGAGGGACGCACGCCGGACGATCTGCCCATCATCGGGCCGAGTCCAGGTGTGGCCGGGCTGTTCCACGCGTTCGGTTTCTCCGGACACGGCTTCATGCTCGCCCCCGCCGTGGGGGCCGTCCTCGCCGAGCTCATCCTGGACGGGCACAGCGCCACGAGCCTCGCGGGGCTGGAGCCCGCTCGGTTCGCACCCGGCTCCGCGGCCGCTGCTTGAAGCGCGCAGCGCTACTCCGCCGCTGCCCGGCTCGCGACGAGCTCGGGCTCGCGGATCGCATCGTGGGCTGCCATGGCCGCGATGTTCAAAATGTCCGAGACGGTGGCGTTCATCGGGACGATCTGGACCGGATGCGAGAGGCCCTCGAGCAGCGGCCCGATCACCGTGCCCCCACCCAGTTGCTTGAGAAGCTTGTAACCGATGTTGGCGGAATGGAGGGCCGGCATGATGAGCACGTTGGCCGGTCCTTTGAGGCGGCAGAACGGGTAGAGAGCCATGAGGTCCGGATCGAGTGCCACATCCGCACCCATCTCGCCGTCGTACTCGAAGTCGACCTGGCGACGATCGAGCTCGATCACGACCTCACGGATCCGCGCCGCCTTGGAAACCGGCGGGTTGCCGAAGGTCGCGAAGGAGAGCAGGGCGACGCGCGGCGTGACGCCCATCCGCCGGACGGCACGCGCCGTCTGGATCGTGATGTCGGCGAGCGTCTTGGTGTCCGGCAGCTCGTGGACGTTCGTGTCGGCGATGAAGACCGTCCGGCCGCGCGCCACCATGATGGTCAGCCCGAAGATCCGATGACCCGGCCTCGGGTCGATCACGCGCAGCACGTCTTGCAAGCAGTCGTGATAGTTGCGCGTGAGACCCGTGACCATCGCATCCGCGTGGCCGTTCGCCACCATGCAGGCGGCGAAGACGTTCCGATCCTGATTGACGAGCCGCTGGCAGTCGCGGAACAGGAGGCCGTTGCGCTGCTGTCGCCGATAGAGGAACTCGGCGTAGGAGCGATTGTGCTCCGAAAGCCGGGCATTGTGGATCTCGACGCCGTCGAGGCCCTTCAGACCCATGTTCTGTAAGGTTGCGGCGATCCGTTCTTCGCGTCCGACGAGGATCGGCGTGCCGAGTCCCTGGTCGCGCCAGGCGAGCGCCGCACTGATCGCCTTCTCCTCCTCGCCCTCGGCGAACACGACCCGCTTGGGCTGGGCGCGCACCCGGTCGATGACGAGCTGCATCCGAGAGGCGGTGGGATCGAGCCGGCTGCGCAGCTGTGCCCGGTAGCGGTCCAGATCGAGGATCGGCCGCCGCGCCACGCCACTTTCCATGGCGGCCTTGGCCACCGCCGTCGGGACGTGGGTGATCAGTCGTGGGTCAAAGGGTGTTGGAATGAAGTAATCGGGACCGTAGCGCAGACGGCGCCCACGGTACGCTGCCGTCACCTCGTCGGGCACGTCCTCCCGGGCGAGGGCCGCGATCGCGTAAGCCGCTGCGATCTTCATCGAATCGTTGATCGTCGAGGCGCGAACGTCGAGTGCTCCACGAAAGATGTAGGGAAAGCCCAGCACGTTGTTGATCTGGTTGGGGTAGTCGCTGCGCCCGGTGGCGATGATCACGTCCTTGCGCACTTCCCGGGCCTCTTCGGGCGTGATCTCGGGGTCCGGGTTGGCCATCGCGAAGACGATCGGGTTCTTGGCCATCGAGGTGAGCATCTCCGGGGTGAACGCTCCCTTGACGGAGAGCCCGAAGGCGACGTCGGCACCGCGCATCGCATCGGCGAGGGTACGCGCGTCGGTGTCGACCGCGTGCGCCGACTTCCACTGGTTCATCCCGATTTCGCGGCCGCGCCAGATGACCCCCTGGGTGTCGCAGAGGATCACGTGGTCGTGCGGCACGCCCATGGCCTTGATCAGCTCGGCGCAAGCGATACCCGCCGCTCCGGCCCCGTTGATGACGATCCGCGCGTCGCGCAGCGAGCGGCCGGTGAGGTCGAGCGCGTTGATCAAACCGGCCGCGGCGATGATCGCCGTTCCGTGCTGATCGTCGTGGAACACCGGGATGTCCATGAGCTCCCGTAGCCGCTGCTCGATGATGAAGCATTCGGGAGCCTTGATGTCCTCGAGATTGATTCCGCCGAAGGTCGGGCCGAGCAAGCTCACGCACTGGACGAAAGCGTCGACGTCCCGGGTATCGATCTCGAGGTCGATGCTGTCGATGTCGGCGAATCGTTTGAAGAGGACCGCCTTCCCTTCCATCACGGGTTTGCTGCCGAGAGCCCCGAGATCGCCGAGGCCCAAGACGGCCGTCCCGTTCGAGATGACCGCGACCAAGTTTCCTTTGGCGGTGTAATCGTAAGCCTTGTTCGGATCCTTGGCGATCGCGAGGCAAGGTGCGGCAACGCCAGGCGAGTAGACCAACGACAGATCGCGCTGCGTCGCCAGAGGCTTGGTCGGCGAGATCTCGATCTTGCCGGGCCGCCCCCGGGCGTGGACCTCGAGCGCTTCCTCGGACGTCACCGGCCCCCCTGCGTTCGGTGATCCCTCGTCCCAAGCGCTCATGGCACCTTCCCCCTCGCCCGCGACCCCTGTCGAAGAAACGTCACCGATTGTCGCCGCGACCGCTGGTCACGGCAAGCGCGGGGGCTTGCAGGCGCGCTGCGCGGCGCCACGTGTTAGGCGGCCTTCGGATCGGGACGACGCCATGAACCTGGTCAAGACCGGGCTCCTTCTCGCGGCGATGACCGCTCTGTTCCTGGCCGCCGGTTTCTTGATCGGCGGTGAGGGCGGGCTGCTGATCGCCCTTCTGCTCGCGCTCGCGATGAACGCGTTCGCCTGGTGGAACTCGGACAAGATGGTCCTGCGCATGCACGGGGCGCAGGTGGTGAGCCGCGCCTCCGCCCCCGAGCTCTGGGACATGGTCGCCGAACTCGCCCGCCGGGCGGATCTGCCGATGCCCGCCGTTTACGTCATCCCGAGCGACCAGCCGAACGCCTTCGCCACCGGTCGCGATCCGCAGCACGCGGCCGTCGCGGTGACGACCGGGATCCTCGAGACCTTGCCGCGCGAGGAGCTCGCCGGCGTGATCGCGCACGAGCTCGCGCACATCAAAAATCGCGACACGCTGATCATGACGGTGGCCGCGACGATCGCGGGCGCGATCGGCATGCTCGCCAATTTCGGCTTCCTGTTCGCCGGTTCCCGCGATTCCGAGAACCGCCACCCGCTCGGTGCGGTCGGGGCTCTGCTCGTGATGATCCTGGCGCCACTCGCTGCGACGCTCGTTCAACTCGCCATTTCCCGCACGCGGGAGTACGCTGCCGATCGGCTGGGCGCCGAGATCTGCGGTCAGCCCCTCTGGCTCGCCCGGGCTTTGCAGCGGATCGAGGCGCTGGCCGAGCAGCGGGTGATGCCCTCGGCCGAGCACCATCCCGCGACCGCCCATCTTTTCATCGTGAACCCGTTGCGGATGGGTGGAGTCGACAACCTGTTCCGCACTCACCCCCCGACCGAGAGCCGTGTGGCGGCCCTGGTCGAGCTCGCCAGGACGATGGGCCCAGGAGGCTTCCAGGTGCAGCCGCGGCGGGTGGCGCCCGCGGCCCGGCGGCGCGGCAGCGTGCCCGAAACCGGAACCGCCCGGGGCAGCGTTTGGCAGCGCAATCCTTGGAACCGCTGAGCGCGAACAGGCGCCCGCTCCTTCTCAGGCCACCGTGTAGGCCGCGTATTTCGGGAGAAGACGGCGCGGCTTCTGCAAGGCGTCGCGGCGGAACGGCTCACCCAGTTCCTGGGTGAGCATCAACTCGAGCACGGTCGGACGTCCGGAGGCCAGCGCAGCCTTGAGCGCATCGCCCACCTGGTCGGGGTGGTCGACGGTGACGCCGTCCGCGCCCATCGCCCGGGCCACCGCCGCGAAGCTCGGATTCTTCAAGTTGGTGCCGAGGAACCGATCGGCGTAGTAGTCGATCTGGTTCTTCTTCTCCGCACCCCACTGGCCATTGTTGAAGACGACGGCCACGACGGCGATGCTTTCGCGCACGCAGGTGAGCACCTCGTTGAGGCTCATCCCCCAGGCGCCGTCGCCGACATAAGCGACGGCTGGCCGGTCCGGCCGGGCCACCTTGGCCCCCATGGCGGTGGGGAAAGCGTATCCGCAATTGCCGAAGCTCATCGCCGCGAAGAACGAGGGCGCCTCGTCGAACGCGAGATAGCTGTTGGCCACCGAGCAGACATTGCCGATGTCGGTCGTGACCATGCTGCCCTTGGGCAGCGCTCGGGCGAGCTCGCGAAGCGCCCTCCTCGGTGCGATCGGCGAGGTCGAGGCCGTCGACATCCCCTCGAGCTCTTCGGCCCAGGCACGCTTCTGTCGGTCGACCTCGGCGAGCCGTTCGGCGGCGTTGCCGCGCGCCGCGATCGCGATATTGGCCTGCTCCAATCGGGCGAGGATCTCGCGCGCTGCCCCCTTGGCGTCACCGTGCACGGCCACGTCCACGCCCTTGACGAGGCCGAGCACGCGATGGTCGGTGTCGACCTGGATGATCTTGGCATCTTTCGGCCAGTACTCGATGCCGTACTGCGGCAGCGTGCCGAAGGGGCCGAGCCGTGAGCCGAGCACCAGCACGACATCGGCCTGCGCGAGGATCCGCATCGCCGCTTTCGAGCCCTGATAGCCGAGCGGACCGCAGGCGAGCCGATGGGAGGCTGGGAAGGCGTCGTTGTGCAGGTAGGAGCAGACGACCGGTGCTTGGAGATGCTCGGCGAGCGCCACCGCCTCGCGCTGACCGTCCGACATGATCACGCCGCCGCCCGCGAGGATGACCGGGAAGCGAGCGCGGGCGAGAAGGGCTGCGGCTTGGTCGAGGCTCTCGGGCGAGCCGGCGGCGCGGCGCACGACGAGCGGCTTCGGAATGGTGTAATCGAACTCTCCGTAGAAATAATCGCGTGGGATGTTGACCTGGGTCGGCCCCCGCTCGAGGAGCGCGAGCTGAAAAGCGCGGTGGGTGAGTTCGGCGATCCGCTCCGGGCGGTTCACGTGCGCCTGATAGCGGGTGATCTTCGAGAAGATGGGCAGCTGCTCGGTCTCCTGGAAGCCGCCGAGGCCGATGGTCATGGAGCCCGTCTCGGGAGTGATCGCGACCACCGGGCTGTGCGCCCAGTAGGCGGCGGCGATCGCGGTCACGAAATTCGTGATCCCGGGACCGTTCTGGGCGATGCACACCCCGTGCCGGCCGGAGGCCCGGCTGTAGCCGTCGGCCATGTGCGCGGCGTTCTGCTCGTGCGCAACCGACCAGAAGCGGATCCCGGCCGCCGGGAAGATGTCGAGGGCGTCCATGTAGGCCGAGCCCACGATCCCGAAGACGTCGGTGACGCCGTGCGCCACCAGGGTTTCGACGAACGCTTCGGACGGCGACATCCGGGTCATCGCGCAGCCTCCCATCCCGTCACGGGCAGAGGGCTTGGCACGCCCGCGGGCGTCCGCCAAGGGGTCGATGCACCCCCGGCTCGCCCGCTCGGCGCTCGCCAAATCGCAGCGAGGGGGGCATCTTGGCGCCGCCGGCCCCGGCTCGGGAGGAGACCCGTGCGACCCCTGTTCGTCGATTGCCCGCCGTTCCTCGAGCAGCTCTACCGCGAGGGCCTCTCCGGCATCGTGCCCGAGCTCGAGATCCATGTCGGGGACCCGACCGGCGACGAACTGGTCCGCCTGTGCGCCGGGCGCAGCCACATTTTGAACGACCACAGCCGGTTCACGGTCGAGATCCTGGAACGCTGCCCGGATCTGCGCTGCATCGTTTTCCTCGGAACCGGTGCCGCGAGCTTCATCGACCTCGACGCCGCCGAGCGGCTCGGTATCCGGGTCCGCAGCTACAAAGGCTACGGTGACCGGAGCGTGGCCGAGCACGCCTTCGCCTTGATGCTGGCCGCCGCCCACAGGATCGCCGAGATGGACCGCGACGTGCGTGCCGGTCTGTTCCAGCCGAAGAACAGCATCGAGCTTTTGGGCAAGACGGTGGGCGTGATCGGCACGGGCGGGATCGGCCGCGAGATGGTCCGACTGTGCGCCGGCATCGGGATGAAAGTGCTCGCTTGGAACCGGTCGGGCGTACCCGGCGATCTGCCGTGCGAGGCCGTCGGGCTCGACGAGTTGCTGCGCCGCTCGGACGTCGTCTCGGTGCATTTGGCGTTGAACGAGTATACGCGAGGTCTGCTCGACCGCGACAAGCTCGCGCTCTTGAAGCCGGGCGCCATCTTCGTGAACACCGCGCGCGGGGCGATCGTCGACGAGGCGGCGCTCGTCGAGGCCTTGCGCGAAGGGCGGATCGCCCACGCCGCCCTCGACGTCTTCACCGAGGAGCCGTTGCCGGCGGAAAGCCCGCTTCGAGCACTCTCCAACACGACCTTGACGCCGCACGCCGGGTTCATGACGCGGGAGGCGTCCGTGAACCTTTTGCGCATGGCGCTCGAGATCCTGGCCGAGGAACTCGCCCTCGACCGACGCTGATCCGGCTTGCGTCGCATCCGCCTCCGAACTTTCGCACGACCGTCACGGACCGGCTCTAGGCGCGAGCCACCCGGGAAAGGAAGTGAACGGAGGCACCATGCGTACCTGGTTGTCCCGGCTCGGCCTCGGCCTGCTGGTCGGCACGGCCTCGACCGCTCCGCTCTGGGGAGCGGAGGCGGTCAAAGCGACCCTCGTCGGGCATGCGAGCCTGCCGGCCACGAGCTTCATGGCCCCGCCCGTCGAGGCCGGCCCGGCGTTCGTTGTTTCCGGTCGGTTCGCCGCGGTCGCCAACCGCCGCGTCGAGGAGATCGCGGCGGTCGAGGGCAAGTCGTTCCTCGACGGGCGCACCACGGGGATCGCCCTGCCCTTCGTGGGCCAGCCGGTCCAGGGCTTCTCGGGCATCGAGACCTTGGCCCGCGACCGGTTCCGCGTCGTGATCGACAACGGCTTCGGCAGCAAGGGGAATTCTCCGGACGCCCTGCTCTCGTTCCACGAGGTGACAATCGACTGGCAAAGCGGCCGGGTGCGCTTGACGAAGTCCGTCTTCTTGCACGATCCGGACAAGGTGATACCGTTCCGGATCGTCAATGAATTCACGCGGGAGCGCTACCTCACCGGCGCCGATCTCGATATCGAGTCGATCCAAACGGTGGGTGATCTTCACTGGATCGGCGACGAGTTCGGCCCGTACCTGATCGCCGTCGACCGCACCGGCAAGGTGGTCGGCTTCTACGAGACGGAGATCGACGGCAAGGTGGTCCGCTCTCCCGATCACCACGCCGTCGGCACCCCGGCCACGCCCGGCCCGGTCCGCTTCGAGGTGCGCCGTTCGCGCGGCTACGAGGGCGTGGCGGCTTCGCCCGATGGCCGGTTCCTCTACGCGATGCTCGAAGGGCCGATCTACATCGGCGATCCGCCGGCCGTCGAAACCGTCGGCGGTAAAGAGGTGCTCCGCATTCTCGAGTTGGACGTCCAAGCGCGTAAATGGACCGGAAAAAGCTGGAAATACGCGCTCGAGATCGCCGGTAACAACATCGGCGATTTCAACATGGTCGACGCCTCCCGGGCTCTGGTGATCGAGCGCGACAACAACGAGGGCGACCCGCGTTTGCTGTGCAAGGGTGAGCAGAAGGTCGGCTGCTTCCCGAAGGTTGCCGAGTTCAAGCGGGTCTATCTCGTCGACATGGCGCAAGCGAACGACGCCGGGTTGGTCAAGAAGGTCGCCTACGTCGACCTCTTGGACATCGCCGACCCGAAGGGTGTCGCGAAAACGGGAACGATCGACGGTCGCTTCACCTTTCCGTTCGTGACGATCGAGGACGTCGACATCGTCGACGAACGCCACATCGTCGTCGCCAACGACAACAACCTGCCCTTCTCGGCCGGCCGTCTCCCCAACACCGCCGACGCCAACGAGTTCGTCCTTCTCGACGTGGGCGACCTGCTCGCTCGCCGCTGACGAGTTTTCGGGCTACGCGGGGCGCGGTTCGCCGCGCCCTTGTTTCGTCGTCGAACGATTCAAGCCGCGGACGAGCGGCCCTCGATCGCCTCGATCTCGGCTTCGGCCTCGAGCCAGCGGGCCTCGGCCGCGGCGATCTTTTCGACCAGGTCGGCGAGCTCTCGCCGACGCGCGGCCACGGCCGAGCCGTCGCGGTAGAGCGCGGGATCGCCGAGCTCGCGTTCGATCGCCGCGCGGCGCGACGTCAGCTCTTCGAATTCACGCTCGGCTGCCCGTGCCCGCTGGCGCAGCGGTGCCAACCGCGCGCGGCGCTCGGCTGCCGAGTTTCTCGGATCGATCGGGCGCGGGGCCGGGCGTTCGGCCTTGCGGTCGGCCGAGGCCTCGAGCAACAGCCGCCGATAGTCGTCGACGTCGCCATCGAAAGCACGAACGGTACCCTCTGCCACGAGCCACAGCCTGTCCGCGGTCGCCTCGACGAGATGGCGGTCGTGGCTGATCAGGACGAGCGCGCCCTCGAACGCGTTCAGGGCTTCGATGAGGGCTTCGCGCGAATCGATGTCGAGATGGTTGGTGGGCTCGTCCAGGATCAACAGGTTCGGCGGCTCGAGGCATACCAAGCAGAGGCAGAGGCGAGTCTTTTGGCCGCCCGAGAGATGCTTCGCTTTGGTTGTCGCCCGCTCTTGGACCAGGCCGAAACGGGCGAGGAGCTCGCGCAGTTGTCGCTCCGGCATGGCCGGTCGCAGCCGCGCCAGGTGGTCGAGGGCGGTCGCCTCGGGATCGAGCGCTTCGATCTGGTGCTGGGCGAAATGGCCGGCGATCAGGCCCCTGGCGAAGGTCAGTTCTCCGGAGCGGGGAGCGAGCCGACCAGCCAGGAGCTTGGCGAAGGTGGACTTGCCGTTGCCGTTCGCGCCGAGCAAGGCGATCCGGTCGTCCGGGTCGATCCGGAGCGAGAGGCGATCGAGGACGATCGTCTCGCCGTAGCCGACCCGCACATTTTCCATGCTCACGAGGGGCGGGGGCGGTACTCGTCCGCAGGGCAGGGCGAAATGCACCTCGGGCTCCAGGATGGCTCGGGCGATCGGCTCCATCCGCTCGAGCATCTTGAGCCGGCTCTGGGCCTGGCGTGCCTTGCTCGCCTTGTAGCGGAAGCGGGCGACGAAGGCCGTGATCCGCGCGCGCTCGGCTTCCTGCCGTTCCCGTAGCTTCTCCTGTAGCGAGAGCTTTTCGCGGCGCTGACGCTCGAACGCGTCGTAGTTGCCCTCGTAGACGACGAGTTTGCCACCGTGGAGATGGCAGACTTTGTGCGCGACCGCGTTGAGGAAGTCACGGTCGTGGCTGACGAAGAGAAGCGTGCGCGCGTAGCGTCGCAGATGCTCTTCGAGCCAGATCGCGGCCTCGAGGTCGAGATGGTTGGTGGGCTCGTCCAAAAGCAGGAGGTCGGGTTCCAAGAACAGGACGCAAGCGAGCGCCACCCGCATCCGCCACCCGCCGGAGAACGAAGCGAGCGGGCGGCTTTGCGCTGCTTCGTCGAAGCCGAGCCCGCGTAAGATCCGTGCCGCGCGCGCCGGTGCGGCATCCGCCCCGATCGCTCGAAGCCGTTCCTCGATCTCGGCCCCACGGACGGGATCCGCGCCGACTCGCTCGGCGAGCAGACGGGCCCGCTCGCGGTCGGCCGCCAGGACCACCTCGAGCGGCGAGCGGGTGCCGCCGGGGGCTTCCTGCTCGACCACCCCGATGCGGGCTCCGGCCTGCAGCCGCACGGTTCCCGCATCCGGCTGCAGCTCGCCGGCGATCAGGCGCAACAGCGACGTTTTGCCCGTGCCATTGCGTCCGACCAGCGCCATCCGGGTGCCCGCCGGAAGATGCAGGGAGGCTCCCTCGAGCAGCGGCCGGCCGGCCACCCGTAGCGTCACGTCGACCAGGTCGAGCATGCGGCGTCAGCCCTTCTCGGCGGCGGGCGGAAGGCGAAGCGAAGCCAAGAGGCGGGCCGCCAGCCGGGTCGACGCACCGGTCGCCACGCAGAGTTGCGGGACGAGCAGCCATTCGAGCGTCCAGGCTCGGCCCGAGCGCTCGTTCTCGTGGACGAGCGCGTGCTGGACGCCCGAGGCCAGGGTCGTCGCGTAGCGGGCCAGGGCCACGAGGATCTCGGCCGCGATCGGGTTGACCTTGCCCGGCATCGCCGACGAGCCGCCGCCGCCTTCGATCACGAGTTCCCCGACCTCGTCTTGAGCGAGGATCGCCACGTCCGCGCCGAGCTTGCCGAGGGAGCCCGCCACGAGCGCGAGCCACGTCGCGAGTTCGGCCAGAGCGTCCCGCTCGCTGTGGCCGGCGCGGGCCGAGCGGCCGAGACCCAGCGCGTCGGCCAGCCGATCGGCGACCGGGTCGGCTCGGTCACCGAGCTCGGCCCGGTCACCGACCGCGCCACCCCAAGGAAGGCGCAGGAGACGCGGTCGAAGCTCCTCGAGGCGCGTGCGATGGCGTTCCAAGGGCGCCCGCCAGCTCGCGAGCTTGTGCGGCCAGCCGATCGGCCGAGCCCGGCGCATGCGCGTGCGACCCCAGAGACGATACCGGGACCAGGCCGCCTCCAGCCGAAGGAGGCTGCCGATCAGATCGTCGAGCCGCTGGTCGAGGATCGCGAGCACCCGCTGCAGGCGAACCAGCAGCCCGGTGTCGATCACGTCTTGGCTCGTCGCACCGAAGTGCAGGTAGCGGGCGTACGGCTCTCCGATCGCGGCACGAAGTTGACGCACGAGTTCGGGAACGACGACACCGTCGCGAAGGGCTCCTTCCCGAAGAGCGTCGAGATCGGGGCGGAAACGGTCACAGGTGGAGGCGATGGCCTGCGAAGCCTCGCACGGGATCACGCCCGAGGCGGCTTCCGCCTCGGCCAGGGCGTGCTCGAAACGCAACATCGCCTCGAGTTCGGCCTCGAGTGCGAAATAACGCGAAAGTTCGGGGTCGCCCAGGAGGGCTCCGAGGATCGGATGATCGGCGGCGCAGACGCTCACGCGGCCCGATTGCTCACCCGGGCCGCGGGTCCGCGGCGCCGGCAGGAGACTGGCGCGCCCGAGAGGACTCGAACCTCTGACCTTTAGCTCCGGAGGCTAACGCTCTATCCAGCTGAGCTACGGGCGCCCGTGCGGTATATAGCGAGCCGCTGGCGCGTTCGCCAAGAGCCCAGGAACGTTGCCGCTGCGCCCCTTGCGCAGAGGGCGCGCAACTGGCAGCGAGCGGGGTGCGAACGCGGAGACGCCCGCATGGCCGACGAAACCTATTTCGTGAACGATCGGGAAATCGTGATCACCCAGGCATGGGCCGTTCGTTGCGACGGCAACGGGTTGCTCGGTCACCCGGTCGAATACATCACCTTGGCACCGGCGGGTACCGCCGTCTGCAAATATTGCGGCCGCCGGTTCGTTCACGCTTCCCATCCCGAGGCCGAACGGGTCCGCCGCGAGGGTCGACGGGCCGCAGCCTGATCCGCCGCGCGCGGCAACAACCTGACGACCAGGATCCCACTGGCCGCCGCACCGGCCCAAGCGACCGTGGGAACGGCGAGGGCGATGCCCGCGAAGCCGAGGCCCAGGCCGACATCGAAGAACCACAAGACGAGCGGCGGTGCGACGAGGTGACGGCCGATGCCGACCAAGAGCGCGGGCACGGGCCGTCGCAATCCCTGGAGGACACCCGCCCCGAGAACGACGACCGCATAAGCCGGGAAGGCCAGCACGGCGAACTCCAGGTAGAGGGCGCCGAGCGACAACACCGCTCGGTCGTCGCTAAAGAGGGCGAGGAGGGGTTCGCGTGAAAGGAAGACGAGAAGAGCGCCCAAGACCATCACGACGACGCCGCTGCCCAGTGTCGTCGCCGCAGCGCGACGAACCCGATCGAGGCGGCCGGCCCCCAGGTTCTGGCCGACGAGCGCCACGGTCGCGGCATTGAGACCGAGTGCGGGCAACAAAACCAGCTGTTCGATCCGCAGCGCCACACCGTAAGCTGCCACAGCCTCGGGTCCGTATCGTCCGACGAACCCGGTCACGATCGCGAGCCCCACCCCGGTCGTCATCAACGTGAGCGTGTTCGGCACGACTTGCGCGAGCACGCGGCCCGCGAGCCGGAGATCGGGCTCGCGCAGGACACGGTGGAGGCCCGCGACGAACGGAATACGAGAGGCCCGACCCGCGAGCCAGGCGAGCTGGGCGATCTGCACGACGACATGGGAGGCTGCGATACCGGCTACGCCCAGTGCGGGGACGCCCCCGATCCCGTACATCAGCAACGGCACGAGGCCGACATTGGCGGCCGTGGTCGCAAGGACAGCGTCGCGCAGGCTCCGGGTGTCGCCGGTCGCGGTGAGGGCCGCATTGGCCACGGCTGCGAGCAGGAACAGCGGGGCCGACGCGAGCAGCGGAACGAGGTACACGAGCGTGAGGTCGAGAACCACGCCGCGGGCGCCGAGCAGCGCCGAGAGGGCCGGTGCCGCGACCGCGCCGGCGCCGGCGATCACGAGGCCGGCGAGCAGGGCGAGGCCGATCGCGTGCGCCCACACACGGCGAGCTTCTCCGGGCCGGCCGGCGCCGAGTTCGTGGGAGACCAGCGCGGCCGTTCCTTGCGAAAAGCCGAAAGTCGCGGCGATGATCGTGAAAAAGACCGGGAAGGGCGTCGCCAGGGCCGCGAGAGCTTCCGTGGACCACGTCCCGGCCCAGTAGCTGTTGGTCAGGTTGAAGACGGTTTGCGCCGCCATCGCGGTCGCACTCGGCAGAGCGATGCGGCGTACCACGAGCGGGATCGGGCCGCTCGTGATCGGGAGCCCGGTCCGACCCGGCCGGCTCACATCACCCGCCAGGCGGGGTCCCACAAGCGTACGCCGCCCAGGAAGGCCCGCGCATTGTCGCCACGCCGACAACCCGGGGGGAGGGCGTCGAGTTTGCGGACGTTGCCGCCACCCAACACGACTTCGTCGCAGACCATCGCGGCCTTGAGCTTGGCCACGACGTCGGCGACCGCGGCGCGCCAGCGCTTCTTGCCGAGCCGCTCGAGGCCGCGGGTGCCGAGCCAATCCTCGAACGTCCGCTTGCGGCGGTAGGGCAGGTGCGCGAGCTCGAGCGAGAGGACGAGGCCGTCGACGACGAGGGCCGAGCCGAGACCGGTGCCGAGCCCCAGAAACAACATCTTGCCGCCTTCCCAGGATCCCAAGGCCTGCATCGCGGCATCGTTCACGACCCGGGTCGGTGCGCCGAACGCGTGCGCGAGGTCGAAATCGACCCAGCCACCGGCCAGGTTCACGGGTTCGTCGATCAGCCGCCCGTCTTTGACGGGACCCGGCACACCGATGCTCACGTGATCGAACGTCCAATCGGCGGCGGCGGCTCGGACCCGCTCGACCATCGTACCAGGCCGCAGATCCGGTCCGGAGGGGACGCGCCGGACCTCTCCGCCGTCCCCGAGGCGGAGCTTGATGTTGGTGCCGCCGACATCGACGATCAGGATGCGCAAGGCCCCGGCTCTCCGTCCGTCGCGAGCCCCGCGCCCTCTACGCGCGGCCGCCGGACCTCGCAAGCGAAGGGGAAACCGGTCCGGCCGCTCGGCGCGCCATTCGGCGCAGCTCGCGCGCGGCACGGAGCGCGGAGACGATCGCGGCACCGCGGAGACCGCGCGGCGCGATCAGGCAGTGGCCCAGCAGGCGTCGGTCGGCCCACAGCCGATCGAGGTGCTCGCGTCCCTGCCCCGTGCAGGAATCCATCCAGCGGACCGGGCCTCGCTCGGCATCGTACGCCTCGAACTGGGTGAACTCCAGGAGCACCCCGGGGCCGAAAGCTCTGGCCTTCTCGTCGTGCGTGATCTTGAACACGAACCCGGCGCTCGGATCGCCGCTGGCCAGCAGGGCGACGCTGAGCGCGATGGGCTGCCCGTCGAGCGCCAGCGCCTCGAACAACAGCGTGCCCTCCCGGGCTCGCCCGACACACATGGCACGGAAAAATTCCGCATCCTCCGGACGCGAGCCGATCGCCGTGCCGAGCCGGCCCTTCCAGCCCGCCCGCTCGACGAGCAGGAACTGCTCGCACAGCCGGGGCACCGATGCGTCGCAAACGGCCCGCTCGAAGCCGAGCGCACCCGATCCTTGAAGCCGGCGTCGTTGCCGCCGCAGCTCGCGAATACGACGCTCCTCCATGCAGGATCGAAGATAGGCCTCGAAGCACGCCCGCGGTCTGAACAAGCCTCGTCGCCAACCGTCGAGCTCAAGATACGGTTGACGGCGGACAGCCAGAGCTTCGGTCAGCAAACACGAGAATTGTCCATCGGCCCCGTATCCCACGAGCTCGAGCAGGCCGCCGCCGAGCGCCCCGTCGTCGAGCGCGTCCAGCAACGCGTGCAACGCGCTGCGGGCCTCCGGGCCGTCGAGCAGCGGCGTGCCGAGAAATCCGTAGGGCTGGTCCGGTGCGAACGCTGCGCGCTGCCGTGCGATCGGGTCGGTCGTTCGTGGTCGGCGGCGAATCAGCGGTAGCAGGCCCACGAGGCGGTCCCCCCGCTCGACCGTAGCGACGCGCAGGCCGGGGATCCAGCCTCGGTGCTCCAAGAGGGGGAGAAGAAAGCTCTCCTCGTAGAAGGGGTTCGGCTCGAGGGCTCGTCTCGCGAGGTCGATCCACTGCGGGCGTAAGGCGTGGAGCTCCTCGATCGCCTCCAGGACCCGCACACGTACCGAACCGAGAGGGGGCACACTCGCTCCCGACCCTCCGAAACGTCGACCGGAGCCGAACCCGACCCACCGCCCATGCTATTTTATAATGGGTTCGCGTGACGGTCGAGGCGATCCGGTCAGTGCGCTTGCGGCGGGAGCGCCGGCGACGTCGTCCCTCTTCCGGTTCGGACGGGCCCGCTCGAGGCCGTCGGATCGAGGTCGGGGCGTCGACGCGCACGCCGCCGCAGGCGATCGACCCCGCGCGCGGCCATGACGAGCACCCGGCCGGCGAACGAGCGCGGTCCCACGAGCAGGTGCCCGAGATGCCGACGGTCGAGCCAGAGTTGGGAATAGAGCGTGTCGCGGGGCGACGCGCAGGAATCGACCCAACCGATCGGCGAGGGGGGCTCGTGGATCTCGCGAAGCTGCTCGAGGAGGAGCTGCATTCCCGGACTCTGCCGGCGGAAGGTCTCGTCGTAGGCGATCTTGAACACGAAGGCGCCGCCGCCGGACGCCGCCTCGCGCAGCAGGCAGGCCATGGCGATCGGACGCCCATCGAGCTCCAGGGCGACGAACGAGAGCGCGCCGTGGGGCGCGAGCTCCCGGCATGCGCGCTCGAAGAACCGGCGGTCGCGAGGATCGTTGGCGAGCGCCGTTCCGGCGTTGCCCTTCCAGCCTGCCGCCTCGAGCGCCAGGAAGCGCTCGCTCCAGGGGCCCACCGGCTCGCCCGGGCCGTTGGCCACGAGCCGCAACGCACCCTGACGTTCGAGGTGGCGACGTTGGCGAGCGAGCTCGCGTCGGTGCCGCCCGCCGAGAGCCGCGTCCAGATAGGCCGCGCCCGACCCCCTCGGGCGGAGGAGGGGTCGGCTCAAGCCCGGCAGGACGAGCGACGGTTGGCCCCGTTCGGCGAGTCGAGCCTCCAAAAGGCGGCCGAACGGCCCGTCGATGGCGTGGCCGACCAGTTCGAGCAAGACTCCGGGCAGGATGCGCCGATCCAGTGCATCGAGGATCGCGTCCACCGCCTCGGGCGCCCTCTCGCGATCGAGGAGCGGGGTTGCGAGCAGGCTGTGGACCGGTGTCGGGTTGTAGGCACTCCGAACAACGGGAACGATCCGGCCGGGACCGCCCCGCGCGGCCACCACCGGCAGCAGGGCGAGAAGCGTGCCGTCGCGTTCGCGGGCGACGATGACAGCCGCGCCCGTCGGCCAGCCGAGCTCTTCCACGAGCGGCAAGAAAAAGCCCGGATGGAAGAACGGGTTGGGCTCGAGGGCGGCGCTCGCGAGGAGAAGCCAAGCGTCCACCAGCCCGCGCAGCGACGCGGCCGCGGTGAGAAGCTCGACCGCGATCATCGCCGACTATCGGTGCAGGCCGGCCGAACGATCGCCATGGGCGCTCGCGTCGCGACGGCGTGGCCGCAGGTCGGTCCCGGTCCGGTCACCGGACCATCTGACTCGCGACGAGCATGGCCACCACGGCGGCAAGGGCTGCGACCACGATCACGATCCCGACATCGTAGAGCTTCATCGGCGACTCTCCCCAGCACCTCGCCCTTATACCCTCCGCCGGCCCGCGGCCAGCGGTCTGCGACCTCGTGAACGTTCCCTGTTCCTTGGTGGTCACAGAGGCAGCGCATATCTGCAGGGAGGACCTTCGGGAGGACGAGGACCATGGCCGCGCCCGCACGCCGTCTCGACGACGCGCCCCGTGCCACGGAGGGGGAGCCGCGTAAGGCCGAGCCGAATCGCGCGACGCCGCCCGTGCCCCGGGATCGCGGCGAGGAGTTCGTCCACCGTTTGGACAATTTCGACCGTTTGTTGCACGCGGCCCAGGCCCGACTGACGGCCAGCATCTCCCCGGCTGCCGTCCAGGCCGCGCGGATGGACTGGTGGGCCCATTTCCTCAATGCTCCGGGCCTTCAGCTGTCGCTCGCCCAAAAGGCGGCGGTCGACGCGTTCCGCATCGGCCTCTACGCGCTCCGCGCAGCGACGGGCCGGGACGGCGAGCCGTTCGCGCTGTCGGGCAATCACGACCGACGGTTCGCGGCGCCACAGTGGCGAACCTTCCCTTTCAACGTCATGGCCGAGAGCTTTTTGGCCGTCCAGAACTGGTGGGACACCGCAACGCATGCCCTGCGCGGCCCGACCCGCCAGCACACGCGCCAGATGGCGTTCATGCGACGGCAGCTCCTCGACACGCTGGCCCCTTCGAACTTTCCCTGGACGAACCCGGAGGTCATCGAACGCACCGTCGCCGAGCAGGGGCAGAACCTGGTTCGGGGCCTCACCTATCTGGTCGAGGACTTCGAGCGGCGCATCGCCGGCCAGCCGCCGGTCGGGAGCGAAGCTTGGCGGGTCGGCGAGAACTTGGCGATCACGCCCGGCCAAGTGATCCACCGCAACGAGCTCATGGAGCTCATCCAGTATGTGCCCTCGACCGACCGCGTCCGACCCGAGCCGATCCTGATCGTGCCGGCGTGGATCATGAAATACTACGTGCTGGATCTCAGGCCGGAAAATTCGCTCGTCAAATATCTCGTCGACCAGGGCCACACCGTCTTCTGCATTTCGTGGAAGAACCCCGAGGCCAAAGATCGGGAGACCAGCCTCGACGATTACCGCCGCCTGGGCGTCGAAAAGGCGCTCGAGGTCATCGGCGCGGTCACCGGCCAGCGCAGGGTGCACGCCTGCGGCTACTGCTTGGGCGGCACGCTGTTGGCGATCGCGGTCGCCAAGCTCGCTCGCGACGGCGACGACCGGATCGCCAGTATGACGCTCTTGGCCGCCCAGACCGACTTCTCGGAAGCCGGCGAGCTCATGCTGTTCATCGACGAGAACGAGCTCGCCTATCTCGAGGACATGATGTGGGATCAGGGATATCTCGACACCAGCCAAATGGCGGGCGCCTTCCAGATGTTGCGCTCGGCCGATCTGATCTGGTCGCGCATGGTCCGCCAGTATCTCTTGGGCGAGCGCGAGCCGATGACCGACCTCATGGCCTGGAACGCCGACGGCACGCGCATGCCGGCCCGGATGCACAGCCAGTATCTGCGCGATCTCTTCCTCGACAATCGATTGAGCCGCGGCCGCTACGCCGTCGAGGGACGGCCGGTGGCCCTCACCGACATCCGTTGCCCGATCTTCGCGGTCGGCACCGAGACCGACCACATCGCGCCCTGGCAATCGGTCTACAAGATCCGCCTGTTGACCGATACCGAGGTCACCTTCGTGCTCACGAGCGGCGGTCACAACGCCGGCATCGTGAGCCCGCCCACGCGAACCGACCGCCGCCACCGCATCATGACCATGGCCGCCGACGAGCCGTACACACCGCCCGATCTCTGGGCCGTCCAGGCCCCGGTCCGGCAAGGCTCCTGGTGGCCGGCTTGGCAGGCTTGGCTCGCCGAGCGGAGCGGGGCACCGGTGCCGCCGCCGCCCATGGGGGCCCCCGAGAAAGGGTACCCGCCGCTGCTCCCCGCCCCGGGTTGCTACGTGCTGCAGCCCTGAAAGCCCGACGCAGGGCGGCCCTGCGTCGGTTCCGGCTTGTCGCTTCGGGCGCGTGCCGGCAGACGGCCGCGTCATGAAGACCGCCTCGAGCACCACCACCGGGGCCGTCCGGATCGCGCCGCGCGACCTCGCCGTCGGGCTCGCCGCGGGGGCTGTGGTGGTCGCGATCTGGACCGCCTTTTTGCTCGTCTCGCGGGCCGGGGTCCTCGGCCCGCTCCTGCCCACCGACATCGCGGGCCTGCGCATGAGCGTGGCGTTCGTCGCCGCGGCGCCGATCGCCTGGCGGTTCGGGCTCGCCGGTCTGCGTCCGTACCAAGCCGCGGTCGTGACAGCGACCGCCGGGCTCGGCTTCCCGCTGCTCGCCTATTGGGGCTTCGCTTTCGCACCGGCGGCGCACGCCTCGATCATGATGACGAGCACGTTGCCCCTCTGGACCGCGCTTTTGGCGCGGCTGGTTCTGGGCGAGCCCCTGCGCGGTCGACGCCTGGTGAGCCTCGTTCTCATCCTCGCCGGCATCGCAGCACTCGCCTCGGGGCTCGACGAGGCGCCGGCGGGGTCTTGGCGCGGCGACCTCTTGTTCGCGGCCGCATCCTTGTCCTGGGCGATCTTCACGATCGCAGCGCGCGCTTGGAAGGTGGCACCGCTCGCCGCGGCGGGTGTCGTCGGCATCGGGGCCGGGCTCGTTTACCTGCCGGTCTGGCTCCTCTTCCTTCCGAAAGGGATCGCCGCCACGCCTTGGGCCGAGCTGGCCTTTCACGGCATCTACCACGGCCTGCTGGCCTTTCTCGTGGCGTTCGTGGCCTACACCCGCTGCGTAGCGGCTCTCGGTCCCGGACCCACGACCATGCTGACGGCCCTCGTTCCCGGGCTCGGCGCCATCCTCGCCGTGCCGATCCTGGGCGAGCCGTTGACCCTCGCGGCGATCTCGGGCCTCGCTCTGGTCACGGCCGGCATGCTCGCGACGGTGACCGGCCTGCGATCCGAACGCCCCGCCTGACCTCAGCCGGAGCGCTCGCCGTCGGGGCGGGGCGCAGCGGCACGGCGCAGCCGGTCGCGGATGGCCTCGCCCAGCCCCTCGGCCGGGATCGGCACGACGGCGATCCGCCGCGCACCGCTCCGGTCGGCGGCGCGCAGGAGGGCGTAGAGCCGACGGGCGGCCTCGGCCGTGTCGCCGCGTGGGCTCAGGTTGAACGTCGCGAGCGCACCGGGCGGGGCGCAGGACCCGAAGGCCAGCAAGGCCTCGTCCGGCTCGACCTCGAGGGCGTCGAGGCGAAGCGGGAGGCTCGGTGCATAATGGCTCGCGAGCCGCCCGGGCGCGCGCGGCTGCGCCTCGCCACCGGGACGTTCGGCGAGCAGGCCGAGATATTCCTCGAGAGCGGCACGCGGGACGCCGCCCGGCCGGAGGAGGACGGGTCGATCCGGCTCGCTCAGGTCCACCACCGTGCTCTCGACCCCGATCGGGCACGGACCGGCATCGAGGATCAAATCGATCGCATCCGCGAGCTCCAGAGCGACGTCCTCGGCACTCGTCGGGCTCACCCGACCCGATCGGTTGGCCGAGGGTGCGACGACGGGCAGGCGCGCCGCTTCCAGGAGTGACAGCGCCACCGGGTGGGCGGGTACCCGCACCGCCACCGTCGCGAGCCCGGCCGTGGCGAGCGCCGAGATCGGCGCATCGGGCCGCCGCGGTAGGACGAGGGTGAGCGGTCCCGGCCAGAAACGTGCCGCGAGCCGCTCGGCCTTGGCATCCAGAGCTGCGAGCGGCTCCAGGAAAGCTCGCCCCGCCACGTGCACGATCAAAGGGTTGTGCGCGGGCCGCCGCTTGGCGGCGTAGAGTGCGGCGACCGCGGCATCGCTCGTCGCGTCCGCCCCGAGGCCGTAGACCGTCTCGGTCGGGAAGGCGACGAGCCTACCGGCGCGCAACGCGTCCGCCGCTTCGGCCACGGCGCGCGGATCGGCGGGGAGGATGCGTGCTCGGCTCATCCGCCCGCCTTGGGCTCGCTCGCAGCCGCCAATGCGCGCTCGCCGATGTCGCGCCGGCAATAGCCCTCGGGCCAGTCGATCCGATCGACCGCCGCGTAGGCACGCTGCCGGGCCTCGGCCAGCGAGGTGCCGGTGCCCACCACCGTGAGGACCCGGCCGCCATCCGCGAGCCACCGCCCGCCCTCCCGCCGCGTGGCGGCGTGGAAGAGGAGGACGCCCTCGATCGCCTCGGCGGCTTCGAGCCCGCGCAGCTCGCTGCCACGCTCGACCGGTCCTGGGTAGCCGCGGGTCGCGAGGACCACGCCCAGGGCGTGCGTCGGATAGAGCCGTGCGCTCATCCGTCCCAACATCCCGTCGGCGGCGCCGAGCAGGAGCTGGCCGAGATCGGTCATCAGCCGGGGCAGCACGACCTGGCACTCGGGATCGCCCATGCGGACGTTGAACTCGACGAGCTTCGGGCCGTCCGCTCCGATCATCAGGCCCGCATAGAGGATCCCACGAAAAGGTGTTCCCTCGGCCGCCATGGCGGCGAGGGTCGGACGGACGATCTCGGCCATGACCCGCTCGACCATCGCGGGGGTCAGGGGTGGGGCCGGCGAGCAGGCACCCATCCCGCCGGTGTTCGGGCCGCGATCCCCGTCGAAAGCCCGCTTGTGGTCTTGCGCGGTGCCGAGCAGGAGCGCGTCCCGGCCGTCGCAGAGGGCGAACAAACTCGCCTCCTCGCCTTCGAGAAACTCCTCGATCACGACCCGCGCGCCCGCTTCGCCGAAAGCGCCTCCGAAGGCCGCCTCGACGGCGGCGACCGCTTCCTCGACGGTCCCGGCGACCGTCACACCTTTGCCGGCGGCGAGCCCGTCCGCTTTCACCACGACCGGGGCACCGTGCTCCTCGATGAACGCCCGGGCCGCGGCCTGCTCGCTCGCTTCGAAGACGCGGAACGCCGCCGTGGGTATCCCGTGGCGCGCGCAGAGCGCCTTGGCGAAGGCCTTCGAGCCCTCGAGGCGCGCCGCCGCAGCGGACGGCCCGACCGCTCGGACACCGGCCTCGGCGAGCCGGTCGACGAGGCCGAGGACGAGCGGCCGCTCGGGTCCGACGACGACCAGATCCATCCGCTCGGCGCGTGCATAGCCCACCAGCTCGTCGATCGCCTCGGCGGCGATCGGCACGAGTTCGGCATCGCGGGCGATGCCGGCGTTGCCGGGCGCGCAGCGCACGGTCTTGACGAGCGGTGACGCGGCGAGCGACCAGCACAGTGCGTGCTCGCGCGCACCCGAGCCCACGACGAGGACCCGCATGCCCGGACCTCGGCCCTTGGAGACGACGCGGTCAGATAGGCCCGCCGAGGCCTCGTGGGCAACCGGCGAGACCACGGCAGCCGCCCGGTTCGTGCCACTCGCGCGGCTGGCCCCGGCGGTTGCGCCCGCGCAACTCCCGGGTCTGGACGAGATCCGGGCGGCGGCGCGGCGGATTGCCGGCCAGGTCGTCGAGACGCCGTGCTTGGAGAGCCGGACCCTGGGCGACATTTTCGGCTGCCGCGTCTGGCTCAAGTTCGAAAACCTGCAATACACCGCCTCGTTCAAGGAACGTGGTGCCCTCAACCATCTCCTGCTCCTGCCGCCGGATCGCGCCGCGGCCGGGGTCGTCGCGATGTCCGCCGGTAATCACGCCCAAGGGGTAGCCTACCATGCGCGTCGCCTGGGTATCCCGGTGACCATCGTGATGCCTCTCGCCACCCCCTTCGTGAAAATCGACAACACGGAGAAGCTCGGTGCCGAGGTCATCTTGGCCGGTGCCTCGGTCGAGGAGGCGGCGCAAGAGGCGCAGGCGCTGTGCGCGCGCCTCGGGCGCAGCTTCGTCCATCCTTACGACGACCCGGCGGTGATCGCCGGCCAGGGTACGATCGCCCTCGAGATGCTCGAGGCCGTGCCCGATCTCGAGGTGTTGGTGGTGCCGGTCGGCGGCGGCGGGCTCGTCTCCGGGATCGCGCTCGCCGCCAAGGCGCTCCGACCCGGGATCCAGGTGGTCGGGGTTCAAGCGACGAGCCATCCGGGCGTACTCGCGCGGCTCGGCGCCGTGCCTTCGATCCCGGGTGGTCCCACGATCGCCGACGGGATCGCGGTCAAGGCGCCGGGTTCGCTCACCCTCGCCGCGATCGTGAGCCGCGTCGACGCCATCGCCTTGGTCGACGAGCCGGCCATCGAGCGGGCGGTGGTCCTTCTTTTGGAGATCGAGAAAACGGTCGCCGAAGGCGCGGGTGCGGTCGGGATCGCGGCCCTCGAGGGGCTGCGCGAACATTTCGCCGGCCGCCGGGTCGGCGTGGTGCTCTCCGGGGGCAACATCGACGGCCGGCTGTTGTCCGGCGTGATCCTCCGCGGCCTCGTCCGCTCCGAGCGGATGGTCCGGCTCCGCGTTGCCCTACCGGACAGCCCCGGCGGGCTCGCCAAGGCGACCGCGCTCGTGGCGGAGGCGCGCGGCAACATCGTCGACGTCGTGCACCAGCGCGCCTTCTCGCGCCGATCGGTGCGCCAGGCCGACGTGGACTTCACGATCGAGACCCGCAACGGCGCCCACGCCCGGGAAATCGAACGGCGATTGGCCGAAGCAGGCCTGCCCGTGGAGCGCTTACCGCCCGGCCATCCCTAGTTGCAATTCTTCCTTTACAAAGGCCTTTGTTCCTCCTAAGGTGCCGTCACGCCGCTAGCGGGGCGGACCGGCAGCCCGAGGGGAACGCCCGATTTGCGCCTGCTCGTCTGCGATGTCGACGCCGTCAAGGTGCTGGCTCTCGAGCGGGCGCTCGGCGCACGGGTCGAGCTTCGGGTGGTCGCCACGGTGGCCGAGGCGGAGCGCGAGCTGCAGCGACCGGAATGGCGACCGGACGTCATCGTGGCCTCGAGCGAGTTGCTGGACGGAAGCGGGGGCGCGGCGCTGTTGCGCCTCGCTGCGGTTGCGGGAGCCATCCCGATCCTTTCCAGCAGCGGGGTGTCGGTCGAGAACCTGCGCCGGCAGGTGGAGGCCATCGGCGGCGGTCTGCGCGGGGAGAACGATCCGCTGACCCTGCTGCGCGCCGTGATCCAGCAGCAACAGCTGGTGCACCAGACGATCGCCGCCAGCCGCACGCAGCTCGTCGCCGAGCTCGAGCGGATCGCCACGGCGGCCGCCGAAGCCGCAGTGTCCCGCGCGGTCGAGCGGCTCATGGTACGCCTGGGGCTCGAAGATGCCGAAGGGGTGCGGCTCGCGGTGCGGCTCGCGCGCGCCTGGGAGGCGGCCAAGGCCAAGTTCGTGGCCGCCCTCGCGACCGGGATCGCCTCGGCCTTTCTGCTCGCGCTGGGTGCGGGCTTCGTCGCTCTGCTCAAAGGAGGCAGCTCCAAGTGACCTCGTTGGCAACCGCCCGCCGTTGATCCGACGTTCCCGCCCCGGCGTAGAGGGGGCCGTGGGAGTGATCGATGGTGGCCATCCACGCGCTCGACGTCGCATCCCGTGGCGGCAGGCTTGCAACGCTGCGAACGGCCGGGTTCATTGCGCGCATGCCGGGCAACGCGCGCGAAATGGAGTCGGCCGAGGCCGCGGAGCGAGAGCGGATCCGCGACTTGCAGTTGGTCGCGACGACCCGTGACCGCGCCGCGTTTCGGCGGCTGTTCGATCATTACGGGCCGCGGGTCAAAGCCTATCTGCGTCGGCTCGGAACCGACGAGGACACGGCCGAAGACCTCACCCAGGAGGTATTCGTCTCGATCTGGCGGCGTGCCGAGCAGTTCGACCCGGCCAAAGCCTCCGTGGGCACCTGGGTCTTCACGATCGCCCGGAACAAGCGGATAGATGCGCTTCGCCGCGATCGCGCCCCGACGCAGGAGGCCGACGATCCGGAGCTGGAGATCGACCCGGCGCCGCGCGGTGACGCGGTGGCCGAACTCGCTCAGATGAGCGCTCTGGTGATGCGAGCGGTCGAGACGCTGCCCGAGGAACAGAAGAAGTTGCTCAAGATTTTCTACTTCGAGGAAAAGCCGCACAGCGCGATCGCGCAGGAGCTCGGTCTCCCCCTCGGCACCGTGAAATCGCGGCTGCGGCTCGCGCTCGCGAAGCTGCGAGCCCTGCTCGGCGAGGAGCAGACGTGACCGACGCCCTCACCCTGGACGAACTGCTGCTCGGTCACGCGGCCGGCAGCTTGCCGGAGCCGCTCGACCTCGTCGTGCGCACCCATCTGGCTCTCTCGCCCGACGGGCGCCGTCGTTACCGGCTCTATCGGGCCCTCGCCGGCGCCCTCCTCGAGACACTGGAGCCCGTGGCGATGCGCCCGGGAGCATGGGAGCGCTTGGATCGGGCGATCGATCGTGTCGAGCCGATCCGCGTGCCGCCGGTATCGGTCGGGGATCCGCGCGTGCCTCCGCCGTTGCGGCCCTACGTGCCGGAAGGATACGAGCGCTTGCCCTGGCGGAACCTCGGTCCGGCATCGGAAGTCGAACTGCCGATCGGAACACCCGGATATCGGGCGCGCCTGATCCAGCTGAAAGGCGGCAAGAGCATCCCCCGTCACACGCACAAGGGTCACGAGATCACCGTCGTGATCGAGGGATCGTTCCGCGACGTGCAGGGCGTGCATCGCCGCGGCGATCTCGTGATCGCCGATGCGACCGTCGACCACAGTCCGGTCGCCGACGAGGATTGTCTTTGCCTCGCCGTGACCGACGCCCCGTTGAAGCTCACCGGCCCGATCGGCCGACTTCTCAATCCGTTGCTGCGGATCTGAGCGGCCGCGACGCGGCCGTGTCGCTCTCCTCTTGACCGGGGCGGCTCCTGGCCCGATCACGCCCGCGACCTGCCGGCTCCTGCCGGCGCCGCGTGTCGCCGCCCGCCGGGAGGGTCGATGGCCGACTCGACGCTGATCCATGCCCTCGTCCTCGGTGTGGTCGAGGGCTTGACAGAGTTTCTTCCGATTTCTTCGACGGGGCATTTGATCCTCGCCGGCTGGCTCCTCGGTTTCTCCGGGCCGCCCGGCAAGGTGTTCGAAGTCGCGATCCAGCTCGGCGCCATCGTCGCCGTGTGCATCCTCTACTTCCGCCGTCTCTGGCGGGTGGCGGCAGCCTTGCCGACGAGCGCAGCCGCCCGACGCTTCGTGCTCGCCCTGTTCCTCGGTTTCCTGCCGGCGATGGTGCTCGGTGCGCTCTTCCACTCCTTCATCAAGGGTGTGCTCTTTTCGCCCTGGGTCGTGGTAACGACGCTCGTGCTCGGCGGCATCGCCATTCTCTTGATCGAGCGTCGGCGCCCGACCGTCCGGATCGAGCGTGCCGAGGACACCCCACCCACCACGGCGCTCGCGGTGGGTTTCTGCCAGGCGCTCGCCATGGTTCCGGGCGTCTCGCGCTCCGGAGCCACGATCCTGGGCGGCGTGCTTCTCGGCCTCGAGCGCAGGGCGGCCGCCGAGTTCTCCTTCTTCCTCGCGATCCCGACGATGCTCGCCGCGACGGTTTACGATCTCTACAAGAACCGCGCCCTGTTGGCCGGCGACGACCTCTTGACCATCGCCGTGGGCTTCCTCGCCGCTCTGGTCACGGCGATGCTCGTCGTCGAAGGCCTGCTCCGCTGGCTCCAGCGGCACACGTTCGAAGTCTTCGGCTGGTACCGGATCGTCGTCGGGCTCGTGATGGCCGGGGTGCTCGCCTTGTCCGGCTGAGCGGGTCAGCCGCGCTGCTCGATCCGGCAGACCGGGTCGCCGACCTCGAGGTCCGTGCCCGCTTCGGCCAAGATCTCGATCAGCACCCCGTTGCAAGGGGCGGTGACCTCGCTCGTCACCTTCTCGGTCTCGACCTCGTAGAGGACGTCACCCGCCGCGAAGGCCGTACCTGGCGCCACCCGCCACGCGACGATCGTGCCTTCCTGCATGTTCATGGAGATCCGCGGCAGCTTGAGGACGACCTTCACGTCGGCCTCCGCCAGGCGAGGGTCTCGCGCACCGCGCGTTCGATCGTCTCGACGCTCGGCAGGATCGCACGTTCGAGCACCGGCGCGTAAGGAATGCAGCAGTCGGGCACCGTGACCCGGCGGATCGGGGCGAGGAGCGCATCGAACGCCCGCTCGGCCGCCAACGCGGCCAGGTGGCTCGCCACCGAACAGGTGTCGCGGGCCTCGTCGACGACCACGAGCCGGCCCGTCCGTCGCACCGAGGCGAGGATCGTCTCGAGATCGAGGGGTACGACGGTCCGCGGGTCGACCACCTCGACCTCGATCCCCTCCCCGGAAAGCGCCTCGGCGGCCTTGAGTGCGGGGCGAACCATCGCGCCGATGGCAACCAGGCTCAGATCGCGCCCCGGCCGCCGGATCGCCGCTCGACCGAGCGGGATGAGGTATTCGCCCTCCGGAACCTCGCCGGGTTCGCCGCCGCGGCCCGCCGCCTGCAGGAAAAAGACCGGGTCGTCGTCGCGGATCGCCGACTTCAAGAGACCCTTGGCGTCGGCCGGGGAGCCCGGCATCACGACCTTCACCCCGCCGAGATTGGCGAGCACCGGGTGGATCGCATCGGAATGTTGCGCCGCGGCGGAGCGCCCGCCACCCGAGACCGCGAGATAGGTGATCGGCAACTTGATCTGCCCATTCGTCATGTATCGGAGTTTGGCGGCTTGGTTGGCGATCGCGTCCATGCCCGTGTAGACGAAGTTGCCGAACATCATGTGACAGATCACACGCCGACCGGCTGCTGCAGCGCCCACGGCCATTCCCGAGATGAGCGCCTCGCAGATCGGGGTGTCGCGGACGCGATCGGGGCCGAACCGTTTCCACAGGCCCTTGGTGTCGCCGAACAGGCTCGCCTTGACGTCCTCGCCGAACAGCACGATCGAGGGATCGCGCTCCATCTCCTCGATCAGCGCCTCGTTCATCGCCTGGATCATCCGCTTCCTGGCCATCGCCGGCTCCTCAGGGTGCGGTCGCGAACATCTGTCCGCGGGCCGAGGCGGGGTCCGGTTCGGGTGAGCTCTCGGCGAACCGGACGGCGGCCCGCATCGTCTCCTCGACGGCCGCGTCGATCGCCGCCAGCTCGTCCGCGACCCCCGGATCCTCTTCGCGCAGCCGCCGCGCGAACCGGTCGATCGGATCGCGCGCCCGCCAAGCTTCGACCTCGGCCTCGTCGCGATAGGGCTCGGTGATGAACGTCACCTCGTACTCGACGTGCCCTCGCGTGCGGTAGGTCCGAGCTTCGATCAGGCTCGGTCCCCGGCCCTCGCGGGCGCGCCGCACCGCGACGTCGGCCGCCTGCCAAACCGCGATCACGTCGTTGCCGTCGATCTCTCGGAACGGTACGCCGAACGGCCGGGCCCGCTCGGCGATCGAGCCCGAGGTCACGGTCGCGGTCGGCGAGAATTCGGAAAAGCCGTTGTTCTCGCACACCAGGATGAGCGGCAGCTTCCAGAGCGAGGCGACGTTGAGCGCCTCCATGAGGACGCCTTGGTTCGCGGCCCCGTCGCCGAAGAACGCTACCGCGACCCGACCGTCGCCGTCGAGCTGCGCTGCGAGCGCGGCGCCGGTGGCGAGCGCGATCCCACCGCCCACGATCCCGTTCGCACCGATGATGCCCCTCGAGAAATCGGCCACGTGCATCGAGCCGCCGAAGCCGCCGCAGATCCCGTCCGCGCGACCGTAGATCTCGGCCATCATGCGGGCCGGATCACCACCTTTGGCGAGGAAATGGCCGTGGCCGCGGTGCGTGCTCGTGATCCAGTCGCGCTCGGAAAGGTGCCGGCAGACGCCGACCGCAACCGCCTCCTCGCCGATGTAGAGGTGGACCGGACCCGGCAGCTTGCCGGCGGCACAGTCGCGCGCGAGCTGTTCCTCGATCCGCCGGATCAACACCATCCGGCGGTACATCTCCAAGAGCTCCTCACGCGGGAGATTGCTGCCGCCCACGACCATCGGCTGAGCCTCCCTCTCGTTCGGGCCGCGGTCCGAGATCGTCGCCCGGGTCGCCGCGCATGGTCCAACCGCCGTCGACCGCCCAGACGGCTCCCGTGATGAAGCCGGAGGCCGGCTCGCACAGGAACGCGATCACGCGCGCCACCTCCTCGGGTCGGCCCCAGCGGCCGACGGGCGTACGCTCGGCGTAGCGCTCGTAGTCGAGGATCCCCTGGCGGATCCGCTCCTCGAGCACGGGCGTGAGGATGTAGCCCGGGGCCACGGCGTTCACGGTGATGCCGTAGCGGGCATTCTCCAGGGCGAGGGCGCGCGTGAGCCCCACGAGCGCGTGCTTGGCGGTCGTGTAACCGGCCCGCCAGGGGAGCGCCATGAGGCCGAGGATCGAGCTGATGTGGACGATCCGGCCGAAGCCTTGCCCCCGCATCGCCGGCACGCAAAGGGCCGCCATTCGTGCCGAGCCGTGCACGTGGATCGCGATCATCCGCTCGAACAGGTCGAACGGCTGTTCGTGAAGCGGCTTCACCTGCTGGGCGTTGATGCCCGCGCAGCTCACGAGCACGGCGACCGGACCGAGCGCGGCGGTGAGCGCAGCATGGGCCCTCGCGCAGGCCTCGGGATCGGCCACGTCGCAGCCCTTGCCGACACAGCGCACGCCGAGTTCCGCCTCGAGCTGCTTCGCGGTCGCTGCGATCCGATCCTCGTCGAGGTCGACCAGAGCCAAAGCTGCACCCATGCGCCCGAGGGCGCGAGCGGTGGCCAGGCCGATGCCCGAAGCCGCACCGGTCACGAGCGCCGCGCGCCCGGCGAGCGTTCCTGCCATGGTGCCTCCCCGGCTGGTCGAGGCGAGCGTCTTCGCCGGCCGATCGGGCGTCAAGTCGTGCGCGCTCGGTGTCCCGCAGAGCAGCGCTGCAGCCGGCGGCGGATGCAGTGCGGGCTTGCCCCTGCCGCCGCCGGTGGGCACCATCGAGGTGGCGCGGGCGCTGCCTCTCCCCGCAGCGCGGCGCCGGGAAGCCGGAGGACCGACCATGTTTTGGACCGCGACCCGCCGTCACTTGCTCGCCCTGGGCGGTGCCACGCTCGGCGCCGGCGTGCTCGGCGGTCGGCCGCATGCCGCCGATCCGCTCAAAGTCGGCTTCGTTTATGTCGGGCCGATCGGTGACCATGGCTGGACCTACCGGCACGATCTCGGCCGTCAGGCGATCGAAAAGGCTTTGGGGGAGAGGGTCCGCACGAGCTACGTCGAGAACGTCTCCGAGGGGCCGGACGCCGAACGGGTCATCCGCCAGCTCGCGAGCACCGGCCACGGCCTCATCTTCACGACCTCCTTCGGCTTCATGAACGCTACGGAAAAGGTCGCACGGGCTTTCCCGAAGGTGAAATTCGAGCACGCGACCGGCTACAAACGGCTCGAGAACCTCGCCACCTACGATGCTCGCTTCTACGAGGGCCGGGCGGTGATCGGCACCATCGCCGGCTATTTGAGCAAGACCAAGAAAATCGGCTACATCGGTAGCTTCCCGATCCCCGAGGTCGTGATGGGCATCAACGCCTTCACCCTCGCGGCCCACAAGATCAACCCCTCGATCCAGGTCCGCGTGATCTGGGTGAACAGCTGGTACGATCCGGGCAAGGAGGCCGACGCGGCCAAGGCACACATCGATCAGGGGGCCGACATCATCGTCCAGCACACCGACAGCCCGGCCGCGGTCCAGGTCGCCGAGGAGCGCGGCCTCATGGCGTTCGGCCAAGCCTCCGACATGCGCCGCTTCGGCCCCAACGCCCAGCTCACCGCGATCGTGGACAATTGGGACGCTTACTATGTGAGCCGCGCGCAAGCGGTGCTCGACGGGACCTGGAAGAGCCACGCCGTCTGGATGGGCATCAAGGACGGAGCGGTCGAGATCGCGCCTTACGGACCCAAGGTACCCGAGGCGGTCCGCAAGGCCGCCGACGCGGTCAAGGACGGAATCGTCGCCGGCACCCTCCACCCGTTCACCGGGCCGATCAAGGACCAGAAGGGTGTCGAGCGCATCCCGGCCGGCCGCCATGCGACCGACGAGGAGCTCCACAAGATGGATTGGTACGTTCCCGGCGTGACGGCCTGAGGAGCTACCGGCGAACTCGCCGCGGGCGGCCGAAAAAAAAGCCGCCCGGAGGCGGCCGAGTGAAAGGGGAGGCATCACAACGTCAGGGAGGACAGTGACCCGGGAGGGCCGGGGCCGGGCGCTCGCCCGGACACGGTCGCTACCGCGTCACGCCCCCGTTCTACACGCCGGACCCTGAAGAAATCGTTAAGGGCGAACGTTTTTTTTTCGGTGTGTCGGCCCCGATGCGGGGTCAAGGGTCCCGGGGCGGCTCGGCGGCGGCGAGGCGGCCTTCGAAGGCGGCACGCACCTCCTCTTCGAGCAGCTCGTATCGACCGACGTAACGCGGCGAAAAATGGAACGGGATCACGCGCCTCACGGCGGCCCAGCGGCCGAGCGTGCCCGCCTCGCGGGCCGTGAGGTGGTGGCGGGAGCGTGCCTGCGCACGGTCGGCGTCGAGGAACGGTGCTTCGATGACGAGCGTGTCGGCGCCGCGGGCGAGGTCGAGGATACGCTCGACGTTGCGACGCGTCCACGCGCAGTCGGTCACGTACACCACCCTTTGGCCCGGCACGACCTCGAGCACCTCGCGGCGCAGCAGGCCGAGCGGGAGGATCCGCTCGACCGAACCGTGCGGCGTGCGCCAACGGGCGACGATCGACATCGCATCCGGCGCGTCGGCGAGCACCGCGTCCTTGAGGCTACGCAGCCAAGGCCCCGTGCCGAGGCCCATGGCGTCGAGCCGATTCCGCCAGATCTGGACGTGCTTCGGTTCGGCGAGGGCGAAGGCGAGGCAGGGGATCTCGTGGTCGAGCGGAACAGCGCGGATCGAAAGGCGAGGCTCATCGAGTACATGGTCGGAATCGACCCCGTACGTCTCGATCTGTCCGCAGCGGAAGCGATCCGCGAGCGCCAGACTCGCGCGCCTGCGGCCGCCGCTCTCGAGCACCTCGAGGACCGAGAAGATCACGCCTTCGCGGTAGCTCCCGGCCAGGTTCCAGCTGTAGGAGGCGAGACGGTGCTCGAGCCGCTCGATCGTGCCCTCGGGGCCGACCAGGCGAACGGTGTGCGCCCGCCCGAGGACCACGCGCAAAAAATGTTCGAAGCCGCAGAAGTGGTCGAGATGAGCGTGGCTCAGCAGAATGTCGCGCACCCGGAGGAGCTTGCGAGGCGACAGACCGGCGAGGTTGCCGAGATCGCACAAAACGGCGCGACCCGCACCCACGAGATCGGCCAAGAGTGCCGGATCGCCGGCCGGCCCGTTGACGAGCGTGAGCTCGAAAGCGCTGCGCATCAGGACGGGAGTTGCCCGGTTCCGGCCTCGCGTCGGAACCTTCGCGCCAAGCCGGCCGGGCCGGCGGGGAGTGCCACCGCTACGCGTGCGAGGCCCGTCACTGGCACCGCATCCCACCCGAAGCAGGGGAAGCAAGGGGACCGCGGCCGCATGGTCGATCGGGAGCCGCCGCGGCGATGGTTGGTGCCCCAGGAGGGACTCGAACCCCCACGCCCTTGCGGGCAGCAGATTTTGAGTCTGCCGCGTCTACCGGTTCCGCCACTGGGGCACGCTCGCGGGCTCTAAGGCTCGGGCCGGATCGGGTCAAGGCGGCTCCTGGGCGGGCTCGACCGAGAGCGCCCAGCCACGCAACCGCACCACCCGCACCCGGGTCCCGGCGGGCGCGGTCATCCACCCGGACGGGCCACCCCCGTGTCGCCCACCTCGGCCTCGTCATGTCGCGCGCGGTGCCGACCCGCCCGACGAACGGAACGATCGGGTCGAGGTCGGGCGCGAGCGGGCGGAGGTGACGGTCGAGCCGCTCGACCGGGTGAGCTTGGCCCTGCGGCACCGAGCGTACGCCCGAGAGGGCCGGAACCGGCACGACGCCGAGCAAAACGAGCGGGAGCGTGGCGGCCGGGTCGACCGGGATCTGCTCCGTGCCGCGAGGCGATGGGGAGAACGATCGCACGCGAAAGGTCGACGAGTCCCTGATGGCGTCCCCCGGGGTTCGGCTGGCTTGCCGTCGCCTCGCTCCTCGCTTAAGCGCAGGCCGGACCGCGTGTCGGGAGAGCGGCGTGCTGCGCGCCAGCTACGATTGGATGATGCGCCAGGCGTCGAGCCGCGGGGCGGAGCGGGCTCTCGCTCTCGTTTCCTTCGTCGAGAGCTCGGTGTTCCCGATCCCTCCCGACGTCATGTTGATCCCGATGGTGCTGGCGCGTCCCGAACGGGCCTGGCGGATCGTCGCGATCGCCACGGTGGCCTCGGTACTCGGCGGCATCGCCGGCTATCTCGTCGGCTTTTTTCTTTACGAGACCGTCGGGCTCTGGGTCATCGAGCTCTACGGGCTCGCCGAGAAAGCGGAGGCCTTCCGCCGCGGCTACGAGGAGTGGGGGCTGTTGATCGTCCTCGTCGCCGGCTTCAGCCCTCTGCCCTACAAAGTGATCACGATCGCGAGCGGGGCTGCTGCCTTCGATCCGGTGGTTTTCACCCTGGCCTCGATCGTCTCCCGCGGCGCGCGCTTTCTGCTCGTGGCCGTCCTCCTCCGCTTGTTCGGTTCGGCGATCCGCCGGTTCATCGAGGCCCGGCTCGGGCTCGTGACCGGCGTTTTCGCGCTCCTCCTGGTCCTCGGCTTCTTGGCGCTGCGCTATCTTTGACCCGACACGCGGCAGCGGAGGGAATGGGTCACCGTGCAGGCCGGCGGAACGACCATCGAGCGGCTCCTCCCGTTCTCGGAACGGCTCTTTTCCTGGGCCGTCGCGCTCGCGGCGGCGACCGCGCTCGCCACGGCCTTCGCTCTCGAGCATCTGGGCGGGTGGGCGCCGTGCTCGCTCTGTATCCTCGAGCGCTGGCCCTGGGCGGTGGCCTTGGCTGCGGCCCTCGCGGGCCTCGCCTTCGGCCGGCCGCGGCAGGCACTGGCGATCGTGGCGCTCGCGCTCGCCGGCAACGCCCTGCTCTCGGCCTATCACGTTGGCGTCGAGGCCGGCTGGTTCGCCTTGCCGAGCACCTGCGCGGCCGGGGGCAGCGCCGCGACCATCGAGGAACTGCGCGCCCAACTCGCGGCCGCGCGACCGACCTGCGATCGGGTCGCGCTGCGCGTGCTCGGCCTCTCGCTCGCCGCTTGGAACGGGGTCGCCGCGGCTGCCGTCGCAGCGGCGGCGGTCGCGGTATTGGCGCGGGCGCGTCGTGTCAGCAGCTGAACAGGGTCGCCCCCGTGGCGTGCTGGAGCACGTGCCGGGTGGCACCGCCCAAGACCAGCTGACGCCACCGGGGGTGGCTGTACGCACCCATCACCAGGAGATCGGCTGCCACCTCGGCCATGCGCGCGAGCAGATCGGCTCCGGCGTTCGGGGATTCCGGCAGGCGGCGGCCGGTGGCCGCGACTCCGTGCCGCTCCAGCAGGGCGAGCGCGTCGTCGAGGCTCTCCGTTCCCTGCTCGCCTACGGTCACGACTTCGACGAGCTGCGCGGAGCGGAGGAACGGGAGGGCGTCTTTGAGCGCCCGGGCCGCTTCCTTGCGACCGTTCCAGCCGACCAGGACGCGGCGGCCGAGGTCGGCGGAAAAGCCCTCCGCGGGGACCAGCAGGACCGGACCGCCGGCGCCGAGTGCCGCCTGCTCGATCGGCTGGAGTGTGAGGGCGTCGATCCCGCGGGCCTCGTAGCGCGGCCCGATCGTCAGATCCGCGGTGCGTGCGAGTTGCGCGAGGCACTCGCCCGGATCTCCCTCGAGATGCCGCCAGGAGGCCTCCGGAGCCGACCCGCAGACGCGTCGGAAGGTCGCTTCGAGCCGTTCGGCCACGGCTTTCGCCGCCTCCCGCTGGGCCTCGACGATTTCGGGGCCGACATAGGCGGCCCCCTCGCCGTACCCGACCGGGACGATCGGCGGCGGCGTCACGTGAAGGGCCACGAGCCGGGCACCGAACCGTCGCGCGAGCTCCGACGCCGCGTGCAGGCGCGCCTCGTTGCCGGCGTCGTCGGTGAGCTGGAGCAAGATGGTCCGGTAGGTCATGGGCTGCCGCATCCTCCTCGCTACAGGGGCCGAGCCGTCGCGACCTCACCGTAGCAGCCGCCAGCCCGCAGCGATACGGCCGGCGGTCGTCAGCCAGCACATGGCCGCGAACACCAGAGCGAGGACCGGGAACCACGCGGGCCAGAGGCAGGCGAGCACGAAGAAGGCGATCGTCTCGCTCCCCTCGGTGAGACCGCCCAGATAATAGAGCGACTTCTTGCCCCGCGCCTCGCTCACGAGGCCGCGTCGACCGGCCATGACCGCGAAGGCGAGGAACGAGCTACCGGTCCCCATGAAGGCCAGCAAGAGGAACGCCGCCGGCAGGGCGTTGGCCGCCGGATCCATGAAGGCGAAGGCGCACGCCATCGCGGCATAGACGATGAAATCGAAGACGATGTCCAAAAACCCGCCACGGTCGGTGATGCCGGTGTGGCGGGCGACGGCACCGTCCAGCCCGTCGGCCAGTCGGTTGACGAGAAAGAGCGTGAGACCCCAGCCGGGCCGGCCGATGGCGACGAGGATTGCCGCCGAGATCCCGACGAGGAAGCCCGCGACGCTCACGGCGTCGGCGCCGATCCCGAGGGCTGCCACCCGTCGTCCGATCCGGGCGAGCGGCGGATCGACGAGCCGGCGCGCTGCGGCGTCGAGCATGCGACGGCCGGCGCTCGTTCGCGCTGCTCAGGGACGGCCTTGGCGCGGCTCGAAGGGCACGATCCGATCCCTGTCCGAGCCGACGGGAGCGCTAGCGACCGCCGGCGTCTCACTGGTCGGAGCCGTGCCCGTCACCGCCACCGTGACGGCCTCCTCTCGGCGCATCCGCGCGGCGAGGAGCACGGTCACGGGGATCGAGGCTACGTAGAGCAGCGCCAGGATCGAGAGGGTGAGCCAGGGCTCGGTCACGAGGAGCGCCATCGCGAGGCCGGCTACCGCGAGCGTCGGGACGATCTGATCGGGGCGCAACCGGAGCCGTTTCAGCGAGAGCGTCGGCACCCGGCTGACCATGAGGATCGCCACGATGGTCAAGGTCGCGGCGTTCATCGCCCAGCTCTGCCACAGCTGCTGGCCGAAGGCGAACCAGGCGATCATGGGCGTGAGCGCGAGCCCGGCCGCGGCAGGCGCCGGCACGCCGGTGAAGAAATGGTGCGTCCAGCGTGGACGCTGAGGGTCCTCGGCCTCGGTGTTGAAGCGCGCGAGCCGCAGCGCGCAACAGACCGCGAACAGAAGAGCGATCGCCCAACCCACGCCCCGCACCGGTTGCAGCGCCCAGAGATAGACCAAAACAGCCGGTGCCACGCCGAAATTGAAGAAGTCGGCCAGGCTGTCGAGCTCGGCGCCGAGCTTGCTCTGGATTTTCAAGAGCCGCGCCGCTCGACCGTCGAGCCCGTCGAGCACGGCAGCGGCGACGATCAGTGCGACCGCCAAGTCGTACCGACCGTCGAGCCCGTAGCGCAGGCCGGTGAGGCCGGCGCACAAGCCGAGGATCGTGAAGAGGTTCGGCACCATGTGCAACAGCGGACGGCGCATGCGCTGGCGCTGCCGGCGCCGGCCACGCAGCATCATGTCACCCGTCTCCGCCTCGGGGTCCGAGCCCCGTCCAGCTGGGCCAGCACGGTCTCACCGGCGATCGCTCGCTGACCCACGAGGACCAGCGGTACCGTCCCCGCCGGCAGATACACATCGCAGCGGCTGCCGAAGCGAATCAAGCCCACGCGATCGCCGGCGCCGAGCAGCGTTCCCGGTTCGACGAACGGCACGATCCGCCGCGCCACGAGCCCGGCGATCTGGACGAGTCCCACCCGCCGCCCGTCGGCCGTTTCGATCAACCAGGACAGTCGCTCGTTCTCCTCCGAGGCCTTGTCGAACGACGCGTTGAGGAAGCGCCCGGGATGGTGCACCCGCAAGGCCACACGCCCGGCGATCGGGGTGCGGTTCACGTGCACGTCGAGGACGTTCATGAAGATCCCGACGCAGGGCAAGGGGTCGGGACCGAGCGCGAGCTCCGGTGGTGGCCGGCGCGGGCCGACCGCGACGATCCGCCCGTCGGCCGGACTGACCACGAGGTCGGGCTCGTCCGGTGTGACGCGCGCGGGGTCGCGGAAGAACCAAGCGCACCAGGCGGTAAGGGCGACCCCGACCCACGCCAGCGGCGGCCAGAGGAGTCCGAGGAGAAGGGCGAGGAGGAGGAACGCCGCGACGAACTTCCAGCCGTCGCGGTGGATCGGGGCCAAGAGCCCGGGCATCGTCTCGTCACCGGTCGTCGCTCTTCGGGCCCAGCTCATCCGTCCCCACCGCATCGGCGCGCAGGAACACGCCATCCATCTGCAGCTCACGGCCGCTGCGCGGTTCGACATAGCCCGGCAGGAAGAGCCAGGGAATATAGCCGAGCGCCTCGACCCGGTCGATCATGGCCCGCCAGCCGAGCTCACCTTCGTAAAGTGTCACGAGGGCGAGCTCGATCTGCAGCCCGACGATCCGCGGCAAGAGGCCTCGTGCGCCCTCGAGCGCCGGGCCCTCGAAGCCCTGCAGGTCGAGCTTGAGGAAGATCCGCTCGGCTGGGCTCGCGACGAGCTCCGGCAACGCGTCGAGCCGGACGACCGGCACCTCGATCCGACGGACCGGCCGCGAGCTGGGCGAGAGCCGCTCGAGCCGCAGCGTGCGCGGCAGGAGGGAGCTCATGTCGCTTTCGGCGGAGACCTCGAGGGTCGCCCGGCCGGGCGCGGCACCCAGCGCCACGGGCGCTGCGACCCGCCAAGCGGGGTCGCCGGCCGCGCGGCTCACGAGCTCGGCCCGGAGCTCGGGGATCGGCTCGATCGACAGGATCGCCCCCCGCCAGCCGAGCTCGCGCAGGAGCGCCGCATATTGGCCTCGATTGGCACCGCCGTCGACCAAGAGGTCGACGCGTGACCGCTCGAGGAGGTTGACCAGCCGGCGCGCCGGCTCACGCGCTTTGCGCAGAGGCAGGAGCTCGAAACCCGCGGCGCGGGCGAGCCGGCGAAAAAGTCTCAAGGCCGGCGGGCCAACGCCAGGACCTCGAGGGGCTCGGGCACGCCGCGCAGCGGAAAGCGGCCGAGCGGCTCGAGGAACTCGCCGTCGCAGGTGCACATCGCGGCGAACGGCCCGGAGAGCACCACGTCCCGGTCGAGATCCTTGGCGAGCTGCTGCAGGCGAGCGGCCATGTTGACCGCCGGGCCGATCACCGTGAAGTCGAGCCGGGTGGGCGTGCCGATGTTCCCGTACATCACGTCGCCCACGTGCAGCGCGAGAGCGAAGCGCAGCGGCCCCACGCGCCCCTGCCGCTTTTCGTTGAGCCGGGCGAGACCTTGCCGCGCCTCGACGGCCGCGCGCAGCGCCCGATGGCAGGCTGCCTCGCCTTCGAGCGGGAAGATCGCGAGCATCCCGTCGCCGATGAATTTCAAGATCTCGCCACCTTGCGCCTCGACCGGCGCACCCATCACCTCGAAGAAGCCGTTGAGGCAGGCGATCACCTCGTCACGCGGCAGGCATTCGACGATCGTGGTGAAGTCGCGAAGATCGCACTGCCAGATGGCCGCCCGAACGGTGGCCCCACTGCCTCGGCGGATCTCGCCCGCGAGGATGCGGGCCCCGGCATGCCGTCCGACATACGCGTCGAGAAGATTGCGGGCGATCCGCCGGCTGAGCCCGATCTCGGTTGCCATGGCCAGAGCCGGCAGCAGGTCCCCGAGTGCGGTGAGGTCGGCGGCTCGGAACCCACCGGGTCGGTCGGTCGCCCAAGTGCAGGCGTGGCGCGTGCCGTCGGTGAAGGCCATCGGCATGGCCACGTAATCGGTCATGCCCTCGGCCCGCAGCTCGGCGTAAACGGGATATTCGCGCGGCGCCGGGGTGGCCAGGTCGAGACGCTGATGGATCGCCTCGGCGCCCTCGTAGAGCGCGCGGACCGGGCTGTCGAGAAAGCGCCGATCGGTGATCGAGTCGTGGTCGAGGAAGGCGATCTCGGCCTCCTCCATGCCCGGTCGCCAGAGCAGACGGGCGCCGAAGAACTGCGGATGGAGCGTGCGGACGTGGAGGGTGGAGCGGGCGATCGGCAGGCCGTCCTCGAGCAACCGGACGCAAAGCCCTGCGAACAGGCGCTCGACCAAGCGCTCGCGACCGCTTTCGAGGATCAGCCAGTCGAGCGCGATCAGACGGCGCTCGGGCCAGTGTCCCGCGCCACGGCTCACGCCTTGCTCGCCTCCAACTCGGCCAGGCGGAGCGAGACGTTGGTCAACCTCAAGGTCGTGTGGTGCAGCCGCGCCGCGAGCTCGTGCATGATCTCCACACCCACCTCCGGGAACTGGGTGACGAGGTTGAAGAACCCGTCCTTGCCGATTTTGAGTGTGTGGAGCCGGGTGGCGGCCACGACCGTCGCGGTCCGCGGTACGTCGCACAGGATCGCAATTTCGCCGACGATGTCGTTCTTTCCGAGCGTCGCGACCTTCACTCGGCCCCGCGGGGTGTCCACGAACACGTCCGCGGTGCCCTCGAGGAGGATGAAGGCGGCGTCGCCGGGCTCACCTTGGCGGCAGAGTATCTCCCCCGGCTCGAAATCGAGGTGCTCGGAGGTGAAGGCGAGGAGCTTGAGCCGCGACGGTTCGACCTTGGCGAACAACGGGATCGCCCGGAGCGCGTCGACGTCGCGTTGCAGGCTCATACCACCTCCTCCGCTGCTCAGCCGGGCGCGCCGACGGGTTCGAGCTGCGGCCCCGAGATCTGGGCGAAGCTGCCCTGGGCGACCACCCGGCCGCGCTCCAACACGATAACCCGCTCGAAGCGACTGGCCCATTCCTGGTCCTGCAGCGACCAGACGATCGAGCGGTCGCGAAAAGCCTCGAGCAGCGCGTCACGGACGAGCGGCTGGTCGGCTGCGTCGAGCGCTAACGTGGGCTCGTGGAGGATCACGAGCTCGGGCCGGCGCAGCACCTCACGGGCGATCGCGAGCTTTTGCCGCTGGGCAAGGCTCAGCCGGGCACCGCCGATGCCGCACTCGGTCCGCAGGCCCACCTCGATCACGGCGTCGCGCAAACCGTGCGCATCGATCACCTCGGCGAGCAACACGGCGACCCGCGTGGCGGCATGCGCTTGGCCGTGCGCGATCTTGCCGAACAGGATGTTCTCCTGAACCGAAGCCGCCGGGTTCACGTGGTCGGGATCGAAGAACGCCACCGCGCCCACGAGGCCAGCCGGGAGCCTTGCACGGAAGCGCTTGCGCGCTTCGAGCAGGCGCTGCTGGAGCGCCTCGTCGATCAGCCCCAAGCGGTGGCGGGCGACCACGAGCTTGAAAGGAAGATCCAACAGCCGGTCGCGCTCGGCGGCGGACAGGCGATTCAACCGCTCGATGGTGGCCTTTCCCAGGATCGCCTTGAACTCCGGTAGGTCCTCCGGGGCGATGAAGCTGAATTGTCGGTAATATTCGTGATCGGCTGGCAGATCGGCGAACAGCTCGACCATGGTCTGTGCCAAGCGATAGCCGACCCGCTGCAGCTCGTCGACGAGGTGCGTCTCTTCGAGGATCGAGCGCACGTAGGGATGGCTCGCGAGGTGCTCGAGGTCGAACACGGTTCCCACGGGCATGCCGAAGAGGAGGTTCTCGGCGAGCGTCGCGTTGCTGTTGTAGCGTTCCGGATCGAACGGCTCGACCAGCCGCGCCAATCGTTCGTCCCCGGCCAATCGGGCGCGCATCGACCGGCGCGCCTCGAGCACCCGCCCGGCGAGCTCGGGTCGGTCGGCCGGCAGCGGCCCTCGCAGCCCGAAGGTGTAGACGTCGTCGCTGAGCCTGGCGACGGCCAAGGCCGCGAGCATCGCCGGAAGCCGCTCGGCCGGGTCGCGGACTCCGGCCGCTTCCCAGTCGACCCAATCGGCATCGAGCGGATCGGCCGAGTTGCCCGAGGCCAGCGCCTCGTGGCGGTCTCGGGCGCGTCGCGCCCGGTCGGCGCCCGTCGGCTCGACCAGCCGAAGCGGCCGCTGCTTCAGGCCGTAGAGGAGGTTGTCTTCGATCGTTCCGGCGATCAGCGCGGGCTGACTCCCGATGTAGGCGATCTTGCGACCGAGCAGCGGTTCCGGGAGCTCGTGGAGCACGAGGTCGTCGATCAGCACACGCCCCGAATTGGGCACGAGGAGTCCGGCGAGGACCAGGGTCAACTCTTCTCGACCGCCCCCGGCAGGGCCGATCAGGGCGACCCGACAGGGCAGGTCGAGCTCGAGCTCCACGCCGTCGAGAACCGACTCGCCGCCGTCGTCGAGCAACGTCACGCCGGCCAGCCGCAAGCTCGTGCCGGTGAACGACGGCTCGCGGCTCGGCTCCCCGGTCAAGAGCTCGGCCGGCTCGAGACCGGGCGGGGCGAATTGGGCCACGGTTTGCTCGTATTTGATCCGGACGTCGTAGAGCGTTTGATAATAGGTCAGCAGCTCCTTCCATGGAGAGGACAGGTCCTTGTGGGCGCCGACCACGGCCACCAGCGCGCCGAGCGTGATGTCGCCGTGGATCACGAGCCAGCCGCCGATCGAAAAGAAAAAGAATGGGCCGAGCTGAGCGAGGAAATTGTTGAGAAATTTGATCAAAAACTTCTTCTTGTAAATCGCGAAGCGGATCCAGAACACGGCTCCCAACTGCTCGCTGAAGCGGGCGAGCTCGTAGCGGGCCGTCCCGTGGGCGTGGATCTCCCGGATCGTGGCGCAGGTCTCGCTGATCCGCTCGGCGTTGCGGCGGACCTGGCGGACCCGTTTCTTGGCGAGCTCGTTCACTTGGCGTTGCAAGCGCGGAATCAGCCAGATCTGCAAGGGGTAGAGAGCGATCGCCGCGATACCCAGAATCGGGTCCTGCATGAACATGAAGGTGAGGATCGTGAGCAGTGTCCCACCCTGGAACGCCGGCACGGCGAACGCGTCGCCCACGAAGCCGCCGAGCGCTTCGGTCTCGGCGTTGATCATTTGCACGAGCTCGCCTTGGCTCACTTTGCGGAAATGCGGCAACGGGAAGCGCAGCACGTGTTCGTAAAGTTGGTATCGCAGTCGGCGGAGCATGCGCTCGGCGACGATCCCGGCATAGACGTTCAAGAGGTATTTGAGCCCGCCGCCGATCAGGACGAGCGACAAGAACAGGCCGCAAAGGGCGAACAGATAGGTCGTCCGTTCGAGATCGTGCCCGAAAAGCATCCAGGGGCCGTCCGGGTCGCCGAGAGCCCGATTGATGATGATCTTGGGAAGCTCGAGTGAATAATAAAGCGGCGGGAAGGACAGGAAGGTGAGCGCCAAGATCAAAAGCTGCTGCTTCCAGCTGTACTTGCGAATGAAGGCGAAGATCGAGGGTTCCATGCCGTCCGCCGGACCGATCGTGCCGGGGAGCTTAGAGGACGCCCGCAGCCGATGCAAAAGGGCCGCCCGAAAGGGGGTTCAGCTCCGCGCGGGACCCGGCCGGTTCGACGTGGCCAGCGGTAGTCGCAAACAGGCGCGCAGGCCGCCCTCCGGGCGGTTGACGAGGCTCACCTCGCCGCCGTGCGCCCGAGCGATGCCGCGGGCGATCGCGAGACCGAGCCCGACGCCCCCGGTCTCGGTCGAGCGCGACGGGTCGAGGCGCACGAACGGCTCGAAGACCTCCTCGAGCTTGTCCACCGGGATACCGGGTCCGTCGTCGTCGACCCGGACAACGGCCTCCTCCCCCTCTCGGACCAGGCCGACCCGCGCCCGCTTCCCGTAGCGTACCGCGTTCTCGATCAAGTTCCTCAAGGCGCGTCGAACGGCGGCGCTCCGGATCCGCGCGACCACCGGCTCGCTCGCCACGAGCCGCACGTCGAGGCCGAGCTCGCTCAGGTCCTCGACCGTGCCTTCGACCAACGCGGCGAGGTCGGTTTCACGCACCGGTTCGGCCTGCGCCTCTTCGCGCGCGAAGGCGAGCGTGCTCTCGACCATCCGCTGCATCTCGTCGAGCGTCTCGACGATGCGCTGCTTCGCTTCCTCGTCGTCGAGCAGCTCGGCGCGCAAGCGCAGGCTCGTGATCGGCGTCCGCAGATCGTGGCCCAGGGCCGCGAGGAGGCGCGTGCGATCGGCGATGAACCGGGAAAGCCGCTCCTGCATGCGGTTGAAGGCCGCGACCGCCCGGCGAACCTCCTCCGGTCCCGTCTCGGGCAGGGGTGCGACCGGCTCGCCACGGCCGAGCCGTTCGGCCGCCTCGGCGAGCCCGGCGAGCGGCCGGGTCGCCCGGCGGGTGCCGAGCGACACCGCGGCGACCAGGAGGACCGCGAGGATCGCGAGCATCGCCACATAGGGACGGGCGAGAGCCGGCACGGGCGCGGTCGGGACGCTCCGGGCGTTGAGCCAGCGGCCGTCCGGCAGCGCGATCGAGACGGCGGCGATCACGCGCGGACGGCGCCAGGGCTTGCCTTCGTCCTCTTCCTCCTCGGCGGCGAACCGGCCTTCGCGCGTGGCGAGCTCGATGCGGACCCCGCGCGGCTGGGTGCCGAGCTCACGGGCCAGACGCCGCGCCAGCGGGTGGCGCACGTTCGCCTCTTCCGTGACGATCGGTTGGCGATCGATGGCGAGCACGAGTGACGGGGTGGCGAGAGCCCGGATCACCGCCTCGTGCTCGTCGGGCCGCGTGGCCGCCAGCAGGCGCACGGCCGGGACGAGCTGCTCGACGATCCGCTCCCGTCCCAACCGAGCGAGTGCCCAGTGCCGCTCGTCGACGAAGACCCACCAGACCACGAGCTGGGCCGTCGCCACCGCGAGGAGCGCCAGGGCCACGAGCCGTCCGGCGAGCGTGCGCGGCCAGAGCCGGATCACGCCCGTTCGACCTCGGCCTCGAAGCTGTAGCCGCCGCCCCAATGGGTGCGAATGAGCTCGGGTTTCTTCGGATCCCGCTCGATCTTGCGGCGCAGCCGGAGGACCTGGTTGTCGATCGCCCGGTCGAAGGGGGCGGCTTCGCGACCTCGGGTGAGGTCGAGCAACTGATCGCGCGAGAGCACCATCTTGGGGTGCTCCAGGAAGGCCGTGAGCAGCAGGAACTCGCCCGTGCTCAGCGGCACCACGACGCCGTCCTCGCGGGTGAGCTCGCGCCGACCGACGTCGAGGATCCAACGATCGAAGCGGAGCCGCTCGGCGTTCGGTCGACCACGTCGTCGGGGCAGGGCCTCGGCCCGCCGCAGCACCGCCTTGATCCGGGCGAGCAGCTCGCGCGGGTTGAACGGCTTCGCCACATAGTCGTCGGCACCCATCTCGAGCCCGACGATCCGGTCGGTCTCCTCGCCGAGAGCCGTCAGCAGCACGATCGGCAGGTCGCCCTGGGCGCGCAGCTGGCGGCAAAGGGCGAGGCCGTCTTCGCCGGGCATCATGATGTCGAGCACGAGCAGATCGATCGCCGCGCCCTGCAAAATCTTGCGGGCGGCTGCGGCGTTCTCGGCGGTGCTGACCCTGAAGCCGTGCTTGGTCAGGTAGCGTGCCAGGGGCTCGCGGATGTCGCGATGATCGTCGACGACGAGGAGGTGCGGCGCGGTTTCCATGGCCCGATCCTGCCAAATCGCCGGTCCGCCGGCAGCGGCCCGACTGTAACCGACCGTCGCGGCTGCAGCGGCGCGCCAGATGTGGCGACCAAGCCGATGGCTGCTCGACATTCCGCCGCGACAGGAGGATGGTGCAAGGTGGACGTTCGCAGCGAGCGGAGGAGCATCGCGATGACGAAGGACGATCGGATCGAGGCCGAACCCCGCCGGCGGCGTGTCCGCACGCTTCTGATCCTGGGGGCCGGCGTGCTGGCCCTCGGTGCCGTCGGTTGGGCCGGTCTGAGCTGGGCCGATGCTTGGCACGGCCGTGGCATGGGCCCGACGAGTTGGGGACCCGCCGGCATCGGCTGGATGATGTTCGACCAGCTCGACGCCGACGGCGACGGACGGGTCTCGCGTGCCGAAATGGAGACGTACCGGGCCGAGCGGCTCCGCTCGGCCGACAGGAACGGCGACGGGCGGCTCGACCCGCAGGAGTTCGAGACCTTCTGGCTCGAGGTGACCCGGCCGATGCGGATCCGGGCGTTCCAGTTCCTCGACGCCGACGGTGACGGCGTGGTCGGCGCGGCGGAGGTCCAACGCCCGAGCGATCGGATGTTCATGCGGATGGACCGTGACGGCGACGGCTATCTCGTGCCCATGAGTGCCGCCGAACGCGAGCGCATGCGCGAGCGGATGCGGGAGCACGGCCGCGAGCGCGGACCGGGTCGCAATTGACGCCGCCCGGACCGGGGCCGGCGGTGGCGCCGGCTCCGGTCATCGCGCCGCGTTGCGGTACCCTCGAAGGCGCCTATCGTGGTCGGGTCCGCGGTGAGGGAGGACCGGCCATGAGCGTCTACCGGGCGATCTGGGAACGTAGCCTGCGCGATCCCGAGGGTTTCTGGGGCGAGGCGGCCGAGGCGCTGCACTGGGACCGCCGCTGGGACCGGGTGCTCGACGCGTCCCGCCCGCCCTTCTACCGCTGGTTCGCAGGCGGCCTGCTCAACACCTGCTACAACGCCGTCGACCGGCACGTCGCTGCGGGTCGCGGCGGGCAGGCCGCGCTGATCCATGACAGCCCGGTCACCGGCACCGTTCGGACCCTCACCTACGCCGAGCTGCAGCAGGACGTGGCACGCTTCGCCGGTGCCCTCGTTCGCCTCGGCGCGCGCAAGGGCGATCGGGTCGTCGTCTACATGCCGATGGTGCCGGAGGCGATCGTGGCGATGCTCGCCTGCGCGCGGATCGGTGCCATCCACTCGGTGGTGTTCGGCGGCTTCGCGAGCCACGAACTCGCCAATCGGATCGAGGATGCCAAGCCCGTCCTCGTGGTGTCCGCCTCCTGCGGCATCGAGCCGGGTCGGGTCGTCCCCTACAAGCCCCTGCTCGACGCAGCGATCGAGCAATGCGACCACAAGCCCCGCCACTGCATCGTCCTGCAGCGGCCACAGTTGCGCGCCGAACTCGTACGAGGCCGCGACCTCGACTGGGAGGAAGCGATGGCCGGCGCGCACGCCGTCGACTGCGTGCCGGTGGCCGCCACCGATCCGCTCTACATTCTCTACACCTCGGGCACGACCGGCCAACCGAAAGGTATCGTGCGCGACCAGGGCGGCCATGCCGTAGCGCTGCTGTGGAGCATGCGCAACATCTACGGCGTCCAACCGGGTGAGGTCTACTGGGCAGCGTCCGACGTCGGCTGGGTCGTCGGGCACAGCTACATCTGCTACGCGCCGCTTTTGAACGGCAACACCACCATCGTGTACGAGGGCAAGCCCGTCGGCACGCCGGACCCGGGCGCCTTCTGGCGAGTTATCGCGCAGCACGGCGTGAAGGTGCTCTTCACCGCACCCACGGCGTTCCGCGCCATCCGCAAGGAGGACCCGGAGGGCGCGCATTTGAAGCGCTACGACCTCTCGCATTTCCGGGCCCTGTTCCTGGCCGGGGAACGCTGCGATCCCGACACGCTGTTGTGGGCGGAAGCCCAGCTCGGCGTGCCGGTGATCGACCATTGGTGGCAGACCGAGACCGGCTGGGCGATCTGCGCCAACCCGCTCGGCATCGAGAAGCTGCCGGTCAAGCCCGGCTCGCCCGCCCTGCCGATGCCCGGCTACGACGTCCGCGTGCTCGACGAGGAAGGCCACGAGGTCCCTGCGGGCAAGCTCGGCGCGATCTGCATCAAGCTGCCCCTGCCGCCCTCCTGCCTGCCGACGCTGTGGAATGCCGACGAGCGTTTCGTTCAATCCTATCTCTCGCGGTATCCTGGTTATTACTTGACGGGTGACGCCGGGTTCAAGGACGAGGACGGTTATCTTTTCATCATGAGCCGGATCGACGACGTCATCAACGTCGCCGGTCATCGGCTCTCCACAGGGGCGATGGAGGAAGTGCTGGCTTCGCACCCCGCCGTCGCCGAGTGCGCCGTGATCGGCGTGGCCGACGAGCTCAAGGGCGAGCTGCCGCTGGGCCTGGTCGTCCTCAAGGCCGGGGTGGACCGGCCGCACGGCGAGATCGAGCGCGAGCTCGTCCAGAAGGTGCGCGACGAGATCGGGCCGGTCGCCGCCTTCAAGCTCGCGACGGTCGTCAAGCGCCTGCCCAAAACGCGCTCGGGCAAGATCCTGCGCGGCACGATGAAGAAGATCGCCGACGGCCAGCCTTGGACCATGCCGGCGACGATCGACGATCCGGCGATCCTCGACGAGATCGCCGAGGCGCTCGCCAAGCTCGGCTACCCGCGCACCGCGTCGGGCTGACGCGGCGCCCTCACCCTCGCCGAGCGTTTCTCGACAAGAGCGTGCGGCGGCGTGCCGCAGCCTCGCCGCAAGGCCGTTTTGCGGCTTGCGCATTGGTACTCTTCCGGTAATTTCGAATTGAGCGAAATGCAGATCGGGAGGCGCCCCGCCTTGACCGCGGGTCCGGTCGCCACAGGCCGAAATCGTCCTCGCCCGCCGGACGTGCCGAGCGCAGGGTTGGCGATCCGCGTCGATCGTTGCCTGACCGTCCAACGGCCGGGCGTGCCTTGTGATGCGTGCGCCCGCGCATGCCCGACCGGGGCGCCGAGCCTGGCCGAGCGATCGCTCGCGATCGCCCTCGATCGCTGCCTAGGCTGCGGCCGCTGTGCCGCGGCCTGCCCGACCGAGGCGCTGGTCGTCGAAGGGTTCGCGCCGCTTCCGGGCGATACCGTGCGCCTCGAATGCAGCCGGGTTCCGGTCGAGCTTCGGGCGCGCGGTAGCGCGGTCGTCCCCTGCCTCGGCGGGGTGGGTCCCTCGCTTCTGCGGAGCTGGCTCGCGCGCACCGGAATCGAGACCCTCACCCTGGTCGACCGCGGCTGGTGCACCGGCTGTCCGGCCGGCGGCGTGGCGGAGCCGTGGGGTGCGGCCGTCGCCCGCATCGCCGACGAGCTCGAACGTCTCCGGGTGCCGCGCCGTGTCGAGGTCGCGCGGGAACCCGTGCCCGCCGCGCTCGCCGGGCCGCCACCGGCCCCGCCGCGACCGACGGAGGTCCCGCTTGCCCGGCGCGCCTTGCTCCGAGGCGCTCCCGAGATCCGCGAGCGGCTCGGGCCGCGGCGGCTCGTCGCTCGCGGCGAGGGGCGGCCCCGAGGGATCGACCCGGCGGCTTTGCGCGAGCGCGCAGCCGCGCTGGCCCGAATCGCCGATCGCGACCATCCGCCCGCCGCTCTGTTTCCCGATCTCGCGATCGCCGACAGCTGTTGTGACCGCCGGCTGTGTGCCGCGAGTTGTCCGTCGGGCGCTCTGCACCTCGAGCTCGGCGAGGAGTCGAGCGTTCTCGCCTTCGATCCGACGGTTTGTACGGGCTGCCGAGCCTGTGTCGAGGTCTGCCCCACGGGCTCGCTCGCGTTCTTGCCGGCGGGCGAGGACGGGCCGGCCGGGAGCCGCGTGCTGCGGCGGCGCGCGCTCGCCCGGTGCAACGAGTGCGGGGCCACCTACGGGCCGCCCACGGCGAGCGGCCGCTGTGCGGCCTGTGAGAAGGATCGGGATCTGCTGCGGTTCGTTCACCGTTGGGTGCGCGGTTCCGGCGAACCGCGGCGGCCGGCGGACGCGTGAAGAACTCCGAGACGGGGTAAGCTGGGAGGTCGAGGTGATGGAGCGAACGGTTGCGGCGGCGAGCCGACGGCGGTTCCTGCAAGCCACGAGCGCGGGCTCCGCGCTCGCCCTGGGCGGGCCGAGCCTTCTGCCCGGCGAGGCCGGGGGTGGCGCGGTGCAGGCGCAACCGGCCGCCGCGACGAAGATCGTCAAGAACATTTGCCATCAATGCCCGGCCCGCTGCGGCATCGACGTCTACGTGACCAACGGCCGGGTCCACGCGATCTACGGCACGCCCGATCACCCGATTTCGAACGGCAAGCTCTGCCCGAAAGGCCCCCTCGGCATCTACGTGCTGTACGATCCGGATCGCTGGAAGGGGCCGATGAAGCGGACCAACCCCAAGAAGGGCCGCAACGAAGACCCCAAGTTCGTGCCGATCAGCTGGGACGAAGCGCTCAAGACCGTCGCCGACCGGCTCAACGCGCTCCGCGAGAAGGGAGAGAGTCACCGCTTCGCCATCCTCTACGGCCGCGGGTGGGGCGCCTCGTGCGCCGGTCTCCTCGGGACCTTCGGCAAGCTCTACGGCTCGCCGAACGTGCCGATCGGGCATTCCTCGATGTGCTCCGACGGTTCGATCATCGCCAAGAAGGCGACGGATGGTAACGCGGGGTACAACGCTCACGACTACCGTCACACCAACTACATCTTGATGTTCGGTTGCGGTTATTTGGAAGCCTTCCGGCCGTACAACAACAACATGCAGGTTTGGGGTTACATCCGCGGGGAGAAGAGCCCCAAGACCCGCGTGACCGCGGTCGACGTGCACGTCAACACCACCCTCGCCGCCGCCGACCGCGGCTTGTTGATCAAGCCGGGGACCGACGGCGCGCTCGCGCTCGCGATCGCCCACGCGATCTTGAGCGAGGGTCTGTGGGAGCGGTCGTTCGTCGGCGACTTCGCGGACGGTGTGAACCGCTTCAAAGCCGGCCAGACCGTCGATCCCGCGACCTTCGAAGAGAAGTGGGTCAAAGGTCTCGTCGAGTGGTGGAACGTCGAGCTCAAGGACCGTACGCCCGCCTGGGCGGCCAAGGTCACGACATTGCGGGAGCGCGACATTCTCGCCACCGCGCGCGAGTTCGGCACGACGCGCCCGGCCATGGCGATCATGGAGCGTGGTGCGCACACGCACTCCAACGGCATCTACAATGCCATGGCGATCCACACGCTCAACGCGCTCGTGGGGTCGCTGTTCGCCGAAGGCGGGCAAATGTATCAGATGTCCCCGCCCTACGGGGATCTGCCGGCGAATGCCGAAGATTACATGGACGATTACGCGAAGACCGGGCCGTGGAAGCAGTACCCGCGGATCGACCTCAAGGGTCACGAGGACGGCTATCTGCTCGCCAACAACATGATGCAGGAGGTGGGGCCGAACCATCTGGCGGGCAAGCCTTACAAGCTCGACACGATCATGTTCTACCTGACCAACCCGATTTGGACCGCGCCGAACGGTCAGATCTGGGAGCAGGCGCTCCAGGACGTGTTCGTGATCGACACCTCGCCCTTCCCCTCCGAAACCGGCCATTTCGCGGATCTGATCCTGCCCGACCACACTTATCTCGAGCGGATGCAGGACGCGCCCACCTACCCGTTCGAGGGCTACCCGCTCACGCAACTGCGCGTGCCGGCAGTCAAACCCCTGTACGACACGAAGTACTTCGGGGACACGCTCATCGAGATCGGCAAACGTATGAAAGGTCCGATGGGTGAATATTACAAGAAGCTCGAAAGCGCCGAAAACGTCATCCGGCATCTCGCCAAGGGCTTCGAGAAGAACCCGGGCGACAACGGCGTCGACAGTTTCGAGAAGTGGGTCGAGAAAGGCGTCTGGTACAAGAAGCCCTATCTCTGGCGCCAAGTGCGGGGCGAGTTCTTCGAGTGGGACGGTAAGGGCTACAACAAGCCCATGACCGCGGAGGAGGTGAAGGCGAAGCTCCTCAAAACGCCATCGGGCAAGTTCGAAATTCGCTCGGGGCTCCTCGAGGCGAACGCGGATTGGATCGCCGCGAAGACCGGGCGCGACAAGGCGAAGCTCATGTTCCCGATCTGGGAGGAGCCGAAGCATCCGGGCGGCGGCGACCTCTATCTCGTGACGCCGAAGCAAGCGCTGCACGCCGAAGGTCGCGGCCACAACATCCCGATGGTGATCGCCCACCTGCAACCGGTCGTCGGTGGCCGCGGCGAGGCCTTCGTCGAGATCCATCCCGAAACCGCGCGGCAGCGCGGCATCAAGGACAAGGACTGGGTGAAGATCCGCTCCTCGGTGGGCGAGATCCGCGCCCGCTGCCGGCTGTTCGAGGGAACCCGGCCGGACACCATCGTCCTGCCCATGGAATGGGGACACTGGCGGGCAGGGCGTTGGTCGATGGCCGTGCCCGGCGGCCATTCCGGTGAGTGCACGGTGAACCAATCCGACCGCATCACCGGCCAATGCAACTACTATACGACCAAGGTCACGGTCGAGCGGGCCTGAAGCCGAGGAGACGTGAAGATGACGAAGTGGGGCATGGTCATCGACCTCGACAAGTGCACCGGCTGTCAGGCCTGCACGACCGCCTGCGCCATGGAGAATTCCCGTCTGCCGGGTGAGTCCTGGCAGGACGTCCTGTTCTACCACGAAGGGACCTATCCCAACGTCAAGCTGTCCTGGCTGCCGCGGCCGTGCATGCAGTGCGAGAACCCGTCCTGTGTGGCCGTCTGCCCGACCAAGGCGACCTGGAAGACCGAGGACGGGGTGGTGCTGGTCGATTGGGACAAGTGTATCGGCTGCAAGTACTGCATGATCGCCTGCCCGTACGGCGTGCGCTTCTACATGGACGAGAAGCCGGTCGTGCAGCCCGACGTCCGGGAGGTCTTCCCCGGCGACGGGGACCGGATCTGGAACCCGCCCTACAAGATGCCCGATCATCTCGAAGATCGGAAGAAGGGTATCGGGATCCAGCCGGCCGGCGTCGTATCGAAATGCACGTTCTGCTATCACAAGATCTCCAAGGCGCCGAAAGGCGTGGCCGACCTCGACGAGGACAACCCGGAGACCCGCGAGTATACACCCGCCTGCGTACGGGTCTGCCCGCCGAAGGCGCGGTATTTCGGTGACCTCGACAACCCCGACAGCAAGGTGAACCAGTTGATCGCCGACAAGCGCGGCGTGCGGCTCAAAGAGGAAACCGGCAACAAGCCGCAAGTCTACTATCTCTCGGGTGGCGGCGCGCCGGTCGTGCCCGGTGAGCGCTCGCAGCGGCGCGGCTGATCGAGGGGAAGACGGAGATGGCGACCGCTACGCTTCCGAAGCTCGGCTTCAAGCCTTCGCCTTACCTCGTCGGTGCCGGAGCTCTGTTCCTGGTGGCGCTCCTGTACACGATCTATCTCAAAGTGACGCTCGGTCACCACGGCTTCAACACGACGAATTACGGCGTGTTCTGGGGCCTTCCGATCGTCGCCTACGATTATTTCCTGTTGACGTCCACGGGGTTGACCTTGATCGCCTCGCTGCCGCTGACCCTCGGCCTGCGGCAGTTCGATCCGATCGCGAAGCGGTGCATCTGGCTCGCGCTCGCGGCCCTCGTCGGCGGGGTCTCGATCCTGTTCTTGGAGCTCGCCCATCCGATCCGGGCACTCTGGGCGGCTCCGCTCAACTTCCAGACCGCTTCGCCACTGTTTTGGAAGATCTTGTGTGTGGGCGCGTACACGATCGTCCTCGTGCTGATGGGGCTCGCCTTCGCGAGGGGCACCGCGCCGGCCGACATCCCGCGGGGACTGGCCGTGCTCGCCACGCTGCTCGCGCTCGCGATCACGCTGATCGCCGGCTCGGTGTACGGCATGATCGTGTTCCGCCCGTTCTGGTACGGCGGGGAGTTGCCGGTGGCGTTCCTCATCGAAGCCTTCATGGGCGCCGTCGTGTTCCTCGTTTTCTTCACCTATCTGATCCACGGCTTCTCGCCGACCATGGTGCCGGAACGGACGCGGACGCTCTTCGCGGGATCGCTCGGCGCGCTCGCGGCGGGCGCGGTGTTCCTCCACGTGCTGTTCGTCGTCGCGCGGACCGTGGCGGGCCTTTGGAGTTACGGCGAAGGGCTCCAGGTGTGGCAGTACACCGTCGATCAACCCCTCTACTGGGCGGCTCTGATCGGTGGCGGGCTCGTGCCGCTCGTGATCTTCGCCGTGCCGGCGCTGCGTGCGCAGCCCTGGCTGCAAATCCTGGGCTCGCTGCTGGTCGCGGCGGGTCTGCTCGCGAGCCGCTACGAGTTCGTCATCAACGGGCAGCTCCTGCCGCCGTTCAAGGGCAGCTGGGCGGCGGCCCCGCTGGAGTACGTTCCCTCCCAACTCGAATGGATGCTGTTGATCGTCGGGGTGTTGCTCGCCAACACGATCTACGCCGCGCTCGAGAGTTGGTCCTCGACCAAGGAGGCATGAGAGCGGCTCACCTGCGCTCGTCGACGATCGGGCGGCCGGTCGCAAAGGCCGGCCGCCCCGCTCTTTCGTGAGGAACACGTCGTCGTGCCGGCTTCCCCCTCGCCTGCCGGGCTGCGTTCCCGGGCCGATCTTTGGCTCGTGCTCGCCCGCGCCTTCGCGCGGCCGTCGGGACCGGACTTCCATGCGGCGTTCGTGGGCGATTTGGCGGTCGAACTCGGCGCGATCGCCGCCGAGCTCGAACTCGAGGCGGAGGAGTGCCTCCGCGAGCTGGCCGAGGCGGCCCGCGCGCTCGAAGAGCCGCTGGAGCTCGAACGGCTCCACGCCGCATTGTTCCTGGTGCCGCCCGCTCCGGTCGCCACGAACACGGCGATCTATCTCGACGGCGCGCTGTTGGGGCCGAGCGAACTCGAAATGAGGCGGGCCTACGAGCGCCACGGCCTCTTCTGCGATCCCTCGTTCCGGGACCTCGCCGACCATCCGACACCGCAGCTCGAGTTCGTGGGCCGGCTCTACGAGCGCGCTGCCGAGGCCCTGGACCAGGGAGAGGACATGACCGCGCTCGCCCTCGCGAGTGAAGCCGAGCGCTTCCTGGCCCGCTTTCCCAAGCGCTGGATCACACCCTTCGTGGCGGCGCTGGAGCGGGCCTGCGCGGAGCCAGGCCGAAATCCCTGCTACCTCTGGCTCGGCCGGTTCCTCTGGCTCGCGGTCGAGCACGAGCTCGCGCGGTCGTCCACGCGCTTCGAGGAGCCGGGGCGAGCGCTGCCGGAGGGTTCCAGCCGAGGCCTGGGCGAGCCGACGGCCGAGGATCTCGCGGAGATCGCCGTGCGGCTCGAGGCTGCCGGACTCGCCTTCGACCATGTTCGGGCCTTGCCCGGATGGCGCGAAGAGGCCTATCGGGCCAAGCGGGCCGCAGCCTCCCGATCGGAGACCGCGTGAGCCTTTCGCTGCCGGCTTTCGGAGACGAGAGACGAGACCGCACTCGATCATCGGTTGCGAACGCCCGTCTTTGTCACGCTACCGTCAAGATTACCGGATATCCGCCGGATCGTTCCATGGAGGTCGAAGAATGGACGAGACTCGAGCGCTCCTGGCCCTTCAGGCCCTCGCGCAAGAGACGCGGCTCGCGATCTTCCGCTTGCTCGTCGCTGCCGGCCCGAGTGGCCTGCCGGCCGGCGCGATCGCCGAGCGGCTCGAGGTCCCGCCTTCGACTCTCTCGTTTCATCTCAAAGAGCTCGACCGGTCGGGCCTGGTCCGGTCCTGGCGCCGCTCCCGGCAGATCTTCTACACGGCCGAGTTCGAGACCATGCGCCGCCTGTTGTCCTTCCTGACGGAGGATTGCTGCGGCGGCCATCCGGATATCTGCGGCGGCCTGGTCCAGCTCGTCGAGCAAGCGAGCAGCCGCGCGGCGAGCTGTGCTTCGAAGGCGAAGATCGGGGAGGGCTGCCGTGGATAGACCGTACAACGTGTTGTTCCTCTGCACGGGCAACTCGGCCCGCTCGATCATGGCCGAATGCGCCCTGAACCGCTGGGGAAGCGGCCGGTTCAAGGCCTTCTCGGCCGGCAGCCACCCGAAGGGTGCCGTGCATCCGATGACGATCGAGACCCTGCGGCGCCTCAATTACGACACCGCGGGCCTGCGCTCGAAGAGCTGGGACGAGTTCGCAGCACCCGGAGCACCACCGCTCGATTTCGTCTTCACGGTTTGCGACCACGCAGCACGGGAGGTCTGCCCGGTTTGGCCCGGTCAGCCACTGACGGCCCACTGGGGTGTCGAGGACCCGGTCGTCTTCGAGGGTACGGACGAGCAGAAGCGCCGCCACTGGCTCCGCATCTATTCGTATCTCGAAAACCGGATCAAAATCTTCGTAAGCCTGCCGATCGCCGCGCTCGATCGACTGACCCTGCAGAAGCGCATCGAGGAGATCGGTCGGGCCGTGCCGCCCGGCGAAAGCTGAGCCGCCCGTGGCGAGGTTCGACCTGCGGCGGCGGCTCACCGCCGAGTTCCTCGGCACCGGCACGCTCGTCTGTGCGGTCGTGGGCTCGGGCATCATGGGCGAGCGGCTCGCCGGCGGGAACACGGCGCTCGCCCTGCTCGGCAACACGCTGCCCACCGGCGCCATCCTCACCGTTTTGATCCTGATCCTCGGACCGATCTCCGGGGCGCACATGAACCCGGCCGTGTCGCTCGCCATGGCCCGGCGCCGTGAGCTTCCGGCCGGCGAGGCGGTCGCGTACGCCGTTGCGCAGATGGCGGGAGGGATCGCGGGAGCTTCGACCGCGCATCTCATGTTCGACCTCCCGATGATCCAGCTCGGCAGCACGGTGCGGACCGGCCTCGGCCAGTGGATCGGCGAGTTCGTCGCCACGTTCGGTCTCCTCGCGACGATCCTCGGCTGCCTGCGCTTCGCCCGAGCCGCGATCGCTCCGGCGGTCGGGCTCTACATCACCGCGGCCTACTGGTTCACGAGCTCGACGAGTTTCGCCAACCCGGCGGTCACGCTCGCGCGCGCCCTCTCCGACACCTTCGCCGGGATCCGACCGATTGATCTGCCCGGCTTCTGGGTGGCCCAGCTCGCCGGCGCCATGGCCGCGGTCGCCGTCTTCGGCTGGATCCACGAGCCCCGCGGGCAGGAGCCTTCCCCGGGGCTCCGGCGCCCCGGCCGGCCGTGATGCGGCGGAGCGGGAACCGGCGGAGCGCGTGCTCGACCGCACCTCTTGAGCCACGGCGCCCGCGCCACCGGCCAGCCGAGGCGCAGCCGGGCCTCTGTCGGGTCGAGCGAAAGCCCCTTCGCCGCCGATCGAACGAGCGGGAGCGCCGCCCCGTACCGCCCTCGCCTTCCCGCTTCCGGGGCGGCGTGCTCGGCTCTGCCGCACCGCGCGCCCCACGGCGCTCAGCGCGCCCAGGGGAGCTGGCCGCGGAGGTCGGCGAGGCGGTCGGGGGTCGGGGGCGGTTCGGCCCGGGCGAGGGGGGTGGCCGGGGTCGGCGGGCCGGCTGCGGCACGTGTCGTGTCGGTGCGCGGCGGGAAGGCCGCGGGCGCGGGGGGCCAGCCGTCGCTCGCTCGGCCGGGCTCGCCGCGGGGTGCCGGTCCGATCGCCCCGAGGCTCGGCTCGGGTTCGTTTCGCATCGGCGGCTCTGGTGGGGCCGTGCCGACGTCGCGCGGTCCGGTCGGCCCCGGGCCCGGTGCCGCGGCCGTCGACTTCGCGGACCGAGGCGGAGCGGGCTCGGGTTCGTTTCGCGGAGCGGCGGGCGGGGGTCCGGCCGCCTCGGCCGGCGCGGGAGCGTCCTCTTCGGCCGAGGCCTCGGGCGCGGTCTCGGCCAGCCGGTCGAGCAGCGGGTCCATGACGAGCTTCAAGAGCCGCTGCAGGTCGCGGCCGAGCTGGCCCTGGTAGCGGAGGAGGAGGGAGAGCTCGGGGACGCGGGAGAGGATCCGGGGCAGGCCCGGGTCGGGGAAGAGGCGGCCCGTGGGGCAGTGCGGCTCGATCGTGGCCAGCGTCGCTTCGAGCCGGTCGCAGCGGGCGAGCTTCCAAAAAGTGAGGGCGAGGCGTTCGAGCAAGAGCGCCTCGAGCCGGGTGCGCGGGGCCGCCTCGCGGTGGAGATCGGCGAGCAGGGCTTCGAAGGCCTCGGGGTCCTCGCCCGGGGCGAGGCTGCGGGTCGAGCAGAGCCCGTGGCGGAGCGCGTTCCGCGAGGCGCGCGCCTTGGCCTCGGGGCCGATGGGGCCGTGCGAGCGGGCGCCGTTCCGGCGCGAAGCCTCGATCTGCGCCGGCGAGCGGGGCCGGGTGGTCGATTCGACGGGCGCGGCGGAGGACATGGTCGGGCTCCGGGGATGTGATCCTGGGCCTCATCATATGACTATGTACCTTCTATGTCAATTCGTGCCGCAGTCCCGACCGGCGCGCGGCTTCCCTGCCGTCATCGCGGGAAGGCGCAGCATCGGTGCAAAACAGGCGGGGATGAACCTGCGGTTGACACCCGACACCGGGGCTGACTAGCGTCGAACAGATCAGGGGAGGGATCGGCGCGTTCGATCTGAAAGCAACAGCGGCCGCCTATGCATCGAGCACACGAAGGGAAGCTGGCGGTGGTGGATGCCCCGGGTCCGGGCGATCTCGTGCAAGTGCGCACGCGCCATTGGCTGGTCGAGGAGAGCGTCGCGCCCCGTGCAGCGAGCGAACAGACCCTCGTGCATTTGGTCGGCGTCGACGACGACAACAGCGAGCGGCGCCTCGCGGTTCTGTGGGAACGGGAGCTCGACGCGAAGATCGCGCGTGAGGCGGCCTTCGACCGGCTCGGCGAGCGGGGCTTCGACGCACCGGAGCTGTTCGCCGGCCATCTCGCTTGCTTGCGATGGAACGCGGTGACCGCCACGGACGCCCGGGTTCTCCAAGCGCCGTTCCGCGCCGGGATTCGGCTCGACGCCTACCAGCTCGAACCGCTCGCCAAGGCCTTGCAACTCCCGCGCGTCAATCTCCTGATCGCCGACGATGTCGGCCTCGGCAAGACGATCGAGGCGGGCCTCGTGATTCGCGAGCTCATGCTCCGGCGCCGCGTCGATTTCCTGCTGGTTGCAGCACCGCCTTCCCTGCTCCTGCAGTGGCAGGACGAACTCGAGCGCCGCTTCGGCCTGGGTGCCGTCATCGTCGATCGCGCCTTCGTTCGCGAGTTCCGCCGCAAGCGGGGGTTCGCCGCGGACCCCTGGGCGAGCCACAGCCGCTTCTTGATCTCGCACAAGCTCCTGGGCGAAGAGCAGTACGTCGCAGGTCTGCGCGAGTTGTTGGGCGCGTTCCGGCCGAAGAGCATGTTGGTCCTCGACGAAGCGCACCATGCGGCACCGGCGAGCGGCGCCCGCTTCGCGATCGACAGTCAGTTCACCCGGACCGTGCGCGATCTCGCCGGGCGCTTCGAACATCGGCTGTTCCTCACCGCCACACCGCACAACGGACACTCGAACAGCTTCTCCGCTCTTTTGGAGATGCTCGACCCGCAGCGCTTCTGTCGGGGGATCAAGGTGCGCCGAGCCGACCTCGAAAAGATTGCGGTGCGACGGCTCAAGGAGGATCTGCGGGCGCTCGGTACGGACTACGGTGTGTTCCCCGAGCGCAAGGTCGAGCAGATCGACATCGACGGGCTGCCCGAGGACGCTCCCGAACTCCGCCTCGCCGCACTGCTCGATCGCTACCGCGAGCTGGTCGAGGCGCGGACCGCACGTCTGCGTGGGGCGCGCGCGCGAGCTGCGCGGCTCGTCGTCGCGACCCTCCAGCACCGACTTCTCTCCTCGATCGCCGCCTTCGCCGCGACCCTCGAGCGCCACCGACGCGCCTTGGAGCGGCGCGCGGCGACCGCGGGGCACGCGCTCTCCGCCGCCGCGACCCGGTTGTTACGAGACAAACTTGAACCGCTCGGTTCCGACGAGGCGGCGCAGCTCGAGCTCGAGATCGGCGAGGCGCCGGCCGCCGAAATGGTCGAAGATGCGGTCAACCGAGCCGAGGAGGAGCTGACCCGGGTGGCCTTCGGGACCGAGGGGCCCTCCCGAGAAGAGCTCGAACTCCTCGAAGCCATGTCGGAGATCGCCGAGCCGGCTCGACACCGGCGGGATCGACGGATCGAATGGATCCTCGATTGGATCGACCGTGAAGCGTGCCCGGGGTTCCGAAGGGATCCCGAAGCCGCCCGCTGGGGCCGCGAACGTCTTCTCGTGTTCACCGAGTGGGAAGAGACGCGCCGGTGGCTCGAGGGCCACCTTCGAACGGCGATCGAGCGCACCGACCGGGCCGACGACCGGATCGCCTGCCTCACCGGCGCTACCCGACCGCAGGAAAGGCAGCGGATCCAAGACGCCTTCAACGCCGATCCGGAGCACAATCCGATCCGGATCCTGATCTGCACGGATGCCGCCCGCGAAGGGCTCAACCTGCAGCGGCACTGTCGCCAGCTCCTCCATTTCGACCTGCCCTGGAACCCGGCCCGCATCGAGCAACGCAACGGCCGGATCGACCGTAAGCTCCAGCCGGCGCCGACGGTCGTCTGCCGCTACTTCTTCTACCGCCAGCGCCCGGAGGATCGGGTGCTCCAGGCGCTCTTGCGCAAGACCGAGACCATCCGCCGCGAACTCGGGCCGCTTTCGGCCGTCCTCGAAGAACGTCTCGCGTCCGAGCTCGAGACGGGCTTCGCCCGGTCGCGGATCGACGCGCTCACCCGGACCCTCGCCGAGCTCGATGTCCAGGGCCGGCAAACGATCGAAGAGGAAGTCGAGGACCTTCGGGACCGGCAGGGCGACCTGCGCACGCGCCTCGCCCAACTTGAGCGTCAGCTCGAGCAGAGCCGGCGGACCGTCCGGTTCGACGGGGAGCAGCTCCGCCGCGTTCTCGACACGAGCCTCCAGCGCTTCTTCGGCATCCCGGGCCTGCAGCCCGGCGAAACCGAGACGTCCATCGACGGCCGACCGATTCCGTTGTTCCGGATCGATCCTTCGCATCCGCGGATCCGCGCGGACCGGCGTCTGCAGGAACTCGTCGACGGGCTGCGGGGAGAGCACGGCCAGGGCGAGCCGCGGCCCCTCGCCTTCACCGATACCGACAAGCTCGGCGACGGCGCGGTCCAGCTCCACCTCGAGCACCCGCTCGTGCGGCGGCTGCTCTCGCGTTTCGGTAGTCAGGGACTCGTCGAGCACGTCCTCTCGCGCGCCTGCCTCGCCACCGCCCGCGTGGCCCGGCCGCGGGTCGTCCTGCTCGGCCGGCTGCAGCTTTTCGGGCCGGGGGCCGCGCGGCTGCACGAAGAGATCCTGGCGGTGGCCGCCGACTGGCTCGACCCTGCGAACCGCCGGCCGGCGCTGCGGCCGCTCGGCGCCGAGACGAGCGAGCGCGTGCTCGCCGAACTCGACGGAGCCCTCGCCGAAGCGCCGGAGCTTCCCGACGGCGCGGCCCGCGAGCGCCTGCGCGCGAGCCTCCGGCGCGACGTCGAAGAACTGCGGCCCGCGCTCGAGGAACGGGCGCGCGCGGCCGAGGAACGGGCGCGCGAGCGTCTGCGCGAGCGGGCCGAAGCGGAAGCCGCGAACCTCGCGAAGCTGCTCGCCGACCTCGAGAGACGGCTCGCGCGGGAGCTCGAGTCGCCTCTGCAGCTCGAACTCGACCTCCAGCCGGCGGAACGCCGGCAAAGGGAAGCCGAACGGCGGGCGCAGGAAGAGCGCTGGAAGCGGCTCGCGGAGGAGAAGCAGCACGAGCCCGAGCGGATCCGCGAGCAGTACCGGGTCGTCGCCAGCCGCCTCGAGCCCGTGGGCATCGTCTATCTCTGGCCCGCCGCCCCGTGAGCCGCAACCGCGATCCCTTGGTCGAGCAACACCGCGAGTGGCTGGGTTACGTCCAGCCCGTGGGGCTCGTCTTCGCCCCCGCCGTCCTCGCCGATCGGCAGGTGGCGCTCGAAACCCGCCCGGCCGAGATCGATCCGTGGAGCGATCGGCTCGAGGAGCTGCTCGACGGCGCGGGCGAGATCGGCGAGCCGATCCGGGTCCTCCGCGAGCTCCTGGATTGGCCGCCGGAGGGGCTCGTCCCCGCACCCGCCGAACTCGACCGCGCGCTGCGCGAGCTCGAAGTCACGCTGCGGGCGGACTTCGCCGTGCCGCGCGGCAAGGGCGAGGAGCCCGGCTGGCTCCTGCTCGTGAAGTGCGAACCGGAGGACGCACGACTCGACCGGCCGTGGCAGGACGCGCCCGACGGCTGGCACGCCTCGCCGGCGGCGCGCTTCGAGCGGCTGTTGCGCGAGACCGGGATCGCGATCGGCCTCCTGCTCACCCCGCGCCGGCTGCGCCTGGTCCACGCCCCACGCGGCGAGAGCTCGGGCCATCTCGACTTCGTCTTCGCCCACCTGCGCGGGGTGGCGGGCCGGCCGATCCTGGCCGCCATGCGCGCGCTCCTGCGCCACGACGCGGTGCGCGCCGGCCCGCCCGAACGGCGCCTCGCGAGCCTCTTGCGCGAGAGCCGCGAGCGCCAGCGACGGTCTCGGAAACCCTCGGCCGCCAGGTCCAAGAGGCTCTCGCCATCCTGCTCGACGGGTTCGTCGAGGCCGCCAAGCGGCAGGATCCGGAGCGCGGTCCCGCGCGCCTCGCCGAAGTCCCGGGGCTCTACGAGGGCCTCGTCACCGTGCTCATGCGGCTCGTCTTCCTGCTCTACGCGGAGGAGCGCGATCTCGTGCTCGCCGCGACGGGCGCCGCGGCCGGGGACAGGCCGTCGGCGCGCGAGATCTACGAACAGTCCTACGGCGTGGGCGGGCTCTTCGCTCGGCTCGAAGAGGACGCGGCCCGTTTCCCCGATACGATGGACGATCGCTACGGCGCCTGGGCCCAGCTCCTCGTCCTGTTCCGGCTGGTCCACGCGGGCGGTGGCACGGGGGACTTCCGCTTCGTCCGGCGCGGCGGGAGCTCTTCGATCCCGAGCGCTTTCCCTTCCTCGAGGGCCGTGCCCCGCCCTTCTCCGACAAGGTCCCGAGCCTGCCCGACGGCACGGTCCACCGGGTCCTCGAGAAGCTCTCGATCCTCGACGGCGAGCGGCTCTCCTACCGCACCCTCGATGTCGAGGAGATCGGCTCGGTCTACCAGCAACTCATGGGCTTCGAGGTGGCGACGACCGGGCCCGCGACCGTGGCGATCCGGCCAGAGAAAAAGTCCGGGGCTGCGCTCTATCTGAGCCTCGAGGACCTCCTCGCCGAGCAGCCCGCCCAGCGCGGCAAATGGTTCGAGGGGCGCACCGGGCACGATCTCCCGGCGGCCGCTCGCGACGTGGGCGACGTCGAGACGCTGTTCCGGGCGGTCGACCGGCTGGTCGTGAAGGCGCTCACCCCGCAACCCTTGCCCGCGGGCCTGCCGGTCCTGCAGCCGACCGACGAGCGCCGGCGCACGGGCTCGCACTACACCCCGCGGGCCCTCACCGAGCCCTTGGTCGAAGAGAGCCTGCGGCCGATCTTCGAGCGGCTCGGGCCGACGCCCGAACCCGAAGCGATCCTGGACCTCGCGATGGGCAGCGGCGCCTTCCTCGTCGAGGCCTGCCGGCAGCTCGCCGAAAAACTGGTCGCCGCCTGGGAGGCGCACGGCCGGAAGGTCGCGGTGCCGGCGGACGAGGATCGGCTCCTCTTCGCCAAGCGGCTCGTGGCGACCCGCTGCCTCTACGGGGTCGACAAGAACCCGCTCACGGTCGAGCTCGCCAAGCTCTCGCTCTGGCTCGAAACACTCGCCAAGGACCACGAGTTCACCTTCCTCGACCACGCGCTCCGTTGCGGCGACAGTCTCGTGGGCCTCCTCTTGCCGCAGCTCGAGGGCGTCGACTTCGACCCCGAGCGCGCCGAGCGCAACCGCGGCGGACTGCTGCAGGGCCTCGTGCGGGAGCGGCTCGCGGGCCTCGTCTCCGAGCGCCGGAAGGTGGGTGCCCTCGCCGAGGAGCTGGGCGAGGTCGAGCTCTCGGACCTCCTGCGCCGGGGCGAGGCGCGGGTGGCCGATCTCGCGCGGCTCGGCGATGCGATCGTTTCGGCCTTCTTCGCCAACGAGAAGCCGGCCGAGCGCGAGCGGGCGCTCGGCCGGATCCGCGAGCGGCTCGAGGGGCCGCTGGGGGCGGACTGGGCCGCCGGACTCCGAGTGCAACTGCCCAGGGGGCTCCGGCCGTTCCACTGGCCGCTCGTCTTCCCCGAGGTGTTCACCCGGCCGAACCCCGGCTTCGATGCGATCCTCGGCAACCCGCCCTACGGGGGAAAGAACACCATCCAGAATTCGAACCCGTCGGGCTATCTGGCTTGGCTCAAGACGATCCACGGGGGCGCGCACGGCAATGCCGACCTGGTCGCGCATTTCTTCCGCCGCGCCTGGTCGCTCCTGCGCGAGGGCGGGACCATCGGCTTCCTCGCCACCAACACGGTGGCACAGGGCGACACCCGCACCACGGGGCTCGCCTGGCTGCGTCGGCACGGTGCGGAGATCTATTCGGCCCAGCGCCGATACAAATGGCCGGGCGAGGCGGCCGTGGTGGTTTCGGTCGTGCACCTCGTCAAGGGGCCCTACCGGGGAACGAGGCGGCTCGGCGGAAAGCCGGTCGAGCGGATCACCGCCTTCCTCGTCGACCACGGGGACGACGAGGATCCTCGCCGGCTGGCGGTGAACGCAGGAAGGAGCTTCATCGGCTCCTACGTCCTCGGCATGGGCTTCACCTTCGACGACAGCGACAACAACGGTGTGGCGAACCCCGTCGCGCTCATGCACGAGCTGATCGCCAAGGACCCGCGCAACGCCGAGCGGATCTTCCCCTATATCGGCGGCAAGGAGCTCAACGACAACCCGGAGCAGAAGCCGCGCCGCTGGGTCATCAACTTCGAGGACATGACTGAGGACGAGGCCCGCCGCTGGCCCGATCTGTTCCGCATCGTGGAAGAGCGTGTCAAACCCGAGCGACTGAGGCTGAAGAACACACCTGATGGACTTCGCTTGAAAAAGAATTGGTGGCAACCTGCTCGTTTTCGGCCCGAGCTTTACGCCGCCATCCGCCACCTCCCGCGGGTGCTGGCGAACTCGCAGGTGAGCAAGCACCTCGCCTTCGCGTTCCTGCCGACCAATTACGTCTACGCCCACACGCTGAACGTCTTCGCCCTGCCCGAATACGCCGCCTTCGCCTGCCTGCAGAGCCGGGTCCACGAGGTCTGGGCCCGCTTCTTCGCCTCGTCCATGAAGGACGACATGCGCTACACGCCGTCCGACTGCTTCGAGACCTTCCCCTTCCCCGAGGCCTTCCGGACCCGGCCCGAGCTCGAGGAGATCGGACGCGCCTACTACGAACAGCGCGCCGCGCTCATGCGCGCCCGCTCCGAGGGCCTGAGGAAAACCTACAACCGCTTCCACGACCCGGACGAGCACGACCCCGCGACCCTCGAGCTCCGGCACCTGCACGCCGCGACGGATCGAGCGGTGCTGCGGGCCTATGGCTGGACCGATCTCGCCGAGAGGGTGGAGCCCGTGTTCCTCGGCGAGGACGAGGCCGAGTTCGTCTACCGGGGCCGGCTCTTCTGGCCCGAACCCGCGCGCGCCGAGCTCCTCGGCCGGCTGCTCGAGCGCAACGCCGAGCTCGCCCGCGCCTAGGCCAGCGAGCCCGCGTCGAGGAAGAGGAGGAGGAGGTCGGCATGAAGGCGAGCGAGGTGCGCGACCGGCTGGGCGAAGCGCTGCGGCTCGACCTCCTGGGGCCCGGGCCCGGCGACGGCGCGCAGGAGGAGGAGATCCTGCCGCGGCCGCCCTCGCGCTGGTACCTCACGGGCTGGCTCGTGCCCGTCGAGGGCGAGCCCGAGCCCGTGCTCGAGACCGAGGAGGATCTCGAGGAAGGGGCGGGCGAAGACGAGCCCGCGGCCGAGGATTCCGCGCCGGCGGAGCGGCCCTCCGCGCGGGTTCGGCTGTTCCCCTCCTCGATCGGGCTCTCGGCGCTCCTCGCCCCGGGGACCCCGAAGGTTCGCGTCCGGCTCTCCTGGGGCGAGTACCGGCCGCTCGAGCAGGCGGATACGGCGGGCGGCTCGGAGGACACCGGGGTCGAGACCGTGGTCGTCGAGGAGGCCGGGGCCGAGCCGGGCGCGGCCGCCGGGACGCCGGAAGAAGAGACCCGCTGGCGACGCCGGCCGGTCGCCCACGAGCTCGAGCTCGCCCTCGACGGCACGGAGGGGCGGCTCGAGCCGGAGCCGGGCGTGGAGCTCCGCTGGCTGCGCCGCTCGGTCGCGGCCGGGGACGGAAGCGCGGACCTCCTCACCCTCTTCCTCACCAACCGCCGGCCGCCCGCCCGGCCGCGCGACGAGGCGTTCCTCTTCCAGCCGATGATCGAGATCGAAAGCGAGGCGCTCGTCGGCCGTCTCGACCCGCGCGGCAGCCGGGAAGCGGACTTCGATTCCCGGCTCGCCGATCTGCACTATCGCGACGTGCGCGAGTGGGCGGTCGGTCACGGGATCGGTGCCGAGCCGGTGGTCGGGCCGGACGGGCGGGTCGTGCGCGTGCGCACGAGCTGGATGCCCGCAGTCGAGGTCGAGCGGGTCGAGCCGCGCGGCCAGATCCGCGGCGAGTTCTCGGCCGCGCGGCTCGGCCGGTTGGAGCCGGGCGAGGTCGAACCGGCTCTCCGCCCGCTCGTCGAGGACTATCGGGATTGGCTCCGGGCCGAACGTGCGAAGGTTCCGGGGCTCGAAGCGCGGCACCGGGAGACCGCCGAGGAGCTGCTCGTGGCCGGCGAGACGGCGGTGCGGCGGATCGAGGACGGGATCGCGCTGCTCGCCCGCGACGAGCGTGTGCTCGAGGCGTTCCGCGTGGCCAACCGGGCGATCGACGCGGCGGCTCGGCGGCGGCGCGCGCAGGAGCGGGGCATGCTGCCGGCGGCCCAGCCGGGGCTCGTCTGGCGGCCCTTCCAGCTCGCCTTCATCCTGTTGAACCTGGCCGGCATCGCCGATCCGACCCGCGAGGACCGCGAGACCGTCGATCTCCTCTTTTTCCCGACGGGCGGCGGCAAGACCGAGGCCTATCTCGGGCTCGCGGCCTTCACGATCGCTCTCCGCCGGCTCGCGCGCGGCGAGCCCGAGGGGCTCGGGCTTTCGGTCCTGATGCGCTACACGCTGCGCCTTCTGACGCTCGACCAGCTCTTGCGCGCCTCGGGGGTGATCTGTGCCCTCGAGCTCGAGCGGCAGAAGGCGCCCGAGCGGCTCGGTCGCTGGCCGATCGAGATCGGGCTTTGGGTCGGCCGGGCGGCCACCCCGAACCGGCTCGGCGGACCGGGCGATCGGGACGAGACCACGGCTTATCAGCGAGTGACGGCCTTCCAGAACGGCCGGACCCGCGAGCTGCCGGTGCCGATCGACGCCTGCTCCTGGTGCGGCACGAAGCTCACGAAGGACAGTTTCCTGTTGGGCCGCTACGTCCCTTCCAACGGTGCCGTCCGTTTCGAGACGAGCCGCGAGGACATCCAGGATCTGCGCCTGCGCTGCGTCGGTCGGGACTGCGACTTCGACGGCTCGCAAGGCTATCTGCCGATCCTGACCGTGGACGAGAGCATCTACCGGCGCATCCCGGCCTTCCTGGTCGCGACGGTCGACAAGTTCGCCGCGCTGCCCTGGGAGGGACGGACGAGTGCGCTCTTCGGCCGGGTGGGTCGCTTCGATCGGCTCCAGGGGTTCCAGCCGCCGCCACGGAAGGGGGAGGAGGGGATCCTGGCGCCGCCCGATCTCGTGATCCAAGACGAGCTGCATCTGGTTTCGGGTCCGCTCGGCACGATGGTCGGACTGTTCGAGACCGCTCTCGAGGCGGCGGCGAGCCGGCGGGCGGGCGATCGGGTGGTGCGCCCGAAGCTCGTCGCCTCGACCGCCACCGTGCGGCGGGCGGGCGAGCAGGTCCGCAAGCTCTACGGGCGGGAGCGAACGGCGCTGTTCCCGCCGCCCGGGATCGACCGGGCCGATTCCTTCTTCGCCCGCACGGCCGAGCCCGCGGTCGGCGGTCGGCGGCGCTACCTCGCGGTCGCGGCCCCGGGCCGCGGCGCCAAGGTCGTCTTCATGCGGACGCTCGCGAGCCTGCTCGCGGCCGCGGAGGCGGCCCGACAGGAGGCGGGCGCCCGGGCGGCCGATGCGTACGTCACGGCGCTCTGCTACTTCAACGCGCTGCGTGAGCTCGGGAGTGCCCGGCGGATCGTCGAGGGCGAGGTGGGCGCCAATCTGCGGAGCTACGATCAGCGCCGCAACCCCACGACCGGCCGGCCGCCGGTGGCGAGCCGTGCGGGGCTGCACGAGCCGCTCGAGCTCACCTCGCGCGTGGCGACCGCCGAGGTCGCCGAGGCCCGCCGGCGGCTCGCCACGGAATACGGGTCGGACGGGTTCGTCGAGGTCGCCCTCGCCACCAACATGATCTCGGTCGGCCTCGACATCCAGCGGCTCGGCCTCATGCTGGTCGCGGGGCAACCCAAGACGGCGAGCGAGTACATCCAAGCGACGAGCCGAGTGGGGCGCGATCCCGAGCGCCCGGGGCTCGTGGTGGTGATGCTCAACATGCAGAAGCCGCGCGATCGCTCGCATCTCGAGCATTTCCGCTACTTCCACGAAACCTTCTATCGGTCGGTGGAGGCGACGAGCGTCACCCCGTTCGCGACCGGGGCCCTCGACCGCGGGCTCGCGGCACTTCTCGTGGCGCTCGTCCGCCAGCTCGACCCGGAGCTGTGGGACGAGCCGAAGGTCGTGAACCTCGCGGAGCTCGAGCGGTTCTTGCCGGAGGTCGAGAGGGTCCTGGCCGAGCGGCTCGAGCGGACCGGGGATCGCCACCTCGAAGAGGTGGTGGTCGGACGTTTGCAGGAGCTCGCCCGGACTTGGGAGAAGATCGTGGAGCGGCGGCACGGGGAAGGTGGTGCGCTCTCCTATTCACAGCCGCCCCGCCAGGGCGTCGAGCGGCTGTTGCGGGAGATGCTGGAGCCCGAACCGGATCCCGACCAGGCTGCCTTCCGAGCACCCCGCTCGCTGCGCGACGTCGAACCCGCCGCCTGGATCCAAGTGGTCAGGAGCGACTTCACGGCTTTGCCCGGGGCCGGTCAGGGAGACCGGCCATGAGCAAGGATCTGATGCGGCTTTCCCAGCTCGTCACGAGCTTCGGCCCGGGTGCGATGATCGATCTGCCGAAATGGTCGGTCATGATCGCCGGGCTCGACCGCTGGGACCGGGCGGCGCGACGGAAAGTCGTCGAGCCGCGCTTGGTTCGGCGTCTGCCCGACGGCCCGAGCCGGGGGCTCGCGACGCCGCCGATCCACGAGGAGAGCCCCTATCGCCGGGACGCGCCGAAGTTGCAGGCGATCGTCTTCCCGACCTGGTTCGTGACCGTCGAGGGCGAGCGGGTCGGCGAGGCCACCCGCCGCCGCCTGCTCCGCTTCGGCGAACTCGACCAGAGTACCCGGCGCTCTGTCGAAGGCAGCGGCCGCAACCAGCGCAGATGGTCCGTGGCCCCGGTCCGGTTCGTGGCGGCCTGCGAGAACGGCCACGTGCAGGACATCGACTGGCGGATCTTCGTCCACCGCGGCGAGCCGGGCGACGGCTGCGGTCCCTTGTGGCTCGAGGAGCGCGGGGCGGTCGGCGATCTCGCCGAGGCGAAGGTCGTCTGCGCCTGCGGAGCCGAGCGCGCCCTCTACGAGGCGTTGGCGCCTCAGACGAGGGCCCTCGGACCGTGCCGCGGACAAAGGCCGTGGCTCGGGCCGGACGCGGCCGAACGGTGCGACAAGTATCTTCGGCTGCTCGTACGGACGGCGAGCCACGCCTATTTCCCGATCACGGTGACGGCCCTCTCCTTGCCGGAGGACACCCCGGAAAAGCGCCTCGAACGGCTCGTCGAGGAGCATTGGGGAGATCTCCAGGAGATCGCCGCACCGGCGGACCTCGCGAGCGCCTTCCGATTCAACACGAGGCTGAAGGAGGCTTTCGAGGGCATCGAGCCGGGGGTGATCTTCGCGGCGATCGAGCGGCGGCGGTCCGGCGAGCCGAGCCCGAAAGCCGGGCCGAAACTCAAGCCCGAGGAGTTCGCGGTGCTCGCCACACGCGAGAGCAGGCCGGAGGAGCGGGCGAACCGCAAGGCGCCGCTCGTGACCGAGCGGCTTCCGCGCGATGCGTGGGATCCCACCGGAAGGTTCTCCGTCGTCGAGCAACTGGTCCTCGTCCACCGGCTCCGCGTCGTGACGGCGCTCGCCGGGTTCACCCGGTTCGACTTCCCGACCGCCGACAAGGACGGCGAGCTCGACAGCGAGCCGGCCATCCAGGCACTCTCGCGTGATCCCGAGCCCTATCCGGCGATCGAGCAGTTCGGTGAAGGGCTTTTCCTGCGCTTCGCCGCCGAGCGGGTCGATGCCTGGCTCGATCGGCCTGAGGTGAAGGCGCGTGCGGAGCGCCTGAGGGAGGCCCAGCGGCGCTGGGCGCAAGAGCGCGGCCTGGAGAGGATCGCTCATCCCGGCCCGGCGTTCGTGGCCCTACATACGCTCGCCCACATGCTGCTCGCGGAGATCGCGCTCGAGGGCGGCTATCCGTTGGCCTCCTTGCACGAGCGCGTCTACGCCGGCGAGGGCGGCGCCTACGGCATTCTTTTGTACGCGGGGTCGCTGGACGTGGGCGGCACCCTGGGCGGCTTGGTCTCACTCGGCCCTCGGATGGGGCGGCTGCTCGAGCGGGCGATCGAGCAGGCCCGATTGTGCAGCAACGATCCGGTCTGCGCCGAACACGATCCCACGCGGAGCGACAAGGGAGCCGGCAACCCCTTGTCCGGGGCCGCCTGTCACGGCTGTGTGCTGTTGCCCGAGCCCTGCTGCGAGACGCGCAACGACTTCTTGGACCGCGCGCTGGCGGTGGGAACGCTGGCGCATTCGCGGCTGGGGCTGCTCGAGCCGGGAACCTCCTGACCGGCCGCGGCCGCCGCGCGGGCCGAGACCCGTTACTCCCGCCGGAGCGCCTCGATCGGGTCGAGGCGGGCGGCGCGGCGGGCGGGGAGGAAGCCGAAGAGGATGCCGATCGCCGCGGAGAAGGCGAAGGCGCCCGCGATCACCGTCGGGTCGATCCGCAGCGGCACGGCAAGGGCCTCGGTCGTGCCCCAGGCGACGAGCAGCCCCAACAGCACCCCGATCGCCCCGCCCACCGCCGAGAGCACCACGGCCTCGACCAGGAATTGTGCCATCACCTGGCCCTCGAGGGCGCCGATCGCGAGGCGAATGCCGATCTCGCGGGTCCGCTCGGTCACCGAGACGAGCATGATGTTCATGATGCCGATGCCACCCACGATGAGGCTCACCGCCGCGACGAAGCCGAGCACGGCGGTGAGCGCCCCGCTCGTCATCTGTACGGTGCGCACGAGCTCGCGCATGTCGCGCACCGAGAAGTCGTCCTCCTCGCCCGGGCCGATCTTGCGCCGTTCGCGCAACAGCCGCTCGAGGTCGGCCTGGACGCGGGCGGTGTCCACCCCGTCCCTGGCCGCCACGTAGATCCGCGGGATCTCGGTGTTGCCGGAGAGCCGACGCTGGAAGGCGCGCAGCGGCATCACGACCGTGTCGTCGAGGTCGGTGCCGAAGCTCGACTGGCCCTTGGACTCGAGCACGCCTACGACCTCGCACGGCACCTTCTTGACCCGGATCGTCCGGCCGAGCGGGTCGCCCGCCCCGAACAGCGCCTCCTTGACGGTCGTGCCGAGGATGCACACGGCGCGGCCGGCGCGGATCTCGCCCTCGGTGAAGAAGCGGCCTGCCTGGAGCGCCCAGTCCTGGACGGTGAACAGCGCATCGTCGGTGCCGGTCACGGTCGTGATCCGGCTGTTGCCGCCCCAGAGCACGGTGGCCGGGAGCTGGGCCACCGGGGCCACGGCTTCGATCCCCGCGATCTGCTCGCGGATCGCCTGGACGTCGCGGTCGCCGAAGGGCTTGGCCGCCACGCTCGCGCGGCCCGGGCCGATCTGCCCCGGCAGGATGAAGAGCACGTTGGTGCCGAGCCGGGCCAGATCGGCGGTCACCCGCGCTTGCGTGCCGCGGCCGATCGTGACCATGGCGATGACCGCCGCCACCCCGATCACGATCCCGAGCACGGTCAAGAACGAGCGCAGGGCGTTGCGGCGGATCGCCCGGAGCGCGAGCCGGAGCGCCTCGGCCAGCATCAATGACCCCGCCGCTCGTCGGCCACGATCCGACCGTCCCTGAAGCGGACCTCGCGCCGGGCGTAGGCGGCGATGTCCGGCTCGTGGGTGACCATGACGATCGTGAGGCCGGCGCGGTTGAGCTCGACCAAGAGGCCCATGATCTCGTGGCTCGTCCGGCTGTCGAGATTGCCCGTGGGCTCGTCGGCCAAGAGGAGCGCGGGTTCGGAGACGAGGGCCCGGGCGATCGCCACCCGCTGCTGCTGGCCGCCCGAGAGCTCGGAGACCGAATGGTGGGCCCGATCGGCGAGGCCCACCCGGGCGAGCGCCTCGCGCGCCCGGGCCCGCCGCTCGCTCCCCGGCATGCCCCGGTAGACGAGCGGCAGTTCGACGTTCTCGAGGGCGCTCGTGCGCGGCAGGAGGTTGAACCCCTGGAAGACGAAGCCCAGGAAGTGGCGGCGCACGAGCGCCAGGACCTCGCGCCCGGCCGCCTCGAGCGGCCTGCCGGCGAAGCGGTAGCTGCCCGCACTCGGCCGGTCGAGGCAGCCCAAAATGTTCATCGCGGTCGATTTGCCGGAGCCCGAAGCCCCGGTGATCGCCACGAACTCGCCCGCCTCGACCGCGAGATCGACCCGGTCGAGCGCGCGGACCGCGGCCGGGCCCGAGCCGTAGACCTTGCTCGCCGCCGCGAGCTCGACCAGCGGGCGGCCGGCGACGTCGGCGGTCATCCCTGTCCCCGCGGCAGGACCGCGTCGGTCACGACCCGCATCCCGGGCTCGAGGCCGCTCTCGACGACCGTCTCGCGGCCGTCGGTCGGGCCGATGGTGACCCGCACGGGCTCGGGCCGCTCGCCCGTGAGCACCCAGAGCGTGCGCACCGGGCCCGTCTCCTCGGGGCGGCTCGCCTGGCGGAAGCGGGGCATCATCGGCATCAAGGCGCGCAGCAGCCCCGGCTTTTCGGCCGAATCCTCGGCCGGTGGCGTGAAGCGCAGCGCGGCGTTGGGCACGAGCACCGCGTTCTCGACCGTCTGCACCGCGATCTCGGCATTGGCCGTCATGCCCGGCCGCAGCAGGAGTTCGCGATTGTCGACCTCGAGGATGGCCTTGTAGGTCACCACCCCGGCCAGGATCTCGGAAGCGAAGCGGACGTCGCGGATGGTGGCCGGGAACTTGCGGTCGGGCCAGGCGTCGACCGTGAAGGTCGCGGGCTGGCCGGGGCGGACCTGGCCCACGTCCGCCTCGTCGACGTCGACCTGGACCTCCATTTGCGTGAGGTCCTCGGCGATCGTGAAGAGGCGCGGGGCCTGGAGTGTGGCCGCCACGGTCTGGCCCGGGTCGACGTTGCGGTGCAGGACCACCCCGTCGATCGGCGCGGTGATCGAGGCCTTGTCGAGATCGACCTCGGCGAGCCGCAGCTCGGCCTCGGCGACCGCGACGTCGGCTCGGGCGCTTTCGAGTGCGGCTTTGGCGCGCTCGTGTGCGGCTTGGGCGAGGTCGAGGTCGGAGGGTGCCGCCACCCGGCGGGCGACGAGTTCGCGCTTGCGCTCGAGATCGCGGGCCTTCTCGGCGAGGGTCGCCTCGGCCTCGACCACCTTGGCGCGGGCCGCCTGGAGCCGCGCCCGGGAACTGGCGAGGCGCGCTTCGAGCCGCGACGTGTCGAGCCGGGCGAGGACTTGGCCCTTGTTCACGCGGCTGTTGAAGTCGACGAAGACCTCGCGGACGATGCCGGAAAGCTCGCTCGAGACCTCGACGAGCCGGCGGGGTTGGACGGTGCCGGTGGCGCTCACGAGGACGGTCAAGGTGCCCGTGCGCGCCGGGACCGTGACCCAGCGGATCCCGCCGTCGGCCGGCCGAGCGAGCCACCAGGCCGTGGCCGCGACGAGGGCGAGCGCGAGCAGGGCCGAGAGGACCCGCCAGAGCCAGCGGCGCCGGCGGAGCCGGGCGAGGGCCCGGTCGCCCAGGACCGCCTCGATCCGTTCCTCGAGCCCCTCGGCCGTCGCGACCGCCATCGCGTTCCTCGTCCGGATCGCTCCGACCGTCGCTCGCGGGCGGCCGGCAACCATTCCTTGAACGACTTCTAAACTTAGATCGGCGCGCGCGCGCCGTCGACCGGCGCGTTGCCGCGGCGGTCGAAGCGGGCACGCCGCATCCGCGACGCCGTCGACCTCGGCACGAGATTCGCAAGCACCTCGCGCTGGCAGCCGACCACCATCCGGTCGGCCGAGGGCTGTGCGAGGCGGGACGGGCATCTCCGTCCGAGGGAGGGAGGACCGCGGTGATCCCGGTGATCGATGTCGACGCTCTGCAGCGTAGGGGCGAAACCGCGCTCGCGGCCGCGATCGGTGCAGCCTGCCGCGAGGTCGGCTTCTTCTACCTCGCGGGGCACGGCATCGCGGACAGCCTCCGCGCCCGCGTCTTCGCCGCCGCCCGGGCCTTCTTCCCCCTGTCGCCCGCCGCCAAAGAGGCCGTGAGCATCGCCCGTTCCCCGCACAATCGCGGCTATGTCGGTCTCGCCGTGGAGGCGCTCGACCCGGCCCGGGGCGGCGGCCGCAAGGAGGCTTTCAACGTCGGTCTCGAGCTCGCCCCCGACGACCCGGAGCTCGCGGGAGGCGTTCCCTTCCGCGGCCCGAACCAGTGGCCGGAACTCCCGGGCTTCCGCGACACGCTGGTCGCCTGGTTCGACGCCTCTTGGGCGCTCGGCCGCCGCTTGCACCGGGCGTTCGCGCTCGATCTCGGCCTTGCGCCCGACTTCTTCGAACCGAAGCTCGACCGACCGATGGCGACCCTGCGGCTTTTGCACTACCCGCCCGCCGATCCGCGCGCGCCCGAGCGGCCCGGCGCCGGGGAGCACACGGACTACGGCAACCTCACGCTGCTCGCCACCGACGAGGTCGGCGGCCTCGAGGTCCGCCGGCGCGACGGGCGCTGGATCCGCGCCCCCTTCCTCCCCGGCACCTTCGTCTGCAACATCGGCGATTGCCTCGAACGCTGGACCAACGGCGTTTATCGCTCGACCCCGCACCGGGTGACGAGCCCGACCGAACGCGACCGCTACTCGGTCGCCTTCTTCCTCGACCCGAACCCGGACGCGGTCGTCGCCTGCCTACCGACCTGCACCGGACCCGACCGCCCGCCCCGCTGGCCGCCGATCCGGGCCGCCGACCATCTGCGCGCCCGGCTCGAGGCGACCTACGGCCCCGTGGCGCGAGGCTGACCGCAAATCGGGCGGTTGGGCGCATCTTGATGAAACAACACGCAGGTCGGTTCGCGTCGCGGCGGCTCGGCGGGCTGTCCGTCGCTGGCACGGCGCTTGCAACCGACCCCCCACAGGGACGGAACGGGAGACCGTCCGGCACGACGGAGGACGTCATGACGCGCGCATCCCTCGATCGACGGCGCCTTTTGGCGGGCGCCGCGGGCGGCCTCGCTCTCGGCCTCACGCCGCTCGGTCGCACGGCGAGGGCCAAGGAGGTCACGGTGGGCGTGGTCTATGTCGGCCCCAAGGACGACTTCGGCTGGAACCAGGCCCACGCGGTCTCGATCGCGCTGTTGAAGCAGACCCCGGGTGTCAAGGTCGTCGAGGAGGAGAACGTTCCCGAGACCATCGCCTGTGCCAAGTCGATGGAGTCGATGATCAATCTCGATGGCGCCGACATCATCCTCGCCACGAGCTTCGGCTACTACAAGCCGTTCGTCCTCGATCTCGCCCGCAAATACCCGAAGGTCATGTTCCGGCATGCCGCCAATCTGTGGGACAAGGCGAACGATCCGCCGAACGCCGGCTCCTATTTCTGTTACCTCAACCAGGCGCACCACGTGAACGGTGTCGCCGCCGGAGCCGTGACCAAGACCGGCAAGATCGGCTTCGTCGCCGCCAAGCCGATTCCCATGGTCCTCTCGAACATCAACTCGGTCCTTCTGGGCGCCCGCAAGACGCGCCCCGATGCCACCGTCCAGGTGATCTTCACCGGCGACTGGTCCTTGCCCGTGCGCGAGGCCGAGGCCACCAACGCGCTGATCGATGCCGGCTGCGACGTGATCACCTGCCACGTCGACGGCCCCAAGGTCGTGATCGAGACGGCCGAGAAGCGCGGGGTCAAGACCTGCGGCCACAACGCCTCGCAGGCCCCGCTCGCGCCCAAGGGCTTCGTCACCGGTGCCGAGTACAAGTGGGAGACGATCTACTCGCTGTACGCCGCGCTCCTGGCCAAGGGCGAGCCGCTGCCCAACGTCGTCGTCGGCGGCTACGACAACGACGCGGTGCGCAACACGGTCTTCGGTGCCGGTGCCACGCCCGAGGCGATCAAGGCTGCCGAGGCGGCGATCGCCGAACTGCGTGCCAAGAAGCCGATCTATGTCGGCCCCTTGCGTGACAATCGCGGTCGCCTCGTGATCGAGGGCGTCTGGGACAATTACGACCCGCGGGTCGACCAGATCGACTTCCTCCTCCAGGGTGTGGTCGGCTCGATCACCTGACCGCCACGCGGCCGGCATTCCGATGATCCGAGCCGTCTCGGCGCCGCCGCGTGCGCTCCCGGGCGAAGCGCGGGCGGCCTCGCTGGCGCGGCTCATCCGCGCCGGCGAGCTCGTCCTCGTGCCGGCCGCGGCGCTGCTGCTGGCCGCCGGGCTGTTCGCGCTGTTCCTCCTCGCCCTCGGCCGCTCGCCCGTGCAGTTCTTCGAACTCGTCTGGCGCGGCGGCTTCGCGAGCAGCTTTTCTTGGCAGAACACGCTGCAGCGCGCGGCCCCGCTGATCCTGGCGGCACTCTGCGTGGCGATCCCGGCCCGCGCGGGCCTCCTCGTCATCGGCGGGGAAGGAGCGCTCGTCCTCTCGGGCTTCGTCGCCGCGGCGGTCGCGATCCCGTTCTTGGGCCTCTTGCCCGCCTCCCTCCTCCTGCTGTTGATGGCCGTCGCCGCCGCCGCGACCGGGGCCGCTTGGATCGGGCTCGCCGGCTGGCTGCGCCAGGCGCGCGGTGTCAACGAGACGATCGCGACGCTGCTCCTGACCTACATCGCGATCGCGATCATGAACTTCTTCGTCGAGGGGCCGCTGCGCGATCCGGCCTCGGCCAACAAGCCCTCGACCCTGCCGATCGGCCGCGAGACCATGATCGGCCCGATCCCCGGGACCGAGGTGCACTGGGGCCTCGCCGCCGGGGCCGTGGCTTGCCTGGCCGCCTGGATCCTCGCCACCCGGACCACGACCGGGTTCGCGCTCGCGGTCGTGGGCGGCAACGCGCGGGCGGCCATGGCTCAGGGGCTCCCGGTGGGCCGGCTGGTGCTCCTCGCCACCGGGCTCGGCGGGGCGATGGCCGGCCTCGCCGGTTTCTTCGAGGTGGCGGCCATCCACGGTCAGGCGAACGCCTCGCTCGCCGCCGGCTACGGCTTCACCGCGATCCTCGTCTCCTTCCTGGCCCGCCACCACCCGCTCGCGATCCCGCCCGTGGCCATTCTGTTCGGCGGCCTCGCGGCGGCGGGTGGGCTCGTGCAGCGTCGCATGGGCCTGCCCGACGCGACCATGCTCGTGCTCCAGGGCATCGTCTTCGTGACGCTCTTGGCGGCCGAGACGTTGCGCGGCCGATTGGTGCTGCCCGGTCTCGCCGGCGGCTCGAGCGGAAGCGCGCCGCGATGAGCGACGGTGATCTCGCGATCGTGCTCGGCGCCATGATCGGCGGGGCGATCCGCGTCTCGACACCGTTCCTGTTCGTGGCCTTGGGCGAGATGCTCACCGAGAAGAGCGGCCGCATCAATCTCGGGCTCGAGGGGATCCTCGTCCTGGGCGCCATGGGCGCCTACGGCGTCTCCTACCACACCGGCTCGCCTTGGCTCGGGGTCGCGGCCGCCGCCGGCTGCGGCCTGCTCCTCGGCCTGCTCCACGGGCTCCTGTGCAGCCTGCCGCGCGTCAACGACATCGCGATCGGCATCGCCCTCATGATGCTCGGCACCGGCCTCGCCTTCTTCTTCGGCAAGCCCTACATCCAGCCGACCGCGCCGCGCCTGCCCTCGATTTCCCTCGGTGACTGGCTCGGGGACCCGCGCCTCGCGCGCGCCCTCGAGCTCAACCCGCTCTTCCTCCTCGGCGTCGTCCTCGCCCTCTTCCTCTATTGGGCGCTGGGGCGCACGCGGCCGGGGCTCGTGCTGCGGGTGACCGGGGACAGCACGCCTGCGGCGCGGGCGCTGGGTATCCCGGTGATCCCGGTCCGGGTCGCGGCGACCGCGATCGGCGGGGCGATGGCCGGGATCGGCGGTGCCTTCCTCTCCCTCTACTACCCGGGGAGCTGGAACGAAGGCCTGTCCTCGGGCCAGGGTCTGATGGCCGTAGCCCTCGTGATCTTCGCGCGCTGGCACCCGCTCCGCTGCCTCCTGGCCGCCCTCCTGTTCGGTGCGGCCGGGGCACTCGGGCCGGCGCTCCAGTCGATCGGGATCAGCCAGGGCTACTACTTCTTCAACGCCGCCCCCTATGTCTTGACCCTCCTCGTCATGATCGCCTCGGCACGGAGCGGCCGCGCCCGCATCGACGCGCCGGGTGAGCTCGCGCTCGTGCGCTGACCAAACCTTCGGGAGAGCCTCGATGAGCGGCCTGGGTGGTCTCAACACGTCACCGAACGGGGTCGTGATCGGCCTCGTCCAGTTGCAGCTGCCGGTCGTCGCGACCCCGGACGATCTCGCCCGCCAGACGGCCAAGATCGTGGCGATGGTCGGCAAGGCGCGCCGCTCGATGCCGACCATGGATCTGGTCGTCTTCCCGGAATATGCGCTGCACGGCCTGTCGATGAGCACGGACCCCGCGATCATGTGTCGGATCGACGGGCCCGAGGTGCAGGCCTTCCGTGCCGCCTGCGCCGAGCACCGCATCTGGGGCTGTTTCTCGCTCATGGAGCTCAACCCCATGGGCAACCCCTGGAACAGCGGCATCGTCGTCGACGATCGGGGCGAGCTCCGGCTCTACTACCGCAAACTCCACCCCTGGGTCCCGGTCGAGCCCTGGGAGCCCGGCGACCTCGGCATCCCGGTGATCGACGGCCCCAAGGGCGCGAAGCTCGCTTTGATCATCTGCCACGACGGCATGTTCCCCGAGATGGCGCGCGAATGCGCCTACAAGGGGGCCGAGATCATGTTGCGGACCGCCGGCTACACCGCCCCGATCCGCGAGGCCTGGCGGTTCACCAACCAGGCCAACGCCTTCTGCAACCTGATGGTCACCGCCAACGTCTGCATGAGCGGCAGCGACGGCACGTTCGATTCCATGGGCGAGGCGATGGTCGTGAACTTCGACGGCACGATCCTGGCGCACGGTACGACCGGCCGCCCCGACGAGATCGTCACCGCCGAGGTCCGCCCCGATCTCGTCCGCGAGGCGCGGATCCATTGGGCGGTCGAGAACAACATCTATCAGTTCGGCCACCGCGGCTACGTCGCGGTCGCGGGCGGCGCCACCGACTGCCCCTACACCTACATGCACGATCTGGTGGCCGGCCGCTGGCGGCTGCCCTGGGACGCCGCCGTCGTCCACACCGACGGCAGAGCGTTCGGCTTCGCCCCGCCGACCCGCCGCTACGCCGCGGCGCGCAAGGCTGCGGAGTGAGCGCCGTGCCGACCGCCGCCGTCACCGGCCCGACGAGCTTCCCCCAGGTCGCGGCCGACCCCTATCCCTGGCCGTTCGACGGACCTTTCGGTCCGGCCGACACCGCACTCCTCGTCATCGACATGCAGACCGATTTTTGCGGGAAGGGCGGCTATGTCGACGTGATGGGCTACGATCTCGCGCTCACGCGCGCCCCGATCGAACCGATCCGCCGCGTGCTCGCCGGCATGCGTGCGCGCGGCTTCACGGTGGTCCACACCCGCGAGGGGCATCGCCCGGACCTGTCCGACCTGCCGGCCAACAAGCGTTGGCGATCCCGGCGGATCGGCGCCGGGATCGGTGATCCGGGCCCGTGCGGGCGGATCCTCGTGCGCGGGGAGCCGGGCTGGGAGATCATCCCCGAACTGGCGCCGCTGCCGGGTGAGGTCGTGATCGACAAGCCGGGCAAGGGCAGCTTTTACGCCACCGACCTGGAGCTGATCCTGCGCACCCGAGGGATCCGCAATCTCGTCCTCACCGGGATCACGACCGACGTCTGCGTCCACACCACGATGCGCGAGGCCAACGATCGCGGCTTCGAGTGTCTGCTGCTCGAGGATTGTTGCGGTGCCACGAAGCGCTCCAACCACGACGCCGCGATCGAGATGATCAAGATGCAGGGCGGGGTCTTCGGCGCGGTCGCGCGCAGCGACGATCTCCTGGCGGCACTCACCGGGCGATGAGCCCCGCCCTCGCTCCGACCGCCTCGAATCTCGCGGTACCGCGTCCGGCGGCCGAACGGCGCGCGCCGCGGCTCGAGGTCGCGGGCGTGAGCAAGCGGTTCGGCGGGCTCCAGGCGCTCGAGAAGGTCGACCTCGTGGTGCGCCCCGGCACCGTGCACGCCCTCCTGGGCGAGAACGGCGCCGGGAAGTCGACCCTCGTCAAATGCATCATGGGGTTCTACCGCGCCGACGAGGGCTCGGTCGTGCTCGATGGCCGCGAGGTGACGATCGCCTCGCCGCGGGATGCGCGCGCGCTCGGAATCGGCATGGTGTATCAACATTTCACGCTCGTCCCTTCGCTCACCGGGGCCGAGAACCTGGTCGTCGCGCGCGCCGACGTGCCGCTCGTGATCGACTGGGGCCGCGAGCGCCGACGGCTCGACGATTTTCTCGCCCGCATGCCGCTTCGGGTGCCGCTCGATCGCCGTGTGGGCGAGCTCGCCGCCGGCGAGAAGCAGAAGCTCGAGCTGTTGAAGCTCCTCTATCTCGACCAGCGCCTGTTGATCCTCGACGAGCCGACCTCGGTGCTCACCCCCGACGAGGCGCTCGAGGTGTTGGGCTTCGTCCGCCGCATGGCCCGCGAAGGGGCGGTCAGCGTGCTCCTCATCACCCACAAGTTCCGCGAGGTCGAGACCTTCGCCGACGAGGTCACCGTCCTCCGGCGCGGCCGCCGGGTTGGCGGCGGGGCGGTCGGCGCGCTCTCGACCGACGCGATGGCGGCGATGATGGTCGGCGAGCGGCAATCCGCGACCGCGCCGCGCGGGGATCGGGCCGCACGCGAGCGTGGCCCGGTCGCTCTGGAGATCGCCGGGCTCGTGGCCGACGGCGACCGCGGCGCTCTCGCCCTCGACGGCGTGAGCTTGAAGGTCCATTCGGGCGAGATCGTGGGCGTGGCCGGCGTCTCCGGTAACGGCCAGAAGGAGCTCGTCGAGTGCCTGTTCGGCCAGCGGCCCCTGGCCGACGGTCGGATCTTCGTCGAGGGCGAGCCTTTCGCGCCGACCCGCGCGGCCTTCGCCCGCTTCGGGGTGCGCGGCCTGCCCGAGCAGCCGCTCGAGAACGCCGCCGTGCGCCGGCTCAGCGTGGCCGAGAACCTGGCCTTGCGGAGTTTCGACCGACCGCCGCTCGCGCGCGGCCTCTGGCTCGATCGGCGGGCGATGCGCGACCGTGCAAAGGCTCTCGTCGATCGCTTCGGCATCCGCCCGCCCGACCCCGACACACCGCTCGAGCTCCTTTCGGGCGGCAACGTCCAGCGCACCGTGCTCGCCCGCGAGCTCTCCGAGCCGGTCGAGGTCCTGATCGTCGCCAATCCCTGCTTCGGGCTCGACTTCGCCTCGACGGCCGACATCCGGGCCGAGATCCTGGCCCAGCGCGACCGTGGCGCGGCGGTCCTCCTGATCTCCGAGGACCTCGACGAGATCCTGGAGCTCGCCGACCGCATCGCCGTGATCTCCTGCGGCAAGATCGTCCACGAGGTCGAGCGCTCGCGGGCCGACCGCGCCGCCATCGGCCGGCACATGGCGGGGCACTGAGGCCGGTGCCGGCGGTCCCGGCCGAGCCTTGGCCGTTCGCGCTCGACGAGCGGCGGGTGGCCCTCGCCGTCATCGACATGCAGCGCGACTTCCTGGAGCCCGGCGGCTTCGGCGAGGCCCTCGGCAACGATGTCCGCCGGCTCGCCCGGATCGTCCCGACCGTGGCGCGGCTGCTGGCCCTCGCGCGCACGCGCGGCTGGCCGGTGCTCCACACCCGCGAGGGCCACCTGCCCGATCTCTCGGATTGCCCGCCCGCGAAGCGCCGGCGCGGCGACCCGCCGCTGCGGATCGGCGAGCCCGGGCCGATGGGTCGCCTGCTCGTGCGCGGCGAGCCGGGTTGGGAGATCGTCCCCGAGCTCGCCCCTGCCCCGGGCGAGATCCTGGTCGACAAGCCCGGCAAGGGCATGTTCTGCCCGACCGACGTCGAGGATCGTCTCGCCGGCCTCGGCGTCCGCCAGCTCGTCTTCGCCGGCGTCACCACCGAGGTCTGTGTTCAGACCTCGATGCGCGAGGCCAACGATCGCGGCTTCGAGTGCCTGCTCGTGCGCGATGCGACCGCGAGCTACTTCGCCGAGTTCGAGGCCGCCACCCTCGCCATGATCACCTCACAAGGCGCCATCGTGGGCTGGACCACCACGCTGGCCGAGCTCGAGGAGGCGCTTCGATGAGCGTCGACCATGGCGCCCGCTGGGCCGGCCGGGATCCGCGAAAGGACGCGCTGCGCGGCCGAATCTGGAACCGGCTCGGATCGACCGGTGCCGGGATCGGCCCCCTCTGGAGCCGCATCCCCGACTTCGTGGGCGCCGACGTCGCGGCCGAGCGGCTCGCCGAGCTGCCGGCCTGGAGGGCCGCGCGGACCGTCAAATGCAACCCCGATCCGCCGCAGCGCTGGATCCGAGAGCGCGCGCTCGCGGAGGGCAAGCTCGTCCTCACCCCCGTCCCCGAGCTCGTCCGCGAGTTCCCCTATCTGAAGCTCGATCCCGACCGTCTGTCGCGCTCGGGCGTGCCGTTCGAGGTCGCGGCCACGGCCGAAGGCGCAATCGCGTACGGCGAGCGGATCGGCTTCGAGGACGCGCCGTTCCTCGAGATCTACGTGGTCGGCAGCGTCGCAGCGGCGGCCAATGGCGGGCGGACCGGCAAGGGTGCCGGCTTCGCCGATCTCGAATGGGGCTTCTTCTCGGCGCTCGGCCGGGTCGGGCCCGATACGCTCGTGCTCACCACCGTCCACGAAAGCCAGCTCGTCGCCGATGACGAGCTTCCTCTCGAAGCCCACGACCTGCCGCTCGATCTGATCGTGACACCGGAACGCCTCGTCTGGACCCGGCGCGATCGTCCGCGGCCCATCGGCGTCGACTGGGCCCGGATCCGCCCCGACCAGTTTCGCGACATCCCCTTCCTCGAGGCGTTGCGCGCCCGGCTGGAGGGCGGGCAGGCATGAGCGATCTCCCGATCGATCTACCCGGGCCACGGGCCGAGCTCTCGGCCGCTTTCGAGGCGTACGAGCGCGCCCTTCTGGCGCACGACGTCGAGGCCCTCGACCGCTTCTTCCTCGAGTTGCCCACGACCGTGCGCTACGGAGTAGCCGATCACCAGATGGGCTTCGCCGAAATCGCTCGTTGGCGACGGTCGAGCCCACCGGTCGATCCGCGTCGCACCCTCGAGCACACGGTCGTGACCACCTTCGGCGCGGCTTTCGGCGTCGCGTCAACCCTGTTCCGCCGGCCCGACGAGCCGGGGCGGATCGGCCCTCAGACCCAGGTGTGGGTCCGCACCGGGGAAGGGTGGAAAATCGCTGCCGCCCACGTGAGCTCGATCCCCGAGCCGATCGGAGACCCCGCCCCGTGAGCCCGACCATCGGCGAACTCCACCGCGCCTATCGGGATGGCAACCTCTCGCCGGCGGAGGTCGTCCGCGCCTGTCATGCGCGGATCGCTGAGATCGCCGACCCGGGCATCTTCACTCATCTGCGGCCGGAGGCGGAGGTCCTGGCCGAGGTGGAGGACCTGGGTCCGGTCGACCCGGCTCGGCCGCTTTGGGACGTGCCTTTCGTCGTCAAGGACAACATCGACGTCGCGGGCCTGCCCACGACCGCCGCCTGCCCCGCCTTCGCGTACCGGGCCGAACGGAGCGCCGCGGTGGTCGAGCGGCTCACGGCTGCGGGTGCCCTGCTGCTCGGCAAGACCAACCTCGATCAGTTCGCGACCGGCCTCGTCGGCACCCGCACACCGTTCCCGGTCCCGCGCAACGCACTTCGCGCCGACCTCGTCCCGGGCGGCTCCTCTTCGGGCTCGGCGGTCGCGGTGGCGCAGGGGATCGTCCCCTTCGCGCTCGGTACCGACACCGCGGGTTCCGGCCGCGTGCCGGCAGCCCTCAACGGGATCGTCGGCCTCAAGCCGACGCCCGGCCTCGTCTCGACCCGGGGCGTGGTCCCGGCCTGCCGCACGCTCGACTGCGTCTCGGTCTTCGCGCGCACGCTCGAGGATGCCGAGCGTGTCCTCGCGGCGATCGCCGGCTTCGACCCGGCCGACCCTTTCTCCCGGCCGCTCCCGTTCGGGTCGTCGGGCCTGCCGCCCGGTCTCCGCCTGGGCCTGCCGCGGCCCGCGGAGCTCGTCTTCGCGGGCGACGAGCGTTCCGCGGCGGCGTTCGAGCGCGACCGGGCCCGTGCAGCCGCGATCGCGGGCAGCACGGTCGAAGTCTCCCTCGCGCCCTTCTTCGAAGTCGCCAGGCTCCTCTACGAGGGTCCCTGGGTCGCCGAACGGCTCACCGCCGCCGGCCATCTCTTGGACAACGACCCCGAAGCGCTCCACCCGGTGACCCGGCGGATCCTCGACGGCGCCACGCGCTGGTCGGCAGCCGAGGCGTTCGCCGCCCGGCATCGCCTGGCCGAGCTCGCCCGCACCCTGGAGCCCCTCTGGCAGCGGATCGATCTCTTGCTCGTGCCCTCGATCCCGCGGCCGGTGACGCTCGCCGAGGTCGCGGCCGATCCGCTCGGCCCCAACGCGCTCCTCGGTACCTACACGAACTTCGTGAACCTGCTCGGTCTCTGCGCGCTCACCCTGCCGACCGCGCCGCGCGCCGACGGCCTGCCCGGCAGCGTCACGGTGATCGCCCCGGGCGGCCGGGACCCGCTCCTGGTTGCCTTCGGCCGCGCGCTCGCGGGGGCACCGCCCCTTGCCGTGGGCCCACCCCCGGGCTGGATCGCCCTCGCGGTCGTGGGCGCGCATCTCTCGGGCCTGCCCTTGAACCACGAGCTCACGAGCCGTGGCGCCGTCTTCCTCGAGGCCACCCGCACGGCGCCCGTCTTCCGTTTGGTGGCGCTGCCGGGCGGCCCACCGCAACGGCCGGGGCTCGTGCGCGCCGCGGAGGGCACCGGGGCGGCGATCGCGGTCGAGCTCTGGGCTCTGCCGCCCGCCGCCCTCGCCGATCTGTCGACGCGCGTTCCCCCACCCTTGGCCCTGGGCACGATCCCGCTCGAGGACGGCCGGTCGGTGACCGGCTTCGTCCTCCAGGCCGGCGGCGAGGCCGGTGCCCGGGACGTCACCCGGTTCGGCGGCTGGCGGGCGTTCCTGGCGAGCGAGCCGGGCCGGGCCGGCGGATCATAGGCGCCGCGAGCGCCCGGGCATGGCCCGGAGCACGGGCTCGCCCGCGAGCAGCGTGGCTTCGACGGTGGGCGGATCGGGGTCGGCACGAACCAGGAGGAGATCGGCCGTGGCACCCGGCACGATCCGGCCGAGCTCGGGTCGCCCGAGGAGGTCGGCCGGGTGGCGGGTGGCGAGCGCCACCGCCTCGGGCAGGCCCACGAGACCCTCACGCGCCGCCCGTAGCACGGCCGGGAGCAGCGTCTGCGGCGCGTAGTCGGAGCAGAGGCAGCGGGCGAGTCCCGCTGCGATCGCCGCCCGGGCGGCGAGCCCTCCCGATTGCGAGCCGCCACGATAGAGGTTGGGGGCGCCCACGATCACGGAAAGGCCGTGCGCCGCGGCCGCGCGGGCGGCGTCGAGGTGGATCGGGAATTCGCTCGCGCGCACACCGAGCGCGGCCAAGGCCACTACCCGCTCGAGACAATCGTCGTCGTGGCTCGCGAGCAGCACGCCCCGGGCGCGGGCGCGGCGAGCCAGTGCGTCGACCCGGGCCAGGGCGGCCGCGGCCTCGCTCCGCTTGGCCTCGACCCGGCGGGTGACCTCCTCGGCCGCAGTGCCGTAGGTGCGCGCGAGATAGGCGGCATAGGCCGCCAGATCGCGGAATTGGCCCTGGCCCGGTGTGTGGTCCATGAAGCTCAGGACCGCTGCCCCGCGTTCCAGGAGTTCGGCGACGACCGGTGCCGCCATGGGGTCGGTGATCTCGTAGCGCAGATGGAGGCGGTGGCGGACGAGGGGCGGTCCGGCGGGCTCGAGCACCGCCAGGGCCAAGGCGCGGGCCCGCTCGGGTTCGCGCAAGCCGAGCTCGCCGGAAGCGAACGCGATCGCGTGACACACGGTGGTGACGCCGGCGCAGGCGTAGCGTCGATCGGCTTGAACGAGGGCGAAGTGGGGCGGGAGGAACACCCCGGGCCTGGGCTCCGCCTCCTTCTCGAGGGCATCGCCGTGCAGGTCGACGAAGCCCGGCAGCACGAGTCGACCGCTGGCATCGAAATCCCGCTGTCCGGGCGGCAGACAGTCGGCGATGTCGACGATACGGCCGTCCTCGATGGCGAGATCGGCGTCGGCGACCCGATCGGCGAGCACGAGGCGGCCGCCGCGCAGCGTGGTCGTGACGCGCCCGCGCATCAGGCCGCCTCCGCGGTTCCGCGCACCTCGACCACGCGATCGGCCAATCGTTCGATCGCTTCCGGATCGTGGAAGATCGCGAGGATGCCGGCACCGCGCGCCCTGGCGGCCATGATCTGCGCGAAGACCCTTTCCCGGGATGCCGGATCGAGGCTGGCCGTGGGTTCGTCGAGGAGCAGGAGTCGGGGCTCGGCGGCGAAGGCCCGCGCCAGATTGACCCGTTGCCGCTCGCCGCCCGAGAACGTCGCGGGCGGCAAATCGACGAGCCTTTCGGGCAAGCCCGAGGCGGCGAGGGCCGAACGCGCCCGTTCTTCCGCGAGCGCGCGAGGCAGCCCCTGGCGGCGCAGCGGCCGGGCCACGACCTCGAGAGCCGAAAGCCGCGGCAAGGCGTGCAGGAACTGCGTGACGAACGCGAGCTCACGCACCCGGAGCGCCACGATTTCCGGTTCCGGCAAAGTGGCCAGATCGAGGATGCACTCGTCCGCCGGCCGATAGCGGATCGCCCCCGCGTCGGGTCGGTAGGTGCGCCAGATGCATTTGAGGACACTCGATTTGCCGGCGCCCGACGGCCCCAGCAGAGCGACGATTTCGCCGGCGCGTACGGTGAAAGAGAGGCCGCCGAGTGCGACGACACGTCGGCCACGGGCGTGGATCGTGAACGTCTTTTCGAGGCCCGCGACCTCGAGCAGAGGCGGATCACCACTCACAGCGCCGCACTCACGAGTTCTTGGGTGTAGGGGTGGTGGGGGTCTTCGAGGATCTGGTCGGTGAGCCCCGCTTCGACGACCGCACCGTGCCGCATCACCAAGGTGCGGCTGGCCAGATGCCGAACCACACCCAGATCGTGGGTGACCACGAGCATCGAAACCGCGAGCTGTTCTTGGAGTTCGAGCACGAGGTCGAGGATCCGGGCCTGGACCGAGAGATCGAGCCCGGTCGTGATTTCGTCCAACAGCAGGAGCGGCGGTTCGGTCGCCAGGGCCTTGGCGATTTGGACACGTTGTTGCATGCCACCCGAGAACCGCTTCGGCGGCTCGTCCATGCGTGTCGCGGGCACACCCGTCCGCTCCAACAGCTCGCGCGCGCGGCTGCGCAAGAAGGCGTAACGCACGCGTTCCGAAGCGATCAGCCGTTCGGCGATGTTGCCGCCGGCCGAGATCGACAGATCGAGGCCGAGCATCGGGTTCTGGTAGACCACGCCGAGGCGCGTGTCGCGGAAGGCCCGCTGGCGGGCGGCATCGACGGCGAAGAGGTCGATCACGCGATCGGTTTCGTGGAAGACGGCCCGTCCGGCCGTCGGCGGCTCGTCGAAGCAGAGCAGGCGCACGAGGGTCGATTTCCCGGAGCCGGATTCGCCGATCACGCCCAGGACCTCGCCGCGGTGCAGTGTCAAGCTCACGCGGTTGAGGGCCACGACCGAACCGCAGAGGGGGCAGCGGTTGGTCCCGTGGTCGGGACCCGTGGTTTCGAGGCATCGCGGGCAGCCTTGGCCGTGGATGCGGGTGAGACCGGTGACTTCGAGGAGCGGGCTCACCGGTCCGATCCCCCGAGGGCGAGCATCTCGTCGCAGTAGGCGGTGTCGGAGCACTGAAAGACGCGCCGGCCGGCCGCATCGAAGAACTCGTCCAGAAAGCTCGTCGTCGAGCCGCAGCGCGCGCAAGCTCGTCTACGGCCGGTGGCCGGGTCGGTGAAGTCCTCGACGTGGAACGGAACATCCTCGAACGTCAAGGGCTCGGCATCGGTGTTCGGCGGAACCGCGTAGATTTTTTTCTCACGTCCGGCGGCGAAGAAATAGAGGCAGGCCGCGCGGTGCAACTTCGGTACGTCGAACCGCGGGATCGGTGACGGGTCGATCACGTAATGACCGGCGATCCGTGTCGGATAACGGTGCGAGATCGTGATTTCGGAAAAGGTCACCATGTCTTCGTAGAGTTTGACCCACAGCTTGGCATAGTCGGCGCGGCCGTGCATGAGGCGACGCTTCGCTTCGTTGGGCTCGACCACGACGAGGGGATCCGGATAGGGAACCTGAAGCACGAGGATCTGGTCCGCGCGCAGCGGGACCTCCGGGATCCGGTGGCGGGTCTGGATGAGCGTAGCCTCTCGCGTGCGCCGGGTTTCGCGGACCCCCGGGCAGGTCGCGAGGAAGAAGCGCCGCAGATTGGCGGCGTTCACGCTGTCGTCGGAGCCCTGGTCGATGACTTTGACGACCTCCTCGGGTCCGATCAGCGCGAGCGTCACCTGCAGTGCGCCGGTCCCGAACCCGCGCGCGATCGGCAGCTCGCGCGAGGCGTAGGGAACTTGGTGGCCGGGAATACAGACCGCCTTGAAGATCGCCCGACGGAGTTCGCGTTTGGCGTCCTCGTCGAGATAGCCGAAACCGTGGCCGACGGTGGGGGTGCTCGGGTTCACGTTCGAAGCTCCACTCCGGCTTTGCTCCGAGCTGCGCGCAGCCGGTCGAGGTCCGACTGGAACGTCACGTAATGCGGCATCTTGTAGTGGATGCAGAACCCTTGGGATTCGATGCCGTCGACGTGCAGCAGGACGAAATCGGGGTCTTCCGAGGGGTTTTTCGGGCCGCCGGCGGCTGCGGCCGCACTCATCGCCCGGTCGAGCACCGCCATGGCGATCGCCTTGACTTCGTTGTGACCGAGGCAGGCGCCGTAGCCCACCGTGAACCGCGGCGGGCCGTCGTCCTCGGCGGCGAACATCGCGACGATCTCGCATTCGGTGACGAGCACCTCGCCGACCTCGATCGGCTCGCCGGTCAGGGGGTGTGGGAGCTCGACCGGGAGGTAGCCCACCCGCAGCTCGCCCACGGTCGGATGGATGTCGCCGTAGCCGCGCATGTTGGAGTAGGCGAGTGCCAAGAGCCCGCCGGTTTCTCCGCGCGCCATGATCGCGAGAGCCGCCGAGCGGGGAACGGGAAAAACCAGCGGCTCCCGTGTGATGTCGAAGGCACGTTCCGCCCTCGGCTCGAGGGGTGGGACCAGTCCCTCCGCGCGGAGCCGGTCGAGGATCTTGGGGGCGGTCGATGCGGGCACCGCATTCGGTCGCTCGGCGAGCCATCCGGCAAGGATCCGCTCGAGCGCTCCGTCCTCCTCGTCGAGGAGCTCGAAGCGGAACAGCCGGTGCAGATAATCGGGGGTGGCGCCGAGCATCTGGCCACCGGGCACGTCTTTGAACGCCGCCGAGATCCGCCGGACGAGCCGGATCCGCTCGGTATCGAGGGGGGCGGTCTCGCCGAGCCGGGGCCGGGTCGAGCGATAGGCCCGCAAATAGAGTGCCGCCTCGAGAGGGTCGCCGAGCGCCTGCTTGACGGCCAGCGAGACCAGGCGCGGGTCGGCGAGCCCGCCCTCGGACATCACCCGGCCGTGGAGGAAATGCAGCTGATGCTCGATCTGCTTCGGGTCGAGGGGCGGTCCGCCCCCCGCTGCGCGCAGGAGCTCCAGCGCGCGGGCAGCTTCGGCGATCGCCTCGGCTCCGCCCTTGACCGCCACGTAGCTCATCGGTGTTCCTCGATCCGGGTGGTGCGCGGGAGCACGGCAACCCGCTCCCGATCGGCGAGCACGACATCGACACCGCGCGGGAAGAACGCGCACCAGCCGCACCGCGCGGTGAGCCAAGACGGATCGAGACCCGCCACGGCCAAGCTTCGCGACCCTTCGATCCCGGGACCGGAAAGGTGGAGCGATCGACCGCAGCCGACCCCTTCGACCCGCAGCACGAGCGTCGCGCCGCGTTCCGGTTCTTCGAGCGTACCGAGGGCCGGGACGAAGCCGGCCGGGACAGGCCGCCGACCGTCGCGCAAAAGCCAAGCCGCGCGGTCGGGCGCCTCGGATCGGGCGGGCAAGAAGGCCCGGTCGCGCGTGCCGAGGAGGCCGTCGGGGTCGGCGAAGCTCACCGCCCGGTCGACGAACACCGAGAGAACGGCCAGCCAAGCCGGCGCGCCGGCCGCGAGCCCGGAGAGCTCGGCAACCGTACCGGGTCGTGCCGTAGCGTCGAGCAGCCTCCGGAACACCCGTTGCCGGCAGGCCGGAGAAAAGACCACGGGAACCTCGATCAAGCTTCCTCTCCCGCGACCTCCGAAAAGGCTCGGAAGTCGACCCGGGTTCGCGCGAGGAGCGTGGTCCGTCGTTCCTCGATCTCGGCCGCTCGTCGAGCGCCTGCCTGCAAAAGCGCGACCGCGTCCTCCCATCCGGGCAGGGCGTGCGCGAGCACGGCGTCGAGCAAGGCGACGGCGCGCGCCAGGTCCAGATCCTCGTTCTGCACGATCGCACCACCCTCGCCGATCCGACCGTCCGCCGTGCTCACCCGCAAGGCGACGCGAGCGGCCGGCATCTCGCCGAGATGGAACGGTACACCACCGACGCCGTCACGGACCGCGATCAACACCAACCCCGATTCCGGGGGGGCGAGCGGTTCGATCCGGACACGGGCGGCGATGGCCTTCGCGGTCGCCGAAACCGCCTCGCGATCGGCCAAGGATAACAATCGGCTCCAGCTCGAACGAGCCGGTAAATCCGAGAGCGGCTGGTCGGTGCGAGAGGTGGTCACAGGAGCCTCGCCCGCAGTCGTGCGGAAAGCTGGTCGAGCAAGAAAACCGTCACGAAGATAACGACTAAAATCGTGCCTACGTGATCGTATTCGAAAAGATCGTAGCGCCCTTTGAGTTCCTGACCGATCCCGCCGGCGCCGACCAAACCCACCACCGTGGCCATCCGAACGTTGCGATCGAGGATGTAGAGGGTATAAGCGACGTAAGACGGTGCGACTTGCGGTAGCACGGCCGACCGCAACACGCGCAATTTCGAGGCGCCGAGCGCCAGCAACGCCTCCTGCGGTTTTTTGTCCGCTGCCTCGATGTCTTCGGCGTAGAACTTACCGAGGAACCCGGCCGCGTGCAGGCCGAGCGCCAGGATTCCGGCGATCGGGCCGAAGCCGAAGGCCAAGACGAGGAACAAGGCCGAGACGAGTTCGGGGATCGCCCGCAGGAAGCTCACCAAGCCTCGAGCGGCCAGATAGACCGAGCGATGGGGCGTGTAATTGGCGGCGGCCAGGATCGCGAGTGGGCCACTCAGGAGCACCGAGAGGATCGTCGCCCAGAGCGCGATCTCGAGTGTCTCCAGCATTTTCCCTAGGACACGCAGGAGGTAGCCGAAGGGTTCGACGAGGTACTCCTTGGTTTCGACGACCGGGACGAGTTGCAACGTTTGGCGATCGAGCTCGTAGCGGGTCGTCTCGACCCGCTCGATCCGGGCGAGCCAAGGAAGATTCTCGCGGTCGATCTCCGAAAGTCGGGCGAGCTCACGCCGCTCTTCGACGGCGATCGGGAGCAAGCTCCGGATCATGCGACCGAGGCCGCGGCCGACCTGGCTCTCCTCGGCGAGGCCGAGCTGGGCGAGGATGGCCTCGCCGGTGAGCGCGGCGAACCGATCGAGCTCGACCCGTTGGCCGGAGAGGATCAAGCAGAAGCCCACCACCAAGACCGCGAGGGCCGTCCGCCAGTCGTAGGGCGGGTCGAGCCGGGCAGCCGCCTCGCGGAACCGGGGTCGGATGGCGCGGATCACGGCTCAGGCCGCGAGCTCGAGGCGGTCGGTCGGGAAACCATGGCCGTAGATCCGGGCGAGAGCGGCGTCGTCGAGGTGTTCGGGTGGCCCGTCGAAAATGATCCGGCCGGCCCGCAGGCCCAGGATCCGGTCGGCGAAGCGCACGGCGAGCTCGGGCTGGTGCAGGCTGCACAGCACGGTCGCGCTCCGCTCGCGGGCCGCTTCGCGGAGCAGCGACAAGATGTCCTGCGCCGTGCTCGGGTCGAGGCTCGCCACGGGCTCGTCCGCGAGCAGCAGATCGGGATCGCACAAGAACGCCCGGGCGATGCCGACGCGCTGCTGCTGACCACCCGACAGCTCGCCGACCCGGCGGTGCAGGTGTTGCGGTTCGAGCCCGACGCGGAGCACGAGCGCCACGGCTTTGTTCCGCAGAGGTTCCGGGAACCAGTGCAAGAGCGCCCGCCACGCGGGGACCTGTGCGATGGCACCGGTGAGGACGTTGATCCCCACCGGAGCCCGCTCGACCAGGTTGAAGTGCTGGTGGACCATGGCGACACGGCGCCGGATCCCCGGAAGGGTACGGGGGCTCGAGCGCCGGCCGATGACCTCGATCGTTCCGGCGTCCGGCGCCACGAGGCCGTTGACGCAGCGCAGCAGCGTCGACTTGCCGGAGCCCGAGGGGCCGAGCAGCACGCAGAACTGGCCGCGCGGTACGGCGAAGCTCACACCGTCGAGCGCCCTGGTGCCGTCCGGGAAGGTCTTCCTGACCTCGTGGAAGGCCAACACCACCCGCTCGCCGACGGTCGCCTGGTCCACCGGGGAGGTCATTGGCTGGCCGCGGCCTTCTCGAGGATCGCCCGGCGCACCTCACCGCTCACCTTCGCGAGGGTGACGAGCGCCGGCTTCATCATGTCCTCGTCGATCGAGCTGTCGTAGCGGTCCACCTTCTTACCGCCGTAGCCGCGGATCTGCTCCGGGTTGACGCCGGGCATCGTGTGCACCGAACCGAACGCCGCCTTGAGCTTCGCCTTGACTTCGGCGGGGAGCTTCGTGCTCATCGCGATCGGCGGGTTCGGGATCGGGTCGGACTTGGCGAGCACCCTGAACTTGCCCGGCTCCAGGACCTTCTGGTTGACCGCCTTCTCGAAGCTGTCGAAGGACGCCGCGGCCGCGTCGACCCTGCCCTCGGCGAGCGCCTTCAAGCTGTTGGCGTGGCTGCCGGTCATCCGGATGGCGGCCAGATCCTTGGCCGGGTCGAGACCGGCGGCGAGCAACATCGCCACCGGGTAGACGAAGCTTGAGGTCGAATTGGCGTCGCCGAAGGCCATGGTCTTGTCCTTGAGGTCGGCGAGCGAGCGAACCGGTGAATCCGCCGGGACGAAAATGCCGGAGTAATAGACGGCTTGACCGTTATGGACGTCGACGGCCAGGAGCTCGGCGCAACCCCGCTCGCGGGCGGGCAAATAGCTCGCCGGGCCGAACCAAGCGATCTCGGTCACGCCGGCGCAGATCGCCTCGACCACGGCACCGTAGGTCTGGCCCACTTTGATGTCGAAGTGCAGCCCGGTGGCCTTGGTCACGGCGTCGAAGAGCGGCTTGAAGTCCGCCTTGGTGCCGTCCTCGGTGCCGCCGTCGGCCGGCACGAGGGTCACGCGGAACGGTCGCGCCGGGCTGCCGTCCGGGATCTGTTGGGCCGCGAGCGGCGCGGCTAAGATGACCGCCGCGGTCGCGGCGGCCAGTACGCTCGGAAGCTTCATGCGACGATGTCTCCGGGTTGGTCTCGTTCGCTCGGGGGGAGCGGTGCCGCGACCGCGCCCGCTCCGGGCACGGCCGCAACGTCTCCGGTCGGGCGGGGGGAGCCCTCGACCAGGAGCTCGATCCGGTCACCGCGGAAGCGGGTGACCGAGTATTCGACGGGCCGACCGGTCCGCGCGCAAACGTTCACACCCTTGACACGGAGGATCGGCCGGGTCGCGGGCTGGCGCAGGAGCCGCGCGTCCTCGGGCTCGGGCAAGCGTGCCGTGACGAGGCTCGTCCTGCGCTCGAGGACGAGACCGCAGCGTTCGGCCAGGAAGGCGTGCAGCGAGCCGCCGCGATAGGTCCCGAGGACGACATCGGCTTCGGGCGGCGCCACGAAGTGGGTGATCAGACAGAGCGGCAAGTCCTTGGCGAAGCGTAGTGTCACGAGCCGGGCGAGCGGTGTGCCGGCGGCGAGTTCCAAGCGTCGGGCGACGCCGCCCTCGGCGGGCACCGCGGCGGCCGCCACGAGCACGCTCCGGCCTTCGAGGCCGGCCTCTTCGAGCCGCAAGGTGAACCGCGTCGCCCGGTCGATCGCGTAGACGAGATCCGGGCCGAGCACGCGCACGCCGCGGCCGTGTTCCCGGCGCACCAGCCCCTCGGCGACGAGCTCGTCGATCGCGCGACGAAGGGTGAGCCGGCTGACGCCGAAGGCGGCGGCGAGCTCCGCCTCGGCCGGCAAGAAGTCGTCCGGCTCGTAGCGCTCGGCGATCTCGCGCCGCAGCCGCTCGGCGATCGCCGGCCACAGCGCCGGCCCGGTGCTCCGTTCGACGGTCGTGAGCCCCATGTCCCCTCCACTCGTCGAGATGTCTAGACGAGTTGGATGACGACCGCGTGACGGCGAGGCGGTGGAAGTGTGACGGGCGGCTCGGCAAGCGGCCGAGCCCAGCGTCCGACGAAGCGTCTTCCGTCGAGCGGGGGCCTCGAACGAGTTCGGAAACCCGGACGCCCCTCTTGGCCCGCACGAGAAGCTGCGACGGCGCCGACGGAACGCGAGTCCGCTTCGCCCTCCCGGCAAGGTGAGGCTTTCCGGTACCGGTGGTGTCGAAAAACGACGGTGGCGAGCGGGTGCCCGAGCTGTGGGGCTTCGAGGTCTCGGGGCTGCGGGTGGTCGCCTCCTGGCTCGGCTACCGGATGCGGACACGCAAGGGCAGGAAATCCTCACCGCTCGACGAGATCCGCCCCGAACGCTGGACGCCGGCCTTCAGCGAAGAGCTCTTGGAGCTCCTCTGGGTGCTCGAGCACACGCTCGCGATGGAGCCGGAGCTCGAAGCCCTGCTCGACGAGGTTGTGCGCGGCCCGTGCTTCACGAGCGAGGAGCTGCCGAAGCCGAGCGAGGCGGAGCGCCGGCCGCCGCGACGCGCGGATACGGCGACCCCGCTTCTGGAGCCGCTCGAGGCGGACGATCCGGGCGAAGCGGACGAGGAGCCGGAGTGAGGCGCGTGGCGCCGGGTGTCCCCGGACGGCCGCTCAATCGCGCCGGTTTTTCGGCCCGTAGCCTTCGAACTTCTCGACCACCCGGGCGATCTCGTCGTCGGGGAGGAGCACCGGCGTGCCCACCTGGAGCGCGATCGCGGTCTGCCGGGCCAAGACCTCGACCTCCTGGGCGAGCCAGAGCGCGCGCTCGAGCGTGGGGCCGGTGGCGATCACGCCGTGGTTGGCCAACAGGCAAGCCCGCCGCCCCTCGAGGGCGGCGAGCGCGGCGTTCGAGAGTTCCTGGGTGCCGAAGGTGGCGTAGTCGGCGACCCGGATCGTGGGCCCGCCGGCCGCGGCGATCATGTAGTGGGTGGCGACGAGCTCCTTGCGGCAGATCGCGAAGGCGGTGGCGTAGGGGCTGTGGGTGTGGACGACCGCGCCCACCTCCGGCCGGCTGCGCAAGATGTCGAAATGGAACCGCCACTCGCTCGACGGCACGTTGCCGCCGCGCGCCCTGAAGCTGCTTCCGTCTCCCGCGAGCTCGACGGCGACGACGTCCTCGGGCTCCATCCGCTCGTAGGGAACCCCGGACGGCGTGATCAGCATCCGCTCGCCCGCGCGCACGCTGACATTGCCCGAGGTGCCCTGGACGAGCCCGGCCTCGACGAGCCGGCGGCACGCCTCGACGACCGCCGCTCGTATCGCCTTTTCCCCCGCTTTCCGTGGCATCGCGTCTCCGTCGATCGAGCGTTCACAGAAGTGGGAGAGAGCCGGGCGGGAAGACGAGCCCCGACGCTGTCCCGTTCTCGACGCTCGGCTCCGCCCGGTCCCGAGCTTGCGCCTCGGCCCCGACACGGGCAACGGGACCGAGGAGGGTGGCACGAGCCGATCTCGTCGTCACCGCGGGGAGCGGCGCCCGTTGCCGGTGCTCGGATCGGCACCCGCGGCGGGGTGCCGGAACGGTGGTGCGGCCGCGCCGGGTTCGGCTCCGGTGCCGGTGAGATCCTGGTCGGAGGACAACCGTGCGCGTGAACCTCGTCAACCCGAACACCACCCTCTCGATGACCGAGAAGATCGCGGCGGCCGCCCGCGCGGTCGCGGCACCCGGCACCGAGATCCGCGCCGTCTCGCCGGCCATGGGCCCCGTCTCGATCGAGGGTCGTTACGACGAGGCCTTCTGTGTGCCGGGCCTCCTCGAGGAGATCGCGAAGGCCGAGGAACTGGGCTTCGACGGCCACGTCATCGCCTGCTTCGACGATCCGGGGCTCGAGGCCGCCCGCGAGCTCGCGCGCGCCCCGGTCGTGGGCATCGCCGAAGCGGCCATGCACCTGGCCACGCTCGTGGCGGGCAGCTTCACGATCGTGACGACGCTTTCGCGGGCCGTTCCGACCATCGAGCAGCTCACGCGCAAATACGGCTTCGTGCGCCATTGCCGGAAGGTCCGGGCGGCCGAGTTCCCGGTGCTCGCGCTCGAAGAGCCCGGCTCCGGCGCCCGCGACCTTTTGCGCGCGGAGATCGCCCGGGCGATCGCCGAAGACCGTTGCGAGGCCGTCATCCTCGGTTGTGCGGGCATGGCCGATCTGGCCCGCGACCTCGCCGCGGAATTCGGCCTGCCGGTGATCGACGGCGTGGCGGCGGCCACCAAACTCGTCGAGGCGGTCGTGGGGCTGGGCCTCCGCACTTCCAAGATCGGCGCCTTCGCGCCCCCGCTGCCCAAGCCCTACACCGGCCTCTTCGCCCGCTTCGCCCCGCGCTGAGCGGTCAGCCACCCGCGAGGCGGCTTTCGATCACGATCTCGCCCGTGAGCGTGCGGTGCACCGGGCAGCGGTCGGCGATCTCCAAAAGCCGCTGCCGCGTCGCTCCGTCGAGCGGGCCTTCGATCTCGATCACCCGCTCGAACCGGTCGATCCTGCCGCTCTCGGTCGCACACGTCGCGCAGTCCTGGGCGTGGATCTTGGTATGGCGCACCGCACAGCGGATCGTGCGCACCTCGAGGCCTTTGTGCTTCGCGTACATGCGCAGCGTCATCACGGTGCAGGCGGCGAGCGCTGCGGCCAAGAGTTCGTACGGGTCGGGTCCGGTGTCGCTGCCGCCCGCCTCGACCGGCTCGTCGGCCGCGAGTCGGTGCCGGCCCGCGAGGATCTCGAGGGCGTAGGCCCCGGCCCCGGTCTCGCTCGCGATCACCGTGCCGTGGGGCGGATGGATCCGGACCGTGGCGGCTGGCTGCATGCGATGGCTCCCGAGGCTCACGACCTCGTCCGTGCGGTCGCGGCTTCCGACCGCGGCATCTCAAATCACGTCGTCGGGGGCGAGCCGGCAAGCGGTAACGTAGCCGACTTCGCTTCGCCCGCCCCCGACGCGCGGAGCCGATCGACCGCTTTCGGAGCACCGCACCATGCCCGAGCAGGGTCGGTCAGGGCATCGCGCACGGCCGTGACGATGGTCCCCCGGCCAAGGTCGTAGGTCAAGACCGCGCTCGGCCGGAGTGGGCCAAAAGCACGGTCTTCCGGGTCGCCACCCTCCCCGTGGGCGCTCCCCGGTCCTCACGCCGACCTCGATCCTCGACCAGGACCGCTACGTTCGCGAAGGGGACCCGGACCGGGACGATCTGGCGGATCCGCGCCCTCTCGAGCCCGGCGAGCGCCTGGAGAGATCGCCGGAAAGGGCCGCCACGGGAGGGTCCGATCGCGTTCCCGAACACCGCCCCTTGCCGCGAGCTCGGTCGCGGCAAGAGATGCCCCGTTCCGCGATCCGCCTCCCGCCGAGACCGCGCCCTGGTGCCGAGCGCCTTCTCCGGACCGGCTCGAACGAGCGGCCTGAGTCTTGCGGGGCATTTCCCTTTGTGATTGTCGGTTGAAGTTGGCCGATGCGGGGAGGCTGTCATGGCCGGAGCGAGCGGGACCGGTGGGCGTCGCGCCTCCGGCTCGGGCGAGGATCGATCCGAGCCCGGCGGTCTCGCCGAAGCCCCGGGCACGTTCGTTGCCGCGCCGGCCGCTGCCGGTGGGCGCCGAACCCTCTCGCCGGCGGCCCGCGAACTGATCGTCCGCCACGAGAGCGGCGGCCGCGACTATTACGAGAAGGTCCTCAAGAGCCGGCCACACTGGCCGGGCTATTCTTCGGGTCTGACGATCGGGTTCGGCTTCGATCTCGGCTACCACGGCCGCGCCGACCTCGACCGGGCGTGGCGGCCCCATCTCGGGCCTACCACCGTCGATCGCCTCGCGGCGGCTGTGGGGCTGCGCGCGGTCGAGCCCGATCGCAGCGCGAAGGTGGCGCGTTTGAAGGCGCTGGTCCGCGCGTTCGCCGACATCCGGATCCCTTGGGAGACGGCCGAAGCGGTCTTCGGCGCCGAGACCGTTCCGGCGGAAGTCGCGGGGACCGAACGCGCGCTTCCCCACACCGACGAGCTGCCGGACGACTGCTTCGGTGCGTTGGTCTCGTTGGTGTTCAATCGCGGCGCTGCCGGTTTCGACAATCCGGCACCGCGCTTCACGGAAATGCGCGCGATCAAGAGGTGCATGGTCGAGCGGGCGTTCGACCGCGTCCCGCACCTGCTCCGGGACATGAAGCGGCTCTGGCCCGAGAGCCCCGGCCTGCAAGCGCGGCGGGAGGAAGAAGCGGCACTCTTCGAGCGTGGCCTCGCGGCCGCAGCGGCACCGACCGTCCGTGCGGCCCGTGCCGCCACAGCGGCGATCTCCGCCGCGCCGCTCCCGGTGCTCGACGTCGCTCCCGATCGCGTGGACTTGCGCGATCTTCCCTACCGCCCCCCGCTCGTGCCCCTGCCCGAGCAATGGCCACTGCCGGAGGCCGTCGCGCGACACCTCGAAGCCTACCGTGCCGACGGGATGATCCTCGATCAGGGACGGGAGGGAGCCTGCACGGGGTACGGGCTCGCCGCTTGCATCAATTATCTCTACTGGCGCCGCTGGGTGGCGGCCGGTCGACCGGCGGAGCGGCGTCCCGTGCGGGTCAGTCCGACGATGCTCTACGAGCTCGCCCGGCTCTACGACGAGTGGCCGGGGGAGGAGTACGAGGGTTCGTCCTGCCGCGGCGCGATGAAGGGTTGGCACAAGCACGGTGTCTGTGCCGAGACGCTCTGGCCCAAGCAGGGTCGCCCGGATCCCGGCTGGGCGGAGGATGCGGCCGAACGCCCGCTCGGTGCCTACTATCGCATCGACCGCAGCGCCATCGGCGATCTCCAGGCGGCGATCCACGAGGTCGGTGCCGTCTACGTCTCGGCCATGGTGCACACCGGCTGGCGGCTCGGTCGCGAGCCCGAACTCCCGCGCATCCCATGGGCGCGACAGCGGCTCGAGGGCGGTCACGCCTTCGCCCTCGTCGGCTACGAGCGACGCGGCTTCATCGTCCAGAACTCCTGGGGCGAGGGCTGGGGCTATCGCGGCTTCGCGATCCTGGGGTACGACGATTGGCTGGCGAACGGGATGGATGCCTGGGTCGCCGTGACCGGCGCACCCATCGCCCGACCCGGGGCCATCGGGTTGGCACCGGCCGCGATCGGCCGATCGTTGCAAGCCCGCGCGGGGCTCGCCGGTCGCCGGCCGGCCCTCGACGATCCACGCTGGGACGAGGCCCGGGCCCGTCGGCACACGCTCGTGCTCGGCAACGACGGCCGGCCCCTGCGCCGGCAGCCCGACGCGACGAGCGCCGCCGACGAGGTCGATCTTCTCTGCCATCGCTTGCCGGCCGCTGGCCTCGCGGAGCTCGGGGGCGGCAGGCTCGTCCTCTACGCCCACGGTGGGCTCAACAGCGAGGAGGCGGCGGTCCGCCGCGCCCAGGTCCTGGGACCGCTTTTGCTCCGTAACGGGATCTGGCCCGTGTTCCTCGCTTGGCGCTCCGGCGTCGGCGAGACCTTGCTCGCCCAGATCGAGGACCTCGGTCGGCAAGTCCTCGAGGGGCTCGGGCTGCGCATGGGCAAGACCGCGCTCGAGCGGTTCAAGGAGACGCTCGGGGAGATCCGCGACCGCTCGATCGAATGGCTGGCGGCCAACGGCATACCTCGCGCCCTCTGGTCGGAGATGAAGGAGAACGGAGCGGCGGCCTCGGAGCCGGGCGGCGGTCTGGCGCTGGCTGCCGAGGCGCTCGAGCGGCTGCGCGCTTCGGTCGGCGATCTCGAGCTGCACCTCGCCGGGCACTCGGCCGGATCGATCCTGCTCGGCCGCTTCTGTTCCCCGCTCGCCGATCGGGCACTCGGGATCGCGAGCCTGCATCTGCTCGCACCGGCTTGCACGATGGACTTCGCCGCCCGGACCTTCGGTTCGGCCCTCGGCCGGGGCCGGCGCGCCGTCCTCGATCGTCGGAGGGTCGCGATCCGGGTGCTGAGCGACCGGAACGAGCGGCGCGACCATGTGGGGCCCTACGGCAAGTCGCTCTTGTATCTCGTGAGCCGCGCGCTCGAGCGCCGCCGTCGAGCGCCGCTCCTGGGCCTCGAGGCCGCCTGGGACCCGAGCGTCGCACCCGAACGGGAGCCGGTCGACCTCGACGATCCCGGCCGGCTGCGTTGGCTCGAGCTCTGGGCGGACGGCCCACCACCCGAGGTGCTCCGCGAGCCGCAGGTCAGTGCCGGGCCCACCTCGATCCCGGCGGGTCACGGCGCCTTCGACAACAGTGTCGAGGTCGTCAACGCGATCCTGCGCACGATCCTCGGCGAGGAGCCCGAGGTGCCGGCGAGCGATCTAACGGGTTTCTGAGGCCTCTTCGCGAGCCAGCGCACGAGCACGCTCGCGCAACTCGAACTTTTGGATCTTGCCCGTCGAGGTCTTGGGTAACGGCCCGAAGACGACCGTCTTGGGCGCCTTGTAGTGCGCGAGGTGTTCGCGGCACCAGCGGATGATCTCGGCGGCTTCGACCGGGGCCCCTTCGGGTTTCAACGTCACGAAGGCGCAAGGGGTCTCACCCCAGAACGGATCGGGTTTGGCGACGACCGCGGCTTCCATCACGGCCGGGTGCCGGTAGAGCACCTCTTCGACCTCGAGCGAGCTGATGTTCTCCCCACCGCTGATGATGATGTCTTTCGATCGGTCCTTGATCTCGACGTAGCCGTCGGGGTGGAGCACCGCGAGATCGCCCGTGTGGTACCAGCCGCCGCGGAACGCTTCCTCGGTGGCGGTGGGATTTTTGAGATAGCCCTTCATGACCGTGTTGCCGCGCAGGAGCAGCTCACCCATGGTCCGGGCGTCCGCCGGCACGGGCTCGAGGGTCTCGGGGTCGGCGACCCGGAGTTCCGCCATGGTCGGGTAGCGGACGCCCTGGCGGGCGATCAGCGCCGCTCGCTGCCGTGGCTCGAGTGCGTCCCACGCCGGCTGTTCGACGCACACCGTGGCCGGCCCGTAAACCTCGGTGAGGCCGTAGAGATGGACGACGTGGAAGCCCATGGCGTCCATCGCCTCGATGACCGCCGAGGGCGGAGCCGCGCCACCGGTGCCGACGATCACGCGCTGCGCGAAACGGCGGCGCACCGCGGGCGGGCTGTGGATCAGCATGGTGAGCACGACCGGCGCTGCGCAGAGGTGGGTCACCCCTTCTTCCGCGATCAAGCGGAAGATCTCGGCCGGGTCCACCTTGCGCAGGCACACGTGGGTCCCGCCGGCGGCCGTCACACCCCAGGTATAGGTCCAGCCGTTGCAATGGAACATCGGCAAGGTCCAGAGATAGACCGAGCGCGGAGACAGACCGAGCACGAGCGCGTTGCCGAGCGCGTTCAAAAAAGCACCGCGATGGTGGTAGACGACCCCTTTGGGATTACCCGTCGTGCCGGAAGTGTAGCAGAGGGACAGCGCGTCCCATTCATCGGCCGGCGTCGACGGCACGAACGCCGGGTCGCCCTCGGCGAGCAGAGCCTCGTAGTCGAGCGTCCCGAACGGTTCGCCCGGTGCAGCGGGGTCGACGATGTCGACGAGGAGGGGCGGACGGGCGAGCCGCGCCACGGCCGCACGGGCGAGCGGGGCGAGTTCGCCGTCGACCAGCAGGAGCTTCGCCTCGCCGTGCTCGAGGATGAAGGCGATGGTGGCCGCATCGAGCCGCGTGTTGAGCGCGTTGAGGACGGCGCCGGCCATCGGCACGGCGAAATGCGCCTCGAGCATCGGCGGGATGTTGGGGCAGAGGATCGCCACCGTGTCGCCCCGGGCGATGCCCCGCCGCACCAAGGCCGAAGCGAATCGTCGGCAGCGCTCCGCCACCTCGCCCCAGCTCCGGCGCCGGTCCGCGTAGATCACCCCGACGCGGTCGCGGAACACCTCACCGGCGCGGAGGAGGAAGTCGATCGGGGTCAGCGGTCGGAAATTGGCCGGCGTGCGATCGAGCGCCACGTCGAAAATGCTCGAGGCCCGCGCTCCGCTCATCGTCCCGCCCTCCCTCGTCGGTTCGCGCCGCGACGTCGCGGTTCTAGGCCGTCGCTGCGCTACTCGGAAGATCGTCGTGCGCCGACGACCGGCGGCAGCTCGCAGCGTGTCGCCGTCGTTCTTCGACCGAGGTGGCCAAGGTCACGAGCACGACCAGGAGCCCCGTCGCGTAATAGACGCTGTTGAAGTAATTCTGGAACAGGCTTTGCGCGAGCATGTCGGCCGCGATCGCCAGCATGGTCGCGCGCGGCAACGGCCGGCTCTCCACGCGCGCGGCCCGAACCGCGAGCCGCAGGAGATGGCCGAGCAGGAGGCCGAGGAAGATGAAGCCCGCGGGGCCCGCTTCGACGAAGAAGCGGAGAGGCTCGTTGTGCGGCCATTCGAGCAGCTGGGTTCCGTCGAGTGCCGGCCTTCCGTCCGCGAGCCGCTCGCGCACGAACCCGAACCCCAGGCCGAGGGGCTCGTCGAGGGCCGAGGCGAGCCAGTGGAGCTGACTGACGGCACGGCCGGACGACCAGTCCTCCGAGCCGCCCGGCAGCAACCGTTCCAGAAAATCGTCGCTGATCAGGAGGGTGTAAGCGGTGAGAACAACGAGGGCGCCGAGGAGCGCCGGAGCGAGCCGCGCGAGCCGCTCCCTCGGCCGATCGGCCGCTGCCACGTCGAGCGCGGCGTAGATCCCGCAGGTCACGAGCGCGGTGCGCGTGCCCGTGAGCAAAAGGCTCACCGCTGCAAGCCCGGCGAGCGCCAGCTGGCCCGCGGCGGCGAGCGGCCGGGTGGCCCATTCGATCTTCGCCAGGGTCACGAGCAGGTGGACGACGCACAGACCGGCATGCGCGACGAGTGAGCCCGAGAAATCCACGCGAGCGAGATCCGGCCGGCCGCGCAAGAGGAAATCGGGAGCGAACCAGACGGCGAGCAGGGCCGTCCCGAGCACGTAGACCGTGAGCAGGCGCCAAACCAGCCCGGCCGGATCGTGCTCTTCGAGCGCTTGAGCGAGGTTCGGTGCCAGCAGCAGGAGCGGCAGGAGGAGGGCCACCTTGTAGTCGACCGGGTCGACCTCGCCCTGCGTCGCATCCGCCACGAGGATCAAGGCGAGCAAGAGCGCGAGCAGCGCCGGCGTCCGGCCATCGCTCGGCCGCAGCTGCGGATCGCGCAGGACAGCCCCGAGCAGCAGGGCACCGAACACCGCGAGGAACGCCGGCATCCGCAGCCGTTCCAGGCCCCACAGCTCGGCGGCCTCCGAGGACAGGAAGGCGAAGCCGACGACGATGGCGAAGAGCAGCGGCAAGGGGTGCCCGGCCCCGTTCGGCGATCTTGCCCGCCCATTCAATTTATGGTTGAAAGCTTCTCGTGTCGAGTCCGCTCTGCCCGTCCCGACCCAAGGCCAAGGCCTTCCCCCTCGTCCCGCGCGCGCCGTGGCTCGCCGCGGCGCTGCAGAGTTGTTCTGCGATCCTGGCGATCAACTGGTGCTTCCAGGGCATGCGCGGCATGGATCGCGGCGAGCTCGTCTTCCGCCTCCTCCTCGAATCCCTCCTCTGGCTCGCCCTGGCCCCGGCGACCGGGCCGATCGCCGCGCTCCTGCTGGCGCACACGGTGAATTTCCTGGTCAACGGGCAGCTCTGGGTGTGCGCTCGCTACTGCCGTTTCTGGCATCGCGCGCCGGCCGCGCTGGACCGCTTCCTGCGCGAGGTCGCGGGAGAGTTGCGCGCGATCGGGTGGGTCGAGGAGGTGGTGTGCATCGGCTCGTGCGGGGCAGCCGCGGTGGCTCCCCACGACCGGGCCGATATCGATCTTCGGTTGATCGCTCCGCCCGGTCCGGTCGGCTGGCTGAAAGCCAATCTGCTGCTGCTCCGGCTGCGGGCACGGGCTTTGGTGCGGTTCGTCCCCCTCGATGTCTACGTCTACGACCGGGCCGAATCGCTCCGTCGGTTCCGCCAGGACGAGCCGCTCCTCGTCATCCTCGACCGACGCGGGCGGCTCGCCGAGCTGTTCGCCACCCGCCAGCTCGTGGCCCTGCCGTGAGTGTGCCCCGCCACGTCGAGACCCGGCGGACCTGCCTCGCCTATTCCCCGGGCGGCCATCTCGCCGAGCTCGAACGCGCGCTCGATGGCATCACCTTCGTGGATTGTTTCCACGTCACCTACGGCGGGGGCCGGCCGTCGAGCTTGCCGGCGCGCCGGGTCTACCGGCTCTGCCATCCCCGGCGATCGTTGCTGCGCACGCTCGTGAACGCTCTGGGGGCGCTTCGGGTGCTCGTGCGGGAACGGCCGCGGCTCGTCGTCTCGACCGGCGCCGACGTGGCCGTACCGACCGTCCTCTTGAGCAAGCTTTTCGGGGCGCAGGTCGTGTACATCGAGACCGCCGCGGCTCTCGACGGCTCGCTCTCCGGGAGGCTCTGCTATCGCGCGGCCGATCTGTTCATCGTCCAGTGGCCGGACCAGCTCGTCCGCTATCCACGCGCGGTCCTGGCCGGGGGCCCGTTGCTTTGAGCGGTCCGTCGGGGCTCCTGGTCGCCGTCGGCACCTTCCTCCACGGTTTCGACGAGCTCGTCGCCGGCGCCGATCGAGCCGCTGCGGAACTCGGGATCGGCGGAACCGCGCAGATCGGCGGCTCGCGTGTGCGGCCGCGGCACCTCGCCTGGGTGCGGTTCCTGCCGCCCGGGGAGCTGCGCGCTCGGATCGCGGCGGCGCGGGTCGTCGTCTGCCACGGCGGGGTGGGTATCTTGGGCGATGCCATGCGGGCCCGACGACCGATCGTCGCCGTGCCGCGGCGCGGTCAGCCGAGCTTCGACCATCCCGCCGACGATCAGCTGCCGTTCCTGCGTCGGCTCGCCACGCGTTATCCGATCCAGCTCTGCGAGCGGGTCGAGGGGTTGCGTGCGGCCATCGAGCGGGCGCTCGCGGGTCCCGCCACGATCACCTACCCGCTCGGCAGCGACGTGCCGGACATCGTCGCCCGCTTCCTCGCCAACGGTCAGGGCGGGGCACCGCCGGTCGTCGGCCGGGCGAGGCGATAGACGTACGCGATCAGCTCCGCGACCGCTCGGTAGTGGGCCGGGGGGATCGCCTCGCCCGGTTCGAGGGCGGCGTACAGGGCGCGCGCGAGGGGCGGGTTCTCGACGACGGGCACGCCGTGCCGACGGGCGACGTCTCGGATCGCGAGCGCCAAACTGTCGACCCCCTTGGCGACCAACTTCGGAGCGGCCATCGTCGCCGCATCGTAACGCAACGCCACGGCGTAGTGGGTCGGGTTCGTCACGACCACCGTGGCTTTCGGCACTTCGGCCATCATCCGCCGCCGTGCCCGCTGCAAGCGCAGCTGGCGGAGCTTCTGCTTGACGAGCGGGTCGCCCTCGCTCTCGCGCAGCTCCTCTTTGACCTCCTGCCGGGTCATGCGGAGCCGGCGACGATGGTCGAGTCGCTGCCAGACCGTGTCGACCACGGCGAGGACGAGCAAGATCGCCAGCACGGCGCCGACCAGGCGGGCGGTGAGCTCGCTCAGACGGCCCACGAACGCGATCGGGGCGAGCTCCACGAAATGGGCGACTTCGGCGGCGAGCGGTCGCAACACGAACACCGTGGCACCGACCACGATCGCGAGCTTCAACAGGCCTTTCGCGAATTCCACCATCGTCGAGAGCGAGAACAATCGACCGAGGCCGGCGAACGGCGAGATCCTCTCGAGCTTGGGCAGGAGGGGTTGGGCGGTCCACACGACGGCACCCTGAAGGAAAGGGCCAGCGAGCCCGGCCGCGAAGAGCGGCAGGAGCCACGCCGAGAGGAGGAGAAGGGCGTCGGCCGCTGCGGCCAGGAGCTCGGCCGATCCGGCCGGCCCCGGACCCGAGGGTGCGCCGGCGGCTCCGAGCAGCGCACGGAGCGAGCGAGCGAGCCGCTCCGCGCTCCACGGACCGGCCCAGAGCGTGAGCAGGAGACCGCAGCCCAGCACGAGGACGTGGCCCGGCTCCCGCGAGGTGGCGACCTGGCCGCGCTCGCGCGCCTGTTCCAGCCGTCGCTGGGACGCTTCTTCGGTCCGATCGGCGTCGTCGCGTTGCTCGGCCACGGGCGTTCAGTCCACGAGCCAAGCCGAACTCTGGTCGAGGAAGCGCAGGGCGGCGGCAACGCCGCTACCGAGCGCCAGCCCCAGCGCGGAAAGGGCCAGGAGGATCTGCAAGGGCAGGGCGACGAAGAGAACCTGGAGAGCCGGCACGAGCCGCGCGAGGAGGCCGACCGCCAGGTTGGCAAGGAACGTCGCCACCAAGACCGGGGCGGCGATCGCGAGCCCTAGGGCGAGTGCCGCGTTGCCGAGCCGGGTGGCCAGCGCCAGGAGGTTGCCGCCGCTCGGCAGGAGACCGGCTGGCAAACCCTCGTAGCCGGCGATGACCCGCTCCAAGAGGACGTGATGTCCGTCGGTGGCGACGAGCGCCACGAGGAAGACCGTCGACAAGAGAGCCCCGGGCACGGTCCCCTGGGTCGCTTCCGAGGGATCGAAAAAAGCGGCCGCGGCCAGCCCGGACTGGAGCGCAACGATCGAGCCGGCCCAGTGCAGTGCTGCCAGGACCAGCCGGAGAAGCGCACCGATCGCGAGCCCGACCGCCACCTCCGTGGCGACGAGCCCCATGAAAGCGCCGGCTCCGGTCGGGGGTGGAGGCAGCCGGTCGCCCAGCGCGGTCGCCACGAGCGCGCTCGTGAAGAGCGCGAGCCACAGGCGCAATCTCGGCTGCACGTAGCTCTCGCCGAAGCCCGGCAGCAGCATGAGCGCGGAGCCGAGCCGGGCGAACACGAGCAGCACGGCGAAGGCCTCGCCGACCAGCAGGTCCGCGAGCTTCATGCGCGGGCCCCCGCTGTCGGGCGAGCTCGTGCCGGGTGCGGCCTCACGGCAACGACGGAACCCCGGCGATGCGCCCGAAGAGGCTCACCGTGAAGCTCCGCAACACCTCGAGGCTCCACGGCATCGCCAGGACGAGAGCCATTGCCACGCCCAGGAGCTTGGGCACGAAGGCCACGGTGGCTTCTTGGACCTGGGTCAGGGCCTGGAGGATCGCGATGCCGAGGCCCAGCACGAGCGCACAGGCCATGCTCGGGGCACCCACGAGCATGGTCACCCATATCGCCTCGCGGCCGATGTCGAGGATCTGGTCGGGGCTCACGACGCCGTCCCTCAGATCGGCATCCGCAGGATTTCTTGATAGGCGGCGATCACCCGGTCCCGGACCGCGGTGATCTTCTGGAGCGAGAGTTCGGCCGAGCTCACGGCCTCGACCACGTCCTGGATGCTCGCCTTGCCGAGCAGGCCCGCCACCGCCATGGCTTCCCCGCGGGCGAGCGCGCTCTTGGTCGACGCGAGCTCTTCGCGCACGAGCGCGCCGAAGCTGAGGCCGCCGGCTGTCGCCGGTTCGGCCGGGGCGAGGTCCCCTCGACCGTGCGCGAAGGCTGCCGTGTAAGCCGCGAGGGCCTGTCCGAGCGTGGCTCTCATCGTCCGTTCTCCGACCGTTCGAGCGGTTCGTTCACCGCAGGATGTCCAAAGTCCGCTGCAGCATCGTCCTGGCCATCTGCATCGCGTTCAGGTTGGCCTCGTAGGAGCGCTGCGCCTCGCGCATGTCCATGAGCTCGATCAGGGGGTTGACGTTGGGGAACCGCACATAGCCGGCAGCGTCGGCGGCCGGGTGCCCCGGCAGGTGCCGCAGGGGCAGCTCGCTGCGGTCGACGCCGTAGCGACGCACCGCAGCCAGAGTGGCACCGGTCTCGCGATCGCGCCGGGCCGCGACCTCCAGGATCTTCCGCCGATAGGGCTCGGCCTCCGGCGTCGGTGCGGTCGACTCGGCATTCGCGAGGTTCTCGGAAACGACCCGCAGCCGGGCGGCCTGCAGCTTCATCCCGGCGCTGGCGATGCGCATGGCGACGTCGAGATCCATGGCTCAGCGGTCCTCCTGATCTTCGGGGGGGTTCAGCCGGCCGGCGTACCGAGCGCGGTGCGCAACATCGCCACGTGCCGGCTATAGAGGCTCGTGGCGAGCTGGTGCTCGAGCTGGGTGCGCGCGAGCTTCTCCATTTGCTCCTCGAGCACGACCGCGTTGCCGGAGGGAGCCAACTCCCACGAGCCGGTGCGCCGCCCGCGCGGCTCCTCCGCCCGAGCCGGCGCCGTTCCGGGAACGTGCGCCGCTGCGGTCCGCGCGAGGGTGGGGGCTGGGATCGGCCCGGGCGCGGCGAGCGACCGCTCGAACGGAGCGAGGTCGTTCGGCCGGAAACCGGGCGTGTCGGCGTTGGCGAGGTTCTGCGCCAGCACGCTCTGCCGAGCGCCGAGCCAGGCCGCCCGCTTCGAGAGCAGGGCGAAGAGTAGCGAATGGACGGGCACGCTCACGACGGGTTCCTCCGCGCTCCGGCGGGTCGCCGGGGCGGTTGCCAAGCTAGGCGCGGAACGGTTAACAGATCCTCAACGACTTCGGCCCTAATCTCGTTTCGGGCGACGGCTCGGTGGAGGGTCGGTCGGTATGCTGTACTTGACACGGCGGCAGGGCGAGGCGGTGATCATCAACAACGAGATCACGGTCCGCGTGGTCGAGCTGCGCGGGCGGTCCGTGAAGCTCGGCTTCAGCTTCCCGGCCGGCGCCTCGGTGCTGCGCGAGGAGCTCTTCGTGCAGATCCGGGCCGCCAACGAAGCGGCCTCGCGCTCGGCCGCCGCGCTCGACACCTGGGAGGGCGGGGAGCCGACCGCCGATCCCGCGGGCGAGCCTCCGTGAGCGCGCCCCGGCCCCTCGTCGCGGTCGTCATGGGCAGCCGCTCGGACTGGCCGACGATGCGCCATGCCGCGGCCGTGCTCGACGAGCTCGCGGTCCCGCACCTCGTGCGGATCGTCTCCGCCCACCGCACGCCGGAGCGGCTGTTCGCTTTCGCCCGCTCGGCAGCCGACGCGGGGCTCAAGGTGATCGTGGCCGGGGCCGGCGGAGCCGCCCATCTCCCGGGCATGATCGCTTCACTCACGCCCTTGCCGGTCCTCGGGGTGCCCGTCGCGAGCCGGACGCTCAACGGCCTCGACAGCCTGCTCTCGATCGTCCAGATGCCGGCCGGCGTGCCGGTCGGCACGCTCGCCATCGGCGAGGCGGGCGCCGCCAACGCCGGGCTCTTGGCGGCGGCGATCCTGGCCTTGGGCGACCCGGCGCTCGCCGAACGGCTCGCAAGTTGGCGCGCGCGGGCCACGGCCTCGGTCGGCGAGCATCCCGAAGAGCCCGTGGCGGAGGGGACGTGATCCCGCCGGGATCGACCTTGGGCATCCTCGGCGGGGGCCAGCTCGGCCGGATGACGGCTCTCGCCGCCGCGCGCCTGGGCTACTCGTGCCACGTCTTCGCCCCCGAGCCCGACAGCCCGGCCTTCGCGGTGGCTCGCCACACCTGCGCCTCCTACGAAGACCGAGCCGCCCTCGAGGCGTTCGCGGACTCCGTCTCGGTCGTGACGCTCGAATTCGAGAACGTTCCGGTCGCCGCGCTCGAGATCCTCGCCCGCCGTGTCAGGGTGCGACCCGATGCCACCGTCCTGGCCGTGACCCAGGATCGGCTCGCCGAGAAGCGGTTTCTGGAAGCCCGAGGCTTTCCGCTCGCCCGATACCGCGACGTGCGAAGTCGCGAGGACGCTGGACGGGCACTCGCGGAGCTCGGCGGCCGTGGTGTTCTCAAGACGACGCGGCTGGGTTACGACGGTCGCGGCCAGCGGATCGTGGCCAGCCCGGGTGAGGCCGCGGAAGCCTTCGCGGCTCTGGGTGGCGGCCCCCAAGTCCTCGAAACCTTCGTCACGTTCGAGCGCGAGATCTCGGTCGTGACGGCGCGCCGCGCCGACGGTGCGCGCGCGAGCTACCCGCCGGTCGAGAACCGGCACGAACACCACATCCTGCGGACCACGCTCGCACCGGCGTCGATCGCGCCGGCGCTGGCGCGCGAGGCCGTGGCGTTGGCGGAGGCCATCGCCGAGGCGCTCGGTGTGGTGGGACTCTTGGCGGTCGAGATGTTCGTCACCGGCGAGAGCGGGCTGCTCGTCAACGAGCTGGCCCCGCGACCGCACAATTCCGGCCATTGGACCCTCGACGCCTGCCCGGTGAGCCAGTTCGAGCAACTCGTGCGGGCGATCTGCGATCTGCCGCTCGGCGATCCCACGCCCTTCTCGGCCGCGGTCATGGACAATCTCCTCGGCGAGGAGGTGGACGCCTGGCCGAGGCTCTTGGCCGAGCCGGGCGCTCGGCTCCATCTCTACGGTAAGCGCGAGGTCCGACCGGGGCGGAAGATGGGTCACGTGACCCGCCTCTTCCCACTCGCGGGCGGGCTCACGCGATGATGTCGGGCAAGCGCTGCCGTTCGAGGAAGGCGATCCGGTCCTTGAGCGCCAGTTTCTGCTTTTTCAAGCGCTGCAGCTCCACGGCGTCCGTCACACCTTCGGCCGTGAGCTGGCGGATCCGATCGTCGAGGGCGCGATGTGCCGCTTTGAGTGTCGCGAGCCGGGTGTCGATGTCGGTGGTCGTGCCGTGCTCGCTCATATCCGCCGGGTCCCCGTCCAACCTCACCCATGATAGCACGATCGGGGCTCGCCTTCAGCCCCGACAGCTTCGACCCGCGCGCCGCGGCGACGGAGGAGAGCGATGCGGATCGGCCTTTTGACCTCCGGAGGGGACTGCGCCGGGCTCAACGCGGTGATCCGCGCGGTGACGTTGCGCGCCGTGCTGGGTTACGGGTTCGAGGTTTGGGGGATCCGCGAGGCTACCCACGGGCTCTTGAAGCGACCGGTCGCGGCGGAGCGGCTCACCCCGGAGAGCGTCAAGGGAATCTTGCACCTGGGCGGCACGATCCTCGGCACGACCAATCGCGGCAACCCGTTCGCCTACCCCTCGCCGGACGGCGTACCGGTCGATCGGTCGGCGGAGGTCGTCGCCGGCTACCACGAACTCGGACTCGACGCGCTGATCGGGGTGGGTGGCGACGGCAGCCTCGCGATCCTGCGCCGGCTGGCACGCCAGGGCGGCTGGAACCTGGTCGGCATCCCGAAGACGATCGACAACGATCTGGGGCACACCGAACGATCGGTCGGCTTCTCGACGGCGGTCGACATCGCCACCGAGGCCGTGGACCGGTTGCACGTCACCGCCGCCAGCCACAATCGGGTCATGGTGCTCGAGGTCATGGGCCGCGATGCCGGCCACATCGCCCTACACGCCGGCATCGCCGGCGGTGCCGACGTCATCCTCATCCCGGAGATCCCCTACGACATCGACAAGGTGTGCCAGAAGATCGAAGCGCGCCGCGCCTGCGGGCGGAACTTCAGCTTGGTGGTCGTGGCGGAGTCGGTGCGCGCGGTCGACGGCGAAGTCCAGACCTACACCGACGCGCACGGTCAATCGCGGTACGGCGGGATCGGCCGGGTCATCGCCGAGGCGATCGCCCGGCGGACCGGTGCGGAAAGCCGGGTGACCGTTCTCGGCCACGTCCAACGGGGAGGCTCGCCGGTCGCCCTCGACCGGCTGCTCGGCGCGGCCTTCGGTGTGCACGCGGTCGACCTCGTGGCGCAGCGCCGCTTCGATCGGGCGGTCGGCTGGCAGAACCGCAGAGTGATCGACGTGCCCCTCGCCGAAGCCTGCGCGTCCTTCAAAGCCGTCGATCCCCACGATCCCCTCGTCTGGACGGCCCGCGGGCTCGGGATTTCGTTCGGCGATTGATCCCGCTCGTGCGGCGCACCCCGGCCCGCCGCCGCGATCGGGGCGGCCTCGGACGGCCAACCCGTCGAACCTCGGCGATCCGCGCGTGGGGCGCGAACGCCACTTCGGGCCAGCGCCTTCCGATACGCGCAAAGACCGCAACGGTAGAGGAGGTCTACGCTCGGCCCTAGCTCCCGGTTTTCTTTCCCTCTGGAAAACGCTCGCAGCCATCACTAAACTGCCACAGTGTGGGGTCAGCCCGGGAGGTAGTGCGACGATGCCGATGCAGGAGCATGTCGAGAGCCTGCGCTCCAAGCACGCGCGCCTGGAAGAGCTCATCCAGGAGGAGCTGCACCGACCGCTTCCCGATCAGGGCGTGATTTCCCGTCTCAAGAAAGAGAAGCTCAGGATCAAGGAGCAGATCGAGCGGATCCGCGGCGCGCAGACCCGATCGGACCCGCTCGCGACGCACTGAGCGTGCTCGGGGCCGGAGGCCTTCCGGCCCCCAGGCGCGGGTCAGCGGCCGGCGAGCAGGCCGCGCGCGGCGAGATTGCGCATCAAGGCGCCGACGCCGAAGGTCCAAGGCTCGGCCCGATCGCAGGTCGTGACGCGGTTGACGAGTGTCCCCAGGCGATCCGCGCGGATCGCGACGATGTCGCCGAGCTTGTGGGTGAATCCCATGCCCGGTGCGTCACGGTCTCGAGTCGGCGCGAACATCGTGCCGCAGAACAAGAGGGCCCCGTCCGGATAGCGGTGGTGCGGGCCGATCAGCTGCGCCACGAGGTCGGTCGGGTCGCGGCTGATCTCGCGCATCGAGCTTCGCCCCTCGAGCCGGAAACCGTCCGGCCCCTCGACCTCCATCACGAGCTCGGCCGATCGCACGGCGTCGAGGTCGAAGCGCTCGTCGATCAGCCGGATGAACGGTCCGACCGCGCAGGAAGCGTTGTTGTCCTTGGCCTTGCCCAAAAGAAGGGCGCTTCGGCCCTCGAAGTCGCGCAGATTGACGTCGTTGCCGAGCGTGGCGCCGACGATCTCGCCGCGCGAGCTCACCACGAGCACGACCTCGGGCTCGGGATTGTTCCAGGTCGAGCGCGGGTGGATCCCCACCTCCGCACCGTGGCCGACCGCCGACATGGGCTGGCCCTTGGTGAAGATCTCCGCGTCGGGCCCGATCCCCACTTCGAGATATTGCGACCACAGCCCCTCGGCCAGGAGATGCTCCTTGACCCGGGCGGCCTCCGGCGAGCCGGGGCGCACGTCGCGCAGCGAGCCGCCGATCGCCGCCTCGAGCCGCTCCCGAATGGCCTGGGCGCGGCTCGCGTCGCCACGCGCTCGCTCTTCGATCACACGCTCGAGCATGCTCCGCACGAAAGTGACCCCGGCTGCCTTGAGCGCCTGGAGATCGGCGGGTGCCAACAGCCAGGGCGTTTCGCGGCGGCGGCGGTCGAACCGCGAGTTGGCGAGGACGTCGGCGAGCGGGCCGATCCGCCGGGCGGGCGCCTCGCGGACGAGCTCGAGCCGGTCGGGCCGCTCGAGGAGGAAGCTCACGGTCGGGGCGAGCGGCGTCAGGTCGAACAGTTCCCCGCCGCGGACCGCGACCACGGCCGGACCGTCCTCTTCCGGCAGCCATACCCGGCCCACGAGCGCCGCGGCCTCGGCGTCCACCGGTAAGGTCGCCTCGAGCGCGAGATGGCGGTCCATCCGACCTCTCCCCCCGACTGTCGTGTCGCGGCATAGCTAGGCCGCAGCACACGTCGCGCCTAGAGGTGCAGGCCGTGGAGGGGTCATGCCGTCGGATATCGCCGCGTTCGAGGAGGCACTCGCCCTCGATGCGCCACCCGCCGGGCTCGAGCCGCCCTTGCTCGCCCTTTGGTACGGGCTCAAGGGGGACTGGAGCGAGGCCCATGCGATCGTCCAGGCGGCCGAGGGCGATCCTGCCTGCGACTGGGTGCATGCTTGGCTGCACCGCGTCGAGGGGGACCTCGCCAACGCTGCCTATTGGTATCGCCGTGCGGGACGGTCGGCGCCGACCGGCTCGGTGGCCAGCGAAGGCCGAGCGATCGCAGCCGAGCTGCTCGCCCGCCGCCCGGGAGGCACGGCGACCACCTGACGGCCAGGGCGCGATCGAGCCCGGCTCGCCGCTCAGAGGGACTTGGCGCGCTCGCGCAGGAGGAACTTCTGGATCTTGCCGGTCGAGGTCTTGGGCAATGGCCCGAAGACGATGGTCCGTGGTACCTTGTAATGGGCGATCTCGTTGCGGCAGTGGGCGATCAGGTCTTCCGCGGTGGTCCGCGACCCCTCCTTGAGTGTCACGAAGGCACAGACCGACTCACCCCACTTCTCGTCGGGCTTGGCGACCACCGCTGCCTCGAGGACGTCCGGGTGCCGGTAGAGCGCGCCTTCGACCTCGATCGACGAGACGTTCTCGCCGCCCGTGATGATGATGTCCTTCGAGCGATCCTTGATCTCGAGATAGCCGTCCGGGTGCACGACCGCGAGATCGCCCGAATGGAACCAGCCGCCGGCCAGCGCCTCCTGCGTAGCGGTCGGGTTCTTGAGGTAGCCGCGCATGACGATGTTGCCGCGGAACATCACCTCGCCGAGTGTGGCACCGTCGCGCGGGACGGGCCGGAGTGTAGCCGGATCGAGCACGTCGAGCTCCTCGAGGACCGGGTAGCGCACACCCTGGCGCGCGAGGCGCTCGGCGCGGGCGCGCGGATCGAGGGCCTCCCAGGCCGGCTGTGGCTCGCAGACCACCGCGGGCCCGTAGACCTCGGTCAATCCGTACACGTGGGTCACCTCGATCCCGAGAGCGGCCATGCGCTCGAGCACGGCAGCCGGCGGTGCCGCAGCCGCCGTCATCATCCGAACCTTCTGCGAGAACGGGCGGCGCGCTTCGGGCGGCGCGTTGACGATCATGCCCATGACGATCGGCGCGCCGCAGAGATGGGTGACGCCGTGGTCGGCGAACGCCCGGAAGATCGTCTCCGAGCTCACCTTCCGCAGGCAAACGTGGGTACCGCCCTGGAGGGTCACGGTCCAGGGGAAGCACCAGCCGTTGCAATGGAACATCGGCAGCGTCCAGAGATAGACCGGTGCCTTGGGCAAGCTCCAGACGAGCACGTTGCCGATCGCGTTCAGATAGGCGCCGCGATGGTGGTAGACGACCCCTTTCGGGTTGCCGGTGGTGCCCGAGGTGTAGTTGAGCGCGATCGCCTGCCACTCGTCCTCGGGGAAAAGGGGCGCGAAAGACGGATCGCCTTCGGCGAGCAGGGTTTCGTAGTCGAGCTCGCCGAGCCGCTCACCGCCCGGTCCCTCGCGGTCGACGATGTCGACCACGAGCGGCTTGCGTGCCGATCGGGCGAGCGCCTCCCGGACGACCGGCGCGAATTCGGTGTCCGTGAGCAGGACCTCGGCCTCGCCGTGCTCGAGGATGAACGCGATCGTCCCCGGGTCGAGCCGCGTGTTGAGCGCGTTGAGCACGGCACCGGCCATCGGCACGCCGAAATGCGCTTCGAGCAGGGCCGGGACGTTCGGCGCCATCACGGCCACCGTGTGGCCGGGACGTACGCCGCGTCGGGCGAGCGCCGAGGCGAGCCGTCGGCAACGCTCGCGGAGCCCGCGATAGTCGAGCCGCAGGTCGCCGTGTACCACCGCGAGCGCGTCCGGATGGACGTCGGCCGTGCGCTCCAGGAACAGGATCGGGGTCAAGGGCGCGTGGTTGGCCTCGCAACGATCGAGGCCGATCGCGAAGATCCCCTCCTCCGCGTAGCGGTTCGCCCCGGGCATGGACCCTCCCCTCCGATCCTGCCGCCGCCCTCCTTTCTCCGAATGGGCGGCGGTCGCCGTCGCATGTCGCACCCCCGAGCTCCGGGTCAAGTCGCCAGCGGCCGCCCGCTTGCCGGACCCTCGTCACCCCGACTATGAGGCGATATCCGAGTTGAAGATTTCTGCCCGATGGAGAGGGCTTCCATGGACCGTGCAACCGAGAGGGGCCCGCTCGTCCCGGTGCTTCTGGCCGGCGGCTCGGGCACGCGGCTCTGGCCGGTCAGCCGGGTGGCTTTTCCCAAGCATCTGGTCGAGCTCGTCGGTGAGGAGTCGCTTCTCCAGGCGACGGCCCGGCGGGTCCTCCGCGCGGCACCGGCCGAACACGTCGTGACGATCGCCGCCGCCGGACAGGCCGTCCTGGTCCGTCGCCAGCTCGCCGAGATCGACGGGGCCCTGTTGCGCCACCTCCTGCTCGAGCCCGAGCCCCGCAACACGGCCGCTGCCGTCGGGTTGGCGGCGCGCCACACCGCCGCACGGATCGCCGCGAACGCCATTCTTTGGGTCTGTCCTTCCGACCATCTGATCCGCGCGCCCGGTGTGCTGCTCGACGCCCTCGAGCGGGCCCTGCGGCTGGCCGCGGCCGGCCGGATCGTGACCTTCGGCATCGCGCCGAGCCGCCCCGAGACGGGCTTCGGCTGGATCGCCCGTGGCGAGCCGCTCGAGGTGCCGGGGGCCTTCACCGTGCGGCGATTCGTCGAGAAACCCCCCCGGGCGGAGGCCGAGGCCATGCTGGCCGCCGGCGGACACGACTGGAACAGCGGCATGTTCGTGATGCGGGCCGACGTCCTGCTCGACGAGCTCGGCCGCTTCGAGCCCGACCTCGCCCGTGATCTCGAAGCCCTCGAGGCGAGCCATCGCACGAACGCCGACGGTGTGCTCGACGCCGGGCTGTTCGCTCGTCTCCCCTCGCTGCCGATCGACAAGGCGGTGATGGAACGTTCGGCGCGGATGGCGGTCGTGCCCTGCGACCCGGGCTGGTCCGATGTCGGCTCCTGGCACGCGCTCTGGGAGCTCATGGGCAAGGACGAGCACGGCAACGTGGCGGTCGGCGACGTGGCGCTCGCCGGAGCCCACGACAATCTCGTCAAGGCCGATCATCGGCTGGTGGCGCTCGCCGGGGTCCGCGGCCTCGCCGTCATCGAGACGGCCGATGCGATCCTGGTCGCCGACCGCACGGACGGCGAGGCGGTCAAGCAGCTCGTCGCGACGCTCGCCGGAGCGGGCAGGAGAGAGACCGTCTGCCACGCCCGCGAGGTGCGGCCGTGGGGCGGCTTCACGACGTTGTTGCGGCGCCCCGGCCTGCAGATCCGCGAGGTCGAGGTCGACCCGTTCGCCGGGCTCACGTTGCAGCGGCACGCCGGCCGCGACGAGCATTGGCTCGTGGTGAGCGGGCGCGCTTCGGTCCGTCTCGGCGACCGGCAGCTCGAGCTCGGACCCGGCGAATGGCTCGAGGTCCGCCGGGGCGTGCTGCACCGCTTGGCGAACGCCGGATGCGACCCTCTTCGCGTGGTCGAGATCCAGCTCGGCGAAGTCCTCGACGAGAGCGCGACCGAGCGCCTCGCCCCCGAGTGAGGTGGTCGGCCGGAATCGACGCGGCGGCCCGGCTCGGCTAGATCCGGGGCGACACCGCATCGACGCCCCCACCGTCCGCCGTCCCCAGCGAGCGAGCGATGAGAGATCCGCAGTTCCACCGCATCCGCCGCCTGCCGCCCTACGTGTTCGCCGAAGTCAATCAGATGAAGGCGAGGGCGCGCGCCGCCGGCCGCGACATCATCGACCTCGGCATGGGCAATCCCGACAGCCCCACACCCCGCCACATCGTCGACAAGCTGATCGAGACCGCGCGCGATCCCAAGGCCCACCGCTATTCGACCTCGCGAGGCATCCCGGGGCTGCGGCGGGCGCTGGCCGGCTACTATGCGCGGCGCTTCGGCGTCCGGCTCGACCCGGAAACCGAGGTCTGCGTCACGTTGGGTTCGAAAGAGGGCCTCGCCAACTTGGCCCAAGCGATCACCACCCCTGGTGACACGATCCTCGTCCCCAACCCTTCCTACCCGATCCATCCCTACGGCTTCATGATCGCCGGGGCGGCGATCCGCCACGTCCCCTTCGGCCCCGGCATCGATCTCATCGCCGAGTTCGCCCACGCTTACGAGCACACGGTCCCGGCGCCGTCGGTGATGGTACTGAATTTCCCGTCCAACCCGACGGCACTCACCTGCGATCTCGCCTTCTACAAGGAAGCCGTGCGCTTCGCCCGCGAGCGCGAGATGTTCATCCTCTCGGACATCGCCTACGCCGAAATCTGGTTCGACGGGCCACCACCTCCTTCGGTCCTCGAGGTCGAGGGAGCCAAGGAGGTGGCGGTCGAGTTCAGCTCGCTTTCCAAAACCTACTCGATGCCCGGCTGGCGGATCGGCTTCGCCGCCGGCAATCCCCGGCTCATCGCCGCCCTCGCCCGTATCAAGTCGTACCTCGACTACGGCGCCTTCACTCCCATTCAGGTGGCGGCCACAGCGGCCCTCAACGGTCCGCAGGACTGCGTCGAGCAGCTCCGCAACCTTTATCGGGAGCGGCGCGACGTCTTGGTGGACGGGCTCAACAAAGCGGGTTGGCCGGTGCCGCGGCCCACGGCGTCGATGTTCGTCTGGGCGCCCCTGCCCGAGCCGATGCGGTCGATGGGCTCGCTGGCCTTCGCCAAGCTGCTGCTCGAGGAGGCGGAGGTGGCGGTGGCACCGGGGATCGGCTTCGGCGAGTACGGCGAAGGACACGTGCGGATGGCCTTGGTCGAGAACAAACACCGGCTGCGCCAGGCGGTCCGCTCGATCCGGGCGGTGCTCGCGCGGCACGGGGTGAGCGTGCCGCAGCGCGCCAAGACCGCGGCACTCGCGGTGGCCTGAGCCATGGGTGAGCCGCTGCGCGTCGGGATCGCCGGGCTCGGGACGGTCGGCTGCGGGGTCGTCGACCTCCTGCAGCGAAACCACGAGCTCCTGGCGCGTCGCACCGGTCGGCCGATCCGGATCGTCGCGGTCTCGGCGCGGGATCCGGCCCGGCCCCGACCGGTCGCGCTCGACGGGCTCCGCTTTCACGGCGACGCAAGGGCCCTCGCCGAGGATCCCGAGATCGACGTCGTGTGCGAGCTGATCGGCGGTGCCGAGGGCATCGCCCTCGAGCTTGCGCGCCGCACCTTGGCTGCCGGCCGGCACCTGGTCACCGCGAACAAGGCGATGTTGGCCCAGCATGGTGCGGAGTTGGCGCGGCTCGCCGAGGCGCGCGGTGTGGCCCTCGGCTTCGAGGCGGCGGTCGCCGGTGGCATCCCGATCGTCAAAGCGCTCCGCGAAGGCCTCGCCGCCAACCGCATCCGCCGCATCTACGGGATCCTCAACGGGACCTCGAACTACATCCTCACCGTGATGCGCGAGAGCGGGCGCGATTTCGCCGAGGTGCTCGCCGAGGCCCAAGCCTTGGGCTACGCGGAGGCCGATCCGAGCTTCGACGTCGACGGCATCGACGCGGCCCACAAGCTCGCGCTGTTGGCGGCCTTGGCCTTCGGCGGCAGACCGCGCTTCGATGCCATCCACGTCGAAGGGATCCGCCGCGTGGCGGCGGCCGACATCGCCTATGCCGACGAGCTCGGCTACCGGATCAAGCTCTTGGGGGTGGCACGGATGACCGAGGCCGGCCTCGAGCAGCGGTTGCATCCCTGCATGGTGCCGAAGGACGCGCCGATCGCCCAGGTCGAGGGCGTGTTCAACGGGATCGTGGTGGAGTGCGAGGACGCGGGCGTCGTGGTTCTGGAAGGCCGTGGCGCCGGCGCCGGTCCCACGGCCTCGGCGGTGGTGGCCGACCTGATCGACATCGCCCGGGGCTTGCGCTTGCCGGTCTTGGGTGTGCCCGCGGCGATGCTCGCCGACCACCGTTCGGCGCCGATGAGCGCGCATCGCGGCAGCTATTACATTCGCCTCATGGTCGTCGACCGACCGGGCGTGCTCGCCGACATCGCGGCCGTCCTGCGCGACCACGAGGTCTCGATCGAGGCGCTGATCCAGCGCGCGCGCAACCCCGGACAAGCGGTGCCCATCGTCTTGACCTCGCACGAGACGACCGAGGCGGCAATGAGCGCGGCGCTGGCCCGCATCGGCAGCCTCGCGGCCGTGCTGGAGCCGCCCCGGATGATCCGGATCGAGCGGCCCTGAGCCGCCGAGCAGAACGCGCGATCGGCGCAGGGAGGGGGAGAGGATGGACGAGTACCAGATGAGCGATCGGAACCTGGCGCTCGACAGCGTGCGGGTGACCGAGGCGGCGGCGCTCGCGAGCGCGCGGCTCATGGGGCGGGGTGACGAGAAGGCGGCCGACCAGGCGGCGGTCGATGCGATGCGCCGGGCGCTCAACGTGCTCGAGATCGACGGCACGGTGGTGATCGGCGAGGGCGAGCGCGACGAGGCACCGATGCTCTACATCGGCGAGAAGGTCGGCACCGGCCGCGGGCCCAAGGTCGACATCGCCCTCGACCCGCTCGAGGGCACCACGATCACCGCGAAGGGCGGCTCCAACGCTATCTCCTGCCTCGCCATGGCGTCGGCCGGCGGCTTCTTGAACGCTCCCGACGTCTACATGGACAAGCTCGCGGTCGGCGGTGGCCTGCCGCCCGGGCTCATCGACATCACCAAGCCGCCGGTCTGGAACCTGGGCCGCCTCGCCGAGGCCAAGGGTGTGGCGGTCGAGGATCTCGTCGTCCTCATCCTCGACCGGCCGCGGCATCAAGAGCTGATCGCCGCGGTCCGCGCCGCGGGGGCGCGCATCCGGCTCATCAGCGACGGCGACGTGGCCGGCGTGATCGCCACGGCCCGCCCCGAGAGCGGCATCGACATCTACATGGGCATCGGCGGGGCGCCCGAAGGGGTGCTGGCGGCGGCCGCGCTGCGCTGCATCGGCGGCCAGTTCCAGGGTCGGCTCGTCTTCCGCAACGACGACGAGCGGGCGCGTGCCCGACGGCTCGGCATCACCGACCTCGACCGGGTCTACGATCTCGAGGACCTCGCCAAGGGCGACGTCACCTTCGCGGCGACCGGGGTGACCGACGGGACGATGCTCAAGGGTGTCAAGCGGATCGGCCAGAAGATCGTGACGCAGTCGATCGTGATGCGCTCCAAGACCGGGACCGTCCGGCTGATCGAGGCCGAACACAACCTCTCGCGCAAGGCCGGGGTCGTCCCGCATTTCGCCCGCTGAGCGGGGCCGCGGGGTGATCGTCGAAGGCACCGTCTCGGGGCGGAGCTGGCGGCTGCGGCCGGCGGATCCGGCGCGGAGCGCGGCGATCGCGCAACGGCACGGGCTGCCGGAGATCCTGGGCCGCGTCCTCGCGGGTCGGGGGATCGAGCCCGGCGAGGTTCCGAGTTTCCTCGAGCCCCGGCTCAAGGACGTGCTGCCCGACCCCTCGCACCTCGCCGACCTCGACCGGGTCGCGGCCCGGCTCGCCGATGCCGTGGTAGCGGGCGAGCGGATCGGGATCGTCGGCGATTACGACGTCGACGGTGCGACCTCGACCGCGCTCGCCGCGAGCTGGCTCGCGGCCCTCGGCATCGCGGCCGAGATCGTCGTTCCGGACCGCCTGGCGGACGGCTACGGCGCCAACCCCGCGATCCTCCGGCGGCTCGCCGATGCCGGCTGTCGGCTCGTCCTCACCCTCGACAACGGGACGAGCGCCTTCGAAGCCTTGGCCTTCGCCGCGGCGCACGGCCTCGAAGTGATCGTCGTCGATCATCACGCCGCCGAGCAGGAGCTGCCTCCCGCCTACGGCATCGTCAATCCGAACCGAGCCGATCAATCGAGCCCGCTCGGCCATCTCGCCGCCGTGGGCGTCACCTTCGTCGTGCTCGCTGCCGCCGCGCGCGAGCTGCGCCGCCGCCGCTTCGCCCGCCCACTCCCCGACCTGCTCTCGCTGCTCGACTTGGTGGCGCTCGGTACGGTCTGCGACGTGGTCCCGCTCGACGGTGTCAATCGCGCGCTGGTCCGCCAGGGTCTGAAAGTGGCGGCCCGCGGGACCCGTCCCGGCCTCGTCGCGCTCGCCCGCGCGGCCGGGATCGAGACGGTCGAGCAGAGCTGGCATCTGAGCTTCCTCTTGGGGCCGAGGCTCAATGCCGGGGGGCGGCTCGGTGAGCCGATGCTCGCCACTCGTCTCTTGCTCGCAACGGAGCCCGCCGAGGCCGCCGCCCTCGCGAGCCGGCTGAACGAACTCAACGGGCGCCGCCAAACGCTCGAACGTTCGCTCACCGCGGCGGCCGAGGCCGCCGTCCAGCCCCAGCTCGACAGGGATGCACCGATCCTGCTCGCGGCCGGAGAGGCTTGGCATCCGGGCGTGCTCGGGATCGTCGCGAGCCGCCTCGTCGAGCGCTTCGGTCGACCGGCCTTCGTGATCGGCATCCAAGACGGGGTCGCGAAGGGCTCGGGCCGGTCGGTGCCCGGCGTCGATCTGGGGGCTCTGGTCATCGCTGCCAAGCAAGCGGGCCTCCTCCGCGAGGGCGGTGGGCACGCCATGGCCGCGGGCATCACCATGAGCGTCGATCGGCTGGCCGAGTTCGAGGCCTTCGCCGCCGAGTGGACCGGTCCGATCGCGTTCGACGAGCCCGCGCCGCTCGAACTCGACGGCGCGCTCGCCGTGGCCGGAGTCACACCCGATCTGGCCCAGGCGCTCGACCGGCTGGCACCCTTCGGGCCGGGCAACGCCGAGCCACGGTTCTGCTTGACCGACGCGCGCATCGTCGAGCTCCGGGAGGTGGGCCGCGGCCATCTCGCCTGTGTGATCGCCGGAGCGGCGGCGGGTCGGATCCGCGGCATCGCCTTCCGGGCCGGCCAGGGCGCGCTCGCGGGCGCACTCGCGCGGCGCGGCGAGGCGCTCCGCCTCGCCGGCCGGGTCAAGCTCGAGCGCTGGCGCGGCGAGGCCCGCGTCAGCTTCGAGATCGAGGACGCCGCACCGGGCTGAGCGCGAAGGCGACGGTCCCGTTCTTGATTTCGGCGGGCGGGGTCCTTAAACCCAAGGCGCGGTCCCCATCGTCTAGAGGTCAGGACACCACCCTTTCAAGGTGGGAACACGGGTTCGAGTCCCGTTGGGGACGCCAACACCTCGTCCAGAGGTTCTCGAGGGGCCGCTCGGTCCGGCCCGGCCATGCGGCGATGGGGCCTGCGCCGGTTCCGCGCGTCGTGGCCTCCGGATCGTCCCGAGGCGGCGGAACGAGCTTCGACGGCCCGGTCCGAGGTGACGGCTCGCCGGGCGCCACGCCGCCGGCTGGTTCGCTTCCCGGGAGGTCGCCCCTTCCCACAGGGCCGACATGCCCACGAGGTGGTGAGCGATGGAGCTTTCGACCGCGGCCGCGTTGCTGGTGTTCGTCGGGCTCAACCTGCTCGCCGCCCTGTCCGGTGCCTATTTCCGTCCGGGAGCTTGGTACCGGGCGCTCGCGAAGCCGCGCTGGCAGCCGCCCGATCGGCTGTTCGGCCCGGTCTGGGCCGTGCTCTATCTGGCCAACGCCGTCGCCGGCTGGCTGGTCTGGCAAAGGGCCGGCCTCGGCACGGCGATGCTCGTCTATCTCGTGAGCCTCGCCCTCAATGCCGGTTGGTCCGCGATCTTCTTCGGCTTGCGGCGGATCGACGGGGCGCTCCTGTGGATCGTCCTGCTCTGGCTGTCGATCCTTGCCCAAATTCTCCTGTTCTGGCCGGTCTCGAAGCTCGCGGCAGTCCTCCTCCTGCCCTATCTCGCCTGGGTCACTTTCGCCGCTGCGCTGAACGCGGTCCTTTGGCGATTGAACCCTTCGTCGGTCGGGGGGCGGTGAGCGCGCCGAGCGGCGTCCGACCGAACGACCGCGGCTGGCGGGACCGGCCGAGGTGGCCTATCTCGATCGCGGGGGCGACGCGGGTCGCCCGGTTGGGTGGGGTTGTCGATGGCCGGGCTCGAGGTCGCGATCCTTCCGGTCACACCGTTCGAGCAGAACTGTACCGTCCTCTACGACGAACGGCGCCGGCGCGGGGTGGTGATCGACCCCGGCGGCGAGGTCGATCGCATCGCCGGGCTCGTGGCCGAGCGCGGGATCACGGTCGAGCGGATCCTGCTCACCCACGGCCACATCGATCACGCGGCCGGCGCAGCGGGGCTCAAGGCCACCCTCGAGCGACCGATCCTGTCGGCGAAGGCGCGTCCGGCCGCGGTGCCGATCGAAGGGCCGCACGAAGCCGATCGGTTCCTTCTCGAGGGCCTCGAGCAGCAAGGCCGCATGTACGGGATCGCCGGGGCGCGCAACGTCACCCCCGATCGTTGGCTCGTGGAGGGTGACCAGGTTCGGATCGCCGATCACCTCTTCGACGTTCTGCACTGCCCCGGGCACACGCCCGGCCATGTCGTGTTCTTCAGCGCCGAGCTTCGCCTCCTCGTGGCCGGCGACGTGCTGTTCCGCGGCTCGATCGGCCGCACCGACTTCCCCTACGGCGACCACGAGGCGCTGCTCGCTGCGATCCGTGACAAGCTTTACCCCTTGGGAGACGACGTGACCGTGCTCTGCGGGCACGGTCCGGGCACGACGATCGGTCGAGAGCGCCGCAGCAACCCGTTCGTGCGCGGCTGAGGCGCCGGATCAGCCCCGCGCGAAGATCGGGTGCACGACCCGGTCGCCGATTGCGATCCCGAGCCGCCGGGCACTGCCGCCCGCGATTTCCAGGACCGCGCGCACCGGGTAGCGGGAGGGGATCGGCTCTTCGGAGAGCGGCGTTGCGTTCTCGTGGAGATGGCGGATCACGCCGTCCGCGGCGATGAACAGCATGTCGAGCGGGATCAGCGTGTTGCGCATCCAGAAGGCGACCTCCTGCTCGGCACCGAAGTCGAACAGCATCCCGTGCCGCTCGGGCAGGCTCTTGCGGAACATGAGCCCGCGGGCGTGCTCGTCGGGCGTGATCGCGAGTTCCACCGTGAAGGCCACGGGTCCGCTCCGGGTGAGGATCGCGAGCGTGTCCGTCCGTTCGCGGGGGCGCTGCGCGCGGGCCGGCCGGCCCGCGAGTACCGCGACGGCGGGGGCGAGGACGAGGGCGCGACGGATCGGAGCAGGCACCGGTCGGCTCGGCTGCGGCACGGCGCGTGCGGTGCTCAGCTCGCGACCGCGATCGTCGCGTCGGTCGGCACCGGCGCGCGGAGCGACTGCAACACGACGCAGTAGCGCTCGGTGAGCGCGAGCAGACGCTCGAGCTGCTCGGGGGTCGCGTCGGTGTCGAGCTCGAATGCGAGACGGATCGCCCGGAACCCGACCGGTGCGGCTTTGTCGACCCCGAGCGTACCGCGGAAGTCGAGGTCGCCCTCGACCCGCACGCGCCCGCCGCGCACCGTCACGCCGAGGGCGGTCGCGACCGCCTTCAACGTCACACCCGCGCAGGCGGCGAGGGCCTCGAGCAGCATGTCGCCCGAACAGGCCTGCAGGCCGCTGCCGCCGGTGGCCGGGTGCAGGCCCGCCTCGACCACGCCCTTCGCGGTGTCCACCCGACAGCTCACGCCCTCGGCGAGTTCGCCCTCGGCCCGCAGCGTCACCAGGGCGGCCTCGGGGGCCTCGCGGTAGCGGGACTTCAGGGGGGCTTGCAGCGCCTTGAGCTCATCGGGGGTCAACGGACGTCCTCCGGGGCGGGCGGTGATCAGGCGGCCTGCAGGTTGTCGGACGGGAGCGCCGAGAGCAACCGGGCGCGCAGCATCTGGAAGGCCGGCCGCTGCGGCTCCCGTGGACGCGGCAGCGTGATCTCGAGCCGGCTCACGATCCGCCCCGGATGCCCACCCAGCACGACGACCTCGTCGGCCAGCAGCACGGCCTCGTCGAGATCGTGGGTGACGAGCAGGAGGGTCGGCCGGTCCTCGCCCCAAAGGCGGAGGAGCTCGGCCTGCAACTGGGCGCGCAAAATGGCGTCGAGCGCGCTGAACGGCTCGTCGAGCAGCAAGACCGGCGGGCGGGCGACCAGGGCCCGGGCGAGGGCCGCGCGTTGGGCCATGCCCCCCGAGAGCTGTTTCGGCAGGGCGGCGACCGCGGCACCGAGCCCGACCCGGTCGCAGGCGCGGAGCGCGAGCTCGCGCCGCTCCCGCCGGGGCAGCCGCCGTGACAGGCCGAAGGCCACATTGTGCAGCACGTCCAGCCAGGGGAACAGGCGCGGCTCCTGGAAGACCACACCGATCGCGGGCGAGGGACCGTGCAGCTCCTCGCCGTCGAGAAGGATCCGGCCCGCGCTCGGCGCTTCGAGACCGGCCAAGAGGCGCAAGAGCGTGCTCTTGCCGCAGCCCGAGGGACCGATCACCACGGTGATCCGTCCGGCCGGGAGGGCGAGGTCGAGGGAATCGAGCGCCAGGTGCCCGTTCGGGTACCGCTTGGCCACGCCCAGGAGCTCGAGCATCGCGGTCAGCCTCCGGCCCCGAAGGAATCCTGCCATGCGACCAGCCGGCGGGTGGAGGCGACGAGCAGCGCGTCGCTCGCCTTGCCGAGGACGGCGAACAGCAACAACGCGCCCAGGATGATCGCGGCGTTGCCGCTCATCTGACCGTCGACGAGGAGATATCCCAGCCCCTCCGAGGCGCCCATGAGCTCGGCTGCGATGACGAACATCCAGGCGAGCCCGAGGCCGCCGCGCACGCCCGTGAGCCAAGCGGGCAGGGCCGCCGGTAGGAGGATCCTGCCGATCATCGAAAGCGGGCCCAAATGGTAGACACGGCCGACCTCGACGAGCTTGCGGTCGACACCGCGGATCCCGGCCTCGAGGGCGAGATAGACCGGGAAGAAGGCGCCGACGGCGATGAGCAGGACCTTCGGTGTCTCGAAGATCCCGAACCAGAGGACGAAGAGCGGCACCCAGGCGATCGAGGGAATGGCGCGCAGCGCCTGGACCGTCGGGTCGAGGAGCCGGCGGAGGGGCTCGAAAGTGCCGGTGGCGGCGCCGAGCAAGGTGGCGGCGCCGACGCCCAGGGCGAAACCGAGCGCCACGCGCCGCAGGGTCGCTTCGAGGTGCCGCGCGAGCTCGCCCGTGAGGGCGAGCTCGTGGAGCTGGACGGCGATCGCCGTGGGTGGCGGCAGCAGACGTCGCGTGATCCATCCCCGGGCCGCGGCGAGCTCCCAGAGGAGGGCCAATCCCACCGGCAGGACCAGCCCCAGGAGCGCTGCCGGCACTCGAGGCGCTCGAGGTGCCGACCGTGCGAGCACCGGGCCGTCGCCCCGGTCGGTGGACCGCGCGAGACGCTCGAGAGCGGCGGCCATCAGCCGACCGTGAGCTTCGCGGTGAACCGCGGATCGAGCAGCGCATCGACCGTGCGCGCCACGTCGACCTCGGGGCGGATCGCCCCGACCTTCTGGAGCACCGCGCCCGCGGCTCGGATCGAAACGGCTTGCGGCTCGCCGATCCGCGGATCGGCGAGGCCGGTCCGTTCGAGTTGGCGGGCGGCGACCGGCTCGCCGATACGGGCGGCCTTGGCCAACAGAGCCCGGAGTTCGTCGGGGTTGGCGAGCGCGTGGCGACGGCCGCGCTCGTAGGCGGCGACGACCGCCTCGATTAGCTCGGGGGCCTCGGCGATCAGGCTCTCGGGGGCGTTCAGAACGCCCCAGGTGTTGGCGTCGGGGTCGCGATAGAACAGCCGGTTCCCGGCCTCGAGTTCGGTCTGCGCCATCATCGGGTCGAGGCCCGCCCATGCGTCGACGTCGCCCCGCTCGAGCGCCGCCTTACCCTGATCGTGCTGGAGGAGGACGAGCTGCACGTCCTTCGGGCCGAGCCCGTGCCGCTCGAGCGCGCGCAGCAGAAAGATGTAGGGGTCGGTCCCCTTGGTGGCGGCGACCTTGCGGCCCACCAGGTCGGTGACGCGGGCGATCCCGGTGTCCGGGCGGGTCACGAGCGCCGTCCATTCGGGCTTCGAAAAGACGTAGACGGAGCGGATTGGGTTGCCGTTGATCCGGCCCAAGAGTGCTGCGGCTCCGGCGGTCGAGCCCAGGTGCAGGGAGCCGGCGTTGAGGAACTCGAGGGCCTTGTTGGAGCCGAGGGATTGGACCCAGCGGACCCCGACGCCCAGCGGTCGAAGTGCCTCCTCGACCCAGCCCTTCTCCCGGAGCACGAGGCTCACCGGGTTGTAGGTCGCCCAGTCGAGGACGAGCTCCTTCGGCCGGCCCGCTCGGGCGCCTCGCGCCGCGGAGAGGAGCAAAAGTCCAGATCCGGTGGCCAGCAGACGACGGCGTGACGCGTTCATGACGATCTCCGAACCTTGAGCGAGCCTCCCGGCTCAGGATCAGGCTTCGACGGGCGGAATTTCGAGGATCGAAAGGACCCTCGACGCCGGACCCGTTGCAGCGCACGGGCGGCGGGCCGCCGGACGCTTCAGCCGCACGGGCATCGCGCCCGCGAGCCGGCAGCTCGAATCGGCGCGACGCCGGGATCCTGATTTCAACGTAGAAAGCTGTCAATATCTTTGAATATACTTCTTTTGTTCGTAGAATAGCCGCGTCGACCGGGCCTTGACGGAGGCGTCGGTCGTGTATGAGAAGAGACTGAAATGCCGGGAACCGTGGGAGGCGTCGGCACATGACCGAAAAGGCGAAGTTCGGCCCTCGGGCCGTCGATCGGCGGAGCGTCGTGCTCGCAGCCGCGAGTGGGCTCGCGATGGTGGCGGCACCGGGGATCGCCCGTGGCGCGCGGCCCAGGGTCGTCGTGGTCGGCGGCGGCTGGGGCGGGCTCGGGGCGCTGCGGGCCCTGGCCCGTGCGGGATCGGCGGAGCTCACGCTCGTTGAGCCGCACCCCGCCTTCGTCTCCTGCCCCTTGAGCATCCACTACATCGTGGGCGAGCGGCCGTTCGGCGAATTCGAGCACAGCTACGCGGCGATCGACCGGTCGGGGGTGCGCCGAATTCCGGAGCCGGCCCTCGCCATCGACCGCGACCGACGGGAGGTCGTCACGGCGAGCGGCCGGATCGGCTACGATTACCTGGTCCTGGCACCCGGCGTCGAATATGCCGAGGAAGCGATCGCCGGCTACGCCGAGGCCCGCACCGCGCTGCCGGTCGGCTTCCGGCCGTTCGAGCAGCACGGGGTCAAGGCCCTGGTCGACCGGTTCCTCGCCGAGGGCGGCACCTTCCTGATCGCGGTTCCGAAGCCGCCCTATCGCTGCCCGCCCGCGCCCTACGAGCGCGCCTGCCTGATCGCCGAGCAGATCGCGCGACGCGGCACCAAGGGCAAAGTCGTGATCGCCGATGCCAACCCGAAGCCGATGCCGCCGCCGATCGCCGAGCCGATCCTCGCGGCGATGCGCTCGGCGCACGGCCAGCGCATCGAGTATCTCCCCGACCATGAGGCGAAGGCCGTGGACCCCGCCAAAGGCGCTCTGGACTGCGGGATCGCCGACGTGCCCTTCACCCACGCCAACCTGGTCCTGCCGATGCGTGCACCGAAGCTTCTGCGCGAGGCCGGGCTCGCCGAGCGTTGGGCCGCCGTTCGCCTGCCGGACTTCCGGTCCCAAGCCGACGATCGGATCTGGATCGTCGGCGATTCGGCCGGCACGCCGTTGCCCAAGAGCGGGCACGTCGCGTTCAACGCCGGGGTGAGCGTGGCCGAGGCCATCGAGCGGCGGATCGCAGGTGCCCCGGAGCCGGTGCCGCCGCCGACCGGGCTGCCGGCGGGCATCTGCTTCGCCGCGGTGACCCACGACCGGGCGATCATGATCAACGTGGCGGCCCACCTCGTGCCGGGCGAGGGCCCCAAGCTCCGCTTCGAGGTCGACCCTGCACCCACGCGCGAGTCGAGCGAGGCGGCGTTCGTCTGGGGCCGCTCGATGTGGCAGAACATGCTCGGCTGACGAGGCGCGGGCCGGCCGGTCCGGCCGGGACAGATCGTCAGAACGCCAGATCGTTGACCGCCACGACCGCGGCCAGGATCGAGACGACGATCCCGCCGACGAGGAGCCCGAGCGTCACGATCACGAGCGGCTCGACGAGCGCCACGAGGCGGGTCAGGCGGGTCGCGAGCCGCTCCTCGAACGCGTCCGCCAAATGCTCGGCCACCGCCGCGAGGCGCCCGCTCTCCTCGCCGACCCGCACGAGCCGGACGGCGAGCGGGGCCACGACGTCGGTCTCGGCGAGGCAACTCCAAAGCGGCCGGCCCTGGCGGACGCCGATCAGGACCCGGTCCAGCGCGGCCCGAGCCGCCCGGTTGGCGAGCATGTCGCGGACCAGACCGAGCCCGTTCGCCAGATCGAGCCCGCCACCGAGCACGGTGGCGAGGCCGCGCATCGCCTGCGCGGTGGCGCGCTCGCGGGCGACCCGTCCGAACACCGGTGCCGCGAGGATCGCCCGGTCGAGCGCGAGGCGGAGGGGCTCGTTGCGCCGGGCGAGCAAGAGGCCGAGGAGCGCGAGCGCGAGGCCCACGGCCAGGACCTCGCCCCGCTCGGCCAAGAACTCCGCGAGGGCGAGGGTGAGCCGGGTGCTCGCCGGAAGCTCCGCAGCGGCCTGGGCGAAGAGCGGCGCGAAGCGCGGCACGACGACCAGCAGGAGCACGGCGAGCGCGCCGAGCGAGGCCACGAGCAGCACGGAGGGGTAGATCATCGCCGAGACGAGCTTGCGCTCGAGCTGCTCGGAGCGCTCGCGCAGACGGACGAGCTTCTGCAGGCTCTCGCCCAAGCTGCCGGCCGCCTCGCCGGCCCGGACGATCCCCACATAGGCGCGCGGGAACGCCTCGGGGTGGGCGGCGAGCGCCTCGCTCAGCGGCTTGCCGCCGCGCACGGCCTCGCGGACGCTCGCCAGGACCGCGCGCAGCCGCCGTTGCTCGCCGGTCTCGATCAAGAGCCCGAGTGCCGCTTCGACGGGCTGGCCGGCTTCCAAGAGCGTGGCGAGCTCGCGGGTCGCTTCGGTGACGGCGCGAGCCAAGCCCCGAGCCGCCACCGGTACGGCAGTGGCGCGCGCCCTCACGGGCTCGGCGCTGATCGGGATCAGCCCGCGATCCTGCAGCCGCGCGACCGCGCTCCGATCGTCGGCCGCCTCGATCTCACCCGAGACCCGCTCTCCGGTCGAGGTCAGCGCCCGATAGACGAACAGCGGCACCGGAACGGCCGCTCCTCACCAGTCCTCGGTCACCCGGCGGACCTCCTCGAGGGTCGTCACGCCGGCCAACGCTTTGGCGACGCCGTCCTGCCACATCGTCCGCATGCCGGCGGCCTCCGCCGCCGCCTGGATCGCCTGGGTGGGTGCCCGCTCGCGGATCAGGGCGCGGATCCGATCGTCGACCTCCAAGAGCTCGAAGATCCCGACCCGGCCGACGATGCCGAGCCCGTCGCAACGGCTGCAGCCGGGCGCCCTGTAGAGGATCGGCGCCGCCGGCGCGTGGCGGTCCAGGAGTTCGCGCTCGTCCGGCTCGGCGGGCCGCGGCTCGCGGCAATTGGGGCAGAGCACGCCCACGAGGCGCTGGCCGATCACCGCGCGCAGAACCGACGCCAAGAGATAGGGCTCGACGCCCATGTCGAGCAGCCGGGCAACCGCCCCCGCCGCGCTGTTGGTGTGCAGGGTCGAGAGCAGGAGATGGCCCGTGAGCGCGGCGTGCACGGCGATGTCGGCCGTCTCCGCGTCGCGCGTCTCGCCGACCATGACGACGTCGGGATCGTGCCGGACGACCGAACGGAGCACGCGGGCGAAGTCGAGCCCGATGTCCGCCCGGACGTGGATCTGGGTCACCCCGTCGATCTGGTACTCGACCGGGTCCTCGACGCTCACGACTTTGAGCGTGTCGCGATCGAGGCCGCGCAGCGCGGCATAAAGCGTCGTGGTCTTGCCCGAGCCGGTCGGCCCGGTCACCAAGAGCATCCCGTGCGGCGAGCGGAGGATCGCGCGGAGCCGCGCCTCGACCTCCGGAGCGAGGCCGAGCTCGTCGAGACCGACACCGCGGCGATCGCTCTCGAGCAGCCGCACGACCAGGCTCTCGCCGTGCACGGTGGGGACGGTCGCGACGCGCAGATCGACCCGTCGTCCGTCGAGCTCGAGCCGCGCGCGCCCGTCCTGGGGCAGGCGGCGTTCGGCGATGTCGAGCCGGGCCAGGATCTTGATCCGGGAGACGATGGCGGCGGCGTAGCGCACCGGGGGCGAGGCGATCTCGCGCAGCCGCCCGTGCACCCGGTAGCGGACCCGCAGATGATCCGGGAACGGCTCGATGTGGATGTCGGAGGCCTTCATGTGCAGGGCGTCGGTCAAGAGCTGGTTGACCAGCCGGACCACCGGCGCCTCCTGGGCGCTGTCGAGCAGCCGCTCGACCTCCTCACCGCCCGCGTGGCCCTCGCCGCCCAGATCGGAGACCAGCCGCTGCAGGGCCGCCGCACCGCGGTCGAACCAGCGCGCGAGGGCCGCCTCGACGTCCTCGAGCGCGGCGGCCAAGGGTACGGGCTCGAGGCCGGTGGCGAGCGCGATCGCCTTGAGCCCCTGGACATCGGTCGGATCGACCATCGCCACCCACACGCGCGTGTCGTCGTGGGCGATCGGCGCCATCGCGGTGTGTCGGAGAAAGCGCGGCGAGACGGTCTCACCGAGCGGCGAGCGCTCGGGGAAGTCGTCCGCTGCGGCCCGCTCGACGCCCGAGACCTGGGCAGCCGCCTGGGCCCAGGTGGCACCGTCGACCACGCCGTCCCGCACGAGCCGAACGGCCAACCGTTCGTTCTGTTCGGCGGCGACCGCCGCGGCCCGCTCGGCCGCCAGCGGATCCACCCGGCCCGCTGCCACCAAGTGACGGAGCACGGGATGCTGCGCCACGACCGACGCCGATGCCGACTCGTCCGCGGCCGGGGGGGCTGGCGTCGGCGACAGCGCCGAGACGGAGGGGTCGAGGGGCACCGGGGTCCTGTCGGCTGGCGTGGGCCGTGTTGCGGCGCCATCTTCTGCCACAACCGGGCGATGCTGCCAAATCGGTGGCGTCGAAGTCGACGGAGTCGACCGTGACGACGGAAAGGCAGGGGCGGCGCGGGGCCGATCCGAGGGTCTCGGGGATCGCCCGGTGGGTCGCCGAAGCGGGCGTCGCCACCGCGGATCCGGCCGAGCTCGTCCGGCGGCTCGCCGAGCGGCTGCGCGTGGACGGGGTCTCGCTCGGCCGCCTCTGGGTGGGCGCCGATATCCTGCATCCGACGATCGGCGCGCGGACCGTGAGCTGGTCCCGCCGCCACGGGCTCGAGGCGACCGGCTTCGGCCGCAGCGAGCGCCGCGATTTCGACCACCCGCAATGGCGCGCCACCCCGCTCCGCCTCGTGCTGAGCGAGCGCCTGCCCGAATTCCGCCGGCGCCTCGTCGCCGGCTACGAGCGCGGCGAGTTCGCCCTTCTCGACTCCTTCCTCGCCGACGGTTTGACCGACTATCTGGCCTGCGCCGTCTATTTCCCGGAAGGGACGGTCGTGGGCGAGACGGCCGGCATGGTCGTGACGTTCGCGAGCGACGGCCCCGAGGGCTTCGGCGAGCCCGAGATCGAGCTGCTCCGAGCTTGCGTGCAGCCACTCGCGCTCGCGTGGCGGTCGATCCTCCTCTTGGACGCGCTGCGCGCCGTGGCCGGGACCTATCTCGGCGCCGACGTCGCCGATCGCGTGCTCGCCGGGCGGATCGCCCGGGGCCAGGTCGAAACGATCCGCGCGGCGATCTGGTTCAGCGATCTCGAGGGGTTCACGGCGCTCGCCGACACGCTGCCCGAGGACCGGCTCGTGGCGTTGCTCAACGCCTATGCCGGTACCGTCCTCGACACGATCGTGGGCTTCGGCGGCGAGGTCTTGAAGCTCATGGGCGACGGGGTGCTCGCGATCTTCCCGCTCGACGAGCAGCAGGAGGCGCCTTGTCGGGCCGCCCTCGACGCCGCGGTGGCGACACTGCAGCGGGTCGATCGGCTGGGGGCGGAGCGGCGGGCGGCGGGGCAGCCGACGACCCGTCTCTTCGTGGGGCTGCACCTGGGTGAGGTGCTCTACGGCAACATCGGCAGCGCCGACCGGCTCGACTTCACCGTTCTGGGCCCGGCGGTCAACGAGGCCGCTCGGATCGAGCGGACGTGCCGGACGGTCGATCGGCCGGTCGTCGCCTCGGCCGCCTTCGCGCGTTCGAGCGGTGAGATCGGCGGGCGTCTCGTGCCACTCGGCAGCTTCGCGCTGCGCGGTGTCGCCCGCCCGCAGGAGCTGTTCGCCCTCGACCCCTCGGCCCTCGCCGAGACGAGCGGGCGCTGAGCGGCCGAGGGCCGGTCGGTTGCGAGAGCGTCGCCGCTCTGCCACCTGACCCTTGTGCGGCCACGGTCGAGCCGCGAAGGCCTCGGGGGTAGACACCATGCCGTTCGCCGACGCCGGAGGGATCCGCCTCCACTACGATCTGGTCGGGCCGGAGCGTGCGCCGGTCGTCATGTTCGTGAACTCGCTCGGCGCCGACCTCGGCATGTGGGATCGTCAGCTCCCCGCGCTGGTCGGGCGATACCGCGTGTTGCGTTGGGACATGCGCGGTCACGGCCGCTCCGCGGTCACGCCCGGACCTTACCGCCTCGACCGGCTGGCGCTCGACGCGCTGGCGCTGCTCGACGCTCTGGGCATCGACCGCGTCCATCTCTGCGGCCTGTCGCTCGGCGGAGCCGTCGGCCAGTGGATCGCGATCCATCGCCCGGAGCGGCTGCGCTCGCTCGTGCTTTGCGCCACCGCCTGCAGCTTCGGTGCCGCAGCGGCATGGGACGAGCGGATCGCGGCGGTGAGCAAGGGGGGTGTCGAGGCGATCGCCGACGCCGTGCTGGAGCGCTGGCTCACCGCCGACTTCCGGGCGCGGCTGCCGAGCGAGGCGGCGCGGTTGCGCGCGATGCTCTGCGCCACCCCGGCCGAAGGCTATGCCGCCGCTGCGGCCGCGGTTCGCGACACCGATCTCTGTGCCGAGGTCCACAAGATCACGGTGCCCACGCTCCTGATCGCCGGCAGCGCCGATCCGGCCACGCCGCCCGCCCGGCTCGAGGAGCTGCGGGCCCGCATCCCGCGCGCCGAGCTCGTCGTCCTCGAGGCGGCCCACATCGTGAACGTCGAGGCCGCGGAGGCTTTCGACCGCGCCCTCCTCGCCTTCCTGGACGAGCAGGAGCGGAGCACCGCCGGCGTGCCGGCCGAGCTCTACGCGCGTGGCCTCGAGATCCGCCGCGCCGTGCTCGGCGATGCTTGGGTCGATCGCGCGCTCGCCCGGACCACCGAGCTCGACCGGGCCTTCCAGGAGATGCTCACGACCTGGTGCTGGGGAGCCGTGTGGGGTCGGCCCGGCCTGCCGCGGCGCACCCGCTCGCTGCTCAACCTCGCGATGTTGGCCGCGCTCGGCCACCACGAGGAGCTCAAGCTGCACATCCGCGGGGCGCTGCGCAACGGCGTGAGCGAGGCGGAGATCGGCGAGGTTTTCTTGCAGGTCGCCGTCTATGCCGGCGTGCCCGCCGCCAACACCGCGTTCCGGATCGCCAAGGAGACGCTCCGCGAGGTCGCTGCCGAGGCGGCCGGCGCCGGCGCGGAGCCGCCGCGATGATCCAACTTTCGGTAGAAAAACCGCGGACATCGTTCCTGGAAGCGGGCCTTTCCCGCAGCTGTTCCCCGCCATTCGCCACGGTGGCGCCGGGACTTGTCGCGGTTCGCCTCGGCCGGTCCACCAGCCGACGCACAAGCTCATCCACGAAGCTGTGGATAGCCTCGCCCGGACCCACGGCCACGGCCTGCGGCCGCCACGCGAGGAGCGCGTCGCGAGCATGAGGTCGTCCCATCCGGACCGGCTGAAGCGCCTGGCTGCGATCGCGAGCCTGGCCGTCGCTGCCTTCTTGACCCTCTTGAAGCTCGTTGCGGCGGTGGCGACCGGCTCGGCCGCGATCCTCTCTTCCCTCGTCGATTCGATGGCCGACATCGCCGCCTCGGCGGTGACCTGGCTCGCGGTCCGGGTCGCCCAGCAACCCCCCGACCGCCGCCACCGGTTCGGCCACGGCAAGGCGGAATCGCTTTCCGCTCTGGGGCTCGCCGCGCTCGTGACCGGCTCCGCCTTGTTCGTGCTGGTCGAAGCCGCGCGGCGGCTCTGGGACCCGCAGCCCTTGCGGGCGACCGGGCTCGCCGTCGTCGTGATGGCCGTCTCTCTGCTGGCTACGGCGGCCCTGGTGGTCTTCCAGCAACACGTCGTCCGACGGACCGGCTCGCAGGCGATCGCCGCCGATCGGCTGCACTATGCGAGCGACTTCCTGTCGAACATCGCGGTGCTCGTCTCGCTCCTCCTGGTCGACCGGCTGGGGTTCCTCTGGCTCGATCCGCTCGTCGCGGTCGCGGTGGCCGGCTGGCTTTTGAAGGCCAGCTGGACGATCGGGCGCCGCTCGGTCGACACGCTCATGGACCACGAGCTCCCGTCCGTCGATCGGTCACGCATCGAGGCGATCGTCCGCGCCCATCCGGAGGTCGCGAGCTTCCACGACCTGCGCACCCGCGAGGCGGGCGGGGTGCGGTTCATCGAGTTCCACATCGAGCTCGACGGCGAGATGACCGTCCGGGCGGCCCATCGCGTCACCGATGCGCTCGAGCACGAGCTGCGCGAGGCCTTCCCCGACGCCGAGATCATCATCCACCAAGAACCGGCCGGCCTCGCGGACGACCGCCTCGACCACCGGATCCACGAGCGCCGAGCGGCCCGGCGCTGACCGGTCGACCCACCGGGCGCCCCCGGATCGGGTCCGACCGGTCGATCCGGCGCCGTTGCAGGCCCTTGGCGGCGGGTGTTAAGGTTCGTTGCCGGCGGTGCGGGACCGCCGGGACGGCCGTGGGGAAGCGTTCGGGCTCGCATGTGGAACGACCGTCTCGACCGGCTGCAGGAATTTCCCTTCCGCCGGCTCGCCGCGCTGTTGGCGGGGATCGATCCACCGCCGGGCGAGACCTTCGATCTCACCATCGGCGAGCCCCAGCACCGACCTCCCCCCTTGCTCGCCGAGGTCGTGGCGCGCCACGCGCACGAGTGGAACCGCTACCCACCGCTGAACGGCACGGCGGCTTTCCGCCGCGCGGTCTGTGCCTGGCTCGCCCGGCGCTACCACCTGCCGCCCGAGGCCCTCGACCCGGAGCGGCACGTGCTGCCGGTGGCCGGAACCAAGGAGGCCCTCTTCCTCCTCCCGGAGGTCCTGGTCCCGGAGCGGCCGGAGGGGCCGCGACCCGCGGTTCTGGTCCCCAACCCGGTCTACGCCGTTTACGTGGGCGCTGCGGTCCTGGCCGGCGCCGAGCCGGTCTACCTGCCTGCCACCCGAGAGACCGGCTTTCTCCCGGATCTCGACGCGCTCGAGCCCGCCTTGCTCGAACGGACGGCGGCGCTCTACCTCTGCTCGCCGGCCAACCCGCAGGGTGCCGTGGCCGACCTCGCTTATTGGCGCCGCGCCGTCCGGCTCGCCCGCCGGTACGGCTTCGTGCTGCTCGCCGACGAATGCTACGCCCAGCTCTACGACCGGGAGCCGCCGCCGGGCGCGCTCGAGGCCGCGTGGGCCGAGGATCGGAGCTTTTCGGGCGTGCTCGCCTTCCACTCCCTCTCCAAGCGATCGAGCGCGGCCGGGCTGCGGTCGGGCTTCGTGGCCGGCGACCCCGAGGTGCTGGCCCGCTTCCTGCGGCTTCGGGCCTATGCCGCGGCCGTCCAGCCGCTGCCGCTCATGGCCGCAGCGACCGCGCTTTGGGCCGAGGAGAGCCACGTCGAGGCCAACCGAGCCCTCTATCGTCGCAAGTTCGACATCGCCGAGCGCCGCCTTTCCAACCGCTTCGGCTTCTACCGGCCGGCCGGCGGCTTCTTCCTCTGGCTCGAGGTCGGCGACGGCGAGGCCGCCACGGTCGAGCTCTGGCGCCGGGGCGGGGTGAAGGTGCTCCCCGGCGGCTATCTGGCGGTGCCCGACCGCGAGGGCCGGAACCCGGCCCGGGGTTACGTTCGGCTCGCCATGGTCCACGACGAGGCGACGCTCGAACGGGCGCTGGATCGGCTCGTCGAGGTCCTGGGCTGAGCCGTCGGCGGACCGCACGGCATGGGCATGGCGACCGACGCGCTCCCGGCTCGTGACGATCGTCCACTCCGGCGCTGGGTGATCGGCGCCGGGCGGCTCGCGACGGGGCTCGCGCTGGCCGGGCTCGGGCTCTGGCTGGCCCTCGCGTTGCTCGGGTTCGATCCCGCCGACCCCACCTTCAACCACGCCGCTCGACCCGGTGCCGTGGTGCGCAACCCGGCCGGCCGGCTCGGCGCCACGGTCGCCGATCTGCTCCTCCAGACCCTGGGGCTGGCGTCCTGGCTCCTGCCGCTCGTGGCCTTTTCGCGCGGGGTGCGGATCGCCCTCGACCGGCCACTCGCTTGGCCCTGGCTGCCGCCGCTCGCCCTTCCCGTGGCCCTGCTCGCCGGCAGTGCCGCACTCGCCGACCGATCGCTCCCCGAGCCGGCCGAGTGGCCGTTCCGCGTGGGCCTCGGCGGCGTCGTCGGCGACTACCTCTTGAACCAGCTCCGCGTCTGGCTCGACGCCCGGCTCTACGGCTGGCTCACCGGGCTCGTGGCGCTGGTGGCGGGGATCGCTGCCCTCGGCCTGCGCTGGGGCGAATCGCGCCGGGCGCTCGCCGGGGTGGTGGCTGCATCCGCGCGGGCCGGCGAGCGGCTCGGCGCCGCCGCCCGCGAGACCGGCCGCTGGTCCGAGCGCGCGCTGCGCCGGGTCGGTGCCGGCCGCTCCGGATCCGCAACCCACAGCGCCCCGCATGCCGCCGAGCCCGTCGCCACGGAATCGGGAGCGCGGGCGAAGCTGGTGGCATGGCTGCGGCGTCTCGTTCCGCCCGTCGAACCCGACGCAGCCGGGACGGCCTCGGTCCTGCGGCCGATCCGGCCGCGCCGCCCGGCAGCCGCAGCCGATCCCGCAACCGCCGGCGATCCGGGGGATCCGCCGCGGGAGGAGCGGCGTCGGCGTCCCCTTCGCCCGGTCCCGCCGCCGGTCGCCGAGGAGCCCGAGCCCGCGGCCGAGGAAGCCCGGCCGGCGACCGTCGAGGGCGACGGGTTCGTGCTGCCCGCGCTCGACCTCTTGGTCGCGCCGAAGCCGGCCGGGGACCCCGGGCTCTCGCGAGCGGCGCTGCAGGAGACCGCGCGGCAGCTCGAAGCGGTCCTCGACGATTTCGGCGTCAAGGGGCAGATCATCGACGTCAAGCCGGGCCCCGTCGTCACCCTCTTCGAGCTCGAGCCGGCGCCGGGCACGCGCTCGCAGCGGGTCATCAGCCTGGCCGACGACATCGCCCGCTCGCTCTCGGCGATCTCGGTCCGGGTGGCGACCGTGCCCGGGCGCAACGTCATCGGCATCGAGCTCCCGAACGAGCGGCGCGCCACCGTCTATTTGCGCGAGCTCCTGGAATCACCCACCTACCGCAACAGCGAAGCTCCCCTGCCGCTCGCCCTCGGCAAGGACATCGCCGGCCAGCCGGTGATCGTCGACCTGTCGCGCATGCCGCATCTTTTGATCGCCGGCACCACGGGCTCGGGCAAATCCGTGGCGATCAACGCGATGATCCTCTCGCTGCTCTATCGGCTCACACCGGCGCAGTGTCGGATCATCATGATCGATCCCAAGGTCATCGAGCTCTCGGTCTACGAGGACATCCCGCATCTTCTGGCACCCGTCGTGACCGAGCCGCACAAGGCCGTGGTCGCCCTGAAGTGGGTCGTCCGGCAGATGGACGAGCGCTACCGGCTCATGTCGCATCTCGGCGTGCGCGACATCTTCGCTTTCAACCGCCGCATCCAGCAGGCGCTGGCTCGCGGCGAGAAGCTCGTCCGCCGTGTGCGGACCGGCTTCGAGCCCGGTACCGGCCTGCCGATCTTCGAGGACCAGCCGATCGAGATGCGGCCTTTGCCGCTCATCGTCGTGATCGTCGACGAGGTCGCCGATCTCATGCTCACCGCCGGCAAGGAGATCGAGCATTGCATCCAGCGACTGTCGCAAAAGGCGCGGGCCGCCGGAGTGCACCTGATCGTCGCCACCCAGCGGCCCTCGGTCGACGTCCTCACGGGCGTGATCAAGGCGAATCTGCCCTCGCGCATCAGCTTCCGCGTCTCCTCGAAGATCGACAGTCGGACCGTCCTCGGCGATTCCGGCGCCGAGCAGCTCTTGGGCCAGGGCGACATGCTCTGCTTGATGACCGGCGATCGGATCGTCCGGGTGCACGGGCCGCTCGTCACCGACGGCGAGGTCGAGGCGGTCGTCCGTCACCTCAAAGCGCAGGGTGCTCCGGACTATCAGGAAGGGGTCACCGAGGAAGCCGGTGAGGACGACGGCGCCGCCCCGGGTCCCGCGGGTCCCCTCTTCGGTGCCGCGACCGAGGCCGGGGAGAACGACCGGCTCTACGCCCAGGCCGTGGAGATCGTCGCCAAGGACGGCAAGGCCTCGACGAGCTACCTGCAGCGCAAGCTCGCGATCGGCTACAACAGTGCCGCCAAGCTGATCGAGCGGATGGAGCGGGAGGGCCTCGTGAGTACCGCCGACCATGTCGGCCGGCGCCAGGTCCTGATCGGCCGGGGAGGTGTGGATGGGACGGAGCCGACGCGCCTTTGAGCCGCGACCGAGCCATCGGCTGCTCCCTCCGGGGGTCGGCCGCTCGCCGTTGCGTTCGGACGGTGTTTGAGGGGCGAAGGGTGGCGAGCCGCCGGAGCTTCTTCCTCCTTCCGCTCGCGATCGCCTGGGGCCGCGCGGCGAGGGCGGCGCTGCCGCCGGCCGATCGCGAGATCGTGGCGCGGATCGAGGCCTGGCTGCAGGGTGTGACGACGTTGCGCGCCCGTTTCACCCAGCTCGCCCCGGACGGGCGGATGAGCACGGGCCGCGTCTTTATCCACCGGCCGGGCCGGCTGCGCTTCGACTACGACCCGCCGTCGCGGGTCCAGCTCATCGCCACCGACTGGCGGTTGATCTTCGTCGATTGGGCGGCGCGCCAGGTCAACGTGCTGCCGCTTTCACAAACCCCGCTCGCCTTCCTGCTCGACGAGAAGGTGCAGCTCTCGGGCGAGCTCGAGGTCCGCCGGGTCCAGCGCCGGGCGGGCGAGGTCGCGCTCGAGGTCGTCCGCGCGAAGGAGCCGGACCAGGGCCGGGTCGTCATGGTCTTCGCCGAGCAGCCGATCGAGCTGCGCCGCTGGGCGGTCACCGACCCGCAGGGGCTCACTACCACCCTGTTGATCGAGGAGCCCGAATACGGCGTTCCGCTCGATCCGGCTCTGTTCCGCTTCCGCGACCCCCAGATCTTCGGCTGGCCGGAGGGGTGAGTGCCGCCGGCGCCGCCGCGGCTCACCACAGCCGTTCGGCGAAGATGTGCTCCTCCTCGAGCATGCGGGCCATCCGACCGATCTCCTCGTAGGGCAGGTCGCGGGCGGTCAGGATTCCGACGAGCCTCCCGCCCTCCATCACCGGCAAGCAGCGGAAGCTGCCCTCGTCCATCACCCGGATCGCCTCGCGGATCGGCGCATCCGCTTGGATCGTCACCGGGTCGATGGTCATCGCCTTCCCGACCGGGAAGCGCGCCGGATCGTGCCCCTCGGCGACCACCCGGTTCACGAGATCGCGTTCGGTGAAGATCCCGACGAGCCGCTCGCCGTCGCAGACAAGAACGTGGCCGCAGCGGTTGGCCGCCATTCGCCGGCAGGCCTCGCGCACCGTGTCGTCGGGGGCGCAGCGAACCGTCGCCTGCGACATGATTTCACGAACGGGACGAAGGGGCACGGGCGGTCTCCTCGCGGCACTCGATCGATCGCCGAACATGCAACGTCGCGGCCGCGCTGCCAACGCGCCGTGCGGGCGCAGATCCTCACCCGGCGTCGGCGGTCCGGCGGACCGAACGCCGCAGCCTGGCGGCCAACCGAAGGCCGAGATGTGCACTTATCGCGACCGCGAGTGCGGAAAGCGCCCAAGGGGCCGCACGATCGAGCGCAGCTGGCCGGGTCACCGCCGGCACGTGATGCTCGTCCAACAACCGTGCGTTGGTGAAGCCGTCTCGGGTCGCCCCGGCATCCGGCACGAACCGCCAGAGGCCCGCGAGCAAGGCGCTCTCGCGCCGGTGGCAATCGACACAGCCCTCGGCCGCCGGCCCGTTCAACAGATCGTGGGCGATCGGCCGGTCGCGGCTCGCGTGGCAGTCGATGCAACGCGCGGCCCGGAGATGCCTGGCGGCATCGGGGATCGCGGCATGGGCCGCAATCGGATCCGGCCGCAGCGGATCGGCCAGCGGACCGCTCGCCGTGGTATCGTGGCACGCGCGGCACGGCGCGTCGTGCACCGCGCGCAGACGCGACGGTAGGGCGAGCGACGCGCTGGTTCGCATGTAATGGGGGTGATGACAGGCCTCGCAGTCCCGCTCGCCACGAACCTTCCGGAAGGCGGCGGCGTGGGCGGTCGCCGCGTGCTCGCGCTCGAGGCGTGGGAAGTCGTACGCCGCGTCCGCCCGGGCCGCCTCGAGGGGCTCGCTGCGCGGATGACAGTCGCGGCAGGCGGGAAAGCGTCGCTCGGCGGCCGGCCGGTGCGGGAAGCGGTCGAAGCCGCGGCTGTGGCAGTCGCGACAGTTCATCTCCCCGTGGACGCTCGTCTTCAGTAGGGCGAGCTCGACCGTGACGTCCTTCTGCCGACCGGTCCGCGGATCGGACACGATCCGCCGCGACCCCTGCGTGCCGGAATGACAGCCGACGCACTGCAGCGTCGGCTGGTGATGGCCGAGCGACACCTCGGCGGCGACGGAGTTCGGAAGGACGATCGAAAAGAGGACGAGCCCGAAAGGGCCCCTCCGCCGGAGCGTCGGCAGGATCCGCCGCCCATCGGTCATGGTCGCCATGTAGAGGTGAACGAGCAAGAAGAGGGTTGCGAGCATGGCGAGCCAGGCGTGGACCGCGGCTACCGTTGCGCGGATCGCGGGAGCCCGGACCCACGCGAACCATGGACCCGGGGCGAGCAAAACGAGGCCGCTGACCGCCAAGCCTGGTAAAACGAGGAAGATCAGCGGCGCGTACAGCAAGCGTTGGACCGGGTTGAGACGGTCTACCCGTCGGGTGATCCGAACGAGAGGCTCTCCTCGCCACAGCCCGAGCGTGTAGCGACGGATTTCGCGGTGGATCGCCGCTCCGAGCCCGCGTCGAGGCAGGTGGAAGGCACGAACCTCGCCGGTCACGAGCAATGCCAACGGGTGTACCGTGGCGAGGATGGCAGCGGCGATGCCCACCGTCCGGTGCCAATCGTAGGACCGGGCGTAGCCCCAGAGCTCCGCCTCACCGAAGTAGAGGTGCCACCCGGTCGCTACCAGGACGAGAAACGTGAGGGCATGGACGAAATGCCAGACCCGGATCCAGTGGGGCACGATCTCGGTCGACCGCCCCTGCGCGACAGGCGTGGTCACGACCCGGATCCGACCGGCCGCGAAACGCTTTCGAGAAACGCTCGAAGGTCCGCTTTTTCTTGCGGGCTCAACCCCAATGGCCGCACCCGCTTCGAACGACTGGGTCGATCGACCCCTCCGCGGTCGTAATGGTCGATGACGGCCTCGAGAGACCGCAACGAGCCGTCGTGCATGTAGGGCGGGCGCGCGGCGACCCCCCGCAACGAGGGGGTCCGAAAGGCGTGCTGCCAAACCTCGACATCGGGGAAGAGGGCGCCGCGCCCACGGTCCCGGTCCGGCAATCCGATGTCGTGGAAATCGTCGTCGGTGAGGCGGCATCCGCCGTGGCAGGCGACGCATCCGGCTTTGCCGACGAACAACATGAACCCACGGCGTTCGCTGTCGTCGAGCGCGCTCTCGTCTCCCTCGACCCAGCGATCGAAGGCGGTTTCGGGGCTGGTGAGCGAGCGAACGTAAGCTGCCAAAGCCGCAGCGATCGAACGAGCACTCGGCCCTTCACCGGGAAACAGGGTTTCGAAAGCGTCGCGATAGAAGCGCACACGTCCCAATTGTTCGAGCAATCGCTCGAGAGTTTGCCCCATTTCGTTCGGGTCGAGCACCGGCATGAGCACCTGCTCTTCGAGACTCCGCGCGCGTCCGTCGCGCATGAGAGCGGGCACCTCCGCAAGGTCGAAGAGCGGCGGGGTACGCCGCGAGAGGGTTTTGTAGAAAACTCCCACCGCCCTCGGCCTGCCGTCCTGGAACGAATTCGCCGGGTCGTGGCAGGTCGAGCAGGCCATCCTGCCGGTTCCCGAAAGCACGCGCTCGAAAAACAAATGGCGGCCGAGACGAACGAGCGGGTCTTCCTCGCCGTCGGCGGAGACCGTTTTGGTCGGGCGGCGGAAGGTCTCGCGCCAAGCCTCGAGGTCGACCGCTTCGTCCGAACCGAGCTGCGGGCGAGTGACGGCCGGCTCGTCCCGGGGTTCCGCCGGCTTCGAGGCGGCGGCAACGACCAGGGCCACGAGAAGGGTCGCCGCAATTTTACGCACGAGCGCCGACAGAGCGTGCTTCCTCCCTCGCGGCCACACCCTTCGAACACCTCGCGAGTTCCCCGAGGAGGCGGATCTCCTCGGAGAGGATCCGGTGGGCCAACAGATCCGCGAGGTTCGCCGCTGCGCAGACCTCCCGCTCGGTCCGATACTGAAACCATCCGGTCCCGTCCCCCGGCGGCCGATCGGGGTCGACGAAGTCCCGCACCCGTCGCATCGCGGGCGTGAGCGCGGCGAGAGCCTCTTTCCACGGAAGTTCCGACGGCACGGGCTCCGCGAACAGCACGAGGGCATCGGCGACGACGAGGTCGAGCCGGCGGAGCACGGGCTCTGCACGCACGAGGCCCGCACTCGCCGCGAGCCTGTCCGTGGTGGCGAAGGGCTCGATTCCGCGTTCGAAGGCGCTCACGATGCGCTGCGCGAACAGAAGACGCGAGAAGACACTGCGGGACCGGCGGGCTTCTTGGTAAGCCCGCAACAAGACGAAATGTCCGGGCTGCAGGGGTAAATCGGGTGTCGGGGGCAACGGCACCGTGCTCGGCCGAAACGGTGCCAAGCGCCAACGCGCGCCGTGTCGCAGATCCGCGATCCGCCAGCCGGCGATCGTCACGGCTCGACCGCTCGCCGCGCTCCACCGGGCGGTGGCTGTCGCCACGAGCTGCCAAGCTTGGGCTAGAGCGTCCTCGAGCCTCCTTGCTTCGACGGAGACGAGGAGTTCCGAAAGACGACCGGTCGGTCCCGCGGCGAGGCGCGCCGTTCGCGCGACTCCCCCGGCGTCGACGAGACCCGCGTTCTCTTCCCCGCTCAGCGCGAAGTCGGTCTCGATTTCACGGCCGCCGGGCGACTCCAGGAAGAAGGAGACCAGGAAGGTACGCGAGCTGTCGTCCCGCTGCGACGCCTCCACAGCGTCCCGGTCGCCCTCGATCCGGAGCGGTCCGAGCGCCTCGTAGGGCACCCACACGGCCTGCGCTCGCCCCCCGGGAGGTCGACGTCAAGCCGCCCGGCCGATGACCGGCGAGATCGTGCAATGGTAGGTCATCGCCTCGTCTTCGGCCCCGAAGCACCAGATGATGTCGTTGCTGAACTCCGGACGGTAGATGGGCAATTCGCCCACGGTGTTGAAACAGCCACAGCGACGCGCGATGTTCTTGCCGCAGCAATCGCGGTAGGCGATCAGATAGCTTTGACCATCTTCCGGATTGTGGCAGCTCGCGACCCAGGAGCTCGGAGAAATGGCGGTTCCGGGGGGGCACGAGGTGAGGCCACCGCCGGCGCACAGGCAGAGATAGCCGTCGAGCGAGCAGTGCCGCCAATAATCGCACGCCATGGGATCGCGAGCTTGGGGCTTCCACCCGCTCAGATCGGCAGCGCGAGCCCCGCCACCGCGGCGGTCCACCGGCAAGAGGGGCAGGAGTCCGGCACCGATGCTGGCCGCACCCACCCGTCCGATGAAGCTGCGCCGCGACGAGCGTGAGGCGATGCGCCGGGTGAAGGCTTCGAAAAGCTGGTCGAAGAGGGTTCGTCGGAACATCCACGGTCCTCCGATTGGGCTAACTCGGTGCAGCGGACCCCGACCGGGTCACCGCGGCCCGGGAGGCCTCGGCACCCACCACCGCGACGCGCGCCTCGGCGGCGGCGCGACGTCGCGCGGCGAGGAACTGCTGAATGGTGGCGTGGCCGGTGGCGTGGGCCTCGAGCAGGCTTTCGAGGTGCTCCCGCGTGTTGGTGAGACCCTTGGCACGGATCCGCCCGGTGTGGTCGATCAGCACGGCGTAGGGGACCTTCGAGATCTGGAACCGCATGCCGATCGCGGGCGAGACGACATAGGGTACGGGCCCGAGGTCGTGGGTCGAGACGAACCGCCGATGATCCGCTTCGTCCCCGTCGCTCACGATCACGGCCGAGAGGCCTTCCTGTTCGGCGAAGGCTCGAGCGGTCGGCAGCAATTTCTCGCACATCGGGCAGGTGGGCGACAAAAAGAGCAGGAGCTGGAGATCACCCGCGGCCCGCTCGCCGCCGATCTGGACCGCTCGGCCGTGATAGTCCCGGACGTTGAAGACCGGCGCCATCTCGCCGACGTCGGGCCCTTTGTCGGTGACGAGCGCGCCCAGCGGCGCCGACCGCTCGTGCAGGACGCCGATTTGGCGGGCCAATCCCAAGAGGACGACCGCACCGACCACGATCGCCACCCATTGGAGGATCTCGGAGACGAGGTGCAGTTCACTCACGCCGATCGTCCTCCCTCGGCGCCGAGCGGCTCGGAAGCGCTCCTCTCGAGCGGGGGATCGAACGCCAAGAACGAGTGGGCGAGCAGCAGAACGACGAGCGAACAGGCGCCCGCGACCCCGACCAGGACGTCGCCGATCGTGACCGTCGATGGCGCGGGCGCAACCACGAGCGTCGCCGCAGCGGCGGCGAGCAGCCCGTTACGAAGCACCTGCGACCAGCCGATCCGGCCGCGTAGGGCACTGCGGAAGCAGCCGCAGTCGATCGATCGCCGTCCGCGGACGAGGTTGATCGCGAGGGCGCCGGCGAACACGACGAGGAGGGCACCCGCGAGGCCGGCGGCGGCCGGACGGGTGGCCGGGAAAGAAAGCCCGGCCACCACGAGGATCTCACCGGCGAGGACGGCGAGCGCTCCGAGTCGCACCAGCATCTCGGGTAAGATGCGGTAGTTGCGGACGGTCGCAACGAAGGCGTCGAGGTCGTCGAGTTTACCTTTGAGGGCGAGGGCGAACAGCCCCGCCAACGACAGCCAGCAGGCCGTTTGCCAGGCAGGGGCCGCGACGAGCCGCGACAGCGCCTCCATCGTCCCGACCCCTCATTCCGGCGCGAGGACGATGTAGGGCTCGCGCCCGAGTTCCTTCACGGTGTGACGGAGCGCACCGGTGCGGGCATCGTAGATTTCGAGGGTACCGCCGTGGGCTTGCAGGGCATAGAGGAGAGGCTCCTCGTCTTGGCTCACCGCGATCGAAAGCGCGGGATGCTCGAGCTTGATGGCGCCGACCCGCCGCGCCGTGGTCGTGTCGTAGACGTAGACGTGGCCGCTCGGGTAGGCGTGCGTCCACTCCGCCCGCTTGTCCACGAGCACGTAGAGGCGGTTGCTGGCCCGGTGCCAAGCTGCCGGCAGCCACCCGCCGGGGGCCCATCCCTCCTTCCGCTCGGCGGCGTCGAACAGGTCGAAGCGCGTGCCGAAGGTGGCCTCGGTGCCCCGGAGATCGACGGGGTACACGAAGCCGTCGTACGACAAGAAGAAGACTTTGCCGGCTTTGCGGGAGAATGCCGGGGTGTCGAAGAAGTGCTTGTCGGCCGGGCGCAGCACCGGGGTCTGCCGCATCTGGGCTTCGCCCCTCTCGTCGAAAGAGACGGAGAGCAGCGTTCCCTCCCGGCAGAGCATGAAAAAGCTCCTCGGGCCGGACGGGAAGATCAGGTAGCAGTCCGGAACCGGTACCGTTCGGACGTGGCGCTGGGCCTGGAGGTCGACGATCCCCACACCGGGCTCGGGCGCGAACTGGTAGAACAACAGATAACGATCATCCGGCGTGATGTCCGTCATCTGCGGCATCGTCATGACGAGGAAGCGACCTTCGGGGATGTCGAAGTCGCAAGTCGTCGAGAACGTCGTCGGATCCTGGCAGCGGATGAAATCGTCGCGCGGGCCCTGGGAGAACCGCTTGAACCAGGTTTCCGCGAGATAGATTTTCTTGCCCCCGTCGCCGAGCACCGGGTTGGTGAGGAGGCCGGTGTCGATTTGACCCAGGACATTGCCGGTCGTGCCGTCGATGCCGTAGATCTTGGTGACCACGTCGAAGGCGGCGGTGTCGCAAACGTAGACACGCCGCAGATCCGGCTCGGGCGCTTTGAGTACGGTCACGTCGTCGACCGGGACGGCAAGGGCCACACCGCCCTCGAACTGCCGCAGCACTTCGGGGATCTGGCCGTGTTGGGCGGCGACGTCGGCCGCCGCGGCGACCGAGAGGGCGAGGGCGGAGATCCCGAAGACCAGCCTCCGCGGCGACAACGACGAACGGATCAGCGTTCGAAGACCGAGACACCGAGCCATGGCGACGATTCCTTCTGGCACGACGATCGGATGACGAAGACGGCGCGGGATCCGGCGCGACGCCTCAAAGATCGGCGAGCGTGGCGACGATCGCGGCCCCGAGGGCGAGCTGCGCCGCTCCGCCCGCGAGAACCGCACGTTCCTCGTGCCGGGCGAGCCAGGCCTGCACGGCGCGATCCGTCACGGGCAGGGCGTTGACCAGGAGCGGCAGGAAACGCCCCGCGTTGAGCGCGAGCACGAGCGCGAGCGCGGTCGCCCAGCTGCCCGACAGCGAGGCCGCGAGCACGACCACGTAGAGGATCGGCGTCCGGACGTAGGTCACGAAATTGAGGCCGAGCGCGAAGCCGTAGAGCAGCCCGATACGCCACATCGGCCAACGGAAGCGGACGTCGTGCGGAACCTGGGACTTACGCTGCGGATAGGGGAGAGACATAAAGCCGAGTTGGTCCAGCCCGTAAGCGAGCGACACGAGGGCGATCGCCCAGAGCGGCCAAGCGGCATCGGCAGGCGGCGCGAGGACGAGGGTCCCCAGGGCCAAAGCGCTCCCGAGCAGGAGCCCGCCCGCGACGTACCCGGCACCGTGAGCCAAGAGCGTGGGGAGCCAACCGGCCACCGCTCGGATCGACCAGCGGCCCCAAGGTCGGAGCGTCGCGAGCGACGAGTAGCCACAGGGCGACCAGGTCGAAAGCAGCCCGCCCACGAAAGCCAAAGCGGCGAGCAACGCCCACGGTGACGGATCGGCAGCGGCGCCCCAAGCCGCCCCGCAAGCGAGCGAACCGACCGCGAGAGCGGACCGACCCCCGAGAGACCAAGCCCGTCGCGGCACGAGGACATCGGGAACTTCGACCGCGGCCGGCTCGAAAGAGCCCGACCGCGGAGCACCGATTTGCCGGCCACCGACAGCCACCGCCGAACGCATGTCCCTCGGCCCCCCCTTCCGCCGGTTCGGTTTGCGGGCTTGCTGAGCGTCGGGTTACGTTCGCGCCACCCTGCGGTCAAGTGTCGCGCGGCATACCGACGCTGCATCGCAGGGATGCCCGCACCGCGCTGCCGACGCTCACTCCTCGAGGAAGAAGTCCTCGTCGATGCGCTTGACGCGGACGGTCTCCGCGATCCGCACACCGACGTCGTGGCGGATCATGAGCCGGGCGAGCTCTTCGCCGTCGACGAGCACGATGCGTTGCGGGAGACGGGCGGCGGTCGCGCGGGCATCCTCGGTGAACCGCGAGCTCGTGATGAAGACGCCGCGCGTGGCGCCGCGCTGGGCGAGTGCCCCGGAGAACTGGAGGATCGCCGCCGAGCCCACGGGATTGTCGGCAGCGTAGCGTTTCGCTTGGACGTAGACCCGGTCGAGGCCGAGCGGGTCCTGGTCGATCATGCCGTCGAGCCCGCCGTCGCCGCTCCGGCCGATCGCGGCCGCGGTGCCGCCGCGGTGACTCCCGTAGCCCATGGCCACCAGGAGCTGGACGACCGCCCGCTCGAAGAAGTCGGGCGGCAGCTTGCGGATGCGATCCAGCAGCTCGGCACGGAGCGCGGCCTCGAGCTCGCCCGCGGCCGAGCGCAGCCGCTCCTCGGGCGCCTGCGCCGGCTCGACGACGACTGTCGGGCTCGGGTCGGGCGAGCGCGACCTCCGCGTGAACGCCACGAACTCCGGGAACTGCATCAAGAGATCGTTGTCGATCCGTTCGGGGACGCGGGCGAGGACCGCACGGCCGCGGTCGGTCAGGCGCACGAAGCCACGGCGGGTCCGCTCGAGGAGCCCCCGCCTGCGCCATGTAGGTGATCGCCCAATGCGTGCGGTTCGCGATGACCGCCTGCCTTCCGGACGGTAGAAGCGCGGCGCGCTCGTCCTCGCTCAAGCGAAAAAGGTCGGCCATCTGCCCGGCGAGATCGGGGGTGCGGTGCTCCCGCCCGTCGCCGCAGGCCTGCAGCACCGGCAACATCAGCGTCTCGTAGTCCGGGATCGTCATCGACCGCGTGCCGGGGCCCGTCCCCTCACCGCGCCCACCAGAAGGTGTCCGGTCGGTAGATGCCGAACTGGGCGTGCGGCTCCCAGTTCCACACCGCCTCTTCGGGCACGTTCTCGAGCCCCTTGCGCACCGCCACCGGCTGCAGGACGTTGGCGACCGTCCCGATCGTCCAGCACTCCCGGGCGTAGAGCTCCAGCATTTCGCTCCAGATCGCCGTCCGCCGAGCCTCGTCGGTGGCCTCGCGCCAGGCGCGGTAGAGCTCGAGCAGCCGGGCCGCCTCGGGCAGGTCCGGCGGCTCGCCGGCCATCCCCTTGGTCTCGAAATGCTGGCCCCATTTGGACCAGTGCGGCTGGTCGGCCTGGCCCGTGGGCGCGAACTCCCAGGGCGCCATCTCGGCGGTCGGCAAACCGTTCTCCTTGCCGAACCAAATCGTCATCGAGGCGTCGCCCGAGAAGATCCGGTTGCGCAGGACCTCGCGCTCGGAGGGCTTGGTGTGGATCTTGAAGCCGAGCTCGAGCCACATGTCGCGCACGAGCTCCAGAAGATCGACCTGCTCGCTGTCCTCGCCCGCCGTCTCGACCACGAGCTCGAGCGGCCGTCCGTCCGGAAGCTTGCGCAGGCGGTCTTTCGTCCGCTCCCGCAGGCCGAGTTCGTCCAAGAGCCGGTTGGCTTCTTTCGGGTCGTGGCCGAGGCAGGCGGTTCCGACCTTTTCGGAATAGAGCGGGCTTTCGGGCAGGATCGTGTTGTTGGCCGGGGTGGCGAGCCCGAAATAGAGGTACTGGCTGATCGCTTCGCGATCGAGGCCGAGGGAGAGGGCGAGCCGGAAGCGGCGATCGCGGAACAGCTGGCGCCAGACGGGGTCGTTGGTGTTGAGGTTCGGGTAGAGCGCGAGGTGCGAGCCACGGGCCTCGCGCCAGAGCAGGGTCCGGAGCCCGCTTCGACCCTCGCTCTCCTTGAGGAAGGTGTAGTCCTTGAAATAGAGATGGCGGGCCTGCAGATCGGTCTCGCCCGCCCCCGTTTTGATCGGCACGAGCTTCGCATCGACCACTTCGAGGATCACCCTGTCGAGATAGGGCAGCTGCTGCCCCTTGGCGTCGACCCGGTGGTAATGGGGGTTGCGGACCGCGATGAAGCGTTCGGCCGGCGGTGCGGTGGTCAGCATCCAGGGCTGGAGCGTCGGCAGATCGGGATTGTCGAACTGGCTCATCCGCTCCTTGCGGCGGAAGAGCTGCGCCCAATCGCGCGATTTCGTCTCCTTGACGAGCTTGTCGAGGCTCGCCGGATCTGCGTACTTGGCGTGGAACTGCGCGAGATAGTGCTTGGGCGCGTAGATGAACTCGGGCGAGGCGGCGGCACTCAGCGGCAGGAAGAACGGATTGGGCTTCGACCAGCTGTAGCGGATCGTGAGCTCGTCCAGGACCTCGACCTTGGGCGGCTCGCCGTCGACGAGCATCTGCACGGGCGGGCCCGTCGGGCTGAGCTTCGGATCGAGCGCCACGTCCTCCCACCAGAAGCGCAGGTCCTCGGTCGTGAAGGGGTGGCCGTCCGACCAGCGATGCCCCTTGCGCAGATGGAAGGTGAAGACCCGTCCGCTCTCGACCTCGAACGCCTTCAGGATGTCCGGCACGAGCTTCAAGTCGAGATCGTAGGCGACGAGCCGTGCGTTCCCGTAGACGTGCAGAAGGCGCGTGTCGCGGGCACGTCCCACGAGCATCCGCAGCTCGCCACCCGGCCGGCCGATCTTCGGGATGTCGCGCAGCACCCGCGGCTCCTCGGGTGGCCCGGCGCGGAGCTCGCCCGCGAGTGCCAGGGCGAGCAGCGCCACGCCGAGCGCGCGCAGGACGGAGCGGCCGGAAGGGTGGTGAAAGATCATGCGGCGACCCTCACGAAGTGATTCCGCTCGACGGGCTCGAGCCGGCCGGGACCGTGGTGCAGGCGATAGGGCTCGGGCCAGGCCGCCGGATCGGAGGCCCGGCCGGCCATGAGCGCCTCGAGGTCGAGCCGGAAGTCGGGGTCCGGCTCGGGCACGGCCGCGAGAAGGGCTCGGGTGTAGGGGTGCCGGGCCCGGGCGAAGAGCTCGGCGGTGGGTGCGAGCTCGACGATGCGGCCGGCGCACATGACGGCGATCCGGTCGGCCACGTATTTCACCACCGCGAGGTTGTGCGAGATGAACAGGTAGGTGAGCCCGAGGGCCCGCTGCAGGTCCTTGAGCAGGTTGAGGACCTGAGCCTGGACCGAGACGTCGAGCGCGGAGACCGGCTCGTCGCAGATCAAGAGTTCGGGCTCGAGCGCCAAGGCCCGGGCGATGCCGATACGTTGGCGTTGGCCGCCCGAGAAACTGTGCGGGTAGCGCAGCCGGTGCTGCGGCTCGAGGCCGACCGCGGCCAGGAGTGCCGCCACCCGCTCGGCCCGCTCGCGAGCGTTGCCGATGCCGTGGATGACGAGCGGCTCGGCCACGATCTCGTGCACGGTCATGCGCGGGTTGAGCGAGCCGAACGGGTCCTGGAAGATGTACTGGATCTTGCGGCGGAAGGCGGCGAGGGCTCGCTCGTCGAGCGCGAGCACGTCCACCGGGCCGTCGGCGCCGTGGAACAAGACGCGGCCACGGTCGGGGACCAGCGCGCGCATGATGATCCGGCTCACCGTGGTCTTGCCCGAGCCGCTCTCGCCGACGATCGCGAGGCACTCGCCGCGGCGCACCGTGAAGCTCACGTCCTCGACCGCGACGATCTCGCGCGCCCGCCCGCGCAGCCAGCCGCCGCTGCGGGTGGCGAACGCCTTTCTGAGCCCCTCGACCTCCAGGATCGTCTCCGGGCCGGCCGGCACCCGGACTCCACCCCGCTCGCGCAGCAAGCTGGCGCTCGCCGCGGCCGCGATCCGCCGCAGCGGCACGAGCGGTTGGTCGGGCGGGGTGTGCAGCCGCGGCACGGCGCGCAGGAGGCCCTGGAGATAGGGGTGCCGGGGATGAGCGAGGAGCGCGCGCATCGGTCCGCGCTCCATCACCCGCCCACGGTACAAGACGACCATCGCATCGGCGATGTTGGCGACCACGCCCAGATCGTGGGTGATGAAAAGGATCGCGATCTCGAGCTCGCGCTGCAGATCGGCCATGAGCTTCAAGATCTGCGCCTGGATCGTCACGTCGAGCGCGGTCGTGGGCTCGTCGGCGATCAAGAGGGCCGGCTCGCAGATCAGCGCCATGGCGATCATCGCCCGTTGGCGCAGCCCGCCCGAGAGCTCGAAGGGATAGGCGTGCCAAGCCTGCTCGGGGTCGGGAAAGCCCACTTTGGCGAGCATCTCGACGGTCCGGCGGTGCACCTCCTCGCGGCTCGCGCGGCGGTGCAGGGCGTAGGCCTCGCCCACTTGGTCGCCGATCGTGTGGACCGGTGAGAGCGAGCTCATCGGCTCTTGGAAGATGATCGAGATCCGCCCGCCGCGGATCTGTCGCCGTTCGGGCGAATCGGGGTCCATCGCCGCGAGGTCGAATTCGCCGCCGGTGGCCGGATCGCGGAACAGGATCCGCCCGCCGGTGATCGTGGCGTTGCGCGGCAAGATCCCCATGATCGCTTGGCCGATCACGGTTTTGCCCGAGCCCGACTCGCCGACCAGCGCCACGGTGCGGCCGGCCGGCACGTCGAAGCTCACGCCGCGCACCGCCTCCACCGTGCCCTCGTCGGCGCGGAACGCGACGGCGAGATCGCGGACCGCGAGCAGCGCCGTCATCCGGCCTCCCCGAGCAAGCTCCCGACCGGCATCAAACGGGCACCGGGATGCTCGCGCAAGAGCTCGAGCAGGAGGGCGAGCTCCTGCCACGCCTCGGGCCCGGTGACGAGGTGGTGGGTCACGAGGCCGATCGGCCGGTCCGCGTGGGCGAGGCGCGCGGCGAGCCGCTCGGCGATCGAAGTGAGCCCGAGCCAGCGTCGGCCACGGCGCCAGTCGATCGGATCGACGTGGACGTCGAGGCGCACGAGACCCTCGGGTAGCGGGCCGAGATCCCCTTCGTCCCAGATCGACAGAGCGCGGAACCCGAGCCCCGGAAGGTCGGGCAGGAGGTCGCGCGCGATCCGGTTCCAGGGCGGCACGAGGATCGGTAGGAACCGCGCCCCGAAGGCCCGGGCGAGCAACTCCCGGCCGCGGGCGAGCTCGTCGCGCAGCCGGCCGCGGTCGGCCCGGCCGCCGAGCTCGATCCGTCGCTCGCCCGGCGCTGCGTGATCCTCGTGGGCCCAGCCGTGCTGCAGCACGGTCGCCTCGGGCACGGCGCGGATGGCATCGGCGACCGGCTCCTCGAGCCAGGCCGGCACGGCCGCGAGCGCCACCGGTGCGGCGAGCGAGCGGGCGAGGGCGAGGAGCCGATCGAGGCGCGGATCGGGCCGCCCCGCATCGTCGTCCCGCCACCACAAGATCGCCGGTGTCGGGCGCTCGTCGAGCGCCCGCCCGAGGGGGTCGAGCTCGGCCCGGCTTCTCACCGGGCGAGCTCCAGCAGGAGCTCGGCCGAGCGCGCCGCCCCGTCGAGGCGGATCGGGAGCGCCGCGGGCGCCGGCTCGGTGAGCGCCGCCTCGACCGCTCGGGCGAGCCGGGAAGCGGACAGCCCGGCCTCGGGGACGAGCCGCGCCCGGCCGCGGGCCGCGAGCGCCAGGGCCCGCCGGGTCTGCTCGTCCTCCGCCTCCGCGGCGAACGGCACGAGGACCATGGGTGTGCCGCCGGCGAGCGCTTCGACCACCGTGTTGTAGCCGGCCTGCGAGACCGAGACCGCGGCCCGCGCGACGAGTGCGGCCAGGTCGGGGCGGTGGCGCTCGACCAGGACGTGGGCCGGGGCTCGCTCGCGGAGGCTCGCGAACTCCGCCGCCCGCAGCCCCCCGCCGGTCACGATCCGCCAGGGTCGCTCGGTCGTGGCGCGCGCGGCCTCGAGGGCGACGCGGCAGAGCCGCTCGCCGACCGCGCCCCCGCCGGCGGACACCAGGATCTCGCGGCTGCGCTCGGCCGCCGCCGGCGCGGGCGGCGCCAGATAGCCCGTGTGCACGAGCCGCTCGCCGAGCTCCTGGGCCAAAGGGAAGCTCGCCGCGAACGGCAGGAGCGCCGGATCGCCGTGGACGAGAATGCGGTCGAGGCCTGCCGCGTGCTCCACCATCCGGCGGTACTTGGACGGATCGGCTTTGCTCACGAGGATGTCGCGCACGGACGCCACCCGCCGGGCGCCTCGGCTCCGGGCCACGTCCAGCAAGGCCGAGACCTCGGGCTTGAAGGCCGAGCGGCCGAAGGGCCAGTGCTCGACGACCAGGACGTCCGGATCGAACGCGCGGAAGGCGGCGAGCAGGCGCTCGCGCCGCATCGTCCAGTAGCGGTCATCGACGGGATCGCCTGCCGGCGTGACGAGGGTCGAGAACGCGGCGTCACGGGCCACGATCGGTGGGAGCTCCAGTAGCTCCACACCCGCCGGTACGGGCAACCCGGCCGGCGGGCCGCCCGAGGCGACGAGCACGCGGGCACCGCGCGCCACGAGCGCTTCGCCGAGCAACAATGCCCGGCGGAGATGGCCGGTTCCGAGAAGGTGTTGGACCCAGAGGAAGAACCGCGGCGGGCTCACGGCTTCGGCTCGACGAGCGGCCAGAGTGCGGCCGTTCGGGTGTGCCCGTCCCGCTCGAGCTCGAGCAGGAGGGCCATCGGTCCCTTGAGGGGAAGGGGCGGCTTGCCGCGCATGTCCCAGCCCGAAGCGAGCGCGTAGGCCGCGCGGATCACGCCCTTGTGGGTGACCGCCAGATGCTCGCCGCCGAGGGACGCGACCCGCGCCAGGAAAGGCGCGATCCGGGCGGCCACCATGCGGGGGCTCTCTCCACCCGGGGCCGAAAGGTCGAGCCCCATCGCCTCGAGGGCCGCGACCCGCTCGGCATCGGCCGCGCGGAGCTCGGCGAGCGTGCGGCCCTCCCACATCCCCCAGCTCATCTCGACGAGCT